>Ga0208375_1000006_pt1 | contig 508207 bp, 507 predicted proteins | sample RifOxyD1_FD_184038 | JGI IMG/M metagenome (GOLD analysis project Ga0208375, IMG submission 184038) | Soil microbial communities from Rifle, Colorado - Rifle Oxygen_injection D1 (SPAdes) | ecosystem: Environmental > Terrestrial > Deep subsurface > Rock core/Sediment | place: Rifle, Colorado... | reverse complement strand
GATGGGATGATAGCCGGACACATTAAAGAGTTTGCCATTTACTCAGTAGAGATTCCTCGTTGTCGGCAATTTCCTTTATGGTTTTAATAATTTTCTCTTTATGCGCATTGGCATCAGAAGGAACAAATTGTGTAAGTTCCTCAAACAAAGCGGCTGATTTTTTATAACCCCCAGCTAATTCTTTATGTCCGCTTTCCTCAAGATATTTAGCGGCAAAAAATCTGGCAAGGTAAAGTCTTTCAATTTCAAAATTAACGATTGAACTACCTTTTTCCAGATAATTGGCATACATAAGCATTTTATCTGGAGCTTCTTGAGCGTATGACTTCATGTCGGTAAAAATTTCCGAGTGATGTAATTGTTTGTCCTGAGGTGTTGCCCAAAAAACCTCGAACTGCAGCCCAACTCCGATAGGGCAGGACATCTTTGGATCGATTTTATCTTGATCATCAGGATCGGGAACAACCACAAAAAGCTCATCTTTGGTATAGCCTTCGATAACATTGTAATCTTGCCAACACGGAGAGCCTGCTGCCACTAAAGGAATTCCTGATGCGATGACAGATTTGTATTCATTCATTGGAGGTGCAAACCAGTATGTTTTAGCGTCTCCGCCTATTTCTGCTGCCATCTGAACCCACCAATTGTTTTTATTTACTATTGGTAAACCCTGAAGTCTGACATGGGGTTGATAGCCCATATTTTTAATGGCTTTTAGTGCCATGGCAGTACCTTTACCTGCAAGACCTTCTTTTATTTCCGATTCATTACCTTTGGGGAAATGAAAAGAAAAACTGGTAGCATTTCCTCTGGCAACAACCACTTGCCAAAATTCGATAGCTGGATCAAAACTTTTAAGCATCATGGTGGTTGATGCCAAATAACAGTGGCCGCCTACTCTTTTTCCCAATTTTTCACTTTCGTTCAGATCAGAGACAGGAGTTACATTCAATCTGTACTCTTCAGGTGGTATTATCCTTTTTTGAGAGAAGAAAAAAAGGTAAATCCCTGCCGCAAATATGATTGTAATAAAAACCAAACTATACTTTTTCATTTCTTATTTCTTTCATCTATTCAAGACCAGATTGAAAACAGGGAAATTAGAATAATACTTGGAATCAAATAGCCTCGCCAGCCAAAGTTCTGGAGTTTACCCATACTTAATTTATACAACTTTTCAGGGGAAGAAACATAAACGAGATAGATAGATTTCTTATTCAAACAGCAGAATTTGTAGTTGGAAGTACAAAGGAATTACTAACATCCGTAAAATAGGTTCTAATGTTGTCCACGAGGTGGAGCATGGTTCGACAAGCTCACCATTTGGTGAGTTTTGACGAAACACTTCGGACTGGATGAGAAGTTTACCCTGAATGAAGTGAAGGGAATCCAGGCCGAGGAGCTGAATGAGCTAAGTCAAAGTGTTGACACCTAACTCTTTGAATACAAGAAATAGATGCCCACTCCATTTTTCGCGCTGAAAAGGTATAATACCAAACAAGAAAGGAGGATAAGTAGATTTATTAAATAAATCTACTAAAAATATTATGACTGGAACAGTTAAAACAAAAACAGAAAAAGGCTTTGGATTTATTTCCCGTGAAGGAGAAGAAAAAGATCTTTTCTTCCATTCTACAGATCTAAGCGGTGTTACTTTTGATGAACTTCAAATAGGAGCAAGCGTAGAATTTGATGTTGTAGATGGTGAAAAAGGCCCAAGTGCAAAAAATGTAAAACTTGCGGCGTAACGTTTACGAAGGGATATAAAAATCCTCGAGGGTCGAATGTCTTGAGTGAGCTATAGTGGTGAGTGGAATCGAACCATGATAGCGAGTCGAAAGAAATACTTCTTCTATGTCCTACGGTGTTCAGATAATTCCCTTTATTGTGGTATGACATCGAATCTTGAAAACAGGCTTAAGGAGCACAACTCAAATGGTACAAAGGGAGCTAAATATCTGAGAGCTAAAAAGCCGGTCCGCGTGGTTTACTCCGAAGAATTTCCGGACATTAAAACTGCAATGAATAGAGAATTATTCTCAAAGGTTTTTGAAATCGAAGAAATTGTTTAGTTCCCCCTTACATGTATTGACAAAGTATGTACAGATTTATATAATACATTTGTGAAGTATAAGGGTTACAGAATTGAGTTTTCCGAAGAGAAAAATTTATTGCTACAGGAAACGAGAGGATTATGCTTTGAAGATGTTTTACAGGCAATTGAAAAAAAGAAAATTCTGGATGATTTGAGGCATAGTAGTCAGAAATATCCTCATCAAAGAATATTAGTGATAGAAAGAGAAAAGTATGTTTATGCTGTACCTTATGTACTAGATCCAAAAAGGAAAACCGTTTTCCTAAAAACAGTTTACCCTAGTAGGATTTTGACAGAAAAATATATGAAAGGAGGAATAAAAAAATGAAGGTTACGCTTGACAAATATGAACAACAGATAGAAGACGCCTTGTCTAAAGGTGAATTTACCAGTACTTCTGATTTAGACAGTACCAAACAACTGTTTCAAGAGGCAGCCAGAAACTTCCGAGAACTACAAGAAACAAAGAGCATCACTTTACGGGTTAAGAAAGAAGACCTGATAAAAGTTAAAGCTAAAGCCAAGAGGAATGGAATAGCCTATCAGACCCTAATTAGTTTATTAATTCGTCAATATATAAAAGGGGAGAAAGAAGTAATTTTAGATTAATTGGAGGTAACTTGAACAACATTTTCAAGAACCCTTAAAAGTTTATCAATTTTAGCTCAGAAACCTACAAAACAATAGTTCGAAAATCATCGTTTTTATTAACTCAGCATCATAATCCATAAGGCGGAGCTGAGTTAGATTTTAAAATCTTTAACTTTCTTCTTTATTTCTTTCTTAACTATTTCCCAGTTTATTTCTTTATGCATTCGGGGCGCTGGTTGTTTTTGGGCATCTTCAAAGTAGACCAAGGATTTTAGAATATGAAGTTTGTCAAAGTTCAAATTTGTGTATTTTTCTTCCAGTTTTTCGAATAAGAATGGAAGCGTGTATATTTGCAATAAAAAGTAGAGATCAATGAAATCCTTTTTATTTCCACGCGAGGAAATGGTTAGAAGTTTAGTACAAGCAATATCCAGTATTGAAGAGACAAATATGTTTTCCCACCCTATTTTTTCTTCAAGTAATTTGTATGGGTAGTACAAAAATTGGATCTGGATACCAGCCATAAAACAATTGAATGTGCCTTTCTCAAGTTGAACATTTTCTAAATGGCCGGCCTTTGATAATTCTTTTTGGAGCAGCTCTGCGTTAAAATCTTTTTCACTAAAAAAATCTAAATCTTGAGATTCTCTGTGACCAATTTGTAGGGCTAACCCTGTTCCACCGCTTAAATAGAAATCTTGAACGGTACTGGTTTTCTTTAAACTAAAAAGAACCTTCTTTGTGCTTGCAGGAAGTGTATTCGTGAACATCAGGAAAGATAAAAACGCCAAAATTTCTTAGATTTAGACTCAAGCCTTTTTTCCTTGGCGACTTTTTTGATATAGTTTTTACCTATTTTTGCCATAAGCCATCTAATTGCTCGTGAGTCTCCTTTTTCAAGGATAGTTTTTGTAATGTAGTCTTTGTGGTATTTCCAGTTCAAATCCTTTAAATTATCTCCCCAGAAGTATTTAGTAACTGTTTTAGGAAGTTTACTCATGCGTATATTATATCCGTTTTGGCTCAGTCAGTCATTTCTTTTTGACTTCTAAATCCCAAAAGCATATATTTTACGCATCTTTCATGAAGGACGTTGTTCCTGCTGATTCTAAATACGTGCCACTGACGCAACAGAAATGGTTGTGTGTTCCAACTTGTATTCAAATAGTAATGTTGCGGCATAATATCCCTCTAATTCCTGCTGAAGTTATTGGTTATAATATGAATCTTTTAGTTCCTAAAAGGGATGCAGCTTTGTTTTGGAAACCTCGGACCGGCAAAAAACCGAAAGCCGGTTGGGGAACCCAATTAAAAGAAAAACTTTCAGCAAATAAACTTTTTAAAAAGATGGGTATTCCTCTAAAATTGGATTGGATATTAATTGATGAATTTAAAGATTTTGATCAGTTTAAGAAATATTTAGGGCGCATCACAAATAGCGATAAAGACTTCTTTGTTTGCTTCGATTGGGGGAAAATGTTCGGCACGAGTTATGTCGGCGGACATGTTTGCGTTTTGGATAAGGTTTATGTAGATAAAGGCGAAATAAGAATGATTGACCCCGAGTATAGAGCACCAAAATGGAGAGTTGTAAAAACTAAGAAGCTGTACCAAGCCATGAAGTTCCACGGCAAGAAAAATAGTGCAGGGTTTTGGAATCTGTCCTTGATAAAATAGGTTCTCACTTCGTCCACCAGGCGGGGCCAGCAAGTGAACTAAATCATTTGACTTTTTCTCTTGTTTTTATTAAACTTCCGCTCAATGGCTGAACGAAAAGCTAGTTTCCAGAATCTGACTTCGGAACAAGTTGCAGCTCAAAATAGAGAGGCTTTCGATGATTTGGCAGAATTAGCCCCTACAACGAGAGACGTCTATAATGGGCGATCTACTAGGATAAGAATCTTTCGGATTACACAGGGTAGTCTAGTTGTGGTCTTTCAAGGTACTCCAATAGACAATCTTAATCTTCCCACTGTTCCAGCCGAAATACTTCAGGAATCTTATTTAATTACCCGAGAAAATGGTCTCAAGGGCATAGCTCTAAGGGGTAAAACCAATGGCTTAATGTCCAATTTGTTCCCCGACATTGCAATAAGGGGGTCAATCGGTCCAAGTCAATCAGATATCTATACGGAATCTTCTCTACTTGCTGCCCGAGAAAAGACAGGCATGACTGCGGCCAAGGTGATAGCAAACACTGTCCTCAGTTACGCACGTTCCGAAACCGCCGCAGTTGCCTAAAATTTTTGGCCTCATATAAATAGCGTCCCATAGTTTGACTATTTTAGCTTCAGTTTAGTAGAATCTGCAGTTATGGTTGAAACATTAAACCGTATAAGCCACATACAACCTCTTGAAAAACGTAGGTCGTTAAGAGAAACAACAATCAATGAAAGACAAAATCTAACTGGATGGTATCCTTTCCACTCTGAAGATCCCAGTTCTTATGACTTATCTTTTAAAAGAGTTTTAGGAGAAACTACAATAAGCGATTTGCTTAAGGATAGAAAGGCAAAAGGACGAACTACTTTTGTGCTAGATGTCATGAGTCCAGGCAATATTCTCAGGGGACTTAGCAAGTTACAACCCCTCGATGGTGGTGTATCTATTACTCTGGGAGATGGTAGAACTCACCTAGCAATAGAAAGAGATAGCGCATTGAATCTTAGTGTTATAGAAGGCAATATTCTTTTAAAAAGAACTTGGAGAAAAGCACAAGAATGGATAGATCAGCAAGGAGTAGATGGTTTTGACCTAATTATGTGTAGGGCAGTAGGTGGTTTTGATTCGATTCCAATAAACGATGACCTTTATTACTATTTATTAAATAGAGCATGGGTAATGTTAAGCGGTCAAAGAGGTATAATTCTCACCCAAATTCCTATTGGATGTTGGAAAGTTGGAGTTGGAGAATGGGTAGAAAATATAAATATGATACAAGGAATTGAAGCAGTGTACGGGCCTAAGCGAGGAGATGAACACCCCAACGAATTTATACCTGCGACGCTGAAGATGATCAAATCCCATGAAGCTCCATCAACCTTACCTGTAGTTTTACCATTTGGAAGAGCTTAATAGGTTCTAATAGTTCAAAAATCGCCTTCCTTCGATTCGAGTCGATTTTTTTAGCCTGGAATTTACTTTTCAAAACATATATTGGCTTTGTCCCATATCGATTGATCCGACTGGGAAGTTGCGGTTATAGTAAGTCCATATAAGGTTCCATCTTGTGGGGCTGAATTTTTTATTGTTAATTCAATAATTTCTTCTTTTTCAGGTTCTAAAGTTATTTGAGTTTTATTTAAACTAACCCAACCAGGTGGTACAGTCTTAACATTTAGTGATGAATTTAAATTGTCTGTATTTAAATTGATTGTTTCTTGGTTGGATCCAGTGTTTTTGACAGTGACTCTGTACTTTTGGGAATTTCCAATTTTTTTATATCCCCATTCGTCAACTAGGATCCATATTCCTTTATTACTTTTGTCAAATCCTAACTGAAGAAGTGCTGGATTAGAGTATTTAGATGTAATTTCGAAATCTGAGTAATGAAGTGGATCCGGTGGAAATAGCGTATTTTCATAACCAATATCTCCAATACCTGATGCCATGTGAAGAAATTCGTGTATGAAAGTAATATTTTGACAACAATAAGCTATCTTTTTAAGCGATGAAGATGTTCTTGGAGCTCCACCATAGTTTTTCAAGTAGACTATAGCTAGGTCGAACTCGGATAGAGACCTCCCCTGATTTAAAATATACGAATCAATTATCTCATTTGTATTAGAAAATACATCATCATTACTACTTGTCACATTCCCAAGATATTCGATTTCCATTTGGCCTTGGTGATCGGTAGCTTCAAGATAAGCTGATTCTAGTTCAGAGATTTTATTCTGAATAGACCTCTCATAACCGACGCCAATTAGTACAGCCTTAAAATTTTTAGGAGGTAAAGGGAAATTAACAGTTTGTGCTTTATCTAAGATATTTATTCTGATTATTTCTTGTTTTTCTAATTGATTATTATCGTAAATATTTACTACTAAATCGTATTTTCCGGAAGTATTTTTTGGGGGCGCAAAAGCTAATGTTGAATGAAAAAATGTGTCCAAATAGTAGACATTTGTTTTTTTAGATGGAGTTTTTGTTTGTAGGTACATCCAGTTTTGCCTGCCTTTTTCAATGGCAAGAGTTGGATTATTGAGTCCTTTAATATCAACAGTAAAATTTATGAAATTAAATCCTCCAGCAACAACATTTATTACTCTGTCGGGGGGTTCGTCGGAAATGTATCGAGGAGACTCTGATGGACTAAGGGGTGGAGGAGATACTAGTTTATTATCTTCACCTGGTTCTTCGACAATAGAATTAGGTGATGGACTAGGTACTGATTCTTCAGAGTTTTTATTTTTTAAAAGAATTATTCCCCCAGTTATCCCAACTATTAGGAACACTGCGATAATAACGAGTGGAATTACAAATCCTTCTTTCTGCATATGTTCAGTTTAGCAATTTAGTCGTATATTTCAAAAATTGCCCCCCTTCAACAAGTTCAGGGTTATAACATCGGGCGAGCCAAACATTTTAGCCTTGATTTTTGATACCTTAAAATGGACAATAGGGCCCCTGATATAATTCATCTATGGACGATTCTTCTCAATACCTAAAATCACATAAAGTTACAGATAATGATTTCGGTTCTTGTGATGTTTATTACATGAAGCCGGGCGGACACGAGAAGCGGCATTATCACAATGGAGTCGAGATAGTTTACGTATTAAAAGGTAATTGCAAAACACATAAAAAGGGACAGGTTTATGTATATGAGAAGGGTGTAATCCACGAGGTTGTAAATGACTCAGATAAGGAGTTAGTTTTTGTTTGTCTTACCATTCCTCCTGAATCAGAAAAAAATACAATTTATGTTCAATAATAAGTTCGAACATCGTCTATCAAGTACAGCAGTTGGAACTTAATATACCTGAAGTTTGTGCAGTTCTTCTTTCAATTTTGACGGCGGGTCTGTTAAAACATTAAACAAAATAGTTTTCATTCCCATTTGTACTGCTTGCTCTATATTTTTTACATCATCATCAATAAAAAGACATTCTTGCGGTTTAAATCCTATTATGGAGACTACTTTTTCGTATATTTCTTTAGCGGGTTTACTCATTCTCATCTGGTAAGACAAAAATAAACCGTCAAAGTAATCATATAGTCCGGTTTTACTGTTGTGTAAGTTACTCATTTCCGTAGTATTGGAAAAAAGATAAATTTTATAACTTTTATGCAATATTTTAATAATACCCAAAACTTCTTTATTAGGCTTTGCTAACTCAGAGTAATATTTTAGCCAAAGCTTCCTTACTTCATTAACAGATTTATCGCTTGTAAAACTTGAAGAGAGTGAAGTTATAAGTGCATTTGTCGATAATTTACCCATAAAGTAGTCATCTTTATATTTCCCATATTCGCGTATTGTTATTTCAATAGGCTGATTATAAATTCGTGCCAATACTTCTGGAATTACTTCTTTAGGGTGTTGATATATTATCCCTCCAAAATCAAAAATAATAGCTTTATACATAGCAAAATTATATCAGGCCAGCTTGTTTTTACTTTTTCAATTCCCTCTCTGAGTTATGATTCTCGAGCAAGTTCCCAAATTGTCCTTCAGTCAAACAAGCCCCATAGTTTGATTATTTAACTTTGATTTTGTATAATTCGCCAATTACAATAACTCAAAAGAAAAAATCAGGCTGGTCAACCACTATCAAAGTAAAAAAGAAAAAATATAATGGAAGAAGCTAGCGTATCTAAAAAGGAAATTGTTGTAGAAGGACTAATAAATTACGCTCTTTCTGAGGTAGAAAGAAAGTATGGCACAGGTCAAGGCGATGGCGAAAACCCCAAAAAATTTCACAATCGACCTCACTCAGAGAGTGTACGAGACGCTACGGAAAACATCGCCCAGCTAGTGTTAGACGCGGGCAAAATAACTGCTTCTGATATTCCTCTAATTAGAATAGCCGCCAGCTTCCATGATATCGAACAGGATTTAGGTAGAGGTTTAAATGAAAGCGAAAGCGCTCGAATTACAGAAGCAGAAATGAGAAAAACTGGAGCATTTACGGAAGAAGATATTCAGAAAGTAGAAAGGATGATTTTGGCGACCAATGTATCCTTTGAAAACGGTAGTCTAAGGCAGTCTGCAACCGATGAATACCCAACTCAAATTATTGCAGACGCGGATTTAGCACATTTAGGCAAAGAACCAGATATTTATTGGGAAACTGCAAGAAACTTATTAAAAGAATTAAAAGGGACAGATGCTCCTTCGAGAGAAAATGAGATCGCTTTTGCACAAGGTAACTTAACTTTGTTAGAAAATTACCGGTTTTACACAGAAGAAGCGACTAGGTTATTCCCTTACAGACAACAAAATATAGAATTTACCCAAGAACATATAGAGTCATTAGTTTCTGAGGGGCAAGTCGTAAGCAGCGTAGTTCAATTAGTACAGAATTTCTGCGGAGACAGAGAATATTTGGGAGATAAACCATACCAAATTCAAGCTATTGACGAGGTTGATAAGACAGCATACGTTCTGGAAATAAGAAAAGGTACAGACAATGACGAAGAATGGATTGCAATTGGGCAGAGAGAGATTGACAACCCAATTCTAACTAAGACCTTTTTGCTTCGCAGAAAATCTGGAGACGATTGGAAGTTTATAGATCCAGATCCTAAGGGGATGGAAGTTTCTCATTTACCAGGGCTACGAATCGTACGCGAAAGACTTCAAAGGGCTTGGGACGCAGAACCTAAAGAGTTGCTTTAATTCATAATATAATTATTTCAAAAATCGCCCCCCAGTCGAAGTGGCTAGTCATGCGACACTTCATCTCATAGTTTGACTCAGGAATAATTTTTGATATAATCCCCCATATGGTTGAAGAACAACCGACTTCTAAAAATCAAGAAATTGTTCTAAATGAGGCAAATTTAGCTGTCATAGCTGTTTATTGCGATCTCCTCTATGAAGACCAACAAATACTTGCAGCTGACAAGCAGGGGAGAGTTAATACCCGAGTTATGGAGTCTTTACAGCAGTTGGAACCTGACATAGATTTGGCCCAATGGGCCAGAACTTTGCATTCAAACATGGAAAAATTACTAGAGGCGTTGCAGCGCGGGGAAACTGTTGTATTCAGCAACGATGGCGGCGATGGTGTTTCTTATACATCTGAGAGCGTACACGAAGGATTCACTAATTCCGAACTAGGCTCTTTTGTTAATTTTTTGTTTCCTACGGATGAGTCAACTCCTAAAAATAATCCAAATTATTTAATGAGGCAGAAGTTTGATAAGATCCAAGATGGGATTGGAGTTAGTTTAAGCTTTTCCGGGAGCTGATACATTTCTGATAGATTGTTAGTTGTCCCTGTTATAATTTGAGTATGGTATCAGGCGAGGAAGGTGCGCCAAAAGAAATACTCCCTCTTAATGATGTTGCTGTTATAAATGTAGAGCCTGGTTTAGCTAATCCTAAGTCTGCACGCGCAATTTTTGATTTATGTCTGCAAAATAATCCCAAAGCACTAGTGCTTAGTACTTACGCTTCAGGCGCACTGCCTGATGCTTTTACCCCTTTGATTAGTGAATTTTCAAAAAGAGATACGCCTGTTTTTGTAGTTGCCGGAAATTATGGGAGTGACCATGGAATACAAACAATAGATTATAGAACTCAAGTAGGCCCTATAAAAGCGGGGGCAACTCTTCTAAGAGATGTCAATGTAAAACATTTGCCGGATGTCGCCCAAGCTGTTCAGTCTGCAATCAATCAAGGACTAACTGGTGAAGCCTTAAAGCAAGCGATAGTTGAGAAATTTGGAACACCGGTCGAAGTAGCAAAATAGGTTCGAACGTCTATCAAGATAATGAATCAAAAGCTCCAGGAAATAATTAAAAATAGCACTTTCCAGGTTCAAGAAGGTATTTATGTTTATGCAAAAGTGGCTAAAAAGCCAGAATGCGACAAACACTTTATGGTCTCTCAAGACAAAGACGAGATAACCGTTGTGACAAAAGAGGGAAATCTTGAAGACTTAGATTTAATTGAGAGAAATAAAGAAGATTACAAATTGATTGCTCTTAATTTATCTGTGCCTTTCTATGCTGTAGGCTTTTTGGCAGCTGTTAGCTCTGCAATAGCAAAAGCCGGCATGAACATTCTAATAGTATCTACTTTCTCAAAGGATTACATTTTGGTAAGAGAAGGGCATACAGAAAAAGCAATAAAAATTTTAAATGATTTAGGCTTCAACGAATCTTGAAATCAGGGATGACTGCGGCCCAAAAATTTTTTGCCCCGGGCTCTATAGTTTTACTCCGCGTGATATCAGAAGTAGAATAAAGTCAGGGATGGAGACACTTAAGATCTGCGCATCTTTAATCTTGAGTTCGGTGCTTTACTTAGGCGGCGTGGTTTTGGTTACTTCTCGTATACCCTATTGGGGACAATTTTTAGGAGTTCCCTCCACAATTTTCGGTTTTGGCTTTATCGTTTTAACCTTTGATAAACTAAATCAGCTGACTTTAGAAGACGAAGTGGATAAGCGCCCTCTTTCAAAGCCTTCTTTAAACCCTTCTTTTTTTGCGACATGGATCAAAACATCAAGTAAGATTCCCAAGATAAGGATTAGAAAAAGTGTTAAGAAAAAAGCCATAGTGGGTTGAAGAAAAATATTACCATTTGCGCTAGTTAAAAGTCCTTGAGCGTCGGCCTCCTTAATGAACCAGTAAGAAAGGATATTAACGAATATCAAGGCTGCTAAGATAATGATGATGTAGTAGATAAGATGGCGGGGGGTTGTTCTTTCAATTAGTCTTTTATACATCTTTAGTTTCAGATTAACAATCCAAGATTGGCATGTCAAATACAATCCCCTCAATTTTTTCTAACCTCTTCGCTTCTTCAAAAAATCTCGAAGAAATATTTTTTCGTCTGATTTCCTTAAAGTTTTATAGAAAAGAAAATGGTCTTGCCCAAACCAACTGTCCGGAAAATTGCCTCCTTTTGTAAAGCCTCTGTTCTTGTAAAAAAAGATGTTATTCTTGGTAGTCCAAAGCTGCAGTTTATGGACACCCTCCCTGAGTGCATCTTTTTCCCAAAAAGAAAGTAGTGCCGAGGCTGTTCCTTGCCTCTGAAATTTGGTATCAACGCCAAGCCAATGTCCGAAAGCTATGCCGCCTTTTGCTTTGTTAGTTAAGAGATATCCTGCTGGTTTATTATCTATATAAGCAAGAAAAACATACTTGTTACCCTTCCCAATTTCTGCCCTCAGGAATTCTTTAGGCAACTCATCTTCAATTATGAACCTGACACTGTCTTCGGAGTAAAGAAAAAGACCACCCTCAAGTGTTTTTCGCCAAAGCTTGTAAAAAACTTCAAATTTACCGCCCTTTTCAACCTTCACTTTTTTCATCGCTGAAATTGTACTACTTGCTACTTTCGTCTGCTATACTTCCTTCATGAAGAATTTGTCTTTTCTTCGGACTAAAGAAGATGATAAAAACTTCCATCGCTCGCGGATAATGTTTATCTTTAAAAATGGAAAAGTGACAGTTGCGCCCAAAGGAGTAAGTTATTCTCATCTTGAATGGTTTGAAAAAGAGGGCTGGGTTGACCGGGCAAATTCCATTGCCTTTCTTGAAGAAAACACAAGAGGTTTCTTTATTTCTTCCCAAAATGCCCTTTACTTTTACAAAGGAGTAGGTTTTTACTTTGATAATCAGTTAATTGAGCAAGTTAAAAATATGATCGGTGATTTGCAAAGAGAGCTTGGCTTGTCAGGCGATACAAGAATTCTTGCGGGACCCAAAAAGAAGGTCATAACAGGCAAAGAATATCCCCAGAAATACTTAGGAACAATTAGAGAATTAACCGCTTAAAGTTTGGGAATCTAGTCAAAAATTTTATCTACGGCAAACAAAGATTGACCAAACTATATCTATGTTTGATACTATTATCCATAGATAAAATAATTTCTATCTATGGATTTGTTTAACACTAAACAATTAGGCAGAGTATAATTGAAGCCAAAGCGGTATGGATAAAAAAATTCAACTTAGATCAATTTATAGCGAAATTCTCAACGAATTCAACGAACCCCAAGAACAAAAGTTCCTAAAACGGCAAGAAGAGACCAGGCGTAACTTAATAACTCAAATCCAAGATTTGAGAATGAAACAAAGTGGAAGAGCTACTAAAGTTATTAGCTACTACGCAAAATTGGATTTCCCGATTCAAAATGAAGTCATGATAAATCAATGGGATGTTAAGTCTGTCTATTCTTTACTTTCCGAAATTCCAAATGGGAGTGACATTGAGCTGATTATAAATACGCTCGGTGGACTGCCTCAAAAAACTCGCCAAATTATCGATTTTGTACGGGCAAAATTAGGCAGAAAAAATACATTTAGGGTTATTGTTCCTGAAATCGCCAAGTCTGCTGGTACTTTAATATGCTTGGGTGCGGATTTATTAACAGTTGGTGAACCTTCCGAATTGGGGCCGATTGATCCACAAATTCCACGATATTCGCCTGGAGGTCAAGTGGAATACATATCTGCCTGGACCTATGTGAACTCTTTTGAGATGCTCCAAAATGAGTCTAAGGACGAGAAGGGTAACTTGAAACAGGAATTCTACCCGTTATTGGCAAATTTTGATTTACCATTTTATGAGCGATGCAAACAAGCACTCAAGCAAATCGAGGAAGATGCGAGAGAGTTATTAGCAAGTGGCATGATGAAAAAGAAAAAAACCCAGTCAGACATAGATGATATTGCCTCTTACTTTTTAGGCGGTGGTAAACCTCATGATTCTCTTATAACAGGAAGACAAATAGTCAAGAAGTTGGGTAGGAGATACGTTGAGTATCTGAATACTTCAGATAACCTTTGGAAATTATATTGGGAGTTACACTGCAGAAGTTTCGGTCTTCTTGACAAGACTTCGATTGTGAAGTTTGTCGAATATGATGCAGGAGTTTTAACCCGTCAGGTTTTAATTAATCCGCGTTGATATTGAATAGGCCCGAAGTTAACTTTAGCAGTTGAATTTTCACCTTCGATTACTTTATAGGTAGGTGTTTGAGATATTTTCTTAATTCCACTATACATCTTTTGCAATTTGTCTAAAATTTCTAGCTGTTTTTTAAATTCTGCCTTTTTGTATTTCATGGTCATAGCATATTATCATAGATTATCTAATTTAACTATACCAGAGGTTGTCCCTAATCGTCCCTTTTAAAGGTTATCATTTTATTAAGAACCTGTAACTATTCTTCTAGAATTTAAATTCTCCCCCAAAACGCAGGGTTGGAACTTGTGTTATAATCGTCGGTTTTAAGTGAGGGCTGGCCGGGATACCAAAAGAGACATGAACCTTGATATAATTTTCGCAAGAAACATATGAGACTCCAAGTCCTTTCCTGGAATATCTGGATTAACTGCTATTTTGATCAGGTTGCCAAATTTCTAAAAGCGTCAAAGGCAGACATCATAGGTTTACAGGAAGTTCTGCCCGATGATCCTAAACGTGATATTGTCGGTTTCCTTGACAAATTAGGTTATCAACATGTGTTTGCGCCATTTGGGCATACTTGGGGCGAAAAAGTATTTAAAGACGCGCCCGCCATTTTTAGTAAATACAAAATCGGCAAAACCGAAACTTATATTCTTTCGAAGAAAAACAGTCGGATTGCTGTCAGAGCAGATATTCTGGTAGGTGATGAAACATTACATGTATTTAGTACCCACCTTATCCATACTCACCAGCAGCCATCAAAAATACAAAATGAACAAGTTTCAAACCTCATCAAAAATTTGCCAAAAATCCGTACCATCGTCATGGGTGATTTTAATGCAACACCCCAAAGTTGGGGGATAAAAAAAATGTGCAAAGTTCTTGTTAACTCTGACCCTTCTTTGGCTCCCACATGGAGCATGTATCCCGAAGGTTGTCTAGTGTGTAATCCGCAAGAAGCAAACATCCGCCTTGACTACATTTTTACCAGTAAAGACTTGAAAACAAGTTCATTTAAAGTTGAGAATTCTAAGGGCTCCGACCATTTACCAATTTCAGTTATAGTTGAAGTGTAAGGTATAATCTTCCCCATTATGGTTGAAGCTCCTATAGTGGTACCGCCAGTGATACGAGAACTAGGGTTAAGTGAACCAAATCTCGTTGCTCTCGGCGATTTCCTTTATAAAGAGAACATGGGATATGGCGATCTAGAACGGGCTGGAGTATACGAGATGGGGACTACTATCAAACCGGAAGCAGTCTACACGGTGCGTGCAGCGGATGATGAGGATGGGGTCGGTACTCGTACGAGCTTCTTGCTACATCTCAATTCGCTGTGGAAAGATTTCGTCTCGATTCACTTCAGAGAATTTCAGCCGGAAAAAGACCGTGTTAGAGTATTCTTATCTGCATTACAGGCAGACTTAGATCAATTAGCCGCAATAGCACAACAACATATTCCAAAAAGTGCCCAAGTGATTGTTGGTCTATCACAGGTGTCAGCAGCTTGGGGAAGAAAACACGGTTGGAGCACAATTACCTACTCAGAAGATCCCAAACTTATCGTTCCCCACCTCAAATCACTTCATCTTCCTATTCCGGAAACATTACCACGCTTAACGCTATTTTTATTCCCGAAAGAGGGATTTATTAGACAATATTTAGGCAAATCCGGCGTAGCTCCCTCAACAGCTTAGAAACAGCAATAGGGACGATCCTCATATTCGCTGTTACAACATTCCAAGTTCTATATATCTTTTTGCCTCTTGACATTCGGTTTTTATTCGGGTATAAGTAAAGATGGTTACAGTTTAAGAGGGGAGGTGAAGAATACATGGATACGGGTAAGAGTAAAAAGCAAAATCTTTCTACCAACAATATCAAATCTTCAATTCTAAAGATGGGTGCAAAAACCATCTTTTTTGATGTCAATCTGGCGGCAAATGATAAAAAATATTTAAAGATTACCGAGTCAAGATTTACTGGTGAAGGTAATGACCGAGTCAGAAGCTCGGTTGTGCTTTTTCCGGAAAACATCGAAGGCTTTGAGAAAGGCTTAAAAGAAGTGGTTGGTTATCTAAACTGATCATAGTTAGCACACCGGTCCTTCGGTAATACTCAGGACCTAGGTCTTGAGTGGATTGAATCGAAGGGCCGGTGTGCACAAAAAGCTAGTTTGAAAATTGTTTTAAGGACCTATAGTTGATATCTGGAATGAAAATGTGTTATAATAATTCCTAACTTAAGTTAGAAGGAATTAAAAGCTTTTTGATACTTCAGTAGAATACTTCGTATCTTTAGAGACTCTTAATACAATTCTCATTTAAGATCAATTTTTTAAAGGAAGGAGGAAAAAATATGGCAAAAAGATTATTTGTTGGAAGTCTTCCATATAGCGCAACCAGTGCGCAGCTTGAAGAATTATTTTCTCAAGTCGGCAAAGTAGCTAGTCTTAATCTGATTATGGATAAGTTTTCAGGTCAAAGCAAAGGCTTTGCGTTTGTGGAGATGTCAACTGACGAGGAAAGCGATAAAGCAATTGCGAAATTCAATAACTATGAATTAGATGGTAGGAAAATCGTAGTAAATGTAGCTAGGCCTCAGGAAAACAGAAATCAATTTAATAACCAAAACAGAGGTTACTCACGACCCGGTGGTAGTCGTTGGTAATTTGGACCTAAAGGAGGGTCTCCATTAAGAAGCAAGCAGAAACAGTTTGTATTCGTTGTGGTAAGTTGCGTGTATTTTACCGAAGATGGGAAGACAGAGCCGACGGTAAAGGTACGCTAATTACCCATGTGGAAAGCGTTTGCCCGGATCCCGAGTGTCAAAAAGTAGTAGATGCGCAGTTTACCGAGATGAGGGAGAAAAGGCTTCTGTCAGAGGATAAAAGAAAGAATATTGTTCTCGCAAGAAGGACAAAATCAATCCAGTAAAATCCCCGCCAAAAATCGCTATTTGGGTATCTTTTGCCATTTTTTCCTCCTGTCATTCCGAGCGAGGTCGAAGACCGAGCGTGGGAATCTTTTATCAGATTGCCGCGTCGCTTCGTTCCTCGCAATGACAAATGGGAAAGTTCTGAGGGGACAAACTTTATGGATAGAGAATTAACGCAGTGTCTGGTATTTTTGGGTGTAAATTTTTCGCCTTCAAAAACATGCCCTAAGTGTCCGAGGCATTTGGCGCAAATAATTTCTGTCCTGACGCCGTCTACGTCGGGGAGCCTTTTAACCGCTCCTGAAAAATAATCGTCAAAACTTGGCCAGCCGCAGTTGGCATTAAATTTTGCCTTGGATGTAAACAGGTGATTACCACATTGCCTGCAGACATAAATGCCATCTTTGTAAAAATCGTCGTACTCTCCGGAAAAAGGCGCCTCGGTACCCTTATCTAAAATGACGTGTTTTTCCTCAACAGTTAATTTGTTTAGTTTCATAAACTTCCGAGGACTGAAAGTCTTCGGTATTGTTCTTTAAGTTTACATGAGCGAGCAAGAATACATATCAGTCCTCGAAAGTATGTATTCTCTCGCATTTATCCGTGGACTAAAAGTCTAAGTATTCTTGCGAGCGAATATAAAGGGAGCATTCTATCATCTTTTGACCCGACAGGGAATTGATGTTATACTCATCGGTCAATTTTTAACTCGCGATGTATAAAAGTAGGAATTTAATTATCATATTTATCGGTATTCTAATTATTGCTATCCTCTTGGGAGCTTACCTTTTCCAGACAACAAAAAATCAGCAAATCATCCCTCAACTCAACAATCAAGAAACTAATACTACGGCCGTTTCGACAGTTGCCGAAGATTTAGAAATTCCCTGGTCAGTTGCTTTTTTACCGGACGGCAGAATGCTTGTTACCGAACGTCCTGGAAGAGTAAGGATGATCTCAAAAGTCGGGCAACTTAATCCATCACCGATAGCAACAATTTCCGAAGTCAAGCATATTGGCGAGGGAGGCCTTTTAGGAATTGCCATCCATCCGGAATTTGCCGGAAATCAGTACGTTTATCTTTACTACACTTATTCAAACACCGGTAACAATACATTAAATAAGGTAGTCCGCTTTAAATTTGAAAACGACCAGTTAATAAATGATAAGGTCATAGTTGACTCCATTCCAGGTGCGGCAAATCATAACGGTGGCAGGATTAAATTCGGCCCGGACAATTTTTTGTATATTACCACCGGTGATGCTCAAGAACCATCGCAAGCTCAAGATATAAATTCTTTGGCGGGAAAAATCTTGAGAGTGACGGACGAAGGTAAAACTGCCTCGGGTAATCCATTTGACAATTTGGTTTATTCCTATGGTCATCGCAACCCTCAGGGACTTGCCTGGGATAAAGACGGCAGACTTTGGGCAACCGAGCATGGCAGATCAGGAATCCAGTCAGGTCTTGACGAGATTAATCTAGTAGAACCCGGCAAAAATTATGGCTGGCCGACAATTCAGGGTGATGAAAAAAGGCAAGGAATGGAAACGCCGCAACTTAATTCCGGCTCAGATACCTGGGCGCCGGCCGGAGCGGTTTTCGTTGGAGACTCTCTTTTCTTCTCAGGACTTAGAGGCCAGGCATTATACGAGGCTGTTATTGCAGGTGACGACATATCTTTTAAGGAACACTTTAAAGGAGAATTTGGAAGGATAAGAAATGTAGTTTTAGGATCTGACGGTTATCTTTACATTACCACCAGTAATCGCGACGGCAGAGGAACGGTCAAAACAGGTGACGATAAGATAATAAAGATAAACCAGCCCTAGAGAACACCTCCGAGGTGGGCTCTGACTCCTTGGAGGTGAAGAATGGAGAGATTTAATCTATGAAACAAAAAACAAAATTAATAACCGGCATTTTAGTAATTCTGATGTTGGTTATCGCTTGGATAGTATTTTCGCAAAGAGAGTCAGGGGAGTCTCTTCCAGGAAGTGGGAATCAGAACCAATCAACACAATTAAACGGGGTGACTCACCCCCTGCAAATTCTTCAGATGAGAGCAAAGGATTATCCCGGAAGTGAGGTTACAATCGAAGATGAACTCAGCCCGCAGGAAAGTTACAAACAATATCTTACCTCTTACCAATCCGATGGACTAAAAATTTATGCACTTTTAACTGTTCCCCAAGGGGACAAGCCAGGTGGGGGGTGGCCGGCTATCATCTTTAATCATGGGTATATTCCGCCGGAGCAATATCAGACGCTTGCGCGCTATCAAGCTTACGTAGATGTCTTTGCCCGAAACGGTTATATCGTTTTTAAACCGGATTACCGCGGTCATGGAAACTCGGATGGTAATCCGGAAGGAGCTTATTTTTCTGCCGCTTATACGGTTGATGTTCTAAATGCTGTTTCTTCGATCAAAAAATTTGGCGAGGCGAATCCTGATCGAATTGGCATGTGGGGACATTCAATGGGTGGAAGCATAACCCTGCGTTCGATGGTAGTCACAAAAGATATAAAAGCCGGTGTTATTTGGGCAGGGGTTGTTGCATCCTACGATGACATGATGAACCGTTGGCGAAGGCGCGTTGCTTGGCAGCCATCAGAAAGAGAAAATATGGCTCACCGGCCAAGCCGCGACGATTTGATCAAACAATTCGGAGATTTTGATGCTAATCTCCAGTTTTGGAAGTCGATAGCTCCCATTAGTTTTGTTGCCGATATTTCGGGCCCCATACAGCTTCATCATGGTCTTGCCGATGAATCGGTGCCTCCCGAATTTTCCGAAAGTTTAAAGGCTGCGCTGGAGGCTGCAAGTAAAACAGTTGAGTATTACACCTATGATGGAGCAGATCACAATATTTCAGGGGCAAGTTTTAATCTGGCCATGCAAAGGTCAGTTGAATTTTTTGATAAATACTTAAAATAAAATTCGAAAGGAGGTGTAACATTTATGTGCTATAACTGCGGGTGTGAAATGCCGGATGAAGATCATGGTTTTCCGGCCAATATTACCGATAAATCTTTTGAAGATGCGGCTAAAGTGACTGGCCAATCAGCCGAAGAAGCAAAGGAAAATACCATGAAGCTTCTTCAAAAGTTGAAAGAGGAAAAGGAGTAAGAGGACTGAAACCAAAATCCTCATGTCATTCTCACGAAAGTGAGAATCCAGCTGGAAACTTATTTGTATAGATTCCGCATCCCTTCGACCTTGCTCAGGGCGAGCAAGTGCGGAATGACAGAGTTTGAAACTCTTATACGTTATGACTTTAGGATTGATCAGCAAGAAAAAAGAAGCAAGTGATGTTTATTCATTTATCTTCCACAGCGAGGAAGATTTTGGATGGAAACCGGGACAATTTTTGATGTATCGAGTTGAACATCCAAATCCTGATGAAAGAGGGGAAAGACGCTATTTCTCAATTGCCTCCGCTCCGTTTGAGAAGCAAATCATACTGACGACAAGATTTGACCGGGAAAGAGGAAGCAGCTTCAAAAAAGTGCTTTTTGGCTTGCCAATTGGGTCGACAATTTATGCAGAAGGTCCAAGAGGGAGTTTTGTGATTGATGATCCGACTGGCAACTGTGTATTTATTGCGGGCGGCATCGGGGTAACACCATTTCGGGCGATTCTTTTGGATTTGGATTATCAAAGGCTACCGATTAATGCGATTTTGCTTTACGCCTCAAGAACTAATGACATTGTATATAAAGAAGAATTCGATCAACTTGCGAAGAGACATTCCGACTTGAAAATACACTACATAGTCCCCCCAAACTATTTGGACGAGATAGCAATCAGAAAATATGTACCGGATCTGGCGAAACTCTACTTTTATATCTCCGGTCCTAAGCCGATGGTGGTTGATTTTGAAGAATTACTGCCGGGAATGGGCGTACCTGCCGAACATATCAAGCGCGATTATTTCCCCGGATACGATAGACTGTAGATCACAGGCGATTTTTTAAGAAGAAACCTTAAACAGGAGAGGGAAAATTGGCGCCCTTTCGCCATTTAAGAGAAACTCTAAAACATATTCTCCCGGTTTATCTGGAGGGGCAATACAACAGATTATAATTCTCCCATCAGGTTTGGTTTGTATTGAAGGGTTGATTTTTTGAATTTCTTCTCTCTCTTTCCCCAAAATTCGTATAGTTGATGCTTGCGAGTTTTGAATATTTACTTTACCCTCGATACCTATTCTGTCATTTTTTGAAAAATTATTACTTGGGATACCTTCAACTTCGAGAGGATTGACCACATCCTCTGAAAATTTCACTAACTTAAATTCCCCCGGCCTTCCTGTTTTAATAGCAAGTTTCTGAGGTCCATTCCCCTTTGTTTTAATAAATTGGAGCTGTCCACCTTTTCTTAGTGGGCTAAAATACCAGATTGAAAGCCCTCCGATTAGCATTAGAATAATAATTATCGAAACTATAATTTTACTCATATATGCCACTTACCTCTGCATCTATACACTCAATTGGTTCAATAGGAACGTTGGGAACAAAATCTACGGTGGTCTTATTTTCGTTATCACCATCGTTTGCAATGATCGAACTTGCCCTTGCGAGTTCTGGATCACCCCCATCTCCGCAGCCGTCATTTGGCAAATTTCCGGATAGAATAACTGTCAAAAGTAGACCGCTGCAATCATTAGGAAGTCCACGTATCCTAACTTTATCCAAATCTCCTATATGTCCAAAGTCAATTATCCACTCGTCAACCTCTGCATTTTCAATACATTCTTGCGTCATATCTTCACCCCCGGATGGTGCCGGAGAAGTAGATGGTCCACCACCTGATGGTGATGGAGAGGGTCCTCCACCCCCTCCGACATCATAGGCAATATCACCGCCACAAACACCGGAGATTTCATAAGGATCGCGTTTTTCCATTTCGATGTGGATTTTGTAGCAATCACCATTATTAATTGTTTTGTAATAGAAGCCATAATTCTCTTTACCATTGAGAGGATCTTGGGGAATGTTTTTAAGATAAGTGATCATTGCCTGATAGAAAGGGCCATTAGCTTCCGCATCGTCTTCCAACTTTGTCCACTCGTCTGACTCCGGGTACTTGTCATTCTCAGAGCGATAAATTTCCAGATTTTTCCTTAACCTGTCTGAATCATAGAGCCTGCCGCTATCTCTGGCCCTGGCTGCAGGACCTATGAATATCATTGCGAAGATGACCGCCAGTATAACCAGAATGGAGATAACAACCAAAAGTTCGATGAGGGTAACACCTTTTCTCATCAATTTAATAGTAGCACCTTTTAGTTTACTTGACTGAACTCAATTGTTTCTGCCAATCTTGATATCTTTCAACTAAATTCAACTGTTCAACAGGAAAAGGTTCAATATTATATTTTGAAAAGCCATAGTTTAAAAGAGTAGCCGCCGCAATCTCTCTTTCTTCCAAGGATTTTGCACCGATAACTATTGAGAGTAATTTCTTACCTTCACGCTCTGCGGATACTATATTTACATGTCCGGCGTCTTCAGTAAAACCGATTTTTAAGCCGTTAACTCCCGGATATGTGCCCAAAAGAGCGTTCCAGTTGGGAAGGTCGAATAAAGGGTGATTACTGTTAGCGTCCAGTCTTCGATAGGTATCATCTGCGACATCAGCAACAAAGGGGTAGTTGGAAAGAGCTTCATGGGCGATTATCGCAAGATCATAAACTGTTGAATAGTGATTTGGGTCGTCAAGACCCGTCGAAGTTACAAAGTGGGTTTGACGAGCCCCGATCTTTTGAAGTTTGTAGTTTACCACTTCTTCAAAATCCGCGGTTCCATTTCCAACCATAAGGCCAATAGATGAGGCTATTGCTTCGGTTGCATCGTTTGCGCTTGTCAAAATTGCAGCCGATATCGCCTCAGATAACGTTAATTTTTCCCCAGCCTTTAGGCCAATTATTGTCGGTATCTGCGAAGCTGCTTGTGAGGAAACTTCAAGCTGCGTGTCCAGGGCTTGAAGATCTATTGCGGTTATGACAGTTGCCACTTTTGTTAAGGACGCGGGTGCAATTTTATCTTTAAGATTCATTGACCAGATTACATCACCGCTTTCTAAATTCAAAACAACCCCCGCTTTTATTTTTGGAATAGTTTCTAGATACTCGCCGGATCCCCATCCTTGAGGTTTCCAATTCTCGTCCCCTTTTATTTTATTTTTTGCCTTTTCTAGATGATCTTTTGCCTCAAAAGTAACTGAATCATCAGTGAGAGTCGATTTAACCTCAGTTTTGCGGGCGATAACAAACAAGCTTAAAAAGATGAGTAGTGCGGTAAGAATCAGTCTTTTTTCAACTCTTCCAGCTTTGTTCCCTAGACCAAAAATGTTAACTAGTTTCCTAAAAATGCTAAACTCTTCTCCTTTTCTCCAAATTTCCGAAGCATGAGCGACCAGAACTGGGAATCGGGCGAGTCAAAACCAAGAGCCCAAATTCCAACTCCCGCAAGTTTTTTGTCTTTGACAAAATCAAACTTATAAGAAAGGGAATTTTCATCTTCCATGTATACAACGTACCAATTATTTCCGTCCCAATAACTCCGCCAGCTGACTTTTGCCTGATCATCCCACCCACCCAAGGGGGTAACTTTCAACAGTCTACTCTCTTCCACCCTCTCATTTGTTGTTGGAAAACCTTGTGTTCCCGCTAACTTTGGGGTTTTAGGTTCCGGTGAATAAGCAGGATAATTCCAGCCATAGTAGGGAACACCCATGATTATTTTGGAAGGTTCTGTGACTTTTAAAAAATCCTCGACTGCTGTTGATACGTCATACCAGAAGGGTCCATTTCCCCCGTTGTATCCGTAAAGCGGAGCACTAGGCCCGATCTTTTCCGAACCAGGATAATAAAAGTCATATGCCATCATAAAAATTGAATCGGCAGATTTGGAAAGTCTTTGAATGTCATATATCATTTTGCTATTTTCCTTTTCAGAAGACGCTATTACTGAAACAGTGATGTAAGGATCATAAGGTAATTTTTCAGAAAGTATCTGGCTATAATTTTCCATAAATTCGGAAAATCTATTTCGCAAAAAGTCATTTGAGGGCATGTATTCAAAATCTATATTTACCCCCTCAAGCTGATCCCCAGAAAGCAAATCGACACTTTCACTAGCCAGCCTTTGCCAATTCGAAGAATCAGCTAGAAACGATTCAATGCTGCCTTTCTCCATTTGAGTCAAAGTTACGACCCTCTTTACGTTATTTGCCTTTGCAAGATCAAATTGCTTCTTGAGCTTTTGGGAATTAAAAACACTCCACTCATACGAATCTTTATTTAGTGAACCATCGGCATCAACGGGTATGGAAAAGTAAGCAAACGTAGTTAATACATTCCAATCGATGTTACTGAGCCTGTCGAGCGACCAAAAAGGGGCAAAACCAAATATTTCCCACCTGTCATTCTTGCTGGGCTTTTTAAGAAAATTTTTAATATAGGGATTTCTATTGGTTAAAAAAAGGCCTAAAAAAAAGACCCCGACTATCAGGGTCATAGAAAGCCCCCACACCAGGGCAACTTTCAACTTACTATGGTGGTCTTCGGACAGAGACGAGTCCATGGAGTCCGTACCTTACCAAGTGAAAACTGATAAGTCAAGTTGACAAGGGAAGTTATACTTTCTCCGTCACGCGTATTTGCTTGCGTAGCGAGAAATTTTTCGAGCGAAGCAAGGAACAGAATGACTCCCTTAAAATTCATACCTTTTCAGTTACCCTTAGGCCCGCAATCGAGCCTGTCTCGATGAGGACCGCAGAGTCCACTTCCATACTTTCTATACCTTCTCTGTGACTCTATATTCCAAATATTTCCCAAGCATTAGTCGGGTGTGAGCATCGATACCGGGAAGAGCGGTGAAAATCAAAGTAACAACAGGCATCAAGACAAATTCAAAGGGAATCATCAGTTTCCGAAGAAATGAAATTTGCTCTTGTCTTTTTGGCCTCTGGCGGAAATCAATAACTAGAATTACAGCCAAAAAGATCCAGCAGGCGGATAAAATTCCAAAAGAAACCTTCGGCAAGTTTTGTCCCATGACAGTCTGGGCAAAAGCAGGATTTAAAAGAACCGGAATAGTCGCGCCTAAAGTAATTGCGAACCAATTAACCGGCCACAAAAAGTGGTCTTCCAAGACTTTAAATACGCGGATAGTTCTTTGCCAAAACGGAATATGCGTATGAGTCAGCCATTTTTTGATGATGTAAGCGTCATCGGAAACTCCCCAGGCCCACCTTTTTTCCTGCTCGTAAAGATTGACAAGCGATTTAAAATAACCTTTGGATTCGGCGGCATCCGCATAAACTGCTAAAAAGATCGGATCAACCTCAATCTTGCCGTCTTTGGCAAAAAAGGTTTTGAAAAAGATTCGATAGTCCTCCGGAATGACGTCAACATCCCAGTAGCCGACATCATCAAGAAGTTTCAGAGAAAGGGAATACATCGAATAATTCACCAGTCTATCCGTTCTTGAATTCAAAGCGGTTTGCCAGACAGATGAAAAGGTGCTCATAACTCTGATTGGCACTGGGACTTTCCAGATATTCGAATAAAAAAGGACAATCGGTTGCCAAAAGAGGAGATATTTATTTTCGCTTGTTAAGAACTTATAGGCAAGGCAAGAGAAGTATTTTTCACTAAAAACTCCATCTGCATCTTTGGATGTAACGGTTATATGGTTGATATCTAGCTTTTGTTTATCTACTAGTATTTGCTTGGCAATTCTTCCGGCATAAGCTTGATTAGAAGATTTTCCCTTAACCTCTTTGGTGATATCCGGATGGAAGGTAATGATAAAATTGGCAAATTTGCTTCCGAACTTTTTATTGAGAACCTTGGCTTTCTCCCGAGCAGTCTGGCCTTCCCTTTCTTCAAAAGCAACGCAAACCGAAATTTGATCTTTCGGGAAGTCTTGTTTAGCGATAGATTCAACTCCCCGATCAATAGTGCCCAAAGGTTCTTTAAATGTGGGAATGACTACCAGATGATGGACCTTTTTAAAATCGGGCAGTTTCTTAACATCTGAAAGCCAGTCATACTTTGAGGAGGCATTTAACTTTATATGTGACATCAGTGAAGTTATAGCCAAGGCCCCGGCTTTATAGAACCAAAAAATATCAAAAAGGATGATGTAATAAGCAACGTAGTGGGGAATCCAGAATGAACCCCATATCGGGAAAAGAATTAAACTCCACGAAAAAGTTCCCGGAAGAATCTCCAGGAAGCGATGAACTTGTTTATCGTAGCGCTCAACAAAGCGTTTCAGCATATTAAAATCTCTAATTTCTAATTAGTCTAATTATTCTAATCAATTCCCAACTCCCAATGACTAATGACTAAATTATTTTTGGGTATTTTTTTAATTGGGATTTATTTAGATTAATATCAGCCTTCGCCTTCGGCGAATCTGATATATCAGTAAACTTCATTAGATTTTTAATATTAATTACAATAATTGAAGTTTAGCTGATATTAGAACAATTAGATCAATTAGGTTAATTATTCAAATTCCAAACAACCTCCCCGCATTTTCCGATGTAATTCCCGCTATCTCTTCAAAAGACAAATGCCGAAGATCGGCAACAAACTGAGCCACTATTTTAACATTTTTCGGTTCATTTGTTTTTCCACGAAGCGGTTCTGGAGAAAGATATGGGGAATCAGTCTCCAGTAGTATTCGATCCAGAGGCACTTTTTGAGCAACTTCCTGGATTTCTTGAGCATTTTTGAAAGTGACGATTCCGGAAAAAGAGATGTAAAAACCGAGATCTAAAGCTTTTCTTGCCGCGTTCCAATCTCCAGTCCATGAATGAAAAACACCTGTTAACTTATTGTTCGAGCCATTCGGTCTTGAGCTCATGGTCGAAAGGCTTGTCGAGAACTTCTTTATCGGAACTTCTCGATTCCGCTTCGCTCCACTCGAAGAATAATGATTATGTCTTGTCAGTAAACTAAAGGTCTCCTCCCACGCATTACGGCAATGAATGACAAGCGGTAGTTTTAGCTGCACCGCAAGTTTTACCTGTTCTCTAAATAATTCTCTCTGATTTTTTTTATCATCCTTACTTGTTACTTGTTTCGTGTCGCCTGTCTCGTAATAATCCAATCCTGTTTCCCCAATTCCAATTACTCTGTCAGAAGTCTTAGTGATTTGTATCAATGAATTAATACATTGATACAAACCGAGATTCTTTATTTCATTTTCTCCATCTTGAGGGTGAATACCAATCGTTGCGTATATCCGCGTACCTATTCTGCGTTGTTCTGCAATTTCCACGCACTTTCTGCTCGATTCAATCGAAGTTCCGGCTGTAATTATTTCGCTAATTCCCTCAGACCTGGCATGGCCGAGGACGGTCCCAAGATCCTCGACTGAGTCTAGATGAGCGTGACTATCAACTAGCATCAAATTTCCCCCAAAATCTCTCTAAGATCGTGAATTTTATAGTCTGCTTCTGTCCCATCAATCGGAAATCCTTTATGAAGATACTGATAGGTTGTCCCTCCTGCCAAAATTCCAGCATTGACATCAGTTGCTTTATCTCCAATTGTAATTAGCTGTCTGGCCTTCAAGTTTTTTTGTTTGATAATCATTTTGAAAATCTTGACCTTTTCTTTTGTCGGATTCTGTTTTCTATGGCTGTAATGCCGGTCAACCGCAAAAACTCGGCTAATCAGATTTTTCATTCCGACAATATCGATTAGAAATTCGATATGCTTAGGGTGCGAATTTGAAACCACAATATTCTCATACCCGGCCTTTTTGATTTTTGATAAAACCTCAATGGCTCCTGGAGCAGGCCTGACATATTCTTTGAGATGGTTTTGATTTTGAATTTCGGCGACCTCCTCCATCATTTTCTTAATTTGGAGAATGTTAGCTTTTGGGAAAAAAAATCTCAGATATTCAGCAACGGTTATTCCGTATTTTTCCCTGACCTCAAAAAGTGTAATCTTTCTATCAGCCTTAAATTTCTTGGCAAGTTTTTTTAAAATTTCAAAAAAACCTATCTCGACACCCTCCTCTAAAGTTCCATGAAAATCCCAAACGAAAAGTTTTGTCTTATTAGTCTTATCAGTCATATTCTAGCTTGCCCGCCGAAACTTTAGTGAAGGCGGGGAAAGAGCGGAGCTTGTTGTTTAACCGTGCCAGTAAAGTGTTCAATGATCTTTTCAGAAGTTTCCGGTAAAAACGGACTTAAATTAAAAGCAACCTCGCGGATTTGTTGGGCAATGGGTGAAATTGCTTTTTTCAGGGTTTTACCCTCAAGTTCCCAAGGTTTTTCCTCATTTATTTTTTTATCAAGAGAAGAAATATCGTCCCAAAGAGAAAGTAACGCAAGATCAAAACGGAAGTTTTTTAGGTTGTCACTGACCACTTTTTTAAATTTAAAATTCTTTTTCGACGGTAAATTCAAATTCACATCCGCACAAAGTCTAGCTACTCTGGCCACTAAATTTCCCAAACCATTGGCCAGTTCGCCATTGTAAAGCTCTTTAAATCTGATAATCGAAAAATCACCATCGCCCCAGGCAGGAATTTCCCTAAGCAGAAAGTAGCGGACAGGATCAACCTCAAATTTTTCGGTTAATTCGAAAGGATCAATTACATTTCCAAGTGACTTGGAAATCTTTTGTCCTTCTACTGTAATGTAGCCATGGACAAACTCCTCATTTGGCAGGGGAAGTCCGGCTGAAGCTAGCATGGCCGGCCAATAGATTGCATGAAATCTGATAATGCCTTTACCGATGACATGCAGGCGAGTTACTCGGTCTTTGTTCACTCCCGGAGTGTGCCGGGATGTAACTAAGCTCACTCCTGGAGTGGATCTAGGGGAATCAGCCCAATATTTTTTGTATAGAGTTTCATCATTCCCAAAACCCAGTGCTGTTAGGTAGTTAGTCAAGGCATCAAACCAGACATATTGAACTTGACTCTGGTCACCAGGGACCGGTACTCCCCAGCCTCTTGACCTCGCAACTGATCTTGAAATACTAAAATCCTCAAGCCCTCTTTTAATAAATGACAAAACCTCATTCTTCCGACTTATCGGCGTAATCCGCAATTTATCCGTGGCAATCAATTTCTCCAGATATTCTTGATACTTTGAGAGAGCAAAAAAATAATTTTCTTCTTCGACTTCCTCCGGTATCGTTTGATGCTCAGGACACTTTCCGTCAATCAGTTCGCCAGGGGAGTAAAACAATTCACAGCCAACGCAATAAAGGCCCCGATATTTCTTCTTATAAATATCTTTGTTGCAAAGACTCCATAGTTTCTGGGCACCCACAAAGTGTGTCTGGTTACTGGTTCTGATAAAGACATCCCAGGAGAGATTTAAAGCCCCTTTCAGATGTTCAAACTGTTTGGCGTATTTATCGACCAGTTTTTGGACGGGAATACCCTCAGCTTCCGCTGCCTGGACATTTTTGAGGCTGTTCTCGTCCGTTCCAGTTGAAAAATAAACGTCATAGCCAATCGCTCGATAGAACCGCGCCAGACAATCCGCCTGCACGGCCTCCAAAGCAAAACCAATATGCGGCGCTGCATTAACGTACGGAATCGCAGTAGTAATGTATATTCGTTTCACCATGAGCAAATTATAGTATGAAACGGTTCCAAAACCTATGCCCTTTTGTCATCCTGAACTCGATTCAGGATCCAGAATCTATGAAGTGAGAGGTGAGAAATGGGATTAAAGGATTAATGATATGAGAAGTGGGATTTTGTTTTCTTCCCACATCCCACCACAATATCTACATTCTCACTTCCAACTTCCCACTTCGGGAGTTAGATTCCGAAGCAAGTTCGGAATGACAATATTGATTAGATTCTCACTATGCCAATTGTGTTTAAAAACAGGAAGTGAAATGATGAAAGTATGAGAAGGGGATATTTAACTCCTCCGGTAATGATTATTCTCGCCCTGATTACTCTTGGCGTGGCATTAACTCTTTATTTCAACACAAATCTTCTAAAAAACATCAAAAACAAATCAACTCCAAGTTCCGAACCGTCGGTTCAAGACCAACCCAGTCCAATTTCAGACGCTGGCCGTGAACCGAATGATTCCGCGGAAACAGCAAATTGGAAAACATATACAAACACCCAGTTGGGGTTCTCGATCAAGTACCCTTCCAGTTGGTTTGTTTACGATAATGAAACTCCACCTTGCGACAAGGGTATTCGAGGCTATCTTTTTGTAAATAAAACGGCACTTGCAGATTGTTTTTTTGGTGATGTTCTACCAGCGGATTTTTATGTCTATGTTCAACCAATACCTGAAGACCCCGATTACGGACCATTACCAAAATCTACAAAATACGACACCTTCACAAGTTTCGAAGTTGCAGGTGAGAAAGGTGTTGTTAATATAACAACTGAAAAATCCGAAGGACCCCGCAGAAAAGAAGCTAGAGTTTATGTTAATCATAACAGCAATCAATATATGATTAGTTATCCCAATTTAGATTTTCAGGGTAATCATGAGCAAGTTTTTGACCAAATCCTCTCAACGTTCAGATTTTTAGACTGAATCAAGATTCTTCGCGGAGTTTATCTTGAGACCCTTTACGGAGTTTACCCTGAGATTCTTCACTACGTTCAGAATGACAATCGAAGGATTCAGAGTGACCGGCGAAAGGCTCAGAATGACAGTATAATGTACATAATACTTGACATTTTTTTGTACGTGTTGGATAATTAAAATATGAATATCGATATCGTTCCGATAACGAAAGTCAGAAGCAATTTAAGCAGCCTGACCCAAAAGGTCAAAGGGGAAAAATATATCATACTTACTAAAGGCGGTACGCCTCGCGCGGCCCTTGTCGATATTGATTATCTTACGAAACTTGAAGAAGAAATTAGAAAAATTTACGGCAAGACGTTTATCGATCCTACCCTTCTGCCTCTAACGAGAGAATTCACTAAAAAGGAAATCGAAAAGTGGCAAAAAGAAGATAGACTATAATGAAGTCTGTCTTTATTGATTCAAGCGTTCTATTCACTGCTGCTAATTCTCCAACAGGCGGCTCGGCTAAACTTTTTACCTATAAAAATATCAAGCTGGTTGTTTCGCACTTGGTTCTGACCGAAACTGAAAGAAATATCAGAAAAAAATTGCAGTCATATGCACTTGAGCGTTTTTTTAAGTTGGTAGAGAAAACCCATATTTTAGATCAAAAACCAGACTTAGAGTTAATCAGACAAGCGAAAAAGATAATTGTCGAAAAAGATGCGGTTATTTTAGCCGAAGCAAAACAATCAAAATCTGATTTTTTGGTAACTTTGGATAAAAAAGACTTTTTAAACAAAAAAGTAGCCGAATTTTTAAAGCCCTCGATTGCTTTAACACCAAAAGATCTCTTCGAAACTTTTCGTCTCTAACCTCTCTGACTTTCTGACTTTCTGACTTTCTGACTCTCTGGCTCTTCCTCACTTTGACTCTTCTCTGAGGAAATGAAATGATGAAAGTATGAGAAGGGGATATCTAACGCCGCCAGTACTTATTATCCTCGCCCTGATTACATTTGGCGTTGCATTAACTCTTTTCCTCAACACCAATCTTCTCAAAAACATCAAGAACCAACCAACCCCAAGTCCCGCAATAAATTCATTTGAAGATTGTGCCAGAGCCGGCAACCGAATCATTTTAACCTACCCTAGACAATGTAAAACCCCTGATGGTAAATCTTTTACCGAAGTCATCAACCAAGAATCGTTAGATATTGCACCTTGCGATGTCAACTCAGATGGAATGTGTAATGTTGCAGATCTTAATTTACTTAATACTGCCTTAGGAACTAGTCGAGGGCAAAAAAATTATCATCCGCTTGCTGATTTAGATGCGGATGGTGTGATAAATGACACCGACAAACAAATACTTTTAAAGCTTATTGAGCAAAATCAATCCGACGAAACTGCAAATTGGAAAACATACACCTCTCAAGACAATTCGTACTCTTTCAAATATCCTACAAGTTGGACACAAAAATCTATCCAAATCTTTGGGAGTAGGTCAGTTCAAGAAATAGAAGACCCACAAGGTGCATATTTATTAAGTTTCATAAATCAAGGGAATTATAATAATAATACTGGAAAACCATTTGCTGACCTTTATGATTTCGAACAGTTACCTTACACGATAAAGACTGTAAGAGTGAATGGGCAAGAAGGGATTCAACCGCTTCCTCGCGCAGGTTCTGAACATATCACTGCTGTAGATCTTTTCTCGAAAGATTTTAAGCGGATTCTAATATTAGAATTGGAAACTCAATCCCGGGACGAAAAAGAAATACTTAAAGGGCAAGAAATTTTTGACCAAATCCTCTCCACCTTCAGATTCGAATAATCTCCCTTCGGTAAACTCAGGGCAAGCACTGCAAGCAAATTCCTCGATTAAATTAAGTAATTGATGTTGTTTAATTATTGACAATAAAAAGTCAATAACATACAATATGTATTGATATGGAAACAATAACCACAATTACTCCTAAATTCCAAGTCCACATACCTGTTTCGATCCGCAAGAAAGCAGGGCTTACAAAACATGGTAGAGCACTTATAAAGGTTGAACAATCAAAAATAATTATCGAACCATTAAAATCCAAACTTATGTCGCTGGCTGGTAAATACAAAGTTGCTAAGCCTATTCCTGCAGAAAAAATTCGCGAATACATCGATTACTCCAGATAAGAAAATGACAAAAGTTTTTATAGACACGAGCGTCTTTATCCGATTTTTAACTGCTGACGACAAACAAAAATTCGAAGAATGTCAAAAATTTTTTGAAGCCGGAGAAGAAGGAAAAATCCGTTCTTACACTTCCAATATAGTAGTTTTGGAAATCCAGTTTGTACTGATTAAGCTTTACAAATTTCCAAAAGATAAAGTGCTTTCTGATACCGACAACCTGATTTCTTTGAGAAATTTAACAATAATCGAAAAAACAGACACCAGAAGAGCCCTTTTACTTTATAAGAAACACAATATTAAATATGCAGACTGTTTGATTGTCACTCAAGTACCTAGTGATGTAAAGCTAGTTACTTATGACACTGATTTTTCCAAAATAGAAAAACTGTTACCGGTTACCCCCGCGGAATTATTGTAAGTCTCCTTTGACTCTCTCTCACGGAAGTGAAATGATGAAAGTATGAGAAGGGGATATTTAACTCCTCCGGTAATGATTATTCTCGCCCTGATTACTCTTGGCGTGGCATTAACTCTTTATTTCAACACTACTCTCCTCAAAAACATCAAAAACAAATCAACTCCAAGTTCCGAACCGTCGGTTCAAGCCCAACCCAGTCCAATTTCAGACGCTGGCCGTGAACCGAATGGTTCCGCGGAAACAGCAAATTGGAAAATCTATGAAAACAAATACTTTGTCTTCAAATATCCTCCTAACTGGTTTTATGAAAGTCCCTCCTGGCTTCCTCAAGAAGAAAACGTTAGTTTTTTTATGGAAGGTACAAAAGCAGATCACAGCGACGGTGATCATAAAGGAAACGAAGTTTTTATATTCGGTTTTGGAGCACAAGGCGATACAGTCGATAAAATAAGAAAAGACTACTATCCTAACGCTAAAGAAATAACGGTAGCAAGTAGAAAAGCCATAAAAATTTCAGAAAGCCATGTAATAATTTCTATTTCAAGCGATAGAATAATGAATATATCCGGCCAAAATTTGAGCCAAATCCTCGCAACCTTTAGATTTTTAGATTGAGTCAAGATTCCTCGCTTTGTCGAATTAGGACTCGACTTCGCTCAGAATGACGAATAGGGTTTATCCCGGCGCCGGTGATGGTGAAGTTTGGGGCCTTGGGCATGTCACGCAGAAGTCTTTCTTGGAATAGGGATCTTGCAGAACTACTTCTTCTTTCTCCTCTGCATTTGGCGATCCAGGTTCAACGACTTGGCCGGTTGTCACGTCAATCCAAACTTTGGCTTTGGCGAAAGTATCTTTTTTCGGTTCAGTTCCGGCGATAAAATACTCAAAGCGCCCTGGACATGCCTCGTTTTTAGCTCCTCCGGTTACTGAGCAGATTTCCATGCCCGTAACTCCAGTTGGCACTTTGAATGCTTCATTAACTTTGTCTTTTAGAACATCTGTCATAATTTCATTCCAAATCGGCGTTGCACCGGTAATACCAGAAGAAATAGCAGGATTCATCGGAGTATTGTCATTATTGCCAACCCAAGTGGCTACAAAGTAACTGGGTGTATAGCCGATTGTCCAATTATCGCGTTTATCGTCAGTAGTACCTGTTTTGACTGCTACAGTTTTATCTTTAATCACCAATTTACTACTTGGTCCGAAAGCGGCAGTTCTGGCACTATTATCAGATAAAATCGAGGAAATCAGAAAAGAAGTTTGCGGCGAAAGGACCTTTTTGCCGGTTTTTGGTTTAAACTCCTCCAAAGTTTTTCCGTTTGAGTCTTCGATTTTGAGAATCGGTGTTACGTCAACCTTGGCACCTTCGTTTGCGAAAACTCCAAACGCTTGTGCCATTTCGGTCATTTTTACTTCTCCGCCGCCTAGCGTTAGAGAAAGTCCATAACGCGATTCATCGGTGAAGGTTGTTATACCCATTTCCCTAGCCATCTTAATCATTTCGCCAACGCCGTTTAAGGCCAAAACTTTTACAGCCGGAATATTGTATGAGTTGCCGAGCGCAAAGCGAACCTGCACGGGGCCATGGAATCTGCCATCGTAATTAACTGGTCGATAAGGGACTGGCCCGCCGGAAAAAGTGGTTGGGACATCCATGATGATTGTTGCAGGCGTTATTAGTCTTCTTTCAAGTGCAGTTGCGTAATTAACCGGTTTGATTGAAGATCCTGGTTGACGCGAAGCAATAGTCACGTTGACATTGCCGTCGATTGAAGTGTCAAAAAAATCTTTTGATCCGACCATTGCCAGAATCTCCCCAGTTTTTGGTTTAGTCACCAATGCCGAACCATTTGAGACTCGATGCACTTTGAGTTTATCTATGTTATCTTTAACAATTTTCTGCGCGCTTTCCTGAATATCTAAATCCAAGGTAGTTGTCACCTTAAGTCCCCCTTGAGCAGCTACTGCTTCACCATATTTTTCAGCCAAATACTCGCGGACATACATTACAAAATGGGGAGCTTTGATGTCAGTCGCTGAGGGTTTGAATGAAAGCTCTTCACCTGCTGCAGCGTCCGCCTCTTCTTTTAAGATATAGCCATCCTCAACCATTCTTCTTAGGACCTGTTTCTGTCTTTCTTTAGCCCGTTTGGAATCTTGTCCAAAAGGCGAATAGTAGGTAGGAGCCGCTGGTAAACCTGCCAGCAGGGCTGACTGCGCTAGAGTTAGATCTTTAACATCTTTGCCAAAATATTGTTCGGCTGCTGCTGCCGCTCCCCAAGCCGTTCCTCCGTATGGAACCTGGTTTAAATACATTTCCAAGATCCGGTCTTTCGGGAAGGCCATTTCTACTCTAAAAGCAAGGTAAAGTTCCTTGATTTTTCGGCTTATTGTCCTCTCAGGTGAGAGAAAAGCGCTCTTGACTAATTGCTGAGTTATAGTTGAACCTCCTTGCAGATTTCCTTCAAAAACCGTTTTTCTGGTTGCCCGGGCAATACCATAGATATCAAAGCCCTTATGTTTATAAAAGTCTTTATCTTCAATGGCAATTGTTGCTTGCTTTAGCGAATTGGGGATTTCTGAAAGCGGCACTACAGTGCGATTTTGATCAGAATAAATGTTGTAAAGTAACTCACCATCTCGGTCATAAATCTTGGTGGTTTGGGGTAGTTTTCTTGTCTCAAGTTGTTTTGGGCTTGGTAAATCACGCGTAGTGAACCAGATTGCGAAAATCAGGATAAAAATTGTGGCCAAGCCTACTTTAAAACTGCGATCTTGCCCGACTACTGGATGATGGATTAGCCTGTCAAGCGTGTGAAATACTGCTGGCGCCCTTTTTCGTAAATCTAAGTTTAATTTTTTAAGAAGCCTCCCGATTGATAAAAGAATCGTTTTGATAAGAAAGATCGTTACATCTCCTATGAAGATATCCAGTCTGATAAACCATGTTAAAAAAATAATGAAGATCGAGAGTATTTTAAACAGTGATTTTTTTATCAAAGTAAATTTAAGCATTGTTGCGAAAGTATTCTATATCAAAAACTTTTAATTTGACAGTGGGCTAAAACAAGATAAAATTATATAAAAGTATGGAATCAGAAAAACGCGGGCCGATAGAAAAAGGAAGAGAAGCCTGGCCGATTAATCCTTTCGGAGTTGTCGCATTGGCCGCTTTCGCTTTAATTGTAGTTTTTCTGATCGTCAGGCCGCTTTTGACAAGACCGACGACAGTTATCCAGCAAAATCAACAGGAAAATGCAACTGGCGGTATCCTTGTCAATCCACAAGCAGGCGATATCGTCAGAAGTAACAACTTATTAATTGAACTGTCGGTCGACGAGCCGCAAAAAGTTGATAAAGTACAGTTTTGGGTCAAAACTTATACTGATGGTAAATGGCAGATGATTGGAGAGGTAAAATCAGCTCCGTATAAACTCGACTGGCAAATTCCATCCTCCTATCAAAATAAGTCGATTGCTATTACCTCACATATTTATCAAAAGGACGGCCAATTAATCAAAGACCCCGGCGGCTGGAGGGAAGGGATAATTATCTTAAGTGACTAGGGACTAGCGACTAGAAACTAGTAACTATTTTTTCCCAAATAACTCCAAATGGCAAACAGAGATACTGCCGAGATTGCCAAGATCACGTTAAAAAGAGTCACTAACTGCAAAATAGCCAAAGTTGCAGTCAATGTCACGAAAAGTGCCACAAAAAAGGCCATTTTAAAAGAAGTATAGACATACCACTTAGCGCTGTATCGCTTGTAAAATCTGGTTCTTAGAAAATAGAGAAAAAGTCCCAAAAAAGAGAAGACAGTCAGAAAGACCAGGAGGATCAACAGAACAAAGATATACCAAGGTGCCGAATCAGGATCAACCTCAATCACAATCCAGAAGAGACCGAACAGCGAGGCACAGAGAATCAAAAAAGCAAAAGGCAAAAGGCGAACCATAATACCATTGTAAACAATTTTTAATTTTTAATTTACAATTTTTATTGAATTTTCAATGATCTAATTTTTCAAAATTGAAACATTTAGATTTGATTAAAAATTTCAACCCGTCCTCGACCGAGTCGAGACGAGGTCGGGAATTTCAAATTGAAAATTACACAACATTTGGTACAATCTAGCGGATGGATTCTCAAGCCATAATATTAATAATCGGTGCGTTGGTGGTTATTGCCTTCGCCGTTCTTTATTTCCAAATCAAAAAGTTACTTGACTCAAAATCTTCTGACGAAACCACTAAACTTTTGACTCAGCTTGTCTCTGACATGCGCGGATCGATGGATAAAACTACCGACTCGATGGTTAAGCAAACTCGCGCAATTAATGAAAGGTTGGATCGGGCCGCCCAGGTAATTTCGGATGTTTCCAAGTCTGTCGGCGAGATGACTGAACTAGGAAGGTCGATGCGCGATCTTCAGGAATTCTTGCGTTCGCCAAAAATGCGCGGTCAGATAGGGGAAGCAATTTTAAAAGATCTACTTGGTCAAATCCTTCCCAAACAGAATTTCCATCTTCAGTATGCTTTTAAAGGAGGCGAAATTGTCGATGCTGCTCTAAAGTTGGAGCAGGGAATTATTCCGATTGACGCCAAATTCCCGATGGAAAATTTTCGCAAAATGGCCAAAGCCGACGGCGAAAAGGAAAGAAACGATCATCGAAAAGCCTTCATTGCCGACGTCAAAAAACATATTGACGCAATCGCCTCAAAATACATTAGACCCCAGGAGGGAACTTTGGATTTTGCCCTGATGTATATTCCTGCGGAACCTGTTTATTATGAAATTTTAACCAACTCCCCAGAAATTGATGACTACGCTTACCGTAAACGCGTTCGGCCGGTGTCGCCCAACACTCTATACGCTTATCTTCGAGCGATCATTATGAGTTTGGAGGGAGCCAAAATTGAAAAGCAAGCCGGACAAATTTTGGCCGCACTTCGCGAGATCGGTGACGAAACCGAGAAATTCGGAGGGTCTCTCTCCGTCCTTACCAAACACATCAAAAACGCCGCTGCATCATCAGACGATGTCAATACCCGCTTCACCCGTCTATCCTCAAGGATCTCTACAGTCCAATCCATTGAGGGAAAATCTGCAAAATCTTTGAAAGAGAAATAATTCCTTACGGATTATCCGGCGCCGCCACCGCCTCCACCTCCTCCTCCGCCACCGAAACCGCCACCACCGGAAAAACTTCCGCCGGTTCCGGCTTTGAAGCTGGAGGAGATATTAGTAGATAAACTATTCAGTGAAGTTGAAAAATCCGAAAAGGAACCTATTCCTACATAGCCATCGCCTACGTACCAATTAGGTACCTGTTCACCAATGTATTGCGGCATAAGCTTTAGAATTTTGTCTGTTTGACCAAAAAGTATTCCGTAGACTAAGTATTCTTCCCAAATCGGTAAATGGTGGGGTAATTTATCCCTAAAATGTCCGATGTCTTCCAAGAAATTCCTGAATGCCTGCCACTTGCGGGCTTCCTCCCCGTAAGTTTTACTCCAGCGTCTCATAAAGTAGAAAAGATGGAACCCCCTCCCTTTTTTGGAGAATAAAAGCCTTATGCCCAATATGATGCGGAAAATGACAACAAACCAAAAAAGGGAAAAAAATGATGCCAAGACCCCCGTAAAAAAAGCATTGGAAAGTAAACTAAGAGCAGTAAAGTTTAAGACACCAAGAATAGCAGCAGAAATCCAGAACCAGTTATGCTTCTTAACACTACCCTGCTCCAAAAAACCTCTTTTCTCCGCCTCTTTTTTAACTGCCTTTCTAAAAGATTGCCAAAAACTTCCAAATCCAGCGGTCTTTATATGTTTTTTAAGGTCATCAAAAGTAACAACGTGATCATCCCGTTTTATACCAAAACCTACAAGTTGTTCTTCAGTCAAATGGGAATGTAAATCTCCAAGTTCTCTTAAATACATTTTTTCGAATGTACTAAGATTCGGATTATTGTTAAGATTCTCTCTTTCAATCTTGAAAACTATTGCATATTCGTACTTAGACTGTGTAAAAAATAAGATCTTTACCAAATACCTCCTTGTCGCGACTGAGAGATATTTCTTTTTTGCCAAATCAAAAAGCGTGGCTATGAAAGACTGGGTACCGATATTATTATTCTGGTTTAAAAGAATTTCCACTAGTGCCGGCGGCAGTCTGGATGGGGGATCGTGATGATATTTAGGTACTTCCACCTTATACTCCTTACCGTATTTAAACCAAGCCCAAATCCAATACACTACCCACAATCCGGTGACCAAAAATAATAGTAGTAAGAATACACCCCTTAAAACTGCATTTCTTTGCTCTTTTTCTAGAATGCTCTTTTCCTCAGCTAGTAACTTTTGCAAGTTATTTTGCGAGTTTTGTTGAGCCAGTATATTGCCCTTAGGGAATACTAATCTGACCTCAACGAATTGCTTCGGTCTTATATCAGAAACTGTAAATTTAGCCTGGTTATTGCCTACAAAATCATACTTTCCGTTTAGAGGCCCGTGAGCAAATACATAAACTTGATCTCTTGGGATATTATTGGGAAAAGTCACCAAAAATTCTGCGTTTTGGGTCCTCTTATCCCACTGATCACCAATAACCTGCCAGTAAAATTCGGTGTAATCTTCTCCTTGCCCCAAAGCCCCAATTAGCGTGTAGGAAATATCAAAAGTTCTTGTTTGGTTAAAAGCGCTGTAAGTCCATTTAGCGTAATATTTGTCGCCTTGAGGGCCGTTTTCGACTAAATTTACCCCCTTGCCATTTTCCGAAACCATGAAATTTATAATTTGCGCATTATAGCTGTAACCCTTGCGCGAAATCTTAAGAGGAATGAAAATATCTGCCCAACTAAAGCTTCCTGAAAATTCATAAGTTCTTCGTTCCAAAACTCCGACCGACCCATCGCTCTGGATTTGATACTGACCTTCAACTTTTGGAAAATAGTAATCTTTTGCCAAAATGGAATTCGGGAAAAACAGAAAAAAGATAAAAAATAAAAAGACGGCCAAAAAAGATTTCTTCATAATTTCATTATGCACCAATTATATGCCATGCTAAAATGGCACCGTGAGTGATACTCGTCCCTCAAATTCGCTCTTCGAGCCGTCTATGAACAATAGTGAAAAGGCGAGAAGTAAGGATAGTGGGATCCTCAAAAATTTAAATCCACAGCAAAAAGAAGCAGTAACAACTACCGAAGGTCCGCTTTTGATTATTGCCGGTGCCGGTACAGGCAAGACTGCCGTTATCGCCAGAAGGATCGCCTATATTATCGAAAAGAAACTGGCCAAACCCTCAGAAATCTTGGCTTTAACTTTCACTGATAAAGCTGCCGGTGAAATGGAAGAACGAGTTGACATTTTAGTCCCATACGGTTTTATCGATACCTGGATTTCTACCTTTCATGCCTTTGGTGACCGAATTCTCAGAGACAACGCTTTTGATATCGGTCTTTCACCGGATTTCAAGATTCTTTCCCGACCCCAGCAGGTATTGTTTTTTCAGCAAAATCTTTTTAGGTTCCAATTGGATTACTGGCGGCCTCTTTCTAATCCGACAAAATTTATTTCAGCAGTCCTTTCTTTTTTTTCGCGTCTGAAAGACGAAAATATAAATCCGAAAGAGTTTTCGCTATACGCTAAACGCTTAACGCAATCCGTCAGCCCTTCGGGTCTGAGCCTCAGGGTCGAAGACCGGCGGACTAAAGACAAAGAGTCAAAAATCGAGTCAAAGAAATATCAGGAGCTGGCTGGCGCTTTTGAGATGTATGAGAAATTAAAAGACGAAGCCGGATTTTTGGATTTTGGCGATCAGGTTGTTAAAACCATTGAACTTTTCCAAAAAAGACCCAAAATCTTAAGTAAATATCAGGAGCAATTTAAATATATTCTGGTCGATGAATATCAAGATACCAACTACGCTCAAAATGAACTGGTTAAAATATTGGCCAGAAATCACAAGAATATTTGTGTCGTTGGTGATGATGATCAATCTATCTACAAATTCCGCGGAGCTGCCATTTCCAATATTTTAGAATTCGTCAAAGATTTTCCAAAAGCAAAACAAGTTGTTTTGACTCAAAATTACCGCTCAACCCAGCCAACTTTGGATAGCGCCTATAGACTAATCAGACACAACGACCCGGACAGACTCGAAGTTCAAAATAGAATCGACAAAAAACTCAAATCGATACACCCCTGGGGTGTGCCGGGCCATAACTCAGCGCACCCCAGGGGTAAAATAAGAACAGGAAAAGGTATTCCACCTCAGGAAATATTTGCCGACACCATTTCTGAAGAAGCAGATCTTGTAGCTTCCGAAATCGAAAAATTAATGGCAACACGTAACAAGCGACAAGTAACACGTTACAACTACAAAGATTTTGCCATCCTTGTTCGTGCCAATGCTGCAGCCGACCATTTCTTAAGAGCCTTAAACATGAAAGGAATTCCCCATAAATTTGTCGGCTCCTCAGGCCTTTATCAACAGGAAGAAATTGCTCTTTTGATTTCTTTTTTAGGCGCAATTTCCGATTTCGAAGACAGTCTTAATCTGTATAACTTAATCACCTCGGACATTTACCAAATACCGCCGACCGACGCTATTAAACTGGCTTCCTTTGCCCGTCGTAAAACTCGTTCCCTCTATTATGTTCTAAAAAACCTGCCTCAGGCCTCGGCTTCACATGATGATCTTGAAATTTCAGACCAGTCAAAAGCAATCATTGATAAAGTCCTTTTGGATCTTGAGGAGTCAATCAAACTGGGAAGAAGTGAAAATGTCGGCCGGGTTACTTATGATTTTCTGAAAAGAACAGGTTATCTCAAGAAGCTTGAAAGAACCGGAGGAGTCGAAGGACAGATTAAAATTCAAAATATCGCCAAATTTTTCGACAAGATTAAAGAATTCACCGACGTTGCCCGCGGCCAGAAAGTTAGCCAATTTGTTGATTATCTGGAAGCAATCCGTGGGGCAGGCGATGATCCGGCAACAATTGAATTTGATCCGGAATTGGATGCTGTTAATGTTATGACGGTTCATGGAGCCAAAGGTTTAGAATTCCGGGTTGTTTTTCTGGTGAATCTGGTCTCTGATCATTTTCCAACACGTCAGCGCGGTGACGTAATCGATATTCCCGAAGAACTAATCAAAGAAACACTGCCAACAGGCGATTGGCATCAGGAAGAGGAAAGGCGCCTTTTTTATGTCGGGATGACGCGGGCCAAAGATTTACTGTATTTTTCCCACTCGAGGGATATCGGCGGCAAGAGAGTTAAAAAAGTCTCACCTTTTGTTCTGGAGGCTCAAGATAAGCCAAAAACGGATGCGACACCGGCCAGACTTTCGCCAGTCGAAAAAATCGAAAAATTTGCGCCGACTCCAGCTCGTAGTCTTCAGACAGCTCTTTTTGATACAAGCGTTTTAAAACTGACTCAAGGATCAATCGACGACTATTTGACCTGTGCTTACAAATATCGTTATATCCATATTTTGCGTGTGCCAATTCTCCGTCATCACGCGATAGTTTACGGCGCGGCACTGCATGCTGCTGTTGCCGCCTTCTTAAGATCCAAGAAAAACGGCAAAAACTTGACTCTGCCGCAAGTTCTGGAAGTATTTGAAAATGCCTGGGACAGCGAGGGATTTTTATCAATTGAGCATGAAGAAAAACGAAAAGCCCAAGGCAAGTTGGCGATTTCCTCATTTTACAGACGAGAGGCAAGAAATAAAGATATCCCAACACTGATTGAAGCAAGATTCGATTTTCCCCTAAAAAATGTCATTGTTACCGGCCGTTTTGACCGGGTAGATATTAGACTTGGCAGTAAAGTGACGATTATAGATTATAAATCATCTGAAAATATCGACGAGGATCGGGCTAACGCTCAAGCCAAAGAGTCAACACAACTTTCTATTTACGCCCTAAATTACTGGAAGCGTCATCAAATTATTCCCGAAAAAGTAACTCTGCATTTTTTAGAAACGGGGATTGAAGGTTCATACAGTCCCACTAAGGCGGATTTGGAAAAAACCGAAAATTTAATTTTAGAAACGGCCGAAAACATCCGCCGGGACACAAAAAACAACAATTTTGTTGCCAATCCCAAATACTTCGGCCGCGTGCCTGCATGCAATTACTGCGCTTATAACGCAATCTGTCCATTTAGTTTAGCTAAAATAAGTTGAGATTGCGGCTATATCAGAGGAGCGCCATTGCGAGGGCGAAGCCTCGCAAGGCGACCTGCTGATACAACACCATATGTCCTTTTTCCCTTGCCAAGATCCAATGATCTGTCATAAATTTCTAATTACTCTAATTTCTAATATCAGCTAAACTTCAATTATTTATTGTAATTAATATTAAAAATCTAATGAAGTTTAGCTGATATTAGATCAATTAGGTCAATTTGATGATAGGATATTGTTTATGATAATCATTATCTCGGTTCTCTTATTACTCATCATCTTTTTACTTCTTTTTGTCATTATTACCTTCTTTTTATTTGCCATTGATTTGTTCTTAGATCTTCCCTACGTTGCTACAAAGAAGGAAAAGATAGGAACGATTATTAGACTTGCCAATATTAAAAAGGGCGAGACTGTTGTTGATCTTGGTTCCGGAGACGGCCGGCTTTTATTTGCAGCAGCCAAGTCTGGCGTCCACGCTGTTGGCTACGAAATCAATCCATTTTTAATTGTCTTTACCAAAGTTAAAGCTTACTTTCTATTTCCTTCTTGTCATTCTGGGGAGCGAAGCGACTCCAGAATCGATTCTGGACAAGCCAGAATGACAGGGAGTGTCATCGTAAAACGCCAGAATCTCTGGAAAGCTAATCTTAAAATTGCTGATGTCATTTTTGTCTACGGCCGCAAAAAAACCATGCAGAAATTCGAAGATTTCGTCTTTCAAAACGCCAAAAGGGGAGCGCGAATTGTGGTCAATACTAATGCATTCCCTAAAAAAAAGCCTTTAAAATCAGAAAACGAAATTTTCCTCTACAGAATTTCCTAAGTATAACAACTCTGAATTTGATTTTGAGTCAAAGCTCAGTTAGAATTCCCCAACTATGTTTAAAGAAATGGCCCCAAATATTTCTAATATATTGTCGGTGCGAAGAGATAGCTTTGAGTTTCAGCAGAGAGAGCTTTCGTATGAAGTTGAAAGAGGGTTATTAATGCATAGAAAAGCTGATGGAGAAGATGTTAACGGTTACGCTGATCTACTGTCTTTTAATGGAGAAGATTTTATAGTGCTTACGGATGAAAAGATTGCAGTAAATGGATTTGTCAGTTTGCTGGATGTTGGTTGTGGTGCAGGCCGCTCCCTGATTGAATGTGGAGAAAAATGGAGCGATCGGATTAAATGTACTGGTGTCTCAGCTTATCCGTATCATTGCCCTCCAGAATCTCCAGATCACACAGTACCTTCTGCTATCCATGAGAACGGAATTGAGATTAAAATCGCTGACGCCCAATCTTTAGCGAGATATTTAAGGCCGGAATCTTTCGATATAATCACAGCAGTTCATGCTGCACAATATCTTGCCGATCCAATGGCGATGCTTAAAGGGATTCATAGAGTTTTAAGATTGGGTGGTGTTGCTTTGATGAATAATTTTCCTTTAAGGGCCAGTAATGAAGATTCCAGGCTAATCAGAGAATTTTTACAAAGAGAGTATGGATTTAGGTTTAAAAGAAAGCTCTTTCAGGAATTAGATTCTTGGGATCTCGGCTTCACTAAAACAAGAAAAAGATTATTTCTACCCGTAGCATACAGAGGAATTATTGAAGTCACACCCGAATGGAACTCATTTAGTCAAGCTTTTTTGGTTTATCAATATAAACCAAGCAAATTAGAGTCCGACCAAAACCCACTATAGGCAATCTTAAAAATTAATAAAAACTTCTAATGAATTTTATTTAATGCCAGAAATTATTCTGCTTGTTTAAGCACAAAAAATACAAAAATTTGACCACTCAATACTAAAAAATTCCCCCAATTGGCAGTTTTTTATTAAATATTAAAGTTTTTTTGCAAGAAAATGATCAAAAAAGATAATTTTGAGAGGTTTTTATTAGAAACGGGTATTTTTAAGAGGAATTCTTAAAAACGAAGATAATTAATTATACTAAATTTTCGATAAACACCACAAGAGATTAAAACAACTATGGGTAAACTAGCTCAAGTTACCTGTGCCTTGTCCTAAGATAAATCCATCTGAGCTTATCAGCGATATTTAAAGTATTGTAAAGAGCAGGTTTTAAAATAAGGTCATACGTTCCGACATATTCAACATGCGCCGGACCATAACCGGCTTTAAAACGGTGAAATCCGTACCAGGGATTAGACTCTTTAGCATCAGGTGCCAGCGCTCCCCACATGTCAAAAACCTTAAGCCCCATTTTTTTACCCAGGCGAATTGCTTCCCAAGCAATAAGATTTGAAGCCATCACATCCTTATATTCTTTCGATGATCCGCCATAAGGGTAATAAAGTGTACTGGCGAAATTCAAAAGCATCCAAGCAACAAGCGGTTCTCCCTGGTATTTTGCAATGAGCAAGCGCGCCATTTTGACGGGGGCTAACGTTTGCCAAACAAGTTTATGATAAGAGGAAGTGTGGCCAAAATATTTTTGCCGTTTGGTGGTTTCAAAATAAAGTTTTAAATAAATCTCAAAATCTTCTTCTTTAGTGCTTTCGTAGACCTCGACTCCCTTTTTCTGAGCAATCCCGATGTTATAACGGGTTTTCGGATGCATAGCCGCTAAAAGCTGTTCTTCCGTTTTTGTTAGATCAATAAGAAAGTTATATTTGGTAAACAGTGATTTTTTAGACTGAACAAGTCCTAAATTTCTAAACTTATCACTTATCACTTTTGACTTATCACTGATTACGTTGGGTTCAATTTTAATAAAGGCGACATTTTTCTTTTGCCCGAGTGTTTTTAAAGCCTCAACCATTTTTTCATCCGGCATCGGTCCTTTCGGCAAATAGCCGATTGAATATTTAAAAAATGGTACTGGATGAAAAGTTAATTGGTAAGCACAAGACAAGTTATTGCTTTCGAAGTGTCCAAGTCTAACCAGATCAAGCCCCATTTTTCTGCGAAATTCTCCCCATTCCCAGGATTGAATGACGTGACTAACGGCTTTATTATATGCAGTCTTTTCTTCCTCTCTAACTTCGCGAACAATCATTTCTCTTAACTATCCTACCATCTGAAAGTCCAATCAGCCAATTTTTTTTGCATTTTTTACACCAAGCTGCTATCGTAAAATTATGGCTGCCCGTTTAACGCTGAACGCTAAACGATTAATGCTTAGTGCTATAACAGTTTTTTCCCTTACACTTATCACTTTACACTTATCACTTATCACTGTTTTGGCTGGTTCCGGCCTTATTTCCTCAATCGGCGGTGCTACTTTTATTCAGGGAGCAACTCAGTTTTGGGTAACATCATCAAGGCCGACTTTCTCAGGTATTACAACTGCGGGCGCAGCAGTTACCGGCACAGTAGGAAACCAGTCAGTTTCGGCAACTGCTGACGCTTCCAGTAACTGGTCTTGGACCCCTGCGGCTGATTTAACAGGTGATAACACTGTCTCAATTACATCCGGCAGTCAATCCGCCTCATTCACTCTAACCATCGGCCAACTACCCGAAAGTATTGCCACCTCAGGTGCAGGTGGTCTCGCTCCGGCAGGATCAATCTTACCGACAGTGGCAATCTTGGTTTTTGGAATCTCCTTGACTACTTTTGGCCTCGTAGGCTTGAAAAGACGATTTTAATTCCTGTCCGTCTGAATCTCAAAAAAGCAGAAATTAAAGCTGTCCCCCCGAAAAATATCCAGAGATATTTAAGATTTGTACTTTTGATATCCGATCCTAAATTCCAGGAATGAATCCAAGCCAAGGCAAAGACAACATAGTTGAGAAAATGGAAAATCCGCCATTTGTAACTTAAGAAAGAAAGCCGGGAAAGGATTGCAGTGATTACAGTTAAGGTCAAAAGACCCAAGGCTAATGTCCCCAAGAATGCATACAAAGCAAGCGGTTGCGGCAAAAATTTATAGCCTAGATATTGAGAAAATCCAAATGCAATCAAAATTAGTGTAGGATGAAAAACTGCCAAAAGAAAGATAAAAATTCCCTGGCGATGATGAAATATAGTAATTTTCGGCTGGACTTTTCTAAATAAAATGGCATTCGGACCTAGAATTAGTTGTGACCAAAGTAAGGTAAACGCGTAGAGACCGAAAAGAGGAAAAAGTAACCTGGCAGCGGTTTTAAAATCAGCTCCTGCCAAAAAAGAAAACCAACCCCTATGTTGAAAATAGACGTATCCGGGCAAAATTAGAATAAATAAAAATCCTAAAACCAAAACGTATCTTAACAGCTTGATAATTTGGTTTTCCCTCATAGAATTATCTGATTCCTGTATCGAAACGCAGAGTTACTTCTTTAAATTTATTTACTTCGACATCAACCGGAGTTGGAGTTAGATAAGGAAGTTCCGATTGATCAGCGGTCTCAAGCCGATAACTTCCTGGCGCTAGGTTTATCCTAAATTCGCCGTTGATGTTTGAACTAAACTCGGTGACTTTTCTTCCGTCAATTGTCTTAACAACAATCGTTGTTTGATACGGCCGAGGTTCACAATTCTGATCCTCATGATTTATTTGTACGGCCGGACATTGAGGACCAAGTAAAATCTTTCCAGCAATACCACTTGAAATATTTACTTCCTGAATTGGGGACGGACTGGATGAAATTATGTTTTGGTTTGATAAAAATTTTGAATAAACTGAAAAACCAGCACCAAACATTATGACAACAATAATTAAGCCAACCAAAAGTCCCGCCATCTCGGTTCAATAATAGCATAAATTATCATCTGTATATTGACAGTAAATTTTACATATGATAGTATGACAATACTATGTTTACTTTCCCTAAAACTACCACCATACGCGAGATCCAACGAAACTACAAACATGTCTTTGAAGAAGTCAAAAAAACCAAACAACCTATTGTAGTCTTAAAGAACAACAAGCCTGATATTGCCATCGTTGATGTCCGAACCCTTGAAAAAATGAATAAGAAATTAGAAGAATTTGAAATCGAAGATGCACTAAGATCAACTAATCAAAGTATGAAGGAATACAGAGGGGGCAAAACTGTTAAAGCCAAATCACTTTCCCATTTAAACGCAATTTATTGGCGTAATTTGTGGCGTATGATAGAAAAATCACGCTCTCTTAAAGGAAAAAGAGGTAATCTATCAGCATTTATTGCAGAAGATAGACAAAGACATTGAAAGGAAAAGTAATTTGCGATTCTTCAGTTATCATTAAATGGTTATCTAGCCAAGACGAACTGCGTCTGGACAAGGCAAATGCCATTATAAATGATGCAGAAAAAGGCAATATAGAAATATTTACTCCAGAGCTTGCAAAATATGAAGTCGGAAACGCTTTACTTACTGGAAAGCACTATACAATCCAAGATGCCAAAACAAGTTTAGCCACGTTATATTCTTTGCCGGTAAAATTTGTTTCAGAAAGTGCAGTTCAGGCAGAAGAAACTTACAAAATTGGCGAAAAATCAAAAATTACCTATTACGACGCGTGTTTTGTTTCTTTGGCAAAATTGTTAAATGCAGTTTTGGTTACTGATAATCCAAAGCACCAGGCGAAAATTAAAGACATTAAAGTGATCTCTTTAAAAGATTATCGCTAACACTACCTCGCTCAATCAACTACCTCAAAATCTGCTAGACTGAAATTAAGAGGAAAGGCTTTATTTTTTAATTAGAACTAAGATAGTAGAATTTAAAAAATGTAGGATCAGTAAAAAGAAAAAAATTGTGTAGAAACCTCCAGTATATCCCCGAGGGCAACAGACTAGTCCCCATTCACTGTTCCCAAAAATGCTTAATCCGATAATACTTAGCACTGAGGTTGCTAATAGTCCATACTTTGAGAGTAATTCCAGATTTTTTAGAGAATTGGATAAATTGATCAGAAACATGATTGAAAAGAATACTAATCCAAAAAAACTTAGACCAATAAAATATGACTCGATTGTACTTTTTGGTATGGATGACGGAAAACCGCCGCCAAACAAAAAAATTCCGCCAAAAATGATTCCAAAAAAAGTAAGGGCCAACGTGAATAAGATATGGATTGCTTTAAATAGAGACATCTTTATAGATAGTATATATTATTCCAGTAGTAATTTTTAGTCAGAATTACTCCATGTATAAGTTCCATTACTGTCGAAGAACAAAATCTAAATTGCCGTAATTAATTCTTCCGGTATATCCACCACAAACCGCGAAACTAAATTGGCGCTGTGGGTTCCGAAGTATAATCTGTTAGTCGCATAAGTCAGATAAAGTTTCTTTTTAGCCCGCGTCATTCCAACGTAGGCAAGTCTTCTTTCCTCCTCAATCTGAGACGGATCCAGCATACTTCGCGAATGCGGAAATAAACCTTCTTCCATACCTATAATAAAAACATTGTCAAACTCCAAACCTTTGGCAGAATGAATAGTCATAAGTGTTACTACGTCTGATTCCTCCTTATTCTCGTACGATTTTTCCGGTGTAACCATTCCTTCCATCAAAGCCACATTTTCTAAAAAGCTGCTAAGATTTTCAAAATCAGCAGCCACAGATTTTAATTCTTTGACGTTTTCAACCCGTGCTAAGCCCTGCTCAGAACCGTCATCAATAAGTGCTAAATAATCGGTTGTCTCAAGTACCTTATCAATAAGCTCTATCGGTGAGAATTTTTCGAGGTGCGGATCCTTTTTCAATTCTTGGAATTTTTCAAAGCGTTTTTTGCCTAATTTTTCGACTCTGTCCTTGGCGATTTTGTCCTTGGAGTTGGCGATTAGGCGCAGATAAGCCAATACGTCTTTAACTTCCTTGCGCCCGTAAAAACGCACGCCCCCGTAAAGCCGATAGGGAATATTGGAATGCAAAAATGCTTCCTCGACAGTTCTTGACTGGGCATTAGTTCTATAAAGAACAGCAAAATCAGAGAATCTCGGCCCGTTTTCACTTCCGGAGTGCGCTTTGCTACTTCGGGGCACACTCCGGTAGTGTCTCTTTGTTATGTCATCGAGAAGCCTCTCGACGATAAAATTCGCTTCATCAATTTCACTTGAGGCATTAAAAAGAGCAATTTTTTCGCCGGTCGGATTTTTGGTCCAAAGTTTTAAAACCGGATGTGAACTGTTGTGGATAATCACAGCATTGGCTGCGTCAAGAATCATTTGTGTTGATCGGTAGTTTTGCTCAAGATTAAATATTTTAGAATTGGGAAAATCCCTCTCAAAATTCAGGATATTGCGAAAATCGGCTCCCCTAAAAGAATAAATCGCCTGCGAGGCATCCCCGACAACAGTTAAGTTGCCACGCGCGCTGGCAAGCTGTTTTGTCAAAATGTACTGGGCAGTATTAACATCCTGGTATTCATCGACCAGAACATAACTGAATCTTTTCGCCCATTTATCAAGTATCGTCGGATTACTTCTGAATACCTCGACGCTTTTAACCAATAGATCGTCAAAGTCACAGGCGTAAATTTTTACAAGCTCTTTTTGGTAAATCTTGTAAACAGTCGCCACGGTTTGCGCAAAATAACCGTGAGCAAATTGGGCATAATCAGAAGACGAGACCAACTCATTTTTTGCCGATGAAATTGCTGCCAAGATCGAACTCGGCCGAAAATTTTTAGACGAGATGCTTTCTTCATTCATGATATTTTTTACCAAATTTAAACTGTCATCATCATCATAAATTAGATAACCGGAAGGGATCCCGATATATTTGCCTTCGACTCGCAACAGCTTTGCGCAAAAGGAATGAAAAGTACCGACATAAGGTGTGGGGGTTCTGTCTGTGAACTGTGAACCATGAACTAATAACTTTATGACTCTCCCCTTCATCTCATTAGCCGCTTTATTTGTGAAGGTCACCGCCAGAATATTTTCTGGTCTCACTCCTTGCGAAATTAAATAGGCGACTTTATATGTCAAAACTCGTGTTTTTCCACTGCCCGCCCCAGCCAAAATCAAAACCGGTCCTTCTGTTTGTTTGACAGCTTCAACTTGGGCGGGATCTAAATCCTTAAGGAGATTCATCTTACAATAAATTCGAAATCATAAATCCGAAATCCGAAACAAATTCTAATTTCAGAAATACGAGTGCTTCAAAATTTGGTCATTAGATCATTTGAATTTAAATATTGTTTAGAATTTCGATATTCGAATTTCGAGTTTGTTGATATATAATATCAAAAGTATGCTAAAGATTATAGATTTCTGGGCCGAGTGGTGTGGCCCTTGTAAATTCATGGAGCCGATTGTGGATGAGGTTGAAAAAGAGTTCAAAGGCAAGGTTGATTTTGAAAAAATCAATGTTGACGAAAATCAAGAAATGGCTGCCAAATACAATGTTATGTCTATTCCGACTTACATTTTCCTAAAAGGAGATAAAGAAGTAGATCGGATTATCGGCGCAACCCAAAAAGACAACTTTATTAAGGTAATCTCCAAATATGAATAATCCAACACCAATAGTTATTGCCAATCTCAAGGCAAATAAGACTTGGGATCAAATGTCAATCTGGCTTGAGGAGGTCGGACCTCGTTCAAATTCTTTTTCTGGAACTATTATTGTTTGTCCAACATTTACCTTTCTTGCTTCTTGCGCTGAAAAGATCAAAACAGCCGGTTGGAAATTAAAATTAGCAGGTCAGGACATTTCCAAATTTGAGCAAGGAGCTTACACCGGAGAAGTCGCCGCATCACAAATAGCGGATATTATACAATATTCAATTGTTGGTCATTCAGAAAGAAGAAAATATTTTAATGAGACTGCTGATGATGCAATTAAAAAAGTTAAGACTTTACTCGTAAATAATATTACCCCAATTCTCTGTGTTAGCGACCTGAAGCAACTTGATTTATATCTTACAGAAAGCAGCCAAATAACCGAAAATTCAGAAAGAATTATCTTTGTTTATGAACCACCAACCGCTATCAGTAGCGGCAGAGAATATAAACCTGAAAGACCGAAAAATGCTAATGAAAAAGCTCTAGAGATCAAACAAAAAATTGGCCAGAAAGTGTCGATTATTTATGGAGGAAGCATTAATCCGGAAAATGTGAAAGAATTCTTCACTCAAGATAATTTGGATGGCGGGCTTATTGGTCAGGCAAGTGTTGATCCTCAAATATTTATTCAAGTAATTCAAAACTCGATAATTCAATAATATAATGCGTCAGCTGGGAACGGATCGTAAAAAGTCACCAAATATTTTTAAAATATTAACTTTCACAATCTTACTTACCGCACTCACATTTGCAGCAATAAAAATAACTGGCCTTGATAAGATTATCTTTAAAGGTCCAAAAACCGTTGTCCAGCTGATTACCGACACCGGTCTTAAAAGCGACAACGGGAGAACAAATATTCTACTTCTGGGTATTGGCGGACAAGGTCATGAAGGACCTGATCTTTCTGACACAATGATTTTGGCATCGGTAGATAAAGAAGGAAAAGACGTTGTTTTAGTATCAATTCCCAGGGATCTTTGGGCGCCGGGTGTTTCTGCCAAAATCAACGCAGTCTATGCCTACGGACAGGAAAAAGACGAAAGTGGACTCTCTCAGGTAAAAAAGGCATCCGTAGAACTGTTTGGTCTGCCAATCCATTATGCCTTTCGAATAGATTTTGACGGGTTTATTAAAGCTATAGATCTAGTAAATGGTCTTGATGTTGAAGTCGAAAATACTTTTGTCGACTCCCGATATCCAATTGCCGGCAGGCAGGACGATCTCTGCGGACTTACTATTGAAACAGAAGAAGTTGACGGTATATCTCGGGAAATTGTTAAAGATGCTACCGGTTCGGCTATTCCTCTAGAAGATATAACTGACCAGAATAATCCCTTTACCTGTCGATATGAAACGATATCATTTAATACTGGCTTAACCCATATGGACGGAACAAAGGCCCTAAAATTTGTCAGAAGTCGATATGGAACAAACGGTCAAGGATCGGATTTCGCAAGAAGCGCCCGCCAACAAAAGGTAATCTTAGCCTTTCGCCAAAAGGCCTTATCGACCCAGACTCTCTTAAATCCCAAGACCATTATTGATCTTGCTAAAACCTTTGGACAGTCGATTGACACCGATATAACAGACGAAGATGTGCCTTATTTTCTAAAACTTGAAGCAAAAATAGACCCTTCAACAATTCGAAGAATTGTACTTGATGTCGGTAGAGATGAAAGTGTATTGGAAGTTGGCGATTCGCAGGCTCATAATGGCCAGTTTGTGCTTGTGCCCAAAAATAACAATTGGACCGATTTGGCAGAATACATTCAAGGAGAGATCTTTAAACTTGAAGAGAAGTGAGATTTAATTTCTATAGCTTAAGATCAACTTGATAGTACCGAAAACAAACAAAATTACACCACCCACAAATATCAAATAGGTTAGTCCGGTTGTACCTGCATTGGGGAGAGCGCCACTCGTGCCGCCTTTACTTGCAGATTGGGTCGCAGTTTGGGCAAAAGCATCCGTGGCTAAGGTTAGCCAGCTTAAACCTGAAGATACAATGCCGATAACTCGAGCAGATTTCATCATTACTTATATAAGGATAATATTTAGTATACCGCGATGTCAACGATTAGACTTTTTTCGAGTTTTAGTTGGAGATTTTACTAGATTTGAGAGCCTTGATTTTAAACGCGCCGCTTTATTTTTGTGAATTATATTGGTTTTTGCCGCACGGTCTGCCAGCTTATAAACAGTTTTTAAAGCTGCGGTCGTCGGGTTTTTAGAAAAAGCCGCAACTGTTTTTTTAAGGTTTTTTTTAACTCTAAGATTGATAATCGTCTTTCGCTTATCAGCTCTGACCTTTTTGATTGCTTGTTTTGTTACCGGCATATCGATAAAATTTCTAAGTATTAATTCACTAAACTTTTGTGACCCCGGTAATTTTAGGTCAAATAGGTCAAATAGGTCAATTGGTTAATTAATTCATGTTGTATATTCTCAAAAACGGAGCCAACTTTTTTAAAAAAAGACAGGAGGATATTCTTTCCGCCGCATTTGTTATCGGTTTTTCTGTTGCCCTCTCAAGAATTTTAGGTCTTGTTCGTTACCGACTATTGGCCTCGTATTTTGGTGACAACATCAAGCTCCTCGATAGTTTCATTGCGGCATCAATTTTGCCCGAGGCTATTTTCGAAGTGTTAATTTTTGGGACAATTGCTCTTGCCTTCATTCCGGTTTTTTCTCAATACTTATCAAAAGATAAATTAGAAAAAGCCTGGCATCTTTCTTCCGCGATGATTACCCTAAGTCTTGTAGCCTTTGTTGTCATTTCGGCCCTTGTCATTATTTGCGCTAAATTTATCGCCCCAATAATTGCTCCCGGCCTTATTTCTAAAGATCCAATGACCTTACCTTTAATAGCTAGGCTTATAAGAATTATGATCCTAGCCCAGTTGTTTTTTGTTATTTCAATATTTTTAACCGGGATCCTGCAGTCTTTTCAGAGATTTCTGGTTCCAGCCTTAGCTTCAGTTTTTTATAACATTGGTATTATTGTCTCAATAATATTTTTGGTACCTGTCTTTGGTATTTATGCCCCGGCAATCGGTATGATTCTGGGAGCACTCCTTCATCTTGTAGTCCAATTACCTCTTGTACTGTCCCTTGGTTTTAAATTTAGACCAGTTCTCGATATTAAAAATAAAGATGTGCGTGAGACTTTTTCTCTGATGTGGCCACGTTCAATTGCTCTTGGCTTAGTAAGGATTTCAGATATGATCAATATTGCCTTAGCTTCAATCGCCACAGTTGGCTCAATTGTCGCTTTTAATTTCGCCCAAGTTTTACAGTATGTGCCGGCGGCTCTTTTTGCCGCATCGATTGCTCAAGCCTCTCTGCCATCACTCTCAATTGAATTTAATGCCAAAAGATATCAGCAATTTAAGAAGATTTTTGTTGAATCACTCCACCAAATTCTCTTTTTGATTTTGCCGGCGGCTGCAATTTTGGCGATTCTTAGAGTTCCTATTGTAAGGCTAGTTTTCGGCGCCAAAGAGTTTCCTTGGGAAACGACCCTCTTAACAGGTAGAGTGTTAATTGCCTTTTCAATTGGTATTGCCGCGCAAGCAGCGAGCCTGCTTTTAACCAGGGGATTTTATGCTCTAAGGGACAGTGTTACGCCCGTAAAGATAAATGTTTTAACTGTCGTTTTTAATATTTTCCTAAGTTTTGTATTTATCCTTATTTTTAAACTTTCAATTGTTTATCTTGCGATTGCCTATTCAACTGCCAATATAATTAATGTCCTTTTACTTTTATTTTTGTTAGATAGAAAAGTTAAATTTGTCCAAAAAGAGCTATTTTTACCTATTTTGAAAATGTCGGCAATTAGTCTTGTCACTGCCATTTTTCTTTATATCCCGATGAAACTCTTAGACCAATTAGTTTTTGATACTACCAGAACCATTGAGTTAATTGTTTTAACTTCCATTGCCACAGCTGTGGGTCTTTCCGTTTATCTTTTGCTTTCTTGGCTGTTTAAGGTTGAGCAGATCGTCGTTTTTTATAATTTTGCCAAAAGAATTATCCGATTACCTGCCAAGCTAGCCAGACCTGCACCTACGTCTATCGATGCCCAGCAACCGAATCCGTAGGATTCGGTAAATCCTAATATCTAAATTCGAATTTCGAAACAAATTCTAATTTTTAAATTCCAAATTCCAAACTAAATTTCCAGTTTTGAATTTTTGTAATTTGGATTTTGATATTGTTTAGGATTTCGGATTTCGTGCTTCGGATTTAAGGAATTCGTATCTCACCTAACCCCACCTTTGCTATACTTTCATCTATGGATCAAAGATGCATCCGCAACTTTGCTTTAATTGCCCATATCGATCACGGCAAGTCAACTTTGGCCGACAGGATTATGGAAATATGCGGCGCAGTTTCTCAAAATCACCAAGCCCAACTTCTGGATAATTTGGAACTTGAGCGCGAACACGGCATCACTATTAAACTTAAAGCCATCCGTCTTAACTATACGCTAGACGCTAATTCCTTAGGCCCGCAGTCGAGTCTTGACTCGACGAGGACCGCAAGCTTTGCTTATACGCTAAACCTCATTGACACCCCCGGCCATGTCGACTTTTCCTACGAAGTTTCCAGATCTTTGGCCTCAGTTGAAGGGGCAGTTCTGATTGTCGATGCCACTCAGGGTGTCCAAGCTCAGACGATCGCTAACTTTAATTTGGCAAAGGAGGCGGATCTAATGATAATTCCAGTTATTAACAAAATTGACATGCCTCAGGCAGAAATAAAAAAAACTCAGGAAGAATTAATTAGTTTAGGATTTTTGGAAGAAGAAATCCTCAAGGTTTCCGCAAAGACTGGCGAGAATGTCGAGTCAGTTATCAAAGCGATTATTGATCGAATTCCTGCACCAAACTCTTGGCCCGAACCGGGTTCAAGGACAGTCGAAAAGCAAGCGCGCGAACCCGGTTCGTCTTCTGCCAACACTCCCGGAGTGAAATCTGGCCAACACCGGGAGAACACTCCGGGAGTGAAAAAGGGGACTCAAGCACTAATCTTCGACTCCGCCCTTGATCCTTATAAAGGAGTCGTCGCTACTGTCCGCCTGTTCGACGGTGAAATCAAAGTAGGTGGTCAAATTTTATTTCTGGCAACACGTACCAAGGCAGAAGTCCTGCAAGTCGGGTATCTTTCTCCAAAACCAACTTATGTCGAAAAACTTTTCTGTGGCGAAGTAGGTTTTCTCGTCACAAACCTCAAAGATCTGTCAAAAGTCAAAGTCGGGGATACGATTTCTCTTTCTGGTACTCTTAATCCTAAGGCTTTACCCGGTTATCAGGAGGCAAAACCAGTTGTTTTTTTGTCATTTTACCCAACCGATCCGCACCAGCTACTCAAATTGAAAGACGGTTTGGACAAGTTAAAACTAAACGACTCATCATTGACATACTCAAGTGAGACATCACTCACCTTAGGGCAAGGATTTCGCCTTGGTTTTTTAGGCCTACTTCATGCCCAAATTACTCAGGAACGTCTTGAGCGCGAATACGACTTGGATATTATCGTGACTTCACCCTCAGTCAATTTCGAAGTAGATGGGAAGATAATTAACAAACCATCCCAGTTTAATCCTGCTTCAAAAAACGTTCAGGAGCCCTATGCCAAAGTAGTAATTTACGCACCGGAAAAATTCTATGGACAAATTTCCAATTTAATTCATGAAAGACGTGGAGAGATTTTAAATTTCGAAAATATCGGCAAAACCTTAAAAATCGAAGTCTTGATGCCGCTTCTGGATTTATTGATTGGTTTCTATGATCAATTAAAAAGTGCAACGTCAGGCTTCGCCTCGTTTGATTTTGAAGTCACCGAATATAAAGATGCCGACCTTGTAAAACTTGATATTCTGGTAAACCATCAGCCAATTGAGGGTTTGGTCCAGATTGTTCCGCGTCAAAAGGCAGAAACTGTTGGCAAAAGTTTAGTGGTAAAGTTAAAAGAGGCTATTCCCCGCCAGCAAATTCCAGTTCCGATTCAAGCAGCCATCGGCGGTAAAATCATTGCCCGCGAAACCGTGCCATCTTTCAGAAAAGACGTCACTCAAAAACTCTACGGTGGCGACGTAACGCGCAAAATGAAGCTTTTGGAAAAGCAAAAAAAAGGCAAAAAACGCATGCGCAGATTCGGCCAAGTAGACATACCCCAGGAAGCATTCCTTGCGGTATTAAAACTATAAAGGGCGATTTTGAAATTAACTACTACCCTGTGATAGTATTTTATTATAATGCAAAGTCCAGATCAGGCTGAAATTGAAAGCGAACAGGCGCATGTTGAAGCTCTTAACGAGCGGTTAAATGGATGTGCGGATATATGGAATGCCCTACGAGGAAATACTGCTTTCGAACAAAGAGCTAGTTTTCTTTGGGACACGGTCATTAAACCTGTCTATAAGGATAGAATGCCTAAAGATGCGAAGCTCGCAGTGGAAGTATTAGAACCGACGTATAACGAGTGGTCGGGAGAAATCCCTCACCTAAAGGTAGATAATGGAAGCAGTATAAAATTTTTCCTATTGGTCGATCCTCCCTTAGATTTACCAGAATCTTTAGCAGAAAGGCCAGGCAGATTAGAAATGGAATTGAATCTTGCGAGGGGCTCTGTTGGGTATGGTTTCAGGTTCCAGAGATTCAAAGAAGGTGACCAAGGTCAATTCATTAGGAGTGAAGATCCTCGTAACGGAATATCCCCGAAGGATGTATTAAGCTTTCAGATTCAGCCAAAAGCTTCTTAAGCCTTTTTGACCTCATATGAAATATCAGTATTTTATTGCTTCCAGATGGCGCAATCGGGATAAAGTGCTTGAACTGGTCAAAGGATTGCGAAAAAGAGATAAAACAGTTTTTAGTTTCTTCGAGGGAAGTAAAAAAAGTTTTCTCTATTTTTGATTCAAAGCTTGATCCAGAATCAGTCATGAAAAAGTTTGAATCGACAAAGAAATGGCAAAAAGATCAAAGGGTCAGGAAAATTTTTGAAAAGGATCTTGAAGGACTTAAAAACTCACAAATTCTCATTTTGCTTTTACCTGCCGGCAAATCCGCCCATATTGAAGCCGGAATAGCTTACGGCCTTGGCAAGAAATGTATTTTAATCGGAGATCAGAAAAAAGCCGAAAGCCATTATCTCATTTTCGACGAATTTTACCCCACAATCGAAGCTTTTCTCAAAAGCCTCTGAGTCGCATTAATAAAATTGAGAGCTCTCTCAGATTATAGACTCACTCTAATAATCTAGATCATTAGAGTATTTAGGTAAATTTTTAAGGCTTTCTAGCTAAGACAACTATGAAATTCAAATTTGCTCGACCTGTGCCGTAACGCTCTTTTTCATTGTAGGTATACCCTTCTACTAAAGCAAAACCCGAGTCCGCTACCAGTGTCGCAAGCTCACTTCCAGAAAAATAAGTAAAAAATCTTGGCTTTCCACAGGTTAATTCTTCCTCTACTTTTGCTTCGCCAGTCCCACTTTGACAAATGACTAACAAAATCCCATCAGATTTAAGTATGCGTTTTATCCCAATTAATGTTTTTTGTATTTGATTTCTTTCCAAATGATGCAATACTCCCCGGCACCAAACACCATCAAGGAAATCTTCCTGAAAACCTAATTTTCTAACATCCATCTTTAAGATACTTGCCTCTGGAGTTCTTTGTCTTGCTCTTGCAAGCATGCCTTCGGAGAGATCAATTCCATATGTGATAAATCCTTGATCTACAAAATGGCGAAGCTCCCGACCATAACCACAACCTGCATCTAAAACCTTAGCGCCAGCCGCAAGTAATCTGGTAAATCTTGGCAGTTCTTCTGTGGGGGCAAGATGATTAGTTCGCTGTTCGTAGTCGGAAGCAACAGCGTTATAAGTTGCAATTGTTTCTTTCAGGCGTCTTTCTGTCATAATTAAGGCCTATAAATATACCAGAATTATGTCTGGATTGCTAATTTGCCGGGGGCTTGACAACGATTAGCACTCGTGGTACATTGTCTGCTAAACAGGCACCGTACGGTACCCGTTTAAACAGATACCATACGATATCTGTTTAAACCAGATACTGTATAGTATCTGGACAATAACGGCGAGATGCCCTAACTGCCCACTCGCCATTAAAAAGTATTGAGTACTGAGATTTGGGGATTGAGAAATTACATCAAACTCACTACTCATCCCTCAGAACTCATAACTAAATTCTGAAGGAATTTTACGATGGACCTTACTGATCGACAAAAAAATCTGCTTCGTGCAGTTATCGAAAAATATATCGAAACCGCCGAACCAATCGGTTCTGAAACTATTGAAAAAGAATCAAAACTTGGGGTTTCGCCGGCAACCATCAGGAACGAGATGGTTAAACTGACCAGCCTTGGTTATCTTCGACAACCGCACACCTCCGCTGGTCGGATTCCTACATCAGTCGGTATGAAATTTTATGTTGATCAATTGATGGAAGAAAAGTCTCTTTCTCTAAAAGATGAAGTTGCTATTAAAGAAGAACTTGGCGAAAAGAAAGAAAGATTCGACAAACTCCTTCGCCATACCGCCAAGGTTTTGGCAGATCAAACTCACTCTATGGCACTGGCAACTGACGAAGAAAACGATATATACGCGTCTGGTATGGCCAATATTTTAGACATGCCGGAGTTTTACGATATCGATATCACCAAAACCGTGCTTTCGATGCTTGATAAAGCAGAGATGCTTTCTGCGATCTTTGGCCAACTTTCAACAGAAGAACAGATAAAAATACTTTTCGGTGAGGAATTGGGCGTGCCGTATCTTGAGCCTTGTGGGTTCGTGATTTCCCGTTATCAGATGCCCAGTCACCGGGGCGTTTTGGCAGTAGTAGGTCCATCCCGACTTAATTATCAGGTGATTATTCCAACAATGAGGTACTTTTCGCAACTATTATCAAGCTTAGGAGTTTAATCTTATGAGTAAAAAACAATTGCCAAAAATCGACAGTAAAAGTAAACAGCTTGAGGAGCAGTTAAAAAGAGCTCTTGCGGACTACCAAAATCTTGAAAGACGCGTAGAAGAGGAAAGAAAGCTACTTGGCCAACTCTCAAGTGCAATTCTAATTGAAAGGTTTCTGCCGGTTCTTGATAATCTTGAAAATGCGCAGAAGCACTTAAAGGATGAGGGTTTGGAAATGGTTATTAAGCAGTTTAGAGATGTTTTATCCTCAGAAGGAGTTGAAGAAATAGAAGCACAGGGAAGTAAATTTGACCCGAATTTACACGAAGCAACATCAGTTGTCGAAGGCCAAAATGATGGCATGATTGCCAAGGTTATCAGGAAAGGTTATAAAATAAATAGTAAGGTCTTGCGGCCGGCGCAAGTTGCAGTTGAGAGGCAGCAGATAGACCAAAAGACTGAAGAAAAAGCCGAAGAAGGAAAAAACACACAAATGTATACGAATGAAAATAATACGAATGAATCCGAATATACTAAGTTAGAGCATTAGGATAAATTCGGACAATCAAATTCGGATAAATTAGGATATATATGTCTAAAATCATCGGTATCGATTTAGGAACAACCAATTCGGTAGTTGCCGTGGTTGAAGCCGGGAAACCTAAAGTTATCCATTCTGCAGAAGGCAGGAATATCATTCCGTCGGTTGTCGACCCTGTAAAACACATCGTCGGCGATGTCGCCAAACGCCAGATGGTTGTTAATCCTAAAACTACCATCTTTTCCATAAAAAGACTGATGGGCCGCAAATTTAAAGATGCTGAAGTTCAAAGGGACATGAAGTGGCTGCCATATGACATTAAAGAAGGTCGCGATGGCATGGCAGTTGTCAGTGTCGAAGGCAAAGACTATACCCCCCAGGAAATCTCGGCAATGGTCTTGGGCAAAATGAAAGCCGATGCCGAAAGCTATCTTGGCGGTAAGGTGGAACAAGCAGTGATCACTGTTCCCGCGTACTTCGATGATTCTCAGCGCCAGGCTACTAAACAAGCCGGAGAAATTGCTGGTTTTAAGGTCGAGAGAATTATCAACGAACCGACAGCGGCTGCACTAGCTTACGGTCTTGATAAAGCACATGCTCATACTATTGCCGTTTACGATCTTGGCGGCGGAACTTTTGACATTTCGACTCTGGAACTTGGAGAGGGTGTTTTTGAAGTTAAGGCAACTAATGGGGATACCCATCTTGGCGGAGATGATTTTGATGCGAAAATTATCGAATTTTTATCAGAGGAATTTAAGAAAGAGTCCGGTATCGATATATCCAAAGACAGACAAGCGCTGCAGCGGCTAAGAGATGCTGCCGAAAAGGCTAAAATTGAACTTTCTACCACCGCTGAAACGGAAATTTCTATTCCCTATTTGACAGCTGATCAAACTGGACCCAAACATTTGCAGCTTAAGCTTTCAAGGGCAAAACTCGAATCGATAATCGGTGAATTGGTTGACAAAACGTTTGGCCCGGTACGCGACTGTCTCAAAGACGCCAAACTTGATGCCAAAAAGATTGACGAAGTTATTTTAGTTGGCGGTATGACCAGAATGCCGCTTGTTATTTCCAAAGTTAAAGATTTTTTTGGTAAAGAACCGCATAAGGGTTTGAATCCCGATGAAGTTGTGGCTGTCGGAGCAGCTATTCAAGGAGCAGTTTTGGGCGGAGAAATGAAGGAAATGGTTCTTCTAGATGTCACGCCTCTAACTCTTGGAATCGAAACTTTGGGAGCTGTCTCTACTCCCCTGATAACCAGAAACACCACTATTCCGACTTCCAAAACAGAAGTTTTCTCCACAGCATCCGATAATCAGACCTCTGTTGAAATTAATGTTCTTCAGGGAGAAAGGCCAATGGCTAGCGATAACAAATCACTCGGTCGGTTTATTCTTGATGGAATTCCGCCGGCACCTCGAGGAATTCCTCAAGTTGAGGTCACTTTTGATCTAGATGCCAACGGAATTCTAAACGTCAAGGCCAAAGATAAAGCTACAAATAAAGAACAATCAATTAAGATTACCGGCTCAACAGGCTTGACTCAAGACGAGATTGAAAGGATGACCAAAGAGGCCGAGGAACATGCCAAAGAGGATGAAACTAAAAAAGAAGAGACAGAAACCAGAAACCGGGCCGATGCTTTAGTTTATCAGGCCGAAAAAGCGCTTAAAGATGCCGGGGACAAGGTTCCGGCAGATGTTAAGACTGAGGTTGAAGAAAAGATTAAAGCTCTTAAAGAAATCGAATCATCTGCTCCGATTGATGAGGTCAAAACTAAAAGTGAAGAGCTTTCCAGCGTTCTTTCCAAAATAGGCGAGTCGATGTATCAAAAACAAGAACCAGAAGGTACAAAGGGGCCAGAAGAGCCAAAAGAGCCGGACGGGCAAACAGAAGAGGCTAAAGCAAAAGCAGACAGCGACACCGGTGAAGTTCAGGAAGGCGAAGTAGTCAAAGAGTAAGGATGACAAATGGCAAAACTTTCAACAGAACTATTTGTACTTTGTGATCATGCGTCCGTTTCCCAAGAGCAAAAACTTTCTATAATCGGCGTTTTTGACCAGTTTTTTGTAGCCAATCTGCCGACCACCTGGCCTCGGATGTTTTTGGTTGCGGTCCTAAAAGGCGAACCAGGCCAGGAGTATTCCTTAAAGTTAAAGCTCATCCCGCCCGAAAAAGGCCAGCCGGAATTTCCAGCTAAAGAATTAAACCTGAGGCTTGGCCAAAACGGCAAAGCTAATTTGCTAACGGAATTGGTTAATTTTCCCCTGCAGCACGCCGGCCTCTACAGATTTGAAATCTTAGCAGACAATCAGAAAGTTGGAGAGTTAGGGTTTAAAGTCAACAAGACTACAGCGACATATGGCGGACAGGATTTGGCTGGCAAGAAAGTCTCCAACTAATCAAATCCTAAACTCTAAATTCTAAACTCTAAACAATTTCAAAATTCAAATGTGCAAAAAAGGGGAATTTGCACTAAAATTATTTTGTATTTTGTATTTTGATATTTGGATTTATTTAGGATTTAGGATTTAGAAATTAGAAATTTTGAATTCATGAAAAAAGACTATTACGAAGTTCTTGGTGTCGGGAAAAATGCAAGTCCCGACGAACTAAAAAAGGCATATCGTACTAAGGCGCGTAAGCATCATCCTGACGTTGATAAATCGGCCGGTGCAGAGGAAAAGTTCAAGGAAATAAACGAAGCTTACCAAGTTCTTTCAGATCCTCAGAAAAAGGGAGCTTACGATCAATTCGGCCATTCTGCCTTTCAACCCGGCGGTGGATTTGGCGGTGCTGGTGCTCCACCTGGCGGGGGCGGTTTTCGAACTTATAGTTGGTCAAGCGGCGACTTCGGCGGTTTTGATTCTGGCGGATTTGCCGACCCTTTTGATATTTTTGAAATGGTTTTTGGCGAAAGATCACCATTTGGCCGTCAAGCCCGCTTGCCCCGCTACGTGCTCAACTTAGATTTTATGGAAGCGGTTCACGGGGTCGCCAAAGAAGTTGAAATTGAAGGCAAGAGACAAAAGATTAAAATTCCCCCCGGTGTTGATGACGGTTCGGAAATTCGCTTTTCAAACTTTGTAATTGTGTGTCAGGTATCTCCTCACAGAAAATTTAAAAGAAGAGGCTACGATGTTATATCTGAGGAAGAAATTTCTTTTTCTCAAGCGGCACTGGGGACAGTTAAGGACATTGAGACGATTGACGGACCTGTCAAAATTCGTATTCCCTCTGGCACTGGCGCCGGTACTCAAATCCGCTTGCGTGGCAAAGGCATCCGCCGCGTCTCCGGCCACGGCCAAGGCGACCACTACGTCATAATCAGAATTCATGTTCCAAGTAGATTAAATCGTGACCAAAAACGTTTACTCGAGGAATTGGAGAATTTATCCTGAGCGAAGTCGAAGAAAGCACAACGAGGTCCGACCTTGTAGTTGCTAATAAAGTTTGATGAAGCTGTAGCCCCCGAGATTGCCGGCGACTTGCTCGCTCTTTACTTCAAACGGCAGATTTTCTAAATTTGGTGTAACAATCCAAGTTTTGGGATTGTCCAGAAGAAACATCGCCAGTTGGTCATATTTAAGTATCCACCACTCACCGGGTTTTGGTCCCTCACTATCTACAACAAAAACCTTCCCGTGATTTGAATAAAAAAGAAAAGCCGTGAAATCATGGTCATCAAGTACAACCGTATCTTCTTTTGGGATAAGTTTTTGGGCAAAAAGCCCTAAGTTTGCTCCAACTTTCGACCTATCCGGATAAATATTTTCAATACGATTAATATTAAAAATTTGCAAGATCAAAATCACACCAATCAAAATGATAGTCGCTTTGGCAGATTTTCGATAAAGCTTTTCCAAAACAAAAGCGACTATTATGGCAACTAAAGGGTAAGTCGGCAAATTGTACCAGCCCAATTTTTCAGAAAGAAAATTAAGAGGGATTATAAACGCCAGGATTGATACTAAAAATGTCATCAACACTTTCCTCTCAGCCTGTGCTATTTTTCTAAATTTGAATATAAAAATGACTATCGGAATCCACCAAAAACCGATATCTTGTCCCAAGTCCCTGAAATAAGTAAGCGAGAAAGAGGCAAATGGTGACTTTAGAAGTCCTCCCGTAGGATTTAAAAGGTACCAATTGAAAAATGATTCACCAAATCTTAAAGTTCCTAAAATGAAATACCAGGAAGACGAAATTAAGGCAAAAACCATGATTAATATGAAATTGCGAGGTATTTTTCTCTGGGTGAAAAGTGACCAGAGAAAAATTATTAATGCGGGATAAAGGCCAATAAACCATCCTTTGACTAAAAACCCAAAACCCAGTGCGATTCCGCAAATCGGCGCGAACACCCTTTTTTGTAAGGAGACAAGATAAAAATAAAATGAGGTTAGAAACATTAAAACCAAAAGAGCATCTAAATTACCATGAGCGAATCTGATAACAACCTGACCAAGACTGACAAAGACGACAAAAGAAATTATTCCGACAGTAGCATTAAAAAGTTTTTTGCCAATAAGATAGATAAGTATCGAGGCAAAAATCGCCGATAAAACTGTAACAAGTCTGACTTGCCATTGGCCTAATCCAAAAAATTCAACGATGGGTAAAGAAAGCCAGAAATAAAGAGGAGGCTTATCAAAGTAATAATGACCATTCCAAAATGTTGCCAATAAACTGTAAGAACCAACGGCCATATTCTTAATTTCTTCAGCATACCAAGCCTCGTCCCAATTCCTCAAAGGAAATCCATCAATCGTCCGCAAGAAAGCAACCGACGAGACCGCAAGAGTAATCAGAGAATTTAGCATCTTAAAATCTAATTATAGCTCTTAGCTTGATTGACTATTCTTAGGCATTTTGCTAAAATTCCAGTGCATTTTAGGTAAGCGACCTAGGTGGGCCGAAAGTCCACCTTTTTTAATAATAAATTCTTAAGAAAAATAAACCTAAAAAATGGCTATACAAGCAAGAACCGAATTTGCATCTGCCCTGAATCAAGTATGTTCTGAACGCGGGATTGAGCCGGAAGTTGTTCTGGAATCAATTAAGCAAGCAATTCTAGCTGCTTACCGTAAAGATTACGGTGAACCCGATGATATTGTTGTCGATCTTGACGCTAATTCCGGAGAAGTAAAACTTGCCAAAGGCAAGAAAAATATCACCCCACCTGGCTTTGGCCGAATTGCTGCTCAGACCGCCAAGCAGGTAATTCTGCAGCGTATTCGAGAAGCCGAAAAAAATGCAATTTTGCAGGAGTATTCTTCCAAAATTGATACCGTTATTTCAGGCATGATTCAGCGAATATCTGGGCCGGTGATCACCGTTAATTTAGGAAAGGCCGAAGGAATTATGCCACCGGCAGAGCAATCTCACGGCGAAAACTACCACATAAACCAGCGCTTAAAGTTCTATGTTGTTGGGATTAAGGAAGGCGCAAGAGGCGAAGAAATTATTGTTTCAAGAGCTGTAAATGGTTTGGTGGAAGGTCTCTTCAAGCAAGAAGTTCCGGAAATTGCTCAGGGATCCGTTCAAATCAAGGTGATCGCAAGAGAGGCAGGATCGCGTTCTAAAATAGCAGTTGCCTCTAATCAATTAGGTGTGGATCCTGTAGGGTCTTGTGTTGGTCAAAAAGGAGTTAGGGTTCAAGCAGTAATAAATGAACTCGGGGATGAAAAAATAGATGTGATTGCCTACCAGGATGACCCGGTCGAATTTATTAAAGCGGCTCTTTCACCAGCAAAGGATTTACAGGTGAATATCAATGAAAAAGAAAAAACTGCCGAAGTTATTTCACCTGACGATCAGTTATCTCTGGCTATTGGCAAAGAGGGTCAAAACGTTAGACTTGCTGCACGACTCACCGGTTATAGAATTGATATTCGTGGTAAAAGCGGTCTGCCAAAAGAAGTAGAAGCTAAAGAAAAGGAAGCTCAAGCTAAAGCAAAGAAAGCCTTAGGAGTAGTTGAAAAGGGACTAAAAGTACCAAAGGTAAAGGAGAAGGGAGCGATAGAAAAATCAAGCGGTAAAGGCGGTCGGCAAGCACCTGTTGTAACCGATGATCAAGTACAGTCAACGAATCAGAAAGACAAAGGTATAAAGGGTACAAAAGTGACAAAAGAGCCAGAAGAGCCAAAGTTACCAAAAGTATCGAGTATATCGAAAGCTGCAAACACCCAGGACACTGAAAACAAGACTGAAGACACTGATGAATCAGCGGTTGTAAACCAAGATGAAAACGCAAATCCGCCGGCAGACGGAAATGCCAGTGGTGACAAGACTACTTAAATGAAAGCCTTTTTGCCACAGGACATTTTAAATTATGGAAAAGCAGGAAAAAGACAATTTTCGACCGCCAATTGTGACCTTAATGGGTCATGTTGATCATGGGAAAACAACTCTTCTTGACGCGATCCGCAAGACCAATATTGTAGGACGCGAACATGGCGGAATCACTCAACATATTGGTGCCTACCAAATAACTTTTCAGGATAAACCAATCACGTTTGTTGATACCCCGGGTCACGCTGCATTTGAAAAAATGCGTTCCCGCGGCGCTGAAGTTGCTGATATTGTTATTTTGGTTGTTGCTGCGACTGAAGGAGTTAAACCTCAGACGGTTGAAGCCATCAAACATGCCCAAAATGCTAATAAGCCGGCAATTGTCGCATTTACTAAAACTGATCTTCCCAATATTAACCTCGAAAAGGTCAAGAAAGAACTGGAAAGAGAGGGAATTATCGTGGAGAGTTTTGGCGGGAAAGTTCCAACTGTTGAAGTATCGGCTCCAAAAGGCAAAGGTATTGAAGATTTATTAGAAATGATCCTTCTTCTGTGGCAGTTATCACCTCAACAATCACTTCCGGATGCCCCGCTTGAGGCAGTTGTCGTTGAATCCTTTTTGGACAAAAATCGAGGTTCTGTGAACACCGTCATTATTAAAGAAGGCACTCTCAAATTAGGACAAAAGATTAAAAAAGACAATGAGACAATTACTGTAAAAGCACTGATTGACGATAGGGGTAAAAACATTCCGCAAGCTGAACCAGGGAAACCAGTTGAGGTATTGGGGTTCAAAAAAGTTTTAGAGGTGGGAAGTATTGTTCATGATTTAACTATAACGAAAACTCACGAAAGCCAAAAATCTGCCTCGTTTGCTGACATTATTGCCAAAGCAGAAGAATCACGGGCCAAGTTCAAGGTTATTATTAAAGCTGATGTAACTGGCTCACTCGAGGCTATACTTACCAATTTACCTGAGAATTTACTGGTAGTTTCCGCCGGGGTTGGAGAAGTTACCCAAGCTGATATCACAACTGCTAAAGTCGCTCAAGCCCCAATACTTGCTTTCAATGTCCGGGTCGATAAAGCAGCGAATTCTCAGGCAGACAAAGAGGGAGTTATTATAAAAAAATATAACGTCATCTATGATCTTTTATCTGACATAGAAGATGTTGTTGTTGGTTTTGAAAAAGCTAAACAGGAATTAAAAATCACTGGCCGGGCAAAAATAGTCGCCAGTTTTGATATCGAAGGGAAAAAAATCGCCGGTGTTATGGTTACCCATGGCAAATTAAAAAATGGCGATAACATTGTAGTCAAAAGAGCCGATGGTTCCTCTATGGAAACAAAAATAATTTCTCTTAAACGATTCAAGAAAAACATTGAATCTGTATCTAATGGTCAGGACTGTGGGCTAGGAATAGATCCAGCTCTTGACTTTAAAGAAGGAGATATAATAGAATCTTTGGGTTAAAAATGTACTTACACGCTAAATTGAAGCATTAGCTGCATAAGAATAGTACTCAGGAGCAAATGGCAATGGATCAAAATTCGAACGAAAAGGCATTGGAAAAAATTACTAAAGCAGGCTCTGTGTCTATTGTTGTTTCCGATTCTTCACAACTGGACGGACTTGCTTCGGGTCTTGCGTTATATCTTTCTCTAGTCAAACTTGGTAAAAATGTTTCAATATTTTCTCGTATTCCTTCAGTTGCCGATGCTCAAAAGATTTATGGGGTAGATAAAATTGGTAAGACCCAAGGAAAAAGTGGCTTAACTGTTTTAATTGACGATGCGGTAGAAAATGTTGATAAGGTAACTTATTTTTTAGAAGGAAATCAACTGAAAATACTTATTCATCCAATTCCCGGATCAAGAGGAATAAGCAAAGATCAAATTAGATTAAAGGAGACAATAACACAAGCAGACTTGATTTTTTCTATTGGCTTTGACTCCCAAGAAGATTTGCGCAGTCAAATTACTCACGAACAAAATATTAGTTCAGAAGCTTTCATTATAAATATTTGCAAAGGCACATTGAATCAAAAATTTGCTCAGGTTAATATAAACGATCCCCAAGCTGCAACAATTAGCGAATTAACTGCCAAAATGATCCAGGATTTGGCATTACCGGTAAACGAGGACATAGCCTACAACCTTTATACGGGGATATCTGAAGGGACCCAGAATTTTTCTCCCGGAAGGATTAATTCACAGGCACTTGAAATAGCCGCCTGGTTATTAAAATTTGGAGTATCAAGGTCAAGCTTTGCCAGAATGTCAAATACTCAAGAACCAACTTATCAACCCTCAACTGTTACTGAACCTGATATTTTGGATAGAACTCCCAAGATACAAGAAATTGAAAGTAAACAAGAATATAAAAATGCAGCTGTCTCACGGAATTGGCTGAAACCACCGAGAATTTATAAAGGGTCAAAATCCTTTGACAGAGAGAATTAATTTATAGTATCATCCTAAGTTACTTATATGGCTAAAACTGCCGAGAATAAAAAGCAAGTAATTGACAAATTTAAAACCCACGAGGGTGATACCGGCTCACCGGAAGTTCAAGTAGCCCTGCTTTCTCAGCGGATTCAAAATGTTGGTGCCCATCTAAAATCTCATGGCCATGACGATCATTCTCGAAGGGGTCTATTATCGATGATTAACAAAAGACGCAGACTCCTTCATTATCTGACCAGAAAAGCCCCAGAAAGGTATAAAGATATTATTGGTAAATTAGGACTACCCAAGTAAACTAACTTGCTATCTATCTTAATTTAACGTATAATAATACAGGTTTTATAAGCAAAGAAAGGGAATTGGGCTGTTGGAAGTTGAGTAGTAAGAATCAAGGTTTTGGCTCTTAATACCCGATTTCTAACGCTCCAAATTCTCCATAAATTACTATATTCGATGCAAAAAGTTGTTCACAAAGAAATTGAACTTGCAGGTAGAAAGCTAACTCTTGAAACAGGAGAGCTAGCACTTCACGCAAACGGGGCAATCCTGGCAACCTACGGGGAAACTGTAGTACTGGCAACCGTTGTTTCTCAACCAGCCTCACCAGACGTAGACTTTTTTCCTCTCGCCGTAGATTATGAAGAAAAGCTTTATGCCGGGGGAAAAATTTCAACCTCCAGATTCATCAAACGTGAAGGTCGTCCCACGGAAAAAGCCGTTTTAACTTCCAGGCTAATCGATCGTTCCATAAGACCACTTTTTCCTAAAGACTATCAGGCAGAGGTTCAGGTTATCATTACTGTTCTTTCTGTTGATCAGGAGAACGATCCGGATATTCTTGCACTGATAGCGACTTCAGCCGCTCTTTCTATTTCGGATATCCCTTGGAATGGTCCAATAGCAGGATGCAGAGTTGGTCAACAGAACGGCGGTTATTTCATAAACCCAACGGAAAGTGAAGAAGAGTTTTCCAATCTTGATTTAGTTCTGGTGTCTTCTGAAAACGAAGTCGTCATGATTGAAGCTGGAGCCAATCAGACAGATGAAAAGTCAATCGTGGGTGCAATTGAATTTGGTCTTGAAAAAAACAAACAGGTAAGTGATCTTATAGTCGATTTTACCAAGGAAGCAGGTGTTGAAAAACAACAATATAAGCCGGATAAACTCGAAGTCACTGTCCAGAAGCAAGTAAAAGACTTTATTGAGAGAGAAATTATCAAAGACCTGGAAAAACCAGGCATTTCACAAGATGAAAAATGGTTTGACGAGTCACTAAAACTTCTTGAGGAGGAATTTGTCAAAGATGACAGTAGTGAAATTACTTCAAAACAGCTCGCCCGTGCTTTAGAGGAGGTTGTTGCCGATTTCTTGAGGGAAAAAATTCTTGCGGGTCAAAAGCGAACTGATGGCCGCACCCCTGATGAAATTCGTCCAATTACTGCCAAGGTTAGTCTTCTACCAAGAACTCATGGTTCAGGCCTTTTCCAAAGAGGCGAAACTCAAGTGCTCTCAATCGTAACCTTAGGGTCGCCGGCTCTGGAACAACTGATAGAACATATGGAAGGAGAAAATACCAAAAAGTATATGCATCACTACAACTTTCCTCCCTTTTCGGCAGGCGAAGTTCGAAGATTGGGCCCGCCTGGAAGAAGGGAAATTGGACATGGCGCACTGGCCGAAAAAGCACTTGTACCGGTATTACCTTCCACAGATGTATTCCCTTACACTATAAGAGTCGTTTCAGAAGTTTTATCTTCAGCCGGATCAACTTCTATGGCGGCAAGTTGTGGGTCAACGTTGGCATTAATGGATGCCGGAGTCCCGATTAAAGAACCAGTAGCCGGAATTTCAATTGGTTTGGTAACAGATAAGAAAAATCCCTCAAAATATGTTCTTTTAACCGATATTGCTTATCAGGAAGATGCTCAGGGAGATATGGATTTTAAGATAGCCGGCACATCTAAGGGAATAACTGCAATCCAGATGGATATCAAACTAGATGGTATTCCTATTAAGATCGTTAAGGAAGCAGTTGAAAAAGCAAAAATTGCCCGACTTTCCATTCTAGAAAAAATTCTCAAGGCTATTCCAATATCTAGAGAAAAAATCTCTAAATTTGCACCTACTGTTATTTTAGTTAAAATCGATCCAGCAAAAATCGGCGAGGTGATCGGTTCGGGAGGAAGAACAATAAACAAGATTATTGCCGCTACCGGTAGTGCAATCGACATCAACGATGAAGGAACAGTGACAATAAGCGGTAAAGACCCTCAAGCTTGTAAAAAAGCGGCAGAATGGGTTGAGGGAATCGTTAAAGAAGCTAAACCCGGAGAGGAATATCAAGGCAAGGTGACCAGAATTCTTCCATTTGGAGCGATGGTTGAAATCCTTCCGGGGAAAGAAGGTTTGGTTAATATTTCGCAACTTGCCCCCTACAGGGTTAACAAAGTTGAAGATGTGGTTCAGATTGGACAGGAGCTTAAAGTCAGAGTTGTCGAAGTAGACGATCAAGGGAGAGTCAATTTGTCAGCCAGATTCGGTAAAGATGCCGCGGACTCACAGCCACAAGATTTTAGTGGTGGAAGAAGAAATTTTAGCCCCAGAAAGTTTGATCGAAATCGCCCAAGAGGGTTTGACCGAAGACGACCCCCTAAAAGATATTAATCATGAAGAAAAATCTTCACCCGCCCGTTGGGAGATTTTTGTCCCTCTCTCTGACTTTACTCTTTTTAATCTTCATAGCTGTCCTGGTTATTATCCAAAATAAAAATACAAGTCAGGTAACACTAATCGCCAACGAGAATGAATTTAAGTTGAATTTCGATATTACTAACAATGACCAAAGTGAATTTCTGAAAGTTCTAGAAAAATTAGGATTACCCCAAAGTGTTGCCAAGGGAGTTGAGTTTGAACTGGATGCCACTTCCAGTGCGAAACTAACGTTCGCAACGCCAGTTAAAGCAAATCTAAATATCTTGCCTGGAAAAATCGCCTTTAAAGGTAAAGTAAATACGTCTTTTCTACAAGATCAAGAGGCCAAAAGTATTAAAATTCCAACCTCAACCAACTTGGCGGTTTTTAGCGGCAATCTCATAGCTTTTATCAAATCAAGATTAATTTTATCCCAAGAATTTTCCGCTTGGCTTTCAAAGAATCTGGCCTCTGACCAAGGTCAATATCTTGTAGTATTCGGTCCAAATTCCGACTTTACACTTATTTTTAAAAATCCCAATATAGATTTTTTGGCTTTAAAAGATATCAATGATCCTCAATCTGACGAGTCTGCCTACAAAGAAGAATTAACAGATAACATTAAATTGTATTTGTTTAAATTACCCCAGAGCTTAAACGGAGAAGATTTAACTTGTGTATTTTTTCAAGAGGGGGATTTGATATATTTTACTTCATCATATGAAGCTGCCCAGGAGTTAATCAATACCCTTAAATCTCAGACGCCCTCACTTGATTTTCCGCCTAAAGATACCCCTCTCGCATCTTTAATAATCCTTTTTAAAAATAACGACCAAAATACCGGCGATGTGTTTACAAACTTTATTCTTTCAGGGAGCAATAATTATTCAAGATCAATTAACCAAGTTAGAGAACTTGACTTTATTTTGAGAAGTAGTGAGTTTTCTGGTTTAATTAACCTAAAGTGAATTCCTCGCCTGCCTTGCTGGAAGATATTAAGATTCTCGAGTCAAAGCTTAATGTTGCCAAAATTCCGCCCGACCTCCACCAAAGAGCTAAGTCACTAATTGAAAGATTAGTTAAATTTGCGGCGTCTCAAGGTTATTCCCAAGAATATGATCAAGTCGCCAGATATTTGGACTGGATTATTGCGCTTCCTTGGGAGAAACGAAGTCAGGATATTCTTTCCCTTGATCACGCTAAGAAAGTGTTAGACACTAATCATTACGGCTTAGAAAACATCAAAGAACGAATTTTAGAATACATTTCTGTTGTTAATTTGAAACAAAATCAACAAGATCCAAATCCGCACTCTACTAAAGCGCCGGCCTTACTTTTGGTTGGATTGGTCGGCACAGGCAAAACAACAATGGCCTTTTCAATTGCCCAGGCACTTGGCCGCCAATTTGGAAGAATTCCGATGGGCGGAATGGGGGAGGCACTGCAACTTCGAGGAAGATCCCGTGCATTCTCCGACGCTGAGCCGGGCCAGATCATGAAAGTTTTAAGAAGAATTGGTACCAAAAACCCTGTAATTCTTCTTGACGAGATCGACAGAATTACCAACGAAGCTAAGGGAGATATTATGGGAGTGTTGGTTGAACTTTTAGACCCCGAGCAAAATAGCAAATTCCTTGATCATTTTATAGATTACCCGTTTGACCTAAGTGAAGTATTGTTTATTGCTACTGCCAATAATACTGCAGGTATCGCCACAGCAGTTTTAGATAGACTGGAGCTTATTGAGTTACCTTCCTACAGCGATGAACAGAAAACAATTATCGGCAAAAGCTATCTTCTACCCAGGGCAATAGTTGCTTCAGGTTTATCAAAGCAAGACCTGGAATTTCAAGAAGGAGTTTGGCCGGAAATCGTCAGACCTTTAGGTTTTGATGCAGGTATGAGAACATTGGACAGGACGATCAATGGAATTTGTCGCAAAATCGCTAAATTAAAAGTGGAAGGTAAAATCGAAAGATTAGTTTTATCCAAAGACAATCTAAAGCAATATTTGCCTTCCTGGTAAGTACCCTATAGCAATTTAATGACATTTAAGGTAAAATTAAATATATGCCCAGAATGAGAAGATATAAGAAATACAAAAATCCGCCACTTTCTCTCGAGAAGAAAACAATTTCTACCATAATAGGTTTTGTATTGCTGGCAGGATCTTTACTTCTTCTTCTATCCTTTTTTACTCAAACCGGTATTTTACTTTCGCTTCATGATTACTTCGACAATTTGTTTGGTATTGGCGTGTTTCTGGTTCCATTCTTGATAATTACATTTAGCTTACCATTGCTTGGTGTAAAAAGCCGTTTTTCCAAACCAAATATAATACTTGGCTCGTTAGGCGTCTTGCTTTCATTTATTGCACTAATGTCTATTTTTGGAGAAAATCTCGCCGGGCTTCTAGGTTCTAATTTATGGCTGGTTATTAAATCATTGGTGACTCCTGTTGGAGCTTTTTTTGTACTCTTCTTTGCCTTTTTTATCTCTTTGATAATTGCGCTTAACACAAGTTTCGATCAAGCAGTCAATGCAATTGTTACTATTTACACAAAATTAAAAAAACTAACGAAGTCCTCTCAAGAGAAAATATTTAAATTATTGGGCTTAGGAAAACCTAAATTTGTTATCAAGTCGCCAACCGATAGAGTTGATCAGAAGCAAAGATCGCAGGATCGACCTTTAGAAAAAGACGTTGGCTTGGGCCAAAGCGTAGTCGTCAACGCGCCTGGACAAACCCAAGCCTGGCAATATCCTCCCTTATCTCTTCTTAATGATTCAAAAGGCCTGTCTGCGAATCGTGGTAATGTCAAACATAACGCCCAAACAATTGAAAAGACACTTGAAAGTTTTGGAATAACCGCCAAAGTTGTTGAAGTTAATCCTGGTCCGACTGTCACCCAGTATGCCCTAGAAATTCCTATGGGCATAAAACTCTCCAAAGTTCTGGCACTGCAAAACGACCTTGCACTAGCTTTGGCAACCTCAACAGGTAATGTCAGAATTGAAGCACCAATTCCCGGAAAATCCCTAGTCGGAGTAGAAATCCCCAATCTTAGCCCGGAAATGGTGACTCTTAAAAATGCTTTGATGGACGATTCTCTGCGTACCAATAAGTCTAAGTTGGCAGTTGCTCTCGGCTTGGATGTTTCAGGCAACACAGTTATTTCCGATATAGCTAGAATGCCCCATGTTCTAATCGCCGGCACGACCGGTTCGGGAAAATCGGTTCTTTTAAATTCTTTTATCGCAACTTTACTTTTTAGAGCTAGCCCGCATGAAGTTAAGCTTATTCTAGTTGACCCGAAGCGTGTTGAACTTTCTGAATATAATGATATTCCTCACCTATTAACACCAGTTATTATTGAGCCTGAAAAAATTCTATCTGCTCTAAAATGGGCTATGCAGGAAATGGATAGACGCTACAGACTCTTTCATGAAGCCCAGGTTAGAAATATAAACGGGTATAATGAACTTTCTGGTTTTCAAGCACTTCCCTACATCATTATTATTGTTGACGAATTGCAAAACTTAATGGAATTTGCCCCTGTTGAGGTTGAAAATGCCATCGTTAGGCTTGCCGCTATGGCTAGGGCCACCGGTGTCCATTTGGTGGTTGCAACCCAAAGACCATCTGTCGACGTTATTACTGGACTAATTAAGGCTAATATTCCTTGCAGAATTGCCTTTAATGTATCTTCAATGGTCGACTCAAGAGTTATACTCGATCAGCCCGGTGCCGAGAAGTTGTTAGGAAAAGGCGACATGCTTTACGTGCCGCCTGATGCTTCAAAACCTTCAAGAATTCAGGGTATTTATGTTTCGGATACCGAGATAAGGAATTTAATTACCTTTCTCAAAAGATCAGGTATTGAGCCGGAATATACCGAAGAAGTTACTCAAATGCCTGTTGGTAAAATTGCTGGCGTAACTGGGGGTGCAAAGGATGAATTTTTCGAAGAGGCCGTGAGGACAATTTGCCAATATGATAGGGCTTCCGCATCACTTCTACAGAGAAGACTTCGTATTGGTTACGCTCGAGCCGCCAGGCTTTTGGATGAGTTAGAAATGGCTGGAATTGTTGGTCCGGGTGAGGGATCAAAACCCCGCGATGTCCTGGTAAAAGACGCTGAGGAATACATACAGGCCCAAACCCAAGCCTCCTGATTATAAAAAATTCATGAAGACCACGAGCGAGGTTTTTTCTTCGCAAAGACGCATAAAAAAGTATTCTCTGGAAAAGATAGCCCGGGACTTGCACATTAAAAAAGAATATTTAGAGGCTCTTGAGGCAGGAGATTGGCAAAATTTGCCTGAGCCCCCTTTTGTTAAAGGCTTTATTAAAAGTTATGCGGCGTATTTAGGTCTTGACCCCAGTCACATGACTGCACTTTACAGGAGGGAGTACGATGAAAAGAAATACCCTTCCAAGGCAGTCATAAGACGGCCTAAAAAAATAGTGTTTACATACAATAAGTTATTAACAATTACCATTTTCGCAGTAGTATTTACCTTTGTTGGTTACTTAACAGTTCAATATTTATCATTGCTATCTGCACCAAAACTGGAAATTTACGCACCGCAAGATGATTCAACAACATCTATTCCCTACGTGGTGATTTCTGGACAAACCCAAAAAGATGCGCAAGTTGCTATAGAAGGTATGTTTGTGCCAATAGACGAGGTGGGTAACTTTTCCTACCAGCTAGAACTTAAAGACGGTCAAAACATCATAGAAATAATCGCCTCCAAACGCCTTTCCCCAAAATCCAAAGCCACCCGCACAATTCGCCTGGTTCGCTAAAACCCCCTTTTATCTGATGACATAAACTTATCAAGTTCCCAGGAATTGACAAGAAGTAGGGAATTGAAGTATACACAATAAGTCAGAGTCACTTTTAACTTTGACTGTTGACTTTGACTAACTATTATGCTGCCCGTCGATAGCACTCAAATAGTTCTTCTTGCTGTAATCATTGTTTTAACAGTTTTTTTAGTGGTAATTGGCTTCCAGGTCTATTTCGTCCTTAAGGATCTTAGAAGAACGTTGTTTCGTTTAAACAGACTTTTTGACGATGCCGATGATTTGGTCGGCCAGGTTAAAAAACCAATCGAATCTGCCGGCAATTTATTTACTGCTATGGCCGCCGGTGTTGGTATTGCACATCTTTTGAAAAAGGGGTCAAAAGACACAAAAGGGACAGAGGGGACAAAAGGAAAATGAACGATCAGAGGCAAGGTAATAATCTTGCAACTTTTATCGCCGGCGTAGTTATTGGAGCTGCCCTAACCTATCTTTTTGGTACCAAAGACGGTCAAAAAATTAAAGAGCAATTCTTAAAAGACGGTGCCAAGCTTCTGGAAAAAATGGGGGAAAATGTCCAGGAGGGTATTAAAAAGTTAGAAGAAGCAGAGCCAGATATACAAGAAGAAAGTCAACAAGTTCGGGATAAAATTGAGGAAGGAATCCGGGAAGTCAAGTCAAAAGTCGAAGATGTTTCTGCCCAAATTCCATCCCAAATTGCTGAAATTCAAAAAAGAGGCCGCCGCTTCTTCTTCCGCCGCCATCGCGCTGAATCTTAAAAATTTCACTATAATCTTTATATTCATTATAATTTTTATATAATTAAGCAACTATGAAATCTATTGAACTTCGCCAGAAATTTCTTAAATTTTTTGAAGAGAAAGGGCATAAAATTATTCCATCTGCATCTCTGGTCCCTCTGGAAAATGTTGAGTTTGCCCCGACTCAACGTGTTCTTTTCACAACTGCCGGCATGCACCCCCTAGTTCCTTATCTTTTAGGCCAGTCCCATCCAGAAGGTCAAAGACTTGTCAATATCCAGAGGTGCCTGCGAACTGATGACATTGAAGATGTTGGGGATAATGTCCATAATACTTTTTTCGAAATGCTGGGCAATTGGTCGCTGGGCGACTATTGGAAAGAAAAAACAATTTCCTGGTCGTATGAATTTTTAATAAACTTCTTAAAACTTGATTCCAAAAGGATTTATGTTTCGGTCTTTGCCGGTGATAACGATGCCCCATTTGATCAAGAGTCATTCGAAATCTGGCGAAAACTTGGGGTAAACGAGGATCATATCTTTAAATATGGCAAGAGTCAAAATTGGTGGGGACCGATTGGCCAGACAGGTCCTTGCGGCCCGGACACCGAAATGTTTTATGACCTGAATCCAAGTCAAGGAAAAGTTGATCCGGCCGGAAATTCAAATCGATTTGTCGAAATTTGGAACGATGTTTTTATGCAGTACGATCGTCAGGCCGATGGAAGTTTTAGGCCTCTTAAGCAAAAAAATGTCGATACTGGTATGGGTCTGGAACGCATATTGATGGTTCTTCAAAATACCCCCTCGATTTACGAAATTGATGTTTTCTTGCCTCTTGCCAAAAAAATCGAAGATTTATCTGAAAACTTCAATGTAAAATCAGCTCGCATAGTAGCTGACCATCTGAGAGCAGCTGTTTTTCTAATATTAGATGGAGTTATTCCTTCAAATGTAGAGCGCGGTTATGTTCTCAGGCGTTTAGTAAGAAGAGCGATTCGTCATGCTGCCCTTTTACAAATTAAAAGGGATTTCTTAAATGATTTGGCTAAAATTGTTATTAAGACTTATGGCGAAATTTATCCAAATCTTGGGGAATTTCAAGCTACAATTTTAGAGGAACTTGCCAAAGAGGAAGACAAATTTAAAAAGGCACTTGCTTCAGGTATCCGGCAGTTTGAAAAGATAAAAGGCGACATCAGCGGCCGGTATGCTTTCGATCTTTATCAAAACTATGGTTTCCCAATTGAATTAACCATAGAACTTGCTGAGGAAAATAACAAAAAGATAGACATAGTTGGTTTTGAGAAAGAATTTAGAGCACACCAGAAACTTTCCCAGAAGGCTGGTCAAAAAACTAAAGGAGGTTTGGTAAGTCAATCAGATAAAACTGTCAAACTTCACACCGCTACTCATCTACTGCATCAGGCGCTTCGAGAAGTCCTGGGCACGCATGTCCATCAAGCCGGGTCTCATATTACCGAAGAAAGATTAAGGTTCGATTTTAGCCACCAAGAAAAATTAACCGATAACGAGATCAAAAAAGTCGAAAATATTGTCAATCAGAAAATTAAGAATGATCTTAAAGTTTATCAAAAGACTATACCCAAAGAAGCTGCCCAAGAGGCCGGAGCGATTGGCTTATTTGCGCAAAAATATGGCGATTTAGTCAGCGTTTACTATATCTCACCGACAGATAAAATCGAAGATGCTTTTTCCAAAGAATTTTGCGGTGGTCCTCATGCAAAAACAACCGGAAAGCTGGGTAAATTTAAAATAATAAAAGAAGAGTCATTAGGTTCAGGAATTAGAAGAATATATGCTACAATAAATAAGTAAAATAATTTCAAATGTCAAATTTCAAATGTCAAATTTCAAATAAATATAAATCCAGAAGCTCAATCATTGGAAATACGAGAGCGTATTTTCGGAAAAACGAAAATTGGAAAATGGAAATTGGAAATTGTGACCGAAGGGAACGATAAATGGACCCATCTGCCCCAAAAAACAATCAAAATCCGCAAAGCCCCAATATGCCCACAGGCGGATCCCCGCTGTCCAAAAGCCCAATTCAACCAGGTCAATTTGTCGTAGCAGGCGAGGAAGATGGTGTGTTTAAACAACCACCAGCTCCGGCTTCGCCCCCGATCAATCCCTCTCCCAGCACCTTACCAAAAATACCGGAAAAACCCTTATCCCCGCCATCACCACTGTCACCGTCACAGGGACTACCCCCTGTGCCATTACCTCAAGAACCTTCTGCCGCTGGTCCTAATCTTTCTTCATTTAAACCTCCTGTTCCTCCACTAATAGCTGACCTAACCTCACAACAAGAAACTTCTCCTTCCAGTGAAATTACACAAGTTGCCCCAAGCCAACCGGATCCGACCCCATTTGTGGCCCAGAAACAGCAAGGCTCGTCAGACCAAAACATACCCCAGTCGCCCCAAGAACCCCCCTCACTGATTAAGAAATTAAGACTTGTAGCTATAGTTATTTTTTCCCTAGTTCTGGTAGCAGTTATATTATTTGTGGTCTGGTTTTTCGTATTGGGTAAAAAACCAAATGAACCGGTAAAAATCGATGACGCTAACGAGATACAAGTTGAAGAACCAGTGCCTCTGCCCAAAAGAACCACTGGTGGATTTGCCGACCTTCCACAAGCTACTGATCAAGCAGAAGAATCAATCCCCGAGACGGAGTAAAAATTTTTTGCACTTGTTATAATTAGATAAACTTTATGGGACTTTTGGGAATAATCGGTAAACCCTTTAAAAAAGAAACAGGTGCTTCAGAAAACTACCTTTCCCTTTCTTTAACACCCGACAAAATCCTGGTCTGCATATGGACTTTTAATTTGCAAAATGAAGTTGAAATTCTAGGATATAGCCACAGGGCATTTACAAATACAGATAATCTTATTCACCAGGCAGCGGCAGCCATTGATACGGCGGCAGAACAAGCTAAAAGCGATGTTTCCCAGACGGTTTTCGGGCTTTCTCACTACTGGTTTGAAGATGGTGAACCCTCAGCTGCCACGTCAAAAATTCTTAAAAATTTGGCCCAAGATTTAGAGCTTGATCCTCAAGCCTTTATATCACTTGCATCTGGTTTAAATCACTTATTAAAAGTTAAAGAATCGACAACACCCAGTGCTCTTTTAGTTGGTATTTTAGGAGATTTTTGTGAAATTCACCTAGTAAAAAACGATAAAGTTGTCAAAAGTCAGACTGTTAAATCACAACCTACCGTTGAAAAAATTCTTCAGCTGGCTGGCAGATTAAAAGAAGAGGGCACAGACTTGCCATCGCGCATTATCATCTATGGACCAGATGAAGGCTCTCAGATTTTCAAGAAACTTTCGCAATCCGACTGGCATGATCTTTTCGTACAGGAGCCAAGGATTGATCTAGTAAGCGATGAGGATCTTGCAAAATCAATTGCCTATGCTCAGGCACAAGATATATTGGGGTACGAGCCGACTATAGGCTCCTTAGTTGCTGACAGACGAGAAAAAAAAGAAAAAATTGGCAAAGGTGCAGATGAACTAGGATTCGTTGAGGGTGAGGATGTTTTACTGGAAAAGGCCGGGGAGGAATCGGAACCGGAAGAATCTCCTTTGGAAAAAGAGCCCTCAGCCGATTTGGAAGAAAAAACATCCAAGGATACCGAAGAAGAATATGCTGTCGAAACACCAGGACCTGCTGCGCGGCGAGTTGAAACAGAACCAAGCGAAAAGTCAGACTTTGCCCAGGACTTAATGACTGTCGGCTGGCTGCCTAAGGTTTTGGGTGCCTTTAAAAAAAGACCGCCTCTTAAGAATTTATTAATTATCTTGGGTATCTTATTGATTATTGCCTTAATTGGCTCCTTTGTTGCCGCCCAAACATTAACGGAAGCCCAAGTGCGCATTATTGTTGATGCAAAACCCCAAGAGGATAATTTCAACGTCAGCGCGCTGCCGGGTAGTTCACTTAACGCTTCCGAAGGTCAGATAGGTGCCCAAGAAATAACCGTCCAAGCTAGTGGAAATCAAAAAGCTGTCACCACGGGTAGTAAAAAATTAGGAGAATATGCCCACGGCGAAGTTACTGTTTTAAACTGGACAACTGCACCTAAAAATTTTGCCTCTCAGGCAGTTATCATTTCCAAAGACGGGGTTCAATTTACTCTGGAGGGGGATATTGAAGTTGCCTCCCGAAGTGCCTCAACACCCGGTCAGAATAAAGCCGCTGTTAAAGCCCAGGAATTTGGAACCAGCGGCAATATTGGAGCAGGGAATGATTTCACCTTTCAACAGTACGATGAACTTTTATATTCGGCACACAATGATGAAGCTTTTTCCGGCGGGGAAGAAAGACAAATAACAGTAGTTTCCCAGGAGGATCAGGATAGACTCACCAAAGATTTAACTGATTCACTGACAGAGAAAGCAAAGGCTGATCTTAAAAGTAAAACTTCAGGCCAAAAATTACCCGAGGAAATAGTTATAGTTAAAGTTTTAAAGAAGATTTTCGATAAAAAGGTAGATGAGGAAGCTTCACTTTTAAATCTCGACATGGAAGTTGAGGCTTCAGGTATTGTTTATAATGAGTCCGAGTTAAAAAAATTACTGGCTGAATCTACCGAAGATCTCCCTGAAAATCTTCAGGCAAGAGAGGAAAACGTCGAAATTATGGATGTGAATGTTAAAAGAAAAGATCTCTCACTCAACCTCACCGGTAAATACCAAGTGGGACTGGTACCAAAATTTAATGAGGATGATTTACGAGAGAAAATCGCCGGTAAGGGAATCAAAGAAACTAGGGCAATAATCAAGGAAATACCCCAGGTAAATGATGTAGTTGTAGATTTTTCGCCGAATTTGCCTCTTTTCAGTTCAATCCCGCGCAATAAATCTAAAATCACATTTAAAATAGAATCAAGTTGAGTGAGTTTGGCCGTCTATATTAAAAAACCCCCGGTTTATCGAAAACCGCCGAAAGTTCAAAAGCAGGCAGTTTACCCTGAGCGTAAGCGAATGGGCGACAGGTTTTTCTTCTCTCTTATCTCGTTAGTTGGTCTCTTGTCTTTAATATTTGCGCTTTGGCCATATTTTTCCTGGCAGTTAACTACGGCTTCAAGGCTTACTGCCAAAATAGACGAATTTCCAATTCCCACAGGAAAGGTTCTCTCCGCAAGCAGTACTTTAGCTGTTAATGTCCAGGTGGCCCAGGATCCGGACGGTTTTTCATACTTCACTACCAATTACAAGCCACAAGGTGAAAGACCCCAGGAATTTCAAATAACAATCCCAAAGCTTGAAATTGAAAATGCCCAAGTTCAAGTAGATAATCTCAAATTTGATAAGTCCCTTGCCCATTTTCCGGGTACGGCCCTGCCTGGAGAAACTGGAAACTCCTTTATTACCGGCCATTCGGTTTTGCCTCCGTTTGCAGACCCCAAAAATTACCGGGCAATCTTTACAGAACTTTCAGATCTTGAAATCGGCGACGATGTTTATGTTGAAATTAACGGCCAAAGGCTCCATTTCGCAGTCCAGTACGCCAAAATAGTTGACCGCCATGATCTTTCGGTACTTTCTCCGATTTCTTCAACAGGCCGCAATCTGACCCTGATGACCTGTGTTCCTCCAGGCACTAACCTCAAAAGACTAGTTGTCATTACCAGTCTGATTTGACAATTTCCTTGAGGCGATCGACAATTAGCTCGTGATTTTAGCAGTTGACCTGGGCCAAAAAACAACAGGGGTTGCCATCTCCGAGGGCAATCTTGCATCACCTTATAAAACTCTTAAACATCAGTCGGCAAAAGAGGCAATTGTTAAAATCTCCAAAGTTTGCAGTGAGGTGGGGGTGGAGAAACTGGTAGTCGGATATGTAGAGGGTAAAATAAAGTCTTTTTTTGAAAATTTTGCTCATAATTTTAAAAGAGCCAATCCGGGAATTAAGGTCATTTTACTCGATGAAACCATGACCACTAGACAAGCCCGTCAAACTCTGTTACAACTTCAAGTACCAAAGACTAAAAGAGCCAAAAAAGAGCACGAAATAGCAGCCAGTATCATCTTGCAAAGTTACTTGGATTCCTTATGATTAAAAAAATTTTAGCTCCAGTTCAGGCTTGGATTCTGCTGCAAGGCAAATGTGTCGGGTGTGGCAGGAATTTATCCCTGGCCCGCAAACTTGAAAGACAGGATAATACCCAAAAAGTAATTTGCTCATGCGGCCGCGTTTTCATCTTTGATAAAAGAAAAGGCAAGTACCACAGGGCAACCTTTACGGAGGCGACAGTTGGATAAGAAGAAACCGCTGATTTTTGCGCTGTTGTTTTTGATTTTGATTCTAACGCCAGTCCTTTTAAATAAGTACTATAATTATTTACTTGAGCCGCGATCGAAAGAAGAAACTTCTCAAATTTTTGTCATTAAGCCTGGCCAGCCGGTCACCCAGATAGCCCAGAATCTGGAAGAAGCAGGACTTGTTAAAAACGCCCTGGCTTTTAGGCTTTTAGTTGCCCAAATGGGAATCGCCCAAAATATTCAGGCAGGCGACTTTCGCTTGTCGCCCGATAAAACTTCCCGTGAAATCGCCACAGAGCTAACTCATGGCGCCATAGATGTTTGGATTACATTGCCTGAGGGCATGCGTATAGAAGAGCAAGCGGCGCGTTTGGAAGAAAAGCTTAAATTTGGTTCAAACGAAAAATATCAATTCGATAAAGGCCAGTACATAAAAACAGCCCAAGAAGGCTATATGTTTCCGGATACTTACCTGGTAGCCAAAGATGCAACTGCTGCCGATGTTGCCCAAAGACTCCGCCAAACTTTTGACGAAAAAGTAGACACACTTCTTGCAAAAGGAGAAAAGAACAGTCTAACAGAAGAAGAAGTTTTAATTTTAGCCTCGCTTGTGGAACGCGAGTCAAAGTCTCCCCAGGAAAGACCAATTATTGCCGGCATTTTGCTTAACCGCTTAAATACTGGTATGGCTCTGCAGGTTGATGCCACTATCCAGTACGCCAAAGGCTATGATTCAAACGAAAACACTTGGTGGGGACAAGTAACACCCAGCGAGTACGAAACGGTCAAATCCCGCTTCAACACTTATCTTTATCCAGGTCTGCCGCCAGCACCAATTGCCAATCCGGGTTTAGAATCGCTCCAAGCAGCAGCCGAACCGGCTCAAACCGAATATTTCTATTACCTGCATGACGCCGAGGGCAAAGTCCACTACGCCACAACCGCCGAAGAACACAACCAAAACATCCAAGATTTCCTCTAACAAATGGAACCTGTCCAGAATCAACCGCCACAACCCATACAAACCTTTGATCCCCAATCTATAAACACCCAAGAACCAACCGCAGAATCTCTTCCTCAAGATCAACCCGTATCCCCGAAAAGATTCAAATTTAAGACACTACTTATATCGGCGGTATCATTATTGCTTATTCTTACTCTTTCCTCCGGTTATTTTTTCTGGTGGGTGCCAGAGGCCGCCGCAAAAGAATTTATTGAAAAAACTAGTGCCAGCTTTTCCCAGATAAATGGTGAGGTCGACACGGTTTTTGCCAATTTTCAAAAAATTAAGGAAGAAGGCACCTTGGCCAAAGCTGCCTTTACTGAAATTACCAAAACCACTAAGGATTACAACTACACAAAAAAAGATACGCAGGAGGATATCAATGATATATCCACAGTTCTCCCCAAAGTTAAAGAAGCCAAAGCACAAATTGAAAACTTGGAAAAACCGCAAAAGGTAGAAAAATTAGCAACCGCCCTCCAAGACTATTATTCGACCTTGAAGGTAACTCTTGAAAATTTACTGGAGCAGGAAAACCTTCAGCTTAAAGAAATAGATGCCCACGGACAGGAATTGTACGATTTACTTATAAAACAAGAAGCAATAGTAGGGGATGTTGAAAGAATTGAATATATTAGCCTACTGAGGAAAATATCCGATGAAGCATTTGCAGCAAAAGCAAGAACAGAGCTTATAAGCAATACCGATTCGCTAGAGGAAGTTCAGATCAAATCAAGAATCCAATATTTTCAAGATCTCGGCCAGTCTTATAGAGAGGCAGCTTTGCTTTTTGAACAACGGAATGATCAGGCTGGGCTGGAACTCATCAGTGCTTTTGGAAAAAGAACTAAAAAATTGAATGAAGGAATTCAGGAATTAGCCAATAGATTTGTTGTTGAGTCAGAGTCAGCCATAGGTTTTGCTAAATTACCGGATTTAGAGGCAAAAGTGCTTGAAGAATTTAAGAATTTGGATGTTGACATTCCCGTCCCTTCTCCAACACCAGAACAAGAATCCACACCTTCGGCGCAACCTGCAACACCTTCAGCCCAGCCCTCCGAATCAACCGCATCAGCCACAACATCCGCTACTCCCTAATCCCCATTTTTCCTCTTTGTTGTCCCCTTCCCATAATCCGGAGTACAATTGGTTCCAATTTGCTATCATAACATACCAGACTCTTCGCCTAAAAACTCTAATTATCTAGATTATTAGAGTGGGGATCTTTTGAAGATTGGTGATTAATCGGTTTGTGCGGAGGGTCCCAAGGAGAAGTCCACTTTTCAGAAGAAAGTACGTGCAGTGATCTCCGTTCCCGGGTTGTTAGTTTCCGTAGACCCATTATTTGTCTAAATTCTTCTGTTGCTTTCACTGCTGTTTGCTCATCATTTGCAAGCGTATAAGATCGAATAATTACGTGTTCTGTTCCGTCACTGTGAACCCTGCTTTCTACTGGTGCGAATAATACTACCGGTTCGTTTGGACTACAGCCATGATCTCTATCTGTCATAGTCGAACTTTAGCAGAAAATTGGCAGATTAGTCAAAATCTTGCGATGCTGCTAGAATTATCTCCCATGAGCAGTATAAAAGAGCGTCTAGCAGAACTAGAACAAAAAGAACTATTGGTGGAATCGACAGAGAAATATACCATAGAAACAAATATTGACCCTTACGGACAACACCTACATCATACCGGTTCACTTAAACTGTTTGAGAAAGTGAGAACCCATATTTTTGAAGAACACGGTATGCCTGCAAAAATGATGGCTGAGGAACATGGGTTGTGGGGTTTTGTTTATGAAATTTCTGTAAGATACAGTGGGCAGATTGCCAAAGGTGCTGAAGTAGAAGTTACCTCGCGAATATTTCTTAGCCGTCCGGCACTGTTGTCTTTCCATCAGACCATTAATATAGATGGACAAGATCTAGTTGAAGCTATTGTTGGTGTGGCATTGGTAAATAGAGATGGAAAACCTGTCATCATACCTGATTGGATCTTGAATAACCTACGACCTCCCGAATCATCTTAGTTGACAAAGCATTCACCAAGTGGTATAAAATCAAACTAGACAAATCCTGAACAAGGAGGTATTTTTTGTACCTTCTTGTTGTTGTTGTAAAGAATCCTGTGGATCATCCCTACAACTAGATTCGAAAGACCTTTGGTCTTAGGGGATCCTCTAAAGAAAGTCTCATTTTTAATTGCCAGTGACCAACAGAATTTCCTGGGGAAAATTTGATAGTATTAACCTACCTACTCTAGACTTAGTTAGGGTCCAGAGGGAGTCATTCGAGGAATTTTTAAATACCGGAATTCGCCAGATATTGAACGAAGTTTCCCCAATCGAAGATTTTACCGGTAAAAACTTCATCCTGACCTTTGGTGAATATAGCTTCGGCAAAGCCAAATATACTCCGGAAGAAGCCATAGAAAAAGGTGTCACTTACGATGTGCCTCTCAGGCTCGAAACTCAAGTTGTTAATAAGCAGACAGGCGGTAAAAATACCCAAGAAGTATTCTTGTGTGATCTGCCGATGATGCTTGATAAAGGGTCTTTTGTAGTTAATGGAATTGAAAGAGCAGTAGTCAGTCAGCTTGTCAGGGCGCCCGGAGTTTATTATTCAGGAGAGATCGATATTTCTACCGGTAAAATGATCTACAGCTGCGAGATAAGACCCCTTCATGGTTCATGGCTGGAGTTTGCCATAACCAAAAACGATATTATCACTGTTAAAATCGACAGGCGCAGAAAATTCCCGGTAACCACATTTTTAAGAGCCATCGGTTTTTCCGAAGATGCCCAGATCGCTAAGCTTTTTAGCTTCGCAAAAAATGAATATACCGAGCAACTTCTGAAAAACACTTTCGCCAAGGATGCGACTTCCTCTCAAGAAGAAGCACTACTGGAAATCTACAGAAGGATGCGTCCGGGTGATCATGTCATTCTTGATAATGCCAAAGCCCTGATTGAAAATATGTTTTTCAGTCCCCGCCGATACTCTTTAGGTAGAGTCGGCAGATACAAAATGGAGAAGCGCCTGGCAAGTATCAAGGAAAAAATGGCGCTTGGGGATAATGACAAAGATAGCCAGATCCTTACCCCATCTGATTTTGTTGCTACGATTGCTTATCTCTTTGAGTTAATAGCGGGTAACGGCCGGGTTGACGATATTGACCATCTTGGCAATCGAAGAGTCAGGCGTGTAGGTGAATTAGTCGCCCAAAATGCATTTAGGGTCGGCATACTAAGACTCGAAAGAGTTATTAAAGAGAGAATGAGCCTGACACCGGCAGATACGGTACCTTCGCCAGCTTCTCTTATTAATGCGCGGCCAATTATTTCCGCAATTAACGAATTTTTTAGATCCAGCCAGCTTTCAACAATCTTAGACCAAACTAACCCTCTTTCAGAACTGGATAATCTCAGGCGACTGACAGTCATGGGTACAGGAGGAATCGCTAGAGAAAGAGCGGCCTTTTCCATCCGAGACATTAACCATTCTCAGTACTCAAGGATTTGCCCGATCCGTTCGCCGGAAGGACCCAACATTGGTCTCGTTACCTATATGGCCCTTTACTGCCGGGTTAACGAATATGGTTTTTTAGAAGCTCCTTATCGTAAAGTCTCCAAAGATAAAAATGGCAAGGCTAAAGTTACCGATGAAATTGTTTACTTAGCCGCCGATGATGAAGAGGATTATTATATTACCCATGCACAAATTCCAGTTGATTCTAAAGGCTATTTTGAAGATGAAGTTGTACCGGTTCGTTATCAAGGTGAATTTACAACCGCCAGCCGGGATATGGTTAATTTTATTGATGTTGTTCCCAGACAGGTAGTTGGGACATCAGCCTCTTTAATTCCATTTTTAGCCCACGATGAAACTAACCGTGCACTTATGGGCACTCACATGCAGTGTCAGGCAGTTCCTCTTATCAAACCCGAGTCACCACTTATCGGTACCGGTATGGAGGAGGTAGTTGGTACAAATATGGGACGGGTAGTTCGTTCACCTTTTGACGGGGAAGTCATTTATGTTGATAGTAAAAAAATTATTTTGAAAAATAAATCCGGCTCGCCCGGCAAATCCCAGGAGGTAACATTCCCGCTTGCAAAGTTCACCAGATCCCCCCAAAGCACCTGCTATTCCCAAAGGCCAAAAGTGGTTAGGGGTCAAAAGGTGAAAAGGGGAGAAATTCTTATCGATGGTTCGACAACCGATAATGGTGAACTGGCGCTCGGACAAAATCTAACTATCGCCTATATGAGTTTTGACGGCTTGGGTTATGAAGATGCCATTGTTATTTCCGATAGGCTCTTCAAAGAAGATGTTTTAACCTCAATTCATATCGAAGAATATGAGACCACAGTTGTCGAAACTAAGCTGGGACCGGAAGAAACAACCCGCGATATTCCCAATGTCTCCGAGGAAGACCTGTCGAAACTGGACGAAAAGGGTATTGTCGTTGTCGGTGCTGAAGTTGGACCGAATGATATTTTAGTCGGCAAGATTGCTCCGAAGGGTGAAACTGAATTGACTGCCGAAGAAAGACTGCTTCGGACGATCTTTGGTGAGAAGGCTCGTGAAGTTAGGGATACCTCGCTTCGTGTACCTCACGGCGAAAAAGGAACAGTTATTGACGTTAAGGTTCTTTCGCATGAGAAAGGCGACGAACTTGAACACGGAGCACTTACAAAAATAATTGTCAAAGTTGCTCAGATGCGCAAGGTCGTTGTCGGCGACAAACTGGCCGGACGCCATGGCAATAAAGGAGTTATCTCAAAAATTGTTCCTACATCTGACATGCCTTATCTTGCAGACGGTACACCAATTGACATTATTATTAGCTCTCTATCAGTACTATCAAGAATGAATTTAGGACAGCTTTTGGAGGCTCATCTTGGATGGGCTGCTTATGAATTGGGCTACAAGGTTGCCCTGCCGGTTTTTGAACATGTCCAAGAGGAAAGAATTATTAGGGAGCTAGTAAAGGCTAATCTGCCGAATGATGGCCGGATTACCCTTTATGATGGCAGAACCGGTTTGCCGTTTGACAGGCCAATTGTTGTCGGCAACGCCTACATTATGAAGTTAATTCACATGGTAGAGGATAAAACCCATGCGAGATCAACAGGCCCCTATTCTCTAATTACTCAGCAGCCTTTGGGAGGAAAAGCCCAAATGGGTGGTCAAAGGCTTGGGGAGATGGAAGTTTGGGCACTGGAAGCTTACGGCTCAGCCTATACACTGCAGGAAATGCTCACGATTAAATCAGATGATATTGTGGGCAGAGCCAAAGCTTTCGAAGCCATTATTAAAGGTGAAGAAATACCCCAAGCATTAATACCGGAATCATTTAAGGTGTTAGTTAAGGAATTAAACAGTCTTAGCCTCAATGTCAGCACAATTGGTGCCAGGACTATCGAGGAGGCAAAAGTTGAGCCGCGGACCGAAGAGGAATCAAAACGCGCGCAGGAGTTTGCCCAGATTGCCGGAGCGCAAGTGGTTGCTGAAAATTCAGAAATCGCAAGAAGTGAAAGCGCAATGGAAATTGAAGAAGCGGGGCCATCAAAATGAATGAGCTAATTGATTTTGAAGCACTGAAATTGACACTGGCATCGACAGATGACATCAAAGCGTGGTCATTTGGCGAGGTTACCAAGCCGGAAACTATCAATTACCGGACATTAAAACCGGAAAAAGACGGTCTTTTCGATGAACGAATATTTGGGCCGACCAAAGACTGGGAGTGTTACTGTGGCAAATATAAACGAATCAGATATCGCGGAATTATTTGTGATAAATGTGGAGTCGAGGTTACTCAGTCTCGCGTCAGGCGCGAGCGTATGGGACATATCACACTGGCCGCACCTGTGGCCCATAACTGGTTTTTTAAAGGAAGTCCCTCGAAATTAGGATTAATACTTGACCTTTCTCCAAGGAGTTTGGACGCGGTTGTTTATTTTGCCTCTTATTTAGTACTTGAAGTCGATATTGAAAAGAAAAAGCAAATTCTTAAAAAACTACATGACGAGCTTGAAAGAAAGCGCAAGGAACAACAAAAAGTCCTTCAAAAGAAATTAGAAGAAGAGGAAAAAGAAGTTCAAAAAGAAGTCTCGCAAGTTAAGTCAAAAGGCAAGATTAAAGAACAGACCGAATTGCACATCGAAGAAATACAGCTTTCTATGCGACAAAGACAAGCAAGACTTAGAGACGAAAATGCCCAGGAAATTAGCAGGCTTGAAGAAATTTACAAAAATATTTCAGATATGGTTTCAGCGATTAAGCCCCTGAATCTTCTTTCAGAGGAAGAATATCAGAAACTTGCAGATTACGAGGTTGGGGATTTTGTTAAAATTGGCATGGGAGCAGAGGCTCTATACGCGGTTCTTGAAAAAATTGATCTTTCTCAATTGTCCACAAGTCTTCGTGAAGAAATTGGAAGAGCAAGCGGCCAGAAATATATCCGGGCGACTAAAAAATTGAGAGTTGTTGAAAGTATGAGAAAAGCCGGTATTAGTCCTACCTGGATGATAATCAAGACCTTACCTGTTCTCCCGCCTGACCTGCGTCCGATGGTTCAACTTTCCGGTGGCCGGTTTGCAACTTCCGACCTCAACGATCTCTATAGGAGGGTAATTAATAGAAATAATAGGTTGAAGAAATTAATAGAACTTGGGGCTCCGGAGATTATTCTTAGGAATGAAAAGAGAATGTTACAGGAAGCCGCTGATGCCCTTGTTGATTCCCAGAGGGTTAAATCAACCAGAGCTTCTCAAGACTTAAGGTCTCTTTCCGACATGCTTCGAGGCAAACAAGGAAGATTTAGACAGAATCTTTTGGGTAAACGCGTTGACTACTCAGGAAGGTCAGTTATTGTTGTCGGGCCGGAACTTTCTCTTAATCAAGCCGGTATTCCTAAAGAAATGGCTCTTGAAATATTCAAACCGTTCGTTCTTCGAGAAGTAATTGGCCGGGGTTTTGCTCCCAATGTCAAAAGTGCCAAGCATTACCTTGAAAGGAGAAGCGGCGAAATTTGGGATATTTTAGAAGAGATTACCAAAAATCACCCCATTCTTCTCAACAGAGCGCCAACTCTGCATCGTCTGGGTATCCAGGCGTTTTATCCAATTTTAATTGAGGGCGATGCAATTAGGATTCATCCTTGTATCTGTGCAGGCTTTAATGCCGATTTTGACGGTGATCAGATGGCTATTCATGTACCTCTTTCTGCTAAATCAAAGGAAGAAGCAACGGGCTTAATGATGGCAGGCAGAAACCTGCTGCGACCTGCTGATGGTTCACCAATCACCTTACCCAATAAGGAAATGGCGCTCGGTGTTTATTTTCTAACATCGATTGACCCAGAAAGCTCTCCCTTTGAGAATCCTTTCGAAAACGAACTGGGCGTGGTTATTGCTTTGAACTCGAACAAAATTGGCCTCAGGCAGCCTGTAAAAGTACAAATTGGCAAAGAGATTATTGAGACTTCGGCCGGTAGAGTTCTTTTCAATATGCAACTTCCTCAAAAACTTCGTTTTATTAATGAAGCAGTAGGAGCAGCAGCTATTAAAAAGTTAATTAGCAAAGCCATAGACCAATTGACAGAAGATGAAGTAAGTGATCTTATTGACAGACTTAAGGCCTTTGGCTTTGAAGGAGCTACTTTCTCTGGTCTTTCAGTCTCTGTCTTTGATTGTATGATAGTTGCCGAGAAAAAACAGATAATCCAAAAGGCAGAAAAAGAGGTCGAAGCTATCGAAAAGAATTTTAAACAGGGATTAATTACTAAAGATGAACAGAAACGTCTTTCTCAAGAAGTTTGGCTTTCAGTTACTAATGATCTGGCAGATCTTACCTGGAGAAGCTTGCCAAAAGATAATTCTATTAAGATCATTTCCGATTCTGGAGGCTCTAGAGCAACCGCCGAACAGATAAAACAACTGGCGGCAATCCGCGGACTGGTAACGGATCCGTCCGGACAAATTGTTCCCTTGCCGATCAAATCTAACTTTAGAGAAGGCCTTTCTGTTTTTGAGTATTTCACATCCGCACGGGGTGCCAGAAAAGGTCTTGCTGATAGGGCGATCAAAACCGCTGAATCAGGGTATTTGACTAGAAGACTTGTTGATGTGGCCCACGACGCAATTATTCGCCTGGAAGATTGTCAAACTAAGGAAGGTATCATTATAGATAAAAATGAAAGAAGACAAGCATCTTTTACAGCAAGACTAACCGGCAGAGTAGCTGCTGCGGATATTATTCAGCCTAAGGGCAAAAAGATTCTAGTTAAAGCCAGTACTCTAATTGATGAAGAGGTTGCTGTCGAGATAGAAAAAAGTGGCATCGAAAAAGTCTTGGTAAGATCTGTTCTTACATGCGAGGCTAGGTATGGTTTATGTAGTATGTGCTATGGCAGAGACCTGGTCACAAGAAAATTAGTTGCTATCGGTACGCCAGTAGGAGTTATTGCCGCTCAATCAATTGGTGAACCGGGAACCCAATTAACTATGAGAACATTTCATACTGGCGGTATCGTTGGACTGGATATTACTCAAGGTTTGCCAAGAGTTGAGGAGCTTTTTGAAGCACGAACACCTAAATTTGCTGCCCATATCTCAGAAATTGCCGGTAAGGTCAAAATAGAAGAATCACCTGATGGATTTCTGATTATAGTCAAAAGCACGAACTTGAAACCGCCTATAGAAAAGGAATATTTTATCCCTCCGACCTCCGAATTGACTGTTGAGGATGGTCAATTAGTTGCTGCCGGCACTCCCCTGTCCAGCGGTTATCTCGATGTTAAAGAAATGTTGAGTATCTCAGGTTTAAGAATGGCCCAGAAATATATTACGAGTGGTGCTCAGGAAGTTTATGAAAGTCAGGGTGTGGCTATCAACGACAAACATTTTGAGGTAATTGTCAGAAAGATGAGTGACAAAGTTAGAATCGAGACTCCTGGAGACACGGTTCTTTTGCCGGGAGAATTAATTGATAAGAACCGCTTTGAAGAAGAAAATGCCAAAGTATTAGCCGAAGGTGGGGAGCCAGCGACTGCTCAGGTAATTATCCTTGGTATCACTAGGGCTGCCCTGTACACCGAGAGTTTTCTTTCGGCCGCATCATTTCAAGAAACGACTCGAATCTTGACCGACGCTGCCATTGAAGGCAAAGAAGACAAACTTCTTGGTCTTAAAGAAAACGTCATAATTGGAAGGCTAATACCAACGAGCCCCGAAAGGGCTAAAATCCAATGAGCCTGACAATTATATCAGTGGAGTATACTTCTGCATTTCAGAAGGCGACAGCTGATATAATTGGCCGCTTAATTCCTACTAGTCCGGAAAGGGCAAAAATACAATGAAAAGCGGCCAAGTTTCTGATATAATTTCTCAACAACTTTTAACTTTTAACTTACAACTTATAACTTATAACTTATAACTTAATATCATGCCGACAGTAAATCAACTTGTGAGAAAAGGCCGAAAAGCAAAACCCAAAAGGGTTAGAGCGACAGCTCTTCGGCGTGCTTTTAACACACACAAAAATAGATATGTTTATTACCCTTCCGGACAAAAGAGGGGTGTGTGTGTTGTTGTTAAAACAATGACACCAAAAAAACCCAATTCGGCACTTAGGAAAGTAGCAAGAGTCCGTCTGTCCAATAAACAAGAAGTTACTGCTTACATTCCCGGAATAGGACACGAACTGGCTGAACACTCAGTAGTCTTAATACGAGGCGGACGGGTTAAAGATTTGCCTGGAGTTAAATATCACATAATTCGCGGCAGATACGATACTACCGGCGTTGTTAGCAGAAAGCAGGGACGTTCCCTGTATGGAACTAAAAAATCAGGGGCTGTTACTGGTGTTCAGGCAGCAGCTACTGTCGGGGCAACCGCCGCTGCAAATCAGGCTCCAACGCCGGCGCAACCGGCGGAATAAAATTTCAAATGTAGCGACCAAAGGGAGAAAGTACTATGTCAAGAACCGGAAGAATAGAAAAAAAACAAATCCAACCAGATCCTATTTATCAAAAGCCGCAAGTAGCTAAATTAATTAATAAACTAATGGTTAGCGGCAAGAAATCCCTAGCGCAAAAAATTGTCTATGAAGCATTTAAATTAATTGCGCAAAAAGACAAAGATCCGCTGGCAACCTTTGAATCGGCTCTAGAGAACATAACTCCCAGAATGGAAGTTAGACCAAGAAGAGTTGGCGGAGCTTCTTATATGGTACCAATGGAAGTTAGAGGACCGAGAAGGCAGTCTTTGGCCATTTCATGGCTGGTCACTTCAGCCAGAAATCGCTCGTCCAAAGAGACCGAACAGCTCAAAAACAAACCGTTGATGATTGTCAAGCTTGCCACTGAAATTTTAGAAGCGGCGCAGGGTACGGGCAAAGCAGTATCCAAGAAGGAGGAAATGCACCGCATGGCCGAAGCAAATAAGGCTTTTGCACATTTTCGTTGGTAATCAGCCTCATTTATGATATAATTCCCGCTTAGTTTTTAATTGTTGTCACAACCGGCTATTTTCTGCTTAAATAAAATTTGTAAAAACAGTTTACTTGTAATATGCCAATGACAAAAGCACAGAAGTTAAAACAACTCAAAAATAAGCTCAAAGAGCTTGAAGAAGTAAAGCTCAGAGAGGCCTTAGCCAAATACGGTGAGGCCTATCAAGAGTCTGGTTCGGCGTGGAATGAAAATGCCGCCTGGGAACTTGCCGATGAGGAAGTTTCTGTTCTAAGAGCAATGGTCACCGAAATTAAAAATGAGATCCACACCCTAGAACATCCTCGCCCATTAGCCCCTCTGGAGCAAAACGGCAAAAAAGCAAAATAATTCCGGCAAAAATTATGATAATTGTTAAAAAACAGAACTAATATGGTAGACAAAAGCTCAAGGCTGTACAAAAGAAGGTTAAATAAGAGAAGTAAAAGTTATGGCAACAAATATTAAAAGTCGGCTATATCCATTAGACAGGATAAGAAATATTGGCATTATTGCCCATATTGATGCCGGTAAAACTACGACCACCGAGCGGATTCTCTACTACACCGGCAAGACCTACAAGCTTGGCAATATCGACGAGGGGACCACTGTTACCGATTGGATGGCCCAGGAAAAAGAGAGGGGAATCACAATTGTTTCGGCAGCAGTTACTACCTTTTGGACTCCAACAACCGGTCCTTATAAGGATATTGAAAGCAGAATTAACATTATTGATACCCCAGGACACGTTGATTTTACGGCAGAAGTCGAACGATCCCTGCGAGTTTTGGATGGAGGCGTGACGGTTCTTGATGCCGAAGAAGGTGTTCAGTCCCAATCGGAAACAGTCTGGCGACAAGCCGACAAATACAAAGTTCCCCGGCTTTGCTTTATTAATAAAATGGACAAACTTGGTGCCGATTACTTTGCGACTCTAAAGTCTATAAGAGAACGACTCGGTGCTCCAGCTTACCCTTACAATCTTCCTCTTGGTAAGGAAAATGAATTTAGGGGTGTAATTGATCTCCTGTCAGAAAAAGCCTATGAGTGGGCCGACGATGCAACAGGTATGAAATTTTCGCAAGCGCCGATTCCCGATGAGGATAAAGCTAATGTCAAAAAATACCGGCATGAACTGGTAGAAAAAATTGCGGAAAACGATGATGTCCTTCTTGAAAAATATTTGAAAGGGGAAGAGTTAAAAATTGATGAGGTCAAAAAGGCCTTGAGGAAAGCAGTCATTGATTACAAAATTGTTCCTGTTCTAGCCGGTTCCAGTCTTAGAAATAAAGGCGTCCAGCCTCTTCTTGATGCGATTGTCGAATATCTTCCCTCTCCCTTGGACATTACCCAAATCGAAGGGGTCAACCCCAAAAATAATGAGAAAGAGGTACGCAAACAGGATATTGACGCTCCGTTTTGCGGTCTGGCATTCAAGATTCAAATAGATCCGCATGTCGGAAAACTTACTTATGTAAGAGTTTACTCGGGAACCCTTAAATCCGGAATGTCAACCTTAAATGCTACAAAAAGGGACCGTGAGAGAATTGGCCGGATTCTTTTGATGTACGCCAATACCAGAGAGGAAATACCTGAAGCATATGCAGGAGAAATTATTGCTGTTATCGGCCTTAAAAATACGCAAACCGGCGATACCTTATGCAGTGAGGGGGCACCGATCACTCTGGAATCAATTTCTTTCCCCGAGCCGGTAATTGCCATGGCAATTGAACCTAATACCAAAGCTGATCAGGAAAAGTTAGGTTACGCTCTAAACCGTCTTTCCGAAGAAGATCCAACCTTTAGAATAAAAAGTGACTCAGAAACAGGCCAGACGATTATATCCGGCATGGGGGAATTACATCTGGAGATTCTTGTTGACCGCATGAAACGGGAGTTTGCTGTCGGTGCAAAAGTCGGTAGTCCGCAAGTTGCCTATAAAGAAACCATTGCCAAAGAAGCAACGGGTGAAGGTAAATATATCAAGCAATCCGGCGGTCGTGGTCAATACGGTCATTGTTTCTTAAGGGTTGAGCCTCTGCCGCGAGGAGAAGGATTCCAATTTAAATCCGAGATTAGGGGCGGAGCCATCCCTTCCGAATTTATTCCTTCAATTGAAAAAGGGGTTAAGGAAAAAATGGAAATGGGCGTACTGGCCGGATACCCGATGGTTGATATGAAAGTTGCGGTATATGATGGTACTTATCACGATGTAGACTCCTCGGATATTGCCTTTAAAATTGCCGGCAGTATAGGTTTTGAGGAAGCTGTCAAAAAGGCTAACCTCACTCTTCTTGAGCCAATTATGAAGGTTGAAGTAACAATCCCGGAAGAATTTATGGGCGATGTGATCGGTGATCTGTCCTCCAAAAGAGCTCAAATTTTATCAAGCGACCATCGGGCAAACAGCGTCATCATTACTGCCTTAGTGCCCTTAGCCGAAATGTCAGGTTATGTGACCACCCTGCGGTCAATGACCCAAGGTCGTGGATCAACTTATATGGAGCCGTCTCACTATCAGGAAGTCCCGCAAAATATTACGGAGAAAATAGTCGCAAAAGCCAAGGGTGAGACCAAGGACAGCTAATTTTTTTCACCTCTTGCATTTTGCTGCGGGAATCGTATAAACTATCCAATACAATCAGTCTAATCGACTGATGTTTTGTTTTAATCAAAAATGGCTGAAGGAAAATTTGAAAGAACTAAACCGCACGTTAATATCGGAACGATTGGTCACGTCGACCATGGCAAGACCACGTTAACTTCCGCAATCACTCAGGTTCTCTCCAAAAAAGGTCTGGCTCAGGCCAAGTCTTTCGATCAGATCGACAATGCACCGGAGGAAAAACAGCGCGGAATCACCATCAATATCACCCACGTCGAATACGAAACCGAAAAACGACATTATGCCCATATTGACGCTCCCGGACACGCAGATTACATCAAAAACATGATTACCGGTGCCGCCCAAATGGACGGCGCTATTTTAGTTGTTAGCGCTCCCGACGGCCCGATGCCTCAAACCCGGGAACACGTTCTTTTGGCCCGCCAAGTTAATGTTCCGGCAATGGTAGTCTATTTGAACAAGACGGATATGGTCCAGGATAAGGAACTTTTAGATCTTGTCGAGTTGGAGATCCGTGAGCTTTTAGATAAATACCAGTTTGACGGCAAAAATGCCACTATTATCCGCGGTTCAGCCTTAAAAGCCCTGGAAGGCGATGCCGAAGCAGTTAAGTCAATCGAAGAATTAATGGCTGCAGTTGATGAGAAAATCCCAACTCCTGCCCGCGATCTAGACAAACCTTTCCTGATGCCGGTTGAAGATGTCTTTTCAATCAAGGGTCGGGGAACGGTGGTCACCGGTCGTGTCGAGCGGGGAGTTGTTAAAGTTAATGAAGAGGTTGAAATTGTCGGAATTAAAGCAACTAAAAAAACTGTGGTCACCGGAGTTGAAATGTTCAGAAAGTCGATGGACGAAGGTCAGGCCGGGGACAATATCGGCGTTTTGCTTAGGGGCGTCGAAAAAGATCAAGTTGAAAGAGGGCAGGTTTTGGCAAAACCCGGCACCACTACTCCGCACACCGAATTCGAGTCGGAAGTTTATATTCTAGCCAAGGAAGAAGGCGGTCGTCACACACCGTTCTTTACCGGCTACAGGCCTCAATTTTATATTCGAACGACTGATGTTACCGGCGAAGCCACTTTACCCGAGGGCACTGAGATGGTTATGCCGGGTGATAATATTAAAATGAAGGTAAAGTTAATTTCCCCCGTTGCTCTTGAAGAAGGCTTAAGGTTTGCAATCCGCGAAGGCGGCCACACGGTTGGTGCCGGAGTGGTTTCCAAGATTCTTGCTTAAATGGCAGAATCGACCCCTAAGCTTTGCCTCAGGGGTCTTTTTTTTGATATCAGCCCTCAGCTCCGCTGAGTCTGATATATCAGAGGAGCGCCCTGAGCTTGTCGAAGGGCGACCTGCTGATATAGAATTGACAATCAAATGTCATTCTGGAGTCCTGAGTTTATCGAAGGACGATAGAATCTAATTATTGTTCGAGCATAGTCGAGAACTATAAAGGTATGATAATCACAAGATTTTACTTCAAGCCTAACCGCTTAGAATAGTTTTCTTCTCGACTTTCCAACTCGAACCGTATTTGTCATTCTGGTAAGCGAGTGAAACGAGCGCATCCAGAATCAGATTCTGGACAAGCCAGAATGACAAAAAGTGCGAAACTTGTATAGTCCTTAGTCTCTAATCATTAGTCAATAAGAGTAGCACATTAAAAGAAGATAACTATGCCAAAAGGAAGAATTCGAGTCAAACTTAAAGCATATGACGCGCGGGTAATCGATGCGGCATGCCGTGATATCATCAACACGGCGCTGTCGACCGGCGCTAAAATTTCCGGGCCAATTCCATTGCCGACGAGAATTGAAAGATTCACGGTTCTTACCAGCCCGCATACAGATAAGGATGCGCGTGAACAATTTGAGATGCGAATTCACAAAAGGTTGATCGATATCATTGAGCCGACGAATAAGACAATTGACTCTTTAACTCATTTGGATCTACCTGCCGGGGTGAATATAGAACTTAAGATGTAGGTTAATTTCTAATTGCTCTAAGTAACCTAATTGACCTAAATAATTTAGAAATTTTTAAATTTAGGAATTGATTAGAAATTAGAATAATTAGAAATTAGAAATTTTACGGCGGAGGTTAATAAGTAAAAAATTTAATAACAACTGGCCATTAACGATTAACAGAACATTTTAAAATCGTTGTGGTGGGACACCTGAAGACATCTAAGGAGTCCTGCCTTTTTGGTGTAAAAATGATTAATACATTGATCGGTTTAAAAAAGGAAATGTCAGTCCGGTTTGACCAATTTGGTCATCGCATTCCGGTAACTCAGGTAGTGGCCGAACCTAATATTATTTTAGGAACTCGCGACGATCGGGTACAACTGGGGTTTGGGAAGAAGAAAAAAGTTAAAAAAACCGAAAATGCGTTTGTAAAGATTTGCGGATTTGCCCCAAGAGTTGTCAAAGAAGTACTAGTAGTCAAACCATTGGAAGATCAATCGTCAAAATACTGCGCCGGTGAAAAGCTAACGGTTTCAATTTTTGAACCTGGAGATCAAGTTAAAGTGACAGGTATTACGAAAGGGAAAGGATTTGCAGGGGTAGTCAAAAGATGGGGATTTGCAGGGGGTCCAAAAACTCACGGGCAATCCGACCGCCATCGGGCACCGGGATCGATCGGACAAACTACCACCCCTGGAAGAGTGTTTAAGGGTAAAAAGATGGCTGGTCATATGGGCGTTTCAAAATTAACAATTGGTGGTCTTGAAGTTATTGAAGTTGATCCTGGTAAAAATCTACTTTTAGTCAAGGGTTCAGTTCCCGGTGCGATAAATGGCCTTTTGGTTATTAAGAAAACTGGAAAGGTAAAGGGATACACACCTCCTCCACCTCCTAAGGAGAAAGAAGAAGAGGAGACAAAAGAAGAAGCATCACAGGTATCAGAAGTATCAGAGAAAACAAAAGGAACAGAAGGGACAAAGCCTGTAACCACTGAAGTCACTGAGAAAAGACCTGAAACCACTGAATAAATATTTCAGTGTATTCAGTAACGTTCAGTGCTCTCAGTGGTTTCAAGAGAAATAATTATGGCAGCAGCAAAAAAAATAACAAAGATAGCAAAATCTAAACAGGTCAAAATTAGATCGAAGACCAGTTCTAAGATCGTGGATAAAAAGATAATCACAGAAGGCACAGAAGATAAACAGAAGGCACCGAGAAAGACAAAAACCGTCAAGAGCCTGCCTGCCGGCAGGCAGGTTAAATCCGCTGGTGGAGGACTTTTGGCTCCTGCTTTTGACATAAACGGCCGATCTATTGGCAAAGTTGCTCTTCCTCGCGAAATTTTCGGTCAAAAGCCAAACGAAAAGCTTTTAGCCCAGGCAATTCGCATCTATTCGGTAAACCAGTCAGTTCACGCGGGTTCTACAAAAACTCGTTCCCAGACAAGAGGCGGGGGCCGCAAGCCCTGGCGCCAAAAAGGCACTGGCAGAGCCCGCGCAGGATCAATCCGCTCACCGCTTTGGGTAGGCGGAGGTGTTGCCCATGGCCCTAAATTCAGAAAGGTAACTTTAACTTTGCCTAAGAAAATGAAAAGAAAGGCTCTGGTGAGTGCATTTTCATTAAAAGCCCAAGAAGGAAGTGTCAAAGTAATTACTAATATCGAAAAAATTCAAGCTAAGACGAAAATTATTGCAAGTTTACTTAAAAAATTAGATTTACAAGGAAATTGTCTTTTAGTAATTTCCGACAAACCGGTAAACAATGGACAAGATGTGAAACTGGCGACGCGAAATATTCAGAGAATACTAGTCAGTCGTATGGCCAATCTCAATGCCTTCGAAATTATTAAGAATAGAAATATATTGCTATCCAAAGAGGCAATAGGAGTCGCTAAATGAAATTAAAAAGTGTTATCAAAAAAGCCATACTTTCGGAAAAAGCTTATAAGCAGATGGAGAAAGGTATTTATACTTTTCTAGTGGTAACGCAGGCAACCAAAAACGCGGTAGCAAAACAGGTTTTTTCTCAGTTCGGTGTCGATGTTATGCGAGTAAATATGACCAATATTGCACCAAAGACTAAAAGAGTTGCCAAGACTCGAAAGCAAGTAAAGACCGGCGGCGGCAAAAAGGCAATTGTTTATCTTAAATCAGGGCAAACGATTGCTATGCTTATGCCAAAATCAGAAACAAAAGGTAAAAAACAAAAAGACAAAGATAAAGGCAAAGAGAAAGATATACAAAAAAGCCGAGGGTAAGAAGGAGAAATGACAATCAAAGTTTATAAACCAAAAACACCGGGAACCAGATTTAAAACCGGTTTAGATTTTTCGCAGATTACCAAAACTAAACCGGAAAAAAGTCTGGTTGCGCCTTTGTCAAAAGCCGGAGGCAGATCTGGTGGTCGAGTCACAGTGAGAGGCAAAGGAGGGGGGCATAAAAGAAATCTAAGAATAGTTGATTTTACCCGCAATAAACGAGATATTAAGGCTCGTGTTGCCGCTATTGAATATGATCCAAATAGATCAGCCAATGTTGCCCTTCTGCATTATTTGGATGGCGAGAAAAAGTACATTTTGGCACCGCTAGGTCTTGAGGTAGGCAATCAGATTATTGCTGGAGAAAAAGCTGATATTAAAGTAGGAAATGCACTACCGGTAGGAAAAATGCCAATCGGAACAGTCGTTCATAATGTCGAATTAACACCTGGGGCTGGTGCCCAAATAGTTAGAAGCGCCGGAACAGGAGCAATTATTGCAGCTAAAGAAGGCAAATGGATTCACCTTAAACTTCCTTCAAAGGAGCTTAGAAAAATTAATGCCGCCTGTTTTGCGACTATTGGTCAAGTGGGCAATGCTGATTGGAAAAATATTACTTTTGGTAAAGCCGGCAGGCTCCGCCACATGGGCAAAAAACCAAAAGTTAGAGGCGTAGCCATGGATCCGGGCTCGCATCCGCATGGAGGCGGTGAAGGTAAATCCGGCATTGGTATGCATCCTAAGACCCCCTGGGGTAAACCGGCTTTTAAAAAGACCAGAAGTAAGAATAAACCGTCAGGGAAATTCATCCTGCAAAGGAAGAGAAAATAAGTTACTTAAGTGACTTAGGTGACTTAAGAATCTTATGCAAACATGAGTCGTTCGTCTAAAAAAGGTCCGTATGTGGATCAGAAATTATTAAAAAAAGTTATGGCTCAGAAAGAATCTGGCAAGAAAGAGCCTGTTAAGACTTGGGCCAGACATTCACAAATTCCGCCGGAGTTTGTCAATCATACTCTCGCAGTTCATAACGGCAGGATATTTATCAATGTTTTCGTTAGTGAACCAATGGTCGGTCATAGACTCGGCGAATTTGCACCTACGAGAACTTTCAGAGGACATGGCAAAATTACTGAGAAATCTACCTCTAAAAAATAAGGAGGAATCATGGAAGTAACGGCAACTGCGAAAAATGTCCGAATATCACCAGAGAAAGTGAGACTTGTCGTTGCACAAATAAAGAAATTACCACCGAAAGAAGCCGTGGAGATCCTAAACTACGTTTCCAAAAGATCTTCATTGCCTCTCAAAAAAGTCATAGCGTCAGCTATTGCCAACGCTAAAAACAATTTTGATCTTACTGAAAATAGTTTAACTTTCAGGGAAATTTCGGTAACTAAGGGTATTGTTTTTAAGAGGTTTAAAGCCGTGGCACGAGGGCGCGCTCATCCGATTCTAAAAAGAACAAGCCATATTAAAGTAGTACTCGAAGGAGAACAAAGGAAAGAAGTATCAAAGGTGCCAGAAGTACCAGAAGCATCAAGAGGATCAGTATCAAAAGTATCAAAGGAGTCAAAAGCGACAAAATGACAAATCAAAATTTAGAAAAATTTTTCAATAACTTTTCACTTTTCACTTTTCACTTTTCACTACCGATCGAAGGGAGGTTCTGTGGGACAAAAAGTTAATCCTATTGGCTTCAGGCTTGGTAATGTTTATACCTGGAGTTCGCGTTGGTTCGCCGCTAAAGATAATATTTATGCGCAGCAGCTTTTAGAGGATCAAAAAATTAGAAAGTTTTTGATGGAGATCTTAAAAGCAGCTGGAATTTCTAAGGTCGAAATTGAGCGTTCCTTTGACAAAAGAATTATCGCAATTCATGTTTCGAGGCCTGGGGTTGCTATTGGCCGGGGGGGGACGGGTCATGAACAGTTAAAATCGGCCCTGATGAAGAAATTTAAGATTACCGATGCAAGCAAATTAGATATTAGATTTGAAGAGGTAAAATCCCCAGATTTAGATGCTTACCTGATTGCAGTTAATATTGCTGACCAACTTGCAAGACGATTCCCCTTTAGAAGGGTGATGAAACAATCTTTAGAACGGGTCAAAAGATCTGGAGCAAAAGGCGTTAAAATTTCTTTAGCTGGAAGACTTGGCGGCTCGGAAATTGCCCGGCGTGAAACGATCAAAGAAGGTTCGATACCTCTGCAGACTCTTAGAGCTGAAATTGACTTTGCAAAAATTGATGCCAAGGTACCCAGATCCGGGATTATTGGTGTTAAGGTTTGGATATTTAAGGGGGAGAGCTAATGAGAATTTCAAATAATTACCAATTTCAAATGTCAAATTTCAAATATTGGAAATTAGAAATTAGAAATTAGAAATTCCTCCGAAGGAGAGCATATGTTAGCGCCTAAAAGAGCAAAATATAGAAAACAATTTAGAAACAGGATGAAGGGTATAGCTACTCGTGGCAGCACCATCTCCTTTGGCACATATGGATTAAAGAGTCTGGAGACAGCTTGGTTAACTGCCAGACAAATTGAGGCTGCCCGTCGGGCAATGACCCACTATACCAAAAGAGGCGGTCGTATTTGGATCAGAGTTTTTCCGGATAAACCGGTAACCAAAAAACCCGCCGAAACGAGAATGGGATCAGGCAAGGGGGATGTCGAAGGCTATGTTGCAGTTGTAAAACCTGGCTTAATCCTGTTTGAAATGGGAGCGATTGATGCAAAAATTGCCCAGGAAGCAATGAGATTAGCAGCAAATAAATTACCAATAAAAACTAAGATGATCTCAAGATGAAAAAACAAGATTTTGGTAACCTAAAGACCGGTAGCACTAGTGATCTAGAGAAAAAAATTGGCCAGTTAGAGAAAGAAAAAACCGATGCTCTTATAGAGCTGCGAATGGGAAAGGCTAAAAATGTTCACTGCCTAAAACAAATAAAAAAGGATATCGCCAAAGTGAAGACTATATTGAATGCCAAAATTTTCATTCAGAAAAGCACAGACGACCATGAAAAGACAGAAACAGGAAAGGAGAAAAATGCCTCAAGTTAAAACGGGAATTGTAATTTCCGACAAGATGCAAAAAACAGTTGTTGTCAAAGTTAGTACAAAAGTTAGGCATCCGCTTTATAAAAAATTAATTACCAAGACTAAGAAATTTAAAGCCCGCAATGATTTAGAAGTTAAGGTTGGCCAAAAAGTCAAAATTATGGAGACCAAACCAATTTCAAAAGATATTCATTTTAAGGTGATGGAGGTTTTGAAATAAATGGTCGCAAAAAGGTCGATATTAAAAGTTGCCGACAATAGTGGCGCCAAACGCCTTAGAGTTATCGGAATCGGGAAAGGCTCCGGTACCCGATTTGCCAAACTTGGGGATTTAGTAACATGTGCTGTTTTTGGTGCAAATCCTATGGGTCAAGTTAAGGACCATGAAATTGTGAAAGCCGTAATCGTTAGAACCAAAAAAGAAACACGCCGCAAGGATGGTTCATATATAAGATTTTCCGATAATGCTGCCGTGATTGTGGATGCAAATAAGATACCTAGAGCAACGAGGATTTTTGGACCAATGGCCTCAGAAATTAAAGATAAGGGATTTGTTAAAATTGCATCCCTGGCAAAGGAGGTTATCTAAAGTGTTTAAATTTAAAGTTGGAGACCAATTACAAATAGTATCCGGTCGGGATAAGGGGAAAAAAGGAACAGTCGAAAAAGTTCTTCCATCTGAAAATAAGCTTATCGTTAGTGGCGTAAATATTTACAAAAGGCACCGAAAAGCTACCAGGAGTCAAAGCGCTGGTATTTATGAAATCGCCAGACCAATTCCTGTTTCTAAGGTTAGAATTATTTGCCCAAAATGTTCAAAATTAACTAGGATAGGATTTATTATTGAAGGAAAAACAAAAACGAGACTCTGTAAAAAATGTAAAGGTGAATTAACAGCCCAGAGGAGCTAGCATGACGAATCTTAATAAAAAGTATCAAGAAGTAGCATTGCCCAAATTGAAGGAAGAATTTGAACTGTCAAATGATCTGGCAGTGCCAAGAATTGAGAAAATTGTTATAAATAGCAGCGTGGTCGAAGCCATCAGCAACAAAGAGGTACTTGAAAGAGTCAAGGATCAGCTTGCGACAATTACGGGACAAAGACCTGCTACTAGACAAGCGAAAAAATCAATTTCTTCTTTTAAGTTAAAAGAAAAAGACCCAATCGGGGCAATGGTGACCTTGCGTGGTAAAAAGGCTTGGTACTTTTTTGAAAAATTAATTTCAATTGTTTTGCCCAGAATGCGTGATTTTCGAGGACTAACACCCTCTAGCTTCGACGAGTTTGGCAATTATAGTTTAGGAATTGATGAACAGATCCTTTTTCCAGAAATTGACTACTCTAAAATTGATAAGATTAGAGGTTTAGTGGCTACAATAGTTATCAGAAATAGTAATAAGCAAAAATCACAAAGACTATTTGAACTTTTAGGGATCCCATTCAAAAAAAATTAGAATTAACAGGAGGTTACAATGGCTAAAAAATCAAAAATTGTTAAAAACGAACAAAAGTTAAAATTTGAAATAAGACATCGGAATCGTTGCCGGCTCTGTGGAAGACCCAGAGGATACTTGCGAAAATTCGGTATCTGCCGTCTTTGTTTCAGGGATCTTGTTCATCGTGGTGAAATACCGGGAGTCAAAAAAGCATCATGGTGATAATTAATTTTAAATTTGAAATTTTAAATTTAAAATTCCCGACGAAGGAGGGCGTATGGATCCGATAGCTGATATGTTGGTTACTATCAAAAATGGGTACATGGCGCAAAAGCCGAAGGTTTTTGTTCCCTATTCAGGTTTTAAATTGCAAATTGCTAAAGTCTTGGAAAAGGAGAAAGTTGTGAGTAAAGTTACTAAAAAAAGTACCCGCGACCTGAAAGACAAGCCAGAGATCGAAATCGAACTTTTGTATGAAGGCCGAAAACCCAAAGTTTGGCAGATTAAACGAGTTTCAAAATTGGGTCTGCGTGTCTATACAAAAAGTAAAAATATCAAAAAATTAAAAGGGGGTAGGGGTATTGTTATTATTTCTACGCCAAATGGTGTAATGACCGGAAGCGAGGCGAAAGCAAAAAATCTTGGCGGTGAAATCATCTGCCAGATTTGGTAAAGAAATATGTCAAAGATCGGCAAACAACCTATATTAATACCGCAAGGAGTAAGCGTTAAAGTCGAGAACTCAGAAATTAATGTTTCCGGCCCGAAAGGGAATCTTTCTTTTAGATTTCGTCCGGAAGTAAAAGTCGAAGTGACAGAGGATAAAATAAGAGTTTCCCGAAAATCGGAAAATAAATTTTCTAAATCTCTTCATGGTTTAACCAGGAGCTTGATTGCTAATATGATTAAAGGGGCCCTTGATGGTCATCAGAAAACTTTAGAAATAGTTGGTACCGGTTATCGCGCCGCAAAAGAAGGTGAAGATTTGGTACTAAACGTTGGTTATTCTCATCCAGTTACTATCAATTCGGTTCCAGGAATTCAGATTGAAACAAAAGAAAACAAAATTATTGTTTCTGGCACAGACAAGGCACTGGTCGGCGAGACAGCAGCGAAAATAAGAAGAGTCAGGCCGCCGGAACCTTATAAAGGCAAGGGGATTAAGTATATTGACGAAATAGTTAGAAGAAAAGCCGGCAAGACAGTTAAGGCTGTCGGGGGTAGTATATGATAAATAAGAAATCACAGAGGATCTTAAAACACAAAAGAGTAAGAAAAAAAATAATGGGCTCACCTAAAGTACTCAGACTGGCTGTATTTCGTTCTAACAAATATATTTATGCACAACTAGTCGATGATGTTTCAAAAGTGACAGTTGTTGCTTCATCAGACATGGATTTACCTGCTGACGCTAGTAAAAAAGCTAGTAAGTTAAATAAAGCTTTTGAGGTTGGTGCCAATTTGGCAAAAGAGGCAACCAAAAAAAACATCAAAAAGGTTATTTTTGACCGTGGCGGTTTTAAGTACCATGGAAGAGTTAAATCACTAGCCGAAGGCGCAAGGAAGGGAGGATTAAATTTTTAAATGACTGCAGAAGGTCGATTCATCCAACAGGCAAATGAATACGAAGAAAAGGTCGTACAGGTTAATCGCGTTTCTAAAAAAACAAAAGGCGGGAATAAAATAGGCTTTTCAGTTTTAGTTGTCGTAGGTGATAAAAAAGGCCAGGTTGGAGTCGGGCTGGGCAAAGCCAGAGATGTGGCCTCTGCCATCAGAAAAGCAGCCAGCTATGCTAAAAAACATCTAATATCCGTACATATGATAAACGGGACTATTACCCACGACATCTTTCTAAAAAGAGGAGCCGCAAAAGTATTACTCAAACCAGCACCGGAAGGATCAGGCATTATTGCTGGCGGGGCTGTTCGCACCGTCGTTGAGGCAGCTGGTATAAGAAATATTTCCAGTAAAGTTTTAGGAACTAAAAATCAAGCATCTAATGTTTATGCGACACTGCAAGCTTTACAAAAACTAATGAAATGAAACTAGATACTCTACCAAAACTAACCACAAAGAGGACAAAGAGAATTGGACGCGGCCACGGTTCTGGCAAAGGGAAAACAGCAGGTCGTGGGACGAAAGGACAGAATGCAAGAGGCAAACTACCCATCACCCATCCGCACTTTGAAGGGGGTACAAGACCGCTTATTAAAAGGCTTCCCGTAAGGCGCGGTAAAAATAATTCTAAAATTTCTACAAAACCCCTTATCGTAAATTTGAAAGCATTAAATATTCTACCCAATAATGTTTCCGGTATTGACCTTGAGGCCTTGATTAAATTCGGAATTGTAACAGAATCTGAAGCAAAAATTTATGGAGTAAAAATATTGGGCGATGGACAGATTAGCAGAGCATTTACTATTAATAATTTGCCAGTTTCAAAAAGCGCAGCTAAAAAAATTATAAAGTCGGGAGGCAAAATCAACAACAGTGCACCCAAAAAGTAAATGAAATATCTAAAAGCAATACTGAAAATTTTTGAAGTTAAAGATCTGAGAAGAAGAATTCTGTTTACAGCCTTTATCTTTCTTATTTTTAGAATATTTGCTCACATACCAGTGCCTGGGGTCGATGTAGCCTCACTGAAACAACTTTTTTCCGAAAGTCAACTGCTTTCACTTCTTGATATCTTTTCCGGAGGAACGCTGGCAAATTTTTCTGTAATGTCTCTTGGTTTAAATCCTTATATTAATGCCAGCATCATAATACAACTTTTACAGTTAGTATTTCCTAAACTGGAACAGTTAGCTAAAGAAGGCGAAGCTGGACGGGAGAAAATTAATATGTATACACGATATCTGACTGTCCCTTTAACTACTATTCAAGCCTTTGGTATGTATATACTTCTCCGAAATTCGCAAATTATTACTCAAGTTACCCCACTAACCTTGTTGTCTCTGATAGCCACTATAACCGCCGGTACCATATTTTTAATGTGGTTAGGCGAATTAATTTCAGAAAAAGGTATCGGTAATGGCATTTCGATGATAATTTTTGCCGGAATAGTCGGAAGACTGCCAATAGGTTTTGCCCAGACAGCCTCGGTCTTTGATCCCTCTCAGTTTAGGAATATTTTAATCTTTATCGCAATGGCTATTATTGTAGTTGTTTCGATTGTGATAGTTACAGAGGCAAGACGTCCTATTCAAGTAAATTATTCAAGGCGCGCAGGCACAGGAGCAGCGGTGACCAGCTATATTCCATATAGAGTTAATCAAGCCGGCGTTATCCCTATTATTTTTGCAATTTCCCTAATTCTACTGCCGACAACCTTTGCTAGATTTTTTGAAAGTTCGCCCAGTGTGTCCCTAGCCAATTTCGCGCAAGATATTCAAAGATTCTTTTCCCCGGAAGGTTATGCCTATAATATTACCTACTTTTTATTAGTAGTTGCTTTTACATATTTTTACACCACAGTTGTTTTTAATACCAAACAAATCTCGGAGATGTTAATGAAACAAGGAGGATTTTTGCCAGGAATAAGACCCGGAACTCCGACAAAGGCCTTTTTGGATTATGTGTCCTTGAGAGTTACCCTTTTTGGTGCAATATTTTTAGGACTTATTGCAATACTTCCTTCAATTGGACAGGCGTTCACAGGTATTACAACGCTGTTAATCGGCGGTACAGGACTTTTGATAGTGGTTGCCGTAATTCTTGAGACTTCCAAGCAAGTTGAGTCTCATCTTGTAATGAGAGATTACGATTCCTTTTTAAGGAGATCAAAGTAAATCTATGAAAATTATTTTTTTAGGAAGCCAAGGTTCAGGGAAATCGACGCAGGCAAAGCTTGCTGCGAAGAAGCTTAAACTTCCCGTTATTGAAATGGGTCAGTTGTTTCGGGATAAAGCCGCAAGTCAAGACTCTGAGTCATTCCAAATTAAAAGAGCCCTGGAAGTCGGGGTACTTGTTCCTGATGAAATTGCCATTAAGACTTTAAAGTCTCGAATCAGTCAATCTGATTACGGAAGCGGTTACATCCTTGATGGTTATCCAAGAAATTATGCTCAAATTGAAGGCTTAGAAAAAGACATCGATAAAGTTTTTTATATAAAAGTCTCCGACCAGGAAGGTATTCAAAGACTAATCAGAAGAGCCCGAGACGATGATAATTTACCTGTGGTAACCAAAAGACTACAAGTCTATCATGAATTGACTGAACCCCTTCTTTCTTATTTCAGACAAAGAGGAATTCTTGAAGAAATAAATGGTGATAGGACTATTGAGGAGGTTGCAGAAGATATTGAAAGGCGGCTGGAAGATGCAAAAGTTACGAAACAGTCCTAGTATAGTTAAAACCAACGAAGAAATCGCACTTATGAAAATGTCAGGGCAAATTTGTGCCCAAGTACTAAAAATTATTTTAAAAAATGTAAAGGTGGGTATTAGCTGTCGTGATCTGGATATTATTGCACAAGAAGAAATTAATAAAAGAAAGGCAGCTGCATCTTTTATGACAGTTGATGACTATAAATGGGCAATTTGTACGACAGTCAATGAACAAGTTGTTCATGGAATTCCTAAAGACCGCATTTTAAAAAACGGTGATATCTTAGGGATTGACATTGGTGTGTTCTCTAAAGGTTTTCATAGTGATATGGCTATCACGGTTCCGATAGGTGAAGTCAAAGACAATGTTAAAAAATTTTTATCAGTTGGAAAGAGTACTTTAGTAAACGCCATTAGACAGGCAAAAATAGGAAATAGAATTGGCGATATATCAGCAACGATTCAGGAGCAAATTGAAAAAGCTGGATTTTCAATTGTTAAAAACCTGACTGGACATGGAATTGGTCAAAACCTTCATGAGGAACCAATGATTCCAGGGTTTGGTAAAAAGGCAACAGGGGCAAAAATTTTAGAAAATATGGTTTTAGCAATAGAAGTGATTTACGCACAAGGTTCTGGCGATGTCAAGCTGGAGGAAGATAACTGGACGATATCAACTATTGACGGCTCGCTTGCGGGCTTATTTGAACAAACTGTCGCAGTAACTAAAAGTGGCCCTATAGTATTGACGCCGTATTTATGAATCTGGTAAAATTAGAATTTATTACTTTAATTAAATTTGAATCTGGCTCTGCCAGTTTAAATTTGTCCACTAAAGGGGAAGGAGAATATTAAGGGGAAAAACCGTAGGTTGTCCCCTTAAAGTATGAAAGCGGGAGTTATAGAAGTTGAAGGAGAAGTAATTGAGGCTCTACCAAATACCATGTTTAGAGTTTTGGTAAAGGCTGGGCAACTTCCTAGCGTTGAAGCTGATAAAAATGTTTTATGTCATCTGTCTGGTAAGATGAGGATACATTATGTGCGCATTTTACCCGGAGATAAAGTAAAGATAGAAATGACACCATACGATTTAGCAAAAGGCAGAATAACTTTTAGATACAGATGAAGGTTCAAGCAAGCGTTAAAAAAAGATGCATAAACTGCAAAATAGTTAAAAGGAAAGGCAGGCTGTATGTGATCTGCAGTAATCCCCGTCACAAGCAGCGTCAAGGTTAGCATGGCTAGAATTGCTGGTGTAGATTTGCCAAGTGAGAAAAGAATAGAGGCCGCGCTGCCGTATATATACGGAATCGGTGCGACTTTGGCAAAAAAAATTCTTGCAGACTGCAGTCTGGACCCGAATAAGAGAACTAAAAACCTATCAGAAGAAGAAGTCAATAAACTTGCCAGAGAAATAGAAAAATACAAAGTGGAGGGTGACTTGAGGCGAGAAACCCAAAGTAATATCAAAAGACTTCAGGAAATTGCAAGCTATCGTGGTTTAAGACACAGTAAAAATTTACCTGTGAGAGGCCAAAGAACAAGAGTCAATGCCCGGACAAAAAGAGGGAAAAAAGTAACTATCGGTACCGTCAGGAAAGAAGTTACTGCGCGAATGGGGACAGCCCCAACCGGGAAAAGTACAAAGGAGTCTGGAAAGTAAATGACCAAAAAAATTAACAAAAAAGTTAAAAAATCGAAAGATTTAAAGATTACCAATGGCCGCGGCCGTGCTTATGTCACAGCCACTTTTAATAACACGCTTGTGACGATCACCGACCAGGATGGTAATACCCTTTTGTGGAATTCAGCTGGTAGTAGTGGTTTTAAAGGTGCCAGAAAATCAACCCCCTATGCAGCGACTACCGCAGTCGAGCAGGTTGCCCAGAAGGCCAAAGAGAAAGGCCTCACATCTGTTGAAGTTTATGTCAAGGGGCCAGGACCAGGAAGAGACGGAGCAATCAGGGCCTTTAAAGCGGCGGGCATTAATATTTCTATGATTGCCGATGTGACACCAATTCCACATAATGGTCCTCGAGCTTCAAAAAGGAGAAGGGTCTAGCTATGGCGCGTTATACAGGTCCAAAACATAGGCTTTGTCGAGCAGAAGGAGTTGCCATCTGTGGTTCAGCTAAGTGCCCAGTTATTAGAAAAAATGCACCTCCTCCTGGCCAACATGGTTTAAAGGGCCGTAGAAAAATCTCTGAATATGGACAGCAACTGAGAGAAAAACAAAAGGTAAAAAGAATGTACGGACTTTTAGAGAGACAGTTCAAAAGATATTTCAGTTTAGCATCTCGCAAAAGGAGTTTGACCGGGGAAGCACTGCTTACACTTTTGGAAACCAGACTCGATAATATTATTTATAGATTAAATTTAGCAGCCAGTCGTCCTGCGGCAAGACAACTAGTTTCTCATGGTCATGTTTTGGTTAATGGGAAAAAAGTGACTATTCCTTCATTTAATGTTAAAATCAGCGATGTTATTTCCCTTTCCACTAAAGCCACGGGTTTTCAGTTCATAAAACAAACAACAGAAAACACAAAGGATGCAAAATTGCCATCCTGGCTTGAAAAAAAAGCGCTAGTTGGAAAAATTATCGCATTACCAAAACGTGAGGATTTAGAAGCAAATATTAATGAAAAGTTGATTGTAGAATACTACTCGAGATAAAGGAGGTGAAATTTGAGTGCTTGATTTATCGCTAATTGAAGTTCAAACAGAAAAAGAAACCCAGGATTTTGGAAAATTTGTTATTGAACCTTTAGATCAAGGTTATGGCCATACTCTCGGTAATTCTCTGCGCAGGGTTCTTATGACTTCACTTCCCGGTGCTGCCATTACCCAAGCAAAAATCACCGGCGTTCGGCATCAGTTTACATCAATGACTGGAATGGCCGAGGACATTGTTGAATTTATCCTAAATCTTAAAAAAGTCAGATTAACTATTTCGTCGGACAAGCCAGTAAAGTTGGTTCTGGACGTCCGGGGACCGAAAGAGGTAAAAGCAAAAGATATCCAGAAAGCTGCCGGAGTTGAGATTATTAATGGTGATTTAACTCTTGCCCATTTAGTTGATTCTAAAGCAAAGTTATCATCTCATCTGATGGCTGAGAATGGGACTGGCTATTCACTGGCAGATGAAAGGAGAAGTGGTGAAATCGGTGTCATTCCAATTGACGCCAATTTCTCACCTGTTCTAAGCGTCAATTACAAAGTTGAGGCAACGCGTGTAGGAAGACTGACAAATTATGATAAGTTAACTCTTGAAATAACAACTGATGGAACGATTAAACCGTCACAAGCACTAAAAGAAGCGGCGAAGATTTTAGCGGATCATTTTATGGTGATTCATCAACCAACATCTGGTGTTAAAAAACCAAAAGCAATCGAAGTTGAGCCAATTTCCGAAGATCTCTTAAAAACATCACTTGAAGAATTAGACTTACCGGTGAGGCTAACTAATAGTTTAAAGTCAGAAAAAGTTGAAACCATTGGTGATTTCATGGCTAAACAGAAAACAGAGCTTCTCAAGATGAAGAACATGGGTCCAAAGTCGATTAGTTTAGTTGAAGAGAAATTAAAAGAGAAAGGACTTATTAAAGAGTGAGGCACGCAAGATTTGGACGTAAGCTTAACAGGGACACTAACGCGAGACACGCGCTGCTTGGTAATTTAACAAGCTCCCTGTTTGTAAATGGTTCTATTAATACCACCCTGGCGAAGGCTAAATTTGCCAGGTCTCAGGTTGAGAAATTAGTAACAGAAGCGAAAAAGAATCGCCTTAGCTCAAATAGACTACTGGCGTCTAAATTAACCAGCCAGGCATTTAAAAGTCTATTTAAACAGGCCAAAGGGCTTTACGAGAATAGGACATCCGGATTTACAAGGATTACTAAAATGGGTCCCAGGCGCGGAGATAATGCCCCAATGGCCAGAATTGAGCTTTTAGACTGGAAAGAAGGGATCACAGAAAACACAGAGAATAAAAAGAAGGCACAGAGAATTAAGAAAAAGCAAAGAGCCTCTGTGTCCTCTGCGACGACCAAAAATCAGCGAAAATCCGCTACAAATCCGCGAAAATCAAAAAATGAAAAACATTAGATCAGCAGACATTCAAAGAGAGTGGCATCTTATTGATGCTAAAAATAAAATTTTAGGACGTTTATCATCGGAAACCGCCCAGATCCTAATGGGTAAAAATAAAAGCTATTACACCCCTAATCTGGATACAGGGGATTATATTGTTGTCATTAACGCCAAAGATATAATTCTTTCCGGCAAGAAAGAAAGTCAGAAAAAATATTATCACCATTCCCAATATCCGGGCGGTCTTTATGTTAAAACCGCCTCTCAGGCGAGAAAACAAAAACCAGAAAATTTAATAAGACATGCGGTTATTGGTATGCTTCCTAAGTCCAAACTTGGTAAACTTATGCTCAAGAAACTCTACATCTATCCGGATACCGATCACCCTTACCAGGATAAATTCAAAGACTCAGCGCCTTCAGTGATCAAAAAACCTGCAACCACTGAAATCACTGAAAGGAAAACTGAAAATACTGAAAATAAATCAGTGTCTTCAGTGGTTGCAAGAAAATGAAACCAAAAGATCAGATAAAATCAACATCTGCCAGTAAAAAAAAGAACGCAGAATTCGTTGTAGCCCATGGTCGAAGAAAAGAAGCCGCAGCCAGAGTACGATTGTTTAAAGGAAAGGGCCAGATGATTGTTAATGAAAAACCGATAGAGCAATACTTTCCGGGAGAAATTGCTAAAATTAAATGGCAAAGGCCTTTTGTTTTGACAAAATCAGATGGTGCTTATTTTGCAACTATTAAAGTTGAAGGATCTGGTAAAAATGGCCAGCTCGAAGCTGTTATTCATGGCCTGTCGCGTGCACTTATTCTAGCAAATTCCGACTTTCGTCCCATTTTAAAAAAGGCCCACCTTTTGACCCGTGATTCTAGAGTTAAAGAACGCCGCAAATACGGCTTGGCCCAAAAGGCCAGAAAAGGAAAGCAGAGTCCTAAACGTTAATAAGCGATCGCAAAAAGATCACTTCATATTAAAATTTCCAATAAATCGATAGTAAAAAATCACAATTCTAGCCGAGTTTAGGACTGGCTCGTCGGGGGAGGTGTTGATGTTTGTGCAGGACCTGTTTGTGGGGTCTGCTGTGGTGAGGGCTGATCCATTCCTTCTTGCGGCTGATCTGGTCCTTTGTCTTTCTTGCCAAACAGATTTTTAAAGAAGTCTAGAAATGACATACCTAATATATAACCCTATTTAATTGAACTTTGTCAAATAGCAATTTTAATCCCGACGTATGAATGCTTGTACACATCGGGGGTGAAATTTTTAAAGTTGCATATTCCTCTTTGTATACAACTTTAAATGTTTTATTTCTGCAAGTGAATTCTGCGCTGTCTCCACGCCCTTCACCCCACTTCGCGGGTCGAAGACCCTGAGCGAACGAAGTGAGTCGAAGGGTCGGGGTGGTCGGACTTGAACCGACGACTTCCAGACCCCCAGCCTGGCGTTCTGGCCAACTGAACTACACCCCGCCAAATGCTAAAGCATTTGATTATAACTCTAAAACACAAAAAGTCTAGGATATTCTATCACCTCTTGTATTTTTAGCAAATCTATAGTAAAACTAGTCTGAACTGCCGCGGGAAAATATGACCACTGACGCTAAAAAGCAAGCAATCCTCACCGCAATTTCTCAAATCGAAAAAGCATACGGCAAGGGTTCCATTATGAAAATGGGCGAGTCAATAGGCAAACTTGAAATTGAAACAATTCCAACCGGGGCAGTGCCTGTCGATCTGGCTTTAGGAGCCGGCGGACTTCCTCGCGGCAGAATCATTGAAATCTTTGGCCCGGAAGCATCCGGTAAAACAACCTTGGCTCTTTCAATTATTGCCCAGGCCCAAAAAAACGGCGGCTCGGCAGCACTAATTGATGCCGAACATGCCCTTGATCCAGCTTGGGCTCAAAAAGTTGGCGTTACTCTGGACGATCTTCTTATTTCCCAGCCGGATACGGGGGAACAGGCACTTGAAATAACCGAAACCTTAATTCGTTCCGGCGCAATCGACGTTGTTATTATTGACTCTGTTGCCGCTCTTGTACCAAGGGCTGAAATAGAAGGAGAAATGGGCGATTCGATGATGGGGGTTCAAGCAAGATTAATGTCTCAGGCATTGAGAAAATTAACCGGTGCAATTTCCAAATCAAAAACTGTCGTTATTTTTACCAATCAACTTCGGGAAAAAATCGGCGTGATGTTTGGCAATCCGGAAGTTACTCCCGGCGGGCGGGCTTTGAAATTCTACTCGTCAGTCAGAATCGATATTCGTAAGATAGATAATATAAAGGAAGGCGATAAGGTGATCGGTACCCGTCATCGGGTAAAAATAGTTAAAAATAAAATCGCCCCTCCTTTTAGAGTCGCCGAATTCGACATCATGGCCGAGGAAGGAATTTCAAAAGAGGGTGGACTTCTGGATGTCGCACTCGAATTAGGTCTTGTTACCAAAAGCGGAGCATTCTTCCGCTGGGGCGCCAAAATGCTAGGCCAGGGCAGGGAAAGTGCCAAGGAATATTTCCGGGAACACAAAAAGGAATTTGCTGTTTTGGAAAAGGAAATTTGGGCCAAAGTTAAAAAGGGTCTACCCACAAAACCCAAGGTTACCAACTCAGAATCGGAAGATGAGGAAATTTTAGAAGAAATTGCCGCAGCTTAATGCCCCTTATTACTTCGATTGAGCCTCAGAAAAAAAGAAAAAATAGATTTAATATTTTTTTAGACGAAGAATTTGGTTTCGCAGCTGATGAAAATGTTCTTCTCAAATACAACTTGAAAATTAGTCAAAGCCTAACCCAATCCCAAATTGAAAAGTTAATAAAAGAAAACGAACTTGGAAAGCTTATGGATCAATCACTGAGATTTTTATCATATCGACCCAGAAGCGAAAAAGAGGTAGTTGATTATTTAATCGGGAAAATTTCTCAAAAAGAAAACATTAAATATTCCCAAGCAAAGGAAAGTCCCCTAATCAAACAGGTAGTCTTAAAACTCAAAAAATATAAGTATCTTGACGATTTTGAATTTGCCAACTGGCTTGTCAGGTCCCGAATAAGATCAAAGCCGCAGGGTTTGTCACTTGTTAAGTTCGATCTTGAAAAGAAAGGAATAGACGATGAAATTATCAATTCAATTATCGCTAAGTATCCCGACCAGACAGTACTTGCTAAAAGAGCGATTGAAAAAAAACTGGCAAACTGGCAAAAATTGCCAAAAGGAGATTTTAAGAAAAAAATATATCAATATCTTGCGAGTCGCGGCTTTAATTTTGAGACGATAGGAGAGGTATTTGCAAATTTAGAAAAAAAACATTAAAATTTACAAAGAAACAAGGAAAGAAAAGTTAAAAAAGCAAGTGATAAGTAAAAATGAAGCTTTTAACTATAGCCACAAAAGCACTTCTTTTTGAACCGCGTTAGTTGCGGTGGATTCTTGCTGTTTCTTTCCCAAAATTTAAAATATGGCACCATTTGGAATTTTACCAGGCCAAAAACCGAAAAAAAGATTAACCCAGAATCCTAAAAGGGTAGTGGTTTCTGTTGGTAAACAATCAACAGGACGACAAGATCGGTTCGATATAAAAGCTACGGCTCGCGAGATAATTCAAGACGCCAGAGACGAAGCCTACCGCATAAGAAAAGCCGCCGAAGAAGAAGCTACCAGGATTAGACAGGAATCCTTAGAGTTTGAAAAAAGAATAGCGGCCAAAGAAGATTCACTTGATCAGCGAATAGCTCAAATCGAAAAACAAGAGAAACAGTTAGCAGACCTAAGGGTTGCTTTATCCACTCAAGAGGATGCAATTTCCAGGCTAAGAAGCGATCTTGTTACCAAACTTGAAAAAACAAGCTCTTTGACATCCGAAGAAGCAAAAACACTCATTATCGAAAATTTAGAATCTCAACTTAAAGATGAAGTTGCCAAAAGGATAAAAGAGGCTGAAGAAGAAATTAAGTCGCAGTCGCAACATCTGGCCCGCGAAATACTGGCCAATGCCATGATTGCCGGTGCTACTGACTGGATAGCCGAATACACAGTTTCTGTTGTAAAGCTGGAGTCTGAAGATATTAAAGGCAGAATTATCGGCAAAGAAGGCCGCAACATCCGGGCTTTTGAACTGGCAACCGGCGTTGATGTCGAACTGGATAGTGATGTACCAGATGAGGTGAGGCTTTCTTCATTTGATCCAATTCGCCGTGAAATTGCCAGAATTGCACTGGAGTGGCTAGTAAAAGATACGAGGATCCAGCCCACAAGGATAGAGGAATCAGTTGCCAAAGCCAAAAGATTAGTGGACCAAGATATGTCTGAAGCAGGCAGGCGGGCTGCCGGTGAATTGGGTCTTTACAACTTATCCCAAGAAGCCCTTGATGGATTAGGCCGATTAAAATTCCGATATTCCTACGGCCAAAATCAACTGATAGCGTCTATTGAAACAGCCAAAATTGCCAAAAAAATTGCCGAAGAATTAGGCGCCAATGTTACCATTTGCGCAACTGGCGGACTTTTTCATGACATCGGAAAAATCGAAGTAGAAAAAGAGGGCACTCATGTCCAGCTAGGAGTGGAACTTGCTAAAAAATGGGGTTTTCCCAAAGAAGTTATTGCTTGTATTGCTCAACATCATGAAGACGAGCCCTTCACTTCTATAGAATCAGTGATTGTTCATATTGCCGATGCAGTTTCCGGTGCCAGACCCGGAGCCCGGCATGAACCAGTTGAAGACTACCTGAGGCGTCTTTCGGATATTGAAAAAATTGCGGCCTCTTTCTCGGGGGTTGATAAAGCTTACGCAATTCAGGCTGGCAGAGAAGTTAGGGTAATTGTCGAGCCGACCATGGTTGACGATGATGGTATAGTTACTCTTTCACACGCTATTCGAGAAAAACTGGAAAAGGAATTAACATATCCTGGCCAAATTACGGTTACAGTTATTCGAGAAACTCGAGCAGTTGACATCGCCAAGTAATATTCGCGTACATTCGCATTTGACAATAATATTTTTTGAGATATAATGCTTTGTTAGAACAATCTAATCTTGTAAGATAGATTTTAACCATTCGCATACATTCGCATTTAACAAATGACTAAAAAAGAACTTACAGAAAAACTTTCCAAAAAAGTAGGGCTAACTAAAAAAGCTGCCTTTGATTCGGTTAATTCAGTTTTTGGGTTAATTAAAGAGTCTCTTTCGAAAGGCGACAAAGTGGTTATAACCGGTTTTGGGACTTTCGAAGTTAGAAGCAGAGCAACTCGTAAAGGCAGAAACCCTCAAACCGGTGACACGATTCAAATAGCCGGCCACAAACTTCCCGGCTTTACCGCAGGCAAAACCCTCAAGAGACTCATTAAGTAATTTCTAAAATCTTAATGCAAAAGTACGTTTAGAAGTCCAAGGGGAAAACGAAATTTTCGTCTTTTCCTATCATCTTGTTCCGCATACGCTACCTTTTGTTCTGCTTTAATCCCCGCAATTTGATTTCCAGTTAATTCCTCAGAAGGTTCTCTCAAAGAATCAGGAAGCTTAATTTCAGTAATTATGGGTTGCTGGAATGTACTGCCTATCGGTCTCGGAGGCAATTGTTCTGTTGCTGAGAACAATTCTGCGTCATCAGTCTTCTCTGTGTTACGGAGACCGTGATATTCACGAGCTAAATCTCTAAGAATTGCCCTGATCGCTTCGTCAGAACTGGTACTAGTTGTTTCACCAGTCAGACTCCCTGCAGCTCTCTCTTTGTCATATTCCGGCATTTGTTCCCTCCAAGGCTGCAATATACCCCAAATAAGGCTAAAAATCAACCCGACTGAAAGAAGAAGATGTTGTCATTGCGAGCGCAGCGAAGCAATCTATAAACTTCCGAGGGCTAAGAGTCCTCGGTATTGTTCTTTAAGTTTACATGAGCGAGCAGAACATCCCGCTCCTCGGAAGTATGTATTCTCTCGCATTCATCCGTGGACTAATAGTCCACGGTGTTCTGCGAGCGAATATAAAAGATCGCCACGTCGAACAAGATTCGACTCGCGATGACATAACTTCTGGACAGAATTAATATCGTAAGTCTATGCTAGAATTCAGACATGACTGTGATCAAGGTTCAAAATCTGACAAAAATATATAAAGTTCCGCAAAAAAATCCCGGAATAGGTCAAACTCTAAAATCATTTTTTCATCGAAAATACAAAGAAACCAAAGCAGTGGATAACATATCTTTTAAAATTGAAGAGGGAGAATTAGTAGGTTTTATTGGGCCAAATGGGGCCGGTAAAACAACAACCCTCAAAGTTTTGTCCGGTCTTCTTTATCCAACATCCGGCGAAATCTCAGTTTTAGGATTTATCCCCTGGCAAAGAAAAAGCAATTTTCAAAAACAAATTGTCTTTGTGGCTGGTCAAAAAAATCAACTCTGGTGGGATCTACCTGCTTATGAAACATTTCTTCTCAATAAAGAAATCTATGAAGTTTCCGATAAGGATTTCAGACAGCGGATAGACTATCTTTCACAAATATTAGATATTGGTGACCTTTTGAAAACCCAAGTAAAAAAATTATCGCTTGGGCAACGGATGAAGGCTGAACTTGTCGCGGCGCTGATTCACCAACCCAAAGTTCTCTTCCTGGATGAGCCGACAATCGGTCTTGATATTATTGCCCAGAAAAACATGCATGATTTTATTAAAGACTACAACCAGAAATTTAATGCCACAATAATTCTGACATCTCACTATATGGATGATGTCGAAAAGCTTTGCGAGCGTGTAATTATTATTAACAGTGGGAAAATTATCTACGACGGTAAACTTTCAAAAATAGTAACAAAGTTTGCCAAGAATAAAATCATTAGTCTTGATTTTACAAAAGAAATCGATAAAGAAAATCTTAAGGAATATGGAACGATTATTAATTTTGATCTTTCAAATGCCAAAATTGAGGTTGAAAGAAACAGGGTGGCTGATGTCACCGGCCAACTTCTCAAGCGGTTGCCGATTAACGATCTTTCGATAGAGGAACCGCCGATCGAAGAAATAATCAGATTAATTTTTGCAAAAAATAAATGAGGAAATATCTCGCAGTCGCGCGAATCACATTTGCTAATGTTCTTGTTTACCGCTGGGAATATTTAATTAGTCAATTTCGGGCTATTTTACTTTTGATCACTTTATATTTTCTTTGGACACAAGTTTTTAAGACAAGAATAATTCTTTTTAATTTTGACAGGGAACAGATTATTACTTATGTATTCTTAGCGACTATTCTTCGCCAATTTGTAATTATCAGCGCGACTGATCAGATTGCTCAGGAACTACAATCATGGGGAAAATTTTTCTCTTACTTATTAAAACCGATTGGTTATTTTTCCTATTGGTTTACCGTTGATTTAGTCTATAAATTAACTAGCCTGGTTTCAATTATTCTAATAATTATTATTCCAACTATTTTTTTCCAAATTCCTTTTGTTCAACCGGCAGGAATATTAACTTTTTTGTTATTTTTGCTAGCAACCTTTATTGCAATTTTAATTTATTTTTACATGGGTATCTTAGTGTCAACGACGGGATTTTGGACCCCTCAAGTCTGGGGCTTACAATTTATGATGCTCTTGATACTGGAATTTTCAGCAGGCGCTTATTTTCCGTTGGATGTATTGCCAGCTACCATTCAATCTGTTATCAAACTAACCCCATTTCCTTATCTTTTATATTATCCGATCAGTATTTTTCTTGGTAAATTATCATATATTGAGTCGATTCGGGTAATCTTGATCTCAACACTTTGGCTTTTTGCGGTTTTTTCAGTTACAAAATTTGTTTGGAACAAAGGCTTAAAAGCTTATGAAGCCTGGGGAGGCTAATATCAATTTCAAATTTCAACCCGTCCTCGACAAAGTCGAGACAAGGCCGGGAATTTCAAATGTCAAATTGCACCTGCCTGCCGGCAGGCAGGAATTTCAAATTATGAAATACCTACGAGTATGGACGAGATTAGCCAAGATGAGATTTCGTGAATATTACATTGAATCGCGTCTCCATTCAATATTTTTGATTTCAGGAAAGTTAATTCGTTTCTCTTTCTTTTTTATTTTTATTATTGCCCTTTTAACCAAAACCCAAACCTTGGCCGGGTTTAGCCTCTATCAAACCTTACTTTTTTTTATGACATTCAATTTAATTGATATCGTAAGTCAGTTTTTCCTAAGGAGTGCATATGCGATTGGCTGGATGATTAATAAAGGAGAAATAGATTATATTCTTACTCAGCCGGTAAACACATTATTTAGAATTGTTTCAGATATTATTGACCTTCTGGATTTAGCCACTTTAGTACCAGTGGTAATAGTTTTAGGAATAATCGTTGCGAGACTGGAAACATCCATCACTTTTTATAACTTTATTTTCTATTTGCTTCTCTGCTTCAATGCACTTCTAATCGCTTTCTCCATCCATGTTGTTATTATCGCCCTTTCTATTCTGACTCAAGAAATCTCTTCCGAAATTTGGGTTTATCGGGATTTAATGACAATGGGGCGGTTCCCTGTTGATATTTATTCATCACTAGTCCAATTTGTTTTAACCTTTATTATCCCAATTGCGGTAATGGTTTCGATTCCTGCCAAAGTGCTTCTCGGAATTTTATCCTGGCAGTGGATATTGATTTCTTTTGCTATCGGTCTAACTTTTTTTGGAATAGGCATCAAATTTTGGCATTTTGCTCTTAGAAGATATTCGTCTATTTCCACATAGTCTAGATCCTTCGTCCGGCAAAGCCGGACTCAGGATGACGGATGCTGTGTAGTCGAATAAGTGATAAGATTATTTACATGGAACATCGGGATGGCTTTGTTAAGCATCAAATTAATAGTTTTGGCTATGCCATTGAGGGCCTGGTTTACAGTTTTCAAAAAGGGTTACATTTTAGGATCCATATTTTAGCCTTTGCTCTGGTGTCTGTTTTGGGATTTATTTTCTCGATTAGTCTTCTGGAATGGCTAGCAGTAATCTTAATCTCATCAGCAGTTATCGCAGCCGAGGCTCTAAATACCGCTATCGAGGAAACCTGTAACCTTCTGCATCCAGATTTACATCCGAAAGCCAAACTTGCCAAACACTGTGCTGCCGGCGGTGTTTTAATTTTGTCGATTGCAGCGGTTATTATTGGATTACTGATCTTTATCCCCAAGATTTTCGGCTGAGTTTTGCTTGTGATAGAATTTCTCTGACATAAATCGTTAAATCGATATATTGTGCGTATTTAACAATTTAACAATGAAATCTCCTACATTTTACATCAAAACTTTCGGTTGCCAGCAAAACTGGGCAGATAGCCAAAGAATTGCCAGTTACTATTTGGCAAGGGGTTTTAAAAGGGCAAAGGATCTCAAATCAGCTTCTGAAATAATCATCAACACCTGCATGGTCCGTCAATCTGCAGAAGATAAAGTGACCGGATTTATCAGAAATATTATCAAAGAGGCCCACCGGGCCGGAGGCCCTCGTTCCGAGTCAGAGACGTCTCTACGTCGGAGACCGGGCCGGAGGCCTAAAATTGTTCTTACCGGCTGCATGACTGGAATGGTCGCCAGGGACACGAGTGGTAAGTATCTTAATACTCTTCACAAGAGAATACCCCAAGTTGATGAATTTTTACCTCTGGAAGAGGTTGGTTTTAATTATCCGGCACTTCGAAGTGACGCAACTCATGCTTGGATACCAATTTCCAACGGCTGCAATAATTTTTGTACTTATTGCGTCGTACCTTTTACCAGAGGGCAAGAAGTATCAAGGCCATTTGAAGATGTTATCGATGAAGTCAAAGAACTGGCGGAAAGAGGATGCCGAGAAATTACCCTCCTTGGCCAAAATGTTAATTCATATGGATCTGATCGAGTCAAAAATACAAAAGCCGGTTATAAGCTTCCTAATGGTCGAGTAGTTAAACCGGTGATGGTAAAGCATTTGGGAAAATTGCGAATTCCAACATTGTTTCCTTATCTTCTTGAAGAAGTTTGCAAAATAGAAGCTTGCCCCTCGAAGTCCGGCAAAGCCGGACGAAGTGGGGGAGTTGAAACGGTTAAATTCATTTCTTCAAATCCCTGGGATTTTTCCGATGAGCTCATCGAGACAATCTCCAAAAATCCCAAAATTGACAGAAACATTCATCTGCCTGTTCAGTCCGGAGATGACCAAATGCTTAAAAAAATGAATAGATGGTATACAGCGAGCCAGTATATCAATTTGGTCAAAAAAATCAGAAAGGAGATTCCCGACACTCAGATTTCGACAGATATTATTGTCGGCTTTTGCCAAGAAAGCGAAAGAAATTTTCAAAACACAGTTAAGTTAGCTCAAACAGTTAATTTTGCCTATGCTTATATTGCCAAATACTCCCCTCGACCAAATACTGCCGCTGCGAAAGCGTTTGACGATGATGTTTCCTACAAAGAAAAACAGCGCCGCTTCCAGATCCTTGATAAGCTAATTAATCACAAAGGTAATCCTCGAAGTGCCGTTCACTAAGTCAGTACCCATACGCTCATTCGCATCTATTCGCATTAATCAAATTCGCATCCAATTCGCGAAGTTTAGCTAACGCCAGGTCTTAAGCCACATGTATTTTTCAATAGCCGCAACCTCAATTGGCCAACCGGATGATATCGGGTAAAAATAGAAAAAGACCGCTATAAAAATTCCCAGGATTAAAATCGAAATAAACACAAGTTTTGTTCCAAATAATTTAGCGAGGGTTAATCCAAGCGCAATCGACAGAAACGGTATTGAGGAAAGATAATGGTAAAAAAATAAAACCCGCGGAGTAAAAATCCAGGGCAGCCAAAAGATAAAATAACCCGCAAGCACCAAAAGATATGTTTTTGATTTTTCCTCAATAAATTTTCCAATAAGATAAGAAACAGCCACAATTCCTGCCCATAGAATCAACGGATTCCCCAGCGCATAAATGTAGCCGGCCTTAGTGCCGTACTGTTCATATGAAAAATAGACGCCCCGAGTATCCAAGGCCCACGGGCACCAAGTTTTAGGTCCGTCCAAACCTTCTGGAACACAGTAAAGCGGTGTTGTTGAATAGGAATGCTTAAGATTTCGTGTATTTTGATACCACCAAATTTGTTTGTGAAGATCAATAAACTGTCGGATGCTATGGCCTTGAATCCAAAACTGTCCGTAACTGCCAAGATAAATCAGAATTGGAACTATTAAAAGCAGTAAAAATTTAAAATAGAATTCATTCTTCTTGATACTTGGCCAGACAATATACCCGAAAATAACAACTATGGCGTAAAGTCCGGTCCACTTCGATGCCAAGGCAAGTCCTAAGAAAATACTTGTCAATAATAAATAGAGAGTAACCTTCGAGGTGGACTTTGACTCTTGGGAGGTGGATTTAACATACAAAGCAGCAAAAATGAACGACACAATCACAAAAAAGGTCACAAATACATCGTTCATCGTAATACGGCTCATCACAAACGTCAGATTTTCAAAGGCAATAACAGTCGATGCAAAAATGGCTGCCAGTGGACCAAAAAGGATATAGGCAAGAATAAAAGTAGCAGGAATAATTGCAGTTCCAAAGACCAAACTTGGCAAACGCCACCCGAAAGACACATCCCCGTAGATTTTTATTGATCCTGCCTGGATTAATTTCGCAAGAGGCGGGTGAAGCCAGTCATAAGCTGTCCCTTCTTTAGGCGGCGGTGAAAAAGGATTATATGCTGCCGGATTATTATCTGCATAAGCCTTGGCAGTAACCGCATGATAAACCTCATCAAAGTAATAATGATTCGGCTCAGTCAGCCGGTAGGTGCGAAGAATAAGCGAAAAAAATGTCAGAAAAATGATAAAAGCAATGGAAAATCTGTCAATGTTTATCACTTTTTCTATTTTATCTTTTTAGAATTCCCAAATTCCATATGCAACTGTATTATTAGGATAATATACGTATTCTAATAATTTCCCTTCAGGTTGCTGAAGACCGATATATAAACCATGTACAGAGGAAATATTCTCGTTTATATGGTACTTTCCTAGATGATTTTTGTTTGGATTGGTTTGATAAAGTTTAGGATTGATTTTCAAGTACCAAACTAAAGGAATTCGTCGAGGATCCAAATCAAAATATATATCATTATATTTATTCTCGACTTCCAAAACCCGTTGACTCGCCCTTCTGATCCCTACCTGCCAATCCCAGCCCGCATCGATTACATACTTATTATGATAAACATTCAAAAATCGCAATGTTGATATTGATAGTATGGCAACGAATACTCCCGCAGCAATTTTTTGAAAATCTTTACTTTTAAATATTGCCAAAAAATATCCAAATCCCAAAGCAGAGATAAAAACTGTTGCAGGCAAAACCAAGACAGAGCGAAGAGCATGAGGGTTTAGAGTAGAAATTGCAGGTGGAATAAACGCTGTTAAAAGGAGTATCAAGACAAAAAAATATTCTCTCGATCTTTTAATAAATAACATTGCAAAACCGAAAAAGAAAAATGGAGATTCGACCAAATATAGAAGACTCATCCGATGGGAAGTCAAATGGGCTATCGTTGGGTCACCTTTCATGAAAAGATAAAAGGGCGAAATATTTGCCCAGTAGTTTATGAGAAACTGTTTTAAAATTGAGTTATTGGTAGATTGAAAAAAAATAGAAACCTGCCTTGCCCTTAGTAAACCTTCGAGGCTTACCGAGAAAATAATAAAAGGTAAAGCAATAACTGTGCCGATCAAAAGAACCTTCACCCAGGTAAATAAAGGGAACTTCTTAAAATAAAGAATTAGTAATGTCGCAAGAACTATCGGTGTTACAATCCTCGCGCTATTATAGGAATAGAGAGTCAGGACGAAACTCAAGGTCGAGATACTCAAAACAAAAGTAGAGTTTTCTCTAACTGCCCTGAAAAAAGTGTATAAAGCAAGTGTCAGGAAAAAGAGACCTACACTTGCTTCAAACCCAGGTCTTGAAAATTGTAGATGCCATGAAGAAATAGCTAGAAGAAATGCTGCCAGATGGGGCACATACACTTTTAGAGTCTGATTAGAGTTATTCCTTAGTAGCTCCTTTGAAAGAAAAAAAATAAGTAGTATCGTAAGTGTCCCAAAGATGACAGCGGGTAGGCGAACAGAAAGATCAGTTGGTCCAAGAAATAATTGAACAAATGCCACAGAGTAAATATAAATAGGGAGCTTATATTCTCCAAATGCCTCAAAAAAAAGCGGCAAAAATTTGCCGTGTTCGTCACCACCTGTAGTAATTAAAGAGTAAGCATTATAACCAATAGATGTTTCATCAATATATAGGCCGGCAGGACTGGAGGCCAGGTTAGAAATTCGCAATATAAAACCTAAAAAGGTTATTCCAAACAAAAATACTATTGAAGCTTTACACAGATTCACTTTTTTATTTTACCTTAAATCTCTATAATGTTTTTAATGTCCAAATCAGGGTTCTATCTCTTGCTTGCCCTTATTGCCTTTCTCAGCTTAACGCTTCGATTAATTAATTATGATAGATTACCTCCTTTTAAAGAAACAATGGATGAGTTCATGTATCCGTGGGCAGGAATTACTTTCCTGACAAAAGGTACGCCATCTTCTTGGTCGATGTTCCCTTCATATGGAGAAGAGCATACAGTTGGACTATTCAGCTCGTGGGGAATAGGGTATTATATCGTTTCTCCGTGGATGGAAAAGCCACCTCTTTATCCACTAATAACCGGTATAGTTGCCTTAATGTTTGGCCAAGATAATCTCCAAGAAGTACGGCTTTCAACAATCAGATTGGTGCCGATAACTTTAAGCGTTATCACCATAATTTTAATCGGGCTAGTTACTCAAAGACTCTTTAACAGCATAGCCGCCCTAATCGCCGCTAGCCTTTATGCAACAATTCCAACCATTGTCATGGCCAATCGGCTATCGATAACTGAAAACTTACTCACCCCGATAACTTTATTGGCTCTATTAATTTTTTCTCTGAGAACTAAAGGAAAATGGCAGACTGCCAAACCATACCTGTTAGGGCTCTGTTCTGGTCTGGCACTTTTGACTAAAGACATTGGTGTCTTTCTGCCAATCGCCTTAATAGGAATCTTACTTTTGAAAAAAAAATGGAGATACGTAGTGATTATAAGCATTATTTCCTTAGTCTCTGGTCTCATACACCCGCTAATTGGTCTTTATTACGATTGGGATTTATTTTTGGCTGTTCTTGAGGATTATCGAAAGGCTCATTCGCTTGGGCTTCCTCAAATTATATATTCAATTATTCAATACCCAGTAATCGGCCATAAAGAGAAGATTTTTCTCGATGGATCAATCCTGGCTGGTTACCTATTACTTTTTACTTCCCCGTTTTGGCTATTAAAAAATACGAAGAATGATGACAATTTTAAACTGTTCTTAGCAATCCCATTCTCCCTGCTTTCTGTTTCAGCTATTCTAGAAGGTGGAGATGTAACTTTTTATGGATGGCACTACTTCCCCTTCTTTCCATTCCTCGTAATTGTTCTTGCAAAACTCCTCCATGATCTTTGGCAAAACCCAGACTTACTAAAATCTTTATTTTTCTATTTAATTATTGGATCTTCAACGATCAGATTTTTTCTACTGCTTACTCCGCAGCTTGCAAAAACATGGCAGTGGATTTTAGCAGTACCTTTATTAATTTTAACTGGCAGCTTTTTTCTAAAACCAGCCTATCAGAAGATAATTCTTATGACGATTTTTATTATCTTTTTAGCCGTTAACATAATTATTATCTTAAATCTTGACCAAATTTACCCAAGTTCTCCCCAGCCATTCGACTAATCTCAATTATTGATTAATTCTTACAACCCTATATTTTTGATTTTGATAAGCTGCCTGAATATCTGATGGTATTTTAAAAGTCAAATCGCTTCTTGAAAGTACGATGTATGAAATTGGTGTCTCTAGATTATTAATTTGCGTAAAATCACCAGCCAAAATTAGACTATTTTCAGTTTCTCTCTTTTGGTAATTAATTCCATGTACCCAAAGATGTCCAGGATAACCCATATAAACTAACCTTCCGGCAAGTCCCGGAATTGGATGGTTCGGGGTGGGTTCAATTAAAAAAACCTCATCAACGCCTGAGTTTTTCCTTGCCCAGTCGGCAAGATCGATATCCGCTTTATCATAAATCATGTACTTATTTTTTAATTGCAATGCTAAAGACAAAGATCCGCTAGCTACAGAAGTTAGAATGATAAACCCAACAATAATTTTTGCAACTATTCCTTTTTGCGCGAATTTTGCGAGTAAAAATCCCATTAGAATAGCAAAGAAGATAAAAGACCATGAGAGTAATTTTATGTTATCCCAATCCCAAGGTTGGAAGATAACAAAGTTTGCAATTACGAAGACAACGAAGGCAGGAATAAAAAATATTTTTTGATTTCTGGGAATCAGGATAAATCCTAGAATTGCCAATGGAATAGTAAGGAACGAATTCTTAAACCAAAAGACTAAAATATTCTCATTTCCGTTTTGCCACCCAAAATTTGTATGCAAGAATTGACCAACCTCATGATTTGAGAAAAACAAAATTAGAAAAGGGATCGTCATCACCAAAGCCACTATCGACATTAAGAAAAAATCGATAAAAGCCTTTTTGAAATTTTTTCCCATTAACCACAGGGCAAAAATCACACTGGCAAACAGAAAGAAAATAAAAGTATGAGTATGCCAAAACGGTAAAGCCCCGAGAACTACCCCATTTATTACAAGAAGTATCCGATTTTGCCTTTTGAAATATTCCAAGAAATTCCAAAACATAAAAAGTCCCAAAAATAATCCCGGTAGGAAACTGCGCTCGGGGAATACCAGCCCTGTCAAAATATTATGAAAGTATAAATTGTATTGAGAATTATCTGTATAATCATGGGTCAAAAATTGCCAGAAAGATGAGCCGGATACCATCCATTCTTTAGAGAAAAATAACGCCCCGATACCCCAGCCCAGGAATAGAATAAATAAGGCTGCCAAAAATCCAAAATCAGAAGTAAACTTTCTTGTAATCTGATAAAACAGCGCCAAAAACCCAATTAAAAACAAAATCTGCGGCAAAGAAAAAGCCAGGTTAAAATTTAAGCCTATGATTTTGAGAGTTGCCGAAAGCAAATCATTGGCAAAAGGATAAACAAGAACATGGCCAGCAAAAAGAGGATTTTGGATTGGAAAATTATCAGTCTCTAGACGAGAAGTATAAGCAGCATGCAATGCGGTATCCCCATACATTCCTCCACCGCCGGTTTTGAATCCTTCAGGAGAAACTGCCAGGGTTTGTGTTAGCCAGATATACGCAAAAAAAATCGTTACCAAAAAGATGGTTGAAAGAAACAGGACTGAAATATTTTTGAGTAAAAATTCTTGTTTGAATTTGAGAAAGCAAAATAAGGATAAAACTACTGTCAATAACAAGGCAAGAGAGATTGAAGTATAACCGACCCCAAAAATGAAGGCGAGAATCAGGGCCAATTGGGTAAAAACAAAAAGTCCCAGTGCAGGAGAGAGCAATACCCACATGTTAATAGTATATCAACTGTATTAAAATAAATAATTAGATGCCACTCACACTACTTTTCTTTTTCGCCTCCATGGGTCTCGGCCTGGCCATTATGGAAGCAGTAAAAATAGTTCTTCCCTCATATATAAAAATTTTCTTTGCAATCATTCTTGGAGTTATTGTAAATATTCTTGTAATTTTTGGGATTTCACAAGTGTTCGGCCTTAATATAACGAATGTTTTAATAGCAACCTCCTTGACATTTTTCCCATCATTAATTTTTTTAACTAAAAGACCTGGAGCTTTCGAAATTTTTGGAAAATTAGAAGTTAAAAAGAATCCCTTTATTGTTGGCAGTCTTTTAGTTCTGGGAATATTTATAGTCGTCTTTTTTTTCAAATCAATCTATGTTAACGAAAATGGTATCATTGCCGGTAACCGCCTCGTTTGGACAGATTGGCCGGTCCATATAGCAATTATTTCCTCATTTGTTCATGGGAATAATTTTCCTCCCCAAAATCCACTTTATGCTGGTCAAACTATCTCCTATCCTTTTTTCGCCGATTTCTTATCCGCTGTTCTGCAGGTTTTAGGGGCTAGTTTAAAAACATCTTTAATAATACCTGGGATAATTTTGGGTATATCTGTCATAGTCTTGATTTACTTTCTAGGAATTATCTTAACCGGCTCAAAAAAAACAGCAATAGTTGGTTTATTTATAGGTATTTTTTGGGGTGGATTGGGTTTTTTGTACTTCTTGCAAGACCTGCTGACATCATCAAACTTTTGGCAAACTTTATTATTTCCTCCCCATGAATACACTTTTTATGGGGAGAAAAATTTATGGTTTTTCTCATTCTTATATTCAGAGCTTCTCCCTCAAAGAGGATTCCTTTTTGGTTTGCCGATGTTCTTACTTGGCTTGATATTTTTGATTCTGGGTATTTCTAGGAACAAAAATTCGTACTTACTGGCCTCTGGTTGTTTAGTAGCCATTATGCCCTTTTTCCACATGCATTCATATCTTAGCTTCTTATTCTTAATTAGCGTTTTAATTCCTCTTACAATTCTTACTGATTTTATTCAATACGGTTTGGCGAAAGCCAAAAGTCATTTAGCAGCAATTATCTTTTGTTTTTTGTTGCCGATAGTAACCCTTGGTCTTATTCAGTTACCTTTATTCATATCTTTGAATTTGAGCCAGACAGTTGGACTTAATTGGGGATGGATGAAAGGACATGAGAATATTTTTTTATTCTGGTTTAAAAACACTGGATTCTTCTGGCCTCTTTTTATTTTTGCTATTTTTAAAATAAAGCTGGCTCCGGTTGCCAGAAATGTACTGATAGCCTCAGTCATTTTATTCATTTTGCCAAATATTATCCGTTTTGCACCTTGGCCATACGATAATTTGAAAATAATGACCTATTGGTATCTAATTGGAGCATTCTTTGTTGCAGAATCTTTGTTATATTTTTATAAAAAAAACGATCTAGGAAAAATTATCGCAACAGTATTGTTTATAACACTTATCATTTCCGGAGTTATTGAGGTAACAAGGATATTTAACACTCAAAAAACCAAAATAAATCTATGGTCTCGAAATGATATCGAACTTGCCGATGTAATCATAGCAAAAACAGAACCAAGGTCTCTTATCTTAACAGCAGCAATTCATGATCACCCAGTTACTGCCCTTGCCGGTAGAAAAATTATCATTGGATTTCCAGGTAATGCCTGGTCTTGGGGACTTGCCGATTGGAGTCAAAGAGAAACCGATGTGCACACAATGTTTAAAGGTGGCCCATCCTTTCTTTTTAATAAGTATAAGGTTGACTATGTATTAATAAGTCCTCGCGAACGCAATTTTGAACCACGACTCAATGAAGATTATTTTGCCAAAAATTTTACTTTTGTTTCTGGCGGACCTGATTACAAGCTCTATCAAATTAGATGAAAAAGAGATTGATTATTTATGGACCGACAGCAACAGGTAAAACTGCCTTAGCCCTTCAACTTGCACGCAAGTTTCAGGGTGAACTTATTTCAGCCGATTCAAGACAGGTATATCAGAATCTTGATATCACAACAGGTAAAGCCTCCTTCAAATCAAAAGTCGAAAAGCACAAAGGTTTCTGGATTGTCGATGGTGTCAAAATCCACGGCTTCGACCTTGTGGAACCACCCAGATACGAACCCGATTCGAGCCCAGATGGATCTTTGCGCGAACCGGGTTCGGAGCAAGGAATTTTTTCGGTATCAGATTTTTTAAAATTTGCTTCTGATACTATGATTCAAATCATAGTATCAAAGAAATTACCGATTGTAGTGGGCGGTACAGGATTTTATATTAAAGCATTGCTCGATGGAATTGGATCAGTCGGCATTCCTTCTGACTTAACACTTCGCCGAGAGCTTGAGAAATTATCGATTGATCATCTTTATCAAAAACTTGAAAAGATTGATCCAAAAAGAGCGAAGAGTATGAATGAGTCGGATCGTCAAAACCCAAGACGCTTGATTCGCGCGATTGAAATCGCTCGCGCTTCCTATCTCACACCCGGTGTGAGCGGGGTCGCGTCAAAGCGCACACCGGGTGTGTCGCTTGATGGGGAATATCAAATCATCGGCTTAACCGCACCAAACAATTATCTTTACAGCCGCGCTGATAAATGGCTTGAGGAACGATTGGAGCACGGAATGATTGAAGAAGTTCAAACACTTCTAGAGAAAAGGGTTAGCCCCCAGTGGCTTGATGATCTTGGCCTTGAATGTCGCTGGATATCAAGATACCTTTCGGGCAAAATCAGTCAGAGAGAAGCGATTAACCGCCTAAGAGGCAACGTTCATAGTTTTATCAGACGCCAAAAAACCTGGTTTAAAAAGTTTCCCAAAATTAGGCTTTTTGATATTTCAAAACCCAACTGGCAGCAAGAGTTGAAAAAACTTGTTTCGCACCCGGTGTGAGCCAAGTCCCATCCGAGCACACACCGGGTGTGTCTCTTGGAGGGCGAGATTGCGCTTCAAGCTTTCGCTTGAATGGGCTTCCTGATATACTGAAGGACAAATGCCGCAAGATAACACGCCATTGAGAATCGAAATTTCCTACAAAACAGTTATTTTTACGGTTTCGGTTCTGATTGGCCTTTGGTTTCTAATTCAAATCCGTCAAATTTTAGTTTTTGTTTTTTTCTCAATAATTCTGCTCTCGGCGCTTCTTAAACCTGTCGAATGGTTAAACGTAAGACGAATTCCAAGAGTCCTGTCGATTTTATTCGTTTACATAATACTCATTGCAGTTATTTCCTTTATTGTCGGTATTATCATTCCGCCTCTGATATCCCAGACATCCGATTTTATTTCAAAATTACCGCAAATCATCTCCAAGATTAATGACTTTTTAGTCTTTTACCAAATCCCCGTTCAGAACCTTTCGGACATTTTAACCAGACAAATTCAAGCAGTTATCGGCAATTTAATTTCAATATCGACTGCGATTTTTTCAAGCATATTTTTATTAATTACAATTTTTGTATTTACCTTCTATCTTCTTCTAGAGCACAAAAGCGCCATCAAATTTATCGCTTCGCCATTTTCCGGGAAACAAGAAAAAAAGGTCAGCAGTGCGATTTCAAAAGTAGAGGCCGGTTTAGGGAGCTGGGTTAGAGGACAAATCGCCCTGTCATTTATTGTGGGTATATTAATATTTATTGGTTTGACAATCTTGCAAATTCCATTCGCGCTGCCACTGGCTCTAGTTGCCGGACTCTTGGAAATTGTACCAATTGTCGGACCAATCGTTTCTTCCATTCCGGCAATTCTTGTCGGTTTAACTATCTCCCCACTCATTGGTTTAGCAATCGCTGCCTTGTTCTTTATAGTCCAGCAACTGGAAAACCACCTTATTGTTCCTGTGGTTATGTCCAAAGCGGTTGGACTGCAACCTCCTGTGGTTATTCTAGCCCTTTTAATTGGCGCCAAACTTGCCGGGATTGGGGGAGCCGTTCTGGCAGTACCGACAGTAGTTGTCGCCAGGATTATTTTTAGAGAATTCTTAGAAGAAGATCAGAAATTTGAAGACGGATTAAAGGAACAGTAAAGTCAAAGATCCACCCCCGAGGTGAGCCTGGGTGTATCTTTGCGCACCCCGGGGTGTTATCGGTTAGTGGAAGATTTGCCTATTTTTTGATATAATCCATATCTGATTTCGGGAAGAAGAACGATCGCCAGGTACCGTACGGTACCTGGAGGAAAGTCCAGACAACAGGAAGCAAGGGACGGAGTGTAAGCTCCGACTAGTACCCTTCAATGTAATTCAGGGTAGCCTGAGTACAGTCGAAGGCTAATAGCTGGTGTCTAGACCCTTGTCTGCTCCACAGCAGATGTTCCCCGCATACGGGGTTTAGAACAGGTCTTGAACTGACAAGACTTGAGAGTCACAGAGACGAGCGGGAGTGAAACGCTGACAATCCTACCTGTTGCAACCCAGACTAGAACCGTTTGACCATGCTTCCGGGAGGTTCTAAGTAGGGGCAGCCCGCCCAAAAGGCGAGCCGAAATGATCAAATTGTCATTTCGAGATAGATGATCGTTAAAACCCATTCGACAAGCTCAGGGTTTTACCCTGAGTGTAATCGAAGGGTAAAACAGAATCTGGCTTACTCTCTTCCCGTAATCTTTTTTATTCCCCAAATCAAATTATTGTATAGATTCCCGCATTTGCGGGAATGACGCAGAGAGTGGAAGTTGACACTTTTGGCAAAAAATGCAATTATAATTTATATGGCCAAAAAAGCGCTTTTAAAAAGGTCCAAAAGCGCCCCTTTGTCGCAACTATTAATTGCAGCGACAGCTGTGATTATTCTGGTTGGAGCTTTTGAGTTTGTTACTCAAAACGACTTTACATCGATCGCTCCTACACAGCTTTTTTTGGTTGCCGGTGTTCTGGGGATTTTGGGACTTTACCTTAAAGACGAAAAGTAACTCCTCTTGCACTAGAAGCTACCTATTGTTATATTAGGTCTAAATTAATGGCCTCTCAATCCCAAAAAACTCCTATTGCTATTATGATTGGAGGAGGTGCAAAGCTGCCGGCAATCATAAAAGCTGCCCAAAAGCCTCAAAGTAAATTCTATATTAGATTAGTGGTTAGTCATAAGAAGGAATCTTGGGGACTTAAATTTGCTCTTGAAAATCAAATACCGGCAGTTTATTGGAATCTTCCTGATTATCGCAGCAGGATGGCCAGTGGTGACTCAAAAGCAAGGTCCAACTACATGAAGGACTTGGGCTGGTTCATATCTCAGCCGCAATACAGGCCAAAGCTTCTGGTTTTCGGCGGTTGGGATTTAGTAATGGATGATAACTTTTTCAATTTTTTCAAGTGCAATTTCGGTGAAGGGTATGCGGCAATTAATGCACATCCGGCACTACTACCTAAAAAGGGTGAAGGCGATAAAATTACCCTCCCCGATGGTACAATCAGCCCAGTTATCAAAGGGGAACAAACAGATGTTTTCAAAGCGGTCTTGGCTAAGAGACTGACTTACTTTGGTCCAACGATTCATTTCATGAAGCCGACAGTTTACGATACGGGGGCAGTTATCAGAAGAAAATTTATTAGAGTAGGGGATATAAAAACAATCGAGGATCTTCGGGCAAAATTTATGCCAATTGAGGACGAAATATTTATCGAAGCAATTGATGAAGTTATAAGCAGGTATTTAAATTGACCTAATTGACCTAAATAAATCCTAAGCACTAATATCTAAACTCTAAACAATATCAAAAATCTAAATTCAAAAAAAATAAAAAGTTTTGAAATTTGGATTTTGGTCATTAGAATTTGTTTAGGATTTAGGATTTAGGATTTAGGATTTAGAAATTTATCTATGCACAAAGCTACAGTTTTAGTCATTGACGGCGGCGGACGCGGATCAGTTCTTGTTGACAAATACCTACAAAGTCCCCATGTCGCAAAAGTCTTAGCCATTCCCGGCAATGATCTGATGCTTTCACAAAACAAAAAAAAAGTTGTGATCTTTCCTCAAATAAAAACTACCGATGTTGATCAAATCGCCTCCATTGCCAAGAGGGAAAAAATCGATCTAGTTGATGTTGCCCAGGATGATGCGGTTGCAGTTGGTGTAACTGATACTCTTTTGAAAGGAGGCTTCAAGGTTTTTGGTCCGACTAAAACCGCAGGTCAAATTGAGTGGGATAAGGCCTTTGCCCGGAGGTTTATGGAAAAATTTGATATTCCGACTCCGGCTTTTAAAATCTGTAAATCAGAACAAGATGGAATTAAATTCATTAAATCCCGAAAAGAAAGTGAGTGGTATGTTAAAGCTTCAGGTTTAGCAGCAGGCAAAGGAGCGCTTTACGCAAAAGACAATTCTGATGCTATTGAGAAAATTCACGAGATGAAAAATTTTGGCAAAAGCGGAGAGATATTTTTAATTGAAGAGTGTCTTCGCGGTGAAGAGTTTTCTTCATTTGCTATTGTTGATGGTCCGAATTTTATTGTCGTCGGCCACGCTCAGGATCATAAACAAGTTTATGATGGTAATCTTGGACCGAATACAGGCGGCATGGGTTGTTCTTCGCCGCCGATGGTCATCAATTCCGAAATGGAAAATCAGATAAAATCAATTTTCCAAAAAACAGTCGAAGGCCTGGCCAAAATGGATCGACCGTATCGAGGGATTCTTTATCTTGGAGGAATGATAGACGTAAAAGGTAATGTTTGGGTTATCGAATTTAATGCCCGCTGGGGAGATCCAGAAGCACAGGTTATAATCCCAGCCATAAAAGACGATTTTTTTCAGCTCGCAAGTTACGTCCTAAATAACCAATTCAACAAAATTAAAATTAGAAAAGATAATACCTTTCGAATCGTGGTAGCTGCTACTTCCCGCGGTTATCCAGAGGATTATAAAGTCGTCATCGGAAAACGAATTTTCGGACTAGATCGTCTCCTAGACTATTCTGCTCCTTCTCTTCGTCATCCCGATCCCGAGCTTGTCGAAGGAAAAGGATCTATCAAAATTTTTGGAGCCGGAGTAAAGATCTCGAACGGTCAATATCTGGTAAATGGCGGCCGCCTTTTTTATGTTGTCGGCCAAGGGAAAAACGTTGCGCAAGCCCGACAAAAAACTTATAATGCGTTATCTTTAGTCTATGTCGAGGGTAATAATTTACATTACCGCACCGACATAGGCTTTCGTGATCTAGAGAGATTTTATGATTTATGAAATAAGGATTACTGCAAATAGCCCCACCGATTCCAAAGGCCAGGAGCTCCTCGCCGAAATTAAAAGGACGCTTGGCATCAAATCAATCAAAAATATCCGCTCATCCAAAGTCTACCGCCTTGAAGGAATCTCTTTCTCTGATGCCCAAAAATTTTCTCAAGCTGTTTTATTTGAACCAATTAATCAACAAATGTCTTTTAACAAACCAATTTTCTCCAGCTTCGATAAAAAAATCGAAGTCGCCTATAAACCCGGCGTAATGAATCCTGAAGTTGGATCGCTCCTCAAGGCAGCATCTGATTTGAAAATTAAATTGACTGCTGCCGATACCTCAACCGAATACGCCTTTTGGGGAAAGGTGAAAGACAAAGATCTCTCAATAATAACGAATAGGCTTCTGGTTAATGAAACGGTCGAACAAGTTGTCAAAAAACCTCCTAAGACACTGATGATTTCCGGTCAAAAGGGTAAAGTCGAAAAAATCCCAGTTCGAAATCTATCAGATAGCCAGTTAATGGAACTTTCCAAAGATCGTCTTTTCTTAAACCGCCAGGAAATGAAGATAATTAAAAACTATTTTGCCAAAATCAGCCGTGATCCGACTGATTGCGAAATTGAAGTCCTGGCTCAAACCTGGAGTGAACACTGCGTCCACAAGACTTTCAAAGCAAAATTGATTGTTGATGGAAAAGTCAAAAAACCCTTGATAGACAGGATTCGGCAAACAGCAAACTACAATAAAAAACTGATCATTTCGGCATTTGTCGATAACTCCGGTGTCATTGATTTCTATGACGGATGGGCAATTTCCGGCAAAGTCGAAACTCACAACAGTCCTAGCGCAATTGAACCGTACGGTGGGGCAATGACCGGTTCCGGTGGAGTTTTTCGTGATGTTTTAGGAACAGGTAAAGGTGCAAAAATTATCGCATCAACTGATATTTTTTGTTTTGCGCCGCCTGATCTTCCATCAAAATCTATTCCTCCCGGATGTTTACCTCCCGACTACATCCTGCGCAAAGTTGTTGCCGGAGTCCGCGATTACGGAAACAGGGTAGGCATCCCTACAAATAACGGATCCGTGCATTTTCATCCGGATTTTCGCGCCAAATGCACAGTGGGGGTCGGTTCTTACGGTTTGATCCCCAAAAAAATCGCTAAAAAACAATTCCCCAAAGTAGGGGATCTAATTGTAACAATCGGGGGTAGAACTGGCCGAGACGGTATCCATGGAGCAACTTTTTCCTCCGGAGAAATGACAGATCGGACAATAACGGTCTTAGGTTCAGCGGTTCAGATCGGCAATGCCATTGAGGAAAAAAGAATGATCGATGCAGTTTACGACCTTCGCGATCAAGGATTAATAAGAGCAATCACCGATTGCGGAGCCGGTGGATTTTCGTCGGCAATCGGTGAGATGGGCCAAAAAATCGGCGCCCGTGTCTTTTTGGAGAAAGCGCCGCTTAAATATTCCGGTCTTTCCCCTTGGGAAATTTTTATTTCCGAATCGCAGGAACGAATGGTTTTAGCAATTGATCCCCAAAATCTCAAAAAGGCTGTTCAAATCTGCCAACTTCACAACGTTGAGGCGACTGTAATTGGTAAATTCGACGGTTCTAAACGTCTAAGAGTTACTTTTGATAAAAAGCCAGTTTGTGATCTGGAAATGCAATTTTTACATCACGGACTACCTCAAAGAGTCATGAAGACAACAAGAAACAAGCAACAACCCGTCCTCGACCGAGTCGAGACGAGGTCGGGAGAAACAAGAAACAAGAAACTACCACCTCTTCCTAAAAAGGCAGATGACTGGCAGGAGATTTTTGAGAAGGTTCTTTCTCATGGCAATGTCTGCTCCAAAGAACCAATTGTCAGAATGTATGACCACAATGTCCAAGGGACAAATGCCCTGCATCCATTTAGCGGGGTGAATTTAGACGGACCCAATGACGGGACTATTGTTAGACCAATCCTCAAAAAACCATACGGTGTTGTAATAACCCATGGTTTAAATCCCACCCTTAACCTTATTGATCCATACGGGGGAAGCATTTGGGCAATTGTTGAAGCGGTTTCAAATTTCATCTCCTGCGGTGGTGATATTAAAAACGCCGCTCTTATCGACAATTTCATTTGGCCATTTCCCGACGAAGAATCACTTTTTGACTTAGACCAGTCAGTGGATGCCTGCTCTGATATGGCCAGACTTTTAAAAATGCCATTTATTTCAGGTAAAGACAGTCTTTCGTCAACTTACAGGTACCCCTCGGGGAAAATTCTCAAGATACCACCTGTCCTTCTTATTTCTGTCTTTGGCAAAATTCCCGATGTTAGAAAAACAGTCAGCTCTGATTTCAAATCAGAAGGATCAACGATAGTTTTAGTTGGTAAACCTGATTTTAAAAATCTTGGCGGATCTACTTATTTCGATGTTCTCGGCACGAAAGATCCAGAAATTCCAAAGATTGATCTCAAGTCTCTTACGAAAGTTTTTGGCTCGGTCACAAAAGGAATAACACAAGGTCAAATTTTATCCTGTCATGACATATCTGAAGGCGGTTTGGCTGCGGCACTTGCCGAAATGTGTTTTGGAGGAAATTGCGGGACAGAGGTCGACCTGTCTTCAGTAGTCACCCAGACTGACACCCCCGGGGTGAAGTCAGGACGACACCATGAGGACACCCCGGGGGTGAATCTACGTCCCGACTTTATCCTTTTTTCTGAAACAGCCGGAACATTTTTAGTTGAAGTTGAAAATCCGCAAATTGCCAAAAAACTTTTTACTGGAATACCGTACGCTATTTTTGGAAAAACAGTAGCCGACAAAACAATCAGTGTATTCAGTGGTAGCAAGAATCTGTGTAATCTTGATTTAGATAAACTCAAAAATGCTTGGCAAAAACCAATGAGGGAGATATTTCATTAACATGATCAAGCCGAAAATTTGCATTCTTAGAACTGACGGAACTAATTGTGACGAGGAGCTTTTCTATGCTTTTGAAAAGTTCGGGGCAGCGCCGGAGATGGTTCATGTTAACCAACTAAGAGGCAAAAGTAAAAAGTTATCCTCTTTCCAAATTTTGGCTCTTCCCGGCGGGTTTTCTTATGGAGACGATGTCGCTTCCGGGAAAATTCTGGCAGTGGAGCTTATTAGTTTTTTGAAAAATGAACTTCAAGAATTCATTTCAAAAAAGGGATTAATTTTGGGAATTTGTAACGGTTTTCAAACCCTGGTCAGAACCGGTCTTTTACCTTTTAACAACTTTGGCCAAATGGATGTTACTTTGGCTGGTAATGACAGCGGCCGTTTTGAATGCCGCTGGGTGACAATAAAAACAGGGGATAGCAAATGTCTTTTTGTCAACGGTTCAGATGAACTTATTAGAATCGCAGTCAATCATGGCGAAGGCAAGTTTTACGCCGAGCCAAAAACAATCCAAAAGGTCGAAGATGAAAGTTTAGTCGTTTTCAGGTATGTTGACGAGAGCGGTCAACCGACACAGACTTATCCGCAGAATCCCAATGGATCGCAAAACGCTATTGCCGGCATTTGCGATCCGACAGGCCGAATTTTAGGTCTGATGCCTCACCCGGAAAAATTTGTCGACATCACCCAATATCCAAACTGGCGAAGGGAGAAAATTACCAAACCCCACGGAGCGTTTATTTTCGAGGAAATGATAAAGTTTGCGCAACAGAATTAACTTTTTTGTCATCCTGAACGGAAGTGAAGGATCTGCATTGAAATAATAGATTCTTTGTTTCTCTCAGAATGACAGTCGATGTTATGAAGAGCAAAAAGATAAAAGCGGTCATTTTTGATATGGATGGAGTTATTGTAGACAGCGAACCAATAGAATCATTGTCCTTGGAAAAGCTCCTGCGAAAGTATGGAAAGACTCCACAATATAACAAAGAAGGCCTAATCCACACTGTCGGACTGGCGGGTGAGACGTATAAACAAGTTAGTAAAAAATATAATCTGAAAGAGGACATAGAAGTATTAAAGAAGATAAAAAGAAAGATATTTCGAGATCTTGTAGAGAAAAAGCTCACAGTCATACCGGGTTTTATTGATCTTGTCAGGATGCTAAAGGAAGAAAAAATGAAGATCGCTTTAGCTTCAAATAGATTTGTCGATCTAGTCTTTTTTATGCTAAACAAAATAAAAGCAAAAGATCTATTTGATGTAATCGTCGGGGCAAGTGATGAAATAAAGCCAAAACCCTCTCCTGATATTTACTTACAAGTTGCAAGGGAACTGAAAATAAAACCCGCTGATTGTGTTGCTTTGGAAGATGCAGAAACGGGAATTGTTGCGGCAAAAAAAGCCGGTATGAAAGTAATTGCTATTCCCAATAAATACACAAAAAGTCATAATTTCGCAAAAGCTGATAAAATAGTAAAAAGCTTATCGGACGTGACACCAGAATTGTTACAAAGTTTATGAGGATGTCATCCTGAACGAAGTGAAGGATCTGTAACGAACTAGAGATTCTTCGTTTCACTCAGAATGACATATTGAGTTGATTATGAAGAGACAAAAAATTACTTACGCCCAAGTCGGCGATAATTATTACACGAAGGATCCTGTAAACAAGCTTTCTCAACAGGCCGCAGCAAAAACTGCTGTTCATCTTAAAAAAGCAAACTTTTCTGAAGTATCTGCAACCCGCGGTGAATCGGCCTTCGTCTGGAAGCAGGGCGATGTGTATATGGCGTCGGTCGTCGAATGTCTTGGAACCAAAAATTTAATTGCTGATGATGTAAGAAAGATAACCGGCAAAACTTACTATGATGTTATTGCCCAGGATACGGTCGCTACATTTATCAATGATCTTTCAACGGTTGGAGCAAAACCTTTGGTAGTCCATGCTTATTGGGCAGTTGAAGATAATAACTGGTTACATGACAGGGATAGAATGACAGATTTTATCAGTGGCTGGAAAAAGGCTTGTGATCTTGCGGGCGCGACTTGGGGCGGTGGGGAGACACCAACACTCAAAGGAATCATTAAGCCGAACACTGTTGATTTAGCCGGTTCTGCAGTCGGAATAATCGAAAGTAAAAAGCGCCTTGTAACAGACCAAAACCTTAAAATTGGTGATAGAATTATACTCATAAGGTCTGCCGGTATTAATGCCAATGGAATTTCCCTTGCCCGGGCAGTTGCCGCTAAATTACCAAAAGGTTATGCAACGAAACTTAAAAATGGAAAAACGTTTGGTGAAGCTATCCTTACCAAAACAAACATCTATGCCAAATTAATCCAGGATCTTTTGGATGCTGGCATTCAAATCCATTACATCTCAAATATTACCGGTCATGGTTTGCGAAAGATCATGCGCGCGCGCCAAAAATGTTCTTATGTTGTTGAAAAGATTTTTGATCCTCAGGAAGTATTTCTTTTTATTCAAAAACATGCCAAAATCAACGATTTTGAAATGTACCAGACTTTTAACATGGGTCAGGACTACGCCATTTTCCTCCCGTCACGGGACGTCGCGAGAGCTCTAAAAATCATCCCCAAAAACGGATTTAAAAGTCTTAATGCCGGCTACGTAGAAAAAGGACCCCGCCAAGTCATCATCAAACCCAAAAATATTACATTCAAGGGCGAAACTTTAGATCTCAGATGAAAACACAACCCCCTTGCAATTTTCAAAGGAATACCCTATAATTATAATTTATGGCACCATTGGAGATTAGATTTTACAGGGAAGTAGACGGCCGGATACCAGATCCTAAAACTGTCAAGCCTGGTTTTCAATATGGGGTACTAAGCACAGAAGTTGAAGTTGCAGCTTCCTGCGAGAGCGACGGTTCTCGTAGCACTATCGAGGCTCGGGTTCCGGGCAGTTGTAGTACCCGAAAAAAAATTGTTACACAGGGGCATCCGGTAACTGTGAGCGTTAACGATAGGCCATTTTTGACAGCAACTCACAAGTAAAAATCACCCCTTGCAAATTTTCACAAAAAGTAGCCATAATTTTAATTGGACATAGTAAGTCCGTCCATGTCGGCAGAGCAGAAGGGAAACATCGGTCATTTCAGGCCAGATCAATCTGAGCGACCCAAACTTTGTCTTATCAAACCCTCAGTATCAAGTCCACAAGAAGAGCAACACCAAATAGATGCTTTAGAATCTTATAGACAAGATTTTACCGAGTATTGGACACCCCTTGTGGTAACTTATATTCGCTCCAGAGTTAAGATGGGAGACTCCCATCTTAAGATAGCCAATGATTTCTTGGACAAGTTTAAAGAGTTAAAAGAAGGACATGCTGAGCCTGACAAAGATCTTACCAGAGATACCCTAGTTGTTCGATCTACCACCCTCAAAAGCTTGATTGATTTTGCCAGAGTCCGACTCGCTGCTGCAATTGTAGACGCAAAAACTGGGCAAGATGCAGATGCTCGACGTAAAGCAGATAGAAATGTTTTCTCTTGGAGACAAGTCAATAATATTTTGGAAACTACCCTGACTCTTAACCCGGACCCAATTACTCTTACCACCCAACCCCTTACCACTGGCCAGGGGTTATACTTAAAAGTTCTCGACAAGCTCGAACGATAATTGTAGAATTTCAGGTATCATATGAAATTATTTTTTGATCTAGAAACTATTCCGGCGCCGGAAAAATTACGCCAAATTGTAATTGAAGCTGAGCGCAAAAAGTTTCGGAATCGCGAAATCGCTGGTGATGATGAAGCGCTATATCGCACAAGTGCCATTTCAGGAGACTTTGGCAGAATTTTCTGTATCGGTTACGCGATCGATGATGATCCTGTCCAAATTATATCCGGTTCAGAAGACGAGATTCTTAAAAAATGGTGGCCAATTGCCCGCGATGCCCATGTATTTATCGGCCACAATATTATCGATTTTGATATCCCTTTTCTTTATAAACGCTCAGTTGTTAACAAAATTAAACCTTCCCAACAACTTCCCGTAAAAAGATTTTCTACTGAAAATATTTTTGATACGGCTAAGGAATGGAGCCGCTGGGATAATTTTTCCCAAACCAGTCTTCACAATTTATCCATTGCCTTAGATCTGCCAACATCCAAAGATAAAATGGACGGTTCTCAAGTTTATGATTTTTATCTTAAAAAACGCTACGAAGAAATCTACACTTATTGTAAAAAAGATGTCGTGTTAACCCGCCAAGTCTACAGGCGCATGCTATTTCTTTAAATTATCAACTTGAGCCTTAAAATTTCTTAAACGAGATCGGACTTTTTCTCGCAAATCGACTCCTCAACTGCCTTTTGCTATAATTTGCCTGTGAAATTTGGGAAAGTACTGGTTACGGGCTTTGAGAAAAGTGAGCTGTCTCCCTCAACTTTAAAACAGTTAAATTCTCTCGTACAAAAAGTAATTTTTTCTTCTAACCCCAATACAAATGATCGAAAGAATACTGATTGTTTGCTCTGTAAGTTTAATCCTGTTGATAAAAATACTATCGATTCTTTACCAAATTTAAAATACATCGGCGTCATGTCGACCGGTTATGCCAAAGTCGATACAAATTATGCAAAAAGCAAGGGAATTGTGGTGACAAATGTTCCTAGATACAGCGCGGAGTCGGTGGCGGAATTTGTCATAGCAGTAATTTTGGAACACATCCGCCAGTTGGAAAAGGCAAAAGCGCAGGCAAGAAAGGGTAATTATTCCGAATCCGGATTTAGCGCAACAGAAATTAAAGATAAAACTTTTGGAATTTTGGGATTGGGACGAATTGGGTCAAGAGTAGCAGAGCTGGCTTTGGGTTTCGGAGCAAATGTTTGCTATTGGTCAAGAGAAAGAAAAAGGGTCTTAGAGAAAAAAGGGATAAAGTTTGAAAATGCCGATACTCTAATTCCCAAATGTGATTTTCTTTCGTTGCATTTTGCCTTAAATAAGGAGACCGAGAATTTTTTAAATAAAAAAAGAATTGCAAAAGTTAAAAAGGGAGCGGTTGTAATCAATACCGCGCCGATGGAGCTGGTGGATTTGGATGCATTAGAGACGCGGTTAAAAGCAGGGGATATTACTTTTATTCTTGATCATTCCGACGAAATGTCGAGCGCGAATTTAAAAAGGCTCTCAAAATACAAAAACTGCATTATTTATCCGCCAATCGCGTACATTTCCAAAGAGGCGGGGCAGACAAAACAAGAGATTCTCATTAAAAATATGGAAAACTTCCTAAAAGGTTCTCCGAGTAATGTAGTGAATTAAGGAAGTAAATTGTACTCTTTGAGGATTTTGGTAAGGTTAGGGTGACAAACGCAATTGGCCGTGATTAAAGAAACTGCTTCTATTTTCATTTTTCCCACTTTTATTTTTTTCAGCTCTTTAACTTTTCTGAAAAAGGCCAAGTTGGGTTTTTTAAAGTAATAACGACAGACGCTGATATTGCCAAAAACTATCTCTGACGAGTAGGTTTTATTATCGGCAAAACCTACTCTTTTTAAATTGTCCCGAAGTTCCATAACTAAGTGTCCAAGAACCTCACTTGTAAATCCTCGAATAGATATTCCGGTTGGTAATTCAAAGAGGCCTTCGAGGTTAAATTCAAACGCTTGATATTTTGGTATTATTTGGGCAAAAACAGTTTTCACTTTTTCAATATCATCATCAATGAATAAAGGGGGCAAATTAATAGTTCTTATGTTTTGGATTGTTAAGTGTAGAGATTGGGGCAGGTAATAATATTGACTAGGATCCGCATTTTTGAGCGGCTTGATAATTTCTTTCAAAATTAACCTTTGCAAATTTTCGGGAATGAAAACGACACAGGTTAAACAAATTCTTTTGTCATTTACATAGTTGGAAGACGGAATAACGAGGGTGGTAGGTGTTTGAGCTTGCTTAAATTGTTTTTCTAATTTTTCAAATAACAGAAGCTGTTTCTGTTGGTAAGAAAGCACGGTCTAATTATACGTTACTTCACCTCCGAGGAGTTTGACGAGGTCGGACCTCGTTGTACTTGCGTAGGATCAAGACTTAGTATAGAATACTTCATCAACGATCTGCCTGCCTCTTGATTTTTTCTGCCCCTGAAATTCTGGCCCAAATTAGATTCTGGAGTCGTCGAGTTCAGATCTTCGATTCCGAGACCACTCATATTCGAGGAACTCGACTCCCCAGAATAAAAGAAAGTGGAAGACTTTATGAATTTAAAAAGATTAAAGCGTTTTGTAAAAGTCGCAAGAGGCAGGTCAAAAAAAGCCATTGATCAGATATCCAAACGTCCCTTAACAAGTTTTTTTATAGCTCTTGGAATTCTTCTTGGCTTAATATTTCTCTCGAATTTCATTTTAAAACCAGAAGCTCCGCCGACTAAAGAAGTACCGTCAAAGGAAGTTCAAACGTATAAAATCGGGGAAGCGCCCCGCATCACGGTCCAGGCCCAAGTCGAAAAATCCGGCGTTATTCAAATTGTTGCCCAAACTGCCGGTATTATTTCCTCAATTGGCGCAAACGAGGGTCAGCAACTTAAAAAAGGCGCCAATCTTGTCAATATCTCCTCGAACTACCAAGGTGCAAACGCCGCATCAATGCAAACTGCCATCGCCTCAAGACAATATCAGCTTGCTGTTGACACTTCTGATACCCAAAAAGAAATAATAGCCAAGCAGCGGGAAATCGCCGAAAAAACTCAAGAAAACGCAGGCGAGCTTCATGAAATATCTGAAAAGTCCATTGACGAAACTAAATCTTTAATCGACTTAAACCAGGGGATTCTCGACCAACTCGACAGCAATATTTCCGCGCTTGTTGCAGGCAATGTCGGTGGAGCAAATGACGCGGCGATACTGCAGGCAAAACAACTTAAAAGCCAATTCCAGTCAGCCCAAAATCAATTGAAGTCGGCACAAAGAAACATCGAGTATCAAACAGACGAGGATAATCCGCCGACACAGCTTGCCAATCTGGCAAAAGATCTAACGCTTAAACAATTGGACATTCAGGAAAAAAGTCTTAGCTTAAACTTAGAAGTCAGCCGCCTACAAGTTGCTCTTTCTGCAATTAATGCATCCCTTTTTCATCCCACAGCCCCGTTCCCCGGAGTTGTCCAAAGAGTTTTCGTCAAAGTTGGCCAGGCGATTAGTTCTGGCATGCCGATTTTGACTTTTGCCGGCCAGAATAGCCAGTTAACTGTTATTGCCCGAGTTCCCGGGGGTATTGCAGCAAAAATTTCCAAACTTGAAACAAGCAAACTTTATCTGGGAACAAAAGTAATCGAGGCCAGTCCCAGTTTCATTTCTCAGGAGGCAACTGACGGTCAACTCTATAGCGTAATTTACGATATCGGGAAGGAAGAGATGGATTCGCTAACGGACGGATCTTTTGTAAATATTGATGTCCCTGTTGGATATCCTGACACCCTAAAGACCCTGCCTTATGTTCCGATTGATTCAGTTTTTCAGACACAGGAAGAAAACATTGTTTATGTAGTTGTCGACGACAAAGCTGTTAGCAGGCAAATCGAACTCGGCTCTGTTGTTGGTAAATATGTGGAAGTAACTTCAGGACTGACAAGCGGAGATCAAATAATTTTGGGAAGAAACGTTATCGAAGGCGATAGGGTAAAAATTACCGATGGCTAAAATCTCAAAAACAAACTCCAGAGAAATTTCAACATACTTAAAGCGTTTAAAATTTGACCCGAAGCTTGCTGGTGCATGGATTGCCAGATATCTTGTAAATCTCAGGTTGGTTCTCCTTTTGGTTACAGCGGCAACTGTTGCGGGAATCGCCAGCTACATACAGCTGCCCAGAAGTTTAACCCCTGACATCAAAATCCCGCTGGTGATTATCAGTACGGTTTTGCCGGGAGCAGGTCCTGCAGACATAGAATCCTTAATTACAAATCCAATTGAAGACTCCCTCCAGAGCCTTGAACGAATCCAGGATATCCAGTCCACTTCAACCGATTCCGTGTCAATTGTAACAATACAATTCGAGTCAGGGGTAGACGCGGAGAAAGCAAAAACGGACGTGCAGTCACAAATTTCAGGGATTACCGATTTTCCCCAGGACGCCCAAACCCCGAGAATTGACAGACTCGATTTTGAAAACACACCAGTATGGACATTTGATGTAACCGGCATGGGTGATGAGGCCAGCCTTTTTAGATTCGCCAATGATTTAAAAGATGAATTAGAAGGTTTGCCTTCTGTGGATCGGGTAGAAATCTCCGGTCTTGAAGAACAGGAGGTTGAAGTTGTAATTAAGCCGGAGTTAGTTTCGGCATTCAGTTTAAATCCCCAGCAAGTTATCGGGGCAGTTACAACTTCCCTAAATGCGCTTCCCGCAGGAAACGTAGTTAGCGATAATTTATCCTTAGGTCTTTCAATGGACCCAGCAATTGTAGATATTGACGATATCAGAAATTTAAAGCTGAATATTCTCGGGAAGACTTTACTCCTTTCCGATATCGCTGAAGTTGCCGAAAGATCAAAACCGGATCAGGCTTCCTCCTTTATCCAAAATGCACAAGGAGAAACTTTTAAGGCAGTTAGTTTTAATGTCTTTAGAGTTTCTGGCATTAATATCGAAAATGCTGCAGATGAAGCGAAAGATGTTGTCAACTCGCGAATCGAAGCCTCAAACGGCATGTTTTCGGTCCTGACAATTCAGGACTTGGGAGAGTTGATTAGCGAACAGTTTGGCGAACTTCAAAGAGACTTTATCCTGACTGTCATCCTTGTTGTGGCGATTCTCTTTATATTTTTAGGGGCAAGGCAGGCAATGGTTTCATCACTAACCGCACCAATTACCTTTTTTATAACTTTTATTGTCATGAATACGGCAGGAATCGGCCTTAACTTTATTTCCATCTTTTCGCTTCTTCTGTCTTTAGGACTTTTGGTTGATGACACAATTGTTGTCATTTCAGCGACAACCGCTTACCATCGGGCCGGCAAATTTACACCAGTCCAAACTGGGCTTTTGGTATTTAAAGACTTTTTGGCTCCGGTGTTAACAACGACAATTACCACAGTCTGGGCATTCATCCCGCTTTTATTGACTGCCGGCATTATCGGAGAATTTATAAAACCAATACCGATTGTTACCTCAACAACGCTAATCGCCTCAATTTTTACCGCCCTTTTTATTGCGCTTCCGCTGGTTATTTTTCTCTTAAAGCCGCAAATGCCCAGGCGGGTTATTATCCTCATAAGGCTCTTGCTGATTGGAGTAGTTATCAGCGGTTTTGCAATTTTGATGCCCCGAAATCCTCTGTTGCCCCTATTGATACTGGCTTTTGTGGTTTTTCTGGCAGTTACTTATCGCGTCCGCAGAAATTTGGCCTCTTCAGTCCTGCGGTATAAATTTGCCAAAAAAACCACGATATTCTTTAGAGTTGAATTCACAAAATATCTTGACCAGGGGATTGTTAGTTTTGCGACAATTTCATATTTTTACAAAAGGTTGATTACTAAAATCTTAACCTCACCGTCTGCAAGGGTGAAAACTATTGCAGTGGTCGTTATTTTTTCGCTTTTCTCATATCTTCTTTTTCCCCTGGGACTTGTTAAAAACGAGTTTTTTCCGTCAACGGACCAGGACTCAATTTATGTTTCGGTTGAACTGCCGGCCGGAACAAAACTCCCGGTGACAACCCAGGAAGCTAAAGACCTACTTTCTTACTTTAAAGACATTCCCGATGTGAACTTTGTGGTTGTGGATGTCGGCAGAACTTTTTCGCAATTCGGCCAAACTCCGGGGACCGTAAATAACAACATTCTTTTCAGTGTCCACTTGAATGAAAAGAGAGACAGGTCATCTTCACAAATTGCCGAAATAACCAGGAGTAAATTTGCCGCATATACCAAAGGCAAAGTATCAGTCGAGGAATTAGCCGGCGGTCCGCCGGTAGGTGCTGATCTTGAGATTAAACTTTTTGGCGATGATCTTGCTCTTCTTAACGAAAACGCTGATCAAGTAATCAATTATCTCTCCAAGCAAGCCGGAGTGGTTAATGCCGATAAAACCATAAAGCCCGGCGCCAGTAAACTGGTTTTTGTTCCGGACAAGCAAAAAATAGCAGACAACGGACTAACCAACGATCAGGTAGGTCTTTGGCTGCGATTTTATCTCTCAGGACTTTCTGCTAGCGAGATAAAGCTTGAAGCACAGAATAATGTCACAAGAGACATCGTCATAAGACTCGATAAGATGACGCCGTCTATTGAGAGTTTAACTTCTCTTAATATTCCGACGGCTACCGGGAGACTGTTGCCTCTGTCTTATCTTGGAGAGGTGAAACTTGAACAGAACCCGACCCAAATTACCCATGCGGATTTCAAAAGAATAATCTCGGTAACGGGCGATGTAATAGCTGGTTTTTCAGTTATGGACGAAAACCGTAAACTGGAGAGTTTTGCCGATTCATTAGAACTCCCCTTGGGATACTCCTGGGAGACCGGCGGAGTTAATGAAGAAAACCAAAGATCGGTAGAGTCTATTCTTCAGGCAATGTTAATTTCCTTTATTTTGATAGTAGTGACCATGATAATCCAGTTTAATTCGTACAGGAGAGCTTTAATTGTCATGCTCGTTATTCCTTTATCAATTGCCGGCGTTTTTATAGTATTCGGGCTGACTAATACCCCGCTTACGTTTCCGGGACTGGTCGGGGTACTGGCTCTGTTTGGAATTGTAGTTAAGAATGCTATTTTGGTCGTTGATAAAATCGTGGCAAATATTAAAACCGGCCTTCCTTATATCGAATCTATAGCCGACGGTGCTTCTTCCCGGCTTGAGCCGATCGCCTTAACTTCAATGGCTACGATATTTGGACTTATTCCGATCACTCTTTCTGATCCATTATGGCGTGGTTTAGGAGGAGCAATTATTGCCGGTTTAACTTTTTCAGGGACAATCATGCTTCTCTTTATACCGGTTGTTTATTACTACATGTTTAGAGAAGAGAAAAGAAGAGGCAGGAAGCCAGCTTAGGTAAACATCGACTTGGATTGGAGTAAGCTTCAAGTTATTCTTGGTATAATTTAGATCACCCACTTACCTATGAAAAAGGTAGTTATCTTAATTTTATTGCTTATTGTAGTCGGGGCGGTTTTGGGCAGAGGACAGATTGAAGACTTCTATCAAAGATTCTTTGGAACCTTGCCTAAGATTGAAAAGGCAGTCGAGGATAAGATACAAGAAGTTAAAAAAGAAGTTAATGCTCCGCCGCCCCTTCAAGCAAAAGACGAATCACCTCAGGCATTTTTAACCACCGAAGGAGTTATAAAATTTACCAATATCCAAAGAGAAAAAAATGGCTTACCTCTCATTGCCGAAAATTCCCTGCTTGACGGGTCAGCTCAAAAAAAGGTCCAAGACATGTTCGCAAAACAATACTTTGAACACATCTCCCCACAAGGCTTGGACGTTTCTGATTTGGCAGAAGACGCAGGATATAAATTTATAGAAATTGGTGAAAATCTGGCTCTGGGGAATTTTTTAAATGATGAAGCTTTAGTTCAAGCCTGGATGGACTCTCCGGGTCACAGGGAAAATATTTTAAACAGCAATTACAGGGAAATCGGCGTTGCTGTTTTAAAGGGTACTTACCAGGGAAAAACAACATGGATGGCAGTACAACATTTTGGAAGACCTCTGTCCGATTGCCCTCAAATTGACACAACGCTTAAACAACAAATAGAAAATAATAAAGTCCTACTGGATCGGATGATCACAGAACTGGATGCGAAGAAAAAGGAACTGGAGCAGACCAACAGGAAAGATTCTGAGTATAACCAGAAAGTTAACGAGTACAATAAACTGGCAGAAGAATATAACAAGTTGGCCCAAGAAACAAAACAGTTGCTTGAGGATTACAACAACCAGATTAATAATTTTAATAAGTGCGTTTTATATTCGCTCGCAGAACACCCCGCCTAAATTGCAATTTTTGGCGGGGATGAGGAGCGAGAGAATACATACTTCCGAGTACTTGGGTTACCTTCCTCGCTCATGTAAACTTGTTAGGACAATACCGAGGGCTCTAGAGCCCTCGGAAGTTTATAATATTTTCCTTTTGAATCAAAAAGCGTGGTCTTCAGTATCTTTCAGGGCATCCTCTTTGGTTTTATGGATCGTCCCGTCACGATGTTCGGCTGGACTGTAAATTGTGTAAAGTTTCAGATTATTTTGGGCTGAGGTATTAATAATATTATGCTCAACCCCTGCCGGAACAACTACTGCTGAGCCATCTTTTAAAGGAAATTCTTCACCGTTTAAGACTGCTTTGCCTTCTCCCGACTCAATCCGTAAAAACTGGTCAACGTTTTGATGAGTCTCAATGCCGATTTCTTCGTTTGGCAAAAGGCACATCACTACCAATTGACTATGTCCACCCGTAAAAAGGACTTGGCGGAAGTTTTGATTGCTTTGGGTTCTTTCTTCAATATTAACCACATAGCCTGCCATGTTTTTCACCTCCAATTTTTTTTAAATCTCCGACTTTAAAAATTCAGATAATTGTACACTAGTCTGCAATTAATCTACAACCATGCAAAGGGGTCGATATTTTCAATCCGGCGCTTGACATTATTATTCTTTAGGTAGATAATACAACCTTTTTGACCCTCCTGGGCTAAAGCTTCGGAGGGCAAGGGACCACCGGCCCAGAGGGCCTCTGGCCCGGAGAGGGGAGGTGAGGTATAAGTGATGAAAATGAACAGTTGGGATTGGCTGGCTATGATTCTAGTAGTAATCGGCGGCTTAAACTGGGGCTTAATCGGGCTTTTCGATTTTGACTTAGTAGCCGCTTTATTCGGTTTCATGTCTGTAGCAAGCCGAATAATCTACACTATAGTTGGCTTAGGCGCTGTTTACGCGATAACAAGTGCGTTTGCCAAAACCGGAGCTTTCAGGGGTACAGCCTCATTAAAAGGAGCTTAAGAGGCCTCTTGTACTTCTTGTTTTTCTGGAGATCTTTGGTCTTCAAATACTTGGCAGTCGGGAGGCCGTGTGGAATCAGTACAAAGTCTATAACTCAAATTCTCTGGCGGAAACCCATCCTGGAAGATTCTCCTGTCGAGAAGACATCGGCCATTTGTAATGGCGTACCCTGGCGGTAGGGTTGAAGTACATTTTTCTACCATTTCTACTTAGAAAGGGTATCAAAACAGCAAAGTGTTGTCAAATATATAAAATTTTGCTTTTTGCACAAAATATGTTTAAAATACGTCAATGGCGGGTCGAAAAGCGTACAAGATCGCAACCTTAGGCTCTCACTCTGCCCTTCAGATCTTAAAAGGCGCCCGCGACGAAGGCTTCTCAACAATAGTTGTAGTTACCCCAGACCGTCTCGATCTTTACAAACGGTTTAAATTCATCAACAGAATCATCGAAATTCCAAGCCTTTCCGATTTTCCAAAGGTCGAAAATCAACTCATTTGGGAAAACGCAATCATCATTCCCCATGGTTCGTTCGTTGCTTATTTAGGGATCGATGAAAATAAAAATATGAAGGTTCCATATTATGGGAATAAGGAGATTTTGGATTGGGAATCGGACAGGATGAAACAAAGGGAATGGCTGCAAAAAGCCAAGGTTCCTGTTCCCAGAAGATTCACTAAAGCCTCGGAGATTGACGTTCCGGTAATGATTAAATCTTACGGTGCGTCCGGCGGCCACGGTTATTTTTTCGCCAAAAACAAACAAGAGTTCACATCCAAATTTAAAAAATTTAAAGCCCGCCCGTATATTATTCAGGAATATGTAATCGGTGTTCCTCTCTATATCCACTATTTTTATTCACCCTTAACCGGTCAACTTGAAATACTTTCCATTGACAAACGCTATGAAACCAACGTCGATTCATTGGGAAGAATCCCATCGCAAAACCAGCAAGGACTTGGTATTGAACCTTCGTTTGTTGTAGTTGGCAATAGTCCCCTGGTGCTTCGTGAGTCGCTTTTAGGTGAAGCTTTTGAAATGGGAGAAAGGGTTGTTGTAACTTCCAAGTTATTAATGAAAGGTGGAATTTGGGGACCTTTTTGTCTTGAGACAATTATTACGCCGGAACAGAAATTCTCCGTAATGGAAATTTCCTGCCGAATTGTCGCCGGCACCAACTTATTTGTGACAGGATCTGCCTATTCTGCCCTCTATTATAATAAGGAAGTTTCTACCGGCAGACGAATTGCTATGGAAATAAAAGAAGCAATTAAAAAGAATCAGTTGGAAAAAATACTAGATTAATATGACTTTCACACTAACGTCATTCTGGCTTGTCCAGAATCCTTACATGATTAGATTCTGGAGTCGTCGAGTTGAACTCGACTCCCCAGAATGACAATTAATGAAAATGAATAAGCTTAAGAATTGGTCAGGAATCACAGCAGTTATAGGTGTCGACTGGGGTGATTCTGGTAAGGGTAGAATTATTGATGACTTAGCCCAAGAGGCAGATATCATTGCAAGGTACAATGGTGGTTCTAATGCCGGCCATACTGTTGTTAATCATTATGGAAAGTTTGCCTTACATATTATTCCTTCAGGTATTTTCAATCAAAAAGCAACAAATCTAATAGGCAAAGGAGTCGCGGTAGATCTTGAATCTTTAATTGATGATGAAATTATCCAACTTAAAAAGTCAGGAGTTTCTTGGAAAAATTTAGTTATCGACAAGCAGGCTACTCTTACAATGCCTTGGCACAAACTTCGAGACGGTATAAGAGAGGAGTCCAGGAAATATAACAAGGTTGGGACGACAAAAAGGGGGGTAGGTCCAACTTATGCAGACCGAACCGAAAGGGTAGGACTTAGGGTCGGGGATTTATACAGCAAGAATTTTCGGGAAATTTTAGAAGCCGAAATTAAGATCCAAAATAGATTTTTCTCGCTAAATCTCTCCTCTGAAAAAATTTACAAAAAATTTAAATCTTACGCCAAAATTATCAAACCTTACATTGGTCAAACCATCCCAATCCTGAAAGAGGCGATTGCCAAAGGAAAAAATGTTTTATTTGAAGGTGCCCAAGGATGGCTTCTGGACATTGATAATGGTACTTATCCCTTTGTTACTTCTTCTAATCCTGGCATTGTAGGTATTTGGCGATCATACGACCTCCATCCTTCCCTTATTAATAATGTCATCGGAATAACTAAGGCCTACACCACAAGAGTCGGTTTCGGCCCAATGCCTTCAAAAATAGAAACGAACCAGCGGGACATCATCATTGAAAAAGGCCATGAAATTGGCACAACTTCCGGGCGGGTTAGAGATCCGGGTTGGTTAGATTTAGTTCTTCTTAAAGCCGCAACCGATTCTAATCAAGTAACACAAATTGCCATAACTAAAATTGATGTGCTCTCGAAAATACCCAAAATTAAAATATGTACCGGCTATAAAATCTCCGGCAAACCCGCACATTATATTCCTGGGAATTCTTATTATCTTTCGCTATGCAAACCGGTTTATGAGCAGTTTCCCGGTTGGGACGAGGATCTCTCACAAGTTAGGAAATTTGAGGATTTACCTAAAAACGCCAAAGACTATATAAAAAGAATAGAAGAGTATACGAAAACACCAGTCACTTTCATTGGTGTAGGCCCGGGTAGAGAGGAGGCCATTTATGTATAAAAAAAGAGTCAAAGAGTCCCGCCGCCGCCAAGGCTTTGGCGGACAGGTAAAGAGTCAAAGAGTCAAAGAATATACTGTTGCAGTTCTAGGCAGTCATTCGGCTTTGGATGTTTGTCGGGGGGCAAAGGATGAAGAGTTTAAGACGTTGGTTATTGTTGAAAAGGGTCGGGATAAAACCTATGCAAAGTATTTTAAGTCATCAGATCCTTCGATAAACTCAGGACCTACGGGTTGCGTTGATGAAGTTCTCTACGTAGACAAATTTAAAGACATTCTCTCTGAAAAAATACAGAAAGTACTAAGAGCGAAGAATTGCATTTTTATTCCCCACCGTTCTTTTGAAGTTTACTTAAATGACTATGACGCAATTGAAAAGAAATTTAATATTCCAATGTTTGGCAACCGCTACCTACTGCGAACCGAGGAGAGAAGTGAGAAGCCGAATCAGTATGATCTTCTTGCCAAAGCCAACATTAAATTTCCAAAAATATTTAAAAAACCAGAAGATATCGACTGTTTAGTTATTGTTAAGGCTCAACAGGAAAAAGTTTCTTTTGAACGGGGTTTCTTTTTCGCCAGTTCGCCAAAAGAGTTCTACTTGGAAGCCCAAAAAAGAATCTCTTCAGGCTTAATTTCTAAAAAGAACCTTGAAAAAGCCGTGATTGAAGAATTTATTGTCGGTGTCGCAGTTAATTTCAATTTTTTCTACTCTCCGATTTCCAAAAGATTGGAACTTGTCGGCACCGATGCCAGAAGGCAGACAAATTTGGATGGAATTTTGCGTCTGCCAGCGCCCCAACAAATAGAAGCCCTAAAATATCTTGAAGTGACTTTTAAAGAAATGGGCCATTTTGCAGTAACTCTTCCGGAGTCTTTAATTGAAGAGGCAATGGAAATTGGCGAAAGGTTTGTCAGGACAACCCAAAAAGAGTATAATCCAGGCATAATTGGTCCCTTTGCCCTTCAATCATTGATTAGGCCAATTTTTCCTAAATTAGAAATAGTTGTCTATGACGTTTCACCTAGAATGCCTGGGTCGCCCGGAATTAACGCAACACCATATAGTGGTTATTTATATGGCAAATCAATCAGTATGGGGCGAAGAGTCGCGATAGAGATAAAAGAGGCATTGGCAAATAATCAACTTAACAAAGTTGTGACTTAAATTTTTTACAATGAAAGGGCAACAGCTAGAATTAACAACACTTACAGCAATAACCCCGCTCGACGGCCGCTATCGTGATCGCGTGAAAGAACTTACCCCTTATGTTTCCGAATACGGCCTTATCAAAACAAGATTTGAAATCGAAGCTAAGTATTTAATCAGCTTATCAGAAGTAGGCATTGTCAGGCATCTTGCTGCTAAAGAAAGAAAGACACTCGACACATTCGGAGAAAATCTAACTCTCGCAGATGCCCAAAAAGTCAAACAAATCGAATCCGAAACCCGTCATGATGTTAAAGCTGTCGAAAGAGCATTCAGGATACTGGTCAAAGGAACATCGCTTGGGGACATAACTGAAATGATCCATCTCGGACTTACTTCCGAAGACATCAATAATCTTGCTTACAGATTAATGCTTATGAGGGCAACAAGAAAAGTCTGCATCCCGATCATTGATAGTTTGATTGATCAGCTTTTGGCTCTTGCCAAAAAGTATATGAAAACCCCTATGCTGGCCAGAACCCACGGACAGGCAGCTGTACCAACGACTGTCGGCAAAGAAATCGTTGTTTTTGCCGCCAGACTTAACGGCCAAGTCAGAGAACTTAAAGGCCAACAGCTTACCGGTAAATTAACAGGAGCGGTCGGCAACTTTAACGCACTTAAGTTTTCTTATCCCGAAATTGACTGGATAAACTTTTCCGCAAAATTCGTTAATAGTCTTGGCTTTCAACCAAATCTTGCTACCACCCAGATTAATTCTTACGAGGATGTTATTAAATATTTTCAAAACATCGCAAGAATTTGCGGGGTAATTATTGATTTTGACCAGGACATCTGGCGCTACATCAGTGACGACTGGTTTATTCAGGATGTTAAAAGCGGTGAAGTCGGTTCATCGACGATGCCTCAGAAGGTCAATCCGATTGACTTTGAAAACAGTGAGGGAAATTTAGTTTTAAGTAGAGGGATCTTTGAAACACTTTGCCGAAAACTTGCAATATCAAGACTTCAGCGTGATCTTTCAGACAGTACGACTATTCGAAATATTGCTACATCCCTGGGATTTTTCCTTGTGGGAATAAAAAGCACATTGACAGGACTTTCGCGTGTAAGACCAAATGAAGAGAAAATTTCTGAAAGTTTAAACCGTGATTGGTCAATTCTTACTGAAGCGGTCCAGACAGAACTGAGAAAAGAAGGAGTTAACGACCCCTATGCTCTAATTGCCAAGCTCTCAAGGGGCGAACATATTGATCGGGGAAGATGGCAACAGTGGCTGGACAGTCTGCCGATTAAAAAAGACCAAAAAACACGTTTGAAAAAACTTACACCTCAAACCTATACTGGACTGGCTGTTCAGTTGACTGACCGGACTATTAACGAAATTATAGCTTCAAGAAAAAAATGAGAAAAGCGCAGGTTGGTATAGTTATGGGTTCAGATTCAGACTTGGAAGTCATGACAGACGCGGCCAAAGTTCTTGACGAGGTCAAAATTGCCTATGAACTTTCAGTTCTTTCCGCCCATCGAACACCGGAAGAAACGGCAAGTTATGCGAAAAATGCTCAAGCGCGGGGTTTGAAAGTTATCATAGCCGGAGCAGGAGGAGCAGCTGCTCTTCCCGGATCAATCGCCGCTCAAACTATCCTTCCGGTAATCGGCGTTCCAATCAAGTCAAAATCATTGGAAGGATTGGATGCTCTTCTTTCGATTGTCCAAATGCCACCGGGAATTCCGGTTGCTTGTGTCAGCCTAAACGGAGCAAAAAATGCCGGACTTTTAGCTGCAGAAATAATTGCTGTTGACGATCCAATTATTAGGGAAAAAATTGCACTTTACAGGAAAAAATTTAAGGAAGAAGTTCTTAGTAAAAATACAAAACTTAAAAAAATCGGCTGGACAAAATATTTAAAAGAAAAAAGCTTGAAATGATTGACCAAAAAACGATAATTAAAAATATCCCGAGTGCTATTCGCTCTATCTCCTTTCCGGCGCTAGGAAAAAGAAATACAGGAAAGGTCAGAGATTGGTATACGAAAAGTCACTTAAGAATATTAATTGCCACCGACCGAATTTCTGCCTTTGACCGGGTTTTAGGACTTGTTCCTTTTAGAGGAGCAATCTTGACAAAACTTTCCGAATTTTGGTTTGAAAAAACCCGCGACATTGTCGCTAACCACATGATTGGCGTTATTGACCCCAATGTGATGCTGGTTGCCGAATGCCAGGCATTGCCGATAGAAGTAGTGGTCCGAGCCTATATCACCGGGGTAACGGATACTTCACTTTGGAGAAGGTATTCCGAAGGTGAAAGAATAATTTACGGCCTAAAATTCCCGGAAGGTTTAGTCAAGAATCAAAAGTTAAAAAAACCGGTTATCACTCCAACTACTAGAGCAACTGGTCCGGCTGGCCATGACGAGCCAATTTCAGCAAAAGAGATTCTTAAGCGAAAAATCATTGCCCCTAATATCTGGAAGCAAATTGAAAAAGTTGCCCTAAAATTATTCGAAAGAGGGACGCAAACTTGTGACAAAGCCGGACTGATTTTAGTTGATACCAAGTATGAGTTTGGTTTAGATAAAAAAGGTAAGCTTATGCTGATTGATGAAATTCACACCCCGGACAGCAGCCGGTTCTGGATTAAAAAAACTTATGCACAGAAGTTTAAAAAAGGGCAGGAGCCGGAAAATTACGATAAAGAATTCATGAGATTATGGTTTGTCGAACAAGGGTATAGGGGTAAAGGAAAGGTCCCTAAAATGCCCCCGGAATTTATCGCCAAAATTGCCGAGCGCTATATTAGCGTTTATGAAAAATTATCCGCTGAAAAATTCGAAGCAGACTTAACAACTTCTCCAAAACAAAGAATTCTGGCAAGTCTTTCGAAATTAATATAAACTTCCGAGGACTGAAAGTCCTCGGTATTGTTTTTTAAGTTTACATGAGCGAACAAAAAACGCACCAGTCCTCGAAAGTATGTATTCTCTCGCATTCTCCGTCGAGTCTGACTTGACTATATTCTTGCGAGCGAATATAAAATAAGTCATGATTGCGGTTTTTGATTTTGGAGGACAATATGCTCACCTGATTGCTCGTCGGGTAAGAGAGCTGGGGGTAAGAAGCGAATTGGTTTCTCCTCAAATATCAATTGATAAGCTTAAAAAACTTTCTCCTCAAGCTTTAATTTTTTCCGGAAGCCCATTTTCCTGTTATGAAAAGAATGCACCGAGGGTAAACCCTAAAATTTATGATTTGGGCTTGCCGATTCTTGGCATTTGTTATGGTCAGCAGCTTATGGCATACCAACTATCCGGCAGAGTTTCTTCGCATCTACAGAAGCAATTTGGGAAAGAAATAGTAAATGTCGAAAAATCCCCACTTTTTGAAAGTCTTTCAAGCAGTGAAACCGTTTGGTTTTCCCACGGCGACCAGGTCGATAAACTGCCTTCCGGTTTTAGGGTAATCGCGCAAACCAAAAACGCCAAAGTAGCCGCCATGGAAAACCAAGCTAAAAAACTTTACGGCATTCAGTTTCATGCCGAAGTTTCACACACTCCAAATGGCGGGAAAATTCTTAGAAACTTTCTTTATAAGATTGCCAAAGTCAAAAAAGACTGGGATCTGAAAACCGTAAAAGTTGATCTTGTAAAAAAGCTCAAAAGGCAAATAGGTACCGGTGGGGTAGTAATGGCAATCTCCGGCGGAGTTGATTCACTAGTTGCTGCAACACTCTTGAAAGAAGCGATTGGTCAAAACCTGCATCTGGTTTTTATTGACACGGGACTTCTTCGCAAATATGACATTTTCGATTTCAAAGAAGTAATTAAAACGGCAGGTCTTAAGAATGTCAAGATTATCGACAGAAGAACTAGGTTTTTGAAAGTTCTAAAAGGTGTTATTGACCCGGAAGAAAAACGTCAAAAAATTGCCAAACTTTACTTTGCAATTTTTGAAGAAGAAGCAAAAAAAATCGGTGATGTAAAGTACCTTGGTCAAGGAACAATTTACCCTGACAGGATCGAATCAGCGCAAGCCTCCAAACATGCCGATAAAATTAAAAGCCACCATAATGTTACATTACCTGCCGGACTAAAACTTATAATTATTGAGCCTTTGGCAGAATTTTATAAAGATGAAGTCAGAAGACTAGGAAGAATCCTTGGAATCAATGAGAAGTTTTTGAACCGGCATCCCTTTCCCGGTCCGGGTCTTGCTATTAGAATTTTAGGAGAGGTGACCGAGGAAAGATTGAAGATACTGAGGGAAGTGGATGATATTTTCATCCAAGAGCTTAAAAAATCAGATATATATAATATGGAAGGACAAGCCTTGGCTGCTCTTTTGCCAATTAAATCCGTAGGCGTTATGGGTGATGCACGCACGTATTCCTACATAATTGCCTTAAGGTCAGTCGATACGGAAGATTGGATGACCGCCGACTGGTCAAAAATTCCCTACAATGTCCTGGAGAAGATCTCCTCACGTATTGTCAATGAAGTCCGCGGCGTTAATCGAGTCGTTTACGACATTACCCAAAAACCCCCGGCAACAATAGAATACGAATAAAAATGAGTCCAGAAAGAAAACAAAAGGGACAAAGGAAAACTCTTTTTGAGGTAGCCAAAAGTTATGGAGTTGACTTGATGCGGGAAGGGAGAAGATCAAGAGAGTATTTCGAAGCTTTAGATGAGGTTGCCCAAGCTCTCAATCTTAAATTGAGAGAAAATTTACAAAGAGTCGAAGAAAACGACTACTTTCGTACCCCTAAAGCCGTAGCAGCTATGGTCTTGGAAGAAGCTGCAGGAAAATTAGATTGGGCTGTAAATAAGCTTTCTGCACGAGACTTATCCAAGCTAAGAACTCAATTAGCCAGAGCAATTGCAGGGGGTATTCTTACGAGCTTGTCATTTACTTGTCCACCTAAAGAAGGCGAGATATCTCCTGAGCAGAAAGTACTTAATTTTATAGGTGGGCGCTGATATTAAATGAAAATCTCAGATTTAGTTGTTGTTACAACCAGCAAAGACAAAATTGCCGAGATTAATCAAATTTTAGGAACAAATCACAAAATCTCAACACTTGATATCCCCGAAATTCAATCACTGGATCTTGATGAGGTGATCTCCCACAAAGCCGAAGATGCATACAAAATAATCAATAAGCCGGTTCTGGTTGAAGATATTAGTCTTGAGATTAAAGCCTTAAAAGGTTTGCCGGGAACATTTATTAAATTTTTTCTTCAAACAGTAGGAACCGAGGGTACAGTTAAAATGATTGGCAGTGCCAAAACTGACACTAAGGTAACCGCGGCCGTAGCAATCTATGACGGGAAAGATCTTAGAATTTTTAAAGGCACAATCTATGGTACTTTGTCGCCAAAAAATAGGGGACCCTACGGTTTTGGTTTTGACAAAATTTTTATCCCCAGAGATTACACCAAAACCTTTGCCCAAATGCCACCGTCTCTCAAAAACAAAATCTCCCATCGCGCCAAAGCCCTTAGGAAAGTAAAGGAATATTTCATATCTTGACTCTTGATGACCAATGGGTTATTCTAGCAGGCTGAAATGTTTAAAAAAATTGTTGTCGTTTTGACTACTCTTTCAATACCGCTTTTTGTGGGTGGGGTAGTCTTGGCGCAGCAACTGGATTACTCACAAAATAAAACAGTAGTATTACCAAAAGATGAAATAGTCGACAAGGATTATTTTGCCGCCGGAGAGACAGTAACTATTTCCGGTACAGTTAACGGTGATGCCTATATTGCCGGCGGTACGGTCAATATTGAAGGAGAAATCAACGGCGATCTATTCGCTGCCGGCGGAGTAGTTAACCTTGGTGGTACTATTACAAATGACGCTCGCGTGGCTGGCGGTGAAGTCACTATTTCTTCACAGATTAATGGTAACCTGACAGCTCTCGGCGGTAATGTAAATATCACTGATGCCGCAAATATTGAGGGCAGTTTGGTGTCCGGAAGCGGCAATCTCTCAATCTTTGCTCCAATTGGCAAAGGCCTAACTGTCGGTTCGGGTAATGTCACATTAGGTGACACAGTCGGTGGCGACATTACGGCTGGAGTTGGTCAGTTAACTTTAACCCCAAATGCTCAAGTATCCGGAGATCTGACATACTGGAGCGACCAGGATGCGCAAGTTCAGGCAGGTGCCCAAATCACAGGCCAAACAACTCACAATATTCCACCCAAACCTTCAAAAGATCAACCGAAAAAAGCCATAGCTTCTACCGCGATCGCCTTTAAAATTATCAGTTTTGTTTCCGCCTTAATCTTTGGACTTATTTTGATAAAGTTTTTACCGGTTTTTGCCAGCGAGACGAAAAAAATCATTGGTCAAAAGTTGCTTGTGAGTTTGGGGGTCGGATTTTTGGCACTAGTTTTGACTCCAATCGCATTTATCGTTTTACTTTTGCCAGTGGTAACCATTCCGCTTGCTTTGATTCTTGTGGTCGGTTTCTTGATTACACTTTATCTTGCCAAGATTTTTGTGGCTATGTGGGCCGGACACAGAATCTCAAAAATATTTAACCTCAAAACTGGTAATTACTCGACTTTCCTTTTAGGACTAGTCGTTATTTATATAATTACTTTAATTCCGTTTATCGGTTGGTTAGTTTGGCTACTGGTAGTTTTGACGGGTACAGGTGGAGTGATCCTTACTAAATTTAACTTCTACAAACAACTGCGATCCAAAAATCTTCTTTAAACCTTCTTAACCAACCCCATATCTATCTCTTCAAGAGAGTTTATAGCTAAGTCCGCTTTTGAGTAGTTTTGAGGTGGAGTCATTTTGTTGATAACAGCAATGCACTTACACCCTGCGGATTTTGCTGCTTCAATGCCATTTGTAGCATCTTCTAAAACCAATGTTTCCTCTGGCTTTAAACCCAGTTTCTTGACTGCAACCGAAAATATTTCAGGATCCGGTTTCCCTCGTTTAATATCATCGCCAGAAACAATCACATCAAAATAGTCGGCAATTTTAAATTTTGCCAAAACCACGTTTATGTATTTTTTCGTACCGGAGCTTGCGAGGGCAATCTTAAATTTATTTTTCTTGAATAATTTTAAGGATTGGAGAAGACCTGGCATCGTTTTTAAATTTTTATTTACTAGATCAAGAAATATTGCCGAGCGCTTCTCTTGCAAATTTTCTAAATTAACATCTAATTTCAAATAATCAACAAGGTACTTTAAAATGTCCGATACTCTCATCCCCACTAAACCCGCTCTGATATGCTCTGGTACTTTTTTTTGATCTACTCCATGCCTTTGGAAAACCCTATCCGAGGCTTCGATATGTAAGGCGTAAGAATTGACCATCAAGTCATCCATGTCATAGATAACTGCTTTAATCATATGTATATTTTAGCAAGTTATGAGCCAAAAAGATTGATATAATCGAATAAGTTAGTGTGCACTTAGTACCGACTGGCGAAAGTCTAAGAAATAATTTAATCTATCATTTTTATTTTTTATGAACCCTTTGAGTTGCCAGAAACGCAGTAGTGTTAACCAGAGTATGGATTATTGCCGGAGCAATAAATCCATCCGTAAAACCTCTAATTAATGCCAAAACTATCCCTACTACAAAAAGCGCGAGCAGTTGTCCAATATAGACTAAAGTGGAAATAATTGGGTGTAGTTCCAATTGGGATATTTTTCTTGATTCGAATCCAAGAAGTTGGCCATGCTTTTGAAGTTTAAAAGCCGGGATGATATGCCAAGCTGCAAAAAGGCCACTGGTTGCAAGCGCGGCTATAATTCCTCCATAGGTGTTTTCTAAAATTGCAAATAAGATTCCTCTAAATAAAGCCTCCTCAAAAAAGGCAGTCCCGATAGGGATGTGAATTGTCGAATGGTAAAGTATTACTGATATCGGTTTTAGATCTTCGAAAAATTCTTTTCTTTTATTTGCGCCTATCCTTGGGAAAACAATTGCAGCCAAAAAAGGCAAGGAAGCGAAAATTCCAATAACTAACCCCCAAAAAATACCTAAAGATACCAGTGGTGATGTCAGGCCAAGTGTTTTAAAAGATAAGTTGTATATAGCGAATCCCCAGAAGGTAATTAACGCCAGAAAGAAAAGATTTAGAGGAACATAAATATTGGCATGGACCTTGCGGGGTAGAAGATTGACCAAGATATTATAAACAACAACAGTCGTTGACAAGAGTATATGCGAAAGGCTCAGGGGGATCATGCTTTGATCCTTTTCCTAAAGAAGCTTTGCTCGTCCACAAACCAGGTTACTAAATCGAGCAAAAACAGAAGAAACGCGAAAATAAAAAAGACAGTTGCGGTTTGCACATCGATAACCTTAAGAGTCTCGGATGAAGCCAATGAAAAAAGAAAAAATAAGGCTGTTGGCCAGATGATTAAAAATCCTAAAAAAGATGATATATCCGAAATAAATCTCCAGGTTTTTTTTGAATAATAGAAAATACCCAAAGCATCAATAAAAGTAACTAGAAGGAAAAAAATTAAAATTGCATGGTATACATTCAACGCGACTGGCCAGCCAAAGCCCAGCAGTGGATTTAAGGTTTTCAGAAATTGAGGTAGTCTTAGAAAATCAACAAAGTCTTTGGTTATTACATGAAGAAGTGTAATCGTTCCGCAAATTAGTAAAAATATAGATAGATGTACCCATTGCAAAACTGTGATGAGGCGCGAGGGTGTAGCCATATATATATCTTACTAGACCTTGAGGACGAATTGCATGCGTAAAACTAACAAATTTTTGTGTATAATCCAATAAATGCTTGCAAAAATAACTTCTGCCGCAGTCATCGGTCTTGATGCTGTCCCCATTACTGTCGAAGTCGATATTGCTGCCATGGGTCTGCCGTCATTCACAATTGTTGGATTGCCCGATAAAGCAGTTGAGGAGTCAAAAGAAAGAGTTCGTGCTGCCATTAAAAATTCGGGAGCGGATTTTCCTCCCAAAAGAATCACAGTTAATCTTGCTCCTGCCGATCTTCCTAAAGAAGGTCCGGCTTATGATTTACCCATCGCTCTAGGTATCTTGATGGCTTCGGAGCAATTAACACCCAGTAGTCTTTCCAACTCAATTTTTTTAGGTGAACTTTCACTCGACGGATCCCTAAGACGTATTTGGGGAATCTTGCCTTGCGCCATTATGGCCAGGGACAAAAAATTCCAAAATATTTTTTTGCCATATGATAATTTAGAAGAAGCCCAAGTCGTTGATAAATTAAAAATCTTTCCAGTCAAGTCGTTAAGACAACTTTTTGACCACTTTGCTACATCTCATCTTCCTCAGGTTAACCAAAAACAGATACCGACGGCAAAATTTAAAAAGCAAAAATATTCAAATATACAAGATGGAGAGTACGATTTTGAAAACATTCGAGGCCAGGAAAGTGCCAAAAGGGCACTCGAAATAGCGGCAGCCGGTGCTCATAATCTTCTGATGAAAGGACCTCCAGGTGCCGGTAAAACCTTAATGGCCAGAAGCTTTGCCACGATTTTGCCAAGGCTGACTTTTGAGGAAAGTCTGGAAGTTACCAAAATTTATTCCGTTGCAAACCTTCTCAATCAGGATAATCCGATTATTATCATAAGGCCATTTCGCAGCCCCCATCACACCACCAGTAATATTGGTCTAATTGGCGGCGGCAATGTCCCAAGGCCCGGTGAAATTTCACTGGCAAATCGCGGGGTTCTTTTCCTGGATGAATTCCCGGAATTTCCCCGGCATGTCTTGGAAGCCTTAAGACAACCGATGGAGGATGGTTACGTAACAATTTCCCGGGCTGCAGGATCTGTAAAATTTCCCTGTCGATTTACACTGGTTGCTGCTTCTAATCCCTGCCCTTGTGGGTTTTTTGGCGATGAAACCAGAAATTGTACTTGCATGCCTCATATGATAACTTGCTACCAAAAACGCATCTCCGGCCCAATTTTAGACCGTATCGACATGCACATCTCAGTGCCTGCTGTAAAAGTCGAAAAATTAACTAAAGAATTTAAAGCGGAATCGTCAAGCATTATCCAAAAGCGTGTGCAAAAAGCCCGCGATTTTCAACTCAAGCGTTTCAAAGGTTTAAGAATTACATCAAACGCCGAAATGAACAATAAGCAGTTAAAACAATTTTGCAATCTTGATGATCAGTCAATACTCCTTTTGAAACAGGCAATTTCAAAACTCAACCTTTCAGCCCGTGCCTTTCACCGGGTTATCAAAATCGCCCGCACCATTGCCGACCTTGAAGGATCAACCCAGATAAAAAGCAATCATGTAGCAGAAGCTTTACAATATCGACCAAGTAGTACGGAATAAGTAGTTTACCCTGAGCTTGTCGAAGGGCAGAATCACTTCAATATAGACCTGCAATTGATTAAAGTGATTCAAGACCATGAGTAAAATCGAATGGTCACAGAAACATTACAAAATAGGCCGCAAGTAGAATCATAGTCCGGTTATTATGAATGAGAAACAACACATTGAACAAATATCAATAAGAGAGGGCAGTCCGGATGATGTAGACGAACTTGTTTCACTAGCCAACAGAGCAGATGTGAAAAGACTTGTGCCATTTACAGATGTTGTGCCGCGGGGAGAAGAGTATTTCAGAAAAGTATTGAAATTTCAAAGTAATGATTTTTGGGTAAGAGTAGCAACCTTAGATGGCGAGATTGTCGGTTTTATCTCCGGCGAACCAACAATTAACTTGAAGACTAAAGAAAGAATTGAAGGAGTTGAGCACATTAAGACTTTGGTTGTTGATCCCAAACATTGGGGAAAAAAGATAGGGGGCAGACTAGTCAGCGAAGCCATTGAAATTGCGAAGAAGAAGAGCAAAAAACAAATAGAACTTTGGACCCACGAAACTAATTCACGAGCCCAAAGACTTTATGAAGGAAAAGGCTTTAAGCTAACAGGGGAAAGAAAAGAAGCGGAGAATACAAACGAATGGATTGTCCATTATTCTCTAAATATTTAGTGCTAATCTTCAGCTATTTCTCAGCAAAATCAAGATAGAATATATCAGCAGGTCGCCTTGTCACAATTCTTCGAATTCGTGCCAATGGCGCTCCTCTGATATAATTTTGTCGCTTTCGCTCAAAATTATAATATTTGCTTATGAGGATTTTAGTTGTTGAAGACGAGCATAAAATTGCCAATTCTGTAAAGCGCGGTTTAGAGCAGGAATCTTATGCGGTGGATGTAGCTTACACTGGCTCTAATGGCTATGATCTTGCTTCAGTCGAAGAATATGATCTTATTATTTTAGACCGACTGCTTCCCGAAATGGACGGGATAGAGATAGCAAAGAAACTCAGGGAACAAAAAATCCATACGCCAATTCTGATGTTGACCGCAAAAGGACAGGTCACTGACCGTGTCGAAGGACTTGACGCCGGAGCCGATGATTATCTGGTAAAACCATTCGCCTTTGAGGAGCTTCTGGCAAGAATTAGAGCTTTGACAAGAAGGCCAAAAGACAGCTTGGGGATGATTTTAACAGTTTCCGATTTAATGCTTAACAGCGCAAATTACGAAGTCAAACGGAGTGCCAAATCAATCCAACTTTCAAGCAAAGAATATGCGCTTTTGGAATATTTGATGAGACACCCGGACCAAACTTTAACAAAGGACCAAATCATCAGTCACGTCTGGAATTATGATGCCGACGTTTTGCCAAACACAGTTGAAGTTTATATCGGATACTTGAGAAATAAAATCGATAAGCCGTTTAAAAATAGACCAGCCCTGATCCAGACGGTGAGGGGATTCGGATATAAAATTGGTTAAATTTTTAATTTAAAATTTTCACTTTTTGATTTATCAAAAATACGCTTTGGTATTTTCATTGAAATCTAAATGATTAAATTTTTAAACATTAAAACATTGAAAATTTATTTAAAATTGTAAATTAAGAATTGAAAATTAACTACCATGTTCAACGAAGCTCGAATCAAATTAACAGCTTGGTATTTACTGATCATCATGACGATCAGTATCTTATTCAGTCTTGTAATTTACACCACTCTCAATAGAGATCTTGTAAGGATTGAACGTTTTCAGCAACTAAGGCAAGAGGAAAGACAAGGATTAGTACCTACCCTGGAACAACTTCGCCAAGAGCGTGAGCGTTTAGGTCAACCAGTACCTCCCATCCCGCGGAATTTTAGCGTGCCCGATCCGGAACTTGTTTCAGAGGCCAGAGCAAGACTTATCACAATACTGATTTTAGTCAATCTTGGCATTTTTGGCTTTGCGGGTCTTGCCGGATACTTTTTGGCAGGAAGAACTTTGCGGCCAATAAAAGTTATGGTTGATGAACAAAACAGATTCATTACCGATGCTTCACATGAACTGCGAACTCCTCTGACTTCTCTGAAATCAGAGACGGAGGTCGCCCTAAGAGATAAAAAACTAACTCTGGCCGATGCTAAAAAACAGCTTGTCAGCAATCTTGAGGAAGTGAATAATTTGCAAACTCTTTCTGACAACCTGATCAAACTGACCCAATATCAAAAAGGCAGCAATAATTTCATCTTCGAAAAAATCTCGCTTAAATCTATCGTTGACGAAGCATGCAAAAAAGTCGCGAGTCTTGCCAAACAAAAAGGTGTAAAAATAAACAACACTGTTAAAAATTTTAGTATCAAGGCTGAAAAAAATAGTTTTTGCGAACTGTTTGTAATTCTCTTGGATAACGCAGTCAAATACAACCCGAAAGGAACAGAAATAGTTTTGTCATCAGAAAAAACCGATGATCATGTCATTGTCGAAATTTCCGACAATGGGGTGGGAATTAACAAAGAAGAAATTCCGTATCTTTTTGACAGATTCTACAGGTCAGATAAATCACGCACTAAATCAAAAGTCGCAGGATATGGTTTAGGCCTGGCGATTGCCAAAGAAATAGTTGAAAAGCACAACGGTACAATTAAAGTAGAAAGTAAAGAAGGTAAAGGCCCCACTCCGCATAAAGCTACGAGGGGCAAGGGAACCACTTTCATAATTCGAATCCCCTTAAAACACTAAAAGTTTCTAAGCGTTTTTTCAGGTTGGGTTGGTACACTCACTTTGTCATCCTGAGGGAGTGAAACGACTGAAGGATCTTTTTTTAGACGGAGCCCTCATTCGCTAAAGCTTCGGAGGGTAAAAAGGTCTCCGACCCAGAGGGTCTCTGACCCGGAGGGAGGTGAAAAGGATATTAAAAGCAAAATTGTTTTGGCTATTGTCGGACTTGCACTAGTTGGTACTGTCCTGTTTGGCGCAGTAAATACATTTGCCCAAAGTGCTGTCAGTGATCAAAATTCAATGTCGTCTTTGGTCCAAAAAATTGCCGATAAGTTCGGACTTAACAAGGACGAAGTTCAGGCAGTTTTTGACCAGAATAGACAGGAGCATCAGGCCCAAATGCAAACAAGATTTGAAGATCAGTTAACTCAAGCTGTCACAGACGGGAAAATAACCGAAGAGCAAAAGCAGCTAATTCTGCAAAAACATAAAGAGTTGCAGGAAAATCGTCAGTCTAAAATGGAAGAGATGAAGGATATGAGTGTTGAGGAAAGAAGGACTGCGATGGAAAAGGAAAGACAGGAGCTTGAGAATTGGGCTAAAGAAAACGGAATAGACCTCAAATATCTGATGGGCGGATTTAAAGGACATTTTGGTGGATTTAGAGGTGGATGGAAGTGAACGAGTTTGACTCGGTAAAAACAGCTCCTGGGAATTCGGGAGCTGTTTTTTTAATTCTAGATAAATGAACTCAGTCTTGTATTCACGAATTAATTCATGGAGACAAAAATGCATTTCTATTTTATTTAAGGCAAGTTCTCGACAAATCTTTCGACCATGAGCTCAAAACCGAATGGCTCGAACAATAAATATCAAAAATTGGTGTTGCCAATGTTCTAAGCTAGTTCTCAGGTTTCCTCCTTTAAAATTTACCAAATGGCTAAGACTAATAGTCAGTCGTCAAATTTTGTCGCCAAGACGAAAGGTTTCATTACAGGCCGGAAGAAATTGGCGGCAATTTTAATACTTATCATTGTTATATTAGGATTTGGTCTTTGGCGGTTTTTAGGTGATAAAGGACAACAGCCCCAGTATCAAACAGCCCAAGTCGAGAGGGGAACGATTGTTTCTTCTGTTTCCGCTTCGGGCCAGGTTATAAGTTCAAACCTGGTGAATATAACGAGTTCCTCAACCGGTATTGTAAAAGATGTTTTTGTCACGGACGGAGAAAAGATCACAAGCGGTCAGAAGATATTGGAAATCACTTTAGACCAGGCAGGCCAAGCAAAAAATGCCCAAGCATATTCAAGTTATCTTCAAGCTAAAACGAATTTAGATGCTGCCAACGCCAACGCTTACAGCCTCCGGTCTAAAAAGGATACCGCCTGGAAGAAATTTTACGATCTTGCTACAAACACCCAGTATCAAAATTCTGATGAAACGCCGCGCGAAGACATGAGAAATTCCTCGGCCGAATTTCAGTCAGACCAGGCAGACTGGCTGGCAGCAGAGGCTAAATACAAAAATCAGACAGCAGTTATAAGCCAGGCTCAACAGGCAGCTTCAAGTGCCTGGTTGTCCTATGAGCAATCTTCTCCAATAGTTACCTCACCAATGTCTGGCACGATAGACAACATTACATATGTACCTGGAATGATTCTTGCCCAACAAACATCGACTACTAACAATGCAAATCAGCGAGTTGCCGTTGTTAAAAACGAAAGTACACCTATCATTTCCGTTAATCTTTCAGAAATAGATGTTCCAAAAGTTAAGGTTAATCAAAAAGCGACCGTAACTTTCGATAGTATTACCGACAAAACTTTTACAGGGAAGGTAATTTCAGTTGACAGAATCGGGGTAACAACATCGGGAGTTACGAGCTATCCGGCAGTTATCCAAATTGATACAGACAACCAGGAAATACTTCCTAATATGGCAGCGACTGCCAATGTAATTATCGAGACGAAAGATAATGTTTTGAGTGTTCCCGCATCGGCTATCCAAAATACAACTGGTCAGACAACCGTTAATATTTTGAAAAATGGCCAGCCTCAGGAAGTGTCGGTAGTAACAGGGATCAGCTCAAGTGCCCAAACTGAAATCGTTTCCGGACTTTCAGAAGGTGAAACTGTTGTTGTCCAAACAACAACTCAGCAAGGACAAGGGTCAAACCAGGGAACTTCGCCGTTTAGCACATTTGGCGGTGGCGGTGGAAGGTTTATACAAGGCCGCTAGAGTATGAAACATGATCAAAGCCTCACACATTTCCAAGATTTACCAAAAAGACTCGGTTGAAACAGTTGCTCTTTCTGATGTCTCCTTTGAAGTTAAAAAAGCCGAATTTGTAGCGATTATGGGCCCATCCGGGTCCGGTAAGTCAACTCTCATGCATATTCTTGGGGCTTTGGATTTACCAACAAGCGGAACATATATTCTTGACGGCGAGAAGGTAGGCAACCTTTCTGATGATGAGCTGGCGGATATTAGAAATCGCAAAATTGGCTTTATTTTTCAGGCATTCAATTTGCTTCCAAGGATCAGCGCGCTGGAAAACGTCATGTTACCAATGTCCTACGCCCAAGTACCAAAAGGTGAAAGGCTGGAAAAAGCAAAAAAATTACTTGGGCAAGTTGGGCTTGGGGATCGTATTAGCCATACATCTAGCCAGCTTTCCGGAGGGCAACAACAAAGGGTAGCAATAGCCAGGGGTTTGTCTATGAACCCCTCGATTCTTTTGGCGGATGAGCCAACAGGAAACATTGCAACTGCTCAGGCAGAAGAAATTATGCAGATTTTTGAAAACTTAAATAGGGAAGGACACACAATAATTATGATTACTCATGAGCCAGAAATCGCAAGGCACGCAAAACGCACAATTACTATTCGCGACGGAAATATTGTGGAAGATAGCAATAATCAAAAGCAAAAGAGAATCAAGAAAAATTAACCTAATTGACCTAATTTTTAGTTGACCTAAATAATTTATGAATTTGGAAATTATTTAGAAATTAGAGTAATTAGAATAATTAGAAATTTTAGAGATATGGAATTTATAGAAATAATTACAGAATCAATAGGAACACTAAGGCTTAATAAGATGAGAACCGGTCTGGCGGCTCTGGGTATTATTATCGGAATAACCAGTGTGATAGCTCTGATTTCACTTGGCCAGGGAAGCCAAAAATCTATTGAAAATCAGATACAATCATTAGGCTCAAACCTATTAACCGTAAACCCTCGGGGGCAAAGTACAGGTCCAGTTCAGGCGGCCGGCGGAAGCGGAACAAGCCTGACTTTAGATGATGCCAAAGCGCTTGCGAGTACAAGCCAATTGACTACCATAAAAAGTGTATCCCCAGAATACTCTGGCAGAGCTCAAGTTATGGCAGGTAGAAACAACACCAACACACAGATTATTGGTGCCTATCCTCAATATGCAGATATTAGAAAAATAAGCGTACAATCCGGATCTTTTATCAGTCAACGGGACGTTGAAGCGATTGCAAAAGTCGCGGTAATCGGTCCTCAGGTGGCTGTTGATTTGTTTGGAGAAGGCATAAATCCGGTTGGCCAAAACATCAGGGTTAACGGCCAGACTCTGCGGATAATCGGACTGACAGTCGAAAAAGGGGGAAGTGGATTTAATAATCCTGACAACGCAATCTATGTTCCTCTCTCGACAGCCCAAAAACAGCTTTTCGGGGCAACTCACCTGACAAGTATCGGCGTAGAGGCCACTAGTCCTGATGTGATGACCCAGGCACAGAATGAAATTGGTTACTTTCTTCTTTCCCAGCACAAACTTAAGGATCCGGCAGATGCAGATTTTTCAATTTTTTCCCAAAGCGACATTTTATCTACCGTCTCTCAAGTTACAAGTACATTTACCGCGCTTCTTTCAGGAATTGCCGCAATCTCCCTTTTGGTCGGCGGGATCGGTATTATGAATATTATGCTGGTGACTGTAACCGAAAGAACCAGGGAAATCGGCTTAAGGAAAGCGCTTGGTGCTAAAAAGGGGATAATTGTCAGGCAGTTTCTAACAGAAGCGATACTCCTAACCCTGATAGGCGGTTTTGTCGGGATGATTGTCGGCATTGTAATTTCCTATGTACTTTCAAATATTATTAATCTTCCTTTTGTTATAGCTGTAACGTCAATCGTTCTTGCGATAGGTGTTTCTGGAGCAATCGGTATAATCTTCGGCTGGTATCCGGCTCAAAAGGCGGCTAATTTACAACCGATCGAGGCTTTGCGGTATGAGTAAAGCCGAGATCCTGAGTTTGTCGAAGGATAGAAGCCCTACGATATGAGTGACTCCTTTGCTCACTCCTGATGTGTGCAAAGTTGCAGTCAGGCTCACACCGGAGTGTTACGATAACTGATTAATAACTTAAGCGAGGAGGTGAAACTATGAAAAACACATCAGCGATTCTAGTAATGATAGTCCTTGTTATTATTGTCGCAGCTGGAGCATTTTTTGCGGGTATGAAATATCAACAGTCAAAGAGTCCTCGACTGGGAAATTTTCAAGGATTAAGAAACGGACAGCTTCAAGGAGGACAAAATCAGGGACTTAGACCGGTTAACGGAGAAATCATCGCTCAGGACGAACAAAGCATTACCGTCAAACTTTCCGATGGTTCAAGCAAAATTGTGCTTATAGGCGAAAGTACATCTATTAACAAATCAGCAGAAGGATCAAAAAACGACCTAATTGTTGGAGAAAATGTAGCCGTCTTTGGGACAAACAATTCAGACGGCAGTGTTACTGCCCAAAATATTCAACTCAATCCAGAATTTAGAGGAGCACCTGCAGGATCAAATAACTAATATCGTCAGTTAAAGGCCGTAAACACAAGTGGTTGAAGGGGGAGTTGTACTGTTTGTATCAATGGCTTTCATTGATGCCGAACTCCAAACCCAATAAGTTCCTGTTGACTCAAGCTTCCCAGAAACAGCAATTTCTTTTCCATCCGCGCACCGCAGATACCCATATGCTTCTCCCGAAGGTGAAGTTGGAACCTCAATGACAGTTTTAGAGGTAACCAGTTCATTAAGAGAAACAGGATACTTACTATTTCCAGGTGTTGTGTAATAGACTTGTAGAGCTTGTGCTATTTGGCCAACACCAGATTTAACAACGGAGTCTCTCGCCTGAATCGTCCTTTGTCCGACATCCCCATTTTTAGCAAAAACCCGGTCAAGCGCTTCCTCAACCTGTTTGGCCTCATCTGTCGGCAATTGTTCGATATTTATAAATGTGTTTGAAATCAATGTTTTACCTTCTTGTGTTGTCGTTGTCCCAATTGATTTAAGAGCTTTAAGATAGCCGCGGGCAATTATCAACCAGTCGTCCTGAACATATTGTTTATACTGCTCTTCTTTAGTAAGGAAATAATCAACTATTCCCATGAGATTTTCAGGAACGATATACGCCACGCCTCCGATAGTTTTCGGGCTTCGGGCAAATTGTTCACTCCAGCGAGGATCTTTGATTAAGGTACTATCGCTCTCCTTTGGGAAATCAATAAGTTCTTTCAGCGATTGGCTGGAAGCACCGACGGAAAAAATTGTCAAACTGTCAGTCACCGTAAAACGAAAAGCAAACTTATCGCCCTCATAATCATAAATGGGAAATGAATAGATCTTACTGGTTTGATAGGGTTCAATTTCTGGTTCGATCCGCGGCTTGTCGAAAAGAGTTTCCGGAGTCTGTTTAAGAACATTAAAATTGCAATCAACAGGAGGATTTGTTCCATCGATATAACCGGCTCTTCCTAATTTGGAACTAAAAGCCCAATAACGTCCGGTTTCTTCAGACTTTGCAAAAATGGCAGCTTCTGTCCCGTTATCACATCTTAAGTAATTGTAATTTCCCCCTGAAGCTGGTTTAGGTAAGGTTTTAAGGTACTCAGAAGATACCAGATCATTCAAGGAAGTCGGATACAAACCCTGTCCTGGTGTAGTGTAATACGCCTGAAGAGCTGTCGCTATTTGTCCGACGTCGTTTTTCATACTTGCGTCTTGCGCTTGTTTTAATCTGGTACCCATAAAATCCACCATTCTAAATTTGACCAATTTTTGCTCCACCAGTTGAGGATCTTTGATCTCAAAGACAAACAAAATCTCCGGAGCTTTTTGGGAATCCGCGGCGACAATCATGGCCGCATTCTGGTCCATCCAGGAAAGTAAATCCGCATCAACATCAATCTGAAAAGCCTCTTTAATCTGCTTTTTAAATTCCTCGATGCCTTTTTTCGCATCCTCAAAAGCCTTCTTCTGCTGCTCGTCACTGGAATTTTTTGAAACATCCTCCAATTGGTTTAGCTGGTCTTGAATCGAATCTCTAATGTTTTTAGCCTCTCCGTAAAACAGTGGCGATTTACCGTCGAAAGTAGCCGGCAGCTTATTGGCCAGCGAACTTTCCATAGAAAATCCGTGCTTAAGCATATTCTCGATTTTTTCGCTAATTTCTGATTTTTTGGTTAGCTGATAAGAAGTAAAATCGACACCATTGTCTTGGGCAACAATGGTTAAGCCTCGTTTGGTTGTAAAAACGTTATCACCTTGACTATTTCTTTCACGCGTATCGTAACTTTGGCCAAACCAAAAATTCTGTGGCAAAGTTGTTGCAGGCATTATGTTTGAGAACGGGTCCAAAACTTGCCTTTGATAAAATTTCAAAAGATATTCTTTGGGAAAGTGGCTGGTAATTTCATTATGCTCTTCGTCCTCCTCAATACTTTTTAGTTTTTTCTCCTTAGCGTTTGTTGCCAAATCAATAATTTTTTTAACATCGCTTTCTCTTTCTGCTGCTACCAAAAACTCATTGAGGTTTACCGAAAAGATTGACTTAGAAAGAGGCAAGGTCACTTGGTAAGGAATAGGGCCGGTGGAAAATCTTTGCGCACTTTCATCCATCTTCTGACTTTTAAGTTCAAACTTTGCAATTTTGGCACTACCATAGGCTTCTTTAGTTGTTGTAATGTTTGCGTCATCTTCAAGGTTGGCAAGCTTTTCCTTGGCTTCTTTTGCATCTTTCAAGGCGACAATATTAACAAGCTGTTCTAAAGCATTTCCCCCTACGCTTGAGTCTTCAGGGGAGATTTTAGCCAGGAAAATTTCCTCCTCTGCCAAATTTAGAATCTCTTTAAACGGATCCTTTTGGGTGCCAAAAATTTCCCCTCGCCAATCATCAAGATACTTAATCATCTTCTCTCCTCCCGGCAGTTTTTTGGATAAATCCAAAAGTTTTTGCACTTGGGGGTGTTTTTTAACGGAAAGTCCCAAATAGAACTGGGTATCATCGGGCAGTAATGTGTAGCTGGTAACTCTTTGGTTTAAGTAGTAAAAGACTCCTCCTGCCCCAAGACCGATAACAAGAACCAACAAAACAAAGGCCAAAACCAGCTTACTTTTTAGAAAACCTAATCTCGATGGAGATTCACCGGGAGGCGGGACTGGTGGTTGATTGACAGAAACCCCTGCACTGGGAATAGGTGGAAACTGGGAGGGAGATGCAGGCAGTGCTGGTTCTTCTTGAGGAGCTTGGGGCGATTGAAATAGAGCTGAAGTGGGATTTTGGGGAATCGGAGGCGGAGGATCAGTTGGAAGTGAGGCTTCCGGAAGAGGTTCTTCAGGAGGCGAATCAACTTGGGAAACATTGGAAGTATTCCCAACAGGCGGTAATGAATCCTGATTTATTTGGGGAAAACGGCCGTCTTTTCCATCTGTCATCCTAATTTAATAATAAACTTATAATCGCTTAGCAGTAAACCCCACTTTCTTATTAATTTAAACCTGTCTAGTAAAATATGAGAGATGTTAGAATAAGAGCGTGAAGAAAATTACTATTATCTTCCTGTTACTCGTCATTATTTTTCTAATTGTTTTGGCAGTTGCTGCGGTTATTGCCAGCTTTGTGATTGTAAAACCTACCACCGAGGCAATCAATCAAAAACTAACGGAGCATTTTTCTAAAATTGTGCGTATTCCCAAAGGTATTTTGCCTCCGAATATAGATTTCAACCAAACCAGTTATCTTTGGGAAATGGAAACAACTGAAAAAGAAGTGATCGGCGTAAAATTTACCTACACGCCTGCCTTTTTGAAAGATCAAAATGTCATAGTGGCGACTTTGGAAATGCCCGAAGGGTCAGATGCCAGTATTTTTGATAAAGTTTTGCCGGCGATAATAACCGATAAGCAATCGGTAAATTCAGCTCTTGATGTTAAAAAAGCAAATTTATCAGCAAATCAGGAATCAGGATATAGCAAAATAATGCTTTCAGTTAAAGAAGATACCCAACAAACAGTCAAAATTACTTGGCAGTATGATAAGGTGAATCTGACTGAGGATTTGACTCAAGAATATACTAAATTAGCTGCATATCCTTCATTCATATTGAAGATACTTTATAGTCTTCCTCATTTAGTAATAGGATTACTTGGAGGCTAATATGGAAAGAAAAAACCCCACAAAAATAACTACATAGTTTATCTTGGGGTTTTCTCTAATTTCGTAACCGAATTTAAAAATATTTAGTCGTTTTCTAACCACCAATTTTGAACATTGTCGTGCCGCAAACCGGACATTTACCTTTCATTGCTGGTTTCCCATTCTTCATGGTTACTTTTTGAGCATTGGGATCGTCTCTCTTTGCGCGACACTTGACGCAATACATTTCAGCCATTCTATTTAATCACCTCCTTAGACAGAAATATTTGAAAGTCTAGGTTCTATCCTTCGATTTCACTCAGGATAAATTTGAGGCTACCTAGCTTCAACTAGCCTCAACCATAGCATAGCCTCGAAGCTAAAGTCAAGCACCACCAATCTAAATGGGTAGTGCGCAGTCCCCATCAGGCTACAGCCGCTCCTCAATTTGGTTTTAGAATCAATGATATCTTAGGAAGAAAAGCAGTGTAATTTGAGCTGATATAATTAAGCTAGTGAGTAAGATAATTTTCACTAAATCTCCTTTTACGTAATTATAATTACTCTCGATTGTCCGTATACCAACTCCCTGTTTAACATTTGATGAAGACAGTTTCTTTTCTGATTCAGTTTTTGCTTCTTTTCCCAGATAATCAAAAACTTGCTCCTTAACAATAATAAATCGACGGGAGGCTGCAGAAATTTTTGCTCTCCTGGTTTTAAACGGCATAACTCTATGACATATATTAACACAACACTCCGACTCACCGATCCATCAATCACTCGATTTGACTGAAGAGTCAATGGTGAGCTTGTCGAACCCATTGACTCTTCGATTTAACTCAGAGTCATCCTGAGCGAAGTCGAAGGATTGACAATCCTGCAACTTGCATGGTAAAAGAAGGGGTACTAAATTTATTCAACATGACACTGGTGTTTTCCAAGCAAAGCTTAGGCTAAAAGATGTGGCAACAGGTAAGAGCCACCGATTATTTACTTATCGTATTAGGAATCTGGCTGGCAATCTTAAGTGTTTATCTTATAAAAACGATTGGCCACTATCGAAGACTTACAAAAGGAGCTAAGGGACAGACCCTCGATAGGATATTAGAAGAGGTAATTGAAAAAGTTAACTTGCAAAATGAAAATAGACAGCAGCTTACAAAACAAATTCAAAAACTTGACCAGGCCCAGAAGGGCAGTTTTACTAAACACGCACTTATCAGATTCAACCCTTTTGAGGATACGGGAGGAGACCAAAGCTTTGTTTTAGCCCTTCTGGATGGTGCTAATAATGGCGTGGTTATATCATCTCTACACTCAAGAGGCGGAACTAGAGTTTATGCGAAAGGGGTTTCTGGTGCAAAACCAACAACCCATCCATTCTCTAAGGAGGAAAAAGAGGTAGTTGAAAAAGCTGCCCGCCAAGCCGTTTAACTAAAGCTCGGCTTGGTAAAAAATAACTTTGAATAAGAAAAAACTGCTATTAGTTCTTATTGGGATACTAGTTTTATATTTTGCGTCGGCAGGACTGTCATATATGGTATTTAATGCAGTTTTGAAGGGACCAGTAAATATAGTCACACCTTTCGGGAGTTTAACTGATGTCACTTCGGGCAACGAGGAAGGCGTAAAAGATCGTCCTTGCCCATTAAATGGTGCCCTTTACACCAAGAATAGGGAACAAAAATGGCAAGAGAGAAGGCCGCTTGGTGTTATGGTTGAAAATCACGTGGATGCCAGACCAACACTTGGCTTGTCTCGGGCAGACGTAATTTATGAAGCAGTTGCCGAAGGGGGTATTACCAGGTTTTTAGCTGTCTATCTCTGTCAAGACGCTGGAGATATTGCACCTGTAAGATCTGCCAGGACTTACTTTTTAGACTGGGTATCTGAGTACAATGCACTCTATGCTCATGTAGGCGGTGCGAATACACCCGGACCTGCCGATGCTCTTGGTCAAATAAGACAGTACGGTATTTTGGATATGGATCAGTTTGGTTTAGGATTCCCGACTTTCTGGCGAGGCACGGATAAGCTTGCTCCCCATAACGTTCACTCAACGACTCAAAAACTTTGGGAAGCAGCAAGTGAGCGTAAATTTGGCCCGGAAGATGAAGAAGGCGTCAGATGGGATAAGAATTTTATAGAGTGGAAATTTAAAGATGATGCCAGCCTTGAGGCGCGTGGCGATCAGAAACCAGTTATCGTTCCTTTTTGGCAGCAGTCTTCCGATTACACAGTTACTTGGAATTACGACAAACAAGCGAATTTGTATCGTAGGACTCATCAAAACGTGGCCCAAAACGATCCAATTACTAATGAACAGCTTTCCGCCAAAAATATGATAGTTCAGTTTCAGATTGAAAAGACTGCTAATGACGGTTATCCCGACGGCCATCTTCTTTACGGAACAACAGGCACAGGCAATGCTCTTGTTTTTCTAGACGGCCAGGTGATTAAAGGTAAATGGGTTAAGAAAGATAGAATATCAAGAACCCAGTTTGTAGATGCCCAAGGTAAAGAAATTCAACTTAATAGAGGTATGATTTGGATTGAAACTGTGCCAGTTGACAGTGATATCGAATATTAACAAAGTAGCCTGCCCAAAAACTATTTTCCAGTCTGCCATTTAATCTAACAATCAAATCTTTGATTTGAAAGCGATAATAAATGTTAGTTGATATTTTAATCTCAAAAGTCAGAGTCAAAATCCTTGAGCTTTTCTTGAGTAATCCGGGTCAAATTTACCATGTCAGAGAGATCGTAAGAAGAGTGGATGAGGAAATAAATGCTGTCAGGCGAGAGCTTGCAAGGCTTGAAAAAACCGGACTTTTGCTGAGTGAGTGGCGGGCTAACAGGAGATTCTATTCTCTTCGTCGTGATTATGTCTTTTTTAATGAATTACTCTCAATTATCAATAAAAGTGTGGGTCTTGGAGGGGCAATTTTAACAAGTAAAGCCAAACTTGGCAAAATTAAGTATGCAATGCTTTCGAGCTCATTTGCTAAAGGAAGACCCTATACGCAGAATGAAGTTGATCTTTTTGTTGTCGGTACAATTATTCTGCCGGAACTTGGCAGTATTATTCGGGAAGAAGAAGCAAGGCGTAACCGCGAGATAAATTTTACTCCAATGACCGAGGAAGAATTTAATTTTCGCAAAAATCGCCGTGACCCATTCGTCATGGGAATTTTAGCAAAACCCAAAGTCATGCTAATTGGCGATGAAGAGGAAATGGTTAAGCTTTAAGATTTCTGCCAATGCTTAAAAAGCCAAGACGTATCCTTTTTTTAATTCTAATATTAACAGTCGCCGCGTTTTATCTTGATCTTCCCATAATTAAGTTTAAAGGTGTAGAACTTTCCCATCCAAAAATTAATACAAGAATATTCAAAAGAGACCTGGAACCAAAACTCGGTTTAGATCTTGCCGGAGGGGTTCAGTTAACAATGTCGGCAGATATGACCAATATTGAACCGCAGGATCGTGATACGGCACTTGGTTCTGCTAAAGACATTGTGGAGAATCGAATAAATTCGCTGGGTGTTGCTGAGCCGGTGATTCAAACTGCTAAAACACAGAGTCAATACCGGCTGATTGTAGAAATTCCGGGAATTTCCGATATTGATCAGGCGGTCTCAATAGTTAAAAAAACAGCTCATCTTGAGTTTCAAATTATCAAAGCTGATGCTCCACCGGAAGCTACTTATGCCGCTACACCGGAATACTTTGAAGCTTCTGGGCTTACTGGTAAAGATCTAAAAAGAGCCACCGCTGCTCCCAGTCAAGATCCCCAATCACCAGGCTATGTGGTCAACTTAGAATTTAACAGTGAAGGAGCCAAGAAATTGGAAGAAATTACTACAAACAACCTCGAAAAACCTATGGCTATGTATCTTGACGATCAACCAATCTCCTGGCCACCGCCTATTATTAAAGCCGTTATAACCGATGGCAATGCTCAAATCACTGGTGGGTTTACTTCCCAGCAAGCCAAACAACTAGCTATCCAACTTAATGCCGGTGCACTTCCAGTACCTTTAAACATTGAAAGCCAAACCAGAATCGGCCCAACGATTGGCACTGATTCAATACAAAAAAGTCTCTTTGCAACGGCAGTTGGTCTGGTGTCCGTTGCAATTTTTATGATCGTTTGTTACCGGGTACTTGGTATATTCGCAGTTGCCGCCCTTTGTATCTATACTCTTATTGTTTTTGCAATTTTCAAAATAATTCCAGTTACCCTGACTTTAGCAGGTATTGCCGGTTTCGTCCTTTCTATTGGTATGGCCGTCGATGCCAACATATTGATCTTTGAAAGAATAAAAGAGGAACTCCGCTGGGGTAAGCCCAAACACGACGCTTTTTTTACAGGATTTGACAGAGCTTGGTCGTCAATCCGTGATTCAAATGTTTCGTCTTTGATTACTACGGCTATCCTTTTTAATTTTGGTACGGGTTCAATCAGAGGATTTGCCCTAACACTGGCAATCGGAATTTTAGTCTCGATGTTTTCGGCAATTACAGTAACCAGAACCTTTATTAGAGTGTTCTGGGTGAGGAAGATAGAATGAATCTTATAAAATACCGCAACTGGTTTTTTGTCTTATCACTTCTGGTCATTATTCCTGGCGTGATTGCCCTTTCGACTTGGAGGCTAAAACTGGGAATTGATTTTGCCGGTGGAACTTTATGGGAAATTAAATTTACACAAAAGGAAAAAGTTGAAAGAGACGAAATCCACAACTTCTTTGTTCAAGAACAAGTGGAAGCCTCATCAGTTGCTCAGACTTCCGATAATTCAGCCTTAGTGCGGATGAAAGTTACCGATGAAGCAAAAATCAATGATCTAAAGACTAAACTCAATTCAAATTTCGGTGAAACCGAAGATGTCCGTCTGGAGACTGTCGGGCCGGTTGTTTCCAAAGAGTTAGCCCAAAAAGCTTTCATCGCTGTCGCCATTTCAATCTTGGCAATTGTTTTATATATCACTTGGGCTTTTAGGCAAGTCCCAAAGCCGGCATCGTCGATTGCCTTTGGTATTTGTACGATAATCGCGCTGATCCACGACGTTATTGTAGTTGTAGGGATTTTTGCAATTTTGGGACATTTCTTTGCAATTGAAGTTGATTCGCTTTTTATAACGGCACTTTTGACTGTTATCGGGTTTTCGGTTCACGACACAATAGTCGTTTTTGACAGAATCCGCGAAAATCTCAAAAAACATGGTGATTTTCCATTTGAAGAAGTAGTTAACCATTCGCTTCTGCAGACGATGGGAAGATCACTTTCCACATCACTGACAGTAGTTTTTGTTCTTCTGGCACTTCTGCTTTTTGGCGGTGCATCTATCAGAAACTTCGTACTGGCGCTTTTGGTAGGGATAATTTCCGGTACCTACTCCTCAATCTTCAGCGCCAGCCCACTCCTAGTCGTCTGGCAGAATTTAAAGCTTCGAAATAAAAAATGAAAGTAGTATTGCTTCCAGGGAATGGTTATCATGATGACATTAATAAATATTACTGGTTCCCATACTTAATTGAAAAACTGACACATTTGGGCTTAGAAGTTATTGCCAAAAATATGCCGGACTGGTATCTTGCACGTCGGAAATATTGGGAGCCTTTTATTATTGATACATTAAAAGCAGACAAAAACTCAATTCTTGTTGGACACTCATCCGGCGCAGCCGCGACTATGCGTGTGCTTGAAAAGATAAAAGTTTTTGGTGCAATTTTAGTTGCTGGGCATTACACAGACCTTGGTTATAGGGAAGATAAATTAAGCGGCTATTTTGATGAACCTTGGAAGTGGTCGACAATTAAAAAGAATACCAAATGGATTGCTCAGTTTGCCTCTAAAGATGACCCCTTTATTCCAATTGAGCATTCACGATTCATTAATAACAAATTAAATACGGAATATTTCGAGTTTGAAAATGAGCAACATTTTGGCTACCCTAACCCTAAAAAAGAATTTCCGGAAATTATTGAGTTAATTAAAAAGAAGATTAAAAATAATTCTTCAATTTTTATATTCTTTTAATCTTTTTTGCAAATAATCGCGGTTATTTTTCTTAGGATCGTCGGCGACTTGTTCGAAAAGCATTTTTAACACTTCGCCGACTTTTGGTCCAGGTTTGATATTTAGAATCTTCATTACGTCGTGACCGTCGACTTTAAGATCAGCAACAGTAAACGGTTTTTTCATAACATCCTTTAGCCGTTTTCTGAAAAGTTTAAGTCTCCAGGATTCCGGCTGCTGCAATCCGCCGCCAAGCCTGTCGCCGATTCTCAAATCCATCATATCCTCGATGTTTTCGATCCCGATATTTCTGATAAATCGTCGCAAAGCCTTGTCTGTCTGATTTTCATTAACGCTAAATTGATGCCAACGGACCAATTTGAATAATTTTTCTCTCTGGGTATTAGTAAGATGGAGTCTTTTGGCAATTTGTAAAGCTTGTCTTGAGGAGACAAGCTCATGATTATGAAAAGTTCTTACGCCTTCTTCGGTAACAGCCGCTACTTTGGCTTTACCAGTATCATGAAGTAGGGTCGCCAGACGAGTGATTGTATCTTTGGAAGGACAATTTCTCAGACTCATGACACAGTGAGTTCCGACGTCATAAATATGATGGCGCTGGGGACTTTTTTGCTCAACAGTAAAACACTCATTAAGTTCCGGCAAAATTATTTGCAGAAGTCCAAGATCACGAGCCAAGAGAATGCCGTCAGCAGCATTCTCAGATCCTAGTATTTTAAAAAGTTCATCCCGAATTCTCTCGCCGGAGATTAACAAAAGAGCTTTAGCATTTTTCTTGATTGCTGCAGCTGTTTTATCTTCAATTTTAAAACCTAATGTTGTAGCAAAACGAGTCGCTCTTAAAAGTCTTAATGCGTCCTCCCTAAATCGTTTATCCGGATCGCCAACCGCGCGAACTAGTTTGTTTCTTAGATCTTTTTGGCCATCAAACGGGTCAACCAAATTGTCTTTTTCAACTTTCAACTTTCCATTTTCAATTCGCAGGGCCATTGCATTAATCGTAAAATCACGCCGTGACAAGTCCTCCTCTAGTGTCTTTCCCCAGACAATTACGTCGGGATGTCTTTTGTCTGTATATTTTTCTTCCGTTCGGTAAGTCGTAATTTGAATAGTTAACTTTTGACTTTGAAGTACTACCCCCACCGTACCAAATCGATTATTGTAAAATGACCCCTTAATTAATTTTAAAATTTCCTCGGGTCTGGCATTGGTTGTAAAATCCCAATCGCTAATATCTTTTTTTGCCAAAAAATCCCTGACCGCACCTCCAACAATAGCTACCTCAAAACCGGCTTTTACTATGGCCTGCAGAATGTTTACAAGTTCTTTATCCATCTACTAAAATTATATCTCTTTTCTTAAGCAGACATTCATATTTCTTGATAGAATGATTTGGTGGTTACACACATCTGGAACGTAATTTCACCTTCTGTTAGCAATAAAGGTAAAAATTGGCTCCCCTCCCTACTTGCAAAAAATAGGGGACTGACTTCTAAAAAGAAACTTGAAGAATTTTTGAATCCCAAGTTCGAACAGATTCTTGAGGTCAAACTGACTGATGTTGAGAAAGCGTTGAAACGGATTTCAAAAGCCATCAGCAGTAAGGAAAAGGTAATTATTTATTCCGATTATGACGCTGACGGCATTTGCGGTACAGCAATTTTATGGGAAACTCTCCATGATCTTGGCGCTGATACCTTACCCTATGTACCTCATAGAATAAAGGAAGGATACGGTCTTTCCAAAGAAGCAATTTCAGAACTTGCCAAGAAAAAAGTAAAGTTAATTATCACGGTAGACCATGGCGTAGCAGCTGTCGATCAAGTCGATCACGCGAAAGATCTAGGAATCGATGTAATCGTCACTGATCACCACATTTTACCCAAAAAACTCCCTAAAGCTGTTGCCCTTGTTCACTCGACTGATTTGTGCGGGGCCGGAGTTGCCTGGCGTTTAGCTTATGAAATTTCAGAAAAATTAAAACCTTCATATAGAGAAAACCTGATCGAGAAACTGGAGCTGGCAAGCATAGCTACTGTTGCGGATTTGGTGCCCCTTCTTGGTGCCAATCGGGCGATTGTTAAACTTGGGCTGGAAAAGATTTCAAAAACTTCAAGGCCAGGGCTACAGGCTTTAATCAGAGAAACTTCAATTTCGGGGCAAATTGGAACTTTTGAAATAGGCCATATTATAGCTCCGCGGATTAACGCCATGGGCAGAATCGAACACGCAATTGATGCTTTAAGGCTCATTTGTGCCAAAAATCAGGATCAAGCTGCTAGTCTTGCTAGATTGCTTTGTAAAACCAATACCAAAAGACAGGATTTAACCTCCAAAATTATTCAGGAAGCAAAAGTAATGGTTAATGGAGAGAGTCCAATTGGAGTCATATCACACCCAAATTGGCACGAGGGAATTATCGGGTTAGTCGCCGCTCGGCTAATGGAAATCCATAACAAGCCAATGATTGTCATATCGCAAGGAGAGACTTTTTCCAAAGGGTCCGCCCGTTCTGTTGCCGGTTTTAATATTGTTGAAGCGATTAGTAAGTCAAGTAATCTGGTACTTAATGTTGGCGGACACCCAATGGCAGCCGGATTTACCATCGAAACTTGCCATATCCAAAGTTTTTCAGATTCGATAAACTACTATGCCAAAGGAAAGCTATCGGTGGAATCGCTTGCACGAAAACTTTCCATCGAATGTGAGTTGCAACTCGATGATATCAGCCGCAATACCTTGGAAATTATCGACGAGTTTGAGCCTTTTGGTGTTGGTAATCGTGAACCTCTATTTTTAACAAAAGGAATGTTAGTTGAAGATGTTAGGTGTGTCGGTCAAAAGAACGATCATTTAAAACTTCAAATTGACGGTTTTTCGGCAATCGGATTTAACATGGGTGAATTTAGATCCCAAATCAGGCCGGGATATTCAGTAGATGCGGTTTATACTTTAGCCGAAGACCGTTACAACGGCAACAACGCAATCCAGCTCAAGCTAAGGGATTTAAAAATCAAATCCTGACCCCCTTTTTATTCTTCGAGCGATCCCGCCTTTTTTCAAAAAGGGCGGGAGAGTCGAGAAGTTCTCGACAATAAATCTAAAATTAGGCATTCATTTGATCAATGAAATCTTGTCTTGACTTTTCATCAACAATCTTTCCAACCTCCTCGAGAATGTCATAGTTCTGAGGGCCAACTCGTTGATCTTTGTTAGTATCCGGGGATTTATCTTGATCAAACTGATTATTATCCTGATTTTCTCTTTCCGGCATTTTAACCTTTCACCCATAAAAAACCCTCCCTTTTGGGGAGGTATCTTTTCCGATTCGGTTGGGTTTTTGTAACCTAAACCATAACCTCCCCGTAGCTCCTGCAAAGCAAGAGACCTAAAGTAAGGGGAGTTCTGTTTAAGTTAAAAACCATACTTAAAAATATTACTCAACATAATCTTTGATTGTCAACCTTGTTTAGTTTAGAATTGACTGAAGAAAATAAAATAGATAGATTTTCCAAAAGTCAATGGACAGGACATTAGCCGTTGAAAGTATTAAAAAAATCGGTCAGAAAGTAAAACTTCAGGGCTGGGTCGATACCCGTCGCGATCATGGAAAACTAATTTTTCTTGATCTTCGGGACCGATCGGGGATTATCCAAGTTGTCTGCGGCCAAGAAGCCAAAAGTTTAAGGCCCGAATTTGTGGTCGAGATTGAAGGAGAAGTAAACAAACGACCAAAAAATCTCGTCAACCCTAAAATTGAGACCGGCGAAGTTGAAGTTAAAGCAACAAAATTTACCGTTTTAAACGAGTCAAAAACCCCACCATTCCCAATTGATACGGATGGATATGATATAGAGGAAGATTTAAGGCTTAAGTACCGTTATCTCGATCTGAGGCGCAAAAGATTGCAGAAAAATATTAAGCTGCGGTCAAAACTTGTCGAAATTGCCCGTCAGTATCTTTTTGAAAACGACTTTGTCGAAATTGAAACTCCAATTTTAACCAAATCAACACCGGAAGGCTCTAGAGACTTCATCGTCCCTTCCCGTTTTCAGAAAGGCAAATTTTATGCCCTCCCCCAATCTCCCCAGCAATATAAACAACTTTTGATGATTGCCGGTTTTGAGAAGTATTTCCAAATTGCCAGATGCCTTAGAGATGAGGACCTGCGTTCAGACCGGGCTTTTGAACATACCCAGATTGATCTGGAAATGAGCTTTGTCAAAAGAGAAGATGTGATGGCCATGACAGAAGGCCTGGCGACTCAAGTTTTTGAAAAAATGGGTGCTAAGATTTTTAAAAAACCCTTTCCAGTCTTTACCTATGAGGAGGCAATGAAAAAATTCGGTTCAGATAAATTCGATCTGCGTGCAGAAGGCGAGAAAAAGCCAAACACTTTTGCCTTTGCCTGGGTGGTTGATTTCCCGTTTTTTGTAAAAGATGCAAACAGTAAATGGACTTATTCCCACAATCCCTTTTCCGATCTTGCCCCGGATGATAAAGAGGCCTTTTTAAGGGGCCAAATTGAAGGGATTAAAACCTGCCAATACGATCTGGTCGCTAACGGTGTTGAGATGGGAGGCGGGAGCATCAGAAGTAATGATGGGCAAATTCTGACCAAAGTTTTTGAAGTTTTAGGCCACAAGAGAAAAGATATTGAGGAAAAGTTTGGCCATATGCTTGAGGCTTTTGCCTATGGCGCTCCTCCTCACGGCGGAATTGCTTGCGGCATTGATCGCTGGTTAATGCTTTTAACCGGAGAGAAAGATATACGCGAGGTCATTCCTTTTCCGATGACTTCAACCGGCCGGACTGCGGTTATGGATGCGCCTTCGGATGTCGACAAAGAAACCCTGAAAGAACTTGGCATTAGACAGTTGTGAATCTTACCCGTTATCTTTGCGCAGTTTTAATACTTCTATCTTTTACTGTATTTATTGCCTTTGCCAAAAGTCAGCCTCAAAAATTGCCGATTATAAACGAGGTACCTGAACTTTATCCTTACCCGGTCGCAGTTGAAAACCCCCATCAACCGCCGGAGATTTCCGCAAGCTCAGCAATTGTAATCGACAGTAAAACAGCAATTGAGCTTTTTACGAAAAATCCCGATACTCGCCATTTACCCGCATCAACTACCAAATTGATGACAGCAATTGTTGCGCTTGAGAAATGTGATCCAGAGCAAGTAATAAGGGTTGGAAAGGTAGTTGGAGAAGGAACCCAGATGGGACTTACCCAGGGTGATTTAGTTACGGTCAAAGATTTACTCTATGGCTTATTAGTTGCCTCCGGTAACGATGCGGCTTTTGTGTTGGCTGATTCTTGTTCGGACTCCTCCTATCGCTTTGTGGAGTCAATGAACCAAAAGGCCAAGGAATTGAAAATGGAAAATAGCCACTTTCTTAATCCGGCCGGATTCGACGATCCACTTCAATATTCGTCTGCCCGTGATCTTGCGAAGCTCGCCAAAGTTGCGGTTGCTAGTCCCTTAATATCCAAAATAGTCGCCACAAAGAACGCTGTTTTGAATGATGTTAATGGTTTCAAAATTTATTATTTAGAAAATATTAACGAGTTACTTGGCGAAATAGAAGGGGTTGAAGGCGTCAAAACAGGCCAAACAGAAGGCTCTCTAGAAGTTTTAATTACCAAAACGACTCGCAATGACCATACAATTACCACTGTAGTCTTAGGCTCATATGACCGTTTTGGAGAATCAAAGCAGCTTATAGAGTGGGCCTTTACCAACCACCAGTGGCTTAATCCGCAGTGATCCAAAAATCATCAACCGCTGCCACATACACTATCAAGCCATCGTCACTTTTAAAAGCGTATACCGGCTGCAAATAACTTTGATAGTTTTTAGTTTCAAGATAACAAAGATCAACACTTCTTATTGGAATATTTGCGCCTGTTGGTCTTTTGTTCAAAGCACCCTGACCTGATGTTATCTGCTCAAATGCTTTTGCTGTTCCCTTTAGAGGATATGTTGCAAATTCGTTATGGGCAGTTGAAAGCTTTGAAAGTTCTGCTTCGACTACTTTTCTTTCAGAAACCAATGCTTGTGCCGGGGGTCTATCCTCTTGCGGGCTGATTATATTTAAGCCATCCAAACTTGCCCTCTGAAAATTTACCCGCACTAAATTTGCAGAAGAAAGCGATGGTGTTTCTGTTAACTGTCCGGCGTCAAGTCGCAGAGTAGAAGTTTGGATCCTGTCCTTAGGAAATTCTTCCCAGACAAGATCAAAGTTACTAAAGAAATCTTTGGCCAAATCGACAGCATCCTCAAGGCTTCTCGGTCGTGTTGAAATTATTTCTGGATTATTAAAATAGTCACCCTCCAGAATAAAGTTATTGCTGGAAATATCAATTGTAATAGTTCCTCCCTCTTTAGTGTTTTGAAACTTATAAATATTACCCGAGATTTTTTGAGGCTCCTGTGTAAATCCAAGTTTTGAAACAATTGTACGGGTCCTCTCCAGTGCTCCAAATGAAGATTCATTGGCGACTATCGCAAAAACTTTAGCCGTATTGGGCAGCGTTGGTAATTGACCGCTGATCGTCTCGATTTTATAGGTAATTCCTGCACTTGGCTTTATACCCTCTGTCAAATCAGGCTTTGGTAATTTGCCGAAGGCAACCGTTGCGGGCAGTGGTTTGGGTGGAAAGATCGTATTTTTTAAAACTCTGCCCAGTGATATTAAAAGGATTAAAATAATAATTACCCCAACCAACCGAAGGACCCAAATAAAAGATTTTCTTGAAAAAGATGCAGTTTCGGTTAAGTTTGTCACCGTGATACAATTTTACCATGAAAAAGACCGAAGACCCGCAGCGTAGTCGAAAGGTCGAAGACCCTGAGCGTAGTCGAAAGGTCGAAGACCCTGAGCGTAGTCGAAGGGTCCGTGTTCGATATGCCCCGTCGCCAACTGGAGTTCCTCATATCGGCAATATAAGAACAGCCCTTTTTGATTTTTTGTATGCAAAAAATCAGGATGGCACCTTCATACTCAGGCTTGAGGACACCGATCGTAAAAGACTAGTTCCAGGCTCTCGAGAAATAATTCAAGAAAGCCTCTCGGTTCTTGGTTTGAAATGGGATGAGTATTACGAGCAGTCCAGAAGACTGGATCTTTACCAGAAACACCTGAAAATTCTAAAAGACCAGAAGCTGGTTTATGAAGACCAAGGATCTTGGCGCTTCAAAATTCCAAAAGGAAAAACCCTAAAATGGCAAGATTTGGTTCATGGCGAAATTAAGTTTTTATCCGATGTACTCGAAGACTTTATCATAGTAAAATCCGACGGTTTCCCGACGTATCACTTTGCCTCTGTTGTTGATGATCACGATATGCAAATCTCCCACGTCATCCGCGGGGACGAATGGATATCATCAACTCCAAAACATCTTCTTTTGTACGAGGCCTTTTCGTGGCTATATCCTGCTTTTATTCATCTGCCGCCAATCCTGGGACCTGATCGTAAAAAGCTTTCAAAGCGCGAAGGTGCAAAATCAGTTATCGAATATATAGATGAAGGTTATCTGCCCGAAGCTCTAGTTAACTTTTTGAGCCTTCTTGGTTGGGCGCCCAAAGACGATAGAGAAATATTTTCTCTAAATGATTTAACTCGCGAATTTTCGCTTGATCGCCTTAACAAAAACAGCCCGATCTTCAACGGCGAAAAATTAAATTGGTTTAATCGGGAGTGGATGAAAAAGATCAAAGACGACAGACTTGCCAAACAGATTAAAACCCTTTTTCCCCAATATGATCTTGAAAAAATCAGATCTTTAATACCACTTGTCAGGGAACGGATGAAAACATTGTTGGAATTCCCAAAAATGGCGGACTTCTTTTTCAACCGCCCGAAAATTTCAAATATTCCCAAAATATCACTGTCTGTTTCATTGATTGCTGATGTAATCTCAGTTTTTGAAAAAAGTAAGGTTTGGAATAATTCTGTCATCAGGAAATTAATCGAGGAAACAGCTGTCCTTAAAAAAATCGACAGGATAGAGTTAATTTCTGCTGTCAGAAATATTGTCTCAGGTAGTATAATTACCCCTCCTCTTTACGAATCTATGGAACAACTTGGTCAAGAGGAGACGATTACCAGACTTAAAAATTATGTCAAAAAGAAATGAGGTAATTCTTGCTGTTGGAGCCCATCAAGACGACATTGATTTTATAGCTTCCGGCTCAATCGCCAAATGGATTGGGGAAGGGGCAGTTGTTTATTACCTCCTTTGCACAAATGGCAACAAGGGTTCCGATGATCCTAAAATGACATCGGCAAAACTTGCCAAAATCCGAAGGAAAGAACAGGAAGATGCGGCCAAAGTTTTAGGGGTCAAAAAAGTATATTTTTTGAATCATCACGATACTGAGCTTGAACCGACACTCGAACTTAAAAAAGAGATAGTTAAAGTTATTCGAAAGATTAGACCGGCCTTGGTAGTTACCCTGGATCCAACTGCACGCTACTCGATCGATCTCGGCTATATCAATCACCCGGATCATATCGCAGCTGCCGAAGCCACTTTGTCTGCGGTTTTCCCCCTAGCCCGCGACCGCTTAACATTTCCAGACCTCGCGAAAAAAGGATTTGCACCTCATAAAGTCAAAGAAATCTTATTAACTGCTTTTGAAAAGCCGAATTTTATTGTTGATATCACTGATACTCTCGATTTAAAAATCAAGGCCCTTAAGGAACATAAAAGTCAGATTAAAGACCCCAGCCAAATGGAAAAAATGATTAAATTGTGGGCCAGGCGTTCAGGTAGAAAAATCAAGGCAAAATATGCAGAAGGCTTTAAAAGAATAGTCCTTCGCTAAATAGATGAAACTCTACAATTCTTTCTCCCGCAAATTTGAAAACGTTGATATTTCTCAAAAGATTGGCATTTATGTCTGCGGGATTACGCCTTATGATACAACTCATATCGGTCACGCTTTCACATTTCTTATATATGATGTTCTTGTCAGATATTTGAGGTTTTTGGGCGGCAAAGTCATTTATGTCCAGAATGTCACGGACATTGATGACGATATATTAATCCACGCCAAATTGACCAGTACCAATTGGAAAAAACTGGCAACAACGGAAACCAAAAAACACTTGAAAAACATGGATAGACTTGGGCTTCTCCGGCCGGACTTCTTTCCTTGGGCGACAAAACACATAAACGAAATGATTTCGATTATTAAGGTTTTAGTTGACAAGGGTTTGACTTACGAAGTCAATGGTTCGGTGTATTTTAATGTCAAAAGCGACCAAAAATTTGGCGATCTTTCCAGATTCAGCTATGGGGCAATGCTGGAAATCGCCAATGACCGGGGAAATTTTCCCTTGGATCCCAATAAAAAGGATCCATTGGATTTTGTCCTTTGGCAAAAGTCCAAAACATCTGCCGGCTGGTCTGCAAGCGAGAAATTTATCGAGCCTTTTTGGAATTCTCCATGGGGTAGAGGCAGACCCGGATGGCATATTGAGTGTTCAGCAATGAGTATGAAATACCTCGGGCAGACAATCACCATCCACGGTGGGGGGTCAGATCTGCTTTTTCCTCATCACGAGGCGGAAATCGCCCAAAGTGAAAACTACACAGGTAAAAAATTTGTCAAAATCTGGATGCATACAGCCATGGTTTACTGTGAAGGCAAGAAAATGAGCAAAAGCCTTGGCAACATGGTTTTTGTCTATGACCTTCTTAAGAAATATAGCCCTAATGCAATTAGAATTTTTCTTCTCTCTCATCATTGGCAAAAAGCATGGAATTATGAACAAAGAAAGTTGGATGAATCTGTTAAAACTGCCCAAACCTTAGAAAAATCTTCTCAAAAAAATCCAAAACTAACCAGTCAACAAGCCAAAAAATTATTGCCGGCATTTTTTAAAGTCATGGATGAAAATCTTAATACGCCAAGAGCTTTGGAAATTCTTGTCAACCTCGCCAGAACCAGAGGTCAAAAGGCGGGGGAGTTGATATCTACCTGCGGCCAAATCCTCGGCCTGAAATTTTAACAAGTTGCCCTGCTGTCTTTCTTGCCCAAAGATCGCTTTCTAAAATTTCTTCGATTTTAGGACGCTTTTTGTTGCGATGCTTTGCCAGGGTCGTTTCGATAACCCTGGGTATACCATAAAAGGATAGTTCATCCTTTAAAAACGCCTCAACAGCTACGTCATTTGCTGCTGTTAAAACAGCACAACAGGTACCACCAAGTCTTGCCGCTTGGTAAGCGAGTGCCAGACATGGAAATTTGTCTAAATCCAGTTCTTCAAAAGAAAGAGCTGGATAGTCGCTAAATCTGAAGCGTTTGAAATTATTCGGTCTTCTTTCATGGGGATAGAAAAGAGCATGTTGAATAGGCAGGCGCATATCGGCAGGACCAAGTTGGGCGATAATCGACCCATCGACAAATTCTACGGCCGAATGGATGACGCTTTGCGGATGGACAATAACTTTAATTTTGGCCAGTGGAACTTTAAATAACCACATCGCTTCAATAATCTCAAAACCCTTATTCATCAGAGTTGCACTATCAATAGTTATCTTCTTGCCCATATTCCAGGTAGGGTGTTTAAGAGCTTGGCTAGCCTTCACGTTTTTTAATTCTTTGAAAGTTTTTGTACGGAAGGGCCCGCCCGAACATGTTAAATATATTGTGGCTATTTCTTGGGTGCTTTTACCTTCCAAGCATTGAAAAATTGCGCTGTGCTCAGAATCTATAGGCAGAAGCTTAACTTTCTTTTTTTTGATTTCGGTTATCACGACACTACCTGCCGAGACTAAAACTTCTTTAGTTGCTAAAGCCACGGTTTTGTGCGCCCTAATTGCGGCAAGAGTCGGCTTAATACCGGCTAGGCCCGAAGTTGCCACCGCGACTGTCTCAACTCTTGGATTGGTTGCGACTCTTACAATACCCTCGTCACCGAAATAAACCTTCAAATTGTCCTTTTTAAAATCTTTCTGCAATATCGCGGCATCCCCTTCGTCTTTAACTGAAATCTCCTTTGGGTGAAATTTAGAAACCTGTTGTTTTAATAGCTGTATATTTGAACCCGCAGCAAGGCCTGTGACTTTGAAGGAACCGGGGAATTGACTAACGACATCAAGTGTTTGGGTACCGATAGAACCTGTTGATCCTAAAAGTGCAATATTTTTCATGCTGTACTTTTTGTCATCACGATTTCCCATTTGTCATTCTGGGGAGTCGAGTCTGACTCGACGACTCCAGAATCTAATCAAGATATGGATTCTGGACAAGCCTTTCGACCCTGAGCTCAAGACCGAAGGGCCAGAATGACAGACGTGCGGAACGTGCCCCTCATTATACAAGAAGAAGTTAAATAACAAAAAATGTTACGATATGCATATCTAAAATGTTAGCTAAAAAATATTTTCGTGGACTATCAAAAAATACTTTTCTTTTGGCTTTTGCCAGTTTATTTGCCGATATTTCCACAGAAATGCTTTATCCTGTGTTGCCCATCTTCCTAACCCAAAACCTCAAAGTCGGGGGCAGTATTGTCGGCATTGTGGAAGGCATAGCCGAGGCCGCTCAAAATATTATTCAGGGGGCTTCAGGCTATTTATCGGACAAAATTCAAAAAAGGAAACCAATTGCTCTTTTTGGTTATATTCTGGCAGCAATTTCCAAACCTTTAATTGGATTGGCCACAATTTGGCAGGCAGTTTTAGCTTTTAGATCTATCGATAGAATAGGAACCGGAACTCGCTCAGCCCCTCGAGACGCATTGATCGCCGCATCGGCAGACGAAAGAAGCAGAGGCAAAGCCTTCGGGCTGGAAGGAATCGGGGATCACTTGGGGGCATTTTTGGGCCCTTTAATTGCTGTGCTTATCCTTTTTTCATTTCATGTAGATATCCGCCATATTTTCTACCTGGCAATAATACCGGGTCTTTTGGCAGTTTTGATGATCCTGTTTGTTAAAGAGGGGAAAGTCAAAGTAAAATCAAAGGCCAAGCTTGACGTTAACTTTCGTCAGTTCCCCAAAGATTATTGGAAATACCTTTCTGTGATTATGCTTTTTGGGATTGGTAATTCAAGCAATGCTTTCCTGATTCTGCAGACTAAAAGCCTGGGGGTCTCACTTGAGGCAACCATCTTAATTTATGCGGTATATAACCTGATAGCAGCCCTGATTTCCTACCCTTCAGGATTTTTGTCGGACAAATTCGGCCGGAAAAATATACTGCTTGCTGCCTTTCTTATCTTTTTTACTACCTATGTCGGCTTCGCCATAACCGGAAATATTCTGGTTGTAGCCGGACTTTTTGCCCTGTACGGTCTATATCAGGGTACCTTTCGTTCTGTCGGTAAAGCATTCGCGACCGATTTTGTGCCTCAAGCGCTTAGGGCAAGCGGGGTAGGCTGGTATAACACAACGGTTGGTTTAACCGGACTCATTGCAAGTGTTGTTGCCGGACAATTGTGGGATAAAGTCGGTCACTCGGCTGTTTTTATCTACGGAGCCATTTTTGCAGGGGTCGGCAGCGTTGCTTTGTTAATTCTGACAAGAAGTCGAAATCTTACCCTGACCTCTTAAGATAACTTGTTTTTTGCTAGACTAAAGTCATGGCATGGAAAGTTAAATTCTTCCAAATCACAAGAGGCAATTATCCTGTTCAAGATTTTATGATCGAACAGAATAAACCGACATATGCTAAGCTCATAGGTGCTATTGAACTTTTGGAAACCGATGGTCCTTACCTGAAACCACCTTATATTAAAAAAGTCAAAAATAAATTGTATGAGTTGCGGATTTCGGGGAAAGTAGCAGTTAGAATCTTTTATACAATCAAAAACGGGGAATATTACCTTTTGCATGCTTTTAAAAAGAAGTCTCAAAAAACACCAGCAAAAGAATTGAAAACCGCACTTGACAGGATGGGAGAATTAGTATAGCATATATGCTATAATCCTTATAATATGATTCAACCTAAAGACAGAAAACATTTGGATTTTAATACTTGGAAAAAGCAAGTTTTAAAAGATCCTGAATTAAAAGCGGAGTACGACCGTCAACAGCCGGAATTCGCAGTAATTAGAGCTATTGTCAGAGCAAGAAGTATGAATGGCATTTCACAAGAAGAACTAGCTAAAAAACTTGGTACAAAACAATCAGTTATTTCGAGACTCGAATCGGGCAGGGCTAATCCTTCCATTGGTTTCCTTAAAAAATTAGCTCAAGCCCTTAATTCTCATCTGGAAATCAAATTCACTCCCTGAAATTTACATGCATCAATCTCTTGGTAACTAAGCTTTTGGAGGTTTGGCTAGTTTAATATATCCAAGAATAAGAGCAACAGTAAAACTTAAAGAAACTATAATAAATTGAAACTTGTTATTACCGCTACCAAAGCCCCGGATAATACTATAAAGAAGTGTTAATACGCCCCCGAGAAGTAATCCGTCAGCAATAAGAAGAAGTTTGCCAAAAAGCGTCAGGCTGACTACTAAGGTAATAATTGAAGCAACTATTGCTATGATTGAAACATTACGGTTATAGGTTTCCAAATTCTGCTCAAAAGCTTTCTCAAGCCGATCGAATTCTTCCTGCTCCCCCTTCAACTCGTTAAAAACCGGTTGATTCAATCCTCCTTCTCTTGGAATTTTCAATGCGGAAGGGTATTCGGGAGGCTTAGGTTCAGGATAAAACGCCGCAATTCCAACCCCAACAAGCACAGCAAAAAGAACTCCAATAAATATTGAATAGATGATTTTAAGAATCATAATTGGAGAAGCTCAAGGAGTTTGTATACCAGTATTGCCGGCCAGACGATGGATTTTAACACACCAAGAACTCCCTGTCCAAACGTAGTTGACTGTTGGATGAAATAAACCAGCGCGCCGATTAAGCCCAGTCCATAAACTGCACCTCCACCTGGGGTACACGGCCCTCTCCATTTTCCGTTTTTCATTCTAGATCAAATATACCTCGTTCTCCAAATAAAGTCGAGATACACCTAAATCAGTAACGAACTTTGTAAATCTTCCAACCTTTGACAGTGTTGGTCAAAAAGTAGATTATGAAGCCGTGATGTGACTTTTTTCCCTTTGGCAGATAGGTTTCCTTAGCAAAAACAACTTTTTCAATTTCACTCTCATTTAGGACGTAAAGCACTTCTGTTTTCATTTTGTCTATATCCAGATACCCTTCACTCGATCCACCTTCAATCTCCGCAATTTGAGTGGACAAAAAGAGCTTTTCATCCTGTTTTGCAACAGCCTTATCTCTAGTTGAAAATATATCCTTAATTTCGGAAGTAATTTGCATGAACGAATTATAACAGAAGGGTACATTAATATTTGGTACAATTTGAAATATGAATGACCTTACTGAATTCAAAAAGGTAGCACTTGAGGCTATATGGAAAGCAGAGAAAAGGATCCTTTATTATTTTAAAAATCAACCAAAGGTTGAAACAAAAGCCGACAGTACGCCTGTTACCAAAGCGGATAGGGAAGCAGAAGAAATAATTGTAACCACAATAAGGAAAACTTTCCCGTCGCATGGTTTTATGGGAGAGGAATTTGGGGAAGATAAGAAGAACGCCGAATTTATATGGATTATAGACCCGATTGACGGCACGAAGAATTTTATTCACGGCTTAGGCTTCTTTGGAACTGTACTTGGCTTAAAACATCAGGGGAAAATAATACTCGGCGTCTCTAATATGCCTGCTATTGATGAACTTTTATTTGCTTCATCCATTGAAAAAGCCACTCTTAATAATAAACCAATACATGTTTCCCAAATTAAAAAACTTGAAAAGGCCTTTGTAAACTTCGCTCCAAATCATTTTGATAACCCAAAATTTACCAGTATCGTGAAAGCCGTTGATAGACAAGCTTTGAATATGCGGGGATTTGCCGATACCTATGGCTACCATCTTATTGCTACTGGTCGATCAGACGTCTTTTTTGAAATAGGGATGAAGGCTTGGGATATATCAGCATACCAAATAATTATCAAACAAGCCGGAGGGAAATATTCCAATTTTAAAGGTGATGAGTACGCTTTAGGCGAAACATCTCTTGCCACAAACGGCTTACTTCACCCGCAAATGCTTCAGTTAATCAGGACTGCGTAAGGTACAAGTTATTTCTTTTTAGTAAACCCTAACCTTTTTACTTCCTCCCATTTATCATCTGTTATATCTTTTAACTTGCTTTTTAAAACATAAAGTCTGGAAGGTTTATCGCGAAGCAGCACATTTGAGTAATAGTTTGCTTGACTGCTATATATAGCGTCATTCTCGAAATCCCCATTAATATAGAAAAATTTTGGTAAACTTTTAGAAAAATTATCACCTACCTCCTTTTTCAAGGCATCACTTTTATACATAAACGCGTAAGTATAGAAAAATGGCGAACTAGGAAGTAATTTGCTTTGCCAATAGATTAATGACTCACTGGAGCCGACTATCAATTTATCCTGAGGTTCAGAAAGAAGTTTTACAGCTTCTCCATAATCAAATCTGGGTGAATAGTTTGTGTAAAAAATACTTTCCCTGTCAAATGTGGTGGTGATTTCTTTTTTGTACGAAATCGCAGAAAGCGAAATTAAAGTCCCAAAGAAAATACTTGAAATTAATATTTTAGAAATTTTCCCATTTGATTTTAAAATTATAAAATTAGCATTTAAAACGGTGAGCCAGAGAAGGGCGACATACATTGGCAACAAATGAAATCCGCTGTAGAAAAGACCAAAAGGGGCCGGCCGCAAATTTGTAAGCCAAAAAAGTAAAACAGAAAGAAAAGCAAGAAGGTTACACTTTCTTTTTACAAGAAATAGAAGCGAAATTACAAAGAAGATAGATAAAACTTTAAATGTAAGGAAAAATCCGCTGTTTTGAAAATCAATGGCAAATAAAGGATAAAAGAAAAATCTTGCAATAAAGATACCCAGATGACCAACTTCTGCCGGAATATTTTGAGTTGAAGTTATAAATACGGTGTCTTTGAGGTAACCAGAAATGGGGAATAACTTAAGAAAAATGAAAGATAAAAGTAGGATATAAATACCTATGAATTTCAGAAAGAAACTCCTCAAATGTTTTGAAGATAAATACCAAATAATGGCAAAAGATATTATTGCAAATGGAGCCAAGGGTAACAGGGTCCATTGAATAAAGATTATCGAAATTAATGCTACCGCCAAATTAAGTCTACTGGATAATTTTTCTCTTTTGAAAACTGTTTCGTGAATGAGTCCGGTCACGAATAATAGCGGCGGTATTACGAGAGTCTCAGCCAAAAATAAATTACCCAAAAAATAGAACTTAGTTGTCTCGTATAGTACTGCTGTCGCAAAGCCCGCAAAACCAAACCTTAGAGTTAAGAAGAAAAAAGCGGCAGCAGAATAAAGATAAATTAACTCCCGATGACGCTTAACCAAAAGAAAGATACTATTTGGCTTTGTTATTTCTTGTACTGTGGCACTGATATATGTTGCAGTTGGCTGATGCTGAAAAAATATGTCCTTATATAATTTTTGGCCCCGTAGTATCCAAGCACCTGTTACAAAATTGTCGTCCTCATCTACAAATTGAATGTTAAAAATGCTCTTCTGTAAATATTTTAATTGAAAGACATAAAACACCACTAAAATCAACAAAAGCGCCAAAACTTTTTTTCGGGAAGCAAGATAGCTCATGTCAAGTAGATTTTATATTCGCTCGCAGAATACCGAGGATTATTAATCCTCGGATGAATGCGAAAGCGAATACATACTTCCGAGGGTATTCTGCTCTCTCATGTAAACTTGAAGAGCAAATACCGAGGGCTTTTAGCCCTCGGAAGTTTATTGATTTCATTATACATATCAAGAAATGTAGTAATATTGACATGATATGGAATTACAACTAACTTGTCCCAACTGTAATAAGAATATTTTACCAACAGAATATTTTTGCCACCAGTGCGGGAAGAAGCTAAAAGATAAACCCCCGTCCACAACCTTCTCACGGCAGTTGACAGTTTATGTTATAAGTTTTTTTCTTCCGCCTTTTGGACTTTGGCCTGCCGTTCGTTATTTAAGACAACAGGATGAAAAATCAAAAAAAATTGGACTTGCCGCGATTTTTCTAACCATAATTTCAATTTTATTAACAATTTGGCTAACCACAAGCTTTATAAATTCATTCAACAGGGAACTTAACAACCAGCTTAGGTTTTACCAGGATGTAGGTTACTAAAAATGGTGGATAAAAAAGCCTTTTTTTATATTTTTCCTGCTCTCTTTTTGATTTTTACTGGCATAGGCTTATATCTTCACTTCCGTTATCCTACTGTCTCTCCTTTAGTTTCCGGACAATACATACTTTCTAATTTAGGTCACTCTCATGCGAAGATGCAAAAAGATGTAGTCGGATTTTTACCCTATTGGAATTTAGATAATTCAAAATATCTGCACTTTGATCTTTTATCAGAGGTTTTCTTTTTCAGCTTAAGCGTCGATGAGAATGGGCAAATTATTAAAATAGTTAACAATGAAACTGATCCCGGCTGGAGGTGGTGGAGCTCTCCCACAATCCAAAATTTAATTGCTAAAACTCAAATCACAGGGGCAAAATTTGGTTTAACTATTGCCATGCAAAAGAATAAAACTTTGGAAAGCTTTCTTGATAACCCTTCGGCTCAAAAGACTCTTATCAGTAACCTGATCCAGATTGTAAAGTCAAATAAAATCGATGGACTAAATCTTGATTTTGAATATGATGGAGAGCCGGATGATAAATACCAATCCGAGTTTACCAATTTTGCTAAAGAGCTGACCTCAACTTTTAGAACCCAATCTCCTAAAACAGAGCTGAGCATAGATTTTTTCCCTTTATCTGTCGAAAAACCCAGGCTTAATGATGTAGCTTCCCTGGCGCCGCTTTTCGATAAAGTAATTGTTATGTCTTATGATTACTACTCAGGCTCTTCTGACCTTGCCGGTCCGGTAGCCCCCATCTTTGGCTATATTGCCAACCCTTCTGCCGACCAAACAAGTTACTTCTTCGATGTTAAGACCACCTACAACGATTTCCAGAAAGTGGTGCCAAAAGAAAAATTGATTATGGGAGTTCCTTATTATGGTTGGGATTATCCGGTTGAAGACAATACTGTCGCCCTAAGTAAGGTTCTTCCTCAAAATGACGAAAATGGGTATCCTGAGGTTATTTCTTACGGGAGAGCCAGAACAAACACAGACCTGAAGCCCCAAAACTGTCAATGGGATGATACGGCCAAAGCAACCTGGTGTGCTTACACAGATTTAAACAAAATTCAAAGAGAGGTTTGGTTAGAAGATAATAAATCAATTGAAATAAAGTTTGATTTTGCAAAAACACATAATTTAGGAGGGATTGCTATCTGGACCCTAGGATATGACAAAGACTATCCGGATCTTTGGAATTTAATTAAACACTATTTCACTAAGTAACCAAAGCGACCTTTACTTCCTGCTGGGAAAAAAGCTGAGCGTGTCGGTCAAGACCCATTCCGTCATTATAGTCGGATGCGGTGCCTAGGGTTATAGTCTCAGGCGATTGCCGCGTTGCGATTCTCTCCCTAGCTTCGCTATTCAGTAGATCCAACTAGCATCAGTTTCTAATAAGCTACTTTAGCATAAGAAAATTTGACCTTAAGAGTACTCCCAGATATGCTTAGCTTCGTAATTAGCAGATTAAGTAATATGTCTGTTTAACTTTGAAAATATTTTTTGATTAGATCAAATTTCTTAATTAATGTTAAATTATACTTCGTATTCGCAGAAGCGATTCGACTGAGCTCATCGTCGAAGTCTTGCCTTTTGCTTCGCAAAAACATAATCATTATATGAAGTGTAAAATGATTTAGGAATGGCAAGTAGTATGGCAAAAAGAAGATTAAGAATAGCGCAGTTAGCAAATATTGCAGAAAGAGTTCCGCCACAAAAATATGGAGGAACAGAAAGAGTTGTTTATGCGCTGACTGAGGAGTTAGTTAAAAGAGGTCATGAGGTTACTCTGTTTGCTAGTGGTGATTCTATTACTTCTGCTAAACTCATTTCGATTTATCCAAAGGCGCTGCGTTATTCCAGGGTTTTGGATAATGTATATGGTGCGAATATCCTATCCCTGCTAAATATAGGTTATGCTTATCAAAGACAAGATCAATTTAACATAATCCATGATCATAACGGTTATCTAAGCTTACCAACAGCTAACTTTTCCAAAACTCCCGTAGTAATGACTATACACGGGTATTTTGGTGTAAATGAAAAAAGAATCTTTGAAAATTTAAAAAACCCATACCTGGTTCCTGTTTCAAAAGCTCAAGCGGCTTCCGCTCCCAATTTAAAATTTATGGGGAATGTCTACCATGGTTTAGAGATGAAACATTTTCCATTTTCGAAAAAGCCGGGTAAATATTTACTTTTCACAGGAAGGATATCCATGGAAAAAGGGGTACATTTTGCGATTGAGGTTGCTCAATATTTAGACATCCCCTTGATAATTGCAGCCAAATTAGATAGTGCAGTAGATGCTCCTCACGATGTTTCGTATTTCAAACAATTTGTTGAACCCAAATTATCTGACCAAATCAAATGGGTTGGTGAAGTTAATGAAACAGAAAGAAATAAGTTAATGAGTGAGGCGATGTGTTCTTTACATCCTGTTACTTGGCCAGAACCGTTTGGGTTAACACTCATCGAATCGATGGCTTGCGGAACTCCGGTAGTGGCATTTAACTTAGGTTCGATACCAGAAGTAATTGAAAATGGAAAATCAGGATATATAGTCGAAGATGTTTCTTCGATGATAGAGGCAGTCGCTAATATCTTAAAAATTGACAGGGAGTATTGTAGGAAATACGTTTTGAATAAATTCAATGTCAAAAATATGGTCGACGGGTATGAGCAGATCTACAACAAAATTTTAAGTCAATAACAAACTTAATTTTCTAACATATCTGCAATTAGGCCACCCCATGTAAAGTTTCTCGCACCAAACCCTTCACCGGTAAGCGGATTATATTGTTCCCTAAAGCCAGATTTTTCTAATAATTTGATAGAACAATCAAGCAGATATTTAGCTTCCACCTCAAACCCATAATTTTTTAATCCTTTAAAAACTATCCAGTTCGTTGAGATCCAAATTGGACCACGCCAGAATCCCTTTGGATCAAAAGCCGGGTCAGACTTTGAAGTTGTTGGAAGGATAAAAGGTAGATAAAATTCATCTGGATTTAAAAAATAGTTTTTAATTAAATTCTTCGCTTCCGAATCAGTTGCAACTTTAGCAAATAAAGGGGAAAAAATTGCCCAAGTTTTAACTTTAATTTTTTTATAATCCTTTCCATATGTTGACCAAAAAATTCCGTCTTCAAGCATTAAACTTCTCATCGCCTCCTTTATAAGCGATGCCTGATGATGATAATATTCACTTTCTTCATCAAAGTTTAATTTATCGGCTATAGATGACAAGATCTTTAAATTTTCAACTAAAATGGAGTTGAATGGTACATCTTTAGCCCAAAAAAAGTTTTTCATACAAAAAGGTGCATCAAAATTACATTTATGATTCTTACTAATTAATTCAAGCCTTTTTTTATAATTTTCTTCAATTGTTTGTTTGGGCGGTAGATTCAAAGGAAGATCAAAACGAGGAGAGTTATCCTCTCCAGATTCATCTGGGTTGATAATGCTGACTAGATGATGTCCTCTCGGATCTCTCTCTTTTAAAAGGTAATCATAAAAACGTTTTATATGACCATATATGTTAGATAAAAACTCTAAGTCTTGATCTTTTTGATAAATCTGCCAAACTGCGTAAGCAAGCATTGGTGGCTGAGTAATTGATGAACTATCTTCTTTCCCCCAATCAATCTTAGGGAAATTCGTTTTTTCAGGTTCTTGCCAATAGTTCATGTGAGGTATCATTCCGTTGGTAAACTGTTTGGCTACGAGAGATAATAATTCTTTTTTAGCATCCCCGGTGTTGTAGTGGGTGAGAATGATAGCATGAAAGCAGGAATCCCAAAGCCATTGATAAGGATAGGAGTCAGGTGAAGGGAGTGTGTATTGATACTTACCTTTGTGCCTCCTATTAGCAAGCATTATTTCGTAAACTTTTGTTTTAAAATCCTGCATTATAATAGAATTTAATTAAGTAATACTACATTAACATAGCGACTTAAATAAATAACTCCTCTGCCATCAACGAGGCATTTATTCCAGTTATCAACTTTATCATTCCCAAGACATCGCTATTTTCTATTTTCTTAAATTCAAAGGCATTCTGTGATACTCCGAGTGCTTCAAGTTGAGTCTGTATGTTTAAAAGGTAGCCTGGTTCTTTTAAGAAAAGACTTCCTTGCACAATACAAGTTAATCTTACAGGCCTACCTTTGAATTCATATATACCTGCTAATTGAGCAGCAATAAGTGAGGCAGATCGTTTAAAAAGTTCCCTTGCAACTTGTGATTCTGCTCCAATTCCTTTTTGCGCTAACCGTGATAGTTCTTCGCTCGATTGGAGGGGCGGTGTCGCCAAGTGCATTAATGGAATAAGCACATTGTAGTGTTTATATAGATCACCAGCAGCAACTTCTTTATTAAATAACTGCTCACCAGCATTTTTAGATTCCGAATCAACCACTTTTCCTGTTGAAGTTTGTGTAAATCCAGTAAAGTCAGAAGCCTGAAGATTAACGACAGTATTATTATCTAAAAATATCGCAACGTTATATCCCGTTCCAGCAATAGCTGCTATAAGATTTTCTCTATCTGTATCTTCTTCTAGCCCAGAAGTAATAAGACATACTGAGTCATTTGCAACTGTCACTGCAATATCTCTGTTAGTTGTTTCTTTTAGGTAATCCTCAATGGTTTTTCCAACTTGTTCTTGTTGCAGTCCCTGAAAGGCGTGTCCTTTGGTATCTCCTTGATTCATAATGCCATCAAGTTCTCCCATTTCTCCGACAACAGGAATAAGATTGTACGCAAAATTGATTCCTATCGCAGCCGTTTGCTGTTCAAGATTGGCTTCAATGAATGCTAAAAAATCATCTTTAGTAGCAAACCTAGGAAGAGGGGTGAATGTTTTCTGCTTCAAAATTGCAAATTTCTTATCCTCATTGAGTTTTACAACTACCATGGCTCCATGCGTTCCACCGATAACGAATGCTTGAAATACCTGATTTGACTGAACCAATGGGTATTCTGGAAGTGGATTTTTTATAAATGGTACGCTCGTAGTTTCCCCTTGTGACGCAAGTGATAACTCACGAGCAAAATTCTGACTTATCGATAGATAGTCTGGTACTTCAATTAACGTAGCTTAGACCTCTTTCTTAGACTCTACCATACATTCTTCACTAAGCGGGCGAGATTAAATTTCTATTAACCCTAAAAACCTTACTGGAAACCAAGACTATGGTTGGGGGTGTATCGTTAACAAGGTGAAAACAAGGACGCTTTTGCAACCGTAGCCTCATTATCGGGGTATTTGAAGGGTGAATGTCGAGGGTACGGTTACATGGGTGCACAGTCGTGCTGGGAGTAGTTGATGATTTCCGAACCGCGAATTGGGCTGAACTTACCAAATATCCAGGGGTGATTTGGGACGGTCCTGAGAAAGATTGTTGGAGTAAAGAGTATTCAGAACTTTAGCCTGTGCCAGCTCTAATTAGCTTCAATTTGCTATCATAAACCTATGGATCCTAATAAAAAACTTCAAGTTTGCAAAGAAACTCGAAAAATAGCGACCGATGCGTTGGCTAAAGCGTTAAGAAAATCTCTGAGGAAAAATAGGATTTCGGAAAAAGAATTTCGAGACCTATGGCTGGGAGAACTCAGAAAAAACCCAAAGATTTTTCCAAACGGCTGGTATATTCCTCCACCTAACGGGCTTATTGTTCTGTTTGCAACTGTTAAGAATCCAAAGAGAGTTTTATACCCCAACATGAGGCTTGAAGAAACATGGCCTAGGGACGATGTCTATTTAGATAAAACAGATGGTATTCTCGCTTTCTATGGTTCTCCCGTTGACAAAGAATCAGGAATTATTGGAGATACCGAAGTAATGATTTATTTAGGAAATAATAAAGAAGTTATAAAAACTTTAAAAACTTGTATCGAGATAAATAGAGAAATTTTTGAATTTGTCCGTGTTGGCGAACAATTTTCTGATGTTACTAAATTTGCCAACAAATTAATAACAAGTAGAGGTTTTACAAACAACATTCTAAGCACAAGTGATCCTCAAAGTGTCAATATTGGCCACACAATTCCTGCAACTTATGAAGACTGGACTAGTGATGAAAGAGATATGTTGAAAGGTGGAGAAAATGAATGGGGAAAGGTTTGCCAGCTGATAAGTAAAAAGAGGATATTTGTAAACGAAGCTGAAGATTTTAAAATAGAAGCTCCGATGGCTTTTACTATAGAACCAAGGTTGAGATTAAAGAATCGGCCAGATCTTCCTAGTGCCTGGTCGCATTCAATAGCGTTGTTTAACAGAAACGGTGCGAAAGAGTTACTGTTTGGTTTCGAGGAAATTTATATTCGTTCGCAGAAGACCATGGACTATTAGCCCACGGATGAATGTGAGAACGAATACATACTTCCGAGCCGAGGAAACATCTGCTCGCTCATGTAAACTTAAAGAACAATACCGAGTGCTCTTAGCCCTCGGAAGTTTATAAAATTTGCGGAATGCGATTCTAACTATATCCTCGTCGTCCACAGGCACGAAGTAATAATTTGAACTAAGAAAATACTTGCAAATCGTCTAAAAATCGTCTATCGATCTGGAGTTGACCTTACTCTATCAACAATTAAAATATCCTTGTTGTATTGAAGAGATAAGCCCTTATCGGTCTCAAACTGTTCTAGTATTTCATTTCTCCTCTTAGTTGACAATTCTATCTTGCCACGTGCTTCTTGCCATACACTTTCGCCCGCTTCCAATAGATCTTTTCCAGAAAAAGCCATTAACTGGCATAGGGCATTGGAGATATATTCTTCCGACCACTCTCTATCAGGAATATTACCGTACTTGAAGGCTAATAATCTTCCCCCATTTGCTCTGAGTACACTGATTGCATCTGAGAGTATTTGTCTGAATTGATCATCGCCTTCGATGTAACAGAAAAAGCCCGTCGCTATGATAAGGTCTACTTTTGGCATTCCTACAGCTTCTGTAAATTGTCCGAGCCCTTGGGCTTCTGTAATAGAATAGTAAACGATTTCGGCTTCAACTTGTTGGCTTACTAGGGGCGGAGTAGAGTAAGCAGAAAGTACAATCGGTTCTCTTTGTAAAAACTGCTGTGTGTCAGTTGCATCAGTCAAACCGACAACTCTAAGGGTAAGGCTAGGATGACTGGTAAGTATCCCACGGCTTTTAGGTATCAGTTGTCTTTCTGGTACTGCTGAGTCATTAATGATATTTTTGATTGCAGCACCACTGCCACATCCCAGATCTAGAACATTTACTGCATTCCTACCTTGAGCAATTGCTAATTCAAACTGATAAACAAGCATGTCGTCAAGCGTTCCAGGCTTTAACTCTGTACAATTCCAAGTCGCCTCGCATTCACGAAGTGTACGTGAGAACATGTCTTGATCTTCTGGGCCAAAACCCTTATAAACACTAGCTTCAGGACCTCTTATCATTAGTATGAGATTATAGGATGCTTTCTATTCCTTGTCCAGTCGCATTCTCGGAATATCAGCCAAGCTCGAAATTTGGTAAAATACATCTCATATTGCCGGATCGTCTAATGGTAGGACAGCAGATTCTGGATCTGCTTATCTAGGTCCGAATCCTAGTCCGGCAGCCATTCGACTCACTTCGTTCGCTCATGACTATTGCCCCTTAAGAAGTGAGTTGAATGCCCTGAGCGAGATCAATTTATTGACCGAGTCGAAGGGTAATCGAAGAACTCATGTACCACTTTTACATTCTTCGATGTTCGGATAATTCCTTTTATTGTGGGATGACGACCGATATAGATAAAAGGTTAAAAGAACATAATTCAAATTCATCAAGAGGCGCAAAATATTTGCGAGGCAAAACACCAGTAAGCATTGTTTACACAGAAAAGTATCTAGACATAAAATCTGCAATGAACCGAGAGCTTCAAGTAAAAAAATGGACAAGAGCTAAAAAAGAGGCTTTGATAAAAGGGGAGTTGGAATTACTAAAGAAGCTTTAGTGAAAGATTTTTCTGATGGACCCCATGGTATTCTGAAGTTCGAAGAACGAAAGATACCTAGTCTGGCAGCCAGATTGGACACAAGTAGATATGAACACCAAATCTGTGAGAGAAATAGCAAATATTATCAAGGATGAGCCCTGGTCGGTGTTGATTATATTGTCAATAGTGTTTCTCCCTTTTATATTTAATCAATGGGGGTCTCAGTTTCCAGAATCGTGGAGACCGCCAGTGGTCTTTTTAATCATAGTAATGTGGGTTATCGCGGGTTTTCGATTAAGAAAAGAGATAATAACATGGCGCCGGAAAACCATCCTACTTAACTACTTGGAAAAGGAAAAGAGACACAGCATTAGTCATCTCAGTAAAGAATGGAACTGGAAAAATGAATTTACAGAGAAAAATATAAATGATCTTCTTTTAACCTACCCAGATATATTTAAAAGAGTAAAAGTTAAAAGAAATGGCAAATATGTTTCCGGCGTAGGTCTCGTATAAAACACAAACGAGAAATAAATTGAGGAGTCAAAAGAATAGGGTCTTGACCGGCATGCCCAGCTGACTGAAATGTATAACTTTCAAAAAAGAATTCATTATCGAGGTGACTTAAAGCCATTTCTTAAGCAAGTTTGCCAAGACTTCCATATTGGCGAATATGGTTCTTGCAAAATAGTCCCGATTGGCTATGAAGATTTTAACCTATTTTTAAAAACAAAAAGGGGTAGGTATTTTGTCAAAATCTTTGCCTCTTTTCGGAATAAGAACGAATGCAGCCGATATGTTGAAATTATGGATAGTGTTTTAAAAGCCGGTATATCATACCCCAGACTTTACAAATCTAACCAAGACCATCTTTACGAGATATCAAATAATAGCCAAACAGATAGACTTTGTGTGATGGAGTTTATCGATGGACAAAATTTCTACCAGCTTCAAACTACGCCAACTGTCAAAGAAATGCGTTTTATTATCAAACAGGCAGCACTAGTCAATAAGATTGATATTCGTCCATCACTGGTATATGACCAATGGGCGATAACAAATTTCCCCAAAGAGTATAAAAAGAAAGGCCAGTATCTTAATAAAGAGGATAAAAACCTGATAGAACCGCTTGTGGATGTATTTAATTCTCTATCCGTCGAAAATTTACCTCACTGTTTTGTACATGGGGATATTACCAAGACAAATACAATGAAGAGTGTTAATGGGGATATTTATATCTTAGATTTCGCGGTAGCAAACTATTACCCAAGAATTCAAGAACTTGCGGTTATTTTATGTGATTTGTTCTTTAATCCAAAGGGTTTTGGGAGCTTTCCCAAAAACTACGATTTAGCCTTAAGCGAGTATCAGAAGTATATTACACTAACTGCAGATGAAATCAAGAAATTGCCTGATTATGTAAAATTAGCCCATGCAATGCATGTTCTTTTAGCCAGTTATGAAAAGGTTGTAAATGGTAATACATCTGCCGAAAATGAATACTTCTTAGGAATGGGAAGAATCGGCCTTCGATATACTAACAAAATCGGAAGATTCTAGACCGGCCATTTCAGCACGACTGCGCACCAATGTAACTGTACCCTCGCTACTTATACCCTCAGCTGTTAAATGTTTTAGCCTTATCTGATGCTATAATATTCGAATGGAAACCGGAGAAGCACCAGCCCCCTCGTTTGAACAACAATTCAGAAATCGTGACACTTTAAAATTCCCGGAAGGTAAAATAACAGTTGTTGATGTTGCGCCGGAGGTGTTAAAAGATGATGTACCGGTGCTTATCGCACCCGGCTGGGCCGAAAATCCTAAAACCTACGAGGAAACTTTAGCTGTTGGTTTTAGAGAAGGAAGAAGAGTTTTGACAGTTGAATATTCAGGCCATGGAGGCAAAGTTACAAGTGGGGGAGAATATCCAAAAATAGAGCTTCAAAAAGCCTTATTACTTCTTGATGTTCTTGATAAAAAAGGAATAGAAAAAGCAGACGTTATTGCGCATTCGGAAGGGGCAATAAATAGTTTGATTGCGGCTATGCTTAAGCCGGATAAATTTCGCAATATAGTCCTTGATAAGCCGGCCGGTCTCATTGGACAAGATTCAATAAAAGCTTTGGCCGGAAGATTTAAAGAGCTCTTATCTCAAGAGATGAAGACTCGACCTAAAGCACTGACGGATTCTACAAGTTCAATTAGGGCAGGTGGAAGAACCGCACGATACTTCGTGGAGCATCCCTTAAGAGTGCCTAAAGAAGTGGGTGCGCTAACCAGTTTTGATCTTGGGGAAATAATGAAGAAGCTTTGGGAGCAAGGCATCAAATTTAGTGTAATAGCAGGCGTTGATGATCCGTTATTTCCGGTTAGCCGCCAAACTGCAAATATGCTCAAGTCTAAGGAGTCTAATGGTGTATTACCTATAGAAATAAAAGGGTACTATTCTGTAATAGGCGGACACAATGAGCTATCAATTCATCCAGGCCAACATGCGGCGCTTGCTTTTAATGCACTTGAGAATCTTAGAGATTTAAAAGACACATCTTAATTAAAAATAATCCGCATGCGCAATATCTTTGAGCAAGTTATAATTAGACAGTGAGCAAAAAGGGATTCACTGCCTTCCTCATCGTTATCCCAATCGCCATAACCAGCCTTATTTCAATCGCCTACGTCACCTTCAAGAGCCAGTTACCAAATACGCAAGCCGTTTTGTCAACCCCAACTTCCGAAGTTTCCCCGACACCTTCTATTACACCAAGTCCAACTCCAAGCCCAAGTCCCACCCAAACACCAACTCCAAATCCCACGCCTTCTCTTTCGCCGAAGCCATCTCCAACATCTTCTTCTCAATCGTCAAATGCAACTGTCACCTCAGGCGGCAACTACACCGTTTTAACTTTCGATCTTGCCTCAACAACCATAGTTACAGATAGCGCCAATGATAATGATTGCGGCAACGATTGTCCGGTCAAACCTTTAGCTCAATACATAGCTGAAAACGGAGGAAGAGCAGGCATGAACGGTACATACTTTTGCCCGCCGGATTATGCGTCCTGCGGTGGTAAAGTTAATTCTTTCGATTTTGCCGTTTGGAACAACCGCAACAAAAAATGGATTAACGCCACAACCCTTTTTTGGGGCGGCAGGGGAATGATGGTTTTTCGCCCCGGATCTGCTCAATTCTTTCCTTGTGCAGGTTGTGTCGGAGCACCAGCCGATATCACCGGAGGTATCGTTAATTATCCCTCTTTAGTCTCCGGCGGCCAGGTATTGGTTAGTGACGGCGCCAAAGGTACGAGAAGCGGAATCGGATTCGGGGGAGGTAAATTGTTTTTAGTTGTTGCCAGATCCTCAAGTTACTTTGACCTTGCTAATATCTTTAAGTCTCTTGGCGCCCAAGAAGCCTTAAATCTTGATGGGGGAGGCTCAGTTGCCCTCTACGACGGTGGCTACAAAGTCGGTCCGGGACGCAATTTGCCAAACGCGGTCATTATCAAATAACCATGAACTATGAACTGTGAACTATGAACGAAGAACTCTTTTTTCCGTGATTATAATGTCCATCACCAGATCATGTTCTTCTTGGGGAATTTTATCGACAATCTGGAAGTCATAGGCAAGCCCAATTCTAATAGCTTTTGAATTGGAAAATAGTCTATCAAAAACTCCCTTACCGTACCCAAGTCTTACGCCCCTTTTGGAAAATGCCAGTCCGGGCAAAATAGCCACGTCAACAAGTGATGGATCGACAGGCTCAATGATTCTTGGCTGGAGAATTCCCCTTGGTCCTTTTTCCAAACTTTGCCAATTTCCAAATTTGCTAAATACGTAGTCTTTAATCTTTGTAGAATAGGCAGGTACCAAGATTTTGGCGTCCCGTAGATTAAGAGAGTCAATAATTAATTTAGTTTCAACCTCATTTTTGATTGGTAAATATATGGAGAAAAGCTGACTGTCTGCAATCTTACCAACAGAAAGAATTTTGTCTGTTATGTTCCGGCTTGTTTGGGCAATAAATTTTTTGGAAAGCGCAAGTCTCTTGGAAAGAAAAATATCTCTGAGTGTTTTTTTGTCAAAATTGTTCACAAGAAGCTATCGAGTAAAAAATTTGTACTTGAGCAAATTTAATTCCCAGTGTCCTAATTTCTACTTTTTGGCCAATTTCATCGCTCCCGTAATTTTGGCAACGCCCAATTCAACGAGCGTGACAACTAAAGCCACAACCAGTACCCAAAAAATACTTGAAATCCCAAAAGCAGTTATTATCGCCAGCCTTTTAATAATCCAGATGATGGCCACATTGGCTATAAAATATGCTGCGACCCAGATATTCTGGTCCTTTATTTTATAACCGCTTCTTTTAACAACCTCAGGAACCAAGTAGATTAGGCCAGTCAGAATAAGACCCGAAATAATGGCGGCCAGGGGAGCCGAAAGTTTATCATTTCCCAAAACTACATTACTTTTCAAAACGACCGAGCCTAAAAGCAGAACTACCGTATTTGCTACCCAAAAGCTTAAAAAATTAACAACCTTTTTTTGGTCCATTACAATCACCTCCCTCGCCCTCCAAAGTTTTAACGAAAGAGAGCTCCACTCTATGTTAGAATAGATCAATATTTCTTAAGAAGTCAAATATAATTTGTCAAACTATCATTGACTGGGGATAAGCCGTATAATGAATTTAAGGTTAAAATGATTACTCAAGAAGAGGTAATTAAGAAATTAAAGCAGTGTATCGATCCCGAATTGGGTATCAATATTGTTGATTTGGGCCTAATATACGCTGTCAATATCGAAGGCAGCAGAGTCAATGTCTTAATGACCGTTACCACTTCTGGATGCCCGATGGGCTCATTCTTCATAAAAGATATCACAGACAAGGTTCGAGCCCTTAAGGGGGTCTCTGCTGTTTTAGTCGAATTAACATTTGATCCTCCCTGGAATCCTTCAAAAATGTCCCAGGACTCAAAGGAGCTTCTTGGGTTTATTAATTAAGCTTCGACCTTCTTGACTTCGGGTTTCCTTCGGTTTATACTTGTCTTATTCTTCATTGGAAATTGGAATTTGGAAATTGGAATTTAATATTTTTAGGGTCTTGACAAATCGTAGATGTAGTGTCTAATCTGGAATTAGACCACAATATATTGTGCCTTTAGCAATTTCGTGAAACATTGAAACCTGCAGCTAAGGGCAAAGATTTTCAAGTACAGGGCAGTGAATAATTTTGTGAGGGAAGTAGTGTGATTTGTCCTTTTTGTGAGCACAGAAAGACTCGTGTTGTCGATAAAAGAGAAGGCAATGATGTCAAAACAATCAGGCGCAGACGTGAATGTCTGAAATGTGGTCGTCGGTTTACTACATTTGAAAAAATTGAGACTCTGGATCTTTTGGTTATTAAAAAAGACGGCAGAAGAGAAATCTTTGATAGGGCAAAGTTGAGGGGCGGCATTATAAAATCATGCGAAAAGAGACCCGTTTCTGCCGGGGATATTGAAAAAATTGTCGACGAGTCAGAAGCTGAACTGCGAAAGATTAACGCTAGCGAGATTTTAAGTAAGAAAATCGGAGAAATGGTTATTAAAAGACTCAAGAAATTAGATGAGATTTCTTATATTCGCTTTGCCAGTGTCTATAGACAATTTGCTGATCTGTCTGATTTTGAAAAAGAGCTTTCCAAGCTATCGAAAGGATTAAAAAATAAATGAAAAAAGTGTTAAAGAAGAAATTCACAAGAGAAGATGTTCGCGCAATAGGCAGAAAGATTCCGGCTGTCCCGAAAGATTTATTTGAACCGACTCTATCCGAAAATGCTGCCTATATTGCCCAAACCCGTTACTCTTTCCGTAACGAGAAAGGGGAACCGGTAGAAACTCCAAAAAAACTTTTCTGGCGTGTTGCCTACTATATTGCCGCTGCCGACAGAATTTACGAAGGCAATATCCACAAAAAGACAGCCAAAGAATTTTACAAACTTATGGCTTCCCAGAGATTTATTCCCAATACTCCGACTTTAGTCAACTCCGGTAAAACCGGCCAATCGCTTTCAGCTTGTTTTGTCTTACCTATTGAGGATGATATGGAATCAATTCTCAGAACGATGCGGGATATGGCAATGATTCATAAAATGGGCGGTGGGACAGGCTTTTCTTTTTCCAAGCTCCGTCCAAAAGACGATATTATTGGTACCTCAAAGGGCAAATCAACCGGTCCAGTTGCTTTTTTGCAAGCCTATAACGACGTAACTTCGCAAATAAGACAGGGTGGAGTTCGCCGCGGTGCTAATATGGGAATCCTTCACTATACACACCCTGATATTTTGCGTTTTGCAGTTCACAAAGTCGATGAGTTTTCGCTAACTAACTTTAATATCTCCATAAGTATAACTGAGGAATTTATGGAAAAAGTCAAAAAAGATGCCAAGTTTGTCGAAGACACCGAGCGTAGTCGAGGTGCGGATGGCGAGTTGGAAATTAACGAGATTATAGAAGAAATAAGAGAAGCATACACAATTCGCGACCTTGATCTTAAAAATGTTCGCGTTGAAGAAGCAGTTAGAAAGTTATATGAAGCTTGTCGTGCTAAACATAAAGGGGAAGGATACAACCTTGTTAATCCTCGGACCGGTGAAGTTACTGACAAACTCAATGCCAAAAGAGTCTTTGATTTAATAACCAGACTTGCCTGGCAGTACGGAGATCCGGGAGTGGTTTTAATTGATAGAATCAACGATTCCCGGGCTAATCCAACTCCAAAACTTGGCCAAATCGAAGCTACCAATCCCTGTGCAGAACAGCCGCTTCTCCCATATGATGCCTGTACTTTAGGCTCTGTTAATCTCTCCAAGTTCGTTAAAGACGAAGTCGAAGACACTGAGCAAAGTCGAAGGGTCGAAGATCCTGAGCAAAGTCGAAGGGTCGAAGATCCTGAGCAAAGTCGAAGGGCTTCCGCTCAATATGATGAACCGGTCGAAGAAAGAATCGACTGGCAAGAGTTAAAACAAACAATCCACAAGGCAGTTCACTTTTTGGATAACGTTCTTGATATGAACGAATATCCGGTTGCGGAAATTGACCAGATGACCTCAAAAATCAGAAGAATCGGCCTTGGAGTTATGGGCTGGGCAGATATGCTGGCCAAACTTGGTATTGGCTATAACACTTTTGAAGCTTTCTCCTTGGCAGAAAAAGTCATGAAGTTCATTCAAGATGAAGCAGACAATGCCAGTGTGAACCTAGCAAAGGTTCGCGGGGTATTTCCATCCTTCAAAGATTCTATCTACAACCAACCAGGTAAAATTCATCCAAGAAATGCTGCCAGAACAACTATCGCTCCAACCGGCACAATTTCCCTGCTTGCTGATTGTTCCAGCGGTATTGAACCGTATTTTGCGCTGACATTTGCCAAAAATACCATCGAGGGTAAAAGACTTTTTAATACTAACTCCTACTTTTTAGGGGCCTTGAAAAATAAGGGGATTGATTCCGACCAATTACTTTCCAAGATTGAAGAGAATCGTGGTTCAATTCAGAATTTAGGTGAGATACCTCAGGATCTGACAAGGGTTTTTGTAGTTGCCCAAGATATTTCTCCTGCTGATCATATCCGTATGGAAGCAGCTTTCCAGAAATACACTGACAACGGAATTTCCAAAACAATCAATTTTCCAAATGAAGCGACTGTCGAAGATGTCCGGCAAGCTTATTGGCTGACATACGAACTTGGTTGCCGCATGACTACAATTTATCGCGACGGTTCAAGAATTAAGCAAGTCCTGGAGGTTAAAAAAGATAACTCTTATTATGACCAGCTTACCGGTAAACGTATTTACCAAGAACCACAACCACAAATTCCTAGAAAAAAGTCGACCCCAACTGAAGCTGTGGGAATGAGAGTTCGCAAGAAAGCTGATGTTGGATATGTTTATACATCCGTATTTCGGGATGCTGAAGGTATGCCGGTTGAGGTTTTTGTAACTATCGGTAAAACAGGCGGTTATGTGGCTGGTGCCGCTGAAGTTACAGGCAGATTGGCATCCCGCGCCCTGAAATATGGTGCGAGCTTGGAGGAGGTTGCTACAGACCTAGTCGGGATATCCTGTGGTACGCCCTATGGTATCGGACCGGACAGCGTCCTTTCCGCCTTTGATGCCGTCGGTAAATCCTTATTGGAGATTGCCAAAGCCAAACAACTTACCCTTCCAGTAGTTGGGCAAGACGAACCAATCGAATCCATTGTAAAAACTCCCTTAACCAACGGCCATACAAACTACCCGGCCAAATCAGCTTATACCAACGGTCAAACAGGAAGTGGTAATGGTTTAACAAAGGGAAACACCAAAAGTACCCAGATGAATATCCCAGTCGGGGGTAAGTACCAAATCGACACCGGTTCGGTAAGTAGCATTCATCAGGAAAAAATAATTGAAAATAAATTTGTAGTTTGCCCAGATTGCGCAAGCCCGGTTGTCTTTGCCGAAGGCTGCCGTCAATGCATCAATCCCTCCTGCGGCTGGAGCAAATGCAGCTAGGTACGTGACTATTATTTACACAAAACATGCTCTGGAAATGCTTGCACAACGCAAGCTTAAAAAAGAGTTAGCGGACGAATGTGCTAAAAACCCGGATAAAATATTGCCAGCAAGAGAAGACAAAAAAATCTATTTAAAAAATTTCGGCAAAAATTACCTGAAATTAATAATATCCGAAGAAGAAAAACAGTTAGTAGTGGTAACTCTGTACTGGCTTGCGAAAAAAAGGTCAGAAAAGTAAAATAGACTGACTATGAAAATCACATATGATCCGGTGGCAGATGCCATGTATATTTATCTTTCGGATAAAAAGAAAAGTACTCGAACAGAAGAGGTGAGTGCTGATCTTATTGTGGATTATGCAGGCAGAGAACTAATTGGAATCGAAGTTCTCGACGCTTCCAAAAAGCTCTCAAAGAAAAATTTAGATTCGGTGACTTTTACACTCCCAACATATCGGGGGAGGATTTCTCACTCAGTTTAACTCCTGCGGCTGGAGCAAGTGCAGCTAAAAATCAATTTAGGCCAAAAATTTTTGCTTTAGTTTTGTCGTAATCCATAACCAGAAAAGAAAACTAAGTCCACCAAGTAAAACAAAACCGGGACCGTCTAGGTGACTAGGCACCCCACGCATTCCGAAAAAGCGGCTATTAGCAATATTAATCACTCCAGCAATTATCAAACCGTCGATAAGTATCGTTAGACTGCCAGTAATTAATGATAGGTAAAAATTTTTCAAGTTAAAAGTTAATCTCTCTTTGCTTACAAGATAGTTGCCAATCACAAAACCTAAAGATAATCCAAGCAGGAGAAGTAGCAGTGCAATCCAGAAATACAGTGGAAGACATTCAAGGCCATCATCTAGGTTGAACATACCACATAAAGGTGGGCTTATCACGAAAGCCCCTAAGTACTCCAAGACGCTTGCAAATCCCAGAGAAAGTAAAGCAATAACTATCAACTTCACAACTTAATTATACTAAGTCCTTCAAAATTCTAAAATCTTCCTCAAGTACTTTTCTGCTGCCTGCGCTGTAAAGTACGACTGCTGGATGATAAAGAGGGATGATTTTTGTCTTGCCAAACGGTACTTTTGCTTCGATAACCTTGCCATGAAGGTTTGTGATCGACTCGTTTTTCTCGGACAAATTAAACTTTTCCAAAATATATTTGGTTGAGAAACGCCCCAGGGTCGCAATAATTTTGGGTTTAATAATTAAAATTTGCCGATCTAAAAAAGGGGAATAAAGTTTAATTTCCTCAGGCTCCGGATCACGATTATTAGGAGGTCTATCCTTAACTACATTAGTGATATAGACATCTTTCCGTTTTAAATCAATCGATACCAAAAGCTCATCTAAAATTTTTCCAGCCGCTCCGCAGAAAGGCCTACCCGTTTCAGCTTCCCTCTGACCCGGCGCTTCGCCAATAAAAATAATTTTGGAGAAATGATTCCCTTCACCGATAACCGGAAAGTAGTTGTTTTTCTTGCGATAATTATAAAGAGGGGATTTAGAAAGATTCCAAATTTCATCGCGAATCTTTTTAAGTTGCACGGTTCTGTTGAGGGCCATATCTAATCGATTAACCCCTGCCTTTCCAAATATTTTCCCTGATATTTTCCAGTTTGTTAATATATCTTGCTGCGACAAAAAACCAATCGGAGAGGCGGTTGGTGTAAATTAATACATTTTGGTTAATTTTTTCTTGCCTATTAAGGTCAACAATTGCTCTTTCTGCACGCCGGACAACCGACCTTGCCAGATGAAGCTTTGATCCCACCTTATTTCCACCAGGCAATATAAAATTACGTAGTTTGGGTAATTTATCACTCCATGAATCAATTTCTTCCTCAAGTCTTGTTATATATCTTTTAGTGATTCTTGGCACCTTGGTTTTAACATCAGCTGGTGTTGCTAAGTCAGCACCTAAAACAAAAAGTTCCGACTGAATCCTCAAAAGTTTCTTGATGATTAATTTCTGCTTTGTCATTCTGGCCGTTCGATTAAACTCACGATCCTTAAACGGTCCTGAGCGAGGTCGAAGGACTTGTCCAGAATCGATTCTGGAGTCGCTTCGCTCCCCAGAATGACAGTCAGGATATGGAGTTAATTCTGCAAGTATTACGCCGATTAACGAATTCAACTCATCAACTTCTCCATAAGCTGCAATCCTTGCCGAATTTTTATCCACTCTTCGGGCACCAAACAGGGAAGTGGTACCACCATCCCCGGTTTTTGTATAAATCTTCACGTCAGAATTATATATTAGATGTCATTCCCGCGAAAGTCTTTCGACCCTGAGTTCAAGACCGAAGGGCGGGAATCCAGATAAGTATAGATTCCGGATCAGGTCCGGAATGACAGAAAAGAGACGGGTTGACATACCCTCCCCAATAGGGTAGGATATAGAAATGCAAAAGTATGTAAAGGAAAATGCTCTAAAAAGATTAAAGTCGGCGCAAGGTCATTTAGATCACGTCATTAAGCAGGTTGAAGAAGAAAAATATTGCATTGATATCCTGCAACAATCACTGGCGGTTCAAGCAGCCCTTCGTGCCATCGACAATATTATTCTAAAAGGCCATTTAGAAGAACATGTTACCCATGCCATGCACGGTAAGGATCAACAAGAGTCAATCCAGGAAATCGTAGATGTGTTCGGAAAGGCTAGGAGGTGAGATGAATGTTTGGTGACATGATGCGTTATGGTGCAAGTCCCCCGCCGCAAGGTTATGATAATGGTTATTTTTGGGGTCATCACCCGATGATGGGCTGGATGGGAGGTAATACCGGTGCTTTTTGGTTTTTTGGGATTTTGTGGTTAGCAACTTGGATATTGGTTATCGTTGTCTTAATCGCTTTAATCCGTTGGCTCTGGAAGAAAGGCGATAAAGGTCGCTAAAAAAAGACTTAATGAATATGAAAGAACAGGCACTCGCTAATGCTTTTGCAGTTATCATTGCCGCAATATATGTTATCTGCGCAGCTTGGGTTGTAATTGCCAGAGATAGTTTTATGGCCTTTTCTGGAAACTGGATCCATGGTATCGATCTGGAAACCTTGCCATACATTTCTCCAAATACTGGTGGTCTGATTTTCGGATTTGTAACGGCTGTTGCAGCTGGCTGGGTAGCCGGTTATGCATTTGCCTGGCTTTATAACAAATTTTCCAAAAAGTGACTGAACAGTAATTATGAATGACCATAAGCAGTCAATTAGAATGTCATCCAAAAATACATATTCTTGCCCGATGCATCCGGAAGTAAAATCCGATAAACCCGGCCATTGCCCAAAGTGTGGGATGAATTTAGAGCCGTCAAAAAGTCAAACAGAAAATCACGCAGGACACAAAATGGCAGAACACAAAATGAAACCCGTTGCCGAAATGTCGTTTTGGGAAAAGTTTAAGATGGGAATGTTTATGGCCATGGGTATGGAACACGGGGGTTTGGCGGGCCGGGAAATGGCCAAACTAATGGAAGAAGATATTCGCAATAAGTTTTTCTTTGCTCTGATCCTCTCAATCCCAATTATTGCTTATTCTCCATTAGGTGAAAAGATTTTCAACTTGCAATTACCAACACCGGTTCCGGCAGCTTGGATTCTATTCATTTTAACTACACCGGTATTTTTCTACTCCGGTTGGATCTTTCTTTATTCGACTTATAAAGCACTGCAGGCAAAAACTCTTAATATGGCAGTTTTGATAGCAGTAGGTATCACCGCAGCCTATGCATTCAGTGTACTCTTGACATTTCTTGGTTCAAGCGATTCATATTACGAAGCAGCGACTCTTCTTATCACTTTTGTGCTCTTTGGCCATTGGATGGAAATGAAATCAAGGCGTGGAACAACTGATGCTCTACAAGCCCTTTTTAACTTAGTTCCCCCGCAAACAAGAATTATTCGGGAAGGGAAAGAAGTTCTTATACCTACAGCTCAAGTGAAAGTAAACGACATTATTATTCTAAAGCCTGGTGATAAAGTCCCAGTTGACGGAGAAATTATAGAAGGAGAAACGGCAATTGATGAATCATTAGTCACCGGTGAATCAATTCCAGTCGCTAAGGTAAAAGGTGACAAAGTAATTGGCGGTTCTATTAATCAATCAGGATCGGTCAAATTTGCGGCAACGAAAGTCGGTGAAGATACAGCGCTGGCGCAAATCGTCAAAATGGTTGAGACTGCCCAGAGTTCCAAAGCTCCTGGCCAAAAAATAGCAGACAAATTTGCTCAGTATTTAGTTATTGTCGCAGTCGGTGGAGGCCTGCTTGCCTTTGGAGGCTGGTACTTTGTGATGGGCGTACCGATTCTTATCGCCCTGACTTTTGCTATTTCTACAACTGTCATTGCTTGTCCGGATGCACTCGGTTTGGCAACTCCGACCGCTGTTGCGGTAGGAACAGGTCTTGGTGCCAAACACAATATCTTGATTAAGGATGCACCAACTTTGGAACAGGTTTCCAAGATCCAGGCTGTAGTTTTAGATAAAACAGGAACGTTAACGGAAGGTAAGCCAAAGATTACAGATATAGTTACCGTTAAAGGACTGACGGAAAATGAAATTCTGAGACTCGATGCTGCGGCTGAAGCTAAATCAAGTCATCCCTTAAGTCAGGCGATACTGGAAGAGGTGAAAATAAGGAACATAAAAATTCCATCAAAAGTCGAGAAATTTAAAAATATTGCAGGACACGGTGTTGAAGCGCAGGTTGAAGGGAAGTATGTCCTAGTTGGAACAGTTAAGCTCATGAATGATCAAAACGTTGACCTGGTACCTATACAGAAAGATATTGATCGGTTACTTTCTGAAGGAAAAACGATTATGGTTCTTGCTGTGGATGGTCAGGTTGCAGGTGTTGCAGGCGCTGCCGATCCAATTAAACCTTCCGCCAAAAAGACTATCGATCGCATGCAACAATTGGGTCTTGAAGTAGCGATGATTACCGGTGATAACCAAAAAACTGCAGAGGCGATAGGCAGGCAACTTGGTATTAAGCGGGTTTTTGCCGAAGTTTTGCCGGAAGACAAAGCTAAGTACGTAAAAAAGCTTCAGAATGAGGGGAAATTTACAGCTATGGTTGGCGATGGAGTAAATGACGCGCCGGCCTTAGCTCAGGCAGATATTGGTATTGCCATTGGAGCAGGAACCGATGTTGCTATTGAAACAGCCAAGGTGGTTTTGATGAAATCAGACCCCGCAGATGTTTTACGCGCCATCCGTCTATCAAAGGCCACGGTGACCAAAATGAAACAAAATTTATTCTGGGCTTCAATTTATAATCTCTTGGCCATTCCGATAGCAGCCGGAATTCTCTATCCTAAGTTTGGTATTTCACTGCGCCCGGAATGGGCAGCACTTTTGATGAGTCTGTCCTCAATTATTGTCGCCACAAATGCCGTGCTTTTAAACCGAGCGGAAAAAAATTTAGTGGAAGTTTAAATGAAGTTAAATTTTCTTACTAAGTCATCAAATAAAGTAACCGACCTCGTTTGTCTAATGAAAGTTGAAAAAGACGAAAAAGCAATAACTTACAGTTATAAAGGCAAAACCTATTATTTTTGTTCTGAAAATTGTAGGGAAGAATTCAAACAAGACCCTGAAAAGTATTTATCATGAATAACTTTTTTAAACATAGGCTTTTGATGATTATTGGTTGTATTGCTCCAATTTTAATCTTTGGCTTTTTTCTTCTATTCGGATTTACAAATAATAGTTTAATCGTTTTACTTTTCCTCCTATGTCCCCTCAGTCATATCCTAATGATGAGAGGACATAGAGAAAAACATCATTAAAATTATGGAACTCTTAATTAGCGCGTCATTTATTGCTTCTTTTTTTGCCGGTGTTGCCGCCCTGTTTGCTCCCTGTTGCGTGACGGTTCTTCTGCCCACATACTTTGCCTCGATCTTTAAACAGCGCTCTACTATATTTTTAATGACCTTCATCTATTTCCTTGGTCTTTTAGTAGTTTTCTTGCCAATCGGATTTGGGGCATCAGCACTTAGTCAATTATTCAATACCTACCATAATGTCATTTTTACTTTGGGTTCAATTTTTTTGATTGTTCTCGGTCTAACTTTAATTTCTGGAGTCCAATTTTCATTCCCCGTCTTAGTCCATCCGCAACTCAAGAATTCTGGCTTAGGATCCGTTTTTGTCTTAGGCGTATTTTCCGGAATTGCCACGACTTGTTGCGCGCCAGTGTTGGCAGGAGTCTTGGCACTTGCTGCTATGCCTGGGTCATTTCTTTTAGGCGGAGCATACACCTTGGCCTATGTTCTAGGCATGGTTATACCTTTATTTATCTTAAGCGCGTTTCTTGATAAAGGAAAATTTACTCAGAAATTTTTTACATTTAGAAAAACAGTCAGCTATAACCTTTTTGGAAAAAGAATCCGTCTGACTCTATCCAACCTTTTTTCAGGATTGATGTTTTTGGTACTTGGAATATTCATCTTCTATTTGGCCTTAACCAATAACTTAACAGCCCACGCTTCTTATCAGATTTCTATCAATGTGTATCTTACTAGACTGATACAATTTATCGGTCGGTACACAAAAATTATTCCGGAGGTTGGTTGGGCAATTATTTTCTTTATTGCATTTTTGATAATTCTGGTAATTTCAGTAAGGCAATTTTTAAATTTAGCCAAAAATAACAGGAAGGAAGGTGATGATAAATAAATAAGCGAACAGTTTTGATAGTAACAGCGATTGCCCTTTTTATTTCGGCTATTGTCGGTGCTTCTTTCCTGCTGGTAGGTAAAAGCAAAGAGGAGACGATGGATCATTCATCCGGTACGACACAAGATGAGGGCAAATTTAATTCATGGGTTGATAAAGAAGCACCTGATTTTACACTCACAAGCTATGATGGTAAGCAAATTAGTCTCAGAGACTATCGAGGGAAAAAGGTTGTGCTTTTCTTTACTGAAGGAGCAATGTGTTATCCTTCCTGCTGGAATCAAATAGCCGCTTTTGGTAAAGATAGTGCATTTAACAGTGAGGATACAGTTACTTTAAATATTATGGTTGATACTCAAAACGAGTGGAAAAAAGCGGTTAGTAAAATGCCAGAGCTTGCTCCTGCTACGGTTCTACTTGATACATCAAAAAATATCTCAAGGGATTACGGAGTGCTCTCGCTGCCTTCTTCCATGCACAAAGGTCAGTATCCCGGCCACACATACCTGATTCTTGATAGAGACGGTATTGTCCGCTTTGTTCTTGACGATCCACAAATGGCTACCAGAAATGACCAACTGAAAGCAGAACTTAAGAAGATAAGTTGAAGAGTATGGGGAAAATTCTTCGAGGATCAATTCCAAAAGGACTGTTGGCTGCGTCGGGACTACTGATATTTTATTTCGCGGTTGTAACTTTTATTTCAGGTTGGCAGTTTGCACAGGACCAATTCTCGCGATTTTGGTATTTTATTTTAGCTCTTGCTTTTGGATTTGGAATCCAAGTGGGACTTTACACCTATCTTAAAAACTTAATTAGCGATAAAAATCAATCAACTAAGGTTCTAGTAGCTTCCGGTACAACTTCGACCGCGGCGATGATTTCCTGCTGCGCGCACTATCTGGCGAACATCTTACCAATTCTGGGTATCACTGGATTAATCACTATTGTTACGCAATATCAGGTCCAATTATTTTGGATTGGTTTAGCCGCAAATCTTGTCGGTATCACCTATATGGCGAATAAAGTTTTTCGATACCATAAAGGATTATGAAGAATCCAAAGGCAATTTTTTTAATTGTTGGAGTAATAGTAATTATTATTATTATCGCCATTCTTTACTCCCATCATTCTGATAATTCAACCTTAAGGGAAGATATTCCTTCTTCGAATCAAGGCCTGTCTGCCGGCAGGCAGGAAGTTTTATCCACACAAACTAACTCTGAAGGCCAGGTAACTGTTAAGGTTACACCGAAAGATCTCTCACAATCTTCCTCAAGTTGGGATTTTGAGATAGTTTTGGATACTCACTCTGGTAATTTAGATCAAAACCTTACCGAGATCTCGATTTTGATCGACGATAAAGAAAATAGATTTACTCCAGTCGCTTGGGAAGGTGATCCGCCGCAAGGACATCATCGCAGTGGGATTTTGAAATTTAAACGTCTTTCCCCAAAACCTAAATCAATCGAACTAAGAATTGAAAAGATGGGAGATGTTAACGAAAGAAGCTTCAAATGGGAATTGCAGTGAGTTAAAATGAGTTTTATCAATGACAAGAACAATTTTAGCAGTCTTAATCTTTTCAGTTGCCTTTGGTTTTGTCGAGGCTGCGGTTGTTGTTTATCTCCGTCATCTTCTGGGAATCGGTTTTACTCCTCCACATATTGACCGAAGCGAAATTTTATTTTTAACTCCCGGGATTGCTTTCTTGGAGCCCCAAACTGCCGTTAAAATAATTCAGGATACGACTCTTCTTAACATTGAGCGTCTTAGAGAAGCAGCTACTTTAGTGATACTAGCATCGATTGCTGCCATTGTCGGCAGAAAATTGACAGACAAAATAGCTTTTTTCTTTTTAGCTTTCGGAATTTGGGACATTTTCTACTATGTTTTTTTAAAGCTGACAATTGGTTGGCCAAAAAGCGTTGGGGATCTTGATATTTTCTTTTTACTTCCAACACCATGGGTTGGACCAGTTTTGGTTCCAATCATCATCTCCTCCTTTTTAATCATTGGAGCGCTTGCATATTTAATAAGACGGAATAAGTCGTCCTATTGATGTCCACAAGCTCAATCATTGTAGTTCTCAATGCTATTTCACTAAGAAGGCTCGAATTAAATTAATTAAGCCCCCCCGGAGTGTTAAAATAAATAGGAATGAGGATTGCCGGGTATTTTTTAATTATTTTAATTCCGCTCCTAATTATACTTGGAAATTTCCACTTTCTCATATTAAATTTTAACTTTTACCAGAATCTTTACCAAAAAACTGGCGTTTACCAGACTTTTGCTGATCGGGAAATTGTCAACTGGGCAACTGACAATCTTTTTGGCTATTTTAGAGGAAAAAATGAACTCGATCACATTTTTTTCTCAAAACAGGCCATCTTACACCTTGCTGATGTTAAAAACTTACTGCAGTTTGAATCCGGCCTTTTTTATTTATCCGCAGTAGCAACTGCAGTTATTTCCACAATATTTGTTGTTAAGAAACAGTACAAAAGACTAACCAGTTCATTTTTTACCTCATCAATTGTTACTATTTTCGCAATTTGTCTTCTCGCCTTTGGCCTGATTTGGGACTTTGAACCAATATTTACCAAATTTCACATATTACTGTTTAAAAACGAGTTGTGGCTGTTTCCTGCCCACGATAATTTGGTAAAACTTTTCCCCCAGCAATTCTTTATTTTATTCGCAAATTCACTGGCAGTAAACATTATTGTGACTTGCGCAGTTATTGCATTAATCTCGGCTGTTTTTGTCAAAAAGCGCCTTAAATGATTCTCAGACAGATTTCAATCGGCCCGTTGACTATCCATATTTATGGCCTGGTCATTGCAATTGCTATTTTTCTTGGCTGGTTTTTGGCCAAAAAAAGGGCGGCCATTTACAAAGTCCCCCATAAACTTTTCGATGATCCGATTCTAATTATTCCTCTGATCCTGGCAATTGCCACAGCCCGTGTTTATCATGTCGTAGATTATTGGGATTACTATTCAAATAATCTTATAAGAATTTTTGCAATCGGAAATGGGGGTCTAGGTATTTTAGGTGCCTTGGCAGGGATGGTTTTGGGTTTTTGGATCATTGCAAGGGTCAAAAAGGTAAATTTCTTATCAATTCTTGATCTGGCGGCACCTTCTATACTTTTAGGTCAAGCTGTCGGCCGTTTTGCGAATTTTATCAACCAGGAAGGATTCGGTCCTCCGACCGATAAACCATGGGGGATCTTTATTGATCAAGCTTACCGACCGGCCGAATATATAAGCTCCACACATTTTCACCCAACCTTTTTCTATGAAGCAATCTTGGATGGTATATTTTTTATTCTCCTTCTATTTTTGTCCAAAAAGCTCAAACTGCCCGGACAGGTCTTCGGCCTTTACCTGATTTTGTACGCAGTCGGCAGATTTGCCGTCGAATTCTGGCGAATTGATACTTGGATGATTGGAGAAGTCAAAGTAGCCCACGTCGTAGCCATTTTAGCGTTCTTAATCGGAATTTGGTTATATTTTCTCCGCAAAAGAAGGGGCTAGCCCCTTCTTAAAGTCGCCAACGGGGCTTGACATCAATTAGCACTCGTGATATTCTAACTGCTAATCTTTCTCCAGTAGAGCTGGATCAAGACAAGCTGTACAAGGTCGTATATAATATATAGACCGGCAAAAAGGGAGGTCAGGAAGTTTTTAAAAATGGCTATTTTCTTAGAACAGCAAAAACCAAGATTAAAAAGCGAAATTCCCGTAGTTCCGCTTCGAGATACAGTTGTTTTTCCATCTTCAATGGTACCAATAACAGTCGGCCGGCCCAAAGTTAAGCTTGGCCTTGATAGTGCTTGGGCAACAGACAGGCTTACCGTTTTTGTTGCCCAGAAAAATCCACGGGTCGAAAACCCGGCTCCAAACGATATTTATCCTGTCGGAACTGTCGGTTTAATCAGAAGACTCTGGAAAGTTGACAACGAATACAATTTAGCAGTTGAAGGCCTAAGTAGAGTCTATCTTAAAGAATTTTCCCAAATTGATCCATATTTAGCCGTAAGAGTCGAGGAAATACCGGAACTGGCCCAGAAAACCGAGGAAATTGAAGCCTTATTCCGAAATATTCTGAATAAAATAAAAAAATACGGTGAACTTGGTGGAGTTTTGACTCTTGAGTCATCGATTCATATTTTTTCAACTGACGACCCCAACCAGCTTGTAAACATCATTTCTGCATCAATTGATCTTAAAACCCAGGATAAACAGCAGATTCTGGAAATGGTTGATACCAAAGCAAGGCTGGAGAGGCTTTCGGAACTGTTAAGCCGTGAGATTCGGATTTTGGAAATATCTTCAAAGATCGATACTGAGACCCAAGAAAGAGTTGGCAAGGTAACCAAAGAGGCAATCCTTCGCGAAAAGATGAAATCTATCGAAAAAGAATTAGGAGAGGACGAAGACGGCCGGGAGATTACCGAATTTCGCAGGAAAATCAAAGAAGCAGCAATGCCGCAGGAAGTTAAGAATAAAGCTGATAGAGAGCTCGTAAGACTGGCTAAGATGTCATCTTATAATCCTGAATCTTCTTACCTTCGAACGTATTTAGAATGGCTTGTCGATCTGCCTTGGGTAGTGAAAAACAAGAAGTCCGCCGACGTTGATTTCGCCGCCAAAGTTTTAGAAGAGGATCATTACGGTTTGCCCAAAGTAAAAGAGCGAATTTTGGAATATCTGGCAGTCCATAAGTTAGTCGGCAAAATTAAAGGACCGATACTTTGTTTTGTTGGACCGCCCGGGGTAGGTAAAACTTCGATTGGAAAATCGATTGCCCGGGCTCTTGACCACAAATTTATAAGAGTTTCCTTGGGCGGAATTCATGATGAAGCTGAAATCCGTGGTCATCGCAGAACATACGTCGGTGCTCTTCCGGGCAGGATTATTCAAGGAATCAAAAATGCCGGCACCAAAAATCCGGTTTTTATGCTTGATGAAATCGACAAGGTTGGTACGGATTTTAGAGGTGATCCCTCCTCAGCGCTTCTTGAGGCTCTTGACCCGGAACAAAATAATGCCTTTTCCGATCATTACCTGGAGGTTCCCTATGATCTTTCCGACGTGATGTTTATTACGACTGCTAATGTTCTGGATACCATTCCGCCGGCACTCCGTGATCGGTTAGAAGTTATCAGCTTTCCGGGCTATACAGAAGAAGAGAAATTCCATATTGCCAAAAGATTCCTTAAACCAAAACAATTTGAAGCCCATGGATTAGCCAAGGAAAAAGTCGAAATTTCAGATGCAGCTATCAAAGAGATTATTTCAAGGTATACACGGGAAGCGGGAGTCAGAGAACTGGAAAGAGAAATTGCCGCTATCTTGAGAAAAGTCGCTAAAAAATTCGCCTCAAACAACAAACAGAAAAAAATTAAAGTCAGCCCCAAGCAACTCCATAGTTATCTTGGACCGTTTAAGTTCTCCAAGACTATTGCCGAAACAAAAGATGAAGTCGGCATGTCGACCGGCCTTTCCGTAACTCCTGCGGGAGGCGAGATTTTATTCGTTGAAGTTACGCTTATGCCAGGTAAGGGCCATTTGATACTAACGGGCCAGCTTGGCGATGTTATGAAAGAATCCGCCCAGGCAGCTCTTTCTTATGTAAAATCAAGAGCTAAAGTTGTGGGTGTTGGAGACAACTTCTTTGCTAAGTGCGATATCCATATTCACGTCCCCGAAGGAGCTGTTCCTAAAGAAGGACCTTCGGCTGGTATTGCTATCACAACCGCACTCGTTTCGGCAGTAACCAAAATCGCGGTAAGGCGCGGAGTAGGTATGACTGGTGAAGTAACACTTCGAGGAAGAGTTTTGGAAATTGGTGGGGTTAAAGAGAAAGTATTAGCGGCTCATCGGGCAGGATTAACTACCATTATTCTACCAAAAGCCAATGCCAAGGACTTGGAAGAAATACCCAAAAACGTAAGACGGGACCTCCAATTTATTCTAACTGAGCATATGGACGAGGTTCTAAAGGTTGGCCTAACGCGGTCTGTTATAGAGGCACAAAGAGCAAAGAGGAGTTCGACAAAGAAAGAAAAAATCCCGCGCCCATTTTCAATTCCTCAATCAACAGCATAGTCCCAAAGCCTTGCAAATTTTAACAAAAGTTTGTATTATTTTTCAAAGACGTCTAACTCCCGCCCATATTAATTGTGGATATAGAAAGTATTAACCCCTCACTTGGCCTGCCTATTGCTTTAGCTGCTTCTACTGCAGCTATTTTGTATGGAGTAATTACCTCATTTCGAATTGTTTCACAGGATCCGGGTACTGTTAAAATGCGCCGCATTGCCGATGCGATTGCTGAAGGGGCATCTGCCTATCTGGCAAGACAGTATTCGGTTATTGCAGTAGTGGCCATAATTATTTTTGGGGCAATTTGGTTACTACTATCACTTGAACCTGCCATTGGATTCGCTATCGGCGCTGCTGCTTCTACTGCCTCCGGTTTTATAGGAATGAATATTTCCGTAAGGGCCAATGTCCGTACTGCCCAGGCTGCAAAAAAGGGTCTTGCCCAAGCCCTCTCACTGGCTTTTGCTGGAGGATCGGTTACCGGACTTTTAGTTGTCGGTTTGGCACTACTTGCTGTTGCCGGCTATTTTGGGGTTAGTGGCAGCTTAGATGGACTCGTCGGACTGGGATTTGGCGGTTCTTTAATCTCTATTTTTGCAAGACTTGGAGGCGGTATTTTTACAAAAGGGGCAGATGTTGGTGCCGATTTAGTCGGTAAAGAAGAAGCGGGTATTCCTGAAGACGATCCCCGTAATCCGGCGACAATTGCCGATAATGTCGGCGATAATGTCGGTGACTGTGCCGGAATGGCCGCTGATCTTTTTGAGACTTATGCTGTAACCTTAGTCGCCGCAATGCTTTTAGGGTCTTTTCTTTTTCCTGATTCGTTAAGTGCACTTGTTTATCCGATGGTTCTTGGAGCTATTGGAATTATCGCAACTATAATTGCCGCTTTTTTTGTAAGACTCCCAAGGAATAAAAGTATTATGGGAGCCCTATACACAGGACTCATCATCGCGGCAGCCCTTTCGGCTCTTGGTTTTTACCCGGCAACAATGATACTTATGAATGCTAACGGTTCTTTTGATCCCTTCAATATATATTTAACATCGTTGGTTGGCATTATTGCGACAATATTTATTATGTTGATAACCGAATATTACACCTCGACAAAGTTTAAAACGGTTCAAAATATCGCCAAAGCAGCTACAACCGGACATGCTACCAATATAATTACCGGACTTGCTTTTTCTCTAAGATCCACATTCTGGCCAATTGTTGTAATTTGTTCAGGAATTTTGGTTGCTTTCTCACTGGCAGGCCTTTATGGAATCGCAATCGCAGTCGTTGCCATGCTTTCTTTGACCGGTATGATTGTGGCGATAGATGCCTACGGCCCCATTACGGACAATGCCGGGGGAATTGCCGAAATGGCCCAACTGCCAAAAGAAGTAAGAAGTATCACCGACGAACTTGATGCTGTCGGGAATACAACTAAAGCTGTAACTAAGGGCTATGCGATCGCATCAGCAGTTCTTGCGGCTTTAGTGTTATTTGCCGCATATTCACAGGAGTTAATTGCCAGAGGTTCATATGTCGAGTTTACTCTATCGGACCCTAAAGTTTTAGTCGGACTTTTAATTGGCGCCTCGCTGCCATTCCTTTTTGCTTCGTATGGACTGGAAGCGGTAGGTATTGCGGGAGCAGCTGTTGTTGACGAAGTCAGGCGGCAGTTTAAGGAAATACCCGGAATTTTAAGCGGCCGAAGTAAACCTCAGTACGATAAAGCCGTTGATATTGTAACTAAGAAAGCTCTTAGATTAATGGTCATACCAGCTCTTATTCCAGTATTTGCGCCAGTTGCAATAGGTTTTACCTTAGGTACCAAGGCTCTTGGCGGTCTTTTAATGGGTTCAATTGTCTCTGGAGTCTTTGTGGCAATTTCGATGACAACCGGCGGTGCTGCCTGGGATAATGCCAAGAAGTATATAGAGGCTGGTAATTTTGGTGGGAAGGGGTCAAAGGCTCATAAGGCAGCTATTACCGGCGATACGGTTGGTGATCCGTATAAGGATACGGCAGGACCAGCCATAAATCCAATGATCAAGATTATCAACATAGTTGCCTTACTACTTATACCCCTTCTGGTTTAATCTTATACAGTCCCTAAACCCTAAACCCTAGTCGCTAGACCCTAATAAATTATCCTTCTCGGCCTTGCAGAAGGTGAGGTTTCAAAAAGTGTTGATGGGGTAGGGCTTGGGCTTGCAGCCGGTGCAGTTTCTAAAATTGCAGAGCTGGTTGCTGTTTTAAAACGATTTTTTAGTCCTGGCTGGACATTATCTATTGCCAAAACCACCTTAACAAAATCACCTAAAGCGTTACCAAAATTATCTTCCATATCGTACTCTTTGGTATTTTGCCATTTATTAGCGATTGCCGAAAATAAAATCTCATGAAATTGTAATTCTTGCGCGGTTTCGTCTGCAAAAGCTACCACAGATTGGTTTTGCGCTCTTGCCTTCTCCATTTGCTTGACCAGCGAAGAGGCCCTTTGACTATATCTTTTTAGATTTTTACTGCCCCCTTTAAAATCGCCTTTTTCAAAAAGCAGATAAGTTTCTTTTAATCGTTTTCCTAACAAAATAAAATCAAAGCGTGTTTTCTCAATGGAAGATGGCTGAAAAAACCTTGAAATTATCTCTTTGGCGCTAATTAAAAAATATAAAGGATGAGAGGGAAGCAGCCTTATCGGTACAGTTTTTTGCAGCGCCTCGTTAATTTGTCCTTCGGTTATGTCTGGAAGCTGATATTTTTCAGCTTGTGCAAAAGTTAAAGGATGATAAAAAGTAATAGCAAAAAACAGGCTTAGACTGATAAGGCAGGCCCCGTTAAAAACCATCTTTCTGTAGAAAGTCGAATTTAATTCAAAAGATTTATTTGTAGAAGAGGTCAGCTTAACTTGACGCAAAAAATTTTGAGAAATTTTTTGCAATAGGTTTCTAACGGGGCAGGCTGAAAATACTCTCATAATAATCCTTACAAAAATCCCACCCAAAATCCGAAGGATTTTGAGAGGAGGAACAAACTAAAAGTTGAGCGAAGTTGCTTGCAATCTTCGCGAAACATAAAAGTTTAGTTCCGACGAGGTAGCGCTACGGGGAGTCGAACCCCGGTTTCATGGATGAGAACCATGTGTCCTGGACCACTAGACGATAGCGCCGAATCTAAATTCGATCATCATTATATAACAATCTTAGAGCTTGTTAAAAACCAATATTGTTCGAGCGTAGGAGAGTACCGTCTGATACTCTCCGTAGCGAGAACTGTCAGACTTCTCACATTGTTCGAAGAATAACGAGGTTTTCAACAAACTAATAACAAACTCACAAGTAACTATTCAGTTTTGTCCAGCCAAATCGTCATTGCGATCCGGCGCAGCTGGAGAAGCAATCTTTTAGATTGCCACGGCTACTACGTAGCCTCGCGATGACATATCCATTTGGGGAAAGGTGAATAGTTAAACTCACAATTCTTGACCTGGAGGTATTTTTGCAATAGAATTAGCTTCCTACATATATGAACATGACTCAAAGTTCCAAGAAATTTATCCTTACCCCTCAAGGACTGGCTAAGTTAGAAGGGGAGTATGATCTGTTGGTTAATGTTAAGAGATCACAGATTATTCAAAGGATCGAAAGAGCCAGAGAATTCGGAGATCTTTCCGAAAATTCGGAATATGATGCTGCCAAAGAAGAACAGTCTCTTTTAGAACATCGTATATCAGAACTGGAAGAGGTTCTGCATAAAGCTCAAATTATAAGTGAAACCCCCAAAAATGGATTTGTTGTTATTGGCTCTACAGTGGTAGTAGAGATGGGGGATGAAGTTCACGAATTTACTATAGTTGGGTCAATGGAGGCTGACCCTGCAACGAAAAAGATATCCAATGAATCGCCTGTCGGTCAAGCACTTCTCGGTTTAAGAGTCGGAGAGACAATAGAAGTAGCAGTTGGCCCGGTTAAAAGTAAGATCAGGGTCTTAGAAATTAAATGACCAAAAAACCAATAATTAAATTTTCAGCAAAAGCCATTCGAAAATTGTCAGCTTCCGAAAAGCGGGTGGTAACTAAGCTTATCGATGCGGCCGAGGCTATTTCCGCCATTTATGAACAACAAGAAAACTCCAACTACTTAGGCGCCAATTTTTATCCTCACGATGTTACCAAAGAAGAAATTGTCAAAGCTGCCAGGCACAACAAGGCTATCCTTTCACCCTATACGATGGTCGAAAAAAATAAAAAGGGAGAACTTATAGCTATCCCTTATCATGTTAAATTCGTAAAACAACTGGAGAAGGTAGCCCGTTTAGTTAAAGAGGCTGCCAAAATTACCCAAAATCATGATTTTGCTAAACGCCTCGAGGTTCAGGCCAATTCACTTTTAGATGGCAATTATGAAACAAGTGACATTTATTGGCTTTCATTAAAACCCTACAAAATCAACTTTGTTATCGGCCCGATTGAGCGGTATGATGACAAACTTTTCTTCACAAAATGTGCCTATCAATCTTGGGTTGGCATTATGGACGAGCAAAGGACCAGTGACACCACAGTTTTCAAAAATTACATTGTGTCAGGAAGAAGAAAGGTTTTAGCCCCTTCGGAAAAGGTCGATTTCTTGGATAAAATTCAGATTCGTGTTGATGATGTTCTTATCTTTTCAGGTTTGATTGCCCACTTTATGTTTACCAGCTCGAACTTACCAAACGATGTCGGCTTAATGGAAAAACATGGGTCAGAAATTACAATTTTCAAACCCTCATTTGACATTAAATTTAACGCCGAGCATCACCCTATATTCCATGCCATTTTTGAAGGAAAATTCCAGCAAGGATATCCAATTGATGTACTCAAGATGGGTTCTCTGCGTAATTCTTACCTGCATGAAATTTCCCATACCCTTTTAAGGTATCGTGACAGTGAAAGAAGACTCAAAGAATACTTCCCTGTTTTTGATGAAATTAGTGCCTCAATCTACGGGGTTAAAGCCTGCGGGTCATTACTTTTAAAAGACGTAATTAGTCAAAAAGAACTGGAAGCGATTATGGTTATGTTTGTAGCCCGGGCATTTTCCTGGTGGACTTCTTACCTAAAAGAACCTAGTATTATTCACTATGCCCAAGGTTTTGCAATTGCTTTGAATTATTTCTTGGAAAGCGGCGCAATTAGGGAAGCCGGAGGGTTCTCCTGGCCAAATTTTACGAAACTTTTTGTCTCAATCAATGAACTCGCCGATACCCTTGAGCGTATTTTAGCAGTAGGTACTTATGAAGATGCCCAGCATTTTGTTGAGAAGTATGCCTCGTTGGAAATCTTCGAGCGCTTCAGACCGAATTTGAAGAAACTCATTTAAAGTAGTATAATCTTGGGTTTATGGAGGCAAAACATGGCCAGTAGGCCAGAACAATTCAGAGATAGGGGACCAATAGTATTCAAAGACAGGGGAATAATACCCTCTATCTTTAGAAGGAGGGAGCAAAAAGGGCCAGAGTATGAACTTTATGAGCTCTCCGACGAAGCCATAGAGGTGTTACGCGACGCGTATGTGATGGAAGGACCACACCGTAAACTAGTTGATTTCGACCTCGTTCCTGTAAGCCCAAGAGATCGCAGGGCCCTAGAAAGAAGGAAGAAATGGCATCAAGGCCCTCCCACAAAAAGAGAATGGACAGAAATTGTGGGGTCTATTGACGAACTTCGTAGCAGAGCAGAAAGAATTATACTGCCCAGAAATGGGAAAACAGCAGCCCTCCAACTCCAACGGGAATTCCTACTAGCAGAACTTATAGCCCACTCCACCTTTTATCGAGGAAAAACAAACCAAGAATTTCCATTTGAAGAATTTATCAGCTTAACTCAGGGTATAAGACCGCAAATGATCGAAGAAAGCACACTTATGGCTCAGATTGACTCAATCACAAAGGGATTTGGAGCTATCGACAGTGAATCGATTGAACGCTATAGACGTGAACACCTAGTTTCCGAAGAAACACTTCCGGATAAGATGAGAGATTATGTTGCAACTTACCTTGGAACAGTTTCAGACTTCCTGGGTAAAAAGATAACACCAGAGCTCGATATTGAAGCCGTCAAAGAAGACGATTATTGGATTGATTGGATTGACGGAGACCACGAAAGATTTTCATTAAAGATTAATACTCACCCTGTCAGGCATGCAAGCAGGTGGACAGAAGGTAAAGTTGAAGCTATGGCAGCCCATGAGATTGCCGGACACGCGGCGCAAATGGAGAGCTGGAAAAATGCCATAGATAGGGGTGAGTTATTGCGGGTTTTAGGCCTGACATCCGTTCATTATCCGGGACAGATTCCCATTGAAGGGTTTGCCCAGACAGTCCATCTTTTTGTACCAAGTTTGCATCGGCATTTCTCAGAACATACAGAGTCAGAGCTTGAGCTGGAAGGTTTGAGACAGATGATCTATAACAATATACACATTATGGTCAACACCACAGGGTCCACTGATGAGGAAATGATTGCATATATGCACAGATTTTTACCAGCAGAACCCGAAGACGAAATAAGAAATCAGATTCAAGAAAGAAGAGATGACCCTGTGAAGCGAACTTATCTCTACGCCTATGGAATTGGTTTCCGTCTTCATCAGTGGTATGCAGGTAATCTTACGATAGAAGGTAAAAGAGAACTATTAAGGTTTATCTTCAGTCAGTCAACAACACCTGAACAGGAATACCACTACTTTTTACAATTAGTATCAGATCGTAGTGGAAGATACGGTTCAATTAGAGCTCCATTTAGCGATTCCCAAACTCTTCCAAGCTTCATTGATAATTCTTCGCCTTCCTCGTATACTTTACCTCATGGAGCCGCTGGAGAAACTGCGTAAAATTCGCCTTGAAAAGCTTGAAAAAATCAGGAAATTAGGCATTAATCCTTATCCTGCCAAAAGCCAAAAAGAAGTAAATATCTCCGATTGTCTAAAATCACAGGGTAAAAATGTGCAGACTGCCGGCCGCGTCATGGCACTTCGGTCACACGGCGGGTCAACTTTTGCTGACCTTGTTGACGAGTCCGGCAAAATCCAGCTCTTCTTTTCCAAAGACAAACTGTCAACTGTGAACCGTGAACTGTTAACGCTTTTGGATATCGGCGACTTTATCCAGGTTACAGGCAAAGTCGACAAAACCCAAGCCGGCGAAACAACAATTTTCGCCTCAGATTTTGAACTGCTTACCAAATCAACAAGACCTCTGCCTTCTACCTGGTACGGCCTAAAAGATATCGAAGAAAGATACCGTAAACGCTATTTAGATCTTCTATTTAATTCGCAGGTCAAAAAAGTTTTCGAGCTGCGATCGCAAGTCATCCAGGCTCACCGCCAATTCTTACTGGATCGCGGTTACATCGAAGTTGAAACACCGGTTCTGCAAACGCTTTACGGTGGAGGTTTAGCACGGCCTTTTAAAACTTATCACAATGCTTTGGGTATCCCTCTTTATCTTCGAATCTCCACCGAGCTTTACTTAAAGAGATTAATCGTTGCCGGTTTTGAAAAAGTTTTTGAAATTGCCCGCGTCTTTAGAAATGAAGGAATTGACAGACAGCACAATCCCGAATTCACTATTTTGGAGACCATGGAAGCTTATGCCGATTATCAAGTTAATATGGATTTGGTTGAGCAGATGACCGAATATGTTGTCAAAAAAACCATAGGATCAACCAAAGTTAAATACCAGAATTCGGCCGTTAATTTTAAAAGGCCTTGGAAGAGGGTAACAATGATTGATGCAGTCAGAGAAGCAACCGGAGTTGATTTTTCCAAAATAACAGATGCTGACAAGGCCAAACAGCATGCAAAAAAATTAAATGTACCTCTAAAGCCTTTCCAGAAAACCGCAGGGCTAATCCTGGCCGAAATTTTTGACCAAAAAGTTGTCGAAACTTTAATTTCCCCGACAATTATTTACGATTTCCCGGTTGAAACCTCACCCCTTGCTAAAAAAGGTAAAGATCCCCGATTTGTCCAGCGCTTTGAGCATTTCGTCGCCGGGATGGAAGCCTCCAATAATTACAGCGAGCTAAACGACCCGCAGGACCTTAAACTTCGCTTTCAAGACGAAAGGAAAAAAGAAAGATTAGGCGAGGAAGAAGCCCATCAAACAGATACAGATTTTAACGAGGCCCTTGAATATGGCATGCCGCCGACTTCAGGTATTGGCCCGTCAATGGATCGTTTAGTGATGATTCTTACAAACTCTCCCTCGATCAAAGATGTAATATTATTTCCGACACTCAGGTCAAAAACTTGAGCTAGGAAATATCGCTCTTTACTAAAGAGGAAGATATTTCCGACGCTAAGACCCGGGGAATAAAATTATTATGAGTCTTTCAGTTATCATTCTGGGGAACTCTACATTGTAGAGTGACTCCAGAATCTACCCGGTAGGGATTCTGGACAAGTCTTTCGACCCTGAGCTTAAGACCGAAGGGCCAGAATGACAGAAAGTACAAAACTTAGATTTGATTCAATGATTTAAATCATAGTAACAAGAGGCCATGACCAAAGATCAAGCACTTAAAATTCTAGATGAGCTTGGCAATTCTCCCAACATGGTTAAACATGCCCTCGCCTGCGGATTTGTCATGCGCGCTCTTGCTCGCAAGCTCATTACTCATCTCTCAGAACTCAAAACTGCCGAAGACGACTGGGAGCTCGTCGGCCTTCTGCATGATGCCGACTATGAGATGACGAATAAATCTCTAGACTTGCACACCGAAGAGACGACGAAAAAATTGAAGGAATTGGATGTCGACCAATCAATCATTGATGCCATCCATGGTCATTGTGATAAAACGCCAAGAGAAACTTTAATGGCTAAAGCAATTTATGCTTGCGACGAATTAACCGGCTTAATTGTTGCTTGCGCCTTGGTCCAGCCGGAAAAGAAACTCCAATTCGTAAAAGTCGAGTCAGTTCTTAAAAAATTCAAAGATAAATCATTCGCCGTCGGTGCCAGCCGCGATGAGATCAAAACTTGTGAAAGTGAACTTAATATTCTTTTGGAAGAGTTTATAGGGATCGCCCTGAAAGCAATGCAGGAACACTCAGACGAGTTGGGATTGTAGGAATTTCAACCGTGTCATTCTGGGGAGCGAAGCGACTCCAGAATCTGATCAAATAAGGATTCTGGACAAGTCTTTCGACCCTGAGCTCAAGACCGAAGGGCCAGAATGACAACGTTAAATAATGAAAAAAATAGTCTTAAAAAAGATTTTAAAAGTTTTTTTGACTTTACAATGGGCGAAAGAATTGCCCCGTCAGGGTTTTATCGCTCTTGGCTTTAAAAGAAATGAAGCCGATTCGGTGGCTGCTCACTCCTGGACGACTGCTATACTTACTTATTTCTTAGCCACTGAAATGAATAAAGGCCTGCCTGCCGGCAGGCAGGTTGACCTCGATAAGGCTATCAAAATGGCCCTTTTCCATGATATGGCAGAAACAATCGTTGGCGATGTCGGCACATTTGTCAAAGGTATGGCCAAAGGCGCATTTGCGCCTATTGAAGAAGAGGGACTTAAGTGGTTAGTAGGCGGTTTGCCGACCGAAAAAGAAATCGTTTCTTTGGTTAGCGAATACAGTCAAAGGAAAACATTGGAGGCCAGACTTGTCAAAGTTGCCGACAATCTTGACGCTTTAGCCCAAGCCAAGGGTGTACCTGCGGCGAAAGACGCCTTAAAATATTTTAAGGAGGTTTATCACATTACCAAAATTCCGTTTCACAAAACGGCGGTTGAAATGATTCTAAAAGACGAAATAGAGCCGGAACGAAGCTGGCAAAAGAAATGATCCCGCCTCCCTGTCATTCTGGGGACGAGCGAAGCGAGGACACCAGAATCTAAATGAGTAAAATAATGTATGTCTATATCATGGCAAATGGCAGGCCAACTCTGTATGTTGGCGTAACAAATAACTTAATTAGAAGGGTGTATGAACACAAAAAAGAATTAATAAAGGGCTTTACGAAAAAATATCATTTACACAAATTGGTTTACTACGAATTAATTGAAGGTCAACTACAGGCGATCATTAGGGAAAAACAAATTAAAAATATGAACAGAGCCGATAAACTAATAATGATTGGCGAGTTTAATTCAACATTTGAAGATCTTTACCCCAAATTAATAGAAGATTCTGGACAAGTCCTTCGACCTCGCTCAGGACCGTTTAAGGATCGTGAGTTTAATCGAACGGCCAGAATGACAATACCAACAAATGTCATTCTGGGGAGCGAAGAGACTCCAGAATCAAACCAGGGGAAAGATTCTGGACAAGTCCTTCGACCTCGCTCAGGACCGTTTAAGGATCGTGAGTTTAATCGAACGGCCAGAATGACAAGGGGGTGCGTGTAGTGTTAGATATTAAATTCATCCGCCAAAACCCAAAGCTAGTCGAAGAAAAAGCCAAGCAAAAGGGCTACGATGTCGACATCGACAAATTGTTAAAAGTTGATGAAGATCGTCGCAAACTAATCGAAGAAGTAGACAAAGTCAGATCCGAGCGCAAAAAGGCCGCTGAGGCCAGAGACGAAAAAAAAGGCCAGCAGCTTAAAAAAGAATTAAAAGAAAAAGAGAATCTTCTTGAAAAAGCTCATGAAGAATTCTATCTTTTAATTAGAGAAATTCCCAATCTCGCTGCCGATGATGCTCTAATTGGCAAAGATGAATCTGAGAATAAAGTAGTTAAACAAGTTGGGCAAGCTAAAAAATTTGATTTTCATCCGCGTGATCATCTCCAGTTAGGTACCGCTTTGGATATACTGGATTTTGAAAACGGGGCCAAAGTTGCCGGTTCCGGCTTTTATTATTTAAAGAATGAAGGGGCTCGTCTCGAGTTGGCTCTTGTAAATTACGGCATCGATTTTTTGATAAAAAAAGGTTTCGCCCCGGTTATTACCCCGGATTTAGCCCGCGCTAAATTTTATGAAGGAACAGGTTATCTTCCCCGAGGCCCCGAGGCTCAAACATATATGATCGCCGATTCCGACTTGGGGCTTATCGCCACCGCTGAAGTAACGCTAGCTGGTTTGCATACGGAAGAAACTTTAAGCGAAAAGGATTTACCCCGAAAATATGCAGGATACTCCCATTGTTTTAGGAAAGAAAGCGGCAGTTACGGTAAGTACTCCAAAGGATTATATCGGGTACATCAATTTACCAAAGTTGAAATGTATATTTACTGTCAACCAGATGATTCCAACAAGATGCACCAAGAACTTTTGGAAACTGAAAAGGAATTTTTCTCAAGTCTTGAGATACCTTACCGGGTGGTAGAAATGTGCACGGGTGATTTAGGATCCCAAGCTTCCAAAAAATTTGACCTGGAAGCATGGATGCCCGGTCGGGGAGACTGGGGTGAGATTACCTCAACTTCCAATACAACTGACTATCAAGCCAGGAGACTTAATATAAGATATAAAAAAGGCAACTCTACTGAATACGTCCACACTTTAAATGGGACTTTAATGGCAACGTCCAGGACCCTGATAGCTATTTTGGAAAATTATCAAGCCAAAGACGGATCGATTTTAATTCCCAAAGCCCTGCAAAAATACACAGGATTTGCGAAGATTCCTTCTAAAATTTGATATACGGATTATTAACCAAGATTTCCCCGATCCCATTCGGCAGCCGAGTCTGAGGATGATTCCCTTTCCCAAGACCCGGGTCTTGGTGAAAAACTTCCAGTAACCGGTCTACTTATTTCTATCTTCTTACCAGGCTCGGGTAAGGAATCTGGAACATCTCGTCTAAGAAGATCTTCTGAGCAGGGACATCCACCTTCTCTTTCCATATTATTTAGAATAACAATGTATTTAACCTAAAGTCAAATAAAAAAATGGAGTTGACATCTCTTTTTCCACGCAATAAGTTGGTAAATGAAGCCTCCAGAATGCTCGTGGAGGCTTCATTCGTTTAGTCGTTTGTACACCCCTGGGGTGCGCTCGGGAGAAAGCTTATGCTCACCCCAGGGGTGTACCACGAGTAGAGCGTCAAATGATGACAGACCGAGCAGCGGTAAGATATAACAGCAGGTCGCCCTTCGATAAACTCAGGGCGTTCCTCTGTTATATCAGAGATGGTCATCCGCTTTTCAGGAAAGGCCATCTGCTGATATAATTGGCTGTCATGAAACAAGTTCTGCCCGAAGATGAAGATAGCCTTTTGAAAAAACGCAATCGAATCAAAAAACTTACTCCAAAACTCCATAAGATTTCTCATGAATCAGGCAGATCAACAAAGAGTTTATGGAAACGGATTGTAGAAAGAGCGAAAAATGTAAAATAACACAAGTCTCTCAATTGTCATTCTGGGGAGCGAAGCGACTCCAGAATCAAACAGTAAAGATTCTGGACAAGACGGATACCAGACGGTAATCCGTCAAGCCAGAATGACAGAAAGGGCAATATGCTAGGTATTCTTGGCCGTTTTTTAGATTCTAACGAAAAACAGATCAAAAAACTTGAACCTCAAATTGAGGCCGTCAATTCTCTGGAGAAAAAATTCCAAAAGTTAACCGATGAGAAACTGGCAGCTACAACTGCCGAATTTAAACTTCGTCACGAACGAGGTGACTCGCTCGATGATTTGCTCCCCGAAGCCTTTGCTGCGGTCCGTGAAGCTTCAAGAAGAACTCTAGGCCAGCGGCATTTTGATGTCCAGGTTCTTGCGGGAATTGTTCTTCACCAGGGTAAAATTGCCGAACAGAAAACCGGTGAGGGAAAAACTTTAACTGCCTCATTACCTCTTTATCTCAACTCGCTCTCCGGCAAAGGTGTACATCTGGCAACCGTCAACGATTATCTGGCCAGAGTCGGTCTTGGCTGGATGGGGCCGATTTATCATACTTTGGGAGTTTCTGCCGGCTGCATTATGCAGGAAGCGGCTTTTGTCTACGATCCGAAGTATGAGGATAAAACCCAAATCGACTGGCGCTTGCGCCATCTCAAGCCGGTTGACAAAAAAGTAGCTTATCAGGCAGATATCACCTATGGTACTAATAACGAGTTTGGCTTCGATTATCTCCGCGACAATATGGTCTGGGACCTTGCCGATATGGCGCAGCGAGGCCAAAACTTCGTCATTGTTGACGAAGCAGACTCAATTCTTATCGACGAGGCCAGAACCCCTCTTATTATTTCTGCACCTACTGCCCGGGCAACGGAAAAATATTTTCAGTTCGCAAAACTTGTCGATGAGCTTTCCGGGGAAACCGATTATGTCATCGATGAAAAATTAAAAACCGCAAATCTTACTGAACATGGTATTCGCAAAGTTGAAAAGAAACTTGGTGTTGAAAATCTTTACGAAAAAGATTTTGCCTCAATCCACCACATTCAACAGGCTTTGCGCGCCAGAACCTTATTTGCCAAGGATAAAGATTATGTTGTTAAAGACGGCCAAATTATTATTGTTGATGAATTTACCGGCCGTTTGATGCAGGGCCGGCGCTGGTCGGAAGGGCTTCACCAGGCAATCGAGGCCAAAGAAGGTGTTGGTGTCCAACAGGAATCACAAACCTTGGCAACAATTTCTTTCCAGAATTATTTCAGGCTTTATCAAAAATTGGCTGGAATGACCGGTACGGCAGCGACCGAAGCTGAAGAATTTCACAAAATTTACAACGTGGAGGTTCTGGTAATTCCTACCAATAAACCGATGGTCCGCAAGGATCACTCCGATGTTGTTTACAAAACAACCAAGGCCAAATTCACGGCAGTTGCCAACGATGTTGCCCAAAGACACGAAAAAGGGCAGCCGGTTTTAATTGGTACAACATCAATAGAAAAAAACGAATTCCTTTCCGCTCTTCTGAAAAGAAAAGGTATACCGCATCAACTGCTAAATGCCAAAAACCATCAAAGGGAAGCCGAAATTATTGCCCAGGCAGGCCAGAAAGACACAGTGACTCTGGCGACAAATATTGCCGGCAGAGGAGTTGACATAATCTTAGGAGGGACTCCGCCATCGGACAAACTGGGCCGACCTGTTGTTAAAGGGCGTGAATTTGAAAAATGGCAAAAAGCCCACCAAGAAGTCGTTGCATCTGGAGGACTTCATGTTGTTGGAACAGAAAGACATGAGGCAAGGCGTATCGATAATCAGCTGCGCGGTCGTTCCGGCAGACAAGGGGATCCGGGTTCCGGCAGGTTTTATGTTTCTTTGGAGGATGATATTATGCGGCTTTTTGGTGGCGAGCAAATTGCCAAAATTATGACCACATTTAAACTTCCAGAAGATACCCCTATCGAGCATTCAATGGTTGGTAAAGCAATTGAAAATGCTCAAGTCAAAGTAGAAGGCCACAATTTTGATATTCGCAAGCACCTGGTTGAATACGATGATGTTGCCAATAAACAAAGGGAAATCATCTATGGTATGCGCAGGGAAATCTTGCAAGCTGCCAAAGACAAGAATTTGGCCGAAAAATTAAAGGGTGAAATAAAGGATAAAGTTGAAAGGGAAATTGAAAACCTTGTACTTGCCAATTCTCCCGAGGGTATTTCAAAACCGGAATACGAAAAAATTCTCAAAGAATTTTCAACTATTATCCCTTTTGATGAAACATCACAAAACAAACTATTTGAGGATGCTTCAAAAATTAACGAAACCCAATCTTTGGTTAAATTTTTGTCAGGCGTTGTTGACCAGGTCTACACCAATCGCGAAAAAACTCTCAGTGAAAAGGTTACCCGCGACATCGAAAAGTTTGTGAACCTCTCCGTTATCGACACACTCTGGATTCAACATTTAGATTCGCTTGATGATCTAAGGGAAGGTATTGGCCTTCGCGCTGCGGGCCAGAGGGATCCTTTAGTTGAGTACAAACAAGAGGCATTTAACCTTTTTGAAAAGCTAATTGCGTCAATTGACTATGAAATTGTTCACCGGATATTTAAAGTCCAGGTGCACGAGCAGCCGCAAATTGAAAAAGTTGAAGAGCAAGGAGTAGAAATCCACCCGGAGGCGAAGCTTACTGACGGAGAACAACACCTCCGGAGTGAAGCCTTGCCTTTACCCGGAGAACACTCCGGGAGTGGGATAGAGTCCGCCGGTTTTAACAAGGATCCCAACGAAATGACCGATGAGGAGTTAGACGCCGAAATTGCCAAATTGGAAGCACTGGAAGCGCAGCAAGCTCAAAGCCTCACCCCTGGGGTGGGCTTTGACACCCCAGGGGTGGGATATTCGCAAAACAAGCCACTGAAAGTTTCCAAAATCGGCCGCAACGACCCCTGTCCATGCGGAAGCGGTCTCAAGTGGAAAAAGTGCGGATTAATAAATTCGCCTTCCCATAAAAATTAATCCAGCCCCTCAAAATTGCTCTAAGTCCGAGAAAGAAATTTAGTAAGCGAATGGTCCCTTAAAGACATTCTAAGAATATGTTGGATTATCCGGCTTGAGTTAACCATTGACTTTGCGAACATAACTTTTTAATACTTAAATTATAAGCAAGATTTTTTTAATATCGATTATCGTCTTTCTCTTAATTCTTGCGACGTCTTTTGCAAGAAGGTATGTCTATTTTAGCTACCAGAATTTGGGTGCCAAAGTAGGTTTAAATTTTAATGACATAGCCACTCAGAGTTATGTTGACTTTATAAAATCCCAGTTAAGCGAACCTGAAAGAGATCAGGCGGTAGTCTTTTTGAACCAAAATGTAGCCTTTACAGGAGATGTAATCGCCAGCGAGAGAGTAGATATTCTGGGTCAATCTACTGATCCTGGCGAAAAATGGATCGAAATTGACCTTTCAGACCAAAAGCTAAATATGAAACAAGGCGATGCAATAGTTGGCAGTTTTCTGGTTTCTACCGGCAAGTGGGCGCCAACTCCGCAAGGACAGTGGCACGTCTGGACAAAACTAAGATACACACGTATGAAAGGCGGCTCTAAAGCCCTAGGGACTTTTTATGATCTTCCCAATGTTCCCTACACTATGTATTTCTATAAAGGTTATGGAATTCACGGCGCTTATTGGCATAACAACTTTGGACATCCGATGAGCCACGGTTGCGTCAATATGAGACCGGAAGAGGCAGGGACTGTCTTCAACTGGGCTTCAGTCGGCACACGCGTTGTTGTCCACGGTTAATACAAAAACATTTTCCCGTTATCGATTCTCGATTGTCAGTCAGTCAGTCAGTGACACTCCCGGTGTGAGCCTGGCTGAAACTTTGCGCACACCGGGAGTGAGCGAGGGAACAGATAAAACCGACAACTGGCAAACAATTATCTGAAAACCGAAAACCGAAAACCGAGAACTGATAACTGAATCTAAATCTGCTATATAATAGGCAAATGAACTATTTTCTTGCTCTCCTTGCGGGCGCAGTCCAAGGCCTTACGGAATTTCTGCCAATCTCCTCAACCGGTCATTTGATTATTTTTGAAAAAATTTTCAATATCTCTCAGATAGAATTCGGCCTGGCTTTTGACGCCTCGCTTCACCTGGGAACGCTTCTGGCTATCGCCATTTTCTTTTTTAGGGATTATCTTAAAGTTTTTAGCCTTAAAAATCAGTTGTTTATAAAACTGATTATCGGGACAATTCCTGCAGCAATTGCCGGTTTATTTTTGGAAACTGCAATTGAAAGTCAATTCAGACAGCTTTGGGTCGTCGGACTCGGCCTTATCTTATTTAGTCTCGTTATTATCTTAGCCGAAAAATTTGGCCCAATGGTAAAAAAAGAGAAAGACGTAACGCTAACTAATTCACTTATCATCGGTCTTTTCCAATCTCTGGCTCTAATTCCTGGCGTTTCCAGATCAGGCTCGACAATTTCCGGCGGACTATTTTTAGGTCTTAAGAGAGATGAGGCTGCCCGCTTTGCTTTCCTGCTTTCCGGTCCAATTATCGCCGGTGCCGGAGCCAAAAAATTCCTGGATGTTGCAACTTCGAGTATAAGCTTAAACGACCTAAGTTTTTTTATAATCGGTATAATCTCCTCGGCCATTTTCGGCTACTTAACAATCAAATATTTCCTCAAATATCTTTCAACTAGCACCCTTTATCCGTTTGTAATCTACCGGGTGATTGTCGGCCTTTTACTCCTTTCGACCTATTTAGTTTAAATAACCCTAACCCTTGCTTGTCAAGCGATTCCAAATCCGGTTCGAGATCGCGAAAATACTTTCATAGATAGGGTATAATACACTTATTATGAGACAAAAACCAATTAAAGGAATAGAAAAATACAGCGATAAATGGGTTGCTTTGGACGAAAGCAAAAAAACTATTATTGCAGGCGGCAAAAATCTTAATGAGGTTTTAAAAGAAGCTTCCAAAAAAGTTAATAAACCAGTGTTGATGAGAGTACCCCCACTGGATGTTACTTTTTCTCCTTAAATGATCCCAGTTTGTACCTAAAATGTCATGCCGAACTTGTTTCGGCATCTAGATCCTGAATCAAGTTCAGGATGACAAATGAATAGGGTAATTTCAATCGATCCTTACTTGTCAAGCTGTTCCGAACCGGGTTTGGAATAGCTTTGCGAGTCGGGGATAGCTCAATTACGCTATAATTACGTTGTTTTGTCATTCTGGCCGTTCGATTAAACTCACGATCCTTAAACGGTCCTGAGCGAGGTCGAAGGACTTGTCCAGAATCGATTCTGGAGTCGTCGAGTCTAACTCGACTCCCCAGAATGACAGAGAGGTGGCGTTATGGAAATAGCGGAAAAACTGAAAGAATTTAAAGACCGTTTTAGCCTTATCAAAGACAAATTTGATCGTGGGGCAAAACAAAATGAGCTCAAAGATCTTGAAGCTCAGAGTCAGGCTGCCGATTTTTGGCAGGATTCACAAAAGGCCCAGTCTGTCATGAAGAAAATTGCGGCAATCTCCGAAGAATTAACCTCTTTTGACGAGATCGAAAAGGAACTAGCCGAACTGTCGCAAATGGCTGATCTCTCACTGTCTGATCCACAGATGGTTAAGGAGTTGCAAAAGTCTTTGAGTGAGCTTGGAAAAAGAGTGTCAAAGCTTGAAGAAAAAATGTTTTTGTCAGGTCCGTACGATCTAAATAATGCCATTTTGTCAATCCATGCTGGTCAAGGCGGAGTAGAAGCAATGGATTGGGTCGCGATGCTTTCACGAATGTACCAAAAATACTTCTCCAGTCAAAAATGGTCATTTGAGGTCATCGATGAAATTCCCGGGGAAGAAGCCGGATTCAAAACAGTCACGATAATGGTTCGCGAAAATTATTCCTACGGTCTTCTTAAAAATGAAGCCGGAGTTCACAGGCTTGTCCGTCAGTCCCCATTTAACGCTGCCAATCTTCGCCAGACATCTTTTGCCTTGGTTGAAGTTATGCCGGAAATCGAAGAAGGGAGTCCGGAAGTTGAGATAAAACCCGAAGATTTGGAGTTTGAAGCTTTCAGAGCCTCAGGACATGGGGGTCAAAATGTCAATAAAGTATCAACTGCCGTAAGACTTAGACATAAACCTACGGGTATAGTGGTGACTTGCCAGACTCAAAGATATCAGGCGCAAAATAGAGAAAACGCCCTCAAATTCTTAAAAGCAAAACTTTGGAGCCTGAAGCAGAAAGAAGAAAAACAAACAAAACAAGAGATTAAAGGAGCACACATTACTCCCGGTTGGGGTAATCAAATCCGTTCATACGTACTGCACCCTTATAAGATGGTTAAGGACTTAAGAACAAATTGGCAGACCTCGAATGCGGCGGCAGTTCTGGATGGAAATTTAGAGGAGTTTATAAAGCACGAACTAACCATAACCTAGAATGTTTAGTCTGCTTCAAAACCTTGTTATTCTTCGAACAAAGTGAGAAGTCTAATAGTTCTCGCTACGGAGAGTATCAGACGGTACTCTCCTACGCTCGAACAATATGCAAAGCATGTTGTTCTCGTTCTGAGTTTTAACGAAGGGCTCGAACAATAGGGGTTTTCAGCAATCTCTAGCATCATAAGGTTGAAATTTAGTTATCTTGTCGGTTAAACTAAGAGACTGATATAATTTGAACTGCTGATATAATTAGTCAGAATGAAAGAAATTAATCCTTCACTAGAGTCGTCGAAAGAGCCGAGCACAAATGCGGCCTTAAGAGCTGTCCCCAAGAGGGCTAATTTCGGCAGATTTATTCCAATTATAATAGTGGTTGTAATAGTTGGCGCCGGCGTATTTTCCGGTCTCGTTGCCTCATCAAGAAGCAAGAATGCAAAAGAGCACGCGAAAGCATCGATCGAAGAAGAGCAATTAACCGGCGAGCAAAAAGAGTCGTTTACCCAGACTTTTCGCGATGAAGCCGAGGGCACGATTGAAAAAAATGACGAACTGGATAAATACGCCCAAGGAACACACAAACTAATCAGACCAGGTGGCGAAAGTCAAACCGCTTACCTTACCTCTTCGGTTTTAGATCTTGATGAGTATGATGGCAAAAAAGTCAAAGTGTTTGGTGAAACGTTTGGTTCTTCTCAAGTAGGTTGGTTAATGGATGTTGGCAAGGTTGAAGTGATTTAGTAATCCGCCAGTTGGCGGACTGCCCCCATGATACAGTTTGAGCAAGTTACAAAAAAATACCCTAACGGACAGATAGCTCTTGAGGATGTTGATCTTACAATAGAAGACGGAGAATTTCTCTTTGTCGTCGGTCCATCCGGTGCCGGTAAATCAACGCTTTTAAAGTTGATAACCCGGGAAACATCTCCGACCTCGGGGCAAATCCTGTTTAACAGCCAGAGCATTTCGCGAATTCCGGGGGGCAAAATACCGCAACTTCGCCGAAAAATTGGGACTGTCTTTCAAGATTTCAAATTGCTTCTCAACAGGACCGTTTTTGAAAATGTAGCAGTTCCCCTGGAAGTTCTAGGCAAGAAGGATAGTGAGATCGAAAAAGAGGTCTCGGCAGTTTTAGAAAAGGTAGACCTCTTAGAAAAAGCCTCAAGTTTTCCGGCACAACTTTCCGGTGGTGAGGTTCAAAGAACTGCCATTGCCAGGGCAATTGTCGCAAAACCCGAAGTATTGCTTGCCGACGAACCAACAGGGGACTTAGACCCAAAAACCGCGCGAGAAGTTGTCCACGTACTTGAAAAAATTAACGACGAGGATAAGAATATAATTGTCATGGCAACCCATAATGTCCAAATTGTTAACCATTTTAAAAAAAGAGTTATAGTCCTGGAAAAAGGTAAAATAATAAAGGACGAAAAAGAAGGGAAATATGAGACAGATTAAAAGCACGCTTAAACTGCTTCGAAGAAGCCCTTACCAGGCACTGGCCGCAGCCTTAGCAATGTCTCTGACGTTTTTTATCGCCTCTATCTTTGTTATTTTAATTATCGGTGGGCAGTTGGTTTTAAATTACATCGAGCAAAGGCCCCAGGTAATCGCTTTTTTCAAAGATGATGTATCTGAGGCTAAAATTAACGAAATTGCCTCCAGTATTAAATCAACTGGTCTTGCGCGCGAAGTCAAATATGTTTCAAAAGAAGAAGCCCTGGCAATTTACAGGGAACGCAATAAAGATGATCCCTTACTTCTAGAATCAGTGTCTGCCGATTTTTTACCTGCCTCTATAGATATTTCCGTTAAGAAGGCTGCCGATATTGACCAGATAACAAAAATTGTCAAAGGTCATACGGAAGTGGAAAGGGTAATCACTCCTGAAAATCTGGTTGAACAACTGGTCAAATGGACAAAAACAATAAGGCTCGGCGCGGTAATATTTGTCTCAACTCTGGCCAGTGTTTCCTTCCTTATTATTATAATGGTCATTGGTATGAGAATTGCCATCCGCCGGGACGAGGTCTCTATTATGAATTTGGTGGGAGCCACACGCTGGTATATTTCGCGGCCATTTTTTATTGAAGGCGCGCTTTATGGGATTATAGGTGCAAGTATTGCCGTAATCCTGGTTTATGCAGCTCTTCTTTTTTATTCGCCCAATATCCAGGAATTCTTGGGTCCCATCCAGGTTTTCCCAATTAATCCCTTATTTTTTGTTTATCTTTGGGCAGGGGAAGCCTTAATTGCCGCGCTTGTTGGCATTATCGGAGCAGCAATTGCTCTTTTCAGATACCTTAAGATTCGTTAAGATGCCAGTAATGCTTAGAAAAATTTTGCTGCCCGCAATTTTTGCCGTTGTTAGTCTTCTAATTTTAGGACTTTCTATAACCCGTCCAATTTCGGCCGCCAGTCTTGAGGAATGCGAAAAGGAAGACCTTCCTGCTGATAAAATCAGCGAATGTATTGAGGTCCTTTCAAATAAAGTTTCAGAACTTGGTGAACAAAAAAAGACCCTTGCTTCCCAAATTGCCCAGTTTGACAGCCAGATTCATCTCACCCAGTTAAAAATCGCGGATGCCCAGGCTACTATTGATAAGCTTGAAAAAGAAATAGGCGTTTTAGGATTTCGGATTGGATACATTACGGATTCGGTTGAAAGACTTGAAACTCTGCTCAAGCAAAGAATTGTCGCAACATATCAGCAGAGTTTTGTTTCCAACCTGGAACTAATATTAACTTCAAAAGATTTTTCAGACTTTGTTTTAAGAGTCCAATATTTAAAACAGGTTCAGGAGAATGACAGAAAGATCCTGACCAACTTACAGGAGTCAAGGTCCAATTACGCAAACGAAAAAGACGAGCGGGAAGAAAAGCAAGCGGCAATCGAGGAAAACAAAGAAAAACTTTTAGGCCTAAAGACAAGCCTTGATCAGCAAAAAGTAGAAAAGCAGGTATTGCTATCAAGAACCCAGAGTGATGAATCAAGATATCAGAGACTTCTTGCGCAAGCTCAAGCTGAGTTGGCAGTAGCTTTTGGAGGAGGCCAGGAGACTTTCCTTAGAGATGTTAAAGTAGGAGAAAAAATTGGCAATGTCATATCCGGACCATCGGCTTGCTCTACAGGTACCCACCTTCATTTTGAAGTCCATAAAAACGGGTCTATTGAGGATCCTAACAATTACCTTTCATCTACAAGTTTTCAATATGCTCCCAACGAATCTGAGGCTGGTTCAATTAACCCTCATGGATCATGGCCTTGGCCGATTGACAACCCTATAAATATAAGTCAAGGCTTTGGAATGACACCTTACGCACGCTCTGGTGCATACAACGGTAATCCTCATTTTGGAATTGATATGTATAATAGCGGCGGCGCTTTTGCGGTAAAAGCAACTAACGACGGTAAATTATATGGTGGGTCTGTTGGCTGCGGTGGGAGAACGCTCTACTATGGAAAAGTAGACGGTGGGGATGGCTTAAAGACGTACTATCTTCACACGGTCCCCAATTAATAGTCAGAGCCCACCCCCGAGGTGACTGAATAGGCTCCTCGGGGGTAAATACTTACCGTCACTGACACCCCTGGGGTGCGCATGAGAAAAAGCTAAGCTCACCCCAGGGGTGTCACTCCCCCGGGAGTGTAGTCTCAGGGGTAAGCAATGGAATTTCTGGAACTACCGGATTGACAAACTTTCCCAAAATCTTTATGTTTTTGGCTAATGCCAAAAAAAGTTGTCTATCTTGTTGTTCTTGTATTCTTTTTACTTTTCCATCCACCGGTTTTTGCTGATATAACAGTGGTCATAAATGAACTTCTTCCAACGCCAAGTTCTGGCAATGATTGGGTGGAGCTTTACAATCCTTCCCAAAATGATATTGATGTCTCAGGCTGGATTTTGGATGACGAAGGAACATCTAGCGATATGCTGAAAATCCCAGATAACACTATAATTGTCAAACAATCTTTTAAATTATTTTATGTAAGTAATCGGCTTAATAAAGATGGAGACACAATCTATCTAAATAATGGAACTAGCGAACTTGATAAGTATCAATATATCTCTAGTGAGACTGATGTTTCTTTTGGGCGCTATTCCGATGGAAGCATTAGTTGGAACACTTGCTCCCCAACACCTGAATCAGCTAATTCTAACTGTGAAGTTATCGTAGATCCAACTCCAACTCCAACCCCGGATCCATCTCCCTCCTCGTCAGCATCACAATCAACTTCAACAAAATCTCCAACGCCGACACCAAAGGCCACATCGACTACCACAAAATCACCGTCGCCAACATCGGCAAAACTTTCCCCTCAAGTTTTGTCGGCTGCCAGTGAAAGTTCCCTGATTTTAGCCTCATCAACTTCCGCAAGCACTTCTCCAATCCCATCAATGGAAGCCACTCAAAGTGCTCTTTCTAAAACCAAAGTCGCCGGACTCCTTGTCGGTTCGGGGTTAGCATTAATCGGATTATCCATCGGCTTTTACTTTTGGTATCATAGGGTTTTGGGAAATCCAAAGAAGGAACAAAGTGAAAACAAAACTTGACTCAGCCATTGGCAGATGGCTGCCTGTTTTTTTATGGGCGGCAGTTATTTTTGCCTTTTCATCTATCACCCAAATAAAGGTCAGCGAATTTTTCATCTGGGATTTTATAGCCAAAAAAATCGCCCACATCAGCGAATACTCCATTCTGTATGTTCTGATTTTCCGCGCGACTAGGGGTAATTATCTTTCATCTTTAATCCTGACAATGCTCTATGCGGGATCCGACGAATTCCATCAAAGTTTTGTACCCGGCCGATCCAGCGCATTCTATGATTTGGGTTTTGATCTTACCGGTGCTAATATAGCAAGCTATATATTATGGAAACTACAACAATTTCGGAGAAACAAACCCAAAAAATAGCCCAAAACTTTGCAAAAAATTTAAAAGGCGGCGATACAGTTGCTCTTTATGGGGATTTGGGAAGCGGTAAAACCGTTTTTGTTAAAGGTCTGGCCAAGGGTCTTGGAATTAAAAGGCGAATTACTTCCCCGACCTTCGTTTTTGTCAAAAGCTACAAAATCTCAAAAGGTTTTTTCCATCATGTTGATCTTTATCGCGGTGAACAGCAAGAGGACTTAGCGACGCTCGGTCTTTCGGAAATATTTTCAAAAGACGCAATAGTTGCTCTCGAATGGGCAGACAGAATCAAAAAAGGACTCCCTAAAAACAGAATCGATGTTTTTATCGAAGTCGTCAATGAAAAAACAAGAAGGATCACCATCAAAGATCATCGTACGTTTCACAGTTGTCATTCTGGGGAGTCGAGTCAAACTCGACGACACCAGAATCTAAAAAACAAAGACGATTCTGGACAAGCTCGCCTCGCTGAGTCGAAGCGGGCCAGAATGACAGGGAGTATGAGAATTTTAGAAGAAGCTGCTGAAGTTCTCAAAGCCGGTGGCGTTGTCATTTTCCCAACCGATACAATTTATGGCATCGGTTGCCGGCATGATAATAGAGAATCGATTAACCGTCTCTATCGAATAAAAGGGACACCCAAAAATCAGCCCTTTCCTATTTTAGTTTCAAATATCGGTCAGGTCAGAAAACTTGCCAAGGTGTCTGTCGTCGCTGAAAAGTTAATTCGAAAATACTGGCCGGGAGGTCTAACGATTATTCTCAGGCACAAACCCGGTTTGAGATCCGGACAGAAACCAGACCACAAACCGGGTTTGAGCCCAGTCAAAATCGGCTTTCGGATGCCGGATTCTAAATTAGTACTGGATTTAGTCGACCAAGTCGGCATTCCGATTATCGGCACATCGGCTAACTTTCATGGGCAAAAAGCGCCGAAAAGTTTTGACAAGTTAGATCCGGAACTAGTTAAACTTGTGGATTTTGTGATAAGAGGGAAGTGCAAAGAAGGAATCGAATCAACAGTTGTCGATGCAACTTCCGATCCACCCAAAATTTTGCGCCACGGCGCCGTTATAATTAACCAATTAACTCAATTAACTTAATTAACCAATCAACTTAATTAACTATGTTATTAAAAATCGATACAACGAAACGTGAAGAAGTAATCGTTGAGCTGATCGACAAAAAATCCGGCCGACATGATAAATTGATCCAGACCCAAAAAATCGGCTCGCAAGTTCTTCTTCCGATGGTTATGAAAATCCTAAAGAAAAATCAAGTCAAATTTGACGATTTAACCGCAGTCGAGGTCAATCCCGGCCCCGGTTCCTTCACAGGCACCCGTGTTGGCGTATCTGTTGCCAATGCCCTTGGTTTTGCCTTAGATATTCCGGTCAATGGCAAAAAGGGTAAAATAGTCTTACCCGTATATGAAAAGTCGAAGTTCGATTGATTCATCTCTAGCCCGATACACCCCTGGGGTGAAGCCCCGGCGTCTATCGGATTGCACCCCAGGGGTGTATTCTTTATGAAAATCCTTGTCACCGGCGGTGCCGGGTTTATCGGATCACATGTTGTAAGGCTTCTTCTTGAAAGCGGTTATCAGGTTGTCGTTTTGGATAACCTCTCTCATGGATTTAGGCAAAACGTTGACAAGCGTGCCAAATTAATTGTCGGCGACATCCGCGACTCCCGGAAAACTAAAGAGGCCCTAAAAGGCATCGATGCGGTTATTCACATGGCGGGCCTTATTGTTGTTCCCGAGTCTGTTGCCGATCCCGTCAAATACTATGACAATAATGTCCTTGGCGCTGTTAATCTCTTGGAATGTATGAGAGATGTTGGTTGCAGGAAAATCATTTTTTCCTCAAGCGCCTGCGTTTACGGGACTCCCGATAAACTGCCGATAAAAGAAGATGCAGCGGTTCATCCTGATAATCCATATGGTGCGACTAAAGCCGCAATCGAAGTCTACCTTCAGACTTATCATCAAATCTTTAACTTTGACACAATAATTTTGCGCTATTTTAATCCCTACGGGCCAGGCAAAATGGGTAAACCGATAACCCACGCTATTCCCAATTTTATTAAAGCCACCCTCGCCAAAAAGCCAATACCCTTATATTGGAAAGGGGAGCAAATCCGCGATTTTATTTATATTGACGATTTAGCCCGGGCACATATTGATGTACTGAAGCTTTCCGGCTTTAATATTTTCAACATTGGTACAGAGAAAGGGATTAAGGTAAAGGATATTGTTGAGGAAATTTTCAAAATAGTAGGCTTCAGGGTTCCGATTGCAGATCTTGGTAAAAGACCCGGAGACGTACCTGCCAACTATGCTTCAAGCGCGAAACTTAAAAAAGCTGTCGGTTGGAAAGCCAAAGTCTCTCTCCCCGAAGGCCTCAAGCGCACAATTGAGTACTATAAACAAAATCGCTGACCCTATCCAACAACTTCTTTCAAATTAAGTCTCCGTTTGTTAAAATTTAGGGAATAAATGTCAGAATTGAAAGATCGATCCGAAGAAAACTTAGTAAAAAAAGAGATAAAGTTTGATCCGCAAGAAATTGCCAAAGCATTAGATTCTCATGCGGAACCCTGGGAGTTGGTAAAAGATAAGTCGCTACCAATTCCAGAAGAACACCGAAAAGGTCTATGGTGCGTGCTTTTAAATGGTAGCCACTCGGAAACATTAGTTTATGTCCAGCCAGAATGGAAACTAGTTGGTATTAATTTACGCTCAAAAGACGATGAACATTTACCCTTAAGTTTGCAGATAGCAGATGGGATAACAAAAGTTCAAGCTATAGAAACAACTGAAACTAGGCCAGGAGAGAAATCCATCTTTCTGGAAACTAAAAATGGAACGAAAATCGAAATTTTTCAAAGCGGGCGTTATACAGTGGACAATACATCTGGACGCGAGAAGTAATTATTCCTTTACGATTTCCCTTTTATAAATTTTCCTCCATTAACTCTTGCGCTCGAAGGTGAAGTGCAGAAGGTGAGCGGGGGAGTCGGAGAGATGAGGATCTTCCTTATAATAAATACTTGTAAAATTTTTGCCAAATAGTCCCTCCATTAGCTCTTTGGTGAAAAGTTGGCCGATACCTACGGGATTTTTATCGCTAAATACGGAAATGTAGATCAAACTTTCGCTTCTCAATACTCGCAAAATATTGTCAAAATAGGCGATCCTATTTTCCGGCAAAATATGATGAAAAAGCCCCCTGTCAATCAAAGCGTCAAAAAAGCTCTCGTCATATGGCAGATTCAGCGCGTCTCCGACTTGAAAGTCGGTATTTCCTTCAATCCCTTCGTCTTTTGCCGTCTCAATTGCCTCCTCAATCGCCGTTTCGGAAGAGTCAATTCCCCAGACTTCAAACCCAGCCTTGGCAGCTTTTATCGAAATCCAACCGTTGCCACAGCCGATATCAAGAATTTTCGCTGGAATCGAAACCTTTACTCTTCGAGCGAGCCCTTCGATAGGACTCAGGGTAAACTTCGCGAGTCGAGAAGTTCTGAGGATTTCAAAAAACTTTCCCAGCGAAGGCTCCGGCCGATGTTCGGTCCACGGTTTTTGCCCGAATTGGTACATTCTTTCAAAATGCTCCTGAATTTGTTTCTGTTCGGCGATATCCATTTTTTAAACCTTTTATGAAACCTTCCATTATATACAATTTGTCAAATCTGAAAAATTGACATACACCCCCATCAAACCTTAGAATTTCAATCTATATTCGCTCGCTTCAATACCATCGAGTTTGACTCGACGGATGAATGCGAGAGAATACATACTTACGAGGGGCGGGATGTGTTCTCGCTCGCTCATGTAAACTTAAAGAGCAATACCGAGGGTTCTAAAGCCCTCGGAAGTTTATAATGGCGCCTGTTGAATTAGACTTTTATACAAGAATCCCGGGAGCTGATCGTGACGCAGAAGATGCATTTGAACTCAGCGGTAACGATTCTGTTAGTCGAGGTTGTCATACAGTAATTAAAGATTTCTACCCGGCGACTTTAATTGTCTTTTGTAATCAGGAAAATTCCAAAGGGACGCTTGTTGTTAGGGGAGATTCTGACCATCTTGGAGTGTCTTTATTTTCGACAGAACAAGATGAATTTGGAAGAGCACTTAATCACGAACACCCGATTGACTTTTCCGGCCAAGAAACAATTCAGGTTGACTCCGATACCTGTGACACGTCGATAATCATTTATCACGATAGAGAAGAAGATCAGGATCAGCAAGAAGAGACTACGGCCCAAAAGGTTTTGGTTCAAGTTTAAGGTTTGTAATTTCCTAAATTGACATTTCTTATCCCAGCCCTTAGAATTCGTTTTCAACATGGCAACGGAGCACGAATCACGTGTAACTGAGAAAACCCCTCGAGAGAAGGCTGTTGAAATACTTTTTAAGCTCACGCCTGAAATCGGAACGCTTGAAACAACCTCGGGATTTGATTTGAGTAAAAGGACCGTAATTAACGGAAACGGAAGAAAAAAAGAAACAGTTACCGAAATCACAGCCAGTAGAGGTCCAGGAAAAGGAGCAGTTAAGGGGGAAACATATGTATTCGATGAATCAGGATTGCTCCGCGCAGAACGTGTAATTGAAATACCTGCAGACATCCTGGGAAGGCCGCCCCGAAGATTGCCTTTTACAACGGAAAGAAGCAGTTTTATAACTACGGACGACCAAATGTGCTATTCGAACGGGATAGTTTCATTCATCAATACTTTATTCCCAGGATTGATAGCAGTAAGACCTGATCAGCTTGATACAGACCCGAAGGAACCCCCAGTGGCATAGCTGCAACGACACTACACCCTTACAGATTAGTAGTCATGTCATCGAGAGTCGGGGGTCTCCAATTTCAATGTCATTGCGAGCGAATGTAATGAGCGTGGCAATCTAATTTGAGGCCAGATTGCTTCGTCTCCAGCTTCGCCGGATTCTCGCAATGACGACTACTGGGAAAAACTAACTCCGTACGTTTTCCTACTTGACAACTTATAATTAATACTATAAAATACGCAAACTGTCTCAAATTACTGCCTAACTACTGCTTAACTACTGCCGAACTGAAATTTTCTAAAACATGAAAGGAAGATATTTCACAATCTTCCTGCCCATCTTAACAGGACTAGTTCTTGTCTTTTTCGCTGTTTTAAGTGCTAAACTTCCCGCGCAAGCAACAGGTCAGCAAGACAACTGTAATCAGGAAACCACATTCACAGTTGATGAGGATGATGACAGTTTTCTCTCTTTCGGAGAAACTGGCAACCGAGTCCAAGTAGATTTCAATGGTAGCAATGATGATCGAAACGAAGCTATTATCACAGCTGGTTCTAATTACCAGATCTTAACTGTCAGATATGATAATGAAACTTTTGGAACTCACTGGATAAATTTTCCAGTCAGTAATCCGACCACAACGATCAATTTGGCTGGAACTAGCGATAGTACCAGAATTGATAAAATCGAAGTAAAGGTAAAGAAAGTTTGTGCTTCACCAAGTCCAACACCAACTCCAAGTTCACAGCCATCACCATCACCAAGTCCTTCACCGGAGCCTTGTGATAATCCTGAATTCTGGGGAGAATGGTACGATCATCACGGATCATGTCCATCACCATCACCAACACCCTCACCAAGCCCTTCACCTTCGCCAACGCCCGAAGCATCACCAAGCCCATCGCCTGAAGCATCACCAAGCCCTGAACCTTCTCAACCGCCAGTCGGCGGAGGCCCAAGCGGCCCAAGTGGTGGAGGCAATACACCCCCTCAATGTCCAACTGAGAATTTGCCTCAAAAAGTAGATCAGGTTTGGTTTAGCGATATTCAGACCGGTCAAGTTACAGTCCACTGGGCCAATAAAGGCGACGCGCATAGCTACCAAATAGCTTACGGTCCGTCGCCGGATAATATGCCTTGGGGTGTTGAAGTCGGCGGAGATGTATCCCAAGTAACTTTAAACGACGTACCTGCAGGTGATCTTTGGGTAAGAGTCACCGCGAATGAAAGTGACGAGTGCGGTGGACAGGCATCCGATGCCTTCAAGGTAACAGCAGCTGCTCAACCGCAAGTTCTGGCAGCATCCGGCGTTGCTACCCAAACACTCTCTCTTTTTGCGGGCCTTGGATTAATTTCAGCTGGTCTATGGCAAGCCCAAAGCGCTCTAAAAAGACAGTCAAAAAGAGCCTAAATTTTCCTTACACCAATTTTTTCTTAAGCCTGCTGTTTATACTTATCGGAGCGGCAATCTTAATCTGGCCTTCTCTTCTTAAGGCAGGGCCCTTATTTCTTGAAAATTCGAAGGCCCAAGAGTCTAACCCAATTATCGAGGCTAAACCCACGAAGCTTTACATTCCCAGACTTTCCAGAATTTTATATATTTCAGATGGTTATATCACAGGTGACCGCTGGACAATTGCCCAAACCGGCGTTTCTTTCTACCCCGAATCTGCTCTTCCCGGTTCAGCGGGTAATAGCGTTTTATACGGCCACAATACCAAAGAAATCTTAGGTGGTCTTTGGCGGGTTCAGGACAGAGACTTCCTCTATATCGTTTTAGCAAACGGCGGCGTTGTCAAATACCAGGTTTTTGAAAAAAAGGAAGTTAAGCCTACCCAAGTTGAAATTCTGGATAAGTCAGCCGACTCAAGACTAACAATCTATACCTGCAGCGGTTTTTTGGACCAGGCCCGCTTTGTGGTTGTGGCCAAGGAGGTCGGAAAGAGTATATAATTTATATAATATAATGCCATGACCAAAAGACTGGCGGCAGTTTTTCTCTCCTTGCTTCTACTTCTTATAGCCCTGCCTGTTTCAGCACAAGCACCCACCGTTGCCAACAACAAGGTCCCTGGGCGAGTTCTGGTTAAGTTTAAAGAAAGCACTCCTCCAAATATTGTAAATGAGCGTCTTGACAAGCTTAATACCAGGATAGCCGCTCGCATTAATAAACTTAATGTTCTGGTTCTTAATGTCCCAAGATTTCAGGAAGAAATCGTTATATCGGCTTTGTCCAAAATCCCTTATGTCGAATTTGCCGAGCCGGACTTTGTAGCCACGGCACTAACTGCTACTAATGACCTTTCACTTTCCCAGCAGTGGGGTATGTTTAAAGTTGTGGCGGCGGACAATTCCAGTCCAAGCGCTTGGGACATTACCACCGGCTCATCAAGCACTAAAATCGCCATTTTAGACACCGGCATTGATCAGGATCATGAAGATTTGGCAGGCAAAATTGTTGCCAATCAAAACTTTACCAACAGCTCAACCGTAGATGATCTTTATGGTCATGGTACCCACGTCGGCGGTATTGCTGCTGCCATCACCAATAACGCTACAGGCGTAGCCGGTATTGGCTACGATTCAACCCTTATGAATGGAAAAGTTTTAGACGATAGCGGTTCCGGTTATTATTCCTGGATTGCCAATGGTATTGTCTGGGCCACCGATAATGGCGCCAAAGTTATCAATATGAGCCTGGGCGGATCAAGCGGTTCATCGACACTTCAAAATGCTGTCAATTATGCGGTCAACAATGGGGTAGTGGTGGTGGCCGCAGCCGGCAATAGCGGTAATCCGTCTCGAACCTATCCTGCCTATTACAGTAATGTAATTGCGGTGGCTGCTACTGATTCAAACGACAACAAGGCCAGCTGGTCAAGTTACGGCTCTTGGGTCGATGTGGCAGCCCCCGGAGTTGACATCTATTCCACTTTTCCGAATCATACCTACGCCATTAATAAAAGTCTGGGCTATGACTCTGGCTCCGGTACTTCCATGGCTACACCTCATGTGGCAGGTTTGGCGGGCCTTGTTTGGGCAACCGGCACTTGTTCTACAAACACTTGTGTCAGGGCCCAAATTGAAAACAGTGCCGACCCTATCGCCGGCACCGGCACTTACTGGAGATACGGCCGCATCAATGCCTATAAATCGGTAGGCGGTACAATTCCGTCACCTTCACCTAGCCCAAGTCCGTCACCTTCACCCACAGCGACACCTGCTCCATCGCCAAGTCCTACGCCTACGCCAACGCCTACGCCAACACCTACGCCAACACCAAGCCCTTCTCCAACACCTGCCCCGTCACTTACCATGCGTGTTTCCAATATCTCCATGTGGTACCAGTCGTTCTATATATTTCGCAATATCTATACAAAGGTAACAGTTTTGGATCAAAACAATAATCCGGTCCCCAAGGCAACTGTTTCGATAACCATCACCCTACCATCAGGAAGTCTCGCATCGGGTTCAGGGTCAACCGCCGCAGACGGCACAATTACTCTTAGGGTTCGTTCAAGAGAAACAGGGACGTATACATCAACCATAGCCAACGTCACCAAGACAAACTATACTTACGACGCAAACAACTCCCAGACAACAGCCAGCCTGCTTGCCAATTAATTGCAAGTCTGATTTGACATTTGCCCCGTCAAAGTTATATAAATATAAGCCCGTCTTGCCCAAAATGAAAAATGTACCAGACAGATCACGACTATTCCACTCAGAAGATAAAGCCGCAACTTGTTAGCCAAATTGTTGATGCTTTAAAAAACAAAGCCTACGGAAGCGTTGAAATATATATCCAAAATTACACAGTCACCCAAATCACCGAACGCACTATCACTAAAGTTAATCACGGTCCAAATAGAGTGAAAAAACTCCTTGCCCAAGACCAAGTGCCTGATCAAGAGGATGATAAATTGACCCTATGACAACTCTTTTCCTGCTCCTGCCCCTAGCATTAAACCTTTTTCAAGACAGCGATTTTAAAACCGATATTAAGATTCCCCGGACAAGCACGAATATGGAAATTGCCGCAGATGCCGGTTTTACCAACCAAACCCTACAATTTAGTGCCGGCCAGACAATTTACGTGCGCGTTACTGCCAACAATAGCGGTGACACAAAAAGCGTCCTGAATCTGCGCGATAACCTCTACAATTTACTGGCAACCTACGGGTTTTCAAAAACAGGCTCCAACCCTTACCAGTTCACTGTCAATTTTCCGGCTCCCGGCGCAAGCGGCAACTACTCCCTCGAGGCCAATATTGAATCAAATGGCTCTGTTGTCAATTATGTGCGCACAATAGAAGTCGAAGGTTCAAACTCAGATCAATCAGCTAATTCCCAAGTCAACGTCAAGGTCGAAAATAAAGTCAATACAGGTAATCAAACATCCCCCACTCCCGGAGTGGAGGGCGTTTACACTCCGGGAGTGTCCCCGGATAACGTACTTGGAGAACAAGCAAGCCAGTCGCAAGAAACCCAAGGCTTTTTCGCTTCGCTCTGGGCAAAAATCGCCAGCTTCTTCTCGGGACTTTTTTAGAATTCACTAAACACCCAACCTTTGGCTCACTCCCGGAGTGCGCTTTGTTATTCCCCGGCACACTCCGGGAGTGTAACTTGAACCTTTTTCCCCACTTGACATCAAGAATCATTATGGTTATGATCATCAGCTCGATTGTTATGGGGCCTTTGGGGTTGACAATAGCAAATTTGCTTTGCTATTGTATAATAAAGCTAGTTTAGATCTGCCCCAAAAAACAGCTTTTCACTGCCCTTTTGAGTAATGTCATCCTGAGCGTAAGCGAAGGATCTAGATTCTTCATTTCATTCAGAATGACACGTAGGGCTCGAACAATAACTGAATAGAGAAGCCCGCCTTCTTCGTCGATAGACGAATTCGGCGAGGCGGAGCCGACCGCAAACGGAGGCTTGTTACTAAGTTAAATGCTTAGTGATGAGCCTCCGTTTTTGGTTGGAAAATGCGAATAAATGCGAATAGTAATAAAAAATGCGAATTTATGCGAATAAGTGATACACGGGATGCTAGAGCTTACGGGAAAAGCCCGTGAAATCCGTGCATGCGGACCCCGAGTATCCCAGCTCTTTTTGGGTCTAGAAGAAAGTTAGAGACTCTGATCAAAAACTATTTCTGATTGGACTCAAAAGGATCTTATATTTTTGAAAAGAGCTGGGGGGTTAAGCTCACTCCGCCAAAATTAAATATTTAGGCGGATCCGTCAAATAGCGGCAACGCAAATCCGCGGAAATCCGCTATTTATCCGCGTAAATCTCTTTAAAAAGAAAGGGGGTGAAACAAAAATATGATCAAGAAATTAGTAACCACAGGTGCTGCGGCAGGTCTTTTGCTGGCAAGCGCCGTTCCAGCATTCGCATTGTTTAATGATGAGCTGGTTGTCAACCAAGGAAATACAGCTGTCGTCACAAACACCGGCGGAGCAATTGCCAACACCGGATTAAACGGTATTGGTGGCGGTAAGGTTGCCGTAGTGAAAACAGGTGCGGCATTAGCAGTTACCGGCGTAAGTACCGTAGCTAATAAAAACGTCGCTGTTGTATCTGGCTGTAACTGTTTTGATGATGTAACAGTCAACCAAGGAAATACAGCTGTCGTCACAAACAGCGGTGGAGCAATTTCCAACACCGGATTAAACCACATTGGTGGCGGTAAGGTTGCCGTAGTATGGACAGGTGGTGCGCAAGCACAAACAACTGTTGACACCGTTGTCAACAAGAACGTTGCAATCGTTCATTAACGACAGTTTTTCTCACTCGGGAGGGGGAACTAGGCATATGCCTCCCTCTCCTGGGATGGGATTTGAAAATTAAAATTTGACTAGCGTCATCCTGAGCACTAGCGAAGGATCTCAAGATTAAAAAGAGATTCTTCACAAGTTCAGAATGACAAGAGAAGAAGAATTAATGAAAAAGACTAAATCAATAGTAATAACCATCGTAATAATCGTCTACCTTCTGGGCATCTTGCCCAGGCAGGCGGTATATGCCGAAGAAGTGACTCCGCCACCGGAGGAACAGACGACTGAAGATCAGAGTCAGAGCACTGATTCCTCCAACCCGGGGGATCAGGGGTCCGACCCTCAAACACAAACTTCGCAGGATCCGACTGATCAAGGGTCGGACCCCGAAATCACGTCTTCAGCTTCGCCAAGTCCGTCGCCTTCTCCAGATCCATGTGTAAGCGATTGTCCGCCAACAGAAGTTGACCAGACCAATGACGCTAGCATTGATAACCAAGTCACCGACACAGCCAATACCGGTGATAGTACGATTGATAACTCCACCTCCGATGAGTCAGAGCCCACATCGGAGGTGACTGGTGGGGACGGTCCTGAAGGGTCCGACCCTCAAACAGAGGGGAGTGGAGAAGCTACACAAGACGAGTTCTCGACAAGCTCGAACAATAATGATCAAAATGCCGCAATTGACACCGGTGATGCCGCCAGCGAAGTTGATATCGTTAATCTGGCAAATACAAACCTCGTCAATTCCACAGTCAATTACACTATCCTTAATATTTACCTTGACGAAGACGGCAATATAGACCTAACAAAATCAGAAGCTTTGGAATTTGAATCAAGCGCCAATTTAGTCGTTAATCAGCAAAATACCGCAACAGTCAACAACACGGTTTTGGCAGTTGCCAACACGGGGGAAAATTCAATTGACGGCACAGCCGGTACGATAACCACCGGATCTGCATCTATTATCGTCAATATTATAAATTTCATTAACGCTAATTTAATTAACGCCAACTGGAATTTTGTTCTCATAAATATTTTTGGTAATTTGGTAGGAAACATTATTTTGCCCGAGCCTCCGCCAGCTGGCGGATCAGGCGCGGACGGGGGGCTTTTACTAAGTGCCAACCAAACAAATGACGCCGATATCCAAAATGATGTTGCTGCAAGCGCCAACACAGGTAATAACGGTATCGATGGTTCGGGAAGTATCCAAACCGGCGACGCTTTCAGTTTTGTTAACCTGCAGACTTATGCCAACAGTAACCTTATCGGCGGCAATTACAACTATCTTTTGATAAATAATTTTGGCATTTGGAACGGTACATTTTATGGATGGGGAGCAGCTGGGGCTGCGACCCCTACCTACGGCCAAATGCTTTTCAGCTTTTTGAGTCCAAACTCCTCAAATCAAGACGGCTCGGTTTTGGCAAATCAGCAAAATTACGCGCTCTTGACCAACAGCGTTACAGCCCAGGCCAATACCGGCGGCAACTCTCTTACCGGCAGCGGAGGTATTAACACCGGTAATGCCTTTTCAGTAGTCAACATTCTTAATTTCGTCAACACCAATATCATTAATTCTTTCGGCTTTTTCGGTATTATTAATATTTTCGGGACACTTAACGGTGATATCGGCGGGGCAGATCATTTCCCGATGACCACTGAAAGTCAAAGTCAAAGTCAAAGTGAAGAGTCATCACAGAGTCAAGAAGAAGTGCGAGTGGCTGGCGGACAGTTGGAAGCTTCAATGACCACCAATGTCGGTACCCATGTTAATCCCGGTGATACGGTCATGTTCTTTATTAATGCAAAGAACCCCGGCACCGGCCCTGTTTATGACAGTAAAGTCGTCTTCAATCTTTATGATTCAAATGGTGAAATTGGAGCAATCCAAACTTTTGATATCGGTAAATTAGAGCCGGGACAGACGGCTAAAATCAGTTTTGGTCTGGTGCTTGCAAACACCGCTCCCGCCGGTATGTATTATGCGCTTGCCCAGGCAGACGGCAAAGTCGGCCCAGACGATACGGCAATTAGCAGCGGATCCGAAGCCAATTTTAGAGTCGGATTTCTCGGAGGAATGCTAATAGGCGGCAGCGGCATTGTTCCCGAAGTTCAGGCAGCCGAAACTGTTGGCGGAATCGGCGCCACTCCTCTGACTGCCGAAAGTAACCCGGTCGGGAGCTTATGGTGGAAGGTTTATATGGCACTAGGCGTTATCGGCATGGTCTACGTTCTTTACAGGATATCTAAACCTACTTACCGATTTATCCTTGCTCCCAGAAGAAGGCAACTCGCCTCAAAACTGGCATCAAAAGCCATGACCTTCAGGTCCTGGTTCTTCGAGCTATAGAATAGATTTTGACTATTCTGACCCACTTATCCACTAATCTGTTCCAGTTGACTTTGGATTTTTATGGGTCTAAAGTGAATTGAATATAAGTTTCAGTCTGCATACGAAAAATAGTATGCAGATTTCACTGCCCCTAAATCTAAAGGAATCTATTTTTACCCGCATTTCTTGCGGGTTTTTTTGTGTCTACGAATGTCATTCCCGCCCTTCATTGTCATTCCCGCGAAAGCGGGAATCAATTCAGGATAAACTCGCGGGAATCCAGACGAGTAGAGATTTCGGATCAAGTCCGGAATGACAAAATGAAAACTGGTACAAATTTTTTAAAGAAAGGAGGTGAAAACAAATGTTTAACTCAAGAATTTTACTTTCTTTTGGTTCGATTGCCGTAGCTGCAGCTCTTGTTATCGGCGCGACCTTTGCTTATTTCAGCGACACTGTAACGAGTAATGATAACTCCTTCTCAACGGGAATATTAGAGCTTAAGATAAGAGATAATAATGAAGGCTTCAGCGATGCTATTACTGCTTCTACGGTTGCAAACAACATGATTCCAGGCGGAACGTCTACTGAAAGTTATGTTTGTTTCAGGAATACTGGGAACTACGACATTCAGGAAATTATACTAGCAATGACGGCTAGTGGGGATGTGGATGTTCTTGCACCGTATGTTAATACAACTAAGGTTGAGTTAAAGGCTGTAACAACTGCCGATTGTGGTAATTTCGTAAGCGGTGGTTTCACTGGTGCTGACGACTTTACGCCACTATTTGTATCAAGGTTTGATGGAGAAGGCGGAGAGCCGTCAGATAGTATGGTTTCTCTAAAAGAGGAATTAAATGATGTTAACGGGACTAATCGGTCAGAAGACGACCTTTTAGATGGTATTGGCGCACTCTTGCCGGCTGACCCAAATGTTTTGTTGAAGTTCAGGACCACATGGCAACTTTCGGCTAGCGCGCCGGATTCTGCGCAAGGAAAATCTGTGACTGTCAACACAACTTTCGTTGGTAATCAGAACGAAATTTAAGCAGACTAGACGCCAAGACTGCACAAACCTGGTTTGTGCTAGGTAGACAAGGAAGGAACAAGAAAAACAATTGTCATCCTGGAGAGGCAACGACCTCGATAGGATCTTAAATGTAGAGATTCTATCGCTTCGCTCCAGAATGACAGAGAATTTGTTTAAAAGATCGGACCTTCAAAACAAGGTCTTGGCCGTTTAAAAGGTCCGACCTTCGAGGAAGGAGCATATGAAAGCGCTTATTAAGAGCGTGAATTTTGGCATATCTTTGCTGCTGATTCTTTCGGCAATCGCTATTGCCTACATTGCCATACCGGCTTTTGGCAATAAAGCGCTGATTGTGCGAAGCGGCAGTATGCAGCCCGCAATAAAAGTGGGGGATCTGGTTGTGGTTAAAACCCAGCACGGATTGCTTACCCCGCAACCAATCAGCGATAATCCGCTATCATCCGCGAAAATCAGCTCCTATAAGGTAGGGGAAACCATTGCTTTCAAAAGCCAAAACGGTTCAAAGGTTTTTACAACCCACCGTATTGTCGGCAAGGAGATACAAGAAGGCAAAGTTTTTTATCGGACAAAGGGCGACGCTAACGATTCTGCGGATGAAAATCTGGTTGCCGAGGAAAACGTTGTCGGCAAAAGCATGTTCCGATTACCCCATTTTGGCAAGCTTTTCGCCTTCGCCAAAAGCAACATCGGCTTTCCCCTTCTGGTAATTTTCCCGGCCCTTCTGGTTATTATTTTGGAAATGGTCAATATCTATAAGGAAATTAAAAGGCAAAACCGGCTTGTGCAGGTTCCCGCTCCCAAGGAAAACTTCGCCGGCCTTAAAGTTATCATTCCGGTTTTTATGAGCGTAATGGTTATGAACAATGCCTTTGCCTATTTTTCCGATACAGAAACCTCAACCGGCAACATCTTCCAGGCAGCAGAAAGTTTTTGCGAGCCGCAAACAGGCACTTTCTGGGCATCCACTGTCATAAGTTCCAGTCAAGGTCTGCGTAAAAATGGCACACCGGTATTATCAGAAAGAAGTGATCCCAATGATGCGCTAGATTCACCAGATGGTGTAGGAAATCCTGCATCAGGATTTTTTAGTTTAGGTTTCGGAGGCAACATTGTTTTGCATTTTTCCAGCCCTGTCCTAAACGGAGAAGGACCAGATCTGTCATTCCACGAAATTACTAATAGCCGCAATAGTTATCCTTTAGAAAAAGCTATGGTTGAGGTGGGCGTTGATAATGACACTTGGATACTTCTGGATGATGAAATAACTAGTCAATCAGGTGTAAACGGAGTAATCTTGATCGATCTTTCTAACACCTCGGGAGTACCTTCACAGATTAATTATATTCGTATAACAGATACTACAGATCCGGCAATTCACGCTAGTGATGCCGACGGTTACGATCTTGATGCTGTTGATGCAATTACTCTATGTGTTAGGACTAGCCCCAACCCATCACCAACACCGAGTCCGACACCAAGCGCAAGTCCGGGGTCATCCCCGGCACCTACGCCAACGCCAAGTGCGTCACCAAGTGCCCAAGGAGTTGTTATCAATGAATTTGTTGCAAATGGAAATCCGGAGTGGGTAGAAATCTACAATGCTGGATCCATCCCTGTTGATTTAACAGGTTGGTATATTCAAGATCTCACCGCTACAACAAAAAGCCTTACAGGACTAGGAACTATCTCTCCTAATTCTTTTGCTACCCTGGATATAAATGATGCTTATTTAAACAATGATGGGGATACCTTCTACTTAAAAGACCTTTCAAATACAGTGATCGATTCGCATACTTACGGATCGGTTACAGTTGGTCAATCAATAGGTAGAGAAACAGACGGATCAGGTAATTTCCTGAATTGCGCGACAGCGACAAAAGGTACAACAAATAACAACTTTTGCTCGCCATGAGAACAACAATTACATTTCTGGATCCTGAATCAAGTTCAGGATGACGGGAAACCCGAAGTGCCAAGCTATTACACTTCGGAAGTGAAATAGGTTTGCATATCGGGATAGATAGGTTTTGGGGAGGTCCGACCTCCCGGAGGTTGGACCTCGGGAAAGAACAAATTATGAAAACCAAAATCAAATTTAGAATAGTAAAGATTTTTGTAATAGGCATAGTTGCTGCCTTAGCATTTAATCTCGCCTCTCCAAATTTCTTACAAAGTGACAGCACGGTTAGGGCAATCGGCGATCTGAACGTTAACTGGGGGGTGACCGACGGTGATCCGATTTTTGTGGTTACCAACATGATGCCCGGCCAAACCGAAGAAAGATCAGTAGACGTTATTAACAACGCCTCAACCGCAAGACCGGTTGGGGTTCGCGGGGTTAAAACCTCAGAAACCGGTGATCTTTCAACAGTCCTTGATATCGTTATCACAGAAGGCGCCACGATTCTTTATTCCAGCACCCTTTCCCAATTTTTCGCAGACAGCGCCGGTCCGGACGGAATTCCTCTTTCTACTCTTGGTCCATCGCAAACAACAACCTACACATTCAAAGTAACTTTCAACGCATCCGCCAATAATGATTTTCAGGGTGCAAGTGTCGTTTTCGATCTTGTGATCGGCATTGCAATTCATGTACCAGACGAATGTCAAAATATAAGATTTTCCGGCAATCCGATTTTCGGCACAGAAAACAATGACAATCTCCACGGCACCAACGGCAATGATCTAATCTTCGGCTTTGAAGGCAACGACAAAATAAACGGCTCAAACGGAAATGATTGCATTATCGGCGGACCGGGTAATGACAAGCTGTATGCTTCAAATGGCAATGACGTAGTTTTTGGTAATGAAGGTAATGACAAACTCGATGGTTCAAACGGTAACGATCTATTAATTGCTGGCTCCGGTGACGATAAACTTGATGGTTCAAACGGCAATGACAGGATGTTTGGAGAAGATGGCAATGACGTTTTTGACGGTTCTAACGGTGATGATTATATGATCGGCGGCTTGGGCAACGATAAATTTGACGCCTCAAACGGCAATGATTACATAGAGGGGAATGAGGGAAATGATCAGATGAGTGGCGGGAATGGTAATGATACTCTTTTAGGAGGACAAGACACAGACAAAGCTAATGGTAATCTAGGTAGAGATACCTGCGACGCCGAAACCGAAATTTCTTGCGAAATATAACAAAAATTTTCTACCCAGCAACACCCCTGGGGTGCGCTTCAGCAAAAACTATGCTCACCCCAGGGGTGAGCCATAAGGCTGTAAATCGTTTAATATAAAGAACCTAATTCCAATTCTGGTTCTTTATGGTATGTAGCGGAAGGACTGGGCAATTTGGTCAAGGACAGGGTAAAGGGATTGGGTAGATGTAGAGATTGAATAGACCCAATTATCTACATAGATAAAATATAAGTTTTGTTCATCAATAGGGCCTATATTAAAATTCTCAATTCTTTTTATAGAATCATAAGCACCGATATTTATAATTACTTCATTACTCACCTCTACTTCTCTTTTAGAATCAAAATCATTTAAGTAATCTTTGATCGAATCAAAATTTGTTGCATTCCTGCTTAAATTTATCCTTCCCACACTAGATATTAAATCGACATAGGCAATTTTTTCTTGGACTTCAAAATTTTTAGGAACTTGAACAGCGAATTGAATATTTTTTGATTTGAAAGTTTTTAGTTCTTGATTCCCTGGGCTGGTTACGGGCGTTATTGTACTGGCAGGTGTTGTTTTTCCTTCTGGCGTCTGGCTAATTTGTTTATAGCCAAAATAACCGCCTACTAAAACAGCAGTAATGATTAAGACCGACAGGAGAATTTTAGTCATTTAGTATCCATATTCCAGATTACCACTATTAGTATTAAGCAACAATAGAATTAACCCGCTTTTTATCTCTTTAACTTTTTCCATACCGGCCTCTTTAGTGATAATAGTGCTTTGGTCTTTTTTCCTGTCATATTTAATTCTTATCCTTACTTCTCCGTCGATTTCAAAATTTTGCTCTTTGACATTGAGTTTGTCTTTCCTACCTTGGTAAAACACGTTGTAATGATTATCAGAGGTGGTAACTTCAAGATCCTGATTATAAGTCAACGAGAATATTTCAAATCTATCCCGCTTTAACCTGTCGCGGTCTCGTACATCAAGTTTCAGGGTGTTGTCGGCCTGGTCCGCGATCGTGTAAATTGCGTCGTCTCTTTTCTTTGTTTCATGGTTGCTGGCTCTCGTAACTATAGTCTGGTTTTGGTCAACCCCAATAACTACCAGGTCATTTAAGTTTTGATCAATAAATACTTTTGCTTCGGGGACAGTTTTGTCAATGTCAAAAGTAATACTTTTTACATCCTCGATATTTTCATCATTGTCGACCGAGTAAAATTCGATTTCATAACTGCCCTCGGTATTAAATGTGAGAGATGGCGTATATTGTTGCCAGTCTTGATCATTGATTTTGTACATGGTGTAATCGATTCCTAAACCGCCCGGATTATCCGCAGCGTCGAGAGTTAATTGAACGTCAGATCGAAACCAATTAGTTTCTCCCTGATTACCAACCAAAACAGCAGTTGTAATTGGAGCAGTAGTATCCAGCCTTTGGGCCATGAGTGCAAAATAGCTTAAATGATTAAGCTGCGCGGATGCAGTCTTTTCGTTTAGATCGACAGTCGTTTCCTCTTTTGTCCAATTGACACCATCTTCGCTTGAGTAAATAGCAAGCGAGTTCGGGTCATAACTGCTTATGTCAAAGGGGTTAAAATCAATTGTCACTGTGAAGAAATCCGCAAAACTGTCAACAATGTTACCGGATAAGTCTTTGGCTGTGACTTTTATTGTAGAACCAATAGAATGAAGCAAATTTGAAGGCTTGGCATTTGGTTCTGCTTGAATTTCCAGGTTTAGATCTTGGCCAGTTGCGTCTTGAGGAAAATTTAACCTGTAGCGCTCAAGTTCAAAGAATCCGCCGTTTGAAGTTAACTGGTCAGAAAGGTTGGCAATTGCCGTTGTCCAGAGATAGAAACTGGCATTGCCTGTCCGATCTTTTTCTTCGCCTTCGTATTTCCATGAATAATCCGGCCACGGATCGGTTGCATCGCTTTGCCAACCAAAGGGGTCGGTTACGCCGTCCGGGATATTATCATCAAAATCTCCGTCTCCATTTTTGTCCTCTACAACCATGAAGTGAATATGGGCTCCTGTTGAATTACCGGTTGATCCTATTTTGCCGATTTGCTGGCCCTGAATAACATTTACGCAAGCGGTTGATTTGGTGATTAAACCATCGTCCTGTAAGTGCAAGTATCTTGTCTGATAATGATTGCCATGATCAATTCTGATTGTGTTACCGCCTGCTCCGGTTTTTAAATACGAAGCGCAACCGCCTGCTGCTGCTAAGACTGGATCGCCAATAGTTGCTCCTGCACTTCTACCATAATCATATCCGTCATGGCTAGAATAGCTTTTCGAAGTACTATTTTCATTTTCGAAGGTAGTTATTTGGTTTTTATTAACATCTGGCTCAGATAAGCTTAAGCTGAGCAATGGATAAGTATGATCAAAGTATGAATTGATCGCCAAAGCCGCATCGTTAAAGCTCAACTTCTCCCCCTCATAATCCCACGGCAAATCCAAAAATGGGGTAGGGGTAGGACTGGGGCTGGGGCTTGGGGAAGGCGATGGACTTGGGGTCGGTAATGGTGTTGCACTTGGTAAAGGGCCCGATTTTTGAGCAGTAAAAGTTCCGTTGCCGCCAGGATTCCCTGCGCTGTCGAATTGAGCCCATGTTCCTTCTAACCGGTTACCATTTTGTAAAATAACCCCATCCCAGTGAGCAGTGAGTTGACCGTTGTTATAAGTGCCATCAAGGAAAAAAGTTTCGTTTTGAGTAAATCCTCCTCCTGTCCATTCAGATTGGAATTGGTCATGCCATATCCATGTAAGGGTTAACGTAGTCCCGTCATGCCTTATCTCTGCCGTTCCGTAAAAATAATTGCCTCCTGAGGTTCTGTCTGACCAAGCCCATTGTCCTGTTAAATTGTAATCTATGCCAAGAGAATCTGTCGGTTTGGTTAATGTGATAGAAAGGGCTATTAGGACTGTTAAAATTACTTTAAAAATCAACCTATTTCCAGCAAACACTATCTTCCCTGTACATGTCAATCACCTTACTAACACACCCCAGGGGTGACTCTATATTGACACACCAGGATTTAATCGATAATCAAATCTTTAATCGAAGCTAATTCCCGCTGATAGCTTACCTGATCTGCAACAAAATCAGCGTATTTGTCTTTAGATCCAAATAAGTGTAGGAGAAAATTAACAGCTACAAATGAATTTTTATCCTCATTTACATATATTGGGAAAGATGTCCAGGGATAATTTGCCAACTGGTTAAAGTTAATCAGGTAAGCAGTTACTGGATTCAAATGTATATAGCGCGAAATATGGATAAATTGTTCATCGGTTTCAACCCTTTTTGCCTTAAAGGAATTTTGAAAAACTGCCCCATCTCGTTCATTTTTAAGATTGAATACTTTAGCAAAACTGTTTTGGAAGTTTGCAATAAATCGAACAATGCCATTATCCTGAAGTTGTTTTAACAATAAATGATAGTGATTTGGCATTAAAGCAAAACTATATATCTCAACAAGAGGTGACTTATCTTTCAATGCCAGAAGGTAATCTTTTTTTTGGATTTCAGTCAAAGTCTTAAATTTAGAAAGCCTCAGCTGCTGAGGAAAACGATAAAAATGAAGAATTTCCAACGCCTTTTTAAGATTAATCTTATTAGAGAAGATGTTTTCTCGAGCAATGGATCGATTGAATATGTGATAAATTTCATCCTTTGCCAGGACAAGATTTCTTCGAGGCATAGTAACTGACCTATTTTACCTGATGTGCCAATATAAATCCACCCCAGGGGTGTCTTCAGTTAGAAAAAAAGGAGCACAAAAGATATAATTACTCTATATGAAAGGCGTTATTCTGGCCGGCGGTAATGCTACGCGCCTCAGGCCCTTAACTTGGGTAACCAATAAGCATCTTCTTCCCATCTACGATAAGCCAATGATTTTTTATCCCCTTGAGGCCATGGCCAGAGCCGGCATCAAAGATGTCTTGGTTATTACCGGCCCAAGCCACAGCGGCTCTTTCATAAATCTTCTTAAAAGCGGCAAAGATTTTAACCTCCGGCTTTCCTACGAGATCCAGGAAGAAGCAGGCGGAATTGCCCAAGCCATTAATTTAGCCTGCGATTTTTCGGATAATGACAAAATTTTGGTTATTTTGGGAGACAATATCTTCACCCAATCTCTAAAGCCAGATGTTGATGAGTTTGAAAAGATTGCAAAAGGTGCAGTTGTTTACGGTAAACATATGGCAACCGAAAGCAAACAATATGGGGTAATTGAAGTTAAAGACGGCAAAGTAGTTTCTATTGAAGAAAAACCCCAAAAGCCCAAAAGCGATATTGGTCAAACCGGAATTTACATGTATGACGGCCGGGTCTTTGACTTTATCAAAAAGCAAAATCCTTCCACCCGCGGCGAATTGGAAGTAACCGATTTAAATAATAAATATGTAGAAGAAGGAACTATGATCTGCAAAATTCTTACGAGCTGGTGGGTCGATGCCGGGACTTCTTTTGATGAACTTCTACGCGCCAATGTTTTGGTTGCCAAGGAAATCAAGAAAGAATAATGAAGATATTAGTAACGGGCGGAGCTGGTTTTATTGGTTCGAATTTCATCCATTATTGGCTTAAAAATCATCCTCAAGATAAAGTAACAAATTTTGACAAACTGACTTATGCTGGTAATCTAGAAAGTTTAAAGGACCTCGAGAAAAATTCCAATTACAATTTCATAAAAGGCGACATTTCCGATCCGGTATCGGTCAAAGAAGCAATGGCTGGTATTGATATTGTTGTCAATTTTGCTGCCGAGTCGCATGTTGACAGATCAATCCTTGATCCCGCGCCCTTTATCACCACCAATGTTGTCGGCACCCAAATACTTTTGGACGCTGCTTTGAAAAACAAGGTCAGGAAATTTCATCACGTGTCAACCGACGAGGTTTTTGGAGCGCTTACTCTCGACTCGAAAGACAGATTCAATGAGGAGACAAAATACAGCCCTAATAGTCCGTATGCCGCTTCAAAAGCAGCCTCCGATCATTTGGTTCGAGCTTACTTTCACACTTTTTCTCTTCCGATTACCATTACTAACTGCTCTAACAACTTTGGCCCCTATCAATTTCCGGAAAAATTGATTTCCCTTGCTATCACCAATCTTTTGGAAGGCAAAAAGATTCCTGTTTACGGAGACGGCCTTTACGTGCGGGATTGGCTGTATGTCGAAGATCATTGCCGTGCAATTGATCTGGTGCTTGAAAAAGGTAAGATAGGGGAAACATATTGCATCGGGGTTGATAACGATATTCCCAATATTTTAATCATCAAAAAAATCCTCAAAACTTTAGGCTTTGGGGAAGAAAAAATCGAATATGTTAAAGACAGACCCGGCCATGATAGACGTTATGCAATCGATGCGACTAAAATAAAGAAGGACCTAGGCTGGCAGCCAAAATACGACTTTGACCAGGCCCTTGAGGAAACCGTCAAATGGTACCAGGGCAATAAAGATTGGTGGCAAAAGTTGAAAGACAAGAAATTTGAAGATTATTATAAAAGGCAATATGTCACAAGATAATAATTTGAAATTTGAAATTTTCAATTTGAAATGAAATCTAAATGTTTCAAAATATTTTTCTAAAATATTTTCTTATCAATTTTGAAAATTAAATTATTGAAAATTCAATAAAAATTAAAAATTGTAAATTGTAAATTTTCAAAAATATGAATTATCCTTACCTTATTTTTTCCAATCAAAATAATCTAATCGATGGAGTGGTTTTGCGAAAATTAATAATTCACAAGGATCCCACTGGCACCTTAGTCGAAACTTTGCGAACTGACTGGCAAGATGTATTTGGTCAAGAGATGCCATTCGCCATGCAATACTTTTCAGTTACGCCCTCCGGGATCGCTCGCGATGAAGACAAATGGCATGTCCACAAATATCAGGAAGACCGTTTCATTTGCGCTAAAGGAAGAATCGTCGTCGCGGTTTATGACCCCCGGGAAAAATCAAGGACCAAAGATAACCTAAATCTTTTTTTGATGGGACCGGAAAAAGATGAGGAAATGTTTATGGTTGTCATACCCCGGGAAACTTATCACGGCTTTATGGTAGTTTCCAAAGAGCCCGGATATCTTCTCAATTTTCCAACCCAACTTTACAATCCAGAAGATGAAGGCAGGGTGCAAAACGACATTCTCAAGTGGCAAAAGGTTCGTGAAGATTTTTTATCGAAATAGCCTTACTCTATATCATTCATGCCCGCTTCACCTGCGAAACGAGGTGTCCAGCAACATCCCTGGGGTGTGCTCCAGGAAAAACTACGCTCACCCCAGGGGTGGGCTAAGACTATAAAGTGAATACTAAAACTAAACTTGCTGTTGTTGGCTGTTCGTCAATGGTCGGGTCACGATTCTGCGAACTGGCGGGTAGGGACTTTGACCTTTTAAGCGCGGATTTTTCTACCGATCCCAAAATCGATATCACAGACAAAGAGTCAGTCGATAATTTTTTTCAAAATGATTTTGCCTGGCTTATTTTATTTTCGGCTTTCACTGATGTTGATGGGGCCGAAAAGCAAAGAGGAGACAAAAATGGTACTTGCTGGAATATCAACGTCAGGGGAGTCAAAAATATTGTCGACGCTTGCAAGTCCAATAATAGAAAATTAATTTTCATCTCAACAGATTTTGTTTTTGATGGCAAAAGCAGCCCATACAGTGAAGATGATCCGATTGGCCCTGATCTTGATAAAGTTTCCTGGTATGGAATCACAAAAATAGAAGGAGAGAAAATCGTCCAGGGTCTTAGCGAATTTATTATCCTTCGCATATCTTATCCCTATAGAGCAAATTTTCCCCAAAAAGAAGATTTTGCCAAAAGCATACTTAGAAAATATAAAGAAGGTTCGCTTTACCCGATGTTTACCGACCAAATTATTACACCAACTTTTATTGATGATTTGGCACCTGCAGTATCAATGCTTATCAGAAAGGACTTGAAAGGCGTTTTTCATTTGTGTAGTCCCGGTCCGACTAATCCCTATGATTTTGCGAAATATCTGATTTTGACTTTTACCGGTAAAAATCCGGATATTGACAAAGCTAAACTTGCAGAATTGTTGAAGGAAGAAAACGTTACTCCCCGGCCGATAAAGGGTGGAATGATTGTTGAGAAGATTGCCAAAATCGGATTTACTCCAACCGATTGGAAGCAGGGGATAAAGACCATCTATGAGCAATCGAGTGGCAAATTGATTTAGAAGTTAATATTTAGCTAAAATAGATTAACTTTTGTAGAAACGATTTGTATGATTAGTATCCATTCGTATATTGGTATCGATGCTAATATACTAATTCATACTAATTATACTAATACAAGTATCTTGAGTTTTGATATTTAAATTTCGCAACTTTAACCTATGACTTTAACAATTGTCGGTGCCGGTTATGTAGGTTTAGTTACTGCAGCAGTTTTTTCCCAACTTGGCAATAAAGTTTTCTGCGTTGATGTGGTTCCTCAAAAAGTCAAGATGCTCAAGAAAGGCCAAATTCCCTTTTATGAACCGTCTTTGGCAGAATACATCGACAGAAATATTAAAAATAAAAGATTGTTTTTTACAACGAGCTATAGAGAATCTGTTCCAAATTCTCAAGTAGTTTTTATTTGCGTCGGTACTCCCCCGAAAAGTGATGGCGAAGCAGACCTCTCTTATTTATTTGCAGCCGTTGAGCAGACAGCCAAAAATCTCAAAGGGTATACACTGATTGCTATAAAGAGCACCATCCCGATTGGATTTGAGGATGATCTGGAAGACACTGTCAAAAAGTATGCCAAAGTTAAATTCGAATTCGCAGCTAATCCTGAATTTTTAAGGGAAGGAACAGCCATTGAGGATACGCTTCACCCCGATAGAATAGTTATTGGCACGGCAAGCAAAAAGGGGCAAAAAATTCTGCTACAGTTGCATGCACCCATTTCCGGCCAGCGAATCATTTGTGATATCAGAAGCGCCCAGCTTATTAAATATGCCTCAAACTCCCTTCTTGCTACTAAGGTCTCTTTTGCCAACGCAATTGCTACTCTGTGCGAAAAAACCGGTGCCGACGTTGAGAAAGTCTTGGAAGGAGTAGGGGCAGACAAACGGATTGGTCGTTCTTTTCTTTACCCCGGTGTTGGGTATGGCGGTTCTTGCTTACCCAAGGACGTTTTGGCCTTTATCGCTACTTCTCGGCATTTTGACTATGATTTTCAGCTTTTAAAGGCTGTTGATGATATTAATGAAGGACAAATCGAATCATTTATTAATAAAGTTAAAAAGGCCTTAGGACTAAAAGGCGATATTGGTAATCTTTCCCAAGTGAAGGTTGCAGTATTGGGTTTGGCTTTTAAACCCAATACTGATGATATGCGTGATGCACCATCTGTCAAAATTATCAATCATCTTTTAGATCTAGGCGCCCAGGTTACTGCTTACGATCCTCAGGCGATGGAAAACGCTAAAAGGATACTGCCAAAAATTGAATATGCCAAAGATGTTTATAGCGCAATCAAAGACAAGGATGTGATGGTAGTTGTTACCGAATGGCCCCAGTTTTCCCAAATAGATTTAGCGCGTGCTAAAAAACTCTTAAGGCGGCCAATTATTATCGATGGCCGCAATATGTTTGACCGCGAAAAAGTAAAAGAAAGCGGATTTTCTTACTTTGGTATTGGCCGATGACACATTCGACTTTCGCTCAGTGTCATGGTGAGGAATTCGAACCATGACATATTCGACTTTCGCTCAGTGTCATGGTGAGGAATTCGAACCATGAAAAAAGCCCTAATTACCGGTATTGCTGGGTTTGCCGGCAGTCACCTGGCAGAATTGTTACTTTCTCAAAAAATTTCAGTTTGCGGTTTTTTTCTTTCAAGTCATCCAACAGGTAATCTAAAGCAAATCAAAGCTCAAATAAAAGTAGTTGCCTGCGATTTACAAAATACAAAGGCAGTAGAAAAAGAAGTTAGACTTATAAATCCAGATTACGTTTTTCATTTAGCCGCTTTTTCATCTCCGGCCGATAGCTTCAAAAACCCCAAAGAAACTCTACAGAATAATATTTTCTGCCAAATCAATCTTTTAGAATCGTTAGTTAAAATAAGATCAAAAGCAAAAATTCTGGTTATCGGCTCGGCAGACGAATACGGCCAGATTGATGAAAAGTATTTACCGGCAGATGAAAATACGCCCCTAAAGCCAAATTCTCCATATGCAGTTTCGAAAGTCGCTCAGGATATGCTGGGTTTACAATTTTTCCTGCATCATAAGCTTCATATAGTACGCGTGAGACCCTTCAATCATATCGGTCCCAGACAGTCTGTTAATTTTGTAGTATCAGCATTTGCTTCACGAATCGTCTCTTTAGAGAAACAAGGTAAAGGGACAATGAAAGTAGGCAATCTTAACTCGTTTCGTGATTTCACTGACGTAAGAGATATGGTCCGTGCCTATCTTTTAGCACTTGACAGTGGTATACCCGGTGAAGTTTACAACATTGGTTGTGGAAAATCGATTCAGATCCGTAAGATACTTGACATGTTACTTTCACTCTCCTCGGCCAAAATCAAAATCGAAAAAGATCCAAGTTTACTGCGCCCGGTTGAGATTGAAAAAATCTACTGCAATTTTGACAAGTTTAAAAAACAAACCGGTTGGCAACCCAGAATACCCCTTTTGAAAACGCTTTCTGATACAATTGAATACGAAAGAAGTAAATTAAAATTCGAAGCACGAAGCACGAAACACTAAACAAATTCAAATTTTCAAATTTTCAAAATTCAAAAAAAAGTTTTTGATCATTTGAATTTAGAATTTAGAAATTGTTTTGGATTTCGATATTTGAATTTCGAATTTAATCAATGGCCCAAAAGCGCGCTTTAATTACTGGTATTACTGGCCAAGATGGTTCTTATCTTGCTGAATTTCTTCTGTCCAAAGGTTACAAAGTCTTTGGCTTAACCAGAAGAACTTCTACTCCCAATTACGAACGCATCAAACATATTGAAGACCAAATCGAGTTAATCCCCGGCGATCTTTTGGATCAACAATCCCTAACTTATGCTGTCAGTCATTCAAAACCAGATGAGGTTTATAATTTGGCAGCCCAAAGTTTTGTGGCTACTTCCTGGTCTCAACCTGTTCTGACCGGGGAATTTACCGCTCTGGGGGTTACTCGGATGCTTGAGGCCATAAGACAGGTAAAACCGGACGCTAAATTTTATCAGGCCTCCTCATCTGAAATGTTTGGTAAAGTAGAACAGTCTCCTCAAAACGAAAAAACGCCTTTTCATCCCAGAAGCCCCTATGGCGTTGCCAAAGTTTACGGCCATTGGATAACTATCAATTACCGTGAGTCATATGGACTTTTTACAATTTCCGGTATTCTTTTCAACCACGAGTCGCCAAGACGGGGACTGGAATTTGTTACCCGCAAAATTTCCCACGGTATTGCTAGAATACATCTCAGACAAGCCGATCATATTTCACTCGGCAACCTGGATGCTAAGCGCGACTGGGGTTTTGCCGGTGATTACGTCAAGGCCATGTGGATGATGTTGCAGCAGAATAAACCGAGCGACTTTGTTATTGCCACGGGTGAAAATCATTCCGTGGCAGAATTTGTAACAGAAGCATTCGGGGTTATCGGCATCAAGAATTGGGAAAAACATGTCAAGGTTTCTAAGGACCTGTTTCGTCCGGCTGAGGTTGATTTTCTAGTCGGTGATGCCACCCGTGCCGCCAAAATTCTCAACTGGAAGCCGACAGTTTCTTTTCCTCAACTAGTGGAGATGATGGTTAAGGCGGATATCGAACTACTTAAGAAAAATACCATATGAGACTTGTCGTTAATATTCCCACGTACAACGAAAAAGATAATATTGAAGAACTAATTACCAAGATTCTCTCCCAGGCAAAATTTATGCCGCAAATCGATCTTCACGTATTAGTTGCTGATAGCCATTCTCCTGATGGTACTGACCAGATCGTCAAGAGGATCACGAGAACAAATCCCAAAGTTCATTACCTCGATGTAAAACAAAGAGGACTTGGCGTAGGTATAATCAAAGGCCATCGTTTTGCAATTGGTAGACTTAAAGCAGATATTTTAGCCCAGATGGATGGTGATCTTTCGCATGATCCTTCGACCCTGCCAAAAATGGTTGGGTTTATTAATGATGGATACGATCTGGTAAATGGGTCAAGACTGACTAAAGGCGGAAAAAATTTACTGGGATGGCATCGGAGACTTTTTACCAAAGGGTCATCGCTTTATTGCAAACTAAGTTGGGGAACGTTTCGTTTGTCAGAATACACTAATTCCTATCGAGTTTTTACAAAAAAACTTTTTGAAAAGATTGATATCAACAAAATTCCCTGGCGCGCAAAAACATACATTATTCAGCCTGCTTTTTTGTATGCTGCTATGACCTCCGGGGCCAAAATCAAAGAAGTGCCCATAACCTTTGTGGACCGCAAAAAAGGTTATTCTAAAGCGAAAATCATTGCCTACACCATTGATGTTATTAAGTTTGGCATAAAAGCTCGCCTTCAAAAATCCAAAATGTTAATTAAATTTTTGACTGTCGGAGCCGTTAGTTATTTTTTGAATGCAATTGCACTTGGCCTTTTAAATCGCGGTCAAATTTATGCCCTAACGGTTTTTGCAAAACCTCTCTTATCGATGATCCCGGAAACTGGGGCCCCAAAATTATTTTTCTTAATACTGGATCGACTATTCGTCGCATCGCTTATTTCCATTGAACTTTCGATTGTTTTTAATTTTATTTTCCACGAAAACTGGACATTTAAAGAACGTTCACATAAGGGATTTGTGCTTCTCAGATTTTTGAAATTTAATCTAACTTCTATCATAAGTCCGGTCATTCAACTTGCCAGCATCTTGATATTTGTCAGAGTTTTACATCTTCATGAACAAATCGGTTTAGCGACTGGAGTACTAGTAGGTCTCGTCTTTAATTATTTGGCTAATATTCTTTGGATTTGGAAAGCCCCACCTTCAAAATTGACCTAATTGCCCTAATTACTAATTGACCTAAACAATTTGGAGATTGGGATTTGGGAATTATTTAGAAATTAGGAATTAGAAATTAGAAATTTACTAAAGATGACTCTATTTAATTTTCCCAAACCAATTCAACTAACTTTACTTATTTTACTCATCCTCGTTGCAACCTTCTTCCGTTTTTGGCAAATTGGCGATTATGTTGTTTTTCTTGGTGATGAAGGCCGGGACATGATAGTCATGCGCGAGATTTTTACCCAAGGCCACCTGCCTTTTCTTGGTCCGACAGCATCGGTTGGCGGTTTTTATCTCGGACCAATCTATTACTGGATGGCAGCCCCGTTTTTGTGGGCTTGGCGCTTTGATCCAGTTGGCCCCTCATATATGATTGCGATTTTTGGCGTCTTAACTGTCCTTCTTCTCTATAAATTTTTAAAGGAGACAGCAGGATTTTGGCCGGCGATTTTAGCAAGTTCGCTTTATGCTATCGCACCATTGGTTGTTAGATATTCAAGATCATCATGGAATCCGAATCCATTACCCTTTTTCTCGCTTCTGATGATTTATTTAATTTATTTAGGAGTTACTCGAAAGAAGATTCTGTATTTTCTGGCAGCTGGTGCATCTTTTGGTATTGCCATTCAACTCCACTATCTGGCAACAATCTTAATCGCGATTTTTGGCCTTATTGTTATTACGAGTTCCAATTTCAAAAGGTGGCCGGTGATATTTCTGATTTACTTGCTCGGTTCAATTATCACCTTTTCCCCATTTTTGATATTTGAAATTCGTCACGGGTTTCCAAACTTTAAAACGATACTTGAATTTGTAACCCGCGGATCAACAGTCGGTTACCAGACAAAAAGTTATTCATGGTTGATATCCAATGGCGGCAATATCTTTTTAGAATGGATAACCGGACTTAAAGGAACAATTATTACCAGGTTGGCTTTTTGGATTTTAACCTTTAGCGGATTATTCGGACTTGTCAAACACTGGAAAAACTATGAAAAGAGATTAATTTTCTCAATAGCCGTTATTTGGTTTTTAGGCGGTCTTGCAGGACTGCGTTTTTATAAAGGGCAAGTCCATGATTATTATTTCGGATTTTTGTTTCCCGCGCCATTTTTGCTAGCTGGACTTGTTTTTTCCACTTTCTGGTACAATCTTTTCTACAGATTATCCGTTGTTATTGTAACTATTTTGGCACTAATCTATTTTTCAGTTAACGGTTTTTACAAGACACCTCCGAATCGCCTTATCAACCAAACAGAAACAGTTGCCGATTTTATCATCCAAAAATCGAATGAAGAGCAGTTTAATTTCGCTCTAATCTCAGAACATAATAGTGATCATGCCTATCGGTATTTTCTGGAATTTAAAGGATACAGACCAGTTGATCTTGAAACAATGATTACCAATCAATTGCTGGTTGTTTGCGAATCACAGCAATGTGCGCCGCTTGGAAATCCAATTTGGGAAATAGCCGGCTTTGGCAGAGGAGAAATAGCAGGGGAATGGGAATTGCCCAATATCGGCATCAAAGTTTTTAAACTTACACACTGGTCCGGGGCCCCCAACCCTGCCGGTAAGCCGGCGATTAAGGGTAGTTAAATGAAAAAAAATAGAAACTTAAAAGTCAAAAAGTTAATCAGCCAGTTGAAAACCCCTAAAGGGTTTGCAATAGCAATTTTGTTTTGCATATTTACTTCAATCTTTTGGATTTTAAGACTTTATAATTTCGAAAATACTATGGTTTTTAGTCTTGACCAGGGTGAGCACATGCAAGAAGTCCAGGAGATGGTTGCTCTGAAAAAACCGAGATTAATTGGCCCAATTGTCGGGACTCGCGTTGTCGAGGGTAAGGGATATTTTATTGGACCTTATTATTACTATATTCTTGGCGTACTTGGGGTAATTTTCAGCTGGAATGTTATTGCTATAACAAAATTTATGTTGTTTTACTGGTTTTTAAGCTCATTAATTCTTTTTGTGTGGATAGGTAGAAAATTAGATTGGCTGGCAGGGGTTTTAGTCTATGGAATATTTGCCACTCATCCTTATTTGGTCCAGTTTAATAAAATGATTATCAATCCAAATTTTCTTCCCCTGGTTTCCGTATTCTTGGTTTATTTTCTCTGGAAGGCTTTAAGCAAAAAGGAAAATAAATATTGGTTTTTGACGGGTATTTTTACAGGAATAGCTTTCAGTTTCCATTTCTCAATTTTAGCTTGGTTTATCTTAATTGGTTTCATATGGTTTGTGGGATTTATCAGAAGAATCTTTAATATTTTTCATTTAATATTTTTCCTGATTGGTGCTACTATTGGTGATTTACCTTATTTGATATTTGACCTAAGACACAATTTTTACAACTTTAAGACTTTCATTGCTAACGGTGTCAATCCAAATTCAGACCTCTGGCTCACATATTACTTTTCTTTTGGATTCTTAGCGGTAATGTTTTGGCTTATAGCATTAATCTTCTTCTTTACCACCCGCAGAATAAAATTTCTTTTTAGACTACTGTTAATTGGGGCAATTACTATAGTTTTATTACTTTACAATTTCCCTTTACCTAAATATGGGATCACTATGCAACCGGGTTGGACGGTTACCAAACAGAAATATGTGGCCGGAATTATCTGTGATGATAAACAAAAGAGAAATTTTGAAGTTGCTACCGCCATTGGTGACCTTAGAGGATTTGAATTGCGTTGGTGGGTAAGGCAGTGTGGTGATATACCATTGGGTTATGATGGTTACCCGTTTGCAGATACTCTTTATTTAGTTGATTGGGGAGAAACAAAAAGCGGTTTCGATCTGCCCCAATGGGAAGTTTCCTCAATTGGCAACCGCAAGTATGATTACTCAATCGATTTAGGCGACAGGATTTGGTTTTATAGATTCACCAGACAATAGGATATAAACTAAGCAGGGGTCTTAAATTATGACAACGACTGGTGTATAATTTTCTCCGATGAAACTCAGGCACATAATTTCTGCCAAACAATTCGATAAAAATACCCTCTCAAATCTTTTTTCCATTGTTGATAAAATCAAAGCTAAAAAATACCCCAAAAATGCCTTGAGAGGGAAAATTATGGCAACTCTCTTTTATGAGCCATCAACCAGGACCAGGCTTTCTTTTGAATCAGCCATGCTTCGACTTGGCGGATCTGTAGTTGCCACAGATAACGCGGCAGAGTTCTCCTCGGCAATAAAAGGGGAAACTCTTGAAGACACGATTCGTGTCGTTAATTCTTTTTGTGATGTAGTAGTTTTGAGACATTTTGTATCCGGAGCCTCGGAAATTGCCGCTTCATATTCAAAAGTCCCGGTTATCAATGCGGGAGATGGCAGTCATGAACATCCTACTCAGGCACTACTTGATCTTTACACAATCTTTTCAAAGTTTAAAAATCCTGATTTTACCGTAGCTATGGTTGGTGATCTGGCAACTTATAGGTCAGTCCACTCACTATCGTATTTGTTGACGCTTTATCCAAGGGTTAAATTCATTTTTGTCTCGCCCGATAAACTGAGAATATTCCCAGAATTAAGAGAAAGACTTAAGAAATCCGGTAATGAATTTACTGAGACAGATAAATTAGTAGATGGACTAAGGGAAGCAGATGTAATTTATCAGACTAGAATACAAAAAGAAAGATTGACAAAATCGGATTATAAAAAATATTTTGGGGTATATGTCATTGACAAAAATTCTTTAAAACTGATGAAAAAAAATGCAGTTATTATGCATGCATTACCAAGAATCAATGAAATTACTAAAGATGTCGACAAAGACCCGCGTGCGATTTATTTTGAAGAAGCACAAAATGGCCTTTATGTCAGAATGGCACTCCTTCTTTATCTCTTTGACCCCGTTAGAGACTAATTTATGTGTCCCGTTAAAAGTCTGTTAACGAAAATCTCGAAGAAATTTTCGTTGTTTTGAGATACAATCTAGATTGCAATAAAAAATTATCTCAAGCTCCTTAATAAGGAGCCTTAATCCTTGAGGTCAACTTCTAACGGGATGTGGTACGTATACTTGTTAGTTAGTAAAAAGAATGGTCACTGGTATATCGGATCGACAAATAACTTGAGAAAAAGAATTTTACAGCATAATTCTGGTAAGAATAGATCAACTAAACATGGAATACCTTGGAAAATAATTTACTTTGAAGTTGGTTTAAATAGGGAAGATGCTAGGGCAAGGGAGAAGTATCTTAAGTCAGGCATGGGAAGAAGATATCTAAAGAACAGGCTAAAATTCTTTTTCTCACAAAGTCTCTAACGGGGCTTTGACAAGGACAAGTCTTAACAAGCATAATAATTAAGGTGTCCACAAAGCCTTACCTTTCTGTTATTATCCCGGCCTACAACGAGGAGCCGAATTTTAAAAAAGGAATTTTGGATGAGGTTCCGAAATATTTAGAAAAACAAGATTATTCATACGAGGCCTTAATTATTGATGACGGTTCGGATGATCAAACCGCCAAGTTAGCCGGTGAATTTGCAAAAAAATTCGAAAATATCCGCGTTATTAAGAATCCGCACCAGGGAAAAGCAGAAACAGTCAAGACCGGAGTCCGGGAAGCAAAAGGGGAATTGATCTTGTTTACTGATTTTGATCAAGCTACGCCCCTTTCTGAAATTGAAAAACTACTTCCATTTTTCCCCGATTATGATGTGGTAATTGGTTCCAGACAAATCCCTGGTGCCAAAAGAGAAAAAGAACCATTTCACCGCCACTTAATGGGCTTAGTATTTAATCTTGTTGTCCAGACGATTGCGGTTCGGGGAATTTGGGATACGCAAGCCGGCTTTAAATGTTTCAAGGCCGATGTTGCCAAAAAGCTTTTTGAAAAACTAAAAGTTTATGCAAAAGGTAAAAAGGTTAAAGGCGCTTTAGTCACCGCATTTGATGTTGAACTGTTATTTCTTGCCCAAAAATCAGGCTACAAAATTAAAGAAGTACCGATTATCTGGCATCACGTTGCCACTTCTCGAGTTAATCCCATTAAAGATTCCTTGAGAATGTTTCGTGACGTAGTTAAAGTCCGTCTAAACGACCTTCGTGGCGTTTATCGCTAAATGGAATATACCACTGCAAGGCTTTATAGACTTCGTTTCGAAAAAGACATCAAAATTCGCAATGAAATCTGGAAAGTTCTTTGCCAGGATTTCTTCCAAAAATACATAAAAACCACCGATACAATTTGTGATCTTGGCGCAGGCTTTTGTGAATTTATAAATAACATCAAAGCCCAAAATAAAATTGCTATCGATGTTAACCCGGAATCCCGTAAATACGCGGCAAGTGATGTGCAAGTCGTAGCCTGCAAAAGTGTTAATCTCGCCCAAAAAATTAAAGATAAATTAGATGTAGTCTTTGCCAGCAATTTTTTTGAGCATCTTCCAACCAAGGAAGAACTGGTAATTACTGTCGATGAAATTAGGAAGGTATTAAAAAAAAGAGGAAGATTAATAATTTTAATGCCAAATATTAGGTACGTGGGATCCGCATATTGGGATTTTTTAGACCATCAACTACCGCTTTCCGATAAAAGTATGATTGAGCTTTTAGAGTTAAAGGGTTTCAGAATTATTGAGAAAAAGAGCAAATTTTTACCTTATTCTACAAAAGGCAATTTACCCAAGATCCCCATACTTGTACGATTCTACTTAAAGCTGACACCCTTACATTTAATATTCGGGAAACAATCATTAATAGTTGCTCAAAAAGACTAATGCCTCCGAAATTCAAAATACGTTATTTCGTTCTCGCCCTTATTCTTATTGCCGCTTTATTTTTAAGACTTTACAAAATAGAAGAAATTTTCCCATTTGATTTCGACCAACAAGTACCAGCCGAGGCTGCCTTTGATTTTTTTACGTACCATAAAATAACACTTGTCGGACAAGAGTTATCATTTGAAGGATTTTTTTTGGGGCCCTTACATAACTGGATACAATTTATTCCATACGGAATTTGCCAACTTTCACCTGATTGCGTTCCTTATTTTTACCTCATCATTGGTGTCATAACCATAGCCGTTCTTTATTTTATTGCCCAAAAAATTTTTGATACTAAAACAGCAACAATTACTTGCTTAATTTATGCTGTTTCTTTTGCCCAAATTTCATTTGAAGGAGGTGTCAACAGCAACTATTTCCTGTTTCTAGCCTCTACTGGTCTTTTGTTTTGCTTTTATAAATATTTTTTAGGTGAAAACAAATATATTGTCTTTGGAGCCTTTATCGCTGGTATTGCTGTAGTCAATTTTAATCCGGTCTTTATTTTTTCAGCCTTAGCATTTTTCCTGTTTGCCTTAATTAGACCAAAAAGAAGCGTGCTTGTCTTTATCGCTGCTGCGCTGGCATTTTTGGCCAGTTATTTACCTCTGGTTGTTTTCAATTTCCGTCATGACAATATCCTTTTGAATAACTTTCTTAACTTTATTCACCAAAATATTACTAGCGAAGATTATCTCTTCAGATCCATGTTTTTATTCAGAGATGTCTTAACTCCGTTTTTTTCCTTTTATCTCTTCCAATCAAGTTCATTAATTTTTTCGCTAATAACGCTTGTCCTAATAGGTTCTGGAATTTATCTAGTCTTAAAGTCAAAAAACCGTTTATTTCTATTTTTGCCATTTTGGATTATTTTTACTTTTGTGGGCTTTGTTTTCTATAAAGGGTGGGTACCGAATTATTATTTTCAACAGGTTTTATTACCTATGATCTTGCTTGTTTCCATTTCGGCAAGGAAATTCTTTTGGATTTTTTTAACATTTGCAGTAATTTTTCTATTCACTAACGTTAGCAGAGCCATAAATTATAGCTCATGGGTTAATTATGAAACTAAAAAAAAGGTTGTCGAGTTGATAATTAACGACACCAACAATCAGACATATAATCTTTACAATAACTTACCCATCTCACTTAATACCGGCTATCCAACACTTTTTAAATTATCAAAAAAAGAGCCCCGGGAAGGCGGAAAAAATCTATACATCCTGGAAAATAATATACCGGAGTATTTTTTAAAATTAAAATATCAGAAAGCTTTTCCTGATAAACAAGTTGAAATCAAAACTATTAGCTTTATCGAAGTTGTTTCTGTAAAATAATGGCAAGTGTCAAAACTCGAAAAGATTCTTCTCGGCATTAATGTTACCCTTTATGGCTTCTTGACAGTGTTTTCATATGCTTATGTTGACCTTAATCTGACCCTATCTCAAAATCCTCAACTGCTCTCATTTATCAGGTTGATGCAACAACTGGGGTACTATCATCGGCCACAAGCAACTCTGATTTATTTGATTTTGATAATTACTACTTTTTCGTTTTTCATTATTAACTTGTGGTTGTTTTACAGAAATAAAATTGGCTTACGATATTTAAGATTATCAACCATTGCCAACACGTCAGTACTAATCTTGGCTTACCCCTTTTTATCGTCTGATCTTTTTAATTATCTTTTTGACGCTAAGATAATTCTCAACTATCATGCAAGTCCCTACACTTATAGACCACTGGATTTTCCAAATGATGACTGGTTAAGATTTATGCGCTGGGTGCACCGCTTGTCGCCATATGGACCATTATGGCTTGGTATGTCAATCATTCCAGCGTTCTTAGGCTTAGGAAAATTTACTCTGAATTTCTTAACATTTAAAATTTTTATCGCTTCTTTCCATTTAATCAATGCATACTTAATTTGGAAAATTTTGAAAAGAATTAATATTAAGATGGCAACTTTTGGGACTGCTTTTTATACTTTCAACCCACTTTTTCTGATAGAAGGCGTGGCCAACGCTCATAACGATGTGGTTCTGGCAACTTTTATGCTCGGATCATTATATTTCTTTGCCATCGGTAAGAACCTTTGGTCATTGGCAATTCTTTTTGCAGGGGTTTTGATTAAGTACATCCCGATCCTAAATTTACCTTGGCTGTTGTTTGCCAGTATCGGAAAAATGAAAAAAATTAACTCCTTCGTATTGGCAAATTTGCTAACAATGGCAATCTTTACGTATTTATTTTCCTCATTTCGAATTACCGTCCCTTTTGTCTCAGCCGGAGCCACTCAAGTCCAATTTCAACCATGGTACTTATTCTGGACTTTACCATTTGTTGCCCTTCTACCAAGATTAAATCTTGTTATGATATCAATTACCTTGTCTGTCGGGGCCAGCTTACGCTATCTTCCATATCTTTTTTATGGCGATTGGTCGCATCCCAATACAATTAATTTCATGCAGGCGGTAACAGTTGCTCCCCTTATCCTGACATTATTCATTGTAATATTTTTCGATAGAGGCGTAACAAAATGGAGGAAACACTAAAATTATCAAGGATTGATTATATTGGACTATTAATCCTTACGCTTGTTAATTTACTTCTTAAAATACCGATCACCGCTCAGGGCTTTTTTGCGTTCACATATGATCAGGGAAGAGATCTGTTAAAGGTAGCCCAGATAGTTTTTGAACATCAGCCAACCTTAATTGGTCCTACCAGTGGACTTCAAGGTATCTTTTATGGTCCATGGTGGTATTATTTTCTATCACCTATATTATTTTTTTCTAAAGGTAACCCTCAAGGAGTCGCAAATTTTTTCGGACTCCTGGCGGTGCTGACTGTTATTTTTTTATTCTTCTTGTTAAGAAAAGTCACTGGATCATCAATTCTGGCATTCTCCTTAGCACTCATCGCATCCATGTCATCGTCGTGGATGCTTGGACCAACTCTAATCTGGAATACCTCCTTGACACCTGTTTTACTCATAGCCTTCTTTTACGTTATACTTCGAATTTCAAATAAGCCCTCCTACAGTCTATTTTTCTTTATGGGCATTATTGCATTTTTGATTATGGATTCAGAACTCCCTTTTGGGTTGATGTTGTCTCTGAATGTACTAATATCGCTATTACTTTTTAGGAAGATTTTTTACAAGAAACACTTTTTATTAACATTTTTAGGCATGGCAGCTATACTTTCGCCGAGAATTATATTTGATATTAAACATAACTTCTTAATCTCAAAATCTATTGCCTCATACATAATTCACCCTATAAATTATGGGCAAGAGGTACCAATAATTAATAGATTATATAATCGGCTGGATCTTTATTGGGAAATCTTTTCTCAGGCATTTACGAAAAATAATAAAATATTCGCTTTAGCCTTAATAATTGCGATAGGTGTCTTAATTCTCATTATCTCAAGGGATAAGAGAAGTTGGCACCTGTTGAAAAACGATTTTTTCCTGAGATATTTATTAGTAATTTTAGCTTTTTCCTTAGTATTCTTTACTATCTTCAAAGACATAGTTTGGAACTATTACTTAATAGGATTGCCTATTTTATTTATAGTTATCCTCTCGAAAATTTTTTTATATGCTTACTCAATAAAAGAATTGAAAATACCCATAAGCATTTTAATACTGATATTGGTTGTATTAAATTTTAACAGCGGGCTTATATCACCTTTTAAAATTAGTTGGTTAGGTGATGGAGGTACATACCGAAATCAAAAAATGGTCATGGATTATATTGCTTCACAAAATCCCCAAAATTACACTTTCTACGCATATAGTCCCGCGATTTTTGACTACCCTTTTGACTATCTAGTTTACTGGTACAATAGGCGTGGATTGTTGGAAAATCCAAAGAAAAACCAGAATATTATGTACCTTGTCATTCGTGAAGAATCCTCCAAAAAATACCATAAAGGCGGCTGGTATGGTGATAAAACAAGAGATAAAACAGTGGTTCTGACGAGAAAAGAATTCCCCGGTGACCTTGTAGTCGAAAAACATCAATTCACAAATTAATGAAAAAGAAGGAATTTTCATTTTTTTTACCCCTTGCCGTAATTTGTATCTTTACCCTCTTTATTTTTTTTAAGATTTTTCTTAAAGGGCTATATCCGATTCCGGCCGATTTATTAGTTTCTTTTTATTTCCCTTGGTATTCAGGCGGTTGGGAAGGTTATAACCCTTGGACTACTCATAAAGAGCTATTGAACGCGGATGCAATTCGTCAGATTTATCTTTGGAAAGAATTTGCTATCTCACAATTTAAAAACGGCCAATTTCCGCTTTGGAATCCATATACGTTTTCCGGACAACCGCTTCTTGCGAATTTCCAGTCTAGCGTCTTTTTCCCCCTTAACCTTTTATATTTTTTAACCAGTACCCAAAATACCTGGATCCTTCTTGTCGTAATCCAGCCGCTGTTAGGAGGAATTTTTATGTATCTGGCTTTAAGGAGTTTTAGGCTTTCTTCGGTCGCTTCACTATTTGGCTCAACTGCTTTTATGTTTTCCAGTTATCTTGTTACATGGATGGAAAATGTCAATATTGCCCACAGTTACATCTGGCTGCCCCTATCATTTTGGGCGATCAACAATTACTTTGAAGGGGAGCAGCCGGCGGGTAAATGGCGTTATGTTTTAATCCTTATTTTGTCCCTTACATTATCGACTCTTGCTGGTCATCCCCAAACAGCAATTTATCTATACCTGGCCACATTTATTTATTGGCTTTTTAAATCCGCCAATAAAAGAGTTTTTGCAAATTTATTTATTTATATAATATCTGTGCTAACATCACTTTTACTCGGTGCTATCCAATTGGTCCCAACTTACGGGTTTTACAAAAATTCACCAATCTCGCTACCTTTTTCCAAAGAAGTATTTGAGAGATCCATCATACCTTTTAAAAACTTAATAACCTTTTTTGCCAGCGATTTTTTTGGTCATCCCGCCAACAATAATTTTTGGAGTCAAAGTTATGGAGACTTTACCCCTTATTTTGGGGTTATTCCCTTGGTTTTTGCTCTTTGGGCAATTGTTAAATTATGGAAGGTTTCTTTTACAAAGTTTGCTGCTTTCACATCGGCTTTTTTTATACTAGTCGCAGTTCACGGACCGATAACATATCTTATTAAAACCTTAAAGATTCCGCTTTTGGATGCAACCACGCCCTCAAGATTTATTTCAATTTCAATTTTTCTACTGGTCATTCTAGCCGCTTTCGGATTTGAAGATTTTGTTAAAAATTTCCAAAACAAAACTTATCTGAAAAAAATTTCAAAATTCCTCATGCTGCTTGGAGTTATTTATGCGTTGCTTTGGCTTTTTGCGATCTTAGGAAAGTTTTTCCTAAAGCCTCAAGAAATTTGGCAGACTAATCTTTCAGTAACCCGCAGAAATCTTATCCTACCGACTTTGATGTTTGTTTCAATACCCTTAATTGTTACTATGATTCAAATCATAGTAACAAAAATTAAATTATCAAATAACATGTTGAAAATCTTTCTTGTATCCAGCATGTTTATGGTAATGCTTGTTGGCGGAATCTACTATACTAATAAATTTTTGCCGGTTGCCCCGAAGCAGTTTATTTTCCCCGACCATATGCTTTTCGACTGGTTAAGAGACAATAGCGGTTTATATAGATTTTACGGAGCAGGAACAACTCATATCGACTTTAATTTCCCAACCCATTACCAGGTATATGGTATTGAGGGCTATGACACTTTGAGAAACAAAAGATATGCCGAACTTCTTGCCTCAAGTTTTAACGGCAGCGTTCCGTCTTCGTACTTAAGGTCTGACGGTGTTGTCCCCAACGAAGAAAACGGTTACAGAAAAAGAATTTTTGATCTTTTGGGTGTTAAATATCTATTGGACAAAGAAGATAATCCAAAGACTGATAGCGATTGGCACTATGAACATTTTCCAAATGATAATGTCACGGGGGTATGGCAAGAAGAGAAGTTTCAAGTCTATGAAAGAAGACCTGTTCTGCCAAGAATATTTCTTACTACAAATTACCTCATTGCCAAAAACGACCAGGAGATAATTCAAAAAATCTATGATCCAAGCTTTAACTTGGAAACTCTAATCTTAGAACAAGAACCCCCAATAAAAATTGAAAAAGAAAATTTGCCTATTGTTCAACCAAAAATAATAAACTACGAACCCAATGAGATATCTATCGCTACTAATCTGGATTATAATTCTTTGCTTTTCATCTCAGACACATATGACCAAGACTGGAATGTGTATATTGACGGACAAAAGTCAGAACTTATGCGTACTCACTATGCTTTTAGAAGCGTTGCGGTCCCGCAAAACCATCATCAGGTTGAGTTTAAATACCAGCCGAAATCTTTCATTCTTGGTGCCGGGCTTAGCGCCTTATCAATTATTATTCTAATAATCATGACAGCTTACACAATAAGAAAAAAAGTGTTTTGATGAAAAAATGGTTTCCGCTGGTAATAATAATAATTCTTTCGCTAATTTGCCTCTGGCCATTTTTTAAAAAAGGCTACTTTGAAAGTCACGATGGCGAATGGATGGTCATTCGTTTTTCCGCTTTCCATCAAGCATTAACAAGTGGTCAATTTCCTGTTAGATTTGTCGATCGGCTTAATAATAATTACGGCTATCCTGTTTTAAATTTTCTTTATCCGTTACCGTTTTATCTTGCCGAAATCCCCAAAGTTTTAGGTTTTAGTTTTGTTGACAGTATTAAAATCATTTTTGTTGTTTCTACAGTAACTTCGTCGCTGGCAATGTACTGGGCGCTTTTGCAAGTTTTTAGCGCAAGAGCCAGTCTTGCGGGTGCAATTGTTTATCTGTTTGTCCCTTACAGATTCGTTGATTTATATGTCAGAGGTTCTTTAGGAGAAAGTCTGGCATTTGCCATTATTCCGTTGGTGGCCGGCTGCATTTTTAAGATTGCTAATGGCAGTAAGCTCTTTCTGCCGCTTCTTTCCATTTCCACTGCTAGCTTAATTCTTTCCCATAATGTAATTGCGATTTTATTTCTACCTCTTTTCATGATTATTTCTCTCGTCTTTAAAAAGAGAGAAAGGATCAAGGTAGTCGGCTCTTTTATACTCGGAATACTAATTTCTACCTTTTTTTGGTTGCCGGCACTATATGATTTAAGATTTGTTCGTCTTTCCCAGATTGACGTTTCAAATATTGCTGATCATCTAGTCGCTCCATTGAATTTAGTAGTGCCTTCTTGGGGTTATGGCCCAAATCCAAACGATTCGTCTGGACTTTCCGTCCAATTTGGGATTGTTACGTTGGCGATTTTTTTATCAGCTCTATATTTACGCCGGAAAATAAAGACTAATAATTTAACTGTCGATATCTCTCTTGTTATCTCTTTGCTTATTTTTTTCTTAATGACAAAATCCTCATTGTTTATCTGGCAAAATTTACCTTTTATTGACGTTATTCAATTTCCATGGAGACTGCTTTCCTTAATAGTTTTTATATCAGCCTTTTTGGCAGCTTATGTCATAACTTGCGCAAAGGGGAAAAAGACTGTACTTTCTTTGCTGATTATTTCCGCAAGTATTATTTCAACGATTGTCTATACCAAGCCCTCGGCTTTTGTTAACAGGGGAGAGGGGTTTTATTCAACCAACGAAGACTCGACAGCTGTACGAGACGAATATTTGCCAGTTTGGGCGCAGGAAAAACCGGCAAACCGGGCAAATCAAAAAATTGAAGTTATTGAAGGTGACGCAAAAATTGAGCAAGTTATCGTAAAACCTTCTTTCTATCAAGCATCAATACTTGCCTCATCAGAATCAAAGATTAGAGTTAATACAGTCTATTTTCCCGGGTGGAAAGTAACAATCGATAACAGTCAAGTCCCTATTAATTATCAAAATTCCCTTGGTTTGATAAATTTTGACTTGCCTGTCGGTGAACACACAGCTATAATCAAATACAAAAGATCGCCGGTTCACTTAGGCAGCGAAATCATTTCATTGATAGCTTTAATCGCAACTGGCATTTTTTTCTATTTTCAATGGCGAAAGCAAAATTCTTAATCACTGGCGGAGCCGGATTTATCGGATCCGAAATTGTCCGTCAACTTATAGATCAAGGATACTCTGTTCGTGTTGCCGATAATCTTTCAAAAAAAGACGCTCAAGTCGATCCGAGAGCAGAGTTTATCAAGATTGACCTCACTGACCTTCAAAAGACAAAAAAGGCATTTGCGCAAATTGATATTTGCATTAACACCGCGGCCAAAATCGGCGGTATTGGTTATTTCCATAAATACCCTGCAACAATTCTTTCCGAAAACAATAAAATTTACTCAAGTACTTTTGAAGCGGCGGTTGCCGCCAATATCAAAAGAATGGTCTATATTTCATCCTCAATGGTTTTTGAGTCTGCGGATCATTTTCCCTCGAAAGAGGGAGATGTGGAAAAAATTCCTCCACCAATTTCTTCTTATGGGTTTTCCAAGCTAACGGGTGAATGGTATTGTCGTTCATTCTATGATCAATATAAATTACCGTTTTCTATCTGCAGACCATTTAATGCATACGGAGTAAACGAGTTTCCCGAAAGAGAAGTTGGCTATGCCCATGTTATTCCGGATCTTATAAGAAAAATATTATCAGATCAATACCCGCTGGACATGTTGGGTGATGGGCAACAAACCCGCTGTTTTACTCATGTTTCCGATATTGCCCGGGGAATTATTACTACCTCTCTCAATCCGAAAGGGGAGAATGAAGATTTCAATATTGGAACGGACAAGGAAATAAAAATGATCGACTTGGCTGCGAAAATCTGGAAAGTAATGGAAATTACAAAGCCATTTAAGGTTAATTTTGTAAGAGGATTTAAATTTGATATCAAAAGAAGGGTCCCGGACGTCCAAAAAGCAAAAAAACTTCTAGATTGGGAGCCGCAAGTAAAATTTGAAGAAGGATTAAAGGAGGTTATAAATTGGCTAAAAGCACAAAGAGCCCAAGGAAAATTAGAAAAGTAACCGTCGCAGTCGTCGGCGTCGGCCGAGTCGGTCTGCCTCTGGCGATTTTTCTGGCAGACAGAGGACATCAAGTTATCGGCCTGGACGTTAACGAAGAAAGGATTAGCTTAATGTCGCACGGGAATATGCCCTTTGTGGAAGAAGGAGCTGATTCTCTCCTAAAGAAGCATGTAAACAAGAATCTTTTTTTCTCCACAGATTTTGCTCATATTGCGAAGTCCAAGGTAATAATTTTAACTCTTGGAACTCCGGTTGATGAAAACATGAATCCTTCTCTGGTCCAAATAGACAAAGCCCTCGAGACGGCCCGTCACCACTTTTCAGCCGGTCAACTTTTGATATTAAGATCAACAGTTTCACCGGGCACAACAAGTTATGTCAAATCTTACCTTAATGATCTGGGCAAACTCAAAGTTGGCATTAATTTTTTCCTGGCTTTCTGTCCGGAAAGAATCGCAGAAGGAAGATCTTTAACCGAACTTGCCGAAATACCCCAAATTGTTGGCGGCGTGGACAGGGCCAGCACCCAGAAAGCCTGCGATTTTTTTGAAAGCCTGGGAATAAAAGTAAATAAAACCGACGATGTCTCGGCCGAACTTGCCAAACTTTTTACAAATATGTACAGATATATTAATTTTGCGATTGCTAATGAATTCATGATTTTGGCCGGTAATCATAATCGGGACATTTACAAAATTGTTGATTTAGTTAATAAAAATTATAAAAGAGGAGGATTAGCGCTTCCCGGATTAACAGGTGGGCCATGTCTTTTTAAAGACGGTTTCTTTTTGGTAGGTGATGTCCCTTTTGCTGACCTGATCACAACAAGCTGGAAAATCAATGAATCGATTCCTCTCTTTCTGATAGGAAAGATCAAAAACCGACGAAAGCTAGAGGGTAAAAAGGCAGTAATTTTAGGTTTAGCTTTTAAAGCGGAAATAGATGATATTAGAGAGTCTCTGGCTTTCAAGGTTAAAAAGGCACTAGAAAGGGAAAGAGCAAAGGTTTGTCTTCATGATCCCTACGTGTCGGGATATCAAAATGATTTGAATGAGACTTTAAAAGATGCTGATTTTATATTTTTGGCAACGAACCACTCTTATTACAAAAAATTAGATATCGCAAAAGTAAAAAAACTCGTTTCTACAAACTGCATAATCTGTGATGTTTGGAATGTATTCAAAACTAACAAGATTATTTTTACAATCAAATCACTGGAAAATCATTTGACACAAAGCAAGTCCTCAGAAGGCCTCGGCGAAATCTTCGAAACCAAATGGCGCGACCTCTAAAAGAATTGCATTTTAAGGAGATTTTTGTTAGTATTAAAAAGTTTTAAAAACGAAATACAGTGATGCTAGAACTGTCCTTCAGCATAGTCGAAGGGCAAGCGCGGTACTTCCACCGCAAGATTTAAGCATCCGCAACCCGAAGCACAAGGTGCACGCCGGGTGCAAGGAAGTTTCAAATCTTCACTCGGCCTCTCCAAGTTTCTGGAGAGGTTTTTTGATTCTTTCCCATAAAAAACGCGCCCGGTACACAGAAAGGAATCAGTGGGACCTGAAACCAAAAAACGCGCGCCGGGCGCGGAAAAATTCAAAGCAACTAACCTTTGGCGGCCGTTGGCCGTTATGGTTCTTGCTGCTTCAGCAGCAGTATACACCGAGAATCAGAATACAAGCAATCAAAATCAAGATTCAGCAAGTAAAGCCCACAGAGTATTAACAGCTAGAGAAATAAAAGCTCTTTCCGGATCTTTTTCAATCCCACAACTCACCCAAGGCCCTATTAAAATTGACCTGCAACTTATTACCAGGGCTACTCCCATTCCTATAAAATCAACTCCGACTGAGGAAAATCTACCTGTTCAGGCTTTGTCAGCAGAAACACAGCATCCACCCGGTATTGTTTTTAACTGGCTAACTAGCGCAGGTTGGCCGGCAGAATTGCAGGGACAAGCGGCATCGGTTGTATTCTGTGAAAGTACTAACCAGCCGGATAAAATAAATCCTAAAGGCCCTTGGTACGGCTTATTTCAACTTGGTGAGGATTGGTTCCATGAATTCGGAGTAGACTTTAGTCTCTGGTCAGATCCGGTGATTAATGCACAAGTTGCCTACAAAACCTATCTTCGCGACCTTGAAGTAGGAAACCCCCCTTGGTACCAGTGGGGTTGTAAACCTTAATTTTGACTAGCTAGTTTTTCTCCATTACAATCTATCCATGCAGCTTTCAATTGTGATGCCTGTCTATAACGAAGGCGATATCATTGGCGAAACTCTAAAACAGGTTGAATCGACAGTTAAAATTCCCCACGAACTGCTGATAGTTTATGACATGGATGATGATACTACCATTACTCCCGTCAAAAACTTTCAAAAAAAATACCCCAGCATCAAACTCGTCAAAAATATTTACGGCAGGGGAGCATTGAATGCACTCAAAACGGGTCTTAAAAAGGCTCAAGGAGATGCAGTCTGTGTAATGATGGCAGATCTTACGGATGACCCAAAAGTTCTAAATGAAATGATGGCAAAGTTTGAAAAAGGTTTTGATGTTGTGGCAGCTTCAAGATATATGAAAGGCGGACACCAGATAGGCGGACCACTCATTAAGCAAATTTTGTCCCGTGTTGCCGGAATAAGCCTCCATTATGTTGTTGGACTCCCGACTCATGATGCAACCAATTCATTCCGTCTTTATTCGAGAAAATTTTTACTAAACATGGAGGTTGAATCAGATGGGGGATTTGAGCTGGCTATAGAGCTCACAGTCAAAGCTCACTTTGGCGGCTATAAGGTTGGTGAAGTTCCTACAACCTGGACATATCTTGCGAAAGAGTCCAGGTTTTACCTAGCCAAATGGTTGCCCAAATATCTCAAATGGTATCTTTGGGCAATAGTGAAAAGGCTTAAAGGTCTACCTAATAAATGACACTCATCAATCACTCGAAGAATAATTTAATTTGGATTATTTCCTTCTTGATTATTTTTACCGCGAGTCTTTTTTTATATTACCCAAGCCTCAATTATTATTTTTTTCAGGATGACTGGTCTGTTTTAAATTGGGTTAGAACAGGTGACTTAAAATCATTTTTTTCTTTCCATACAGATGTTATTTACTGGCGCCCTCTTTCCGTGCCGATTTTTTTCGCCTTTAATAAAATATTTTTTGGATTAAATCCCTTTGGATATCATCTTATCGTCTTTGGAATATTTTTCCTGCTGATCTTGTGTGTTTATCAACTGTTTGTACTATTAGTTGGAGATCGAAAAATTGCACTTATAGCCCCATCTCTCTATGCGGTTTGGCCAATACATTTTATGAGCTTGAGCTGGCTTTCCACCTCATCTTATATCATCAGTCCATTTTTCCAGGTAATATCTTTTATATACTTCATCAAATATACACAAAATACTAAAAAGCACCTTTTATCAATCAGCTTCGCAGCTTTTTTTCTTGCATTGGCATCATCTGAGTTAGCATTAGTTTTACCTTTAATAATATTCGGCTGGGGTTATTTAATTAAAAATAAAAATTACTTAAAAGAACTTAGGCCATATTTGGCCATTATCGCTATCTATCTTATTGTCAGATTCTTCATTTTCCCCATACCGGCAAAGCACCAGTATCAGATAACTATAAATCATTTAATATTTGACAATTTGATTTGGTATTTAGGGTGGGCTTTAAATTTTCCCGAGAGCTTTAAAGATTTGATTGATCAAAGCCGACCAGTTCAGTCAATAAAAGTTCTAATACAATTTTGGAAAATTTCCTTACCAGTTATCCTAATAATAGTTTTATTAATTCAACAAATTCTTTCCCATTCTAGAAAAAAATTACGATTATTTATATTCGGTTTTTCATGGATAATTTTAGGTCTCCTGCCGGTTATTGCCCTTCCTAGTCATTCATATTCTGTTTATCTGTCATTCGCAGGCTTAGGAGTACTATACATTATTTCTATAATCTTCAGAGATTCCAACAGAATCTGGTGGGTGGCTTTTGTGATCCTATGGGTTTTTTCAAGTTGGGCAAATTTACAATTCACGAGACGAACACATTGGATAGTCAACGAACAGGCAATATCTAAAGCCTACACTGCTTATGCCAAAAAAGTGGCACCAGATCCACAGCCTAATTCTATTTTTCTTTTTAAGGAAGCGGACAAAGGTTTTTACACAAAAAAAGAGAATATTCGTCAATCTTTAGGTGATCAAGATGCAATTAAAGTAATTTACAACGAACCTACTCTTAAAAGCATTTTTGCAACTTTCAAAGATGATCCCAAATTACCAGAAGGTATGCCGGTTATTGAAATAAGACCAAGGATTGAAAAGTGATTAAATTTTTCCAAAAAAATTATCTTTTTTTAACAACGGGGCTAATTTTTTTCATTTCATTTTTTTTGTTTAGATCCAGCCTAAATTATTATTTTTTCCAGGACGATTGGTTTGTGTTAAATGAAGTCAGCAATGTTACAACTGGTGATTTAATTAATTTGTTTAAATTCAGAACAGATATTATATACTGGCGCCCAATCGGCATGTTTTTGTTTTTCTTTATCGGCAAAAATTTATTTGGACTCAATCCTTTTGGATTTCATTTAATATCCATATTTTTTCATCTTATCAATAGTTTTCTCATTGGTTATTTATCTTTTATTCTTTTTAAAAATAAATTAGCCGCAATCATAGCAGCTTTTTTATACTCGACTGCCGCTTTTCATTTCATGACATTAAGCTGGCTATCTTTAACCTGGAATGTCATCGGCTCAACTTTTTTCTTGCTGGCACTTATTTCATTTTATTTATTTAAAAGACTAAAAAGTAAGCTAATATTAGCCATGACTATCTTTTTCTTTTGCATTGCGATAACATCTTCCGAATTTGCGTTGGCTTTTCCGGTATTTATATTGTTATTTGAGTTGTTTTACGGAAAACAGAATATTGTTAAAATTCTTAAGGGTTTGACTTTTATCTTTCCGATATTGTTAATTGATTTTTTATACATTTTAGTTAGATTTATAATAGTTCCAATTCCCGCCACAGGAGAATATGTCCCGATAATTGATTTAAAAGTCATCAATAATATTTTTTGGTATGGGGCTTGGCTTGTGAATGTGCCAGAAGTTTTTAAGTATCAAGTTCAAGCCTCACAATTTTCATTTTCAAAAGACCCCACATTTCTTGAACCCTTTAAACCATATTTTCTGCCACTTCTATTTTCATTATCAGTTTTTTTATTTTCCGCGAATTACCTTCTTACTAAAACATTTAAGCAGAAACTATTCAAAAAACTTTTTGGAGCACTTATTCTTTTAGTCTTAGGCCTTTTGCCTGTGATCTTCTTGCCTCAACACAGCTTCCCATATTATTTGACAATTTCCTCCATCGGTTTTTTTGTTTTTATTGCATATGTTTTAACTCAGGTCTTAACCAATGTTACGAATGTCAGCAGATTAGCTATAATCTGCCTTGTAGGGGGGTGGTTTTTCGCATCACTAACGACGATTTCATTTACAAGAAAAACCCATTGGATATCAGGAGAACAGGCTATATCTAAAAAATACATCGAGAAAGTTTTAAATGAATACCCAAACTTACCGGATTCGAAGATTGTAGTCATCACAGGTTCAAACGATCAAGTTAAGCAATCACTCATGGACCAAAATGCACTCAAAGTTATATATAATAATGATGAGGTTCGAACAATTTACAGATAAATGAAAAAAGGCTTGATTCCTATATTACTAATTCTTTTCTTCAGTATCCTGGTGTCATTACCTCTTCTTAAACCCGGACTTTTTATAATCCACGATGATCAGCAGATTGCCCGTCTTCTTCTTTTTGATCAGGCCCTAAAAGCCGGTCAATTTCCGCCTCGTTGGGTTGACGAACTGGGATTTGGTTTTGGTTATCCCTTATTTGTATTTTATCCGCCTCTAGTTTATATGGTTGGAGAATTATTCCATTTAATAGGTTTTAGTTTCATAGATTCAATAAAGCTTGTTTTTTTTACCTCAATATTTGCTTCGGGTTTAGCGATGTATATTTTGGTAAAAGAGTTTTGGGGCAGATATGCCGGAATTGTCAGCGCGTTTTTTTACATACTGGTTCCTTATAGAGCTATAGACGTTTACATCAGAGGAGCACTGGCAGAATCTTTTTCTTTCGTTTGGCTCCCGGTAATTCTTTGGTCATTTTATAAATTAGTTAAAACGAACAAAACAATTTATATCTATCTATCAGCTGTATTTCTGGCACTTTTAATGATCACTCATAATCTTATCTTTCTACCATTTATGCTCATCCTACCTTTCTATTTATTATTTTTAATATGGAAATCGAATACAAAAATTCTGTCCACTGCCCACTGTCTACTGTCTACTGTTTTGGCTTTAGGACTGTCGGCGTTTTTCTGGGCCCCGGCAATTTTAGAGAAAAAATTTACAATTGTTGACCAATTACTTTTGGTGAATCTTGCCAATTACAATATTCATTTCGTTTTTCCACAGCAGCTTTGGAATTGGCCTTGGGGTTTTGGCGGGTCAGCCGCTGGGCTTGCTGATGGAATTTCCTTTAAAATCGGCAAGCTCCACATAGTCTTGTCCGTAATGTCTTTATTTTTTGCCATAATTTATTTAGTTAGAAACAAATTAAAGTCCTATACTCGAAAAGAAATTTTCAATTTTCAATTTTCAATTTTCAATTTTTTCTTGTTTGTCTTTAGTGCTTTCATGACCACCAGTTACTCCAAACTAATTTGGGATTTAGTCACCCCTCTTGGTTATCTCCAATTCCCATGGCGCTTCTTAATATTCACATCTCTTTTTTCATCAATTCTGGCTGGTGCCTTCATCTATCTTTTAAAACTACCTATATTAAGACTGATAGCCTCTTTAATTCTAATAACCCTTCTTGTCGTCACAAACTTTAAACTTTTTAAACCCCAGACATATCGTCCGGATTTAACAGATGAGATCGCAACGTCAAAAAAGATTATTAATTGGGATGTTTCCAGGTCGTCTTTCGAGTACGTTCCTGTCGGTCTGCCCCTTTATAAAAGTCCAAACGATACTAACCTTTTAAGGATCGGGACATGCCAAATTCCTAGAGAAAAAGTTCGATTAATTCAAGGAACAACTAAGATAGAAAATCTCAAAGGCAGTCCTTCTAAGATCCAGTTCACGTCAAATGCTCAAAAAACATCCCCAGTCAGAGTAAACGTATTCAATTTTCCCGGTTGGCAAGCCAAGATTGATGGTCAAAAGACAATAATTCAGGACAACAATCCTTATAAATTGATAACGATAGATGTTCCCGAAGGATCTCATCAGATTGAGGTAGTATTTACCAACACTCCTGTTCGGACGCAAGCAAACACAATAACAATTGGTACAATAATTACTATGATAATTATATATATCCTTCGGCTAAGATGGAGAAATATTCGATGACAGAGACGGATTCCTTACTTGATATTGAACTGATTAAAAAGAAGGCGATTGCCGGAGTTGTTACGTTTACTTTAAGGACTTTTTTTGTTCAGGCGTTTACTTTCTTGGCAACTTTCATCCTGACAATACTTCTTGCACCGGAAATTTTTGGGATTTTCTTTGTCGTTTCAGCAATTATTAATCTCTTCATCTATTTTTCGGATGTTGGGCTCGCTGCTGCCTTAATTCAAAAGAAAGAAGAACCATCTCGAGATGATTTAGTTTCAACATTTACAATTCAGCAACTTATTATTTTCTCCTTGGTTGTAATTGGCTTAATGATCTCCGCGAAAATTGCCGCTTTTTATAAACTTGATTACCAAGGGTTATTACTTCTTAGAGTACTCATCTTTTCCTTGGTTTTATCCTCTCTAAAAACAATTCCTTCTATCCTCCTTGAGAGGAAACTAAACTTTACGCTTTTAGTTATTCCGCAAATTGCCGAGAATATTGTCTTTTATACTGTAGCAGTTGTTTTAGCATATTTAAAATTCGGCATTGCAGCATTTACATGGGCTGTTCTAGCAAGAGGAATAGTTGGCCTAGTTCTAATATATATTCTTTCACCCTGGCGTCCGGCAATAGGCATAAGTTTGAAAAATGCCAAAAGATTAACTTCCTTTGGTATACCCTTTCAGGCAAATAGTGTCCTTGCTCTTTTAAAAGACGATCTTCTAACGGCATTTCTCGGGAAAATTTTGCCTTTCGCCCAAGTCGGCTACATCGGCTGGGCCCAAAAATGGGCATTTATACCGCTGCGCTTTTTTATGGACAATGTCAATAAAGTCACATTTCCAGCATACTCCCGGCTCCAATCTCACACTAATGAACTGAGCAAGGCCGTTGAGAAATCTCTGTTTTTTGTAACTTATTTCGTTTACCCTTCAGTTTTTGGCATGGCAGCAATAGCTCCAAAACTGCTTGAGGTTATTCCAAAATACAACAAATGGGAGCCAGCATTGCCTTTGCTTTATTTTTTTGCTGTCAATAGCATTTTCTCGGCAGTATCAACCACATTTACAAACAGTTTATTCGCAATTAACAGACCCAAGATCGTTTTAAAATTTATGGTCTTTTGGACAGTAGCAACATGGGTGCTGACTTACCCGTTAGTTGTAAAATTTGGATATATCGGAGTTGGCCTTGCCTCAGCAATAGTTGCTGCTACCTCCATTGCCATTATCTATTTTGTTAAAAAGGAAATACCGGTGTCGGTGGGCAAAAACATATTCGGACCATTTGCAATTTCTGCCCTTATGTTTTTATTAGTTAAAATTACCGTTAATGTTCTGGTAAAGGATATTTTCGGTTTGATTTTGACAATTATTATTGGTGCTATAATATATTTTGCGCTTTCATTTGCCGTTTTCAAAAGACACCTCACCGAAGATGCAATAATTATTATTAGATCTTTGTTTTCAAGATGAAAAAAATTAGTGCCGTTATCTCCGCTTACAACGAAGAAAGAACAATCGAAGATTGCCTCAAGTCGATTAAAAGTTTAACTGACGAAATTATTTTTGTTGACAATACTTCCTCTGATAAAACTGTTGAAATAGCCAAAAAATATACCGATAAAATATTTATTCGTCCCAATGATCCCGTCATGCTAAATAAAAATAAAAATTTTGGTTTTGGGAAGGCAACTAGTGACTGGATTCTTTCACTTGACGCTGATGAAAGAATTACCCCAAAACTCACTGAAGAGATACGGAAAGTAATTTCAGGCTTGCCCGCCGAAGCTTCAGCGAAGGCGGGATATGAGATCCCCAGGAAAAATATAATTTTCGGTAAATGGATAGAGCACTCCATTTGGTGGCCCGATTATAACTTGAGACTCTTTAGAAGGGGGATGGGTAAATTTCCCCAAAAACATGTCCATGAAAAACTGGAAGTTAGAGGAGAAGTAGGTAAACTCAGGAACCCGATGGTTCATTATAATTATCAAACTGTCTCTCAATTTATTAAAAAGTTAGACACGACTTATACGGAGTCGGAGACGGAAAATTTTATTAAATCCGGTAAATCTATCAATTGGTACGATTCTATTCGCTGGCCAGTTGCAGATTTTGCTAAAACTTTTTTCTTTGAAAAAGGTTATAAGGACGGCTTACATGGACTGGTTCTTTCCATATTTCAAGCCTTCTATGCATTTGTTTTTTTTGCCAAAGTCTGGGAAAGAAAAGAAAAATTTAAGGACTTAACGCCTGACAATTTCCTCTCTGAAGTTATCCAGGAATTTTCAAAAACGGCCAAAGATATCAGATATTGGATATTTCAGACATTAATTATCGAAAATCCTGCCAGAGAACTCTACTATAAAATTCGAAGAAAATTAGGCTAAACTACTCAATTGTCACTTTTTCCATCACGTCCCCGACTTGTATTTGGTCGACTACTTCCATACCACTAGTTACATTTCCGAAAATTGTGTATTGTTTAGGTAAAGATGTATCAGCAAGCATTATGAAAAATTGGCTGCCGTTAGTGTTAGGACCCGAGTTGGCCATAGCTACAATTCCGCGGGTGTAATCGCGGATGACTGGCTCGTCCGAAAATTTATATCCTGGATCACCTGTTCCATTGCCTTTAGGATCTCCACCTTGGATGACGAACCCCTCTTCTCGTCGATGAAAAGTCAAGCCGTCATAAAATTTCCCCTCCGTTAGATAAATGAAGTTTGATGATGCAATAGGAGCATCTCCAAAGAGTTCAAAGACGATATCACCTTTCGCGGTACTAATTCTCACTTTTTTACTTTCAATCTCCTCTTTTGTAAGAACAGAGAATGGTAAGTTTGCCATGCTGTTTAATGTAGGTGTTTCTGATGGAATTGGCGATGGTGAATTTTCCTCATTAACACCCTTCTGTTTTGACGAGAACAAAAATACAAGAACAATGACGATTATGAGTCCTACGGTTGCAATCGCCAGATTTTTCATCAAGTGTAACTAGTGTATTAGATAACTCCACGATCTGTCAATTTTCCACACTCAACTATCCCCTGATATAATTTCATAGTGTGTAACCACATTTTCAGACCGATTGTTAAAAGAATTATGCGCAAAGAAATAGTAATACTTATATTTTTTGTTTCCCTGTTCATTCTCATAAGAAATATTCATTTTCCTCTTTACTTAACCTTTTCTACAGACCAAGCTGTTTTCTCTATAAAAAGCCAAGAAATATTTAGAGAAAAATCGCCAACATTAATCGGACCACCTTCCTCTCTAAGTTTTGAAGGAAGAGAAATTTTTCAAGGGCCAGCGATTTATTATTTTCATCTAATATTTCTAACTCTTGGCAACTTTAATCCAATAACTGCATCCTACATATTTATGTTATTTGCAGCCGTAATGACCATCCCTTTATATTTTGGAGTTAAATTTTTAGTTAATAAATCCGCTGCCATTGTTATAGTCACACTTTATAGTTTACTGCCATTTTACATAAATTACACGAGATTTCTATGGAATTCCACGTACGAGTTTGTCCTATTAACGGGCCTGATTTTTTTGATGGGGATATTTAGAGTTAGACGAAAAGCTTGGTATTTTTTTTCGATAGCGCTTTATACAGGCCTACTGACTCAGTTTCATTATCAATTTATACTCATCGCAATAGGGATTTTAATATTCTACCTTCTAACCCAAGAGCGTAAGTATTATTTTGGAGCCATCTTCATTACTGGTTTTATTTTAGGTTTCTTTCCTATAATTCTATTCGAACTAAGACATAATTTTTATAACTTTAGGACTCTCGTTTTATTTTCACAAAATCTCGGTGCATTAAGCGAAAGTAGTAATATATATATGCCGCATTACTTTTTAACTTTTTCTTTATTTTTATTTATTTTTCTCACCTACTTATTAAGAAATAGAATTAATTTGAAAGTTATTTTATTCTTGTTTCTATTTCTACTAGTGACTTCTCTTGCAATATACCCTCCCAAACCAAATCATGGGTTTCGTATGCCAGAAGATTTAACAATCGTTGAGTTGATAAAAATTTCCAAACTAATTACCAATGATGTTAATGGTGATTCTTTTAACATTGCATCTAACCTTGATGGTGACTCCCGCGCAATGCCTTATCGGTATTTGGTAGAAATCTTTGGTAAAAAGCCCCAAGACGTTGAGAATTATAATAAAGTTGACAGTCTTTATGTGATTACTCGTGATCCAGCCAGAGTAGTCCAGGAAAATACCCTTTTTGAAATTGCCAGTTTTCAGCCATCTGTCATTTCCAAAGTTTGGGAAATAAAAAGTGACATGCGACTGGTTAAACTTTCCAAAAAAGAAGAAGCACTCCAACAAAAGGAAAATTTTATAACTATCGTTAATCCAGTCAGAGATCGAAAGCTTTGGATTGATGGATCTACGAATGCTCTTTCAAGTCAAATAAAGGCAATTGAGGATAAAAATCTTTCAGCAACTTGGCTTTTACAATATGATAATTTGTCAGATAATGAACTAATTGATATTTTTAAATCATTGAATAAAAATCAGGAAATAGGCGCTTTTTTAGAAGTTAGTGAGAAATGGGCAACAGATGCAAAAGTTTCATATAAGTTTGCTGATGGGGATTATTATCGTCCGGATAAAGTATTCTTATCTGGGTACACCCCCAATGATCGCCAAAAATTAATAAAAACTTACTTTTCAAAATTTAAAACAATTTTTAAAAAGTTACCTCAGTCAGTTGGAGCCTGGTATATTGATGCTAACTCCCAAGCCTACCTTGTCAAATTCGGTGTCAGATCTGCATTGACGGTAGCTGACCAATACGATACCGATGCAGCCTCTATCTGGGGAAAATATTGGGGGATGCCTTTTTATCCTGCAAAATTTAATGCCCTTGAACCAGCGTCAAATCAGTCGAATAAAATTCCAGTTGTCAATATCCAATGGGCACAAAGAGACCCGATCTCAGGTTATGGCAAAGAAATTAAAGATTCGAGGCAGAGTTTTCAAGCAAATGACTACATTAGCAATGGGTTTAATTTTTCCTATTTTGAAAATTTACTCTCCATATATTTAGGAAATCAAAGAAATGATTTTGTTCAAATAACAATCGGCCTTGAAGCTGGTCAGGAGGCTGTCAGATTTAAAGAAGAATTTGATAAACAACTTGTCAAAACTCAATTTCTTAAAGAGCAAAATATCATTAAAGATGTCACAATGGGTGGTTTTGCAGATTGGTATCAAAGTAAATATCCGGGCATTTCTCCGTCCCACTTTATATTTAAAGATGACAGCTTTTGGTATATGTCTCCAAAATTTAGAGCAGCAATTTTTAAAGAAGGATCAAATTATATCTTAAAAGATTTGCGTTATTACTCCAATACGCCACTTAGAGATTATCTTTATGCTGATAAGAACACGTATCTTGATAGAAAAATTCCAGCAGTTATTGATAATTTGATGTTTTGGAATCAAATTAGTCTAGGTTCGACAAGAAAAATTGAATTTAAAGAAAAATTTGATCGTATAACTTTGAAGTTTGATAATAGGGAAGTGCAAATCAATACGAATGGCATTACAATTGACGGGAAAGATGTAGCCAAATCTTCACTTCAAGACCACGACTTAAACATGAATAAATTAACGCTACTAACTTACTATAATAAAATAATGTTCCCTATTAAATCTCTTTTAAAAATTTTTAAATATTCGAGAATAGATTCTACACCAACTTTTGGTTTGTCAGTTCCTGACTCAAAATTGATTGGCTTTAAAGGTTATACTCCGGGTATATTTAGTTTTGAATTTCAGTCATTTTCAAAATTCTTATCTCCTTCCAGCCTAATTGAAAGTCGGCAACCATGGGTAAATTAAAAATAGAAGCTATCATTTTAAATTATAAAGGTCTTGAAAATACCCTTGCGTGTCTGGATTCCCTAAAGAAGTGCGATAAAGATGGAACCAAAATGGAAGTTATTGTTGTTGATAATAACTCAGATGACGGATCTTCTGAGGCACTTTCGAAAATCAAGGACATTGATTTTATAGAAAATCACCAAAATCTTGGCTATGCAGGTGGAAATAATATTGGAATCAAAAAGGCCCTTGGGCAAAATGCAGATGCCGTTTTAGTTTTAAACAATGATACGATAGTCGATAAATCTTTTCTCTTGAATTTGGTAAAGTCCTCTCAATATGGCGATATTATTTCACCAAAAATTTATTTTGCTCCCGGCTTTGAATTCCACAAATCGCGATATACTAAAAGTCAGCGCGGTAAAGTAATCTGGTACGCAGGCGGCAAGATTGATTGGGGAGATATTATCGGTAAACACATAGGCGTTGACGATGTGGATCGCGGCCAATTTTCTAAAAGAAAAGAAGTCGATTTAGCCACGGGTGCCTGTATGTTAGTCAAAAAGGAAGTTTTTGAAAAAATAGGTTTTTTCGATGAAAAATACTTTTTATATCTTGAGGACATGGATTTTTGTGTTAGGACACTAAAAGCAGGCTTTAAAATACTTTTTGAACCAAAAGCAATTATTTGGCACAAAAATGCAGGATCTGCCGGAGGATCCGGTTCTGTACTTCAAGACTATTTTATCACTCGCAATCGGCTGATTTTTGCTTTTAAATACGCCAATTTAAGAACTAAACTTGCAGTACTCAAGCAAACATTAAGTCAAATAAATATACCAGCCAAACGGAAGGCGCTTGTTGATTTTGCGACTTTTAACTTTGGCAAAGGCAGTTTTTCAAAATGAAGATTTCAGCGCTTATCCTCACAAAAGATGAAGAAGAAATGATTGATGACTGCCTAAAACAGCTCAGTTTTGCTGACCAGATTATAGTCTTAGATCAAAACTCCCGCGACAAAACTGTCGGGATTGCCAGGAAATATACAAAGGATATTTTTGAGACCAAAGAGGAAGGTTTTGATAAAAATCGAAACACTTTAGCAAAAATGGCAAAAGGGGATTGGCTGCTTTATGTTGATGCTGATGAAAGGCTAAACGAGACTTTAGTTAAAGAGATTAAAACTGCAATTTATGAGGATAAATATGCTGCTTACTATTTTCCAAGAAAAAACATTATATTAGGAAAATGGCTAAGGCACACAGGATTCTGGCCAGATTATGTCCCTAGGTTATTTAGGGGCACAAATCTCGTAAAATGGTACGGAAAAGTCCATGAAAGCCCGCAAATTACGGGTAACTTCGGTTATTTTAAAATGCCTCTTTCACATTTTACAGCTCAAAGCATGTCTAAAATGCTCAATAAAAGTATCAAATGGGCAAAAATCGAAGCAGAACTTTCCCTCAAGGATAAACATCCACAAGTGACGATTTTGAAAGTTGTTAAAGGAATGCTTTTCGAATTTATTAACCGTTACTTTGTCAAGAAAGGTTTCTTGGACGGTACGGTTGGTTTAATTGAGTCCATCTATCAGGCATATCACAAAGCAATGGTTCTTACTTATTTATGGGAGTTGCAAACTCATGATGAGTAGATTTTTTTTGCCCTATGATGTATACGAGAGACACAAAAAAGTAGCAAGTTTCATCGAAACAGGTCAAACTGTGGTAGATATTGGCGGGGAGCTTGGACATCTATCTCAGTTCTTAAGTGGAGTCAAAGTAACAGTAGCGAATTTAAAAAGCGGTGATGTTATTATTTCTGAAGATTATCTGCCGTTTGATAAAAATTCATTTGATATCGTTTGTTCAATCGATGTTCTGGAACACCTACCGACTGCCGAAAGAAAGAAATTTATTGCAAGACTAACCAGCGTTGCTGCGAAAAAAATAATTTTATCTTTCCCGATAGGCACAAAAATGCACAATTTGCAAGAAAAGAAAATTATTAGATGGCTTAAGAAAAAAGGCAAAAATGTACAATATCTGGAGGAACATATCAAGTATCATTTGCCGAGACCAAAAGAAATTAAGAAATTAACTAATCTGAAAAAAACTCAAATTGTCTATTCAGGAAATATTTACATAAATAAATATTTATTTTATTTTTATATGTTTGACCCTCAAATTAAATTTATTCGCCAGATAGTATATTTTACAAAGCTCCTTATTAATTTTTTGTCTAATCCAATTCTTTATGCTTTTTTATCAAATCGTAAATTTGCCGATACAGTAAACAGAGCTTATTTAATTATCGAAAAGGTATCCTAATGAAATTTGGTTTTTACAGTCCATATCTTGATACTTTCGGCGGGGGAGAAAGATATATGTTGGCTCTTGCCTCCTATCTGTCAAAAGATCATTTAGTTGATATTTTTTGGGATGACTCTGCCATCAAACCACCCCTTGCACGTTTTTTAAAAATTGATCTAACCAAGACAAGATTTGTAAATGATATATTTAAATCAAACTTATTTCAAAAAGCTTTTACTACATTTGGCTACAATTGTATTTTTATTCTGTCAGACGGGAGTGTCCCCTTAACCATGGCTTCAAAAAACATTCTTCATTTCCAGGTTCCGTTCAATTTTCCATCTGCCTCTTTTACAACAAAATTAAAACTCTCACGTTTTAATTGGGTGGTTACCAATTCAAATTTCACAAAAAATTATATAGATAAAAGTTTTGGAATAGATTCAAAGGTCATCTATCCTCCGGTAGATATCGAAAATATAAAGCCCGGTAAAAAAGAGAAGATAATACTTTCAGTAGGTAGATTTAGTAGGAACCAACTTCACCCCAAAAAACAGGAAGTTTTAATTGAGGTCTTCAAAGAGGTTTACAAAAAAGCGCCTGCTTGGCGACTGATCTTAGTGGGACAATCCAAAAAAGAAGATTATAAGTATGTGAGAGGGTTAAAAAAAACAACCAGAGGATATGGCATTAGAATTTTCGAAAATTTGCAAATAGATAAATTGAGAAAGCTATACTCTGCTGCTTCCATTTATTGGCATGCGACCGGTTTTGGAGAAGACGAGATAAAAGCACCTCAAAAAATGGAACATTTTGGTATTTCAACGGTCGAAGCACAAGCTGCAGGTGCCGTTCCCATCGTCATAGATAAAGGAGGACAAAAAGAAATAGTAGAAGACGGTAAGAATGGACTGCTCTGGTCTACGAAAACCCAGCTTTACGAAACAACTATAAATCTTATTAACAGCCCAGAACAATTTTTAAAACTTTCTCAAGCGGCAATAAAGAATAGTCGAAGATTTAGCCAAGAGGTTTTTTTCAGGGAATATGAAAAAATTATCTTCTAATACTTTTGGTGCAATAGTTATTTGTATCATAGTATTTCTTTTTTTCCTGCCAAATTTATTAATGGGAAAAGTTCCAATTGGTGCCGATGACCTTTTGGGACTCTATCATCCCTGGAGGGACCAAACATATGATGGTTTCAATGCGGGTAAATTTCCGGTTAAAAATCCTCTGATTACTGATCCAGTCTTGCAAACATATCCATGGCGATATTTGGCAGTGAATGATATAAAGGAAGGAAATTTGCCTCTATGGAATCCTTATAGTTTCTCGGGTCAGCCACTTTTAGCAAATATTCAGTCATCGCCATTTCAGTTATTTAATTTTCTCTTTTTCATCTTTCCGTTTAACATAGCTTGGACGCTGGCAATAATTTTACCTGTGATATTAACGGGACTTTTTATGTTCCTGTTTTTGAGAAGCCTGCCTGCCGGCAAGACAGGCCTGCAACTTTCAATTATGGCCTCTATGTTTGGAGCCCTTGTTTTACCCTTCACCGGATTTTTTATTGCTTGGATGACCTGGGGAACTATCGTTACTTGTGCCATGTGGCTTCCCTTAATTCTTCTTGCGGTCAATAAACTTTCGAGAGCTGAAAGCTCTCGATATTGTCCTAAAAGTTTACATGAGCGAGCAGAATATACCTCGAAAGTATCTATTCGCTCCAGCATTCATCCGTGGACCAAGAGTACAGGGCATTCTGCGAGCGAATATAAGTTATTCACTCGGCAATCCCCGCTGTGGTTTATTGTTTTAGTAGTTGCAGCCTCTCAAACTATCCTGTCAGGTCATTGGCAGACCGCCTTTTACGTGTTTATCGCAACGTTCTTCTATGTCATTTTTCAAACTTTTCAATCAAAAAAGCTGGAAATCTTAACGATTATAGTTTGCGGATTGGCCTTAGGTATTCTAATATCTGCGGTTCAGCTTTTACCGGCATTAGAGTTTGTCAGATTGTCTGCAAGAGAAATTGATCAAGGGTATTTTACGGGAAGAACTGACTGGTTTCTGCCAGTTCAGAATTTGATTCAACTTGTGGCTCCGGATTTTTTTGGTAATCCCGCAACTTATAATTATTGGGGAATCTGGAACTGGGCTGAATTCGTCAGCTTTGTCGGCATCGTTCCTCTTGCTTTTGTAATCTTCGCACTTTTGTCAAGAGAAAAAAGGGCGATCTATTTTATATTTTTGGCAATTTTTTCCTTGGTTTTTGCGATCGCAAATCCAATTTCAAAAATTCCCTACATCTTTAATTTCCCTCTAATTTCTTCAATGCAACCCTCAAGAATCCTATTTCTTTTTATATTCTCGCTTTCGGTTTTGTCCGCTTATGGAGTAAATTACTTTATCGAAAAGAAACGCGAAAAGAAACATATTATCCCGGCAGTTTTAATTCTATCAGTTCTATTTGTTCTTGCAGCCTACACATTAATCTTTAAAGATGTTTTCCCTATTACTGGAAATATTGACTCATTTAAAGTTGCCCTGAGAAATTTAATATTTCCAATACTAATCTCTTTCTCAATGCTTGCACTTATAATTTTAAAAATCGCCAAAATTCCAAAAACTATTTTACTTTTGGCGATTTTTGCCTTAACGCTATTTGAACTGTTCAGATTCGGCTATAAGTTCACTCCTTTTTCAAAACTTTCCTGGATTTTTCCTCAAACACAGACTACAAAATACTTATCAAGTCAGGAAAAACCTTTTAGAATAATGACCACCGACAGAAGAATCTTTAATGGCAATACACCGAGTGTTTATCAGATTGAAGCTGTTAATGGTTATGATCCACTTTATCTTAAAGATTACGCAATGCTGGTAACTGCCTGGGAATCTCAAAAAGTAACCCAAGCCGGATCTTTTAACAGAATAGTAACACCCCAAAAGTACTTCTCAAAAATTGCCGATTTTCTGAATGTGCGCTACATAGCAACTTTTGACGAACTTTCCGAGCCCGGTTTTGAAAAAGTCTTCCAAGAAGGGGAGACTAAAATTTTTAGAAATGACAATGCTCTACCCCGTGCGTTTTTCGTGAAAGAAGTGATTAGAGTTGGGGATCAAAACCAAGAGTTAGAACAACTTTTAGACCCTCATTTTGATATTAGATCAACTGCAGTCTCGTCGGATTTTGGATTCCCAAAGCAAAGAATCGAAGCCTCAGTTAACTTTATAAAGTACTCTGATCAGTCGCTAACACTCAGAACAAAAACAGATGACGAAGCCCCTCTTGTTATCTCTAACGTTTTTTATCCCGGCTGGCAGGTTTATATCGATGGCCAAAAAGATGAGATTAAAAGAATAAACTACATGTTTCAGTCCGTTCTAATACCCAGAGGAGAGCATGAAGCCGAATTTAAATTCAGGCCACAATCATTCTATAATGGTCTTTATCTTTCGATAGTAGGCATTATTATAACAATATTTTTTTCACTTTATTTATGGCACAAAAAATATCAGTAATTATTCCAAATTTCAATGGTTGTGATTTGTTGGCAAAAAATTTGCCAAGTGTCATAAAACATTGCCCCAATTGTCAAATAATTGTCGTTGACGATGCTTCTGCAGATGATTCGGTGAATTTTATCAATAAAAATTTTAAAAAGATAAAATTAATTCAACTTCCTAAAAATAAGGGATTCGCTTATGCCGCGAATGCGGGAATAAAAGCAGCCGATGGCAATTTGGTTCTACTTCTAAATTCCGATGTTGCGCCGCGAGCGGACTTTTTGAAACCAGCTCTTTCTCTCTTCGCTCACGATAAAGTTTTTGCCATTGGTCTTGCAGATTACAGTCACGAGAAAGGGAAAATTGTGGTAAGAGGAAGGGGAGGCGGAGTCTTCAAAAAGGGTTTCCTTGAACACTTTGCACTGGTGGCAGAATCTGGCGAGACTCTCTGGGTTTCTGGGGGGTCCGGACTTTTTGACAAAGAAAAGTTTTTAGAGCTCGGCGGGTTTGATGAAATATTTGCTCCATTCTATTGGGAAGACATCGATCTTTCATTCAAAGCTTGGAAAAAAGGGTATTTGTGTCTATTTGAGCCAAATTCCAAAGTAAACCACTTTCATCAGGAAGGCACAATTAAAAAATCAAAATCGGATTTTTATATCAGAACTGTTTCCTACAAAAACCAATTTCTCTTTGTCTGGAAAAATATTTCTGACCTGCTTTGGCTTATCCAGCATCTAGCGTGGTTCCCTTATCATCTCGTCAAAGCGCTAGCTACTCTTGATTTGGCCTTCTTCATCGGCTTCCTCTGGGCTTTATCCCAGATTCCCAGCTTAGTTGTCAGTTGTCAGCTGTCAATTGTCAATTGTCAATTGTCCGACAGGGAGGTTCTAAACAAATTTGCAAAACCATAATATCCTTTGGAATCCGAATAAAAGTCCCAAAATAATTGTCGTTATGCCGGCTTACAATGCCGAAAAGACTATTAAAAAAACTGTTGATGATTTGCCCAAAGATTTAATTTCTGAAGTAATTCTGGTCGATGATGCCTCCAGTGATGAGACTGTCCAGAAAGCGAAAAAAATTGGTATCACAGTCTATATTCATAAAAGGAATAAAGGTTACGGCGCTAATCAAAAAACCTGTTATGATCAAGCTTTAAAAAGAAAGCCAGACGTTGTTGTTATGGTTCATCCGGACTACCAATATGATGCCAAACTTGTTGGAGTATTATGCGAACCGATTGTTAACAGCCGGGCGGATATAATGCTCGGTTCACGGATTCAAACCCGCAGTCAAGTTTTGGCAGGTGGTATGCCTTTATGGAAATACTTTGCCAATCGATTTTTAACATTGGTCGAAAATCTGGCAATGGGATTGAATCTTTCCGAGTATCACACCGGCTTCCGTGCGTATTCACGCCAAGTTTTAGCAAACATTCCTTACCACAAATTTTCTGATGATTTTATTTTTGACCAGCAGATTTTGATCTCTACCCTGTCTTTCGGATTTAATATCTCCGAAATTCCAGTTCCCTGCAAATATTTCCCCGAAGCATCATCAATCAATCTCACACGTTCAACCAAATACGGTCTTTTAACTCTCTGGACAGTATTTATCTATCTTTTACACGAATTGGGAATAGTAAAAAGTGTTCTATTTCGAACGAAAACCTCAAGCTACCTCAAATAATCAAAAAATGAAAGCAGTGGATAAGTACCCCAAATATTTGACATATAGAAAACGTCAAAAATAATTCCAAAAGTGATTAATATTTTTGCAAAAACGGGTAATCCGTTTTTGAAACTGGTAGCCAAGAGTAAAAATAATAAGGGCAGAAAGTCCAAACTATATCTGTACCCAAATTGACTTATACCAATACCAAAGTAAACTAAAGAAGGAATTAGAAGAACGATGATGCCAATGATAGCTGGCATTGTATAAGGAGCCTTTCTTGCTTTGAGTAGATAAAGAAATAAAGGAGAAGTAAACAAAATTGCCATCCCAAGGTGATTAACTTTAAGATAAGGAAACTTTAGTACAAACTGAACTCCATCTTTTAGTACAGGTTCAGGTGGCATCAACAAAAGAACATATAAATTAGCGGGTATATGCTTTAAACTAAAGAATCCCTCTTGATTGTTTAAATAGTTTTTATCTAGTACTGTAACATTCCTTGTATATCCTGTATCAGAAACGGAGTGGAATCTACGGAAATTATAAAGACCTAACATGCTTACAGAAAAAAATATTGGAATTAAAAGAAAAATGAAACTGCGTCCTAAATGGAGTTTCTGGCGCAAACGTATAATCTCGAAAAGGAAAAAAACTGTCATTCCAAATAATGTAATTCGTGTAGCGCCGGCTGCAGCTATCAATAGGCCAATTACGAACCATCTCCTTTTTGTAAAATACTCCAAAAGCGCAAGTACAACAAAGGCGGTACCGATAGTCTGGACAACATAAGCAGAGATATTAACCAGTCCCACAAAATATAAAACTGTCCCAAAAACAAAAAAGTTGGCAAGCCAAAAAGCATCAATTTTCGTAAATTGCAATTTCCTGCATAATAAGAATATTGACAGATAAACTATGACAAGGGATGTAATCGATAAAGTTATTTGAGGAAAATTTTTTCCCCAAATAAAAACAAAAGGCATAAGCAGAATTGAAGGAATGGGGCCGAAAAATAAATACTGTTTTCCAAAGAAATCTACGAAGTCCCCATTTGGTAAATTATTAGGACTCAAAAAGAGATCGTTATGAAGAAAACTTTCGGCAAGCAGTGAAAAATGCTTATCAACATTAAACCAGGTAGCCTGATGAATTATGAAGCCGGAAAATACAGCGAAAATAAATACTGTAAGTGGAGCAAGATAAGAAAGATTTATTTTCCCCATGAAATGATATTTATTATAATACTTTTCTCTTAAATTGCTTTTCCCACAATAGAAAGAATTAATATCCCGATCGTATTAAAAGTGAATGAGAGGATTGAAAAATGGTGGTATTTTAACTTGATGCTGGCAAGTAAAAGCAAACCAACCTCATCGGGAAATGGTGAGGCAATCACAAGAGCGGCGATGATTGGCAAAAACCAGAAAATTAATTTAGAGTGAATAATCCTCTTGGCCAATTTATTTGGAAAATGTTTTTCTAAATACTCAAAATCCGCAATCAAATCATCCCTTAAAAATTTAAAAATCAGTGTATCGCCTGCCAGCGCCCCCAAACCGCCAATGAGGGCAATTGCGAAAGCATTGTGAGTTTTTGTCAAAAGCAGAAAGACTGAACTTGCAACAGCCACAGTAAATGTTGATGCAAAAAGGATTCCGGCTAAAAAAGCACCCATCACAAAGTAAATTCCGGAGAAAGAATTGAGAAATTCTATAAGAAAATTTGATTGATAGAGGATAACAGCGGCTAGAACACTGACTGATATTACTGTCCCGTCTCGAAATAGTTTTTTGCGCCTAATGGCCTTCGCTTCTACCACCACCTTATTATATACATTAAATTCTCCTGTGTTAAAATCTTATCAATAGTTTCCTCCATGTCATTCCCGCGAAAGCGGGAATCTATACAATTAAATCTGGATCCCGCATCAAGTGCGGGATGACGCAAGAGGATGAATAATTACTTTCAATGAATCGTAAGAATAACCTTTTGGAACTTCCAGGCATGGCAGATGTTCATGTGCATTTGAAAGAACCGGGCGGAATGCAGAAAGAAGATTTCGAGACAGGAACAAAAGCAGCTGTTGCCGGAGGATACACCCAGATTCTTGATATGCCAAATAGTATTCCCCCAACAATATCTTCAGGAGCTCTTAACGACAAATTTAATCGCGCCAATGAAAGAATCTGGTGCGATCTTGGATTTAATTTTGGTGCAACTGCTGACTCTACAAAGTATTTCCTTCAAATTTCAAAAAAGGTATTTGGCCTTAAAGTCTATATGAATCAAACAACCGGAACCTTACTTATTGATAAACTGGCGGATCGCGATTTGATTTTTAAATCCTGGCAAAGTGATTTACCGATTATGGTTCATGCCGAAGGGGAAACCGTTGATGTAGCAATTAAACTTGCTAAAAAGTACAAAAAAAATCTCCATGTTTGTCATATTGCTGATAATCATCAAATTAACTCAATCCGAAAAGCCAGATCTGAAGGAGTCAAAATAAGTTGTGAAGTTACCCCTCATCACTTATTTTTAACAAAAAGCGATGTCAGGCAGCTCGGTCCACTCGGCATCATGAAACCGCCACTTCCGACAAAGACAACTCAGAAAAAACTTTGGGACAATATTGACAGCATCGACATGATTTCAACAGATCATGCTCCTCACACATTGGCGGAGAAGTATAGTAAATCGCCTCCATTTGGGGTTCCAGGACTGGAAACAACTTTGCCATTAATGTTGACAGCAGTATCTAGGGGCTTGTTGACATTTGATCGGCTGATTCAGATGACAAGTGTTAATCCTCGCAACATTTTTCACCTTCCTGTCCAGCCAAATACCTTTGTGATTGTCGATCCAAGTAAAAAATTTAAGATCACAAACAAAGGTTTATTCACTAAATGCGGCTGGACCCCTTTTGTGGGACTGCCGGGTAGGGGAGAGATTAAAAAAGTCGTTATACGCGGTCAAACGGTTTTTGAAAATGGTAAATTTCAAGGCCATCCTCAAGGTGAAGTAATTTATCCTATCTAAAATAGATTTTTGATCCCTCTTGCGATCAAAGAAAAATAGGTTTCACTTGTGGTAGTTACTGTCTCTTGAGCCAATAATTGATCATTATTCTTGATACTAATAGCTAAAGATAAGGGGCCTTTTGAATTGCTTTCAAATTTTAATTTGCCTACCGCAGTCTCTCCCGGATAGATTTCACCTTTTTCCCATTTAATTTCTTCAATCTGAATATCCGGTTGTGCGTCAATATTAACCCTTAGAGAATCATCTGTTTTCCAAATATAATTGCCTGTATTTTTAAAAGTAACAACGGTATTATTAGTCGAATCTTTTATAATAATACCCGGCAGATCAGTTTGAATATCCGCTGCCAAATCTTCTCTTTGCGGTTCTCCCTTTACTTTTGGTAAATCACGGATCGCAAAAAAATAATCAAAATATTCTTTTGCGGAATCTTCCTCGTTTGTCTTGAAAGAAAATGGATAGTATAGAGACTCGGGGTAATTAAAAATAAATGGTGTGACTGCGACTACTCTTTTATCATTCCAGACTTTCTCAAATGCAATCTTATAATATTGTCTTATAAGGTCTTCGTTAACTCCCTCTCCGTTTTGTATTTTTCTCTTCCATCCGGTCTCAGTAATAAACACCGGCAAATTTCTCCCCTTTATATAAGATTCGATTTGTGAAAGTTCCCATTCGTAACCTTTAATGCTCAGGCGTCCTGATCTAAAAGGACTAGAAGTAAAATTTGGGTTTGGATAAGAATGTGAAGACCACCCGTCAATTCTTGTAAATATTTGTGGCGTGGTTGACTCCATCGTTTTGTAAAAAATTGACGCATCAAGAGACCCATTATGCGTATTAAGTGATAAATCTAGAGGGGAAGGTAAAATGAAAAAATCAGCGCTTTTTTCCTTAAGAACATTGATTGTTTTTTCAAGTTCTTTGGCATAATCTGCGGCATCCGCTTTTCCTCCCCATTCTTCAGCTCTATTTACCTCATTATAAACCAGGACATAGCGGTTTTTTGTCGGCCAATAAAGAGATGATAAAAAATTAGCCCAGGCCTTTGCGTCCTCATCAGCAGGCCTTTGCCAGAAACCCTGCTGGTCAAATTCGGTGGCAATTCTAACAATTGGAATCAGATGATGCTTAGTAAGTAAGTGGAATACGCCTTGCCATCTGTCTAAATTCATTTCACTCTTTTTGACTAAAATTACCACCCATCCCCAGTCACCGTTGGCATTAACCATGGAATCAATTTCCTCAACTTCGGAGTTCGGTGAAAGAGTTCCAACTCCTACCTTATTATTAGGGTTTGCGCCAGGATCGTTTACGGCCAGCACAGATTGTCCGCCTATCAAAAATATAATTAGCCAAAGACAAAAATACTTCATAAAGGCCTATTATATGCTAGAATTTGCAAGTAGTGAAATGCCTCCACTTTCTCGCCTTTAGTATTGCTTCTTGCAATAGGGCAATTGTAAAAAGGCGTTAAAAATGAACCTTAGAAAAACTCTGCTTGTACTTATTATTTTGCTAGCCTTCATCCTTAGATTTTATCAACTCGGGATAAATCCGCCCGGACTTTATTGGGATGAAGCAGTGTTTGGTTATGACGCTTATTCGATTCTCAAGACGGGCAAGGACCATCACGGAGTAACTCTGCCACTATTCTTTGAAAGTTTCGGTGATTGGAAATTGCCAGGTTATCACTATCTGCTGGTTCCTTCTATTGCGATTTTTGGCCTCAATGAATTTGCCGTTCGTTTTCCATCAGCTTTCTTCGGATTCCTCACTGTGCCATTAATTTATCTTTTGACCAAAAAACTTTTCGAAAAGTCAAATGTCAGTGGTCATCCATTCGACGAGTCTTCGACCGTGAGGTCCTCGACTCTGAGACTCGGACTCGAAGAGCTCAGACCCAAAGGGCTTAGGGTCGAAGAGATGACCCTGAGTCCACCGAAGGGTCAGTGGTCAGTTGTCAAAAGCGAACCAATTGCTCTTTTGTCCGCCTTCTTTTTGGCCATCTCCCCTTGGCACATTCAATTTTCCAGAGGTGGATTTGAATCAACCACAGGCCTTTTCTTCTTGACGTTTGGTCTCTATCTGTTTCTTAAGGGAATCGAGAGAAAGCAAGTCATAACTTTAACTTTGGCCTTCTTGCTCTTTACTTTATCTATGTATTTTTATCATGCTTATCGCATTTTCACACCTCTGTTCGTGATCGTACTTCTCCTAATTCATTTTAAGGCTGTCAAAAAAATAGTCACAAAATTCGTACTACCTGTACTTTTAGCATTAACATTGGCTTTACCGATTATAATTTTTACATTTTCACCAGAAGGTCAATCAAGGGCAAGTTCTCAGTCAGCCTTTAGTCAAGATACATACGAGTCAGCCAGAATTTTTTATGATCAAAATTCTAAGCCACCTTTACGCTTTCTGTCTAAATACTGGTCTTTTTCCCTATACAATGTTTATCTGGCATTTAATAATTACATCGACCACTTTTCTCCCGTCTTCCTTTTTTATAAAGGCGATCAGATAGGTAGACACTCACAGGTCGACATGGGCCAGATTTATCTGTTTGATGGGATTTTATTGGTCTGTTCCATTTTCGCTCTAAAAAAGCTGAGCGGAAAATCTCTTAAAATTATGTTATCCTGGCTGATTTTAGCGCCAATTCCGGCAATGATTGTCAACCCGACGCCTCATGCTTATAGAACTTTACAGATGTCTGTACCTCTAGCCTTTTTCTCAGCGCTTGGAGCATACTGGATCTTTTCAAACAAAAAATTATTGATAATTAAAGTGCTATTAACTTTTGTTATTTTCTATACATTTTTGACATACTTGCACCTTTTATTCGTGCATTATCCTAAAAAATTCGCTGCCGACTGGCAAGATGGTTATAGAGAAATGGTGACTCAAGTGCAAAAATATCAGAATCATTTTGATAAAGTCTATATAACAAATATCAATCAGGTTCCTTATATTTACCTGCTTTTTTACGGGAAATATGATCCTGAGAAATTCATAAATTCTGGGGGAAACAGGGATTATTTTGATAAATATGTCTTTATTCCGGATGATGTCAATATATATGATCAGATCCTGACTGCCGACAGGCGGCAGGTAAGAATTCTTTATGTTGCACCCTCGTGGGAGAAGGTTGATGGTAAATGGTTAGCAGCAGCTAATGATTCGACAGGCAGACATATATATTCTTTGTGGGATTTAAATGAAACCTTCAAATAAATTCAGGATATTTTTTATCATCATTTTAGTTGTCCTTTTTGGTTTTAGAATTTGGCAGACAACTGGATGCAAACAGTTTTCAAGTTTTTACTTTAATCCTCTCTCTATAAAAGTTAGTGTCGAGTCAAACGTCAATACCGATTTCGGTATGGATAGAAATATTTCCCGGTTTTTCCACAATAAAGCGACTGTTGGCATTTTTGAATTTTCTAAAAATTTTGCTTCCGCTTTTCAACCCAAGTTGTTAATGGTTATTTTAGGACCGGTGGGCTTAATTTTAGCAACCGCTGCCTTTTTGAAAGTATTTGAAAAGAGAAGATATTTACCTAAATTCCATTTCGCAGTTATCTTGACTACCTCATTGATTGCAATTTCTACGCTAAATTCTAAAATTTCTTTCTTTCTCTTAGCAATATTCTGGTATAGCTTTTCTCTTTGGGGAATCGATTTTTTTTTAAAAACAAAATTGGCAAAAATAGTTTTTGTCCTCTTGGCATTTTTATCCTTATGCTATTTTATTTTCGATTGGCAAATGAAATTAATTTGCGATGAAATCTTTTTTAACTAAGTAAATTTGTTATCATTAATTAGTATTTTCGATCAATATGCCAAGAAGTTTAAATTTTTATTTACTCGTTGTTATCATTTTTATTGCCGCAGTATTGAGATTTTATAAACTTGCATCCGTTCCACCCTCTCTTTATTGGGACGAAGCGTCACTTGGCTATAACGCTTATTCAATTTTAAAATCAGCTCGCGATGAACATGGAAAATTTCTGCCTTTTACAAATTTTGCGGCCTTTGGCGATTACAAGCCTCCTGGATATATTTATGCAACGGTGCCCTCAATTGCCGTCTTTGGCCTCAATGAATTTGCGATAAGGTTTCCATCAGCATTTTTCGGGGTCTTGACTGTCCTGCTGACATATCCGCTAACCAAAAAACTTCTCGAGAATGGTAGCGGGTGGCAGTCTTTGCACACTCCCGGAGTGCGCAAAGTTAAGCCCTGGCACACTCCGGGAGTGAATCAAGCTGGCTTGCTTGCATTTGAAATTAGAAATTTGAAATTTGAAATTGGAAATCCAGAAGCTATTGCTCTTCTATCCGCTTTCTTCCTTGCAATCTCCCCTTGGCACCTGCAGTTTTCCCGGGGAGCTTTCGAAGCAAATCTAGGCCTCTTTTTCTCTGTTTTAGGAATTTTCCTCTTTGTAAAATTCGCCCAAGATCACCCCATTTGGATTCTTCCATCGATGCTCTCATTTCTTGCCGGAATATATACTTTTACCGGGCAACGTTTGTTTGTTCCTTTCATACTTATAGTGCTGGTGATCCAATTTCGAAAACAGATTCTTACCCAAACCAAAGTTGTCGTGGCAACAGCTTTGATTGCTGCCTTTCTGCTCTGGCCGCTTTTTGTCTTTATCACGCAAACTATCGAAGGCAGATTACGATTCGATGAAGTTACAATTTTTAAAGATCTTGATCCTATAAATCAATCAACTCATTATCGCCAAAAAGATAATTTTTCATGGTGGTCAAATATTATTCATAATCGCCGCCTTTTCTATTCATATGAATATCTCACTCATTATTTTGATGCGTTCAATCCGCGTTTTCTTTTTACGAAAGGTGATGTTAATCCGCGGCTCTCTGTCCAAGATACAGGAGAGCTTTATTATATAGATCTCGCGCTTATTCTTGTAGGAATCTACTTTTTGTTTGCTACTAAACAAAAGTATCGCTTTTTAATTATTGGGTGGTTACTTATTTCGCCTCTTGGACCCGCGACGGCACGAGAAACGCCTCATGCGCTAAGAATGATTCATATTCTGCCAACTTACCAGATACTCTCTGCAATTGGTCTCTATAGTCTTTATCAAGTGATCAGATATAAAAAACTACTAATTACTCCTGCCTTTTTCTTGTCCGCCATAGCTTTAGCGACGGCGGGACTTTTGACTCTTAACTTTCTGTACTATTTACATATGTACTATCTCCACTGGCCAATAAATTATTCGGGGGATTGGCAATACGGTTATAAACAAGCAGTACAGGATATCAAGCCTTTATATGATCAAGTTGACCAGATTATAGTTACCAAAGCTCTTGGGAGACCTTATATTTACTTCCTTTTGTACACGCAGTTTGACCCCAAAAAATATTGGCAAAGTGCTCAAGTCACCAAAAACCAGTTCTTTTTCATCGATGTTGAAGGTTTTGATAAATTTAAATTCTCAGATAATCCCGGCCAAATTCCTGTTGTGGGTAGGACTTTGTATGTAGTTCAATCAGGCCAACTTCCCCAGGATGCCAAAAAACTTCGTACTATTTATGATCTTTCCCTATCACCAGTTTTTGATATTGGAGAGAAAACTCTATGAAGTCGAAACTCCAGCTTTTAATTTGGTTTGTTTTGGTTAGCACCTATTTTATAACCAGACTAATAAACCTAAAGATAATTCCAATTTTTACTGATGAAGCTATTTATACATATTGGGCTCAAGTAGCACTTCATGATCCTGCTAATAGATTTAGTTCTCTTGAGGATGGGAAACAGCCTTTGTTTATTTGGATTGCGGCGATTTTTCAGAAATTCATATCCGATCCACTTGTAGCCTCAAGACTTGTTTCAGTTTTTGCCGGTTTCGGCTCGCTAGTCGGAATTTATTTCCTGTCCAAATACTTGTTTGATAAAAAAACAGCAATTCTGGCCTGTTTGCTTTATATTATTTTGCCCTTCACTCTTCTCTATGATCGGATGGCTCTTTTTGATTCATTGCTTACCATGTTAGGCATTTGGGCGGTTTACTTTTCCGCGAAAATGATAAAGTCGCCACAACTTGATACAGCCTTGTTAAACGGATTTGCCATTGGGCTTGGTATGATTACCAAATCATCCGCAAATTTCTTTCTTTATCTATTACCATTCTCCTTACTGCTTTTCGATTTTAGCAAAAAGAATAGGTCTCAAAGATTTATAAGGTGGTTATTTTTGACTTTAATTACCGCAATATTGGCATTTGTAATTTATAACTCCTTGCGCCTATCCCCACTTTTCTACATGATTGCACGCAAAAACTCAGAATTTATTAGAAGCGTGAGCGAAATTATAAATAACCCATTTATCCAGTTACTCAGCAATCCTCACGCCTTAATTTCATGGCTTGTCCAATATAATGGTTGGCCACTGACCTTAATTGCTATTTTGGTTATTGTCTGGGGTTTAATTAAACGAAATCTTCCAGTTATTCTGCTTTCAGTTTATGTTTTGGCACCCTTTCTGGCTGAAAGCATTTTTAATAAAGTCCTATACCCCCGTTTTATGCTTTTTTATTTTCCTTATATCATTATCCTAGTATCTTTTGGTGTCATAAATTTAATTAAGTGGAAAAATTACTCGAAATATTTGTGGATGATTTTTGCAGTCATTTTTATTTTTCCAGCTATAAATTCGTATAAATTGCTAACAAACCCTCCAAAGGCAAATATCGCCGATTCAGATCTTGGTCAATATTTAAATGACTGGCCAGCCGGTTATGGTATAGAGGAAATTGTGACGATCCTAAAACATGAAACAAAAAGCCAGCCAGTCTATGTTGGGACTGAAGGTACCTTTGGGCTTTTACCTTATTCACTTTTAATTTACTTTTACGGCGAAAAAAATATCGAGATACATGGTTTCTGGCCTGTAAGTGATATTCCACAGCAAGTCTTGGACGCAGCCAAAGTTAAAAAGACATTTTTTATTTTCAACGAAAACCAGAAACTTCCGGATGATCCAGGTAATCCCCATCTTAAATTAATTGGCAAATACCAAAAGGGGATAGGTAACAGTTTTATGAGGTTTTATGAGGTGGTTTCTAAATGAAGTATCTCAAAAATAACCTGCCTTTAATTTCGATAATTGTTATTGCAGTTATCTTTCGTTTTGTAAATCTTGCAAACATTCCCATTGGCTTTAATGATGATGAAGCAGCTTTTGGCTACAATGCTTACTCTATTCTTAAAACCGGTAAGGATGAATGGGGTAGATTTTTGCCCTTTCCGGTTTTCGAGAGTTTTGGAGACTGGAAGCTTGTAGTTTATCTTTACCTCACAGCTGTATCTCAATTTTTCTTTGGCCTCAATGAATTGGCAACACGGCTTCCATCTGCCTTGTTTGGAGTTTTGGCAGTCATAGCTTGCTATTTACTTTCCAAAGAACTTTTTGACAAAAGAATTGCACTTTTTTCCGCTTTTTTTCTGGCAATTTCTCCTTGGCACATAGTGGCGTCGAGAAATGCCTTTGAGTCTGATTTGTTAGTTTTCTTTATAACCATCTCAACGTATTTTTTCTTAGTAGGTTTAAGAAGTAAAAAATTCTTCCTCTTTTCGTTTTTAGGATTTGCGCTTTCTTTCTATATTTATCGATCTGCCTGGACTTTTGTCCCTTTATTTCTTGCCAGCCTTTTATATTTCTATCGTGCAAACCTCAAGCTTCCTAAATTCTATATTGTTAAAACTCTAGTCATTGGTATTGTTATGCTTTTACCCCTTGTTTCAACCGTTTTCACCTTCAAAGGGCAATCTCGATTCTTACAGGAAAGTTTTGTCGCTGGAATTGCCAGAGTAGGAATTAATAACGATATAAATGAACAAAGAGGAGCATGCAGAAAGAGTTTTCCCGATATCATTTGCCAAATTAGCTACAATAAAGTTCTCGTATTTTCCAAGATTTATCTGAATAACTACTTCGGCAATTTATCGATCAAAACTTATTTTAATAATGCAACCCCAACAGGATTTCAGTCTTTTATGACCCGGAGCGTTCTTTATTTATTTGAGCTTCCATTGGCAATACTTGGTTTAATTTTTCTTTTTAAGGCCAAAAGTCCCGGTTTAAAAGTTATTTTGCCCTGGATAGTCTTCTTTCCATTGGGAGCAGCTATCGCGGGAATTGGGAATTATGGCAGGATAAACCTCTTCATGCCCGTTCCCCAAATTATCGCAGCTTATGGACTAGTAGCAACGTTTCTTCACCTAGGAAATAATTTTGCCAGAAAAGCCTTTATTCTTCTGGCTTCTATTATAGTAATCGTTTCTACAATCGGATTTGTATCTGATTTGTTTCTGGTGGAGCCATATTTTACCAGTCGTTATCAAAGATATGGCTACAGAGAACTTTTTAGCTACCTTACCTCAAAAGAACAAGAGTACGATAAATTCGTCATTTCAAGAAAAATCGACTATGGTCATCAATATATGCAGTATCTGTATTTTGCAAAAGTTGACCCTAATTTCTTTTTAGCCAATGCCGCGAGGCATAAGGAAAATAATTGGGTTGTCTTTGATAGCATCGGAAAATATGATTTTGTGTCGTCAGTCCCCGGTATTGATCGTCTGCCAACAAAGACCCTAATAGTCACTGGACAAAAAGAGATTGAATTTCCAAAGGCACCCATTCATGTAATTAGCGATTTAAGAGGAGATACAATTTTTGAAGTTTACGATGTCAGCCAAGTTAAAGTACCATGACAAAAAAAATCTTTTGGGCAATTTTAGTTTTAGCTTTTATTTTAAGGTTTTACAAATTAAGCACTGTTCCTCCAAGCCTCGATTGGGACGAAAACAGTAATGCTTACAATGCCTACTCGATTCTTAAAACTGGCCGAGATGAATATGGAGTCTTTTTACCAATCACCAATCGCTCCTTTGATGACTACAAACCGCCTCTCTATATGTATTTGGATGTGCCCACAGTGGCAATTTTTGGACTAACCCCTTTTGCCGCTCGACTTCCATCAGCTTTTTTCGGATTCCTCACTGTGCCATTAATATATTTTTTGGCCAAAAAACTTTTTGATAAGACTGAAAATAGTAAATGGAAAATGGTAAATGGAAATTCACAAACAATTGCGCTCTGCGCAATGTTTCTGTTGGCTATCTCTCCCTGGCACCTGCAAGTTTCAAGGATCGGTTTCGAATCAACTGTCGGCCTTTTTTTTGCTGTCGGATCAATCATCGCTTTTCTATACAGTCTTAAAGATAAAAAATGGCTAATTGTAAGTGCCATATTACTTGGAATATCAGCTTACAGCTATCACTCTGAAAGAATATTCGTCCCGCTACTCTTTGCTGGAACCTTCATTATTTATAGAAAAGAGATACTGGCCGTTTCTAAAAAATATCTAGCTGTTTTTGTTATCATCACCATCCTGATTGGATTACCGCTAGCAATATTGATTCCGCCTAAAGTTATCTTGCAAAGATTTGAAGTTACCACAGGCAAACCAAGACTTGAAGATACCGAAAAATCAATAAAATATATTTTACAAGACCAAGATTTAGGATTAAGACTGGGGAAATATATCCACAATAGGAGATTTGTTATTGGCCAAACGTGGTTTGGTAACTATCTTTCACATTTTGATTTCAACTTCTTATTTACAAAAGGTGATGACAATTTTAGACATCACATTGAAGGCATGGGTATGCTTTATCTTTTCGAACTACCTCTTTTCTTATTTGGAATCTATTTTCTGGTTAAAAACAAAAATAAAGAATCGGCCTTCATTCTTGCTTGGCTTCTTCTTGGCCCTTTAGCCGCAATACCTGCTCATCCAAATCCTCATGCCAACCGGTCTCTCCCTATGATAATTCCATTAGAGATTATTTCGGCCTATGCATTTTTTCAAATCTTTTCGAACAAATTTTTCTTTAAAAAAATATTCCTTAGTGCTTATACTGGATGGATAATACTTTCGGTTGGCCTTTATATCCACAACTATTTTACTCACTACCCATTTAACAAAGCAGATTTTTGGCAATATGGTTATAAGGAAGCTGTTGTTGAATCAGAAAAGGTTAAAAATCAATATGAAAAAATAAATATTGATCATTCCATAGAACAAGCCTATGTCTTTTGGCTTTTCAATACAAAATACGATCCTAAAACTTATCAGAAAGAAGGATCAAGATACCATTTCGACAAATATTACTTTGACGCTAAAAGACCAGAAAATCCAAATGAACTTTTCATTGCCGATGTCGGAAATTTTCCAGGTGGCTTTGAAGTAGTTAAAACGATTTACTATCCAAATGGTACCGAGGCGATCAAAATCGGCCACCCTAGATGAAAACTCAGCAAACTTTCCTGATTTTTTTGTCTATTGTATTTTTAGCTTTCTTTTTAAGATTTTATAGAATTGCTCAAATACCTGCGGGCTTTTTCTTTGATGAAGTCACAGTAGGTGTTAATTCTTATTTTTTATCAAATAATCTGAGGGATGAGTTTGGTAATTTTTTACCGGATTTCATCAGAGTTGGCGAGGATTATAGGCATGCCGCAATATTTTATGTCACGGCTTTATTTGTAAAAATACTCGGACTAAATGTATTTGCTGTAAGAACCGCAACGGCAACATTTGGGGTATTAATAGTTATTGGTACTTATTTCTTAGTTAAACAACTAACTAGCAACCGAAAAATTGCAACTCTATCAGCTATATTGACAGCGATTTCACCATGGCTTATTAATTTATCCCGGTCGGCAAATGAAGTAATTGTGGCTTTGTTATTTTTAATAACAGCTGATTTTTTATTTATCAAAGGAATTGAAAAGTGTGAGAAGAAATATTTTGTCTTATCGTACTTATTTATTGTTCTTACTTGGTTTTCTTATTCCGGCGCAATTTTGATAAGTTTTTTACATTATTCGTTTTTGTTGCTTTTCTGTTTACTTGGGAAACACCCCAAGCCGGCAAAAATTTTGGCTGTTTTGGCAGTTGTTAGTTTCTTAATCTTTCCCAACATATTTTATTGGATTTTAAAGCCACAGAAAATCACAGGACGATTCGATCAAGTTTCAGTTTTATCAGAGAAAGGAACACAATTGACGCTTAATGAGCAACTTAGAGAAGATGGTTATAAAAATTCTCCTCCCATTTTGGTTTCAAGGTTTTTTCATAATAAACTAGTTAACTACTCATCAATAATTGTTAACAATTATTCTCAATATTTTTCCGGCCAATTTTTATTAGGTTTAACTCCTTTACCCTTAAGATATAAAATCCCCAACTCGGGATTGGTTTACTTTATAGAAGTTCCGTTCTTTCTTTTTGGGTTGTACATTATGGGTAAAAGGCTGACATGGCAAAAGTCTTTTATAATTTCCTGGCTTCTTATAGGACCAATACCTGCAGCATTAACTTTGGAAGATTCGCCTAATATGCAAAGAACCATTTTTATGCTGCCTGCCTGGCAAATCATTACCGCATTTGGCATTTATCATTTACTGACATTTAAAAGCAGATTTTTGGCAAAATTTAGACTTATCAAACCAGTGGGAATCAGCTTATTAGCTGTAGGTTTTATTTTTTTCTTGAGCCTTTTTATGCATCAGTTATTTTACCATCAGCCACGTTACCAAAACTGGTACAGAAGCAGTGAATGGGAATCCGCAGTGCAGATCATTGATAAAGTTGACGGAGACTATGACCAAATTGAAATAAGTGGGCCACTAGTCTATTATCATTTAGCATTTTACTCCAAACGATATAGAGACTCGATTATAAATAATCCTTATTTTAAAGAAAATAGGAGCTATAAAAGCACATGGCAAGTAGGCAAATATTCGTTTATTGAAAGGAACTGTATCTTGCCGGACTTAAATAGTGTTGAAGTAAGGACGCTTTATGTAAATGGACAAGACTGTCAAACGCCAGGGTGGGCAAGAACTTTAGAAGAGGCAAAAACATCTGATGGGGTAGTCATGCTTACCTTTATTGACGTACCCCTTACAAGAGAAAAGTTGGATGAATTAATTAATGTTAAAGGAGGAATATAATAAGACAACACTTGTCAACAAATATGAAAAAGATAAAAATTTCGGCAGCTTTGGCCATATTCAACGAAGAAAAAAATATTGTTGACTGTATTGAGTCTTTAAAAGGTTTTGCTAATGAGATAGTTGTAGTTGATGGATCATCGAAAGACAGAACAAGTGAACTTGCCAAGAAGCTAAGGGCTAAAGTTATTAAAACTACAAATAAACCTATGTTTCATATCAATAAAAATTTAGCTATTGACAATTGTAAAGGGGATTGGATTTTTCTTATTGACGCTGACGAAAGAGTCAGTAAAGAGTTGGCCATCGAAATAAAAGAGATTACTTCAAAAAATCCAAAAGAGAATGGGTTTTGGATAAACCGCGCCAATTGGTTTTTAGGTGGTTATTTAACTAAAGGTGGAGCTTATCCTGATAGCGTAATTAGGCTTTTTAGAAGGGGGAAAGGGAGACTTCCCGAAGTAAGCGTCCACGAACAGGTTAAAATTGACGGAGGGATAGGGCATCTGAAAAATGATATCCAGCATTTTGCTGATCCGACTTTTACCAGATACCTATATCGAGCCGATCGTTATACAGATCAAACTGCCCAATATCTCACAAAAATAAATTCCGGTAGGGGACCATGGCCGGTTTTTTACAACATGATACTAAAACCAATTTTGACCTTTTTTGATATTTATTTCCGACATCGGGGTTATGTCGACGGTTTCAGAGGTTTTATCTGGGCACTTTTTTCAGCTGCTCACCACTTTTATGCTTATGTAAAATATTGGGAAACTACAAAAAAATGAGTGTTGATATTTTGCCTACTTGCATAAATTGTCAAAACTTGCTAACAATTTTCTTATACTTATATTTTTTAATAAACTTCCGAGGGCTAAGAGCCCACGGTATTGTTCTTTAAGTTTACATGAGCGAGCAAGGTAACCCAAGTACTCGGAAGTATGTATTCTCTCGCTCCTCATCCGTGGACTAATAGTCCGCGGTATTGAAGCGAGCGAATATAAAAGGATTCCAACTGGCTTTGCCAGTTGAATCCGTACAACTAAAGGGAAAAGAAAAATACCAAAAAGAAAAACCGAATTAGGTTTGTCTTTTTGGAGTAAAGAAAGGAGGTAGTAGTTGCATGGCAAAGAAACGAAAGAAGAAGAAATAAGCTTCAAAGACTTTGCAAAGTCTGCCCACCTTAACGGTTTAAGTTAAAGAAAATGCTAACCTAAAACAACGGAAGGTGGGTTTTTTTCGAACCCGCTCATTTAAGATATAATGGTACTGTGAAGGTAGCTATAGATACCAGTCCAACCATAACAGGGCATAAAGCAAGAGGTATTGGTTACTATACCCAGGAATTAACAGAAGAGTTTAACAAAAGAGATTGGCCGGTAGAATTTGAATTTTTTTCAAACCCCGCTTCTCCCCCGCCAGCAAACATTATCCATTACCCATACTTTGATCTTTTTTTTCACACCTTACCCATAAGAAGAACTCACGCTAGGGTAGTGACAATTCATGATGTAATTCCTCTTGTGTTTCCGAATTATTTCCCCGCAGGCCTTAGAGGCTATATAAATCTTTTTCTTCAGAAACAAGCCCTTAAAAACATTGATGCAGTCATTTGCGACTCGAAAGCCTCCAAAGAGGATATTATTACAAGACTTTCAGTCCCCAAAGATCAAATCTATGTTATTTACCTTGCTCCTGGCTCAAATTTTGTCCCCATTAATGATAAAAATCTCTTTTCTGTTGTTACAAAAAAATATTCGCTCCCTGACAAATTTATCTTATACGTAGGTGATGTTAACTGGAATAAAAATATTCTAAATTTGCTTGAAGCCGTTAAGATTGCTCAAGCTAACCTCGTAATGGTAGGTCAGGCTCTTGTTGATAAAAATCTTGATCAGACCAGAGAAATCGACCAAAGAATTAAAAAATTAAATTTGGGAAGACAAATCACTAAAACAGGTTATTTAACAGAGGGAGACCTTGTAACTATCTATAATCTTGCCAGTCTTACAGTGTTACCTTCTTTTTATGAAGGATTCGGTCTTCCGGTTTTGGAAAGCATGGCTTGTGGAACACCTGTCGTCTGTTCTCAGGTGGCCTCTTTAGCTGAAATTGCCGATCCTGCGGTTTTTTGTGATCCAACAAATCCTTCTGATATTGCTAAAAAGGTTGCTCATGTTTTAAACATTTCTCAAAAACAAAAAGAGGAATTTTCTAAAAGGTCAATCAAACATGCATCAAAATTCACCTGGCACAAAGTTGCACAGCAAACGATAGATGTCTACAAATCAATAGTGAAGTAAAATTTAAATTCGTATCATTAGCATTCATTAGCATATTTGCATCGATACTAATATACGAATTTATACTAATTATACAAATCTAGAAAATATAGAAAAATGAAAGAAATCTTCAATTCCTACGTTAAATCAAGATTTATTCCAATCTCTATCACCATAATATTTACAATATTTATCTTAATACTGTTGTTAAATCGATTTTGGCAATATGAGGCATTTTATTATGACCATGGAATGATGGAGTCAACCGCCTACCAAATCTCAAGGTTTAAATTACCCTTACATGACAGAGGATTTGGACGTGTCCCTATTTACATTGATCATCTTTATCCGAGTCTTCAACTGGTATTAGCTCCCTTCTATTGGATCTCAGATTCCTATGAAACTCCTATCATAGTCATGTCAATACTTATTGGTTTATCCGTTCTTATCGGGTATGAGATAGGTTTAAAATTAAAGATCAACAAATATATACTCTATGTACTCCTTTTTGCTTATGTGACCTACATAGGTTTTCAAAACGCCTTAATTTTCTTTGTCCATGACATTACTTTACAAATCCCGTTTTTAATGCTTTTGTTTCTTGCAATTGTTTATAACCGGATAAAATTATTTTATTTATTGTTAATAATCAATTTGGGGTTCAAAGAATCATTTTCAGTAACTGGTTTAGCCTTGGGTATTTCGCTTCTCCTTTTTTACCAAAAACAATGGCAAAAACATGCGGTTATGACTATTCTGATATCTGTACTATATGGACTATTAGCTTCAAAATTAATTATCCCATATTTTCAATACATAAGTTTCGGATCCTGGGGACATTTTGGTTATACGCCTGATATTAAATTCGACCCTCTTAACAATCTCTTAAATTTTATTGATACTTTGCAAAAGCGGGAAACGATATTAACTTCACTTACAAACTTTGGATTTTTGCCGCTGTTTTCTCCTTTTTCCATGATTTTGTTAATACAAGATTTTGCTCAACGATTTGTTCTGGTAGGTGCTAATTCTCCTTTAAGGCAAGGATTAAATCTCCATTACAACGCAAACTTAGCAGTAATTCTATTCGTAGGATCAATTTTTGCGGTTTCAAAATTGCAAAATTACAAACTGTATAGGAAATTAATATATATACATGCTTCAATCATTTTAATTATCGCTATAATTTTTCATCAATTTATATATCATGGTCCCTACGGCTTACTTTACAATAGAGAATTTTATAAAATTACTCAGAATATGACATTTATGAATGATTTTGTCGCAAAAATTCCCAGAGAAGGTAAGCTGATGATTCAAAATAACTTAGCCGTGAGATTTACTCATGATGATTTGTATATCCTAAGCTCTGAAGAATACCTTGATAAAGTCCAACCAGACGTTATAGCCTTGGATTTTCGACCAGGACAAAATATCAATAACTATTGGCCAGTGACAGAAGAAAAAATGAAAAATCTTTCGGAAAAATTATTGAATGACCCTCTATATAAACCATTATATAAAGAAGACTGCAGATACATTTTTGTTAAGAATCCTGTTAGTGAGGACTAAAGTGATTAAAAAGCTTATTTTTCTATTCATAATTTGGAGACTCCTACTATTGGGAGTTGCATATCTTTCTCCAATTATTATTCCCCAATTTGGTGCCAGATTTCCATATTTTGAAGGAAGATTAATTTCCTCTGGTTTACCGCATTTTATCTGGTCCTTTGGAAATTTTGACGGGGTTCATTATTTGGGAATCGCTCAAGATGAATACGCATATCAGTTTACTCAAGCATTTTTTCCCCTATATCCGATTTTAATAAAATTATTTTCATATCTTACTTCTTATAGTTTATTAGTATCAGGATTTTTAATTTCTAACTTAGCCTTTCTTTGTGGCCTGGTCATATTTTTCAAATTGACGAAAGAGGTATACGATGAAAAAATTGCTTTTTGGTCATGTCTTTTCCTTTTATCTTTTCCAACATCATTTTTTTTCGGATCAATTTATACTGAGGGCCTTTTCTTTTTACTGATTATCTCTTCTTTCTATCTCTTTTATAAAAAGAAAATTATATTTGCTTCTATTGTCGGATCTTTTGCCTCAGCAACCAGACTGGCTGGTATATTTCTTGCTCCCAGTTTGGCTTTGAGAAGAGATTTCAAAACACTGATTCCTATTCTGATAGCCCCATCAGGATTAATAGCCTATATTTTGTATTTGCAAATCAAATTTCATAATCCGCTCTACTTTCTTTCAGCTCAACCTGTTTTCGGACAAGAAAGAATGACAACCGGTATTGTCCTTTTACCCCAAGTATTTTGGAGATACTCAAAAATTTTACTAACTACCAACGGACTAGTTTTAGCAAATGCCGCTTTCGAACTGTCATCAACAATTTTCGCCTTAGCGGTTTTATTTATAGGTTTTAAAAAAGTTAGGTCTGAGTGGTTGGTTTTTAGTTTACTTGCGGTTCTGGTACCTACTTTGACAGGAACTCTTGCTTCCATGCCTAGATATATTCTTGTTGCTTTTCCTATTTATATCATTCTAGCGGCAATTAAAAATACGATGATTAAATCAATGATACTTATCATATTCCTGTTTCTACTTATTATCTCAACCATCTTCTTTACACAAGGATATTGGGTCGCATAGTCAATGTCAGTTGTCAGCTTTCAGTTGTGAATGGTATGATCTCACCATGAGTTTCTTTCAAAATTTCTATGCTCTCCTTTTAACCAGTGTGACTTTCAATGTCACGGCAAACATACTACTTAAAAAGGGGGTTTTATCATTTGGTGGCTTGAGCGGAAACTTGACGAAACTTTTCATTGAGATATCCAAAGCTGCGGCAAATCCGTTTATCCTGATAGGACTTGGTCTTTATGGCCTTTCTTTTCTAATCTGGCTTCGTGTCTTAACGTTTAATGATCTCTCACGAGCTTACCCGATTTTTGCCACCATTGTTTTTATGTTTACCACCATCGGCTCAATAAAATTTTTAAATGAGGATATTTCAATTCTGCGGATAGTTGGAATAGCAGTGATGCTTCTTGGAATTTTTATTGTAGCTCGTTCATAAGACAGCAGTGAAAATTGTTATTGTTATTCCAGCATTTAATGAATCCCGAGTAATTTTTGAAGTTTTAAAAGCTTTGCCCCGAAGGCTTAAGGGAGTTTCCAGCGTTGATATTGTTGTAATTGATGATGGATCGTTGGATACCACATTTAAAGAAGCCAAAAAAGCCGGTGTTAATATCGTCAGACACTCATTAAATAGAGGCCTTGGTGCCGCAATAAAAACCGGTTTTTCTTGGGCAAGGGAACAAAATGCCGATATCGTAGTTACTTTTGACGCAGATGGACAGCATGATCCTGGGGATATCCCAAAGTTAATTAAGCCCATTATCTTTAAAAAAGCTGATCTTGTAATCGGCTCTCGTTTTCGCAGCAAACAACGAATCCCTACTGACCGACTTTTTATCAACTGGTTTGCAAATTTTGCTACTTTCATTTTATACGGCGTTTATTGCTCAGATTCACAATCAGGAATGAGAGCATTTTCCCAAAAAGCAATAAACCTAATTGACTTTAAAGCAGACAGAATGGAATTCTCGTCAGAAATTCTCCTCGAGGCCAAAAGAAATAAGCTGAAAGTTGCCGAAATCCCAATAAAAGCAGTTTATACCAACTACTCAAGACTAAAGGGGCAAAAAAATCTTAATGCAATTCCGGTTTTTGCAAGGTTTCTTATTAGACTACTAAGATAAAGTGAGAGAGGTTTTGAAAGCTCGGCTCAACTTGTTGAGCCAGCAGGGCTGATATATAATACCGACACATTTAGAAAGATGCTGACAACGATCCAAATTTTACTATTAATCTTCATATTATTTGCCGCCTCAAGAGTACTTTTAAGAGTTAAAGAAAAGGTAATTTCCACTCAGGCCGGATTTTTTTGGCTTTTAGTTTGGTTGGCGGCTGTGATAGGAGTAGTTTTACCCGGGACCACAACACGCCTGGCATCTTATTTTGGCGTAGGCAGGGGAGTGGATGTTATTGTCTACTTATCTCTTGCCCTGCTGTTTTATTTAGTGTTTAGAATTTATGTCATGATCGAAGATATCCGTCGTGAAATCACTTTTTTGATAAGACAACTCGCCCTCAATTCTTCCATTTCTCCAGTAAAAAGCCGCCGAAAAAGAACCAAAAAATGAAAATACTTATAATTTCTGAATTTTTCCCAACAGGGAAAGATTTAAAATTTTCTGGCGGAGTCGAAGCCAGAACATTTTTTCTTGCCAAAAACCTAGCGAAAAGACATAAAGTTTGTGTTTTAACAAGCCGAATATCCGGTTCTCTTAAAAAAGAGACAATATTTAATTTTGTTGTTTTTCGTGTTGGCCCAGAGCGTAAGTATATACCGACAGTTGGAAACATTCTAGGTCGTATCAGATTCGCCAAAGCAGCTATCGATTTTGGCAAATCGCAAGACGTGGATCTTGTAGACGGCAGTAATTTTATCACTCATTTTGTAGCCAAAAAAATCTCTCAAGCTAAAAAAATTTCCACAGTAGCCTGGTATCCGGACGTTTGGATAGGATCGTGGATTAAAAATGCTGGAATTTTTGGAATTTTCGGAGAAATACTGGAAAGAATAAATTTGATCATGGGATTTGATGCTTATATCGCAATTTCTACTCAAACCGCTAAAAAATTAAAACAACACGTTAAAGGTAAAATTACTGTTATTCCCTGCGGTGTTGACCAGAAAGAATTTGCAAAATCAGCAAAGAAATTCGCCAATCCGACGATCATTTGCATTTCTAGACTCGCCAAATATAAAAATTTAAAGACATTAATTTTGGCTTTTGCGCATCTGACGACAAAACTGCCCAATGTTAGACTGATTATTATCGGGTCCGGACCAGACTATAATAATTTAAAAAATCTGACAAAAGCTCTCAAAATAGATTTCAACGTTAAATTTTTGGCCAGTATATCTCGAAAAGAATTAGTTCGGCTGATAAAGTCCTCCAACATTTTTTCTCTTCCAAGTCTTGTCGAAGGTTTTGGTATTGCTACTATTGAGGCTTGCTGTGCAGGACTTCCTTACGTTATATCCGATATTGAAGCTCACAAGGAGGTTACAAAAGGAGGCCAGGGTGGATTTTTAATTGATTCCAACGAACCATTACTGTTTTCAAAAAGGTTTTATGAGCTTTTAACTGGAAAATCTCTATATAGCCGAAAGAGTAAACAAGCAAAAAAGTTGTCAGAACTTTACAATTGGCAGAAAGTTGCCAAAGATACAGAAGAAATTTACAAGAAACTTCTATGAAAATTGCTGTTATTATCGATACATGGTTCCCATTTGTAGGTGGTGGCCAAATTAATGCTTACGAGATATCAAAAAGAATAGCCCGAAAAAATACCACCATCGATATCATTACTCGAAATAACGGCCAAGATAACCTCAAACTCCCTAAAAATCTGAAAGTTATTAAACTCGGACCAAAATCAGCCGCTGATAATGCTATTTCAAAGACCTTATTCATAACAAGATCTTTCTTCTTTGTTCATAAAGGGGATTACGATTTGATTCACGCCCATGCCTTTTTGCCGGGAATTACCGCCAGACTTTTGATGTTGACCAAAAGAATTCCGGCCATCCTGACGGTCCACGGAACCTCAATTGGCACAAATTTAAATAATTTCTTTATAAGATGGCTTGAAAAATTTATTCTTACCCGAATTCGTTACAGCACTCAGATAACCGTTTCACAGGATTTTTTGAAAATTAAAAACATCAACAGGAAAGTTGTTTATATCCCAAACGGTGTCGATGTCTCTAAATTTGATAAAATCAAATCCGACAAATTTAAAAATCCGACCCTAATTTTTGTAGGACGTCTTCATCCCCAAAAAAACTTACCGGTCTTGTTGCAATGTATTAATTCACTAGTACAAGATTTTCCGCGGATTCAATTATTGATTGTTGGGGATGGCAAAGAGAAGGATAAACTTCAGAGGCTAATTAAAAATCTACATCTTTCAAAAAACGTAAAATTGCTTGGGGAAGTCAAGGGACAACAGTTAATAAAACTTTACAAATCAAGTCATTTATTTATCCTCCCGTCAATCTACGAAGGCCAACCATTAACTCTTCTTGAAGCTTGGGCGTCAAAACTGCCGGTGATTGTTACCAAAACAGGTGATTGTCAGTTTTTGGTTAAAAACGGCCACAACGGTTTTCTGATAAATAATCCCTATGATTTTAAGGAAATTGCGGATGTAGTCAAAAAGGCGTTGAAAAATAGAAGATTGGGAAGCATCGGCCAAAATGGCTATAATTTTGTCAAAGCAAATTTTTCCTGGGAAAAATCAGCTAAGTTAACACTATCGGTATATATAAAGTTTCTTAATTGGCCTTAACAACTACAAAACGCGAAATAGTTTCCCCGTCCTCAAATCCAGATAAAAATTCGACATGAGAAAAGTAAACATTAGTTGGTAGTAAGCTAGGATCAGAAACAACAAATAAATCGGATTTTTCAGGCTCATAATAATTCCAATGAAGATCTTTTCTTAAACTGAAAATCGGATACCCAGTTTGTGGTAAGAGATAAACGTTAGAATTTGGTTTTGCTAGAGAATTTACTTTTTTAACAACATCAAGGTAAAAGGTATCAGAAATTGTCCTATTTGCATAATATGTGTCAGGTCTATAAGGTAAAGGTTTAAAGAAAATACCATAGAAAAAAGTAAAAGGGAGAGCAGAGATTACAATTAGAAAAATTAACAATTTAGAGAAATTGAATTTGCTAATAAAATAGGCGACACCAATTGTTATAGGAGGAATAGCAGGAATCAATCCATGTTCTCCACTAAGGCCGGGTCTATGGAAAACAAAAAAAGATATAGTTATAGCCTGCCACGTAAGTAAAAATCTTTTGAAATAACCCTTTTCCTTGAACAGGAAATATAGGGAGGTAATCCATGTGATTAATACTATAGGGGAGAGTAAATAAAACATAGCTTTAGCCCAAAATGGTAATGAATACAAAGCACCTCTCCAGAAATCCAAGGATGTCATCTTATAAACCGGAGCCGGATGAATAACACCGTCAAGATACGCGCCTGGATCATTGAGTAACAGAGTCACAAAAAGTGCAGGTAGAATAAAAAATAAAATATTGTAAAAATTAAGCTTTAAATAACTTACGATAGGGCTGATTGTCAATTGTTTGCTTTGAAGAATAAATAGAATTAACGCAAATAATAAAATAATAATACCGTTAAGTTTTGTTGAAATCGCTAGTGCGCAAGAGACACCTCCAAGGATTAGATATAATCTGTTTTTGGTTAAATAATAGTTCCACATTGTGGCTCCAAGCAGCGTATACCAAAGTACGGAAATTGCATCTAGGTGTACCAGCCTGCTAAATCTCACTGCAAACGGACTAATCGCCAAAAACAAGGCTGAAAGCATCATTGTTCTTCTTGGTATACCCTTAAAAAACAACAATAGAACGACTACCGTTAAAATACCCGACAAAGCGTAGGGTAGTCTTGAAGAGTAATTGGAAACACCACTAACTTTATAGATACCAACTGTTAAGATTTGGGCCAGAAAAGGATGCCCCTGGCTTCCTTCCGGATGTTTAAAAGGGTGATGTCTTATAGAGATATATGGATCATTATTAAGTAGTCTGTATGCGTCATCAATATATCCATTCTCGTCAGCGATAGTATCCGGGTGATCTAAATACCATAATCTCAAAATTGAAGCGATAATAATGATTACTATTGTTAGTAGAAAGCCTTTATTACCCAGGAGTCTTACCATTTTTAAGTCAAACAGCTAGATTATATAATATACAAGTCATGAGTAAGTGGACAAAATCAGAAATTGAGGACTTTATAAATTCATTCGACTGGTATCAGCTATTTAATATACCACCTTTTGAGAACATTAACGGACGATTTGGATATCTTGACAGAGAAACACTAAATCCTGCTCTACTCCCAAGAAATCTCAAAGGGAAAACTTTTCTGGAAATTGGCTGCAATACTGGAAAATATTGCCTGGAAGCAAAACTAAGGGGCGCGGCTAAAGTTGTCGGAATAGATAATAACAAAAACTGTATAGAAAGAGCCCAAAAAATTGCACAGATAACTAATATTGGCAATATTGAATATATCTACATGGATGCAAATATGGCATCAACCCTTGGCAAATTTGATTACACTGCAATGTTTTCAGTAATACATCTAAAATCCGTAAAAACTCCTCTTTTACTCCTTCAAGAGGCATACAAAGCAACCAATGAAGTTTTCATCACCGAAATCTATACCAGATTTTTTTGGCGAAGTATGTATAAATTTGGCCTAAAAATTTTTATCAAACACCCATATCCTACAACCCAAAGTATGATTTCTATTCTCAAAGAAGAGATAGGATTTAAAAAAGTGGAGTATGCCGGCAAAAACAAAAATGATAGAGACCTTTTTATCTGTTTTAAAAAATAAAAAAAGCTTGCCAAATTCGATTAAAAAATTCTACGAGTTTTTTTTAATTAAAAAAGCATTTCTTTCTCCCACTGGACAAATTAGTGCGAGAAGCTTATTACTTGGAGCTAAAATTCAAAATGCTCTTTCTTTGCAAAAAATAAAGTTCCATCCGCAACTTAAAAACTCGCTTCTTGTCAGTTTTTTAAAAGACATTGACAAGGGCAAAAAAATAAATAGTACAAATTATTACCGATTCCTAAGTAAGTATGGAGGAGCAGATTTTGCTAACATAAGAACAAAATCATTTGAGAAACTTTACAGAGAAGCCCAGAGAGGAGAAGAACTAAAGCCGATTTTAGTTTATGAAGACATTTCAGATTGGAAAGGATATTTGCCTGATTTTCCGAAAGGCAATATTATCAAAGGCAACAAAAATGGATACGTTATTTTTGATGGTCACCATCGTGGATCAATTTTGATTCAGCTCGGTTACCGGAAAATCCCGGTTAAATTCATCAAAAAAGATCCTTTAGTAGACCTTCTTAAATTTATATGAAAATACCGAAAGTTTCTGTGATAATGTCTGTTTATAATGGTTTACCTTATTTAAAGGAAGCCATTAAAAGTATTTTAAATCAAACATACAGAAATTTTGAATTTATCATAGTTGATGATGCTTCAGAAGATAAAACATGGGAGTATTTGAAAAACCTTAAGGAAGAAAGAGTAAAACTTATGCGAAATAAAAAAAATTTGGGTCTGGCAGCATCACTTAATATTGCCCTTCGGCAATCTCAAGGCGACTTTATCGCCAGAATGGATGCTGACGATATTAGTCTTCCGAGCCGCTTTGAAGAGCAAATTAAATTTTTAAATAAAAATTCATCCATTGATTTATGCGGCACTTGGGTTGATTTAGTTAATGATGAAGGAGAAATTGTTGGAGAAAAGAAATTTCCGGTTGATGATAACAACATTAAAAAAGCCCTAGCTTGGTACTCACCAATAATTCACCCCACTTTTATGGCAAGAAAAATCTTTTATAAAAAAATGGGTGGCTATGATGCTACTTTTGACTATGCCGAGGATTATGATTTGCTTTTAAGGGCTCGAGGAAAATTTAAAATGACCAATATTGGCCAAAAATTATTGCTTTGGAGACTGGGAAATAAACGAAGGTCGCGATCTGAAATGAATAAAATAGATAAAGCAGAACTTAGAATAAGAATCGCTGAAATTAAAAGGAACGGTATTTCGCCAAAAGTTCTATTAGCTCTTTTCAAAAAGATAATATTTATGTACCTTATGCCGTCGCCAGTCAAGATAAAAATAGCTAAATTATTAAAACTCGCATGATTAAAAAAATCGCAATACTAACACTTAAGAAAGCGGATATATTAACTTCTGTCGCAATAAGATTAGTAAAATTAACAGGTAAAAGTTCACATGCCGTTCACCCAAAGCACCTTCTAAACGAACGTGTTTGGTTTCAAAAATACCTAAAAGGAAGCGATAGGGTTTTAGATCTAGGATGCGGGTCTGGTCAGTATATTCTAAAAATTGCCCCCAAAGTCAAAATGTGCTTCGGACTGGACGTAGATAAGAAAGCTATCTCTTTTGCACAAAAACAGGCAAAAGAAAAATTACTTAAAAATATTAAATTTCTCATTTTTGATGCGAACAGAAAACTGCCTTTTGCAAATAATTATTTCGACGAAGTAATAGTAAGCGACACTCTAGAGCATTTAGAGAAAAGAAGCTTTGTGTTATCCCAAATAAACAGGGTTCTGAAAAAAAGCGGTCTTTTATTTCTGGTAACAGATAATCCCCAAACATCTTGGAAAAAGATCCAGAAATCGGCGGGCTTATTTTATTATGCCGATAAAGATCATAAGTATGAATATTCTAAAGAAGAAATCGTCAAAATTCTAATTCAAAAGGGATTCAAGATTTTATCCTTAAAGCCAGTAACATATGATACTCCTCTAAAGCCATTCATAGATCTTGTCGGAGGGTTGTCGCTTAATCTCTACTCGAAGCTTTCAAAATGGAGAAAAAGATTGGTTTTAAAAAACCCTAATGAGACAACTGGATTTAGGATAGTCGCACTCGCAAAGTAAAAAAGATGAAAATCGCAATGGCGACAGAATATTTTTGGCCTCATGATTTAGGTGGATCCGAATGGAGTACTTATTATCTTGCGAGACAATTAATTAACGAAGGCCATGAGGTAATAATTATTACTCCCAATTATGGATCAAAAAATCGTGAAGTTTGGAGAAAGATTTCCATTTTTAGATTTCCATTTTACCAGAAAATAAAAGGGGGTACTGCTATTTCGCCTTTCTGGCATACTAACATTCTATGGATTATATTATCGACGTTCTATCTTATAAAGATTTGCAAGGCAGAAAAAATAGATGCCCTTCATATACAAGGTAAATACTACTCGCCGGCAGGATATATAACAAAGCTGATATTGAGAATACCTGCAATTTTAACAGTCAGAGATTACCAGCTAATATGCAATTACGGATTTTGCATATGGAACAATAAAAAGTCATGCAACCTGAAAGAATATTTCACTCAGGACCTCAAACAATATTTAGAAAATTATGTCCCCAACAAAACAATGTTTAGTCTAATTTCTAATCTTGCCTTTGCACTGAGAGCAAGAATTATTAGAAATATTTTCAAATATTTTGCCCTGAAGATGACCCGGATTATATGTATAAGCAAAGCTCAGACGAAGATTTATAAGGGAAATGGCTTTAAAAAGGTAAATGTAATCTATAATTCGATGGAATTTAATCTTAGAAAAAAGACTAAAGTGGAAAATAAAATTGTCTTTGCAGGCAGACTTACTCCAGGCAAAGGAATTAACCTTTTGATGCAATCGATGCCAGAAGTGTTGCAAAAATTTCCAAAACTTCAGATTCAAATCATCGGAGAGGGTATATTAAAAAAAAGCTTAGAAAAACTTGCAAAAAAGAATCCTAACGTCAAATTGGAAGGACAGATAAGCCATACGAAACTTTTAAATACATTTTCGAAATCTCTAGTAACAGTCATGCCCTCGATCTGGCCCGAACCTTTCGGCAGAATTGCGCTTGAGTCAATAAGTCAGGGTACACCGGTGGTGGTAACTAGAAATGGGGGCCTTTCAGAAATTATTGATCACGGTAAAACGGGTTACGTATGCCCACAGACCACTTCTGCACTTGCAATGTCAATAATAATGGCAATTAAAAACAATAAGGAATTACGCAACAACATCAGAAGCGGAGCCGGCCTACTCAAAAAGAAATTTCACCAAAGCCCTGCCCAAAAATATATTAAAATTTACGAGAATACAGTATGAAGTTAGGATTAGTTTTAGCTATTGGTGAAAGTTTTTCCGATCTTAAAAAACACGGTCAGGACACTTTAGTTCGTGATCAAAATTTGAAAGCATATTCAAAACAATTCAAAAAAGTGTATGTCTTTTCCTACGCAAAAGAGAGCTACCCGTTATTTGTAAATAATAAGCTGGTCACAAATAACTGGCATCTTCACAGATATTTGTATGCAATTTTAATGCCTCTGTTAAATTCAAAAGAGTTCAAAGACTGCGATGTCCTCAGAGGCTTTCAGACAACAGGTGGCATCCCATGTCTTTTGGCAAAATTACTCTACAGCAAGCCCTTCGTTATAAATTACGGATACGATTACGAATCTGTCGCTAAGCTCGAAGGCAAAAAACTGATCGCCCTCATATATAGGTTTATAAATTTTATCGTACTTAAATTTGCCGATGCTGTAATAGTTACAAGCCCCAGTTTCCTCAAAAGAATTCAGAAAAGAGGTGTAAAAAATATTCATCTCATTCCAAACAGTGTGGATATTAACTTATTTAATTCTCGTGTTAACAAGCGCCCGAATGAAATAAAAAAAATTATTTTTGTCGGCAGGCTTGAGCCTCAAAAAAACCTTTCCAACCTGTTAATCGCTGTTAAAAATTTAAAATACAAAAGAAGTCTGATCTTGATAGGAGAAGGGTCGCAAAAAGAAGAGATTTTACAATTCGCCTCCGCAAACTCCCTTGACGTTAAAATAATTGACTCTGTTGCGCATAACAAGTTGCCGGAAATTTTACGAAGCGCAGATATATTTGTTTTACCATCTTTTATAGAAGGCCATCCAAAATCATTATTAGAGGCGATGGCAATGGGCCTGCCATGTGTAGGGACTGATGTAGAAGGTATAAGAGAAATTATAAAAGATAATGAGACGGGGATTTTAACCGGAACCAAACCAAAAGACATTAAAAAAGGGCTGGAAAATGTTTTTACTGACGGCAAGCTGGCTCAAAAAATCGGCAAAAATGCAAGGCTTTTTGTAAGAGAACATTTTAACTCATCAGTTTTACTTGCTAAGGAAATAAAATTATTAAAATCACAAGTAAGATGAAAATTTGTTCACCTCAACTTGGTTTAGCGCCAGCTTCTACATTGGGAGGAGAAGTCTACGATCGGGAAGTTCTAACAAAACTTGCCAAAAAGGGGAACGACATCTACGTTTTATTACCCAAAAATCGACCATACGATAAATCAATCAAAAATTTACACATAAATTATGCTCCCATTAGAACAATATTCCCAGCCTATTTATATAGTCTAATTATCCTGCCTTATCTTTTTAAAACATATAATAGGGTAGGGTTTAATATATTAAGAGTACACGTTCATTTTTTAGCTTTTGGGGCTCTGATTTTTAAAATTTTCCATAAGAAAATTCCAATCGTTGCCCATTATCATTTGGATGAAGATGGACTTTTTTTTAATTTTGTTAATAAGTTATTTCTATCAAGATGTGACTTGGTGATTGCGGACAGTAAATTTTTAAAAAAGAGATTAATTGGAAAATATAAACTTTCTCCAAATAAAGTTGCGGTTATTTACTGCGGAACTGATCTTAATATAAAACCCGGGAAAAAAGACCAAAAAATCCAAGAAAAATATAATCTTTGTGATAAGAAGGTCTTTATTTATATGGGAAGATTGATCAAAAGAAAAAGACCGGACTTCCTGCTTGAAATTTTTAATTTAGTTCACAAAAAAAATCCGGAAACTGCCCTTCTGATTTTCGGTGAAGGACCGCTTTTAAAAAACCTACAAGATAAAATTAAAAGATATTCACTTGAGGATTGCGTATACTTACTGGGCACAACATTTGGCGCCGAAAAAGTAAGATTTTATAATTCTTCGGATGTCTTTATTTTCCCTTCGATAAACGAAGGTTTTGTGTTGGTTATTTTGGAGGCTTTAGCAGCAGGTTTGCCTATTATCGCCTCAAAAGCCGTATCCCTGGGAGAAGCTGTAGACAATCACAAAAACGGTATTCTTGTTGATCCATACAATATGAGAAAGTGGCGAGAAGCTATGGAATTTCTAATAAAAAATCCCGGCAAGTCTCTTGAAATGGGCAGGCTTTCTAGGAAGATTGCCGAGGAACGATTCAGCTGGGATCAGACAGCTCAAAATGACCTGTACTTTTATCAAAAAATAATAGATGGATAAATTTAAATATTGGCTTTTTGAATCATACCGGAGAAAAATTTTAGATAATGATCTTTTTTCGGCTAAAAAATATTTCAAGGGTAAAATTCTGGATATAGGCGCTGGGAGAGAAAGAGGAGTATTCCAAAATTTCAGGGGTAAAAATTGGACTATTGTGGATATAGATAAAACACTCAAGCCGGATATTGTGGCCACTGTGGAGAATCTACCTATTAAGAACAACTCCCACAATGTGATAAAAGCTACAGATCTTTTTGGATATGTTGAAGATTTGGACAAAGGATTTTCAGAATGTTCTAGGGTTCTTAAACCAAACGGATACCTGATACTTAGTATTCCTTATTTGACAGCATATGATAGTGAACAACACGATAGTCAGCGGTTGACCGAATATCGGTTAAGGAAAAAACTCAAAGACTATAATTTTAAAATTATAAAGTTTAAGTCTCAAGGTTATTTTTTTTCAGTTTGGGCAGACTTTACTAGGGAATGGATTCATCACACATTTTTACCGCTAAGATACTTAAGTTACCTAACAGTTTATCCAATTCTTGATCTTCTAGTCTTATGGGAATCAAAGACAAAAATAAATAAATTCTGGCAAAGGTACACTACCGGCTTTTTCGTAATTGCCCAAAAAAAGAATTAATGAAAAAAATCCTTTTTCTTTATAAAACTCCCAGAAAACAGATATATGAAGAGTGGAAACAAAAGAGTGGTCCGGATACTTCTTTGTATGGACTAAATCATATAAAAAAATTTGGTGTTCAGGCTGATTTCTTTGATTATTCCTTCTCCATAGTAAACCCCATACGGTGGATTTGCTATCCGATTCATCTTGTTGCGGCAAGAACTACCGGCATAGGTTTCAATTTGGGTCAAGCCTTAACACTTCTGCCAGTTTTTGCCAATTACGACCTTGTTGTTTCCACTATGGATTCAGCAGGTCTGCCAATTTTATTGTTAAAAAAACTGAAATTGATCAAAAAGCCAATTATATACATAAGCGTTGATCTTATAGAAAAACTTAACAGGCAAACAAAAAAATGGCCATTCTCAATTTATAAAGACCTCCTAGCATATGCAGACTGTATCATTTGCTACTCAAAGCGGGAACAGGCGCTTTTTGAAAAATATAACTCAAATGTCCATTTTATGCCGATCGGCGTGGATGTAGACTTCTTCAAAAATAGCAAACGGAAAAGATTCTTAAAAAAAACAAAACCGGTAATTGTCGCCTTCGGTAGAGATAGAGACAGGGATTACAAAACTTTTATCTCCGCAGTCAAAAAAGGATCTATCGGGGTTATTGTGACAGGCCGATCAAATACTCATACTTTGAATATCCCTAAAAACTTTAAGATTTATTATGATTTATCTCCCAAGAACCTAAGAAACAGAATTTGGCAATCTGATGTAATTGTAATTCCAGTGAAGAATGTCGCACGAGCTGCCGGCCAATTATCCCTGCTTGATGCGCTATCATCCAAGAAACCGGTTATAGTAGCAAAAATACCGGGGATAACCGAGACATATGACTTAGTAGACGGAAAGGACTGTTTATACTACCAGCCAGGTAACTCAAGGGATTTAAAAACTAGGATAAGATTACTGCTTCAATCTCCTAAAACTGCAACCGTAATCGCAACAAACGGCCAAAAAAAAGCAAAAAAATATTCCACAAAGGCATTCGCGGCCCAGCTTAACGAAGTTTTTAAATCCTTTTATCTAAATGAGAAACAAGACCGGTAAAAAAATTAATCCAAGAAATCGATATTGTGAAATGCACTATAATCCTAAGCGCCGATGGATAAGCTATTGGTACCAGATAAATGAAGTCCTAAGTCAAAAGCCTGGTTCAGTTCTAGAAATCGGAATCGGTAATCAAACAGTTTCAGGTCACCTTAAGAAAGTCGGCATAAAAGTCACAACGTGTGACTTTGACAAGAGTCTAAAACCGGATGTATTTGCAGATATTCTGGATTTACCTTTTAAAAAAGATAATTTCGATGTTGTTTTATGTGCAGAAGTCTTGGAACATTTACCGTTTGAAAATTTTGAAAAAGGACTTGAACAGATCTTTAAAGTGACCAAAAAGACGGCAGTAATTACTTTGCCTCATTACAGTTTAACGAACATCTATTTTGGGATAAAACTGGTGCCCTATGTTCCTAAAATAGAACTTCATTTCGAAATTGATTACCCAATAGAGAATAAATATGACGGCGAGCATTATTGGGAAATTGGGAAAAAAGGATACAGCTTAAAGCGTGTTAAATCAAAGATAAAAAAAACAGGCTTTAAGATAGACAAAATATTTAGACCAATAGAGAACCCGTATCACCACTTCTTTATCCTAAAGAAATAACGCTATGAAAAAGATTGCCTACGAAGAAATGTTTGAAAATGAAATGACTCATCCCTGGTATCTTGCCACCAGAAAATTAATGCTTAATCTACTGAGAAAACATTTAAGTAAAAACTCCTTTATTCTTGACGCTGGATGCGGTACTGGAGGAACCATGAAATTTCTAAAAGAAAGAGGCTATAAAAACTTGTGCGGAATAGATAAATCTGAAATAGCAATTAGATATTGCATGAAAAGGGGACTTAAGGGAATAAAAAGAGGAACGATTCAAAAGTTACCTTACAAGGACAACATTTTTGATGCTATTGTATGTATGGATGTTTTATATCATAAAGGAGTTGAAAGAAAAAGGGCACTTAAAGAATTTAACAGAGTACTTAAACCAAACGGAATATTTTATAGCCAGGAGCCAGCATACGACTGGTTAAGAAGCAAACATGACAAAGTTGTTGAAACTAACCATCGTTTTACCAAAGAAGAAATGACCGAGATCGCTAAAAATGAAGGGTTTAAGATCATTAAATCATCATACTTTAATTCGTTTCTTCTACCCATATTAGTTATTAAAAGAATAACGGAAAAATTTATGAGTGATTCAAAAAAATCTGACGTGTCAAGACTCCCTTATTTAATAAATTACATTATGCTCAAAATATTCATATTGGAAACACACGTTATAAAGAGCTCAAATCTCCCATTCGGTTTATCAATAATTGTTGTTTGCCAAAAAAAATGAAGAAGATGCTTTTTTTGTCTCCCATGCCTCTTGGTAATGAATCTTCAGGGATATCAATAAGGATTAACGCGCTCAAACCTCAATTTGAAAATTTTGGGATAAAGGTCAAGGTTGCCGATAGGTACAGTGGAGAAGAAGCTGATTTTTTTTACGCTATGGTAAGCACTCATACTGATTCGATAAGCAATCAGATAGTTGATATAATCCCTCCCGACAAGAAACTAATAATTGATCTTTATACCCCCATTTTTCTGGAAAAAAATTTGAGTTTTAATATTTTTAATCCTTGCCATTGGATAGTACGTTTTCAGAAAAAACAAGTAGTTAAAAAGATTATTCAAAGAGGAAACCACTTTTTAGTTGCCAATCGCCGACAAAGAGAATATTGGTTAAAAACTGCCAAATCTCTTGGTTTGAAAATTAATAATAATAACATTTCCGTTTTACCAACCGGCGTTGCTAAAATAAAGGTTCGAAGACTGTCAGCTTCAAAATGTAAGGTGATTTTATGGTTCGGAGGGATTTACCCTTGGATGTACCCGGTTCCCTTAATTGAAGCATTTTCTCAAATTGCCTCAAGATATCCAGATTGGAAGCTAAGAATTCTAGGCGGTTTTCAACCGAAAACAGGTTATTCCAAAATTTATGAGAGTGTAATTAGTCTTGCTCACCAAAAAATAAATAAAAATCAGCTAGAGATTATTCCTTGGCAAAAAGAAACCCGAATGCCCAAGTATCTTAGTGATGTTGCTTTTGCAGTTCATTTGCCCAAGAAGACGAAAGAAGACTACTATGCGCATAGAGCCAGATTGCTAACACTTCTTTCTTTTGGAATTCCCGTGATGACTTCGGGCTCAGACTTAATTAGCCAGTTACTTGTAAAAGAACAAGCTGGTTTGAAAATATTACCATTTCCTGACCAGATCGCCAAGACTTTGGAATCACTTTTTCGTTCACCTCAAAAAATAAAAGTATTATCCAAAAAAGGGCTGATTATCGAATCTATGTTTATTAAGAAAAATAGAGACTTTTCAATTATAAAAATATTTTCGAATAACAAACTATCTAATATGAATCTTGAAGTTGCTAAGAGACATTTGTGACTTGGAAAATTAGATTTTTTTGAACTAAATACTCAAGTTTCATTGGTAAAATACCAATTATCGCTAATATACTTCTTGCAAATTTCACAGGTAAAGAAACAATAATTAATAAAATCTGGAAGGCTGTTTTATTTTGTTGCCAGTGCTTAACTATCTGATTAAAAGGATTTTTTTGTCTGTCTCTGGCCGACCATACAATCTTTAAATTATTTTTTAAACAAAGCTTTACTACCATCTTATCAGTTGTATAATTGACAAAATCTATAAAATTAATGACTTTTGAAAAATCTCTTATTTTAGTGTTTTTAATGTTTTTAATGTTTAGCTTCCTATATAGAAATAATGCCCAAGCCGCAAACAATCTTTTTGGCATCAAAGGAAAATAAAGAATTTTGTAATGTTGTTCTGCAGGGAAAAGATAGTTAGGGCAACTGAGATGGAGATAACCCCCAGGTTTTAGAACTCTTGCAATCTCGGACATTGTTTTTTTTGGGTCTTGAACATGCTCAAGAACCTGAGACATGATACACAGATCAACAGAATTTTTGGCAAAAGGGAGCTTCTCAGCTATGCCGTTAACAACAGAAAGATACTCCTTAGCTTTTGGGTATTTTTTTAGAAAGTGTCGGAGTACTAAGCGTTCATTACGACCTGGTTCAACTGCTATTGTGCGAATTTGCTTAAGCGCTAAATTAATAGCCACTCCGCCGTAACCTGCACCAATGTCAACTGCCATCCTTGGTTTCATGGGAAGTTGGTTAAGAATTGAGTAGGCAAGACTTTTTGAATGTTTAACATGATTTTCCAATATTTTTCTAAAAAGCTTAAGATCACTATCAAGCCAATATTTATTAGTTGTTTCAATCCAGACTTTTTGTGAATCTGGCGCATTTTTGTAAACAATATCAATTAATTGGAGCTTTTTCATCGATAATTTTTTTAGCAAATTTAATTATTTGTTTACAGGAGTCTTTGCTAAAATAAGCACAATATTCTTTTACAAATTTTTCCTGAGCCAGTTGTTGTTTCTTGAGTAAATTACCATCGTTGATCAATTTTGAGATATATTGATCAATCATTTTTAGGTCAGGCAGAGGAACATTTAAGGCACTGCCGCTATTAATAAGTGGATCTCCATATTTTTTGGTTATCCAAGAATTACTAAAAAATAATAGAGGTTTTTGCACTAAAGCTGCATAAAACCCAGCAGTAGTTGGCTGGGTAATGATTATATCGTGTTTTACCACCACCTCTTTGAAATTGCCTTGATTGTCTAATCTAATATTTTTAGGCAGGTCAATCCGATTAATTAATATTTCAAGATCAAACGAGGGGTGACTTCGAAGCGTAACCTGATAGTTTTTCGGAAGATTGGCAAGACCTTCAATTAAATTAAAAAGAGTCTGCTCGTTTTCTTGAGACTGAAATAGGACAATACTCCCAAAGGGAGGAGTCCAGAGGACCAATACACGGAGTATCTTAGCCGATTGATTATTATCATTTTCGTATCGTGTTTGCAAAAATGGGCATCCGACTATGACTGCACTTTTTTTGGCATAGGCCTTGCGAATTTTTTGCGGCATTTTTCCCCAAACAAGCTGATAATCAGCATTGTAGAAAGGAGCATCAGTTCCAAAATTAGTGTAGCCATGTTGAAGTTCGGCAACGGGTATTTTGTGTTTTTGGGCAACAAGGGTAAATGCAGCTCCAAAAGTATCATTACTGCTGGTGGTTAACAACAGTGCTGGTTTAGTCTTTTCAAACATATTATTCGCAAATGTTAAAAGTGCAACAATTTCTGGAAACTGGAACAATCTAAGATACCAAAGTCTAATTTGCCAATAAGTATTATCCAAAAGAGAATCAGTACCCATTTTCTTCCAGTTTCCAAAAAAGAATATTAGAAGATTTTTTAATCTTTCTGCTCTACCTAATAATCTATAACCATTAGTTATCCTAAAAAAAGTTACCTTTCGCCTGTTGAGAAGAGATTCTAAATTATCTGTGAATTTACCAACAACTATAATATTAAAACGTTTTGAAAGTAAATCGATCAACGGAGTTTGATCATCTAAGTGTCTTCCGCTTGAAAGAACTACAATTTGTGTTGCTGAATTAAAATTGCTAATCTTCTGCTTAGGAATAATTAGGTAATAAAGCAACCGGTAAATAGTCAGTATAATCCGAAACCACTCTTGGCGGATCTCTTTTTTATTTTGTAGGGGATATTGATCCCAAACACTGCTGACATTATCGGCCGTCTTTAAAAGGCAAAAAAAATGGAATTGTGAAAAAGCCTGTATACGTTCGAGCGATACTCCAAAAAATTTGTAATTTTTATTATGGTAAAACTTACTGAGCCAGCTTAAAGAAAAAAAAGCCAAATTAGTGTAAATTCCATTTGCTGTTGTAAAAGAATGAATTGGCTTCATAATTAAGATATTTCAAGTTAACTTTTTTAAAGTTCTGATAATCACTTCAACATAAAGAGGGTACAGTTCATTATAAATTTCTGCTTCGTTTTTGTTTTTTACATCACCGATAAACTTAAATTTTTCTAGAATTACCTTTCCTTGATCCACCTTTTCTGTCATCCAATGGCTGGCAACTGAGACTTTGGGGTTAGCATCCCTGATTAATCTTTTGATAGGTTTCCTTCCTTTATATTTATAAAAACACGGGTGCAGATTAATACACCTTAGATTATTGACCCAATCAGTGCTTAATATCTTTTTGCCATGACAACAAATGAAAAAATCTACCTCACGTTGTAAAACATTAAAAAAGTTTTTATTGTCGAGAAATCTCTTTGGCTTAACTTGTAAATCGAATACTTCTGCTAGTTTGGCAACTTTTTCATCTTCTGCTATTACAAACCTAATGTCCACATTCTTAGAAAGCAGCGTCAAAAGTGTGACAACTCCAGCTGTTTGTCCACCATAAAATGCAATCTTCATTGGATCATTTTACAACTAACTTCCAGGAGAGGGGAGTACCACGCTCAATATTGGAAGCAGCTACTTTCCCAAGAACTTCTTCAAAATATCTTGGAGCAAGACCATCTCCCGGTCTAATACATCTGATATTTGCTTTTGTTAATGTTTCGCCCTTTTCTATATTTGAAACAGCAAAAACTGATTGAGAAAATCTCTTGCCGTTATATTTTTCTGCTTTGTTCTCAGGTCCATACTTTACTTTCCCTATAACCCTTTTAGCAAAAGGAGTAACCAGGATATCTGAAGAGCCTTTAGTTTCATTTTCTCTTATTCTGCCTACCAGCTTGGCAAGTTCTTGAGGCTCTATGGAAAAAGAAGCATCTGGACCACCCGTCGAGCGGTCCAGAATCACATGTTTTTCGATAATTGATGCTCCTAAAGCGGCAGCTATTATTGGAATTTCAATTCCGCCATTATTGTCTGAAAATCCGCCGACTACATTAAACCTTTTTGTCATATCAACTATTGTTCTAAGATTTATGTCATCCAAATTTGGTTCAGACGAGTATGTGCTGACACAATGTAAGAGGGCTACTTGGTCAGCGCCATTGTCATTGAGAGTTTTAAGTGCGAGTTTAATATCTGCGACATTTGCGAAACCTGCCGAAAGAATAACCGGTTTTCCAGTTTTAGCAATTTTTTTTAAAAGAGGTATATGGTTTGTTTCATAAGATGCAATCTTATACACAGGAGGATCAATCTCTTTTTCCAGGAAATCAACAGCGGTTTCATCAAAAGGCGTTGAAAAAAGAATAATGCCTCTCTCATTGGCAACTTTAGCAAGTTTTGGTTGCCAATCCCAGGGTGTATAAGCAGTTTTATAAAGGTCATAAAGTTTATGACCTTTCCAAGCATCAGGAGTGTTTTCACTTTCAACTATAAACCAGGGTTTATCTGAATCTATTGTTAGAGTGTCAGGTGTATATGTTTGAAGCTTTACAGCGTCTGCCCCGGCCTCTGCGGCAATCTCAATAAGTTCTAGAGCCTCTCGATAATGTTGGTGATGATTTCCGGAAATCTCTGCAACAATAAAACAAGTATTTCCCGATCCAATCACATTGTTCCCAATATGGATGCAAGGACATTTAACCATTTTTTAATTTCTATGTTTCTTTTCAAATAACCACCAATTTAAGTTATCAAAAATTGGCAGATCACGTTGCCATAGAAAACCATAGCTTAAGACTTTAAGGTTGGGAAAATGGTCAAGATAATACGCCCCAAAATCTCTTTTGAACAAAACTCCATCGTAATTGCGGTAGGGGACATCAACAGGTTTGTGGGAAAAATACTCTATACATAACACATAATGCCCGCTAACCCTAACAATCTCTTTTGTCGCTGCCAGTAAATTCCTTGGCGCAATATGTATTAAAACCCCGCTGGTGAAAACCAAATCAATACTGTTATTTTCAAGTGGAATATGGGCTGCATCAGAGACCCAAGCATCTGTTAGTTTCATATCCTTTCTTTTTGTTAAATAAGAAAAAGCCTTTTTATTCGGCTCAACTGCAAAAAGTTTTACCTTCCCTTTAAATATTTTATTGATTACTACGAGGTTTAAACCTATGTTGGAGCCAACCTCTAAAATCGAAGAGATATTAACATGATCAAAGATTTTCTGGTAAGCCCTTACACCTGCGTTTAGTTTCCGCGCAGTGTCTAAATTCCTATTTATGTAATTGTTTCCAAATTCCCTTGTCCAAAATTTTAACTGAGAATTTTGGGCTGTTGATCTCATAAGATAATAAATTCTTCGCTAGCGCTCTTATTTTTTATCCGAGCCTTTTTCTTAAAGGGGTTATAGTAAAGATACTCGTTCCTTTTGCTAAACGTTCTATCATTTACTTGTCTAACTCGGGCATTTTCAACCTCAGGATCATTAAGATGATTAGCTACCGAATCGGTAGTCTCCCAAGTCCCGTCAGGGTTTTTTTGCCAAATGTTCAAATCTCTCATCGGCTCCACAGCATCATAAAATTCCTTTTCCGATATACCTAAGAAGCGCAGGTAAGTATTCAATGTTCTTGGTACAACATGATCATATTTATTGACGAGCTTAATACCTTCCTCTCTTGTCATCCGCCCATGCCGAATTTCCATGCTCGCATCGTCCGTCGTTCTCCCGTAGCCAAATTTAAGATATTTTAGAAAATCATGCACGTCGTTTGCGTGGTCGTCGATTTTCGCATATAAAACAAAAGTCCGATCACGAGGCCTATCCATCTGTTTAAAACCCCACTTTTTAATCATCAAATCAGCTTGGTCCTTGGCATTCCAATAGACAAAATTGGAAAGATAGATTCCCTTAGCATTAATTCTCTCTATTTCCTCATCCGTGGGATAAATATAAGGGACAATATCCTGACCAGTGACCCCACTTTCCTTATTGATCAGATCTTCCGGTTCAAACCCTCTCATATCATGTTCTTGTCTAGTCCATTTTGTAAATTCGACCATATCATCAAGCGTAAACATTCCGGTTAATTCAGCAAAACCGTGTTCTCCCCAAACGATTAGCGGGATCTTGTATTTTACGGCAACTTGGAATGGTAACGTTCGAATGCCAGCGTGATAATGCCAGGTTAAATCCCCAACTTTTTTCAGCATGTATCGGGAAACCTTTTTAACGGAATGAGGATTAGCTGTAAACCTAAGAAGGTCGCAGCCGGATTTATTAACCAGATTTCTTAAATTTTCCAATCCTAGATAGCTGTTAAAACCATGATTAAAAGTAACCAGTAAAGGATTCATTCCGTAGACTTCTTTCAATAACCAGACTTGATAATGGCTGTCTTTACCCCCGCTCACAGGGACTATGCAATCATAAGGATTACTCTTCTTCCGGGCTTTTTTTTTATATTCTTCCAAAATCTCACTCAGTTTTTTCTCACGTTCTCTCCAATTAATTCCTTCCCTTGACTCATGATAGCGACAACCGCTACAGACCCCCTCGTCATCGAAGATAATTGCCGGTTTGGCATTTTCTGGGTATAAACATCTTGCACAATATCTCATCGCATATCGATTCCTGCTTGCTTCATAAATTCTTTGGCTTTCTTTGCACTATGTTCCGTGTAGTGGAAAATATTAGCAGCGGCAACTGCATCTGCCTTGCCTTTAATAATACCGTCTACTAAATGCTGCCAAGTAAAGACCCCACCCATGGCAATTACCGGAATTTCAACCGATTCTACGACTTTTCTCAACAAGTCAAGATCAAATCCTTCTCGAGCCCCGTCTCTGTCAATACAATTCAAAAAAATTTCACCCGCACCAGACTTTTGTGCTTTTTTAGCCCAATTAAATGGCGATAAGCCGGTCGGTTCACTACCCCTGTTAATGTATACTTCATACTCACCATCATGTTTTTTGACATCGACTGAAACAACCACGCATTGACTACCAAAAACCTCAGCTAATTGACTAATTATTTCCGGATTTATAACCGCTTTTGTATTAATAGCAATTTTATCAGCCCCTAATCTCAGCACTTTTCTCGTTTCTTCAACACCGTCAATCCATCCACCAACGGTAAGAGGGACAAAGCATTTTTTAGATAGGTTTGAAACGACTTCATAAAATAGCTTCCTATTATTCTTATTTCTGCTCACGTCTAAGACAACAATCTCATCAGCAGCCCATTTATCAAAAAACTCAACTGCTATTGACGGATTCCAATGGATGACATTAGTGTGTTTAAATCTTACACTTTGGATAACTTTCCCATCTCGTAGTATAAGAACAACTATCAATCTTTTTTTTAACATTGTTTCAGATTACTCTATTCTTTTTAAACTAAACATTATGATTGAAGCAAAAATATTGGCTAAAGGATGGTTTTTGAATTTTCTTTCAAATAAAAAAATTCTATCGCGATATTTTTCTGAAGATTCCATAAATTGAGGCGGCATTGGATAGAAGTGGGTAAACCTCATTTGCTCAACTCTTAGTCTATGTCTTTTAAGCAAATCTTGAGGATAAGAAATTGGATTAATTCTTCGTTTTCTAATAAAATCTCGTTCACTAATTTTATGTTTATTCTTTTTTGGAATGTTGTAATTTGTTAGATGTGAAGAAAAAATCCGCAATAGTTCCTTTTGCTCTTTACTATTTTTAGAAATATAAGGGATAATCTTTTTGTTCCAAAACTCAACGGTATATTTATTAAAAGTTACCAAATCAATTAACTCATTGGTTTGAGAAACTATTATTCTTCCTCTTCCTCTAATTAAGCGCCTAGCCTGTTTAAAGAAAAAATCCTCTTCATTTTTTGTCAAATAAGGTAAAGTGTTGAGAGAAGCCACGATATCGAAAGAATTACTTTTATACTTTGGTAAGTCGGTAAGACCTCCGAGAGAAATAATATTTTCATTAAGTTTCGCTTGTCTTAAGTTTTTTCGGCCAAGATCAACCATTTCGATCACCGGATCAATTCCGACAACTTGATGGCCCATTCTGATTAAAGTGATAACATTTTCAGCCGAACCGCATCCGAAATCTAATATAACCTGCTTCTTTTTTGGAATTAGAGAGTTGAAAGTTTCAAATCTATTCTTATGATATCGTCCCCAAAATTTATCTTTTGGAATATAAAAATTAGCAAATTTTTTATAATAAACCGTGCTTTTGATCATAAGTTTTCGGCAATTCTAAATAAGTTTAATAAAATTACGCAAGACAGCAAGTCCAGCCCCCTGACTTTTTTCTGGATGAAACTGTACACCAAAAATGTTATCTTTTTGAACTGCAGCTGTGATTGTCTCTCCATGCCAACTAGTGCCTACCAGGTACTTCTTATCTGAATCCGCAAGTTCTAAATGATAGCTATGGACGAAATAGAATACAGGGCTTTCGATGCCGTCAAAAAGTGGAGACTCTCTCAAAACCGTTACCTCATTCCAACCAATATGAGGAATTCTGAACTCACGACTTTCTGGTTGAATCTTTCTTGTTATGCCTTCAACCCAGCCGAAACCCTGATGTTCCCCTTGCTCGAGGCTCTTAGTTGCTAAGAACTGTAATCCTAAGCAAATGCCTAGATATGGCTTCTTTTTGACAAAAATCTGCTCATCCAAAGCCTCAATCAATTTGAGTCTTTTAAGTGTTTTCATACTGTCCCCAAAAGCTCCGACACCAGGTAAAACAATTGCTGAAGCCCTTTCAATTTCAGAAGATTTATCGACAACTTTGGTTTTGACGCCAATTGTTTCGAAGGCATTTAAAACAGATTTTAAATTTCCCGCCCCATAATCAACAAGAGCAATCATTTTGGAGTGATCTTCATTAAAAATTCCGCAAACTTTAAGTCCAACAAATTGTCAACATCAACAGCACGCTCCAAGGGAACATAATAGGGAAGAGTATTTTCCACGTAATAGTCATTGTTTGCGAGAAATACCTCGGTCTTGATAAAAATTACTGTCCCGTCGTGCCTATAAAGCTGGGCAAGCTCTTGAGCTTGTTTCATAAACTGATTACCAAAATACGGCTTAACAAGACCATTTTCAACCGAAAGTGCCCTTTGCGGTGGGTGTGAGAAAGGGGTTACGCTCATCACGCAATTGGCACCATTTCCTTTAAAGATTTTAAAAGATTTCACGATATCAGTCGTTGTTCTAAGCGGAGAGGTCGGTAGCAGGATTGCAAATTCTTCATATTTTTCGCCCAACTTTAATAATTCATCAAGAACATATTTGCAAACTTGAGGGATTCTACTTTTGTCTCTTGCTAGCCTTTGGGGTCGAGGCATCGCAAAGTCTGGGTTATATGATTTTGCAATATCTAGGATTTCTTGATCTTCTGAGGAAACACAAACTCGGCTAAAAATCTTGGATGCCAAGGCCACTTCGATAGCATAATCAACAAGAGGCTTGCCATTTAAAAGGGCCATATTTTTTTTGGGGAATCGCTTTGATCCGCCACGAGCGGGGATGATACATAACGGTTTAGACATCACCATAGCCAATTGCTTGATTATATTTAAGACTTCGCTTTGTCCTGCGGCCGACAAAAAAATCAATATACTCTGGAGAGACACCTTTCTCTGGACGTTTTCCTTCAAGCATTTCTAACGTTAAAATTGTACCTTTGGGAATATCTCTTGTGGCAACTATATGCCGAAACCATTTTTTTCGTTCAGCTAAATCTTCTTTACTTGGCTTTAAATCTTCCATGCCTAGCGCTGTTTGGACATCGCGCATCTTCCTAACATACTCTGTAAACTCTTTCGGTTCCAAGGATAAGATGTGGTGATGTCCCGGCAATCGTCTGCTAAGGGTCAGTCTTTTTTCTAAATAAACCGCACCAAGTGTTATTGCCATAATGTCAGTCTCTGAATCTTGTCCTTTAGAAGAATAACCAACGAGGGTGCTAAAAGTTTTGCGCATGTATGGAATACTTTTCATATTTAGAAGTGAATAATCATCTGCGTGTGGGCAATGGATAAGAACAACTTTATCATTACCTGAATCTTCTACTATTCGCATAATTTTGGCTACTTCAGAATTGTTAACGGGTCCCGTGTCGACTATCAGCGGTTTACCCAAAGCTGCAATTTTTTTCCAAAGGGGAAAATAATTCCAGTCCCATGAACTAAGTTTGTAGGCATCTAAGCTCAACTTTTGTGCATATTCAATACCACCAGGAGAATTGACTGTGGAGAATAAAATAACATTTTTTTTGTCTGCATATTTTTTAATTAACTTCCATTCATCTAGTGTAAATCGTAGCTTATTAAGCATCTTGTACATATTTTCAGTTCTTGAGCCATGAACTGTTTGATAGCTATAAGTAATTGTTTTGTCACTCATGATTTCTTCAGGGAACCAAAAGATCAACTTGATGGCATCGGCACCAGAATCACTCACAACGTCGATCAACTCTTTAGTAATCTTCATATTGTAATTACAAGTTATCCCAGCTTCCGCACAAATGAACAGCGGTTGATCTTCACCAATAATTCGATTGCCTATTTTTATCTTTTGTTTCATGAATCTCTATCAACGTAAAGATTGAATATGACTGCCGTACTTCTTGCCTTTATAAGAAGTCTTCGTTAACGTAGTTAAAAATTATTTATTCACTTTCTTGAAAAGTGTTGTTTTTTAGATCGATGTCTCCTTTTGATGCGTATTCTATTATCTTTTCAATCTCTTGCTGAACTTGGTTCTTATTAATTTTATCACGCGCAATTAAAAAAAGTGTAAATTTGCAGTTGTTTAAAAAGAATTTTTTAGCGTAACGTAATACTCTAGGTCCGTGGTAAGCATGGGTCACAATCGCTATTTTTTTGAATTTCAGTTTTTTTAAACCTTCAATCTGTGTTTTTGTTGAAGCAGCAGGATAGGAAGGATTTTTAACTATCATGACTTTATCGACTGCTCGCCTTTTTGCTTCCGCCTCCATAAAAATATTTTGAGGATCTGTACCGTTCAAAACTAAAATTGGAGAGCCTTCAAGCTTCTGAATCCCTTGATATATTCTTATTCCCTCGGCGAGCCGCTCTTCCGTATCATGTAAATCCGTCTTAATTGCGGGATCAAGACTTTCTCCGGAAAGTACTACTATGGCTTCAATGTCTGAAGTAATCTTAGGATTACGTCCTTTTTCAACCACATCAAATTCGTCCATTAATTTTTTTTGTAAATCAGCGGATAGCATCTTTAAGGGTTTTAATTACAAAGTTAACTTCTTTATCTGTCATTTTGGCAAAAAGTGGCAGCGACATTGTTTCTTTATAATATTGCTCTGCGACGGGGAAACTAATAGCTTTGAGCCTAAATCTTTTTCTGTATAAATCAAGCATATGAATTGGGATGTAATGAACTTGCACGCCGATACCGGCCTTCCTTAAAAAATCAAAAACTTGCCTTCGTGATTTCTTGGCCTTGGCTTTTAACCTGACTGTATAAATATGCCACGCGCAGAAACAACCATTTTGCTCCGTTGGTAAAGTCAATTCATGTATTTTACCAAAAGCCTGATTATATTTTTGCCAAATCCTCCTTCTCTTTTTGATAAACTGGTCTATTTTAGAAAGTTGACTAACTCCAAGTGCTGCCTGTATATCTGTCATCCGATAGTTATATCCCAAGTCCATAACCTGATAAAACCAAGCGCCGAATTTTTTGCTTAAGTCATTGTTCTTGTAAATCCCATGATGTCTCAGCTTTTTGAGCTTTTCAAAATAGATTTTGTTGTTTGTTGTTACGGCGCCGCCTTCACCCGTGGTAATTGTTTTAACAGGATGGAAGGAAAATGTGGTCAAGTCGGCTATTGACCCGATAGGCTTATTTTTGTACTTACTCCCTATAGCATGAGACGCATCGTCAATTAATGTCAATCTGTATTTACTTGCCAGTTTTTTTAATTTATCCCAGTGAGCCGGATGACCGGCAAAATCAACAGCAATAATAGCTTTTGTTTTTTTAGTAATTTTTCGTTCAACTTCTTCAACATTAATTGTCAAAGTATCAGGGTAGATGTCAACTAGAACCGGTTTGCCTCCACAGTATAAAACGCAATTTGCAGATGCGATGAACGATAACGTCGGCACAATTACCTCATCACCCTGTGTAATTCCACAGGCAATACAAGCGGCATGGAGTGCCGCAGTTCCGCTTGAGGTGGCAACTGCATATTTTGCGCCAACAAATTTCGCTAAAGCATTTTCGAATTTATCAATTTCCGGTCCCTGAGTAATTCTATCTGCTTTTAAAACTTTAATAACGACTTGGATATCACTTTCGTCAATTGATTGATGACCGTAGGGAATAATTTTAGACATTATTTTCAGTTAATTGTCTAAGGAGCTTGTTAATATAAGAGCTTGTCAACCATTGACTATTGTTATTACTCTTGTAAGAAAACCCGGCTTTCAATCTCGTGCCTCTCCTGTTCTTAACTTGTGCTCCCCACCAATTAAATTCCGGCTCAACCACAAAGTAAGATCCGACATCTCGAGTATGCCTGGCTTCATCTTCACCAATTAACACCTCATGAAATTTTTCACCAGGCCTAATCCCAACAATTTTGATTTTCGCATTTGGGGCAATTGTTTTAGCTAAATCTATAATTTTAATACTTGGTAATTTAGGAACAAAAATTTCTCCTCCCTCCATTTTTTCTAAAGCTTTAAGAACAAATTTTACTCCCTGGTCCAGTGTGATCCAGAATCTAGTCATTCTATCATCAGTGATTGTTAACTCGTTATTTTTTGCCTGCTCTAAAAATTTTGGCACAATACTTCCCCGCGAGGCCACCACATTTCCGTAACGAACTACTGATAGCTTGACCTTACGGCCTCCGACATAAGAATTACCCTGAACAAATATTTTTTCAGCTACCATTTTTGTTGCACCGTATAAGTTGACAGGTACGCATGCTTTGTCGGAGGAAATTAAAAGTGACTTTTTAATCCCAAAATCAATCGCACAATCAATGACATTTTGTGTTCCTAGGATATTTGTTTTAACCGCTTCAAATGGATTGTACTCAAGAATTGGTATTTGTTTTAAAGCGGCTGCATGAATAACATAATCAACACCATCCATTGCTCTTTTTAGACGATTGATATCTCTAACATCGCCTATAAAAAACCGTAATCTTCTGTCATTCTGATATCTTTCCTCGATTTCATGTTGCTTAAATTCATCTCTAGAAAAAACCCTAATAACGCCATTGAAATCTTTTTGGCTAAGAAGATTTTTAATAAAAGCTTGTCCGAACGATCCTGTCCCGCCTGTTAACAATAATATTCGATCTTTTAAATTCATTTGGTCAAAAACGATTTTTATTCTATTCTTTTTTAAGAATAATTAGCAAGGTAGGTATTTATAACTTCAGAAACTCTACCATCTTTAATAATTTTTCCGTGATCCAAAAGAATTCCCCGATCACAAATACTCTTTACTGCTTCCAGATTATGTGAGACAAAGATTATCGTTTTGTTTCCCTTCACAAATTTATTCATCTTGCTAAGGCATCTTTCCTGAAAACTTTTATCACCCACTGCCAGGACTTCATCTATCACGAGAATATCGGGATCCATAAAGGCCACGACTGAAAATCCAAGCCTGGCATACATCCCGGAAGAGTAACGTTTAATAGGAGTATCTAAAAACTTTCTGAGCTCGGAGAATTTGACGATATCATCGAATTTCTCATCTATTTCTTTTTTTCTCATTCCTAAAATTGAACCGTAGAGATATATATTTTCCCGACCCGAGAGTTCCGGGTGAAGGCCGGCTCCAAGCTCGATGAATGCGCCGATTTTACCGTCCGCTTTTATTTCACCGGAGTCCGGATAGGTAACTCTGGAAATCAGTTTCAAAATAGTCGTTTTACCTGCCCCATTTTTGCCGATTATGCCAAGACTTTCGCCTTGTTTGACTTTAAAATTGACGTTCTTTAACGCTACAAATTTTTCTTTTTGAATAGTCCTTTTTTTTCTGGTCAGCACCCTTTGAAAAATTTGCCCTATATCTTCCGCAAACCTTTTGTATTTGAGTCTGCTTATCGAGTAGGATTTGTAGACGTTATTAAATTCGATCAGTGAGCTATCCATTGTGTTTTAAATAATATCCGCAAATGACCTCTCCTTAATCTTAAAGAACTTGTAACTTATAAAAAAAAGTATAATTGATACGAAAAAAGCAATTAAAATCTCCGATAAAACTGGAGGTTTTGCAAAAAGCGTTACTCTTCTGAAGTTTTCGATTATGACCGCCATTGGGTTTAACATGTAAAGGAATCTTAAGTTTTGGGGAACTTTGCTGACGGGATAAATGATAGGGGAGGCAAACATCCATATTTGAATTATTAAGGGCACAACGAATTTTAAATCCCTCCAAATAACAACAAGCGCTGAAGTAAAAAGAACTACACTTAAAGTAAAAAATATTAAGATCGCGCAAATAGGCAGTATAAAAATTAAGTTAGGTGAGAAAGGTAATTTATAAAAAAGCATCATCAATATGAAAATAAGGCCTGCTACAGCAAAATCCAAAATCGCTGCGCCCACGGAAGCGAAAGGCAGAACTTCTCTTGGGAAGTAAATTTTACTAACCAAGTTGCTATTGTTAATTACAGCCTGCGAGCCAAAAGAAATGCTTGTGGAGAAAAATAACCAGGTTAATAGCGCAGAATAGTAAAAAATCGGATAGGGGAGTTCTTGCGATTCCAGCCCTAAAAATACTCCAAACACCAACGAAAAAATTAGCATCAGAGAGAAAGGCTGTAAGATTGCCCAAGCCGCACCTAAAGTCGTTTGTTTGTAACGTACCTTTATTTCTCTTTTTGTTAAAGCAATTAAAAGTTCCCTAAATTTATAGAGTTCTTTAAAGCAATTGATCATTTAACGTTAAAAAAGTCTTTAATCTTTCGAATTATAAAATCCAGATTTTGATAACTTAATCTAGGATAAATAGGTAGAGCTGTCAGCTCTTTTGTAAGCATTTCGGTAACTGGTAGTTCGTCAGACACAAATTTTCTAAATGCCGGTTGTTCAGTTATGGCATGAGGGTAATAGATGTCTGCTGCAATATTGTTTTTTTTAAGAAACTTGATAAGTTTATTCCTTAGTCTGATTCTAGCTGCAAGTAGATGAAACACGGGCTCAGCCCTCCCATATTTTTTTTGGAAAACAATTGGTAAACGGCTAAGATTACTTTTGTATTTTTTAGCTATTTTTACCCTTTTTTTATTTTCGACTTCAAGAACTTTGAGTTTTTGCCCTAAAATTGCCGCTTGTATTTCGTCAAGCCGACTATTTATACCAATATATGAGTGCCAAAATCGTTTGGTTTGACCCCCGTGTCTCAAGCATTTAATCATTTTAGCAAGCTTGGAATTATTTGTCGTTACTATTCCAGCGTCTCCGAAAGCCCCAAGATTTTTAGTCGGATAAAAACTAAAGGCGGCAGCGGCACCGAGAGATCCAACCATTTTTCCCTGATATTTTGCCCCATGAGCCTGACAAGCATCCTCAATTACTTTTAAATGATTTTCTTTGGCGAATTTGAGAATCGGGGACATATCGCATGGATTACCGAATAAATGTACCGGAATAATGGCCCTTGTTTTTCTATCAATCCTTTTTCTGGCATCCGCAACATCAATCGTCCAGGTTGCCTCATCAATATCGCAAAAAACCGGAATAGCCCCTTCTTCAACAACCGCAATGGCTGTAAAAGGAGAAGTTAAAGAAACGGTTAGTACCTTATCGCCTCGACCGATACCAAGTGCCCTGAGTGAAAGTCGGAGTGCATCAGTTCCGTTTCCAACTCCGATTGCATATTTTACTCCAATAAACTTGGCAAACTTTTTTTCGAATGATTCAAGTTTCGCGCCAAGAATATATTTTTTTGAATCGACAACTTGCGTTATTTCTTTAGTAATTTTGTCGCGTAATTTTTTATCAATCGTTAGATCTACAAGCGGAATCATTACCAGTAATATTTTTTGTATTTCTTATAATAATCAATAGTCTTTCTAATTCCTTCTTCAAGTGTTATTCTTGGCTGCCATCCTAACTCTTCTTTGATTTTTTTGATATCAGCTACGTAATTTCCAATTTCGATCGACTTTCTCTCCTCTGGAAATTTTATGATTTTGTATTCTCCCATACCTAAAATTTCAATGGTCTTTTCGACGAATTCTTTTAAAGTTATTGGTTTGCCTCCCAGGTTATAAATCTCACCATTTGCTTTTTGGGATTTAGCGCAAAGTAAAAGAGCATTAACTACGTCGTCTACATAATTGATATCCCTTATTTGTGAGCCGTCCCCGTAAAGTTGGACTGTTTTACCATCCATCAAAAGTCTAATAAACCAATTTAATACACCTTGTTTTGAATGTTCCATTTGATGTCTTGGGCCGTAGGTGTTGGTCATTCTTACTGAAACTGCCTTGATTCCATAAATACGGTTATATAAAAGATGATATTTTTCCGCTGCGATTGAATTGATGCCATTAATATCAGTTGGTTCTTGAATATGTTTTTCATCAACCGGCAAATAAATGGCCTTGCCATATTGATTGCGGGTGCCGGCAAAAACTATCTTTACTTTATTATTATATTTTCGACAAGCTTCCAAAAGACAAAGTTGCGCGCGGCAATTAATATCAAGATCGACAAAAGGATCTTTCATGCTATCGATATGAGAAAGAGTTCCGGCAAGGTTAAAAATAATGTCTTTATCTATTACTACCCGTTTGATAGTCGCAGGATTTCTCATATCGCCAATCTTCACCTTTACTTTATGTTTTACAGGGAGAATATTAAATTTATTCCCGCCAAATTCGGGGATTAGAGTATCAAGAATTGTAACATTGGCACCAAGTTCTACAAGTCTAATTGTTAAATTTGAACCGATGAAACCAAGTCCGCCGGTGATTAAGACGTTTTTATTTTTGAATCTGTGAAAACTTTGAGCCTTCATTCTCGGGGATGAAACAGATGAAAAAACGTCATCCGAACTCGGCCGATAAAACCCCACTCCTTCGTGGTGGGAGAGGATGTCATTTTTGAAGTATTTATTCTTAACCATTTAGCCAAAACTAATTCTCTCCAAAGAATCAAGAGTTCGATTGCAACATGGGCAACCCGTTTAAAATTAAAAAATTGCGACTTTCCGTAACTTCTAAAATAATGACTAACCGGTACTTGAGCAAATTTAAATCCTGCATCCTGAAATTTCTTAACCATCTCCACAGTTATTACCCCGCTGTTATGTTCAAGCCTTACCTTATCAAAAACGCTTCTTCTAATCAGCCGAAAATCACAATCAACATCTCTTATTTTAATAGCAAAGGCCAATTTTACTCCAAAATTGTAAAGATCGCCAATGATTATTCGATACCACGGGTCGCTCCTTTTTATCTTATAGCCTTGGACTATATCAACATTATCTGATAATTTAGTCAAAAGATTGAGAAGTTCACTAATATCATATTGGGCATCGCCATCCGTGTAAAAAATAAGATCTTTAGATGCTGTTTTAAAGCCGCTGCGAAGTGCTCCGCCATAACCTTTATTCTTTTCGTGGAAGACTAGTTTTAAATAAGGATTTGATTGCGAAAGTTCCTTTAAAATTTCCCGTGAATTGTCACTTGATCCGTCATCGATAACGATTACTTCAAAATCATTTGCGACTTTCTTAAGAGTTAAAGTTGCTAATTCAACCATTGAAGCAATTGTGCCAGCGTCGTTGTAACATGGGAAAAAGGCAGAGACAGAAACTTTCTTTTTTGTCTTCATTTTTTTAGCCATTCAAGATAATGTTCTAGGCCTTCGTCAATTTTTGTTTTTGGAGCCCAATCCAAAAGCTTTTTAGCTTTTACAATATTTGCCCAGGTTTTTTCAACATCTCCGTGTTGTGTTGGTAATTTGTTAATCTTCGCCTTTTTACCGATTATTTTCTCAAGAGTTTTAACAAAAACAGAGAGCTTGACGGGATGGTTATTCCCAAGATTTATAATTTCAAAATCAAAGTTTTTATAACAAGCTCTAACAATCCCGTCAATAATGTCATCAATATATGTATAGTCCCGGCTGCTGAATCCATCCCCGAATTGGTTAATTGTTTTGCCAGAGAGGATTGCCTTAGCAAAGAGGGCCGGTGCCATGTCCGGGCGACCTCTTGGTCCGTAAACTGTAAAAAACCTTAAAATAACAGATTTCAAGCCGTATGAATGAAAAAAACTTTCCACCCAAAATTCAGCCGCTCTTTTAGAAGAACCGTATGGTGAAATAATATTTTCGCATGGATCATCTTCGGTAAATGGCAATCGTTTTGACTCTCCGTAGACTGACGATGAGGAGCAGAAAATAAATTGATTAACTTTAAAATCTACTGACATTTTCAAAAGATTAACTGTCCCGCCAACATTTACTTTTCCGTAAAGTAGGGGACTTTCGATTGACGGTCTTACTCCAGCTCTTGCTGCCAAGTGAATGACTTTTTCTAGTCGTTCAGATTTAAAAATTTTGGTTAAGAGGGAAAAATCTAAAATATCCCCTCGATATAATTTGAAAGACTTTAATCTTAGTGCTGATTCTAAATTCTTTTTTTTAATCTTTGGGTCATAATAATCATTAAAATTATCAACACCAATCACCTTATGGTTATTAGCCAACAATCTGTCTACTAGGTGGGAACCTATGAACCCAGCACAACCGGTAACAAGTATTTTTTTCATTTCTCAATATTTATGTTTTTGAGCTTTTATAAATACTTCCATTTTTAAATTAGTGTATTCGAAATGTTCAATTTTGAATCCAGACTTTCTGAGAACTCTGAATAACTTCTTTGATTCCATACAGTTTATATGACTATTCTTCCATACGGAGCCCTTCCAACGAGTCCATAACCACCAGATAGACCGAAATAGAAGACTGTTGGTATCCTGGACTATTATTAAGAAACCACCAGGTTTTAAAACTCTTTTAATTTCGGCAAGTGCTTCATGGGGATTTTGAACATGTTCGAGTGTTTCGATTGCGCTGACAATATCAAAACTTCTATTTGGAAAAGGTAATTTGTGAACATCGGCAATAACAAATTTTATTTGGGGTTTGGTCCTGCGAGCAAATTCTATTGCTTTTCGATAATAATCAAGTCCTGTGATCTTAAGATTGGGAAAGTTTTTATAGATTTGAAAAGTAGTTGTGCCGTCAGCACAGCCAATGTCCAGAAAAGATCCTTTTGCTGATTCCTTCAAGAATTTTTTAAGAGTTCGCCATTTTTTCTGGTGCCAATATTTTTGAAAAAGATTAGTCTTTACACCCTGGTCATAATAATCGGCAGGGACCTGATTTAGAATTTCATGGAATCTTTTCGAGGAAACCATAGTTTCACAAAATTTCCTTAAAATAATTAATTGTTTTGAAGAGCCCTTCCTCAAGTGAAGTTTTTGGTTTCCACTGCAATACCTTTTTGGCCTTGTTGATGTCTGGCCTGCGTTGATGGGGATCATCTTCGGGAAGTCGTTGAGAAAAAGTTATTTTACTCTGACTTCTTGTCATTTGTTTGATGATTTTGGCAAATTCCAGAATCGTTCTCTCATCGTCGTTTCCGATATTAAAAACTTCTCCAGGCTTACCTTTTTCCATCGCTAAAATTTGCCCCTCGACTTGGTCATCAATATAACAGAAAGATCTTGTCTGTTTGCCGTCACCAAAGATAGTGATTGGTTTTTGTGTTAAAGCTTGTTTTATAAAATTAACAACAGCCCTCCCCTCATTAACATTCATTCTCGGTCCATAGGTATTAAAAATTCTGGTAATCCGCCCCTCCAAATCCTTTTTGCTGACAAATGCGGCAACAATCGTTTCACCAAATCTCTTGGACTCATCATAAACAGATCTCGGCCCAATGGTTGAAACATTGCCTCGATAATTCTCGCTTTGAGGAGAAACTTCAGGATCTCCATAGATTTCTGAGGTTGAAGCAAAAGATAATTTTGCCTTAAATTTATACGCTATCTCACACATATTCCAAGTGCCGATGGTATTAACTTTCATTGTTTCGAAAGGATGAGCCATATATGAAAATGGTGAATTTACATTTGGATCAGCGGGGGAGGCTAGGTGATAAATTTCATCAATCTTGGCAAATTTGCGGCTTACAAATGGTTTTGTAACATCATGGTTAAAGAAAAAGAAGTTTCTCTTACTCATAAGATGAGCGATATTTTTCTGTGAGCCGGTCAAAAGATTATCAAGGCAGATGACAGTGTCACCACGCGCGACTAATCGCTCGCAAAGGTGAGACCCGATGAAACCTGCTCCGCCTGTTACAAGAATGATTTTCATATACGATGCAAATATACTAATGAATACTAATCATACTAATAAAAATAATTCGTGCTATTCGTACAATTTGTACATTGGAATTGATTCCGTTCGTATAATTAGTATAAATTCGCATATTAGTATCGCTTATAGAATTTTTTCAAGAGATGCAACCATGTAGTCCAGTTCAGATTTTTTAAGCTGTGGGTACATCGGTAAACGAATCAAAGTGGTTGCAACTTCTTCAGTCACAGGTAAATCTCGGGCTTTATATCCCAATTTTTTACCCATCACACTCGTGTGTAATGGTAAATAGTGAAATGAGGCTTCAATGCCATAAGATCTCAGCCCTTCAATTACTTTATCACGGGAAAGCTTCGGGACTCTAATTGCAAATATATGCCAACAGGTATCACAATATTCGATTTCCTTAGGTAAAATAATTTTGGAAGACAATCTCTCAAGTTTTTTTAGAAGATATTTGGCGTTGCGTTTTCTAAGGTGAGTGATTTTTTCAAGTTTTTTAACTTGCTCAAGAGCAATAGCTGACAGAATATCCGAAAGGACTAAACTTCTGCCGACCTTAACCCAGGAATATTTTTTTCTTTCCCCGCGCATAAAAGAGGATCTGTCCGTGCCCTTTTCGCGAATAATTTCAGCAAGTTTATACACCTCTTTATTGTTAGTCACAAAAACACCACCTTCTCCACTTGCCGCATTTTTTGTTCCATGAAAAGAAAAACAGCCAATATCGCCAATGGTACCTAAAAATTGTCCTTTAAATTTTGAACCAAGTGCGTGAGCAGCGTCCTCAATTATTAAGAGGTTATGTTTTTTAGCCATTGCAGTCATTTTCTCCATATCACAGGCAAGACCAGCATAATGAATAACCATAATGGCCCTTGTTTTTGAAGTTATATGTTTTTCAGTTTCAGTAGGGTCAATGTTGTAGGTATTGATATCAATATCACAAAATATCGGTTTTGCCCCCGAAAGCATTATTGCATTTGCACAAGATGAAAAAGTAAAACTGGGTAAAATTACTTCGTGGCCACGTCTCAGCAAACAAGCGCAAGCAAGTTCCAAGGCCGCTGTTCCTGATGCGGTTGGAAGAACATACCTGACAGAAAGTTTGTCGGACAAAGCTTCTGTCAGCAGGTCGCTGTATGATAAACCACCAATCCCGATCCCACTCCTCATCGCCAGGATTGCGGCTTTTTCTTCTTCTTTACCCCAAAATGGTTTATGAAGTGGAATCGTAAATTGATTCATCATGTATTAGTCTAATTGTTGCGAGTGTAGTTTAGGTACTTGCGATCGAAATTTGAGTACCTTTATTAAATAGTCCCAAGTATCTGGAATTAATTTAACTGTCGATCTTTTCTCATGTTTTCTTATAAATAGAACCGGAATTTCGCTGATTTCCAGTCCTACCCAGAAAGCCCTAGCACAGATTTCCGTATCCCAGAACCAATGTTTGTCTTGGACTTTTGATAAAATCGGCAATATTTTAGATCTGGTAAAAAATTTATATCCAGCTTCAGTGTCTTCAATGGGAATTTTGAGAAAAATTTTGACTACTAGTGCGTAAGTTTTTGATGCTAAATATCTAGCAAGTGACCTAAATCCTCCCTCATAAAATCTTCTACCAATAACCATATCAGCACCATTTTCAATTTCGTGGATAAAAAGAGGAATATAATGCGGAGCAACTTCCAGATCAACATCCAAAAAACCACAAATCTTGCCCTTTGCCTTCAAAATTCCATCTGCGGCCGACTTTCCGCGTCCCCGATTCTTGCTATGGAAGATTGCGGAAGAATTTCTTGTCTTCTTGACTAATTTTTCCACGTTCGCCTTAGTTTGGTCGGTACTTTTATCTTCAACAAAAATTAACTCCCAAGATCTTTTTAATTTTTTAAGCTCCCTAACGATTTTTTCAGCATTTTCCTCAAGGGAATACCCCTCATTGTAGCAGGGAAGAATTATCGAAATATCTGGCTTATTCATCAGGTCTATTTTATGATACAAGCCAGTAATTTCTCAATCTTTTACATAAATTAAAAACCAGGAAGATGTTCTTTTTGACAAGCTGCCGGATTTTCTGTATAAATCTAAATTGTAAATCAATTGTATGGACCAGCAAACTTTAATCCAAAACTTCCTGTCAAATCAGAATATTCAAATTCCAATTTTGAACTTTTTAGTTAATTTAATTCTAGCGGCAATTCTCGGTTATATTTTGAGCCTTATTTACACAAAATACGGGAAATCGCTTTCCAATAGACAAACATTTGCCAGAAATTTTGTTCTTTTAGCGGTGACTACAACGCTAATTATTACGGTGGTAAAATCATCACTTGCCCTCTCGCTAGGCTTGGTAGGTGCTCTTTCAATAGTCAGGTTCAGGGCTGCTATTAAAGAACCGGAGGAATTAGCCTATTTATTCCTTACAATTGGCATAGGCCTAGGTTTGGGGGCAGACCAGTTAAAAATTACACTAGTTGCGTTTGTGCTTATCACCGTGGTGATACTAATTCTAAATTTTAAGCGCGAGTCTTCTGAGAACCAAAATCTTAACCTGGTGATATCGACTAATAAATCGGAAAAAATCGACCTGTCAAAAATTATCGCTGTTTTGAAACAGTCCAGCTCAAAAGTTGATCTAAGAAGGTTTGATGAAAGTACGGATGGATTGAAAGCTGTTTTTAACCTGGAGATAGAAAACTTGGGCCAGCTTGAAAAAGCAAAATCTTCTCTGCGTCAATTAGATAAAAATATCAGCATTTCCTTCCTGGACAATAAAGGTATTTTCTAAATGCTTATAAAAACCGAAACAAAGAAAGAGAATTTCTTCCTCTTACAAACTGGTTTATTTAAGAAAAAAAAAGCTAAAATTATTGGTTTTACGTTAATACTTGCCCTGATGTCTCTTTTTTTAGTTATTCTGATCAAGCCAGATCCAATAAGACCCTATTTAAGCGAACTTAAAACATTTACCCTTGAACAACAAAGGCACCTTGCTGGCATCATTTTTGCAAAACCAAAAGAACTGTCTATCGACATTAATTGGACCAATTATCAGAAGATTTCCGACCAGAGACAAAGAGCGGTAAATGCCGGTGTCTTGCTTGAGCAAAACACCGAATTTTTGCCGGCAAAACTTACTTACAACGGACAAAGCTATGACATTAAATTAAGACTCAAAGGAGCTGGATTTGACCATTGGGACGACGATAAAAAATGGTCTTTAAAAATGAGAATCTCCAATCAAAAAAGTATTTTGGGTATGACTGATTTTTCCATAATGCACCCCAAAACCAGAAATTATATTTACGAATGGCTTTATGCCAAAGCATTGGAAAAGGAGGGCTTCCTATTCCCGAGAGTTGAATTCGTCAAAGTGGCCATCAACGGAAGGAATCACGGTATTTATGTTTTAGAGGAAGATTTTAGCAAAGCTCTTGTAGAAAATAACAAAAGAAGGGAAGGGGCTTTAATCGGTTTTGACAAGAGTCTGGTTTTGGAAGAGTGGGCAAGAGGAAACACGAGACAAGAAATTTTCTCAACGGGAATGACCGGGGGATTCAAGGAAATGCAAAGTGAGGTTATACCAAGTAATTTTGAGGCCGTCGAACCGATCTCGGTTTTGGCCATTAAACTTTTGGAAGACTTCCGTGCCGGCAAGGTAAGCGTCAGTCAGGCATTTGACATTGACAGCATTAGCAAATTTTTCGCACTGAGGGCCTTGTTTGCCTCTTTGGAATTTGATCCAAACGACGTCAAATTCTACTACAATCCGATAACAGACAAACTTGAAGTATATTCTGCCGAGATTAACAGGTTCTCGGATGAAAGCGCCCGCGTAGGCAACTGGTGGGTAAACGAAGGTTTCGACCGCGAAAAAAGGTTTACATCGCTATTTTTTAAAGACCCGGAATTTTTAAGAAGATATGTTCAATATCTGAATTCTTACGCGAGCGACGACTATTTCGACAAAATGCTGGGTGATTTGAAAAGCGATCTTGGGAAAAATTTAAACATCATCTATAGCGAGTTTCCCGCATCCGAGTTCAGGGAGGCCAGTTTGTTTACAAACCAGAAATATATCCAGGATTCTCTCAATCCGCCCAAAGCACTTCACGCCTATTTCAGGGAAGAAAACACAAACGGTCTGAAAATTGACATCGGTAGTCTCTATCCTTTTCCGATAGAAGTCGAGGAAGTCTCATACAAAGGCGGTACTTACAAAGGTACACAAAAAATTATCTTATCTGAGAGAAATCCCGACAATACAGTCCAGTATCAGACTTTTGATTTTATAAGAGGTAATACGGGTACCAGACAGGAAGAAATTACTATCCCTAAGATTTACTACAAAATTTTAGGTATTCAATCGCCAAAGGAAGCAGACGTGGCGTCCTACTCATTCTTTCCTGAGGTTTTTCAAAACCGCGTGATGTCTCAAGGCCCGAATGTAGCAGAGTTTGATAATTTATTTGTCGATAATCCTTCAAAAACAATTATCGCAAGAAGGGGAACCTGGAATTTGGACCGCAACCTGATTATCCCCAGCGGCTACACTTTTGAACTATCGGAAGAAACAACAGTCAATTTAACAAATGGAGCAAAAATCATCTCTTACTCGCCCCTTCAGTTTAAGGGGTCGGAGCAGTCACCTATTTTTATCCGTTCAGGGAATCAAAGTGGGCAGGGGATAGTAGTGATAAACGCGCAAAACGAATCGCATCTTGAAAACGTCGTATTCGAAAATCTCACAAATCCGAAGGAAAACGGATGGGAACTGACGGGTGCAGTTACTTTTTATCAGTCTCCCGTCTATATAAATCAATGTTTGTTTAAAAGTAACAATTCCGAGGACACGTTAAATATCATAAGGTCCGATTTTGAAATTGTCGGGTCCGCCTTTACCGATACGTCATCGGATGCAATCGACACGGATTTTGCAAGCGGCACCATTTCCCAAAGCATATTCACCAATACCGCGGGCGATGCGATGGATTTTTCCGAAGGTAACGTTAACGTGAATGCGGTAAAGATCAGAAACGCCGGCGACAAAGGCATTAGCGTTGGGGAAAATAGCCGAGTACAAGGTGAAGAAATCGAAATTAATAAAGCCTATATAGGAATAGCCGCCAAGGACAACTCGACCGTTAACGTAAAGGGAATTAATATCAAAAGTGCCGATTGGGGACTTACGGTTTATCAGAAGAAACTCCAGTTCGGCACGGCCCACATGGTCGTGACCGGCCTCAAGGACAATTTCGCCTCTACACCTTATCTGGTCGAGGAGGGTTCTACGCTAAACGTTGACTATAAAGAAATACCTGCGGAGGGGAAAAATGTGTTTATCAAATTATATCCCGATGAAACTGAGTAGGCTACTTCTTATATTTTCCGTCGCTCTTCTTACTGTCCTTGTAACATGTCAAGGACAAACGCTTGCCCAAATGTCTCCAAATCCTTCCGTAGATCCCCAAAAATACTCCTTTATCGTTGCCGGCCACGCTTACGGATCTCACAGCGGAAATAACCTAGGCATATATCCAAAATTTTTGAATAACCTATCTAATGTTTTGGGAAAAAAGGAAATCGCATTTGTGATTTTTACAGGAGATGCTCTCAGAGCCCCTGCAAGTGAAAAAGCCTGGCAAAAAGCGCAGGAAGAAACCGACAAGCTGGGTCTTTTAGCTTACTTTGCATTGGGCAACCACGACAATTCAGACTACGGCAGCAATTTTTTGCACCAAAAATTCGGCGCCACTTTTTATAAATTCGATATCGGTTCAGAGAGGTTTATAATTCTCGACAGCCAAAAAGATAAGTTAAAGATTGACCAAGATCAGCTGGACTTTTTGAAGCAAAATCTAGAAAGCGGTGAAAATCCAAAAAACATATTCATCCTTTTTCATGAGCTTCTATGGAACAAAAATCCAAAGTATAGGCAAGTATTTGCCAATAACAGGTCAAGGTATGGCTGGTCTGAACTTGAAAATTCTAATTTCTGGGAAGAGATTTTTCCCCTACTTCAACAATATCATTCAAAGAATATTTATGTCATAGCCGGTGATACGGGAGGTCGTCCTGATTCTATTCCAGCATTTTATGAAAAATTGGATAACATAAACCTTATTTCCTCCGGAATGGGCGAAATTAAAGACGAAAATTATATTCTGGTAAATGTAGAAAATGGCAACGTATCTTTCAAACTAATCCCATTAAATGAAAAAAATAATTTAAGAGATCTGGAGTTTTATAATCTTAAAAATATTGAAGAGTTAAATAATAGAAACTATATTTTACAAGCAAAAACAGTAATTAGTTCCGCACTTAAAGATAATAGTTACTGGTACGGATTTTTGACAGGCTTATTTTTGGCAGTGTTTGTTTTTGCTTTTGTAGCAAGAAGAAAATAACTAACAAGCCAGATATGTGAAATGAATTTTGATTCTAAGTATAGATACGAAAGAAAATTTCTTGCAAATAATCTTACTCAAAAGCAGGTTGAGACAATAATAACACTTCATCCTGCTATGTTTTCAGAATCTTTTGTTTCTCGCCACGTAAACAGTTTATATCTGGACACCTTAAACCTAAATAATTATAACGATGCTGTACTTGGCAATAATAACCGAATCAAAATAAGAATACGTTGGTACGGGGAATTAACAGGACTTATAAAAAAACCGATGCTGGAAATTAAAATTAAAAAAAGTTTTGCCAATAAAAAATTATCATTTCCACTTAAATCGTTTAATATCGAAAGAATCTTCAAAAAGGAAAACCTGCAAGATCTTTTCGCAAGATCCAATATACCCATAGAAGTCAAAGCCGGGCTGTCGGTCTTGTCTCCAGTTCTTATCAATAGATACAAGCGTCGTTATTTTGTATCTGCAGATTCAAATTTCAGAATCACTCAGGATTCCGAAGTTGAGTATTATTGTTTATTATCCCACTTGAGCCCATTTTTCCAAAAGAGCGAACCTTCCAGGAACATTGTTATAGCCGAGCTTAAATATGCGCTGTCAAATGATGATTATGCGAACAAAATCTCTAACCATTTTCCTTTTCGACTTAGTAAAAATTCGAAATATGTCAATGGAATTGAGTTAATCACCCTGGGTAGAATCTTTTCCTAATCGCCGATTCTCAAAAAACATCAAAGAAACGGGTGTCAAGATGATTACGAGCGGAACATACATAATTCCCCAATAATCGTTGAAGGGTAATGTACCAAATCTTAAATAAGAGACAGGGAAGGGTAAATACGCAAGAATCCAGATTACTCCGTTTTCTCTAAAACCCCTCATCCTAGTCAGAATTAAAGAGCTAACAATCGCAAATAAAAGAAAAATAGAGAATGGTCTGAAATAGTAAAACAAATATTCCCCCGATGCAAAAGCCAAAGTTTGCTGTATAAAAAATAATCCATCAGTTACGGTTCTTGGTGTAAATAATGTTTGCCAAGCATCAATATATAGATTTACTCGCGAAATGTGATAGAAAAATAACAATGAAAAGGCAGCTATTGGTATTGCAAATACTGGAACAATTCTTCTTTTAAGTAAGAATGCGTAAATAAACATCAGACCTAGTGGTAATATATAAATTTCTCTTGTCATTAAGGTTAATGAAAATAAAAGTATGGCAAGAAAAAGTTTTCTATAAATCAAAAAATATATTCCTAAGATAAAGAATGAGATAGACCACCACTCGGTGATTAAAAACATTATGTCTCTTGCTCCATAATGCAAATAAGGAAATATAAGATAACTAGAAAGTAAACCAGAGATGGATCCCAAGTAGTGACTCCCGATTTTGAAAGAGACGTAAAGAACACTCGCAGCCAGCATTAAATAAAGATAATAAATCGAGAGAGCTGAGGAGCCTGGTAAAAACTTCCACAACATGAAACTCGTTGGCAATCGCCATCCCCAAATATCTGAAGGTATGATACTTGAGCCAAATCTTCCAAGAAAAGCTTGTTGGTAGGCATCATAATAATTTACATTCCGCTCAATCAAAAAATAAGTTTTTAAAAAAGTTCCTGGATCATTGTTGTAAGCATATCCAGATAAATCGCTGTCCAGAATAGTTCTTAAGTTTTTACTGGTAAACCAAGAGGCCAATAAAAAGGAAATAATCAAAACCCAGATTGCAAAATTGACCAATCTAAATCTATTAATTAAAAAAGCGGCTAGAATTCCGCAAGTTGAGGACAAAAAAGTTAAATAATTGAAATCTTTTATTAGCCAAAAAATCATTGATCCACTTACCGAAAATAGAATTACAGACCAAGGTTTGAATTTAAAATCTAGAATAAGAAAGGATGCGAATCCAAAGGTAAAAAAGCCTATAGACAGATCAACTGAGTTGTTATTTACGGGGTTTAAAATACCCATAAGTAAAAAAATCGCTGTTAATAAATAATTTATTCCAGGTTTTACGTGGTAAATCTTAAGCAATGGAGAAAGAATCACGGCCTCAAGAACATGGGAATCTGTTTTGTTCTTGTAAGTCGTCATTTTATCTTTTATCATTCTAGCAAATAACAATGGACCTAAAAACATTCAAATATTTAATAATATTTTTAATTCTCCTTCTCCCATCGCAATATCTTTTACTTGCTAGCCCAATCTTTCCAAGCCATGATGGACTATATCATATAGCGAGAATTGACCAGTTTCATCAAAGTATTGATCTTGGCCAAGTTCCTCCCAGACTCGCCCCAACGATTTTAAACGGTATTGGCTACCCCTTGTTTGTTGTCAATTATCAGCTACCGTATTATCTTGCAGAAATTTTTATGCAAATAAGTAATAATTCGACTTTAGCTTTTAAATCAGTTTTATCGGTTACTTTTTTGTTAAGCGGTATTTTCGCTTTTTTCCTGTTCAAAAATATCTCATCAAACATTGCAAGTTTAACAGGAGCCTTAGTTTTCAGCTATCTTCCTTATAGATTCGCTAATCTTTATTCCAGAGCATCACTTGGAGAATCAACAGCCGTATTATTTTCTGTTATGTTCTTATTTTCCCTTCACCTAATTATTAAGAATAAAGGTATTGGATTTTTTTTATTGGCAATTGCGACGTTCGGACTTGTAACTTCTCACCCGGTAATCTTTTTTATCTTTATACCATTTTACTTTCTATACTTTGTATTTATTATGAAGCCAGGAATAAAAACAATTAAAATAATAATCCTCTCAGTGCTCTTGGGAATCTTAATGTCTTCTTTTCAGTGGATGCCGGCAGTATTTGAAAAAAATTTCTTAAAATTTGACCAGAACTTGCTGGAACTTTATAAAGGTCATTTCTTGAACATATTCCAGATCTTAAGAATACCCGGGGAAGGAGTGAATATTGGTACACCCTTTCAAATTGGGATAACGTCCTCAATAATTTTTGTATTTAGCTTGGCATTATGGATTAAAAAGAGAAATACTGACACAACTCTGCTTATTTCTGTTTTTTTAGTCTCGATCTTTTTAATCCATCCGTCATCAAGACTGCTTTGGGAAAACATTAAACCTCTTGACTACGTGCTTTACCCGTGGAGATTTCTTTCAATTGCGCTCATCTCATCAGCATTCTTAAGCGTTCACCTAATAAATAAAGTGAAACATAAAAAATTACTTGCTATTTTTATAATCGCCTTGGCAATTTACACCTCTCGCCATTACTTCATCAAGCCAAATCAAGTAGTCCACAGCATTCCAACACCAACCCTCACTACTCAAAACGAATTTGACACTATTTGGACTAATAATAAAACATACAGCCAAAGACCTCTAATTGATCATTCAAATCAAGTAGAGATTATGAATGTAAAAAGTAATCCTTATCGAATTTCCTTCGATGCGAAATTAAATCAAGACGACAATTTAATCGTAAGGAAATTATATTTCCCGGGATGGAACGTAAAGGTCGATGGTAAAAAACACAGTTTTTATCAGGAAGACGGATTAATCAGTTTCAACCTTGCACCCGGCAAAAGATCTGTAGATGTTTTCTTTGAAGAATCACCAGTTAGAAAAATCGCAAATTTTTCCACTTTAACTTCCACTCTTGTCTCGCTAATATTGGTAGCTTTTAGGAAGAGAATTTTTCAATAACTATAAACGAATGTTTTACACTTCCGACCTTATAACTCAATACTTACCCTGGTATTATCTCATTTCCGGTTACTTAAAAAATCTGCAAATTCCTCATTGGGTTCCCTTGCTTTACCAAAATGGATACCCACTTCTTGCTGAAGGGGAAACGGGTATTCTTTCTCCTATAAACTCGTTGATTTTATTTATCTTTCCTTTTTCAGTCTCTGTGAATTTACTTTATTTGTCCTACGCGATTATCGCCATCGCCGGCACTTACTTTTTCCTGCAAGAGAACAACTGCAGCAAACTAGGAAGTCTGTTGGGAGGGCTTATTTTTATTCTTTCAGGTTTTATAGTGAGCAGATATTTTCAGCCCTCAATCATTTTTACGGCATCACTCATGCCTTGGGGGTTCTTGATCATCCAGAAATCGTCTAAAAATACCAATTCACTTTTTCTGTTACCATTTTTAATATATCTTCAAATTACAGCTGGTCACGTTCAAATTGCCCTAACAAGTATTGCCGGCTATTTATCATACGTCTTCATTTTGTCAATTCTTAAAAAACAAAACTTTTTTCAAGTAACCAAAAAAATTTTAATGGTCATTTTTTTTACAATTTTAGGACTTGGCCTAAGCGCTATTCAGCTTTTACCTACCGCACGACTCTTTACAATTTCTCAGCGTCAAGACTGGGGTATTGCGATTCATTTCTCTTATTCACTTCCGGAGTCTCATCTTATTACTTATCTACTGCCGGGTGTCTTTGGTGTTTCTCGACCAGGTGACGATTTAGGTTTTACTCAAATTGGTGGAGGCTTTTGGGAACTAAATATTACAATCTGGACAGCTCCATTTTTATTAGCCCTATTGCCAATTGTAATTATTTTCAAAAACAGAAATATAAAAACTGTCGGAGCTTTATATATAATTTGGGCCATTTTTTTGCTGATAAGTTTTGGAGGATACTTTAAGCCCTATTGGATAGTTGCTCATATTCCAGACTTTCCCTTTCGCGCACCCGCCAGATTTGCACTTGTAAGTACTTTTGCTGCAGCATCTCTTGCCGCTTTCGGATATGAGTTAATAACAAAAAGACTCAATAACTATTTTAAAGTTATTTTATTCACAGCAATAATCACCTCTGTTATCATTCAGCAAATCTTAGTGTTTAATAAATATTTCATTTGGGAAAATTCCCAGATAGTCCTTGAGGGTTTAGAGAACCTTTCCGAAAAACAACTCACCACACCTCTTAAATTAAATATGTCAAAGACTGACGGCTCACCAGAATTAATCTTTAAAAGAGAGTTTCAAAAAGGAGCGATTATTTCGATTTTAACATTATCGATTCTTTATTTATGGTGGTTATTCATGCAGGGAATGAGAGTGAATCTCGTGAAGCGAAGAAAGAAAAACTAGTCTAAAATAAAAATTTTATTTTGGCTAAAATCACAGTTTTCAAAAAACGTAAAACACATCCTGTAATTTTTATCTTTAAACCAAAATTTTATTGCCTCGCCAGTTCCCAGTGCGATATAAGCCTCTTGTGAAGTTGACATTTTATTGTCTGCAAAAACGAGTTTACTTTCCGGAAGGGAATTTTCTTTCTCAATTTGTTCGACGTAAGCCTTTGCTAAGTCAGCCCTTTTGAAAACCCAGTTATTACTTTTCGTCAAATTGATATTGTAGATAGAAATCCCTAAAAATATTAACAAAAATACAAAAGACGTCACCGGCCTTAACTGCTTTAGTGCTAGCCCGATTATTATTGCAAAACCAAATATCGAAACATTCATGTAGTGTGGAGAAAGATGGGAAGGAATTAGAATAAATGGGGAAAATCCCGCAATAATCGTGACGATTGAAAATATCAACAGGTTAATATTTTGTTTTTTGTTCAAACTTTTGAATAGCAATAAAATAATCAAAGTCAGCCAGCCAAAAAGTATGAGAGAGACGATTTTATCTCCAGATGCTTCTGCAAATCCGGCTGTCCTTAAAAGATAATATTTTATAGCGTTAAGAACTTTAGCGGATAACTCAAGTTGATAAACATCAATAGTCACTTTCGGGGTAAAAAAGACAAACCTTATTATCAGAAAAATTACCGACATAATTCCAGTTATTGTTAATAAAAACTTATCAGTTTTTTCTTTTTTGAATAAAAATTCATAAGATGTAAATATTGCCAGACCGACTACCATTGCTTCAGAAGCAAGTAAAGAGATTACATATAATATTAAAGATGCGATTTTTCTATCAACAAAATAACAATAGAACGAAGTAACTAAAAAGAAAAATCCAATAACCGTTGCTGAACCGGAAATCCAAAAAAGAGAGATAAAATGAGCAGGGTGGATTGTATAGATAAGTCCAGCGATCAATCCGCTTTTATGATCTCTAGTTAACATTCGGACAACTTTATAGATTAAAAAGCCTGATCCGATTTGAAAAAGAAAAGTCAGAAGATGATATCCGACATAATTTTTGTCAAAAATATTACCGGCTATTAAAAAAAATAAATTGTGAATTGGACGCCAATGGGTAACTTGCGGGAGGCCGAAAACATTTTTGATATCCTGCAAAAGACTATTTTGAGAGAACTGGTTGATTAAAATAAAATCGTCCTGAACAAAAAAAGTAGATAAAGAATCTCTAAATATTATTAAGCTTGCGAAAAACAACAGGAAAAATAAAAAGATATCAAACCTCCAGGATCTTTGCTTCATAACTTTCCAAATATACCAGTTTTGCGGAAGAATTTGTTAGAATTGAGCGAATTGATCATCTTACTTGCTGGTCTTGCATTTTTACTTAGATTGCTTATAGTCATTAGAGATTCGGTACCATTCGCCTACGACATGGGCCGTGATTTGCTTTGGGCCAAAGACATAGTCTTCTATAAAGAACCCACTTTAATTGGTCCCGCTGCAAGTATTTGGGGTGTCTACTTTGGGCCTTTATGGTACTATTTTTTATCAATACCCCTTTTCTTATCGAATGGCCATCCGCTGTCTGCAGTTATTACCGTTTCACTCTCACTCTCACTGACAGGTTTTTTAGCATACTGTTGGTTTCATAAATATTTGTCGCGGTTTTACGCCCTTATCTTCTCAATTATTATTCTTTTTAGTTCTCAAATGATCAATCTTTCTCTTTTTGCCTTCCCGGCTAATATTACCCCTATTTTGACTCTTTGTATGATATATTTTTTATTCCTGGCTGTCACAAAAAATCCTTTGTTTATTTCAGCATCTTTTTTGTCAGTGAGCCTGATTTACCATACAGAACCTCCGTCCGCTGTTGTTTTTACTTTTATTCCCATCTTTATCTTTTTTTACTTTAAACTCTACCGCACAAGGAAATTATTTAAGATTGCCGCAATATCTTTTTTTGCTTATGTCTTGCCCTTTACCCCTCAAATTCTGTTTGAACTTCGCAATAACTTTATTCAAACGCGGTCTTTGCTTGCATATTTTGCGGGGAACAATCCATCTTTGTCCGGGCAATTGCCGTTCCTTCCAAGGATCTTAGATAGAGCCGGTATCTTTTTTGAACTTTTCAAGGAAAGTGTTTCTCCTCAATCCAATATTATTGCATTGCTGATACTTTTGTTAATCGGATTTGGACTTTATCATTTTATCAAGACTGATAGGGATAAAAATTTGCATATTTTACTAAAAATAAATGTTGTTTCTCTGCTGATTATTTTTATAGTTTTCTCGGTCTTTATTACCGTAGAAATAAAAACTTGGTATTTGTACGGAACTTTTATTTTTGTGGCCTTTTTAATCGTATATGCACTTGTCGGGATCAGAAATAAAGCTGCGGCTGTTGTTTTCGTGGTTTTATTCCTGGGTTTAAATATTTTTCCTTATGCTAAAGATGAAAGAACTGCCAATGCGAAGAACGACCCGGCGCAACTTTCCAATCAGTTAGCGGCGATAGAGTATATTTACGACGATAGTCAAGGAAAACCGTTTTCTGTCTATGTTTATACACCGCCTATTTACGATTTTTCCTATCAATATTTATTTTGGTGGCAGGGAGTAAGATTTAAAAAAGGCTTACCTGTGGATTTTGCTTATTTACCTAATCAACCTCGATATGTCAGGAATAAAGAATTATATTCAAACGGCAAAATCGCCTCGACAATTTACTTAATTCTCGAAAACAGCGAGCAAAATGAATTTTACACCAAAGATTCCTGGCTCAAAAACTTCGACAGCTATAAATTAACTAAAGAGATAGATATTAACGGCGCAATCACAGTCAGGAAATTAAATGGAATATAGAGGCAAAAAATCCCTTGATATTATGAAAACGACCGCCAAGAGATATAATCAATGGCTTGTCACTCAAGTTAAAAATCACCTCAAAAGCCCGATTCTTGACGCGGGAGCCGGCAATGGTGCATTTGTGGAGTTGCTTCTTAAAGACTATTTGGTTTACGCAATTGACCAAGACCTGGAATTAGCCACAAACCTTCAAAAAATCCTTCCAAAAGAAAAAGCCGGGTACGGAGATATTGAACAAGCCATATATTTTTTTAATAAGAAAAAATTTAAAACAATAATGTGTTTTAACGTTTTGGAACATATAAAAAATGATGACAAAGCTCTTTTGAATTTGTACAATTTGTTAAGCCACAGAGGGAAACTGATAATTCTAGTGCCGGCCCATCAGTGGGCATATGGAGAGATGGATAAAGAAATCAATCACTTCCGAAGATACTCAAAAGACTCACTTAAGAATCTGCTTGAGAATAATCACTTTACAATAATATCAATTAAATACCTGAATATGTTCGGATTGTTAGGCTGGTTTGTGGCCGGAAAAATCTTTAAAAGAAAAATGGTCTCTGCTGGACAAATTGGAATCTTCGATAAAATAATGGGCCTTATTACTATCCTGGAAAAAAGAATAGAGCCTCCAGTTGGACTATCTATCTTTGCAGTATGCCAAAAAAAGTAAAAGTTTCAATAATTATTCCAAGCTTTAATGAATTTTACTCATTAGACGGATTATTGGGCCGAATCGGCAAAGTTAAAATTCCCTACCAAAAAGAGATCATTATTGTAAACGACGGGTCAACTGATCAGACAGCAAGCTATCTTAGAAAACTTAAAAACCACAAAATTATCACGAACCCCAGAAATTTAGGCAAAGGTGCGTCCATAAGAAAGGCCTTGAAACACGTGACTGGCGATATTGTGATTATTCAGGATGCTGATTTTGAATATGATCCCAAAGACTACAACAACCTGCTTTCACCTTTCAGAAACAAAGATGTTCAAGTAGTATATGGCTCAAGGGAACTTGTCAAAAACCCAGTTTCTCATTGGACGTTTAATCTGGGCGGACGATTGGTTACCAAAATTACCAACCTTTTGTACAAAACGCACATTACCGATGAGCCGACGGGTTATAAACTTTTCAGGGCAAAATTAATCAAAGCGATAAAACTTGAATCGAGAGGCTTTGAATTCTGCCCGGAAGTAACTGCCAAAATAGCAAAACGTAAAGTGAAAATAATTGAGGTTCCCATAAGCTACAATCCTAGGCCAATTTCCGAAAAGAAAATCAAATGGTGGGACGGTTTTGTTGCTATTTACTTTCTGCTTAAATATAAATTCACAGACTAAAAACCCTGGATGAATACCAGTCAATTAATCAGGATACTTCTTGTTTCTGCATTTTTGAATGCAGTTTTATGGATAGTCTTGACACCTCTCTGGCAATATCCTGATGAACAAGCCCATTTTGCACAAATTCAAGACGTTGCAGAACTAGGGCAAAGGCCAGTTGATAAACTCAACACGTCCTTAGAAATTACATTATCGGAAAAAATTTTGGGTACGGAAAGAGATGGGTTAGGTAATAACAAATTTACCTATCATCCAGAATTTAAGCTTGATTACACCGATAATTATTATGGTTATCAAGAGAATTTAATCAATAATCTTCCAAGATCCGCCAGAACCCAGTTGGTCAAAAACGAAGCAACTCTTAACCCGCCGCTTTACCCCTTTTTAGGTTCTGTATTTTACAGAGTATTTGAAAACGCTAGTCTTTTTAGTAGGGTCTACGCAGTAAGACTGATGTCATTAATTTTCTTCATAACTATGATAATTGTAAGTTATAAAATCGGCCAGATAATTTTTGTCAAAAATAAAACATTGCCATTAGTGCTTGCGAGTCTGGTTGCATTTACGCCGATGTTTGTTTTTGCTTCAACCGGCGTTTTACCGGACCCGCTGACTAATTTGCTTTTCTCACTGGTTATTTTTTTAAGTATAAAGATTTTAACAAAAGGGCTAAATTTTTTTGTGATATTTTTTTTAACAATTGTAATAATCTTAGGTTTTTTAACCAGGCAACAATTTTTAATTTCCATACCAATAGTACTCTTTCCGATTCTTTACCAAATATTTAAAAATCTAAAATTTCTTAAAAAAAGTTTGACCCTCCTGCTAATCTTTATCGTGATTACCTTTATCGCAAGTTTTTTCATAAAATATTTAGAACCTATAAGAAATTTTTCGTTTTTTGAAATTGGCAAGGTTGAACTAAGCAAATTATTGGATAATCGTTTTTTACAATTTGCCCTCTGGACTGCTCGTCATACTTACGATGAAGTTTTACCGTGGTACTTCGGCGTATACAAATGGCTTTCGCTAACGGTACCTCATATCAACTACCAAATTATTAACAGATTAATTCTTATCGCATTTGCCGGGATTATCATTAAACTACTTCAAATTATTAAGAGAAGAAAAGTTGAAGAACTGGACCTGGGTCTATTTTTTATGCTTTATGCATCAATAGTCTATTTTCTAATTTTCCTTATATGGGATTATTTCTTTGATTTGGAGCATGGGTATTCTTTTGGAATTCAGGGACGTTATTTCTTCCCGATGATTATTCCCCATTTTACAATTTTAACAATCGGATTTTGGCAGGTATCACAGTTGATATTTAAGAAATTTGCCAAATATCTACTTTTTTTTATCGTGTTTTTGATGGTCATATTTAATAACGTATCGCTTAGTTATGTTTCCGCTTCTTATTATGAAACAACCAACGTTTCTACTTTTGTTAAACAGATAAGTCAATACAAGCCTCAGATCTTGAAAGGTTATTTGATTCTGTTCCCTTTATTTGTTGCCATTTTCTTACAAGTAATTTTCCTTTTTTCTTTTGCAAAACATATATTCGCTCGCAGAGCAAGATTGCAAAAGTGAATACATACTCTGCTCGCTCATGTAAACTTAAAGAGCAATACCGAGGACTTTCAGTCCTCGGAAGTTTATAATTAGAAACGATAAATGAGAATAGTTGACGAAATTGGTTTTAAAAAAACTTTAAAGTTTATATTTTTTAGTTTTTTGCAAACAATTTATTGCCTTTGTCTCCTGCCGCCTTTAAGAAAAATATTCTTAGTTCTTTTAGGTGCAAAAATTGGTAACCACTCAATCTTAATGAATGTTAATTTTTTTAATTGGCATCACAGGGGGCCTGGGGGATTAGAAGTTGGCGAAGAATGTTTTATCGGGGATAAAACTTTGATCGATCTTTATGACCAAGTAATCCTGGAAGATCAAGTGACTATAGCCCAAAATGTTACGATCCTGACTCATCTCAATGTAGGTTATAAAAACCACCCATTGCAGACAAAGTTTCCAAAAAGTTCACGTGCTGTAATCGTCAAAAGCGGTAGCGCTGTCGGCGCCGCAAGTACCATTTTGCCGGGAGTCATAATCGGAGAAATGTCTTTTGTTGCAGCTGGCAGCGTGGTAACAAAAAATGTTCCCTCAAAAACGCTTGTTGCGGGAGTACCTGCCAAAGTAATCCGCAAACTTTAATAGATGCATATTCCAAATAAAAAGGATTTTCTAATATTAGTTTTCCTTTTACTATTCTCAACAATACAGTTTATTTTGATTTTGAGACATAAATCTCCGTATCTTTCAGACAGTTACTTTTATAAACATATCTTTTACCAATTCCAGGGAAATTCGTTCCAAGAATCAAGGGAGTTAGTCCTAAATCAAGTTGACTTTGCCAACAGTGGACAAATCTCGAGAAATATTTTTCAAAACAAAGCCGTCTACTCCCAAGTCTACGACTTTTTCAAAAAAAGGCCTCTTTATCCGTTTTTGGCTTACCTTTTTAACAAAATTTTGCATAATGAATACCAGGCTTTTCTACTTCCAGTTTTTATAAGTTATCTTGGGGTTGTGCTTCTGGCATTTTATTTTTTCAGTCAAGGTTTAAATAGATTCTTTGCGGCTTTTACAGCGAGCCTTTTTATTTCCTTCTACCCGTTTTTGGACTGGTCTACATACTTTTTAACAGATACTATGGGAGCCGCATTTTGGCTTTTGCAGCTTTTTTTTATCTATAAATTCGCCAAGGATATGAATCCAAAATGGCTATATCTCTTTTCCTTCTTTTTGGTAATTTCCTTTTTGAACAGGGAACAGAGCATCTTAATGCTGCCTCTGCTGGTATTGGCATCCTTATTTGTCAGAGTTTTTAAGATAGGAAATTTCAAAAAAAAATTTTTCCGGGCAACTGTTGTTTCTTTCCTTTTAACGATCTTGTACATCTTAGTCTCATACGCAACGAATCAAAAAAACGTCCTGGATACTCTTATTTACACAATGAACTCTTACGGTCTGTATAGTAATTCATATTCGAATCTGCAGGTAATAAATTATATTGCCCAAGCGGTGATAGATTCTCATTTAGTTTTTGTCAGAGAACTAGTCTCTCGTCATTGGTGGTTTGTCTTATGCCTTTTTGCGCTTTTCAAAGTAGTAAAGTTATTAATCCGTCTTAAACCCTCCATTTTGGATATCTTAATGATATGTTCGGCAGTCGCTTCATATCTTGCGATTTTCATTTACCCGGTTTTAAGCTATCGTTTCTTTTTCCCCGTTGTCATTACTGTTGTTTATTTTGCCTCAGGTTTCATTCACGATTTTTTTAAAGTCGGCAAGGTGACAGAACAATGAAAACACCTTTTTTTTACAATTTTTTCAGATCAATAATTCTCCCGCTTGATGAAATTGATGAAAATGTGCCTAAAGGCGCAAGGGTTGTGGATCTTGGGTGCGGCGAAGGAGTTGTAGCCGCCTATCTATCCAAAACCAAAGGAAGGACTGTAATTGGAGTTGATCTTGATAAAAAAAGGCTTCCCAAACCCTTGCAAAAGAATTTGCAATTCGTCAAAAGTGATATCAGAACTTATTCTGTCAAAAATTTCGACGCGGTTATTCTTTCCGATGTTCTGCACCACATTAATTTCCCAGATCAGAAAAAAATTCTGAAAAATATCGCCAAAAATCTTAAAAAGGGTGGGACATTGACGATAAAAGAAATAGATACGGGTGAATTTGTTAGAAGTAAACTTTCAAGATTTTGGGATTTCGTTCTTTATCCAAATGACAGAATTTGTTATTGGAACGCTAAGAAATTAAGAAATTTACTGTCATTGTTAAGATTCAAGGTGAAAATTATTCGACCTTGCCGATTTTTCCCAGGTTCAACAACTTTGTTTATTTGCAAAAAATGAGCAAAGCGAATATTTGCAAAAAATGAGCAAAATCGCCAAATTTTGGCCGGTTATTCTACTTATTGTTATTACATTTATTCTTAGGGTAATAAAGCTTGAAGAACTTTTTTATTTCACTTATGACGAATCAATTCCTGCATTTGTTGGAAGGCGATTAATTCTCTGGAAACATATTCCGCTGATAGGCGGGGTAACGCCTTTTAATTTTCACCTTGGGCCATATTTTTATTGGTTTTATTCGGCCATTTTATTTTTGGGAAAACTTAATCCAATTGCCTGGGGTTACGCTTCAGCTATCATAGCTATGGCCACTACTTTTATGATATTTGTAGTTGGCAAAGTATTTAGTTCCAAAAAGATTGCTCTGACAGCTGCTATTTTCTGGGCATTTTCATATCTTGCCAATGTTTATGATCGACATCTGTGGGCGCTTTATTGGGGTCCGCTAGTTTCGCTGATAGTTGTCTTTTGTCTTTACAAAATTATCCACTCTCACGCTGTCATTCTGAGCCCTTCGATGTCATTGCGAGCCTCTCGAAGAATCTCGGGATATACTCCGCGAAGCAATCTCAGGACGAAAAATCTAAATGATAAATACATTTACTTCTTAGGTCTAACCATTGCTCTTAGTATTCATGCTGATCCATCTAACTTAGTTTTTCTTGTGCTTGCAATTTTGGCTTGGATAATCTACAAGCTGCCGATTAAAAAGAGTACTTTTTTTGCGCTTGGACTAATTACTTTCTCATTTCTGCCTCTTATCCTATTTGACCTTAGGCACAACTTTGCCAATACAAAACCAGTTGTCGGGTTCTGGAAGCAGGGGAGGAACGACCCCGGATTTGAAATGCAAAAATTCATTAATAATTCTTCACTTTTCCCTCGAGCCTTTACTCGTCTTATTTATACATTCGATGACAATCAAATAGCTAAGCAATATTCATATTGCCAGGCGTTTGTCAAAGAAAAATATCAAGTAATTCCTCCTATTCTAGTATTTCTCTCATCGATTTCTATCATTGGTTTTGTCGTCTGGGCTCTCGGGAAAAATCAAGAAAATGTAGGTTGGCGGCTTATTGCTATACTTGTGATTCTATATCTTGTTGGTATCCAGCTGTATGGAACTATTTTTAGAGCTGATATTTTTGAGCATTACATAGCAGGTTTATTCGCACTTTTTCTTCTGATTTTTGCCAACATCGTAAGTTTACTCCCCAAAAAATTGTGGCTTTTAGTACTTGGTCTTTTTATAGTCTTTAATCTCAATAAACTCTTAAATGCTAAAAACAGCATGGGCCTGACTTATAAAAGGCAGGCGATCGAATTTACTATGCAGCAAGTAGGGGATAAACCATTTTCTCTGGATTCACTTTCAACTTGTTGGAGGTACTCAGGATATCGGTATTTGTTTGCCGTTTTTGGCCAAGAACCGGTTAAGAGCTATGTCGACCCAAATTTCGCTTACCTTTATGGAACAACTCCTGTTGCCCAAAAACATCCTCCAACTGTAGTTTCCTTCGTCATTCATGACTTTACGCCGGAGACTGAAGATTTTTACAAACGATATGCTGTTTTAAAATATCATGAGGTGAAAAATGCACCTTTTGGCAATATTGAAGTTGTTGTAATGAATAACAGTACAGGTTGGTTTGATCAGTAAGAAAAATTGTTAGGCCCGCAGTCCACTGTGAAGTGGACGAGGACCGCAAGCTTTGCTTATACTTTGACCGAATGATTCAATCTTTTAAAGATCTTCTTTTAACCGATACAGGTAAAGATACTTCAATAGTTTTTGCCGGAACTCTTGTCAACGTAATTGTCGGTGGATTATTTTTTATTCTTGCACCGCGAATTCTTGGGCCTTCAGATTTTGGTATATTTTCAACAGTTGTTGCGACAGGAGTAGTAGCGGTTCGGTTGTCAAGCCTAGGTGTCGAAACCGGAATACTAAAATTTGCCCACAGGAGTTCAAACCAGCAAAATGCAATTCTTTCAATTGCCCTCAAGTCGTATTTATTTTTCGGTCTGATAATAGCGGTAATCGGCTTTTTCATAGCGCCAATCCTTTCTGCTATTTTAGGACACCCAGAAATTACTCTCTTTTTAAGAATTGCCTTTGGAGCAACAGTTTTTTTTCATCTGACTAATTTATTTGTTGCCGGGCTTCAGGCGAGGCAGGAATTTCTTAAAGCGTCAATTCCTTCTATCGCCAATAATGTTGCAAGAATTGTTCTCCTTTTAATCGGTTCATATTTTTTTACAATTGGATTGTATTTTTTGACAGTTATTTACTTTGCCGTAACCATTATCTCCACCATAATTGGCAAATACTTTTTACCATTTAATATTGAAAAAATCGACAAAAGCCTTGCCAGTGATTTCTTTAAATTCAATATTTGGGTTGCTTTTTCATTAACACTAGCCTCAATCCCATTTGATAATTACTTTCTTCTGAAGCTAGCCGGACCTATTCAAACTGGCCTTTATGCTGCTCCCTTAAAGATATTAACGGTTGTTTATGAATTTGGAGGCAACTTTACAAGCGTCTTAGCATCACGTTTTGCTTCTTTTGATAATAAAGAAAAAGTAATTAATTTTGCCAAGAAAACAAGCGGTCTAGTATTACTATTTAGTTTGGGACTCCTATTTTTAATTCTTATTGCCGATCCCTTAGTTATTTTGATTTTCGGCAAAGAGTTTAGCGGCTCCATTCAAGTTCTCAAAATTTTAGCAATTGGCTTTATTTTCTTTTTCTTATCAACCATTCCTTCCTCAATAATCCTTTACTATTTCGGAAAATCACAAATATCATTTGCAATCACGTTTTCGCGCTATTGGTTCTTTGTAATTCTGCTCTTTCTTGCAGTGCCGAGTTTTGAAGCAATTGGTGCTGCCTATGCTTTCACAATAAGTGAATTCTTGGCTTTTTCTCTAATGCTTTTTTATGTTCTTTTCAAGTTAAATGCCAAAAACGTCAATTAAATTATCTGTAGTAGTTCCTTGTTATAACGAGGAAAAACGTTTTCAGAAAGGATTTGATCACTATTTTTCTTATCTTTCAAAACAAAAATATCCATGGGAACTTATTTTTGTTAATGATGGGTCAAAAGATAACACCTTGAAGCTGATACGAGCATGTGCAAAAGACAAATCAAGCATTCAAGTCATTAGTTACAATAAAAATCACGGGAAAGGCTATGCGATAGTTCAAGGAATAATAAACGCCAAAGGCAAATACATTTTATTTACTGATTTGGATCATTCGGTTCCCATAAATACTATTGAGGGTTTCTTTAAACATTTTGAAAGAGGGTACCAAGTTGCTATCGGTTCAAGGCGAATTGAGGGAGCTAAAATTCTTATCCATCAACATTTTTTGCGTGAGATTCTCGGGAGAGGTTTTACACTGCTTGTTAGATTATTGATTGACTGGAAAATTAAAGACGCAACTTGCGGCTTTAAGACTTTTGAAAAAAATGTCGCTCAAAAAATATTTAACAAAATTACGATTTACGATTGGGCTTTTGATGCGGAAATTCTGTTCATATGCAAAAAACTAAATATCAGAGTTGCTCAAGCTCCGGTAACTTGGAGTGATGTTAGAGGCACTAAGGTTTCTCTTGGAAAAGATGTAGCAAGATCTTTTTTTGGCCTAATTAAAATTAGATGGAATGATTTGAAAGGAAAATACAAGCGAGATAATTTTTAATTTTCAATTTTAAATTTTCATTCAATTTTGAATGTTTCAAAATATTTTATTAAAATATTTTCTTATCAAAATTTAAATTTTAGATTTCAATAAAAAAGTAAAAATTTCAAATTGTAAATTTATGTTGCTTCTTGTACCTTTGTTACTTTTGATACATTTTGTACTTCTTATAAACACCCGCTTTACTCTTTGGCCGGAAATGGTTGTTTATCCATATCTAGTCAACAATGGATTTATGCTATATAGGGATATAATTAATCCCTACCCGCCCTTTTTGAGTTACTCTCTGGCAATTTTTGCTAAAATCTTTGGTTATCAACCACTTCCTTACCAAATTTTAACTTGGTTTTTAATAATCATTACCGATCTTTTAACTTTCTTACTTGCACAAAAGATTTTTACTAAATCTACAGCTTATTTTTCACTTATATTTTTTATTATTTTATCCATCCCTTTTGGGGTCAATGGGCTTTGGTTTGATCTTGTGCAGACACCCCTCGTTCTTTTATCTGTTTATTTTTTTTATAAATTTATGAATAATCCCAAGTCCAGAAAATCACTATTTTTTTCAGTCTTTTCTTTAACGATTGCCATTTTTACGAAACAACAAGTAATTTGGTTATCTTTATGGTTTTTAGCAATTTTGATTTATAAATTCGGTAAAAAGACCAAAGATATTTTTATAAAAAATCCTTATATTTTTGCCCCATTTATTTGTATGTTTCTAACCCTAATTATATTCTTTAGGCAACAAGGACTCACAGACGATTTTCTCTACTGGATATTTATCTTTCCATTTTTTAAAGCATCAAGAATGCCGTGGTACTTACTTCTTCCGACAGTTCATCAGATTTTGACAATTTTAGCTTTATTTTTTTTATTTACTCCTATACTTTTTAATAACAGGTTTAAGACAACTTTAATTGTTCTAACGGGTTTTGTTTTAGTCCTTTTTGCATATCCAAGATTTGACTATTTTCATTTAATTCCTTCACTTACTGTTTTGTCTTTAACTTTTCCAGACAACCTGAAGAGTCTAAAAAAAACAAAGCTGGCTATCCGGTCAATTTTTACACTCAGCTTAATTTTTCTAATTGTATTTACTATCCGCTATCTTAAAAATAATTGGACACAAGAAGTAAGATTTTTTGAGAAAGATATTGCAGGAGCAGCCCTAACTTTAAGTAAAAATACAAATCCTGGTGATTCCATCTATATTCAAAACGGCCCAGACCAAATATTGGCACTGTCAGGTAGATTACCACCCAAGCCTTGGGCAGATGAATTCCCTTGGTATTTAGAAATCCCTGATCTTCAGAAGAAAGTCATTGATGGAATTGAAAAGCAAAATTCAAAATTTATAATTTTTAAGCCTTATGATGTAGGACCGAGATATGAACTTGGAGTATATAGACCCAGGGAAATTGCCGACTACCTTGATGCGAATTATAAAAATCTAGTCCAAATTTCTGATACTTTATGGTTTAAGGTTAGAAAATGAAAAATAATTACCTCATTTTATTTTTTGTGATCTGTTTGGTCTTCTTTCTTCCGTTTTTAATAAAGCCTGATTTATTAGCTTTAAAGGATAATGATCTCGGAAGAACTTATATTCCCCTTTTTAGCTTTTTAAGAGATTCAATTTTTTATTACAAACAAATTCCTTTATGGCGTCCGGATCAGATGATGGGGGAGACTTTTATCGGCAATCCACTTTCATCATTGTTCTATCCCGCAAACCTCCTTTTTTTGATTTTTCCGATTAAATTTGCCTCTATAATTTATCTTTTTATCCATTTTCTACTAGCTGGAGTTTTTATATATTTACTTTCTCGCTCTTTTAAATTATTACCGCTTTCGTCTTTTGCTGCCGCTCTTTTTTACGCTTTCTCGACGAAAATGATTTTTCACCTTTCAGCCGGCCATATTACTATGATTGCTGCCTTTTCTTACTTTCCGTTGACCCTTTTATCAATCAGAACAATTTTTGTGCCAAAAAGAGTCAGGCCCCTATTAGGGGTTGCACCCCTAACTTGGATAATAATCGGGGCAGTATCTCTGACTTTTATGCTGATGACCTATCCGACAATTTTTTATTATGCACTTATTTTTTTAGCTACTTATTGGGCCTACCGAGTTTTAGTGTCCGCATGGATAACAAAAAGCCTGGAGATTGTTGCTATCAAAAAACAGGTTATTAATATTTTTTTTACAATTGTTATTTTTTTGGGTTTTTCAGCCATATTTATTTTGCCACAAGCAGAGTTTGCACCGTTCTCGACAAGATCACGTTTAACCATTGAAGATGTGGCAATACCAGCTTGGAATCTTAAAAGATTAGTAACTAGCCTAATATTTCCTTACTTGAATTTTAATAGTCTTGATCATGAGTCATTTCTCTATCTAGGCCTTATTCCAAGCCTTTTCTCAATTATTGGCTTTTTTAAGCTGTCTAGACTTAAAAAAATTGTTTTGTTGTTTGGAGGCTTTGCTGCATTACTTTTTATTGCCGGGCTTTCAACACCTCTTTTTGAATTTTTCTATAATTTTGTGCCCTTTTTGAAATACTCACGAGTCACAACAAGATTATGGTTTATTGTAGCTTTAATTGTTGCTCTTTTAAGCGCATTTGCTCTTGAGAAATTTAAGAGAAAATCAATAATTTACCTGATACTGCTTATTTTCTTAGCAGAATCTTTTTTTATCGGATACAGGAAAATCAACTCTATTCCGAATTTAATTTTTACAAATGAGCCCCTATACCAGTTCCTTGCCGAAGATAAAGGTTTTTATCGGGTTTACTGCACAACTTATTGTTTTAATCCGCAATTAATATCTAAATACAAAATTCAAGTTTTACATGGAGAAACACCTATTCAGGATGCTAATTTTATTGATTTCTTACAGGCAGCAGGCGGCTATGAATATTCTAAATTTGCCGTGATTTTTCCTCCATACCAGGTTTGGCAGAAGGATGATTTGCCTCAACCAAATATTAATCTCTTAAGTCTTGCTAATGTTAAATATGTGGCCTCAACCTATCCGATAACAGATAGCGACCTGATATTTATCAACCAATTCGAAAAAATTTATCTTTATCAGAATCAAAAATATAAGCCGCGGGCCTATTTTAATAATTTAGCCGATGAGGTAATTATTGAGAAATATTCACCAAATTCAATTCAGGTCCAGTTCAGTGAACGGCCAGAATCTCGAATCCTGATTTTTGCTGAAAACTTTTATCCCGGCTGGTTTGCCTTTCAGGATCATCAAAAATTCCCTGCGGAAAGGAAAGAACCTGTTTTTAGGAGAGTGAATGTTCTGCCAAATACAAAGACCTTAGAGTTAAAGTATCAACCTGAGACTTTTAACACAGGTAAAACCATCAGCCTTACCATCATATTTATGCTTTTTTTATGGTATATTCACAAACGTAGATCATCAAAAGTAAAAAATCGTTCTTAGAAAATAACCAAGATCGCAATTCTTAGTTTCTTAGGCCCGCAGTTCCGAGTTTATATCAGCAGATCAATTTGAAACTTTGTTTCAATATTGCTCCTCTGATATCGAGGAACGAGGACCGCAGAAACTTTACCAATATGTATAAAATTGCTATTTTAAGTTTCTTAGGCCCGCAGTTCCGAGTTTATATCAGCAGATCAATTTGAAACTTTGTTTCAATATTACTCCTCTGATATATCAGATTCGCCGAAGGCGAAGGCTGATATCGAGGAACGAGGACCGCAGAAACTTTACCAATATGTATAAAATTGCTATTTTAAGTTTCTATTCCGGGATAGTCGACAGGGGAGTGGAAACGTTTGCTTTTGAAATTAGCAAACGTCTATCTGTTAAACATAAGGTGACGGTTTTTGCGGCCGGCCATACAAAACCACAAAAATATAGGGTTGAAGAAATTAAATCGTTCGTCAGTACCCCAAAGTCAACTTGCGGCGTACTTAGTAAATTTTATTTAGATTGGAGTTCCGTCAAAATATTGATTTTTAGCTTAAGAGCCTTACTCAAGATCTATAGAGGGAAATACGATTTAATTATTCCCCTAAACGGCGGATGGCAGACACTAGTTTTTAGGATAGTTACGAAAATCACAGGAGCAAAAATTTTAACCTCTGGCCATGCGGGCATAGGCTCGGATGATGCCGCCAATCTTTTTTTTAGACCTGACGTCTTTGTAGCTTTAACTAAGGCAGAGGCTGACTGGGCAAAACGGTTAGCTCCGGAGGTCGAGATAGTTACAATTCCTAATGGAGTTGACCTGGCACGTTTCAATCCAAAGGTTAAATCGAAGACTTTGCCTCTAGCGAAGCCAATAGCAGTTTGTGCTTCGGCCCTTGTTCCCTATAAAAGAGTGGATTTAACCATTAAAGCTATTGCTAAGACAAAAAACTTAAGCCTTTTAATATTAGGAGATGGTCAGTTGCATGGGATGATTGATACTCTTGGCAAAAGGCTCTTAGGCAAAAGATATTTAAGATTAGTGGTGCCCTATGAGCAAATTCCTGCTTATTACAGGTCGGGAAATGTTTTTACTCTCGCTTCAAAAACAGAAGCATTTGGAATTTCTTATGTTGAGGCTATGGCCTGCAATCTCCCTGTAGTGACCACTGCAGATGATTCCAGGGCTGAAATAATCGGTCCCGCTGGAATTCTTACTGATCCCGGTAACGTTGAGCAGTATGCCAAGGATCTAGAACTTGCTGCAAAAACAAATTATAAAAATATTCCTTACACCCAAGCTCTAAAATTTAGCTGGAATAAAGTGGCTCAAAAATACCAAGCTCTTATTAATAAGTTATCAATTTCATAATACTTATGAATAATCTCATATCTATAGTTACCCCAGTTTATAACGAAGAGAAAGTTATAAAAAGATGTCTTCAATCACTTTTAAGCCAGAGTTATAAACCAATGGAAATTATTCTTGTCGATGATGGCTCGAGTGATAGGACACTCAGAATAATTTCAAATTTCAACCCGTCCTCGACCAAGTCGAGACGAGGTCGGGAATTTCCAATTTCCAATTTCCAATTGCTTGAGCAAAATCATAAAGGTCCGGGCTCAGCTAGAAATCTTGGCGCATCGAAAGCCCACGGCGAAATCCTCGTTTTTGTGGATGCTGATATGACCTTTGATAGGGATTTTATCAAAGACTTAGTTAATCCAATTCTAGACAGCAGAACGATCGGCACTTTTTCAAAAAATGAAATGGTCGCTAATTATAATAACATTTGGTCAATTTGCTGGAACATTAACAGAAATGTTCCCAAGGATCGAATGTTACCTCCAGATTACCCGAATCAGGCACCAGTCTTCAGGGCAATTTTAAAAAAAGAATTTAATAAGGTAGGAGGCTTCGATGCGACTGGTGAATATACCGATGATTGGAGTCTTTCTCGAAAACTGAATATTAAATCGACTTTGGCTCCTGGTGCAGTATATTTCCACTCAAACCCAACATCTCTTAAGGAAGTTTTCAAGCAAGCTCGTTGGATTGGGAAAAATGAGTTTATTAGTGGTTCGCTACTTCGTAAAATTCGGTCACTATTTTTGTATAACTTACTGGTATCCATATTAATTGGAATTTTTAAGTCAACTGTCACGGGCCAATTGTCATTTGTTGTTTTCAAAATAATTTACGATCTAGGTGTGTTTGTTTCCGTAATTAGATCTTTTTTTCAAGAACCAAAATTTAAATAAGGCATAAAAATGATCTTTATTGTTCTTTTAATTGCTTTGGTAATTAGATTTATTAGTCTTAATCAAAGTCTCTGGTTGGATGAAGGAATTAATGTAAACGTTGCCAGAGCGCTGAATTTTAAATCACTTTTTTTTGATTACTCTTTAAGTGATTTTCACCCACCGCTTTATCATCTTATCCTTAGAGAGTGGATTCTGCTGTTTGGATCATCCGAAATTTCTGTAAGGTTGCCATCAGTAATTTTAGGTGTCGCAACTGTTTTCATAACTTATCTTATTGGCAAAAAATTATTTGAAAATAAGACAGCCTTAATTGGTGCAACTTTATTGGCGACCTCTCCTCTACATATTTACTATTCTCAAGAGGCACGAATGTATATGCTTGCTGCGGCTTTAGTAAGTCTTTCTGTCTATTTTTTTATTTCAATCCTTAAAAAGGATAGCCTCTGGGTGTGGTTTGGTTTTGTTATATCAACCACATTAATGCTTTACACAGACTATCTTCCTTATTTATTAATACCCGTATATCTCTTTTATTTATTAATCGGAAGAAAAAAAGTTGCCTCAAGTACTTTAAAATCTTTTATTCCGGCGTTCATCCTAATATTAATATTAATCGTGCCTTGGTTAATTATCTTACCCAAACAGCTACAGGTAGGCTTATCAGCAAAAACCGCCTCTCCAGCATGGGCACAGATAGTCGGCTCCCCCAATTTACAAAATCTGGCAGTTACATTTGTCAAATTTACAATCGGCAGAATCTCATATGATAATAATTTAATCTATGCTTTATTATTTGCTCCTGCTGCATTGTTCGTAATATTCCTCTTCCTGTTATCCTTGCTGCGAATGTCCTACCTGCGATTCTTTTTGTGGTTTTGGTTTTTTGGACCAATCCTAATCGGTTTTATTTTGGCCTATTTTATTCCAGTATTTTCATATTTTAGATTTATATTTATTTTAGGTGCCTACTATTTAATTTGGTCGATGGCAATAAATACCATCAACTGGAAACCCTTAATAAGGATTCTACTGTCCTTCGCCTTAATTATTAACTTAACTTCCAGTGCATTTTATTTGTCAATGCCAAGGTTTCAGAGAGAAAATTGGCGAGAGGCTACCTCTTATGTTGAAAAGACTTCTGATGAAAATTCCTTAATTCTTTTTGAGTCACCATATACTTTCGGGCCATTTGATTATTATAATCGCGGAAAAACCCAGGCAGTCGGAGCGCTTGAAAATTTCAATCCCAGCCAATCTGAAGTTAGAAACAAACTAGATGACCTCACACGCAATAAAAATAGAATTTTTCTGTTCCAATATCTATCGCAAATTACTGACCCGCGGGGTCTGGTTTTTGAAGAGCTAACAAAACTCGGATTTAATAACATAAAGACTGATAATTTTAATGGAGTTGGCTTTCTTTATGAATTTAAGCGCTAAAAATCTTGCCAGGAAATTTTTTAATAGATATTTCTATAGACAACATCCTGAGGCGGCTCTTCGTTACTTACCAGTGGTCTCGGCCATTAAAAAGTGGAATTTACTAAATTCTCAGATTCTTGAAGTTGGGTCTGGTTCACTTGGAATTACCCCGTATCTTAAAAGAGAAATCGATGCTGTAGACATCGACTTTTCCGGACCTCGGACAAACTTATTAAATGAGATCAAAGGTCAAGCTGATGATTTGCCCTTTCGAAAGAACTCTTATGACGTTGTCATTTCGGTTGATGTGATCGAGCACTTAGAAAGAGATATACGCGAGAAAGCAATATATGAAATATTAAGAGTTGCTAAAAAAATAGCTGTTATTGCAGTACCAACCGGCGAATTAGCCCAAAATCAGGATAAACAACTCCAAAAGTATTGGCGTAAAGTTTTTGACAGAGAAAATCATTTTCTAGAAGAGCATATTAGAAACGGACTTCCAACCTCTGACGAGATTTTAGTCTACTTAGATAAATCACTGAGGAAATTGGGCAAAAATGCAAAAATTACTTCAACTGGCAACTTAAATCTGGCTATTCGTAATATTTTAATGAGAACCTGGATAACCAGAAGCAAGCTTCTCTACTATTTATATCTCAAAGGTTACCTTCTGCTTATTCCGATACTCAAATTTGCTAATTTCGGAAACTGCTATCGGAGGGTTTTTGTGATAGAATTCGATGCATGAAAATCGGTATTGATATTTCTCAAATCGTTTACGGGACCGGGGTTTCAAATTATACTAAGCAGTTGGTAGAAGCACTCTTAAAAATTGATCGAAAAAATCAATACATCCTTTTTGGATCTTCCCTGAGGCTCAATAAAAAATTGACCGGTTTCAAAAAACAACTTTCCCAATACAAAAATGTCGAGTTCAAAATTACCCATTATCCGCCCTTTCTTTTAGCATTTCTTTGGAATAAGTTGCATATCTTTCCCATAGAAAAATTTCTTGGTGAAGTTGACGTATTTCATTCATCCGATTGGACGCAACCCCCTGTAAGGTCGCAACGTACAAAAAAAGTAACCACTGTCCATGACATGATTGCATATCTTTTTCCATCTTCTTCTCACCCAAAAATAGTTTCTAATCAGAAACGAAGACTTAAAATTGTTAAAGCCGAAGTTGATGCGATTATTACAGATTCCGAAACGACCAAAGAGGATCTTGTGAAATTTTTAGAAATTCCCCAAGAAAAAGTAACCGTCGTCTATCTTGCTTCTTCTGTGATTTTCAAACCCCAGGATGATGACAAAGTAAAAGAAGTTTTAGAAAAATACAAAATTAAAAAGCCTTACATTTTATCAGTTGCAACTTGGGAACCGAGAAAAAATATTCAAAAATTAGTCGATGTCTTTGAAAAAATTCAGAAAGAAAATCCTAATTTAAGTTTAGTTTTAACCGGGAAGCATGGATGGGGGCAAGACCCTAGTTTCAAGGACAATGATCGAATTGTTTCAACAGGTTTCATTCCGAGAGATGATCTTACGGCACTCTATAGTGGGTGCCGGGTTTTTGTTTATCCATCGCTTTATGAAGGATTTGGTCTGCCAATTCTCGAAGCAATGGCTTGTGGTACACCGGTAATTACCTCCAATAATTCTTCCATGACCGAAATTGCCAAGGATGCTGCAATTCTTGTTGATCCAAGAAGCGAAAGCCAGATAAAGCGAGCAATCGAGATGGTTTTAAATTTAAACTTGGATAGTTATCAGAAGATGGTTAATGCTAGCCTAAATCGAGCAAGGCAATATACCTGGATTAAGACCGCTAAGGAAACTTTAAAAGTCTATGAGGAGGTGGTTAAAAGCAGTGAAAAGTGAATAGTGTGTAGTGACTAATCACTAATCACTAATCACTAATCACTAATCACTATGCTTATAGGAATAGACGGAAATGAAGCAAATGTACGAACCAGAGTTGGTACCGGTCAATACGCTTTTGAACTACTTTGGCAATTTGTTAAAGACAAAAGACATCAGTTTATTGTTTACCTTAAGGACAAACCACTTCCTGATTTACCAAAACCTATTGCCAGCTTTCAGTACAAAGTTCTCGGACCTAGGAAGTTCTGGACTCAACTCGCCTTACCATTGCACCTAATCGTCAACAAAAGAACAAGTGTTTACTTCTCAACTGCTCATTACCTTCCAAGGATCTGTCCAGTGCCGCAAGTAGTAACTATCCATGATCTTTCATTTCTACATTATTCAGAACTTTTTAAAAAAAGCGATCTTATTCAGCTGACTTTTGGTACTAAAGCTTCCATCAAAAAAGCAACCCATATCATTGCTGTTTCGCAAACTACAAAAGACGATATTGTTAAAAATTACAATGTCGCTCCTTCGAAGATTACTGTCACCTATGAGGGGTATGACAAAGATCGCTTCAAGCCGCAATCTAAATATTCTATTGATAGAATGAAAAAGAAATATAAAATTTCTAGCGATTACATTATTTTTGTCGGTACACTCCAGCCGCGCAAGAATCTTGAAAGACTTTTAGAAGCTTTCAAGATTCTAGTTCACAGTTCACCCTTCGACTTCGCTCAGGGCAGGCAGTTCACAGTTCACAGGAATAAAAAAACCGTGAACCGTAAACCGATAACCGACAACTTATTATTGGTGATTGTCGGCAAGAAAGGTTGGCTTTATGATTCAATTTTCAAAAAAGTCAAGACCTTGGGACTACAAAACAAAGTTATTTTTACTGATTACGTTTCCGATACCGACTTACCAGCTTTGATCAGTGGAGCTCGAGCCTACGTCTTGCCTTCGCTTTGGGAAGGCTTTGGTATTCCGGTTATCGAGGCTCAAGCTTGTGGAGTGCCGGTTGTTGTTTCCAACACCTCAAGTCTGCCGGAAATAGTAGGAGCCAACTCGCTCACCCCTGAGGTGAAGTCAGGACGTCACCCTGAGAACACCCCAGGGGTGGATCTTAGGTGTAGCGCCATACTTATCAATCCTGAAAGTATCCAGTCAATAGCCGACGGTATTAAAAAGACTCTTGACCCAAAAATCAGATCCGACCTGGTCAAAAATGGTTTTTCCAACATCAAGCACTTTTCCTGGCAAAAATGCGCCAAAATTACCCTACAGGTCCTCGAAAAAGTTGCTTCGGAAAAAACTTCATAATTTGGATCAAGACAGATTTTATATTCGCTCGCTTCAATACCATGAACTCTTAGTCCACGGATGAATGCGGAGCGAATACATACTTCCGAGTGTTCTGCTCGCTCATGTAAACTTTTTAGGGCAATACCTGCCTGCTGGCAGGCAGGACCGAGGGCTTTTAGCCCTCGGAAGTTTATCAGGCGATCCGCTCGAATATAGTATATGCAAAGTAAATTCTGATATTATAGTCTAGTAGGTATGAAAGACCGAATGGGTACGGAGTTAAATGCAATGGAAGTTCTTGCCAAAATTCTTATAAGAGTCTTCCATATTCTTTTGGATATCGAGCTAATGGTTCTTGCAGTGATTTGCGCGCTTATCCCCTTACATTCAATTAGAAATTTTTTCCTAAGACTAGCCGGCGTCAAAATCGGGAAACATTCATTTATACATATGGGTGTTAGGTTTTTTTACCCTCATGGAGTACGTATCGGCCAAGGTACAATTGTAGGCGATCACTGTTTTTTAGATGGCCGAGCGCCGCTTCGAATTGGCAACCATGTAGATATAGCATCCCAAGTTTTAATTTATAATTCGGAACACGATATCAATTCTGAGGGTTTTGATCCGACCTACGGGGAAGTAGAAATAGAAGATTATGTTTTTATTGGTCCTCGTGCGACTATCTTGCCGGGGGTAAAAATCGGCAAAGGTTCAGTGATAGCAGCCGGTGCAGTAGTTACCTCAGAGGTTAAACCTTTTGAAATTGTCGGCGGCGTTCCTGCCAAAGTAATCGGAGAACGAAAAAACAAAGACCCCCATTACAAACTCGGCCGCGCCAGGCTATTCCAATAATGTTTTCAAATCTTGGCATATTTTTCTTAACGAGCCTTATAGGAGCTACCGTTGGTACTCTGGTAAAGTTATTAGTATTTCATCTTGATCCATTAACCATTGTCGCAATTCGCTTCTTTCTCGGTCTTTTGATAATTGCTCCGTTTGTATTTAAAAGACAATTAATAAAGAAATTAATTTCTGATAAATTCTTGATCAGTACCGGTATTCTTTTCTCAGTCAATGTAATTTTATATGCGATTGGTATTCAATACACCAGTTTAATAGTGGGGATGCTCCTATATGTGCTTACCCCTTTAATAGTGGCAATTCTCGGATATTTTTTCTTAAAAGAAAAATTAACCGGTAACCAGATAGTTGGTCTTCTCCTATCTTTGGTTGGAGTAAGCATATTAATTTGGAATTCATTCAAAACGGCTGATATTTTATCTTTTGGCAGACCACTCGGCAATCTTTTAATAGGTATTGCAGTACTTACGTGGTCACTTTATATTGTCATCTCGAAAAAAAATACTCGAAAATTTAATCCATGGGAAATTACTCTCACTAATTTTATGGTGGCATGTATGATCTCCATTCTTGCCCTCGGACCCTTAATAGCTAATGGGAAGTTAAACTACAGTTTTAATCTTAAAATAAATTTGATGGCAGTGAGCTTAGCGATCATAGCTTTGCTATTTATTGTAGGTTACCAATTTCTGATTAAGAACACATCGGCTTTTATTTCATCTCTTAATATCTATATGCAAACGATTTTGTCGAGTATATTTGGGGTTATTTTATTTGGTGAAAAACTTAAATTAAATCTGATTTTAGGTGCACTGTTAATAATTACGGGAGTCTTTTTAGCAACTTCTTATCGATATATTATGGTAGCAAAAGGAAAAATATGGACTTGAGTGTCATTATCGTCAATTGGAACACAAAAAGGCTCCTCGAGGATTGTCTTGAGTCAATCTATCGGTACACGAATAATGACAGATCCCTCGCTGACGCTCGGGATGACGAAAAGCGAGGAAAGAACATCAGTTTCGAGGTTATTGTTGCCGATAATGGATCAACAGACGGCAGTCAGACAATGGTGAAAGAGAAATTTCCGAAAGCGAAGTTGATACTCAACAAAGCAAATTTGGGATTTACTAAAGCCAATAATCAAGGAATTAAAATTGCGAAAGGGGAATATATTCTACTTCTAAATTCAGATACTTATTTAATTGAAAACTCATTAGAGAAACTTCTCGACAAAGCTCGAAGCATAAGAGGGGACTTGGGAGCAATTGGTCCGTTATTATTAAATGAAGACAGATCTATCCAACAGTCCGTAGGATTCTTCCCTCATCTGCCCCAAGTCTTCTGGTGGATGAGTTTTATTGATGATCTTCCCGGCGGAACTTTATTAAAACCGTATCATGTCGACCATGACAGTTTTTATAGAAAAGATCAGAAAGTCGATTGGGTAACAGGCGCGGCAATCTTAGTCCCTAGAGATGTTATTACCAAAGTAGATTCTTTAGATGAAAAGATTTTTATGTACGGGGAAGAAGTTGAATGGTGCTGGCGCATCAAAAATGCAGGACATAAAATCTACTTTACACCCACAACAAAAATCATTCACATTGGCAGAGGGTCAAGTCGGAAAATTCCAACCTCAGCATTTATTGGCGAATACAAAGCTGTCCTGTATTTTTACCAAAAATACAAAGGCAAATTTTCTTTGCAAATTGTCCGTCTCTTACTTAAAATAGGAGCACTAGCACGAATAATAGTTTTTGGTCTCTTGGGAAGAAAGGAGCTTGCAAAATCGTATGTCGAAGCTTTTAAGGCGGTTTAAGCCTGGTTTAACATGGCTCGATGATCACATCCTTGAATATTTATCTCTTGCTCTTCTTATTTTTATTCCACTTTACCCCAAAATTCCGATTGCGGACCTTATCCCCGGCTATTTAGTAAGACTTAGGCCGGATGATCTTTTAGTAGCACTAGCATTCGGTATTTGGGTAATCTGGCTTATCCGAAAAAAAGTAACTCTTAGAGGTAACCCCTTGTTTATTCCCATTGGTGTCTATGTTATTGTTGGTTTTCTCTCTACACTTTCCGCCCTTTTTTGGACTAAAACTGTTCCTGTTCAGGCACTTCATATGGAAAAACTCTATTTGCATTTCATAAGAAGAGTGGAATATTTTTCGGTCTTTTTTATATTTTTCTCATCCATAAAATCGTTAGCTCAGATAAAAAAATATATCTTTCTTGCTGCCGTTGTCCTTTTGGGAGTTTCGATCTACGGATTCGGCCAAAAGTACCTTTATTGGCCGGCATTTTCGACGATGAATCGAGAGTTTTCCAAAGGTGTAAAACTCTATCTGACTGAGCATGCTAGGGTACTGTCAACTTTCGGTGGCCACTATGATTTAGCAGCCTATTTAATGATTGTTCTGACGATTTTCATTCCCCTAATTACCATTCTTAAGAAAATCACTCATAAGCTACTTTTTTTGATTGTTAGCCTGGCCGGCTTTTGGCTTTTGATTCTAACCGTTTCACGAACATCTTTTTTGGCCTATCTAGTTTCGATAACAATTGTTTTTAGCTTATTGATCCTTAAGAGAGGTTGGCTTTGGAGTGTTTCTCGCTGGTCAATTGTGATTGTTTTTTCTCTTGTTGTCATGATTTCTTTTGGCGATCTTTCAGACCGTTTTGCCCATGTCCTGAAATTAGACGCGTTCAAAACCTCATTTGCTCTGAAACCTCTTAAAAAGGAACCTCCAGGTGGAGCCCAAGCGGCTTATCTTGATATCGGAAAAGATGTCGGCTCAAAATCGGATACACCTCCCACTACTCAAAAACCAACCACTGGATCGCCGGTTACTGGTGCAGTACCTGCCGACGTTTATGAGGACGTCCCTGAATATGGAGAAGGGGAAAGTTTGCCGGCCACACTGGCTGCAAAACCCCGAGTTTACTCACAAGCTGCGGTTCAATACGACCTGTCAACCGGAATCCGTCTCGATTACACTTGGCCCCAAGCAATTAAAGGATTTACCCGCAATCCGATTTTTGGCTCCGGTTATTCAACTTTAACCAAAAGAAATATCGAAGATTTTACAGAGGCTGAGTCAACGGACAATGATTTTTTAAGAGCCCTTGGGGAGACCGGTCTTTCAGGATTTTTGGCCTTTTTTGGAATAATCGCCTTTATTATCTGGTATTCTCTTGTTAACTTTAAAAAAATTAACGATCCTTTTGCCTCGACTCTCGTCGCCGCTTTGATCGCTGCCACCTTAGGTCTTCTTGTTAACTCTCTTTATATCGATGTTTTTGAAGCCTCCAAGGTAGCTTACACTTTTTGGATCATGGTGGCCATACTTTTGGCTACAGTTAAATTAGCAACCACAACAAAAGTAAATCTCAAATCACAAATCACAAATTCCAAATAAATTCAGATGCCTAAATTCAAAAACTCTAAACCTTCAAATTTGAAATTTTGATATTATTTGGAATTTAGGGTTTAGAGTTTGGAGTTTAACAAATGAGAAAAGTCGAAATTATTGTCCTCTCAATAATCCTGATTCTTGCCTTTGTAATTCGCCTCTATAAAATTAACCGGCCAATAGCAGACTGGCATTCATGGAGACAAGCAGACACTGCTGCGGTTGCCCGAAATTTTATTAAGGAGGGTTTTAATCCATTTATTCCTCGATATGACGATATGTCGTCTCAAGCCAACGGCCTTGATAATCCCCAAAGATATCGTTTCGTTGAATTTCCTACTTATAACACGCTTGTGGCCGGCGTTTGGTCAATAACTGGCGTAAATGAGACTTATGCACGATTAACTACTGTCGTGATTTCTCTCATCTCGACACTTCTTCTATATTTTTTAGTCAAACACTTTTCCGGTACTCAGACTGCACTCTTGTCGGCATTTTTCTTCGCTTTCTTGCCATATAACATTTTTTATTCTTCAGCAGTTTTGCCGGGACCACTGATGGTTTTAGGGATTTTAGGTCTTTATTTAACTTTTTTAAAATGGCTCGAGAATCAAAAGTTAATTTGGTTCATTTTATCTATAGTCTTTGCTAATTTAGCAATTCTCACTTGGCCAATTGCCATTTTTTTCTTCTTGCCTGCCTTGTATTTGGCCTATGATAAATTTGGAATCTCGCTTTTCAGAAATTACAAATTGTGGCTATTTGCACTTTTATCCCTTTTACCTTTTGTTTTATGGCGTATTTGGATGACTCAGTTTCCCCAAGGTATTCCCAATTGGCGATTTCTTCTAAATGAGGGAAATATTCGTTTTAAAGGCGCATTTTTTCGCTGGTTGATCGCCGAGCGGATGGGAAAATTAATCTTGACTGTACCTGGCTTCTCTCTCTTTGTTTTAGGGATTTTAAAAAAACCCCAGCTGCAGGAAAAATCATTTTACCTTACATGGCTGGCTTCTGTAGCTATATACTTCGTGGTTTTTGCATCCGGTAATATTCGCCACGACTACTATCAAGTGCCGTTTATTCCAATCGCTGCGATTTTTATGGCGGTTGGCACTAAAAACCTTTTAGCCCTCCCGGCTCAGTCTTTTAACAGAATCATTAGTTATCCCATCGCAATTATTTTAATTGTTCTGACCTTTGCTTTTGGCACTTTTGAAGTACGCGGTTTTTATTGGATAAACAAGCCGCAAATAGTCAAAGCAGGCAAGGCTGTTGATCAACTTCTTCCAAAAGATGCCACGGTTATCGCACCTTATAACGGCGATGCCGCTTTTCTTTATCAGACAAATCGACATGGCTACCCCATCGTCGACAGGCCACTTGAAAAATTTATAGATGAGGGTACTAAATATCTGGTATCAGTCGATGTTGCAGATGCCGGTATTCAGAATCTTATCAAGCATTGTAAGGTTATTGACCAAACGCAAGATTATGTCATTGTCGAGATGTTTAAAGAATGTATAGGGAGGTAGTATGAAAATTTTAATGATCACACCATATCTCCCTTATCCCTTAGTTTCCGGCGGACAAATTCGTACATATAATTTACTTAAAAATCTGGCCCCAAAGCATCAAATCACTTTAGCCTCATTCATTCGCGAAGATGCCGAGAGAAAATATTTGAATGAACTCATGCCTTTTTGTCGCAAGATAATTATTTTTAAAAGAAGAAAAGCTTGGTCTCCCGTAAATATAATACTAGCCGGAATAACTCCATTCCCTTTTTTAGTAAGCATCTATTTTGATATTTCTGTCAGAAGTAAAATCAAACGTGAATTAGAAAGTGAAAACTACGATCTTATCCATGCTGAGACTTTCTACGTAATGCCTAATATTCCCCAAACCAAAATCCCCATTTTTTTAGTTGAACAAGTCATTGAATATCTCGTATACCAAAGTTTTGTAAAGGGCTTACCGTTATGGATGTTTTTTATTAAACCTTTTCTTCTCGCTGATGTTTTCAAGATTAAATGGTGGGAAAGATATTATTGGAGGAAGGCCAAAAGACTAGCCGCAATGTCTGATGATGACCGTCTTTTTATCCAAAATCACAGTCCCCTGAAGGTAGATGTAATTGCCAACGGGGTTGATATAGATTATTTTGCAAAAACCGAGAAACTAAAACCGAAAAGTCCAACTGTCCTTTTTGTTGGACAGTTCAAATGGTTGCCAAATCGTGATGCTACCAAATTTTTGGTAGAGGAGATTTGGCCAAAGATAAAAAGTCAGATTAAGACCGCCAAACTTTGGATAGTAGGTAGGAATCCCCCTTTAGATATTCTTAAATTTACAGGCCCCGACGTCCAGGTGGATGGGGAAGTTGAAGATGTCAGACTTGCCTATGCAAAAGCTGACGTTCTTTTGGCGCCCATACGCAACGGGCGTGGCACGAAATATAAAATTCTAGAAGCAATGGCTACTAATACCCCAATTATAGGTTCCAAGCTAGCGGTTGAGGGAATCCATATAAGAAACGGTAAAGAAGCTTTTGTTGCCGAAACTGCCAGTGACTTAGCAGCAAAGACCTTAGAAGTTTTAAAAAACCCTAAACTTGGGCAGGAATTAGCAAGCAGAGCCTATCAATTGGTAAAAAGTCAGTATGACTGGAAGAAGATATCATCAGAGCTCGACCGAGTATATCAGGAAGTAGGAGGAAAAAATTGACCTAATAACTAATAAAAATCCTAAACTCTAATATCTAAACTCTAAACAATATCAAAATTCAAATGTTCAAATAAACCAAAAAATTAAGATTTGTTTTGAATTATGTATTTTGGTCATTTGAATTTGTTTAGGATTTAGGATTTAGGATTTAGAAATTAGAAATTTATTATGGATTTATCTATCATCATCGTCTCTTTCAATACAAAAGAACTTCTCAAATCTTGCCTAAATTCAGTTATCGGTTCTTCCAAAGAATTTCAGACAGAGATATTCGTCGTCGACAATAATTCTTCTGATAATACGGCCGCGATGATCAAGAAAGATTATCCTCAGATTAAGCTAATAGCAAATAAAAAAAATCTAGGTTTTTCCAAAGCCAATAACCAGGCATTAAAGCTTGCAAAGGGAAAATATGTGCTGATATTAAATCCGGACACAAAACTGGCCCCTGACACTATTTCAGAAATGATTAAGTTTATGGAAAAAGACCCGAAAATTGCGGTCTCTACCTGTAGAGTTGAACTACCTAACGGCCAGATAGATCGCGATTGTCGCCGGCATTTTCCGACTCCATGGCGAGCTTTTTGTCATTTTTCAAAACTGGCGAAATTATTTCCCCATTCTAAGTTATTCAATCAATACTATTTTGGGTATTTATCACCTGCAACTGAACACGAGATAGATTCCTGCGTTGGTGCTTTTATGATGGTTCGACAATCTATAGTTAAAAAAGTCGGCCTATTTGATGAGGATTTTTTCTTTTATGGCGAAGATCTTGATTGGTGTTGGCGATTTAAAGACGCCGGATACAAGATTATGTACACTCCAAGAACCAAAATTATCCACTACAAAGGGGCCGCCTCCGGAATGAAACAAACATCTCAGCACCTGACAAAAGCATCTATAGATTCAAAAAAGCGGGCCCTTACAGAATCAGTCAGAGCAATGGAGATTTTTTATAAAAAACATTATCTTTTAAAATACCCATTTTTTATTAATTGGCTGGTATTAATTTCTTTGAAGATTTTATTGAGAATCAGAATTATGTCAGCATGACCGCTATTGCGTCCATAAAATCAAATCCTTTGGTCGCTTTGCTTCCTCAGGATGACAAGAGGGGGATATATGAGAATTGGTATTGATGCGAGGTTTGTCGGTCCGGAAGGTACAGGTCTTGGTAAATATACTGAAAAACTTATCGAAAATCTCGCAATTTTAGATGACAATAATCAGTATGTTATTTTTCTGCGCCGGTCTAACTGGGATTGGCTAAGGTTAAAATCCAAAAATTTCAAAAAGGTTTTAGCAGATATCCCCTGGTATTCTCTCAAAGAGCAAATTAAATTACCAAAAATTTTTTCAAACCAGAATTTAGATCTTTTACACTTTACTCATTTTAACGTGCCTGTTTTTTACAGAGGTAAATTCATAGTAACAATTCATGACCTGATCCATCATCGATTTAGACAAGAATCCGCAACGACTCGGAATCTTTACATTTTTAAAATTAAAAGGTTTGCTTATCGACATGTTATTAATCATGCTGTCAAAGATTCTCAAAAAATCCTCACCCCCTCGAATTTTGTTAAGGACGAGATTGTTAGGACTTTTCGAATTGATCCTGCGAAAATCGTCGTAACATACGAAGCGGCAGAAGAGGAATACTTCCGAACAAGTTCAAAGTTCAAAGTTCAAAGTTCAAAGTTTTTGGAGAAATACAATATTAATCAGCCTTTTATCATTTATATAGGGAATGCTTATCCACACAAAAATCTTGAACGGTTACTGCAAGCTTTCAAGATTTTAGTTCACGGTTCACAGTCAACGGTTCACAGAATAGAAAAACACCCCTGGGGTGAGCGCAAGCTGCACTTAATCCTTGTCTGTCCTCGGGATATTTTCTGGCAACGCCTAAAAGAAAGGATAAAGAATCTAGGATTAGAGGAGGGAGTTGTCCTGACTGGCTATATTCCGCCAAAAGAATTATCAGAAGTCTTAAGATCTGCCCAAGCTTATGTATTCCCATCACTTTCGGAGGGGTTTGGAATTCCCGGTCTTAATTCCATGGCCGCGGGCCTTCCGGCAGTTTGTTCAAACATTCCGACACTTAAAGAAATCTACGGGGATGCCGCATTGTATTTCGATCCAGAGGATCCAAAAGATATATCCAGAAAAATCCAAAAAGTCCTCACAGATACAACTACGAGGTCCGACCTCGTAGTAAAGGGCTTGGAACAAGTGCAAAAATACTCTTGGCTTAAGATGGCCAGAGAGACACTTAAGGTTTATGTACAATACAGCCTCTAGGCTCTTCCTTGAAAGAGATAGTAAAATACGTCAATGCGAGAAGTACCAAGATTCTCTCCAATTTCTGCGTATTTAAACACACGCTTATCCCATGAATTCAGATTGGGGGAGGGAGTAAATTTGTGGGTTTATGGCGTGGGGTATCTTAATCTTCCCGATCATTCTCTTGCACGGTATCTTACTGAGGAAGAGCTTTTATATTGTAAAAACAGACTCAATCGTCTCGCCGGTAGGTTTGCCGCTAAAGTTGCTTTAATGAGGGCAGTGGGTACTGGATTAAACTGGACCGACATTAACATCCATCCGTCAGAAACAGGACAACCTGTTGTGCAAATAGGAGAAGAATCTAAAGATATAATTCGGAATAAAGGGTTTTCGCAGTATAGACTAAGTATCAGCCATGATGAGGGAATAGCAATTGGATTTGCAGCCGCGATACCTGAAAATTTCCAAGGATCGCTGCAAATCGGTGTGGATGTTACATCAAATGACCGATTTAGAGAATTAATGGAAAAAAGTAGAAACCGACTCTATGCTATTGTTTTTTCTGAGAGAGAAGTTGATGATAGCCAGGAGGATCCTCAAGAATTAGCGATCAGATGGGCCAGTAAAGAAGCAGTTGTAAAAGTTCTTGAAACTGGATTCAAGCAGGGAGTAGGTCGAAAAGATGTTGAAATTAGACCAGAATCAGGAAATAGTTTTTCCGTTAATCTTGTTGGAAAGGCATTGGAAAGAGCAAAAGCTCTTTCTCTGACTGATTGGTCAATTTTAGTTGTTCCAAATGATTCACTTGCCATCGCTTTTGTTGCGGCACATTCTTAACGCATGAAAGAAGTTCTCGGAAGACCGATTGATACAACTCATTTTGCAGATCTTCATGTCCACACAACAGGTTCTGACGGGAAGATGACTCCTGAACAAGCTGTTGAATTTGCACAAAGCATAGGACTTTCAGCTATTGCAATAGCTGATCATCATACTACTAAACCTGCGCTAGCAGCACATGAACATGTACAAAGAGAAGGATTAGAAATTCAAGTTATCGTCGGAACAGAAGTAAGAACAAAAGACGGACATGTAGTCGGGTTGTTTCTTAAAGGGCCGATCGAAAGAAATATAACACTCGAACAAACCCTTTGTGCTATCCACGAACAAGGAGGATTGACTATTGCTCCCCACCCATTCTTTAGAGTCAGTTCGTTGACAGATGAAAGAATTATAGACATTATGAAGAGCAGGGCTGAAGGGGTTTATTTCGACGGTTTCGAGGTATGTAATGCAGGAGTTCAATACCAATCTCTTAGGAACGATAGGATTCAGGACACAAATATTGCAGCACAATTTTTTTATTCACATTATCGGCAAAATAGATCAATAGGCGCAGCAATTGCGAGCTCAGATGGACATAGATATACCTGTGGAAGTGCGATAACTGGTTATAATGGAGATTTAAAAACCGCCATTTTGCAACAAAGAACCCTTGCAGTACAACTGGAACCTCACGAGCAATGGGAATTATTACTGAAGGCTATAGAATTATTTGGAGAACAAAGAGTTATTGGAAACTTGTCTCTTGCTGAACTAAAAGAAAAGTTCTTTGGAATTCGATGAAAATCTTTGTCTTCTACTCGACTTCTATCGTTTGTCTTTCTAGAGATTTTTGCTGATAATTATCAATTACATCTTGAGTTTCTTGAATTTTTTGTGGGCTAGTTGCCTCGTTTTTACTTGCGGAGAAAGGATTTGCCAAAATAAAAATTAAAGCTAATATGATAATTGTAATCAAAAGCAATAACAAACTTACAACCCCCCGGACCATATATTTAGTGTATCACTAAAACAGTTGATATAATTACCCCATGAAAGTAGCCCTTGTACACGATGACTTCGTTCAAGCCGGAGGAGCGGAGAGTCTGTTTGCTACCATCGCTTCCATTTGGCCCAAAGCTCCAATCTATACCTCCTTCGTTGATTGGAAGAAATTACCTTCCACAATAAACCGGGATAGAATCCGGCCCTCCTGGATGCAGAAAATTCCTTTTGCTGCCAAATTGTATAAAGCTCTTTTACCACTTTACCCATTGGCATTTGAGAGTTTTAATTTCAATGAATTCGATCTTGTAATCTCCTCAACTACCCGCTTCGCCAAATCAATTATTACTCAACCCAGAACGATGCATATTTGCTATATGAACAGTATTCCAAGATTTTTATACGGGCGCAAAGCTCAGGCTGATTATTTACCAATTATGTTAAGACTCATTTTTAAGCCAATCTTAATATGGCTCAAAAGATGGGATAAAGTATCCTCCTGTCGACCTGATTTGTTTGTCGCGAATTCGGCAAATATTAGCAAAAAAATTAAAAAATTTTACGAAAGAGAGTCCGAAGTAATTTATCCGTTCGTTGACCTAAATTTTTTCCAGGTTGCCAAAGTTCACAACTGGGAACTTAAAAGTCAAAATTATTTCCTAGTGGTCACCAGACTCGTGAAATGGAAAAAGATTGATATAGCAATTAAGGCAATATCTAATATGGGAAAAAGTCTAAAAATAGTCGGGGAGGGACCGGATAGATCGAGACTTAAAAGATTGGTTCGAGATGACAGGACAGGAGATATTGAGTTTCTTGGCAGAGTAACAAGAGAGCAGCTTCGCGAACTTTATCAAAATTGCCAGGCCCTGATAGTGACCCAGGAAGAAGATTTTGGTATTGCTGCAGTAGAGGCACAAGCCTGTGGTATTCCGGTAATTGCTTATAGGCAAAGCGGTGTCAGTGAGACTGTCGAAGATGGCAGAACTGGAATTTTATTTGATAATCAATCGGCGCAAGCACTCCAAGATGCAATTGGAAGATTAAGTAGGGTAAAATGGAAGATACAAGTTTGCAGGAAGAACGCGACGAGATTCTCGAAAAAGCACTTTATAGAAGAACTCGAGAGATATGTATCACAAGTATCAGAAGTACCACAAGTATCAGAAGTACCACAAGTATCATACGCATAATGTTCTATAACCTTTGATACCTTTGATACTTTAATAACATGCAGAATCATAGAAACTTAAAAATCGCTCTTTTTTGCGGTGGATCCGGCACTCGTATGTGGCCGATGAGCAGAAGGGCACTTCCCAAACAATTCCAGCCGCTTATCAACAATTTGTCCACTTTTGAGATTATGGTAAATCTTTTAAAACAAGAGTTCCCTTTCCGTGACATATTTCCCATAACCACCCGTGATTGTGTTGGTTGGATTGTTAAACTTGCTCCTCAGATTCCACTTGAGAACATCGTTATCGAACCACAAATGCGAGATACTGGTGCAGCTGTCGGCTTAGCGGCCGCAGTTTTGGATAAAAAGTTTGATAATCCAAATGTCTTGGCTATTTGGTGTGATCATGTAGTACGCAACGGTCCGGAATTTATCAAAGCAATTTTACTGGCAAATCAAACAGTCGCAGAAACTGGTAAATTCGTCGAAATCGGTGTAAGGCCGACCTTTGCAAGTACCGCCTTGGGCTATTTACAAGTTGGCAAAATGCTAAAAAAAGTTAACGGTATAGCAGTTTTCGAATTTGTTGCCCAAATTGAAAAACCCGATTTTGCTCAAGCCAAAAAATTCGTGGAATCCTGGGAATATCTCTGGCATGTAGGCTATGCACTTTGGCCAGCGGGAAAAATGCTTTCCCAAATTGAGAAGTTCTTTCCAAAAGGCTTTGTACCTCTATCCAAAATTCAAAAAGCATGGGGGGGAGACCAGCAGGAATCGGTTTTGGAAAGAGAATACGAAAAAATTCCTAAAACTTCTATAGACTTCGCGGTCAATTCTCATCTGACAGGTCAAGACCAAGTAGTCGTCTCTGCAGATCTGGGTTGGAGGGATGTCGGAACATGGAATGAACTAAAAGACGAAATGGCTTCTCATCCTCAAGACAATATACTGCAGGGAGAGGTAATTGATTTGGATCTTAAAGACTGTCTTGTCTACTCAAACAAAAATCAGAAAGTTATTGCAGCCATCGGACTGGAAGGGCTAATCATTGTCGATACGGAGGATGCTCTCTTAGTTTGCTCAAAGGGAAGAACTCATGATGTCAAGAAGATAATTGAAAAACTCAAAGACGCCGAGAAAGAAGAATATTTGTAGAAATTGACCTAATAGCTAATCAAATTCTAAACGCTAAATTCTAAACTCTAAACAATATCAAAATTCAAATGTTCAAAAAACAAAAAAGTAAATTTGTTTTTTTTAAATTGTTTTAAATTTTATATTTTGGTCATTTAGATTTGTTTAGGATTTAGGATTTAGAAATTAGAATTTTTCAGGATATGTTTTACTACTTCACTAAACGTACTATTGATATTATAGGTAGTCTTGTAAGCCTTATTATTTTTTCTCCAATAATAATATTTGTGGCACTACTGGTTAAATCAACCTCACCTGGTCCTCTATTTTATAACCCGCTTCGCGTTGGTAAAGACGGCAGTCAATTTAAAATGCTTAAGTTTAGAAGTATGCATATGTACAAAATCAAAGGGACGTGGGTCCATGCAGAAAAATATCTGCAAAGCCACCCAAAACTAATGCGCCAGTATCAAGAAAACAGTTTTAAATTGAAGCGTGATCCCAGAATTACATCAGTTGGTAAAATCTTGAGAAAATTTTCCCTTGACGAATTACCGCAGTTAGTAAATGTTTTAATTGGCGATATGTCACTTGTTGGACCCCGGGCTTATCAACAAGATGAGCTTATTCATCAACAAAAAGTCTACCCTACAACTCGTAAATGCGTTAAAATAATTCTTACAGCCAGACCAGGTGCTTCTGGGCCCTGGCAGGTTTCAGGTAGGTCGTCTATCAATTTCGACAAGAGAGTAGAGATGGATGCAGATTATATTAAAAGAAAATCTATCCTCTATGACCTTGGGATTGTAATTAAGACTCCAATTGCCATGATAAGTACAAAGGGTGCAATATAATGAAAATCTTCAATTTTAAATCTTCAATTTTAAATTTATGAAGAGGCGGATAATTCTTATTTTAATAGTTTTTATTGCAGTTTTTGGTCTGTTTGGGATTTTAACAATTCTGTCAGCTCGAACGGCTATCGCGACGACTCAGAAAGCAGTCGGTGCTTTTAAATTACAGGATTTGAATGCAACAAAGGCCTATTTGCGTGATGCTACTAAAGAGTTTAAAACAACAAAAAAATTTATCTTCGTATTTTCCCCATTAAGGATTATCCCGCTTTTTGGTTGGTATGTTGCCGATATCCAAAGAGGTGTTGATGGGGCAATCTATGGACTCGAAGGAGCAAGTACTCTGGCTGAGGCTATTACACCATATGCGGATGTGTTGGGTTTGGAAGGTGAAGGCACATTTTTAGGTGGTACTGCTCAGGAGAGACTGGCTAAGGCTATTGAAACTTTATCAAAAGTTACCCCTCAGATAGATGAAGTAGGCAAAAGCCTAGGTCAAGCCAGAAACAGGATAGATCAGATTCAACCTTGGCGTTATCCGGATATTTTACCCGGTAAACCTGGTACTAAAATCAGAACTGCCAGAAATACTATTGATCAGCTGGAGTCGTTTATCGTCGATACTAAACCTTTGCTTTTAGTTTTACCCGAAATTATGGGTGCTACAAGCGAGAAAAAATACCTGGTCCTATTTCAGAACGACAAAGAACTTCGGCCTACCGGAGGATTTATTACTGCCTATGCAATTTTTAGAGTCAACAACGGCCTCATCGCCTCAGAGGGCTCACAGGATATTTATGAGTTGGATAATACGCTTCTTAAGAAAATTCCTGCACCCGAACCAATTGTTAAATATCTTCCGAATGTTAGTACTTTAAATTTGCGGGATTCTAACCTCTCTCCCGACTATTACGCCTCGATGCAACAATTCGAGGAACTATACAATGCTACCCAAGCTAAAAAAGAAATTGACGGGATCGTTGCACTGGATACCGAATTTGTTTTGGCGATGATGAAAGTACTTGGACCAATTGATGCCTACGGTGCCAAATTCACAACTGATGAAGTTGAAGCTTGTGCATGTCCGCAGATTATTTATGAACTGGAAAAATTTGCTGACGAACCAGTGGCCTATGAGAAAGGCGCGCGCAAAGATATTATTGGTGTTTTAATGCAGCAAATGATGGATAAAGCATTTAATGCCCCCAAATCCTCGTGGCCGAATCTTTTGGGAACGACGATAACAGCTCTTCGTGAAAAACATCTGCTTTTATATTTTAAACGAGCAAATCTTCAAGAAGCCGCCGAGAAAATTAATTTTGCCGGGCGTCTCAATCAATATGATGGTGATTACTTCCTGATTAACGAAACCAATTTTGCCGGTGCCAAATCGAATCTCTACGTTCAGGAAAAGGTTAAACAAACTGTTAAAAAAGGTAAAGATAATAATTTAGAGAAAAAGCTAACAATTGAATATAAGTACCCGCGTAAAATGGACAATTGTTCACTTGAACGTCAAGGTGGTTTGTGTCTGGCCGGGATTTACAGAGATTGGATAAGAGTTTATGTTCCTAAGGGATCCAAGATTACGAAAACAGATGGATTGGAATTCACCGAGACCGAGGATCTTACAAAAACGGTTTTTGAAGGGTTTTTTGAGCTGAGGCCAGAGGGCTCGCTGAAATTCGAAATTGAATATACAGTCCCTCTAAAAGTTGACAATCAGTATAAACTTCTTATTCAAAAGCAAGGTGGTATAAAAGGCCATACTTACGAAATTGAGGCTTTTGGTAAAAAACAAAAAGCTTTCCCTCTCGATACCGACAAGGAACTCATTTTCAGGCTTTAATATTCAAATTGTTGCATGTATTATCTACCCTCCCCAAACGAGTCTGAATCGATGGGGTAGTAAGTTATGTATTTTAAAACCGAAGGCGTGATTCTAGCGCGTCGTAATTTCGCAGAAGCGGATAGAATCTTAACTATTTGTAGTCGCGATCATGGTAAGATTGTTGCACTTGCCAAAGGTGTCCGTCGTCCAAGATCCAGAAAAGCTGGTCATCTCGAACTTGGCAATTGGTGTCGGATTTTTGTTGCTCGGGGCAGGAATCTTGATTTATTGACAGAAGTTGAACTAAAGCGTTCTTTTGGAATAGTCGATTTCAGCGAACAAAAGGCCAATAAAATCTATCATCTTTTGGAGCTTGTTGATAATTTAACAGCGGAAAAACAGAAAAATCTTTCTGTTTTTATTCTACTTGTCGGCTTTCTTAAAAGAATTACCGATGGCGAAGATTTTAGATTACTCTCACTTACATTTAAAATCAAACTTTTATCAACACTTGGTTTTTTTTCCGCGAAAAACATCAAAAATTCAAATGCGAAAAATCTTTTTGAAACCCTGGAAAATGCAGATTTTGGCAAGATTAAAGAAAAGATCAAACTCACAGACAGGTCATATTTGAAACTTTTGCAATTTCTTGATAGCATAATTGAGAACCTTACTCAAACAAAACTCAAAACCTCACGGTTTTTATAGTTTTGTTTGCAAGTCCAAAATACTAAGCACGAAATTCTAAACAATATCTAAATTCAAGTTCTTGAACATTAGGTATTTTGAATTTAGAATTTTGAATATTTGGATTTGTTTCGGATTTAGAATTTAGGATTTCGAAATTTAAATTGAGATGGATCAGGCTAAACGCAACACTTACATCATTGCTGCTATCGGTTTTATAGGTATTTTAGTCGCTGTTTACTTCTTATTTATCTTTCAAAAAGGGCCTGGACAAATTAAGCCCGAGGAGGTTTCAGGGGAAGTTAGACAGCTAAATGAAATTGATGTTGCAAAGCGTCCCTATGTGACTTTGACACCAACCTCTGACGGCGCAGAAATTTTACTCTCTATTGAGAATATGACTGATTTTGACCAGATCGAGTATGAGCTAACTTACTTGGCAGACAACCCTAATATCGCCGGTGAAAAGATCCAGCGGGGTGCAACGGGTATTGATGTAAATACCAAAGATCCAAAGTATAAGAAATCGATTCTACTGGGTACAGCTTCAAAAGGTGTTCGAAGTCCGGATACCGGGATAACCGATGGCAAACTGACAATACATATGTTCAAAGGAGAGACAGAATATCAGTCTGAAACCGGTTGGGGTTTTGAGCAAATTGTCGCAAGCTCAGCAACGCTTAAAGATCAGTCCGGTAATTTTCAAATGACCTCTCCAACTCTCGGCAAAAATTATTTTGTGATTATTTCAGACACAGTCGGTGTTCCGGCAAATGGCCAATTTGATATTAAAGGCGTAGTTTTACCTGTTTATGGTACTTTTTCGGTGGCGCCCGTCTTTTCAAAAAGTGCCCCTTTAAGCATCAAACTTACCCAAGATGTCGAAAACCCCCAACTTTATAGCTACAATCATACTGATTCCAAATGGGCAAAGCTTGATTCAAATTACGACAGTGCTTCCAAGACCATTTCTGCAACGACTGACTCCTTCGCAACATATGTCGTTGTTTCCTCAAAATGACTACTCTTGATAAGATCGTTTCTCTTTGTAAGCGCCGAGGCTTTATTTTTCCGGGCTCAGAAATTTATGGCGGCTTGGGGGGAACTTGGGATTATGGTCCTTTGGGTGTAGAACTTAAAAACAATATCAAGGAAGCTTTTTGGCAATCAACTGTTTACGGACGGAATGATGTTGTCGGGATTGATGCAGCAATCTTGATGAATCCAAAGGTTTGGGAAGCGTCCGGCCATGTCAAGGCTTTTGTCGATCCTTTGGTGGAGTGTAAAATCTGTCATCAAAGATTTAAGGCGGATCAAAAAGAAGATTTGGCAGGTCACGAAAAATCTCACCAAGGCAAAAAGACCCAATGGACCCCGTCCAGAAAATTCAATCTTTTGGTTGAGGCAAAATTAGGAGTAGTTGAGGAGGCTAAACAAAAGGTTTATCTTCGCGGCGAAATTACTCAAGGTGTTCATGTCAACTTTAAAAATGTTTTAGACTCGACAAGACTGCAAATACCTTTTGGGATTGCCCAAATAGGTAAGGCTTTCCGCAACGAAATTAACCCGGGGAACTTTACTTTCCGCTCAAGAGAATTTGAACAGATGGAACTGCAGTTTTATATCAAACCAGAAGAAAGCCAGGCAAGAAAATGGTATGAATATTGGAAAAAAGAAAGAATGAATTGGTACCGGACGCTAGGTATGACTGAAAACAAGCTCCGTTTCCGTCAGCACGAAGAAAATGAACGAGCCCATTATGCCCGGGATGCTTGGGATATTGAATACGATTCACCCTTTGGCTGGAAAGAGTTCGAAGGAATTCACAATCGGGGGGACTGGGATCTTTCACAACATCAAAAATCTTCCGGTCAAGATATGCAATACTTCGATCAGGAAACCGGTAAGCATTATTTGCCATGGATTATTGAAACCTCAGGAGGTGTAGACCGCGCCGCACTCTTCTTTTTAATTGACGCATATAATGAAGACAAAGATCCTTCGACAAACTCAGGACAAGGCCGAGTTGTCCTAAAACTTAATCCCAAACTTGCACCGGTCAAGGTTGCCGTCTTCCCGCTTTTGGCCAACAAACCGGAACTAGTCAAAAAAGCCCGCTTGGTCCGTGAACTGTTAACTGTGAACCGTGAACTTTTACCCATTGCCTGGGATGAGCGGGGAAATATCGGAAAGCGTTATTACTCTCAGGACGAAATCGGCACGCCGTATTGTGTGACCATCGACTTTAAAACTTTGGAGGATGATACAGTAACTATCCGTGATCGTGACACGACAAAACAAGAAAGAGTAAAAATTGCAAGTTTGGCATCACAAATCAACTCCAGGCTAAATAGGGGTCCGACCGCAAATTCGGGTTGAACCCCTAAAATCACTCCCACTTGAAAAAAATCGGCCTGCAGTTCATACTGAATTCAAGGAATTCTCCTAAAAAGCTATTTTTTGTGACAAAACATATTCCGACAGAGCTCCATCATTATTGCGGAATTGCGGGCGGTTATGCCCAAGGAGGCATAAATGTCGTCAATTCGGTTATTGAGATGGGTAAGGCACTCCAGCACAGAGGTCAAAATGGGGGAGGAGTGGCTGTTAAACCGCAAGGCAAAATACTTAAAGTCTACAAAAAAGCCAGAGCTTTTAATGAAATATTTTCCTCAGTTGATGTAATCGAAGATCACTCTCTCCGTGGCGAAATTGCAATTGCCCATCTTCGTTACCCGACAGAGGGCGCCAGCCGGCAAAATTGCGACGCCCAGCCCTTTTATGCCTCATATAAAGGTTGGGAATTGGCACTTGGGCATAATGGTAATGTTGTCGATATCAAAAGGCATTTTAATAAACTCAAAAAACTCGGAGTCGAAACAGAATCAGATTCAGATTCGGAAATTTTGACATGGCTGATTGTAACCGCGCCCGGTTCTACTTGGAAGCAGAAAATTACCAATGCTCTATCCGATGTCAAAGGTGCCTATTCGCTGGTGATGGTAACTGGTGATGATAAGTTAATGGCTCTTCGTGATCCTTGGGGGGTAAGGCCTCTGGTTTGGACACAAGATAACGGCCATGTTTTTGTTGCTTCTGAAACTTGCGCCCTTGATAGAATTAACATTCGCCATAGCCAGCGGATTGAGCCCGGGCAACTTTTAATAGCTGACAAAAACGGAGTTTCACAAACTAACTATACCCCGGTTAAAAAACACGCCTTTTGTGTTTTTGAAAAACTTTATTTTTCCCACGAAACTTCCATGTGGCATGGCTTCGTAATTGGCGAAAACAGAAATAATTTAGGAGCACAGCTTGCCAAAGAGGAAGCAGTAAGAGTTGCAGATGGGATCATCAAAAAGGATGATATTGAAAATATTGACTATGTTGTGGCTGTTCCGGATACTGCTAGACCAGGCGCCCTTACTTTTTATGAGACCCTTAAACAGGAGCTTTCAAGATTCAATCTTAAAATGGTCTACACTCGTGGACTTGTCAAAGAAAGATACGATTGGGCAAGGCGGACTTTCATTGAGGACGACCCCTATCTTAGGGAAAGGCAAATCGAAAAGAAGTTTTTCGTATCTCCATCGATAATTGGTAAATCAATTTACTTAATTGACGATACCGGTGTCCGGCTTAATACTTACAAAATTTTGGTTAAACATTTACTGGAAATCGGTGTCAGGGAAATCCATTGTCGATTCCTGGCTCCGCGTTTTGTCAACCCGTGCTTTTTAGGGGTAAATATCGGTTCTCGTGATGAGTTGGGGGCAGTCGACAAAAATAAAAAAGGTCAATATAGAATAATGTCTCAAGAGGAAATTCAAAAAAATCTTAAAGTTGCTTCCTTATATTATTTAAGTCTGGAAGGGCTTGCTGCTTCACTTGAAATGACAGTTGATCAAATGCACGCTTCTCACTGTAGCGGTTGTCTTGACTATAATAATCCATTTGATATGAGCCAGTATGATCCTGAATATAGAAGGACCCCTTATGCCAGTAAAAAGAGTTAAGGGCTTATTGAAAACTCTTATTGTTCGAGCGGAGCGAGAACTATCAAACTTCTCACTTCGTTCGAAGAATACAAAGGTTTTTCGACTAATTGTCATTCCGAATTCATTTCGGAATCTATATAGATCCTGAATCCCTTCGACCTCGCTCAGGGCGGGTAAGTTCAGGATGACAGAAAGGAAGAAATGTCAAAGCAGATTTTAACAGCCATCGGAATTATAATTGCCTTTTTAGTAATCGCCTCGCTTTTAATCTTCGAGCTTACCCTCTAAAAATAATCTTTGGCGTTGCCTATCACTTTCGACAGCTGCGTTTAATCTCGCGCGGCAATCAAAGTCTGAATATTGACCAGATAATTTTTCTAGGCCTTCTTTGAAAAGTTCAGTCTTAGCTCTCTCTTCTTCTTCCGAACCCTTCGGTTTTTCTCTTTCGGCAATTAGGCCATCAAAAGAAATGGTTGTCTGTCCATCATCCCAATGGGCCAGCCATATCCAGTTCAAGAAACGTTCGTCTCCAAGCATTAGTATCATGTAGTATTTAGGATAGTGGGTCATTACACAGTATCTTCTCTCAGTCTCGACTCTTCTGACTGCTTGAATCTTTTCTTTGCTTACCCCTAAGAATTCCTGAACCTTAGCTGCCCAATCTTCAACAGACTGCCATGGATTATTTATTGCCGGATTCAAACTAGGCAACAATTCAAGTCTGGCAACTGGTTTTCCTTCAAAAATCCGCAAAACTAAACGATCAACATCGTTTTGAGGAATATTTCGGCTTGGATCCCATCTTTCAGTCAGGTTCATATCAAGATTATATAACAAGACTGGTTTTGCCTACTTGACATTTGCGCAAGTTTTGGTGAAAAATGGTTATAGATGGTGAATATTGGTGAATCGCCATCCAAATCCCGTAAGAGTCAAAGGGGACTAAAAGTAAAAGTTAGAAGTCCTTTCAAGTTAAACCCCTGACTGACTGCTGCCCGGGAGTTGAGGTTACCCTCCTTCGCTAAATGCTTCGGAGGGCGAGTAAGAGGAAGAAATCCTCCTTCACTAAAGTTTCGGAGGACAAGGTGTTTCTGGGCAGCTACAGACCTTCATTCAATTTAAAATCTCGAAGGATCGCTTTACCGAAAAAATTACGTGACTATCTTGCGACCAGCAAAATTATTCTTTCTTTCGGCTTCGAAAAATGCATATTCGGCTTTGATATCAAAGCTTGGGAAAAGGAATCGGCAAGATCTGTGGGCTTACCTCTTACCGAAAGAAGTGCCCGCGATATACGCCGATTCATTTTCTCGGGAGCTGAACATATCAAACTTGATGATCAGGGCCGGTTTGTTATACCTAACAGTTTACTGGAATACGCACAGATCAAAAAGCCAACAATAATCGGAGCCGGTGATCATTTCGAGATTTGGGACGAGAGTATTTGGCAAGGACACAAGGACAAACTACAAAGGGTGAATCGGTGAAATATCACACACCTGCACTTTTACAAGAAGTTATAGATCTTTTGGATCCAAAACCAGATAAGAAATTTATTGATGCAACGATTGGTGGCGGAGGACACACTCTTGAGATCTTAAAACGGGGAGGAAAAGTTCTAGGGATAGATCGAGATCCGGATGCCATAGAGCACGTTAAAAAAGAAGTTCACAGTTCACAGTTCACAGTTCACAGTTCAGGAGATTTAGTTTTAGTACAGGAGAATTTTAACAGAATTGGACAAATCGCAAAAGAAAAAGGATTTGAAAAGGTTAATGGAATCCTTTTTGATCTTGGTGTTTCGTCGCATCAGCTGGAAGCAGCCGAAAGAGGTTTTAGTTTCGAAAAAAACGGCCCTTTAGACATGCGTATGGATCCTAACTTAACTGTCAGGGCTTTTGATTTAGTTAATAATTTTGACCAAAGGAGGCTAAATGAAATTTTTAAAACGTATAGTCAAGAAAAGCTTAGTTGGTCAATTGCTGGCGCTATTTGCAGCGCCCGTCAAATAAAACCAATTGAGACAACTGACGAACTTGCAGAAATTATAAAGGAGGTGTACCGGAGATTTCGGAAAAAGGGAAGACTTCATCCGGCAACTAAGACTTTCCAGGCGCTAAGAGTTGTCGTTAACAGTGAACTTTTAAATCTTAAAGAAGCTTTACCGCAGACTCTAGATCTTTTAATAACAGGTGGCCGGTTGGTGGTAGTTAGCTTTCATTCGCTTGAAGATGAAATAGTCAAACGGTTCTTCAAGCATGAGTCTAAGCTGAAAGTTTTAACACCAAAACCGATCGGCCCCAAAGATCTAGAAATTAGAGCAAATCCGCGTTCCCGAAGCGCTAAACTCCGCGCCGCGGAAAAAGTATAAAATCAAAGTTTTATCTGACTTTGCCAGTAAAACTTTACCCTCTGAAGGAAGAGGAATATTAAGGGGAAACCTTGGTGTCCCCTTAAATTAAGGAAGATATGCTGCCCGTATCTGATTTTAAAATACAAAAAAAGAATAACTTTAATCTGATCGGTAAAATCAAGGTTAGGGTTATAGTTATTATCGGTTCTTTAGTAGCCTTTTCTTTTTTTGCTCAATTAGTTTTCGCTAACAATATAGCCACAGATGGACAAAAACTTGCCCAAATTCAAAATGAAATTAAGAAGCTCGAATCAGAAAATACCACTCTAAAAGTGAAGATTGCCCAGGAATCCTCTTTAGCAACTCTTACTCAAAAAGCCCAAGAACTAAATTTTCGAAGGCCCTCAAAAATAATAACCCCCTAGTGCTAAACTAAAAGTAGTGAGTCAATTGGACAGAATTAAAGTTTTTCAAATTATTATTTATGTAGTGGCTTTTTTCGTAATTGCACGCCTTTTTTATTGGCAATTTATCGCCAAGGTGGAAGGAACTTTCGAATCGATAATATCTGACAGTTTCCTGCCGGCTCCACGAGGAGAAATTTATGACTTGTCAAATTTTCCCCTCGTTACAAACCAAGAAGCCTTTTTAATTTACGGCAAGCCTCACGATCTTGATCAAAACCCCGAAGAAGTAGCCAAAACGGTCGCTCCTTATCTAATCTCCGAAAAGTACGCGACCAAATCCGCAGGTCTTAGCGAGGATGAACAAAAGAAGAAAGATGAAGAGATTAAAGCCAAAGAGGAAGAGTTAATAAAAAGACTTTCTGACAAGAATCTGTTCTGGGTTCAACTAGGAAGAAAATTGCCAAAAGACGTAAAAGAAGAGATTGAAGCAAAAAAGATCAGAGGATTAGGTTTTGAACCTGATCAAAAGCGCTTTTATCCGGAAGCCTCAATGGCGGCACAGCTTCTCGGATTTGTCGCTTTCGATAAAATTGGTCAAGATACAGGCTACTGGGGTCTGGAAGGTTATTATGATAGGAAGCTGCGCGGCAAGCCCGGACGTTTGGGCCAGGAAACCGATCCCTTGGGGTTCCCGATATTGGTGGGTAAATATCGACCAATTGCCTCTCAAAAAGGAGCTTCATTGTATCTAACTTTAGACAGAGTTGTTCAGTTCATAGTAGAGGAGAAATTAAAACAAGCCGTTGAAAAATACGGTGCCAAGGAGGCAACAGTAATAATTGCCCAGCCTCAAACAGGTAGTATTTTATCTATGGCCACATATCCTACTTATAATCCCGACCTCTTTCTGGAATTCGACGAGTCTCTTTACAAGAATCCGGCCGTGGCAGATACCTTCGAACCAGGATCGATCTTTAAAGTTGTAGCCATGTCTGCGGCTCTTGACCTTTCTATCGTCCAGCCAACAACTCGTTGTGACGTTTGTTCTGGACCAAGGCAAATTGGAGGTTATGAAATTTCTACATGGAATAAAAAATATTATCCCAACTCGACAATGACAGAAGTAATTGAACATTCAGATAACGTAGGTATGACTTTTGTTTCGGGAAAATTAGGAATTGATAAGTTTTATGATTATATTAATAAATTCGGATTCGGCAGACGTACGGGTATTGATTTAGAAGAAGAATCCACGGGATTCTTACGCGAAAAAAAGGATTGGAAAACAATCGATCTGGCTACTGCCTCATTTGGTCAAGGTATTGCTGTAACACCGATTCAAATGGTACAAGCTGTTTCGACAATAGCCAATAAAGGCAGACTGGTTTCACCTCACATAGTTGCCAAAATTGCTAGCTCAGATAAAGAAGAAAAAATTAATTCGAAAGAGGAAAGACAAGTTATATCGCCCAAAACTGCCGCCCAGATCACTGAGATGATGGTTAACGCTGTTGAGAACGGAGAAGCCAAAGCCTTTGCCCCCAAAGGCTATAGAATTGCCGGCAAAACCGGAACCGCCCAGATTCCCGTTTCAGGCCATTATGATCCGAATAAAACGATTGCCTCCTTTGTCGGTTTCGCACCTGCAGATGATCCAAAGTTTGTGATGTTAGTTAGATTTACGGAGCCAACTTCATCACCCTTTGGTTCGGAAACGGCCGCCCCGACCTTTTTTGCAATTGCCAAAGAGCTTTTTAACTACTGGGCGATCCCTCCGGATGAAAATAAATAATATAAAAATGATATAATTTCCCCACAATGGATTTTCTAATCAATAATTTCTTTGGGCCGGAAGAACTTGGACAGTACCCAATACTTAAAGTTTTGATTCCGGTTTTACTCTTATGGAGTCTTTTTTGGAAAGGTTTAGCTCTATGGAACGCTTCAAAGAATGACCAAAAGAACTGGTTTATTGCCATTCTAATTCTCAATACCCTAGGAATTCTGGAGATTGCCTACCTCTTTTACTTTGCTAAAAACAGACTCAAGCTGAAAGACATTCAGCTTCTCCTTAAACAAATCTCCCGCTCGTGATTTTAAACTGGTTTTGAGTCTGGACAAATTTTTTCTCTGGCGTGTCTTGCGACTTGAATAAGCCAATCTTTAAGGTTATCATCAGTTATCGATAGTCCCCAGTTAACTACTTGATAGTTTATAAATTCGACAACTTCATTATAGGCCCGATATACAGGATGTGATTGAGGCCATCTAGAAAAGTAATTTTTATCATGAAAGGCCAATTCTTGAGAAAGGTAATGGCCGAGCAAAATCATATCGGCTGGACTCAGTTGCTGGATCGATTGTTCGCTGTCAAGAACGCGAAAGGCTATTCCTGGAAATATTCCATATTTTCTCATTTTCCAGATTTCTTTTGCCTTTTTCGAAAGATCCTCAGGAACGGTTTCATCTTGACGTCCTCGTTTGCTATCCATCATCAAATCTCTTTCAGCAACTGAATTTCTGAGCCAAGGTACCCTTATTTCAATTCTCACAGCTGTATTTTAAACTATGAGCCATTTAAAGTAAAATTGTCTTGATTAACAGAATAAGCTAGAATTAACCATGAATGTGGCAGAAACTCAAAAACCTTTATCATCTTGCACAGGCTTTTATAGCCTCTGTATATTTCAATTTCCCATCTAGACAACTTACAGTCATCGGAATAACAGGGACAGACGGCAAGACTACGACTGTCTGGATGGTTTACGAAATCCTGAAAAACTCAGGCTTTAAAGTTTCGCAAATATCCTCGCTCGGAGCTCTCGTTGGCACTAGCAGATTCGATACCGGTTTTCATACAACGACACCAAGTCCATGGCAAATCCAAAAATATTTAAGAAAAGCTGTTAACTTGGGAAACAAATATTTTGTTCTGGAAGCAACTTCTCATGGTCTAGATCAGAATCGACTGGCTTTTGTTAAGTTTAAGATTGCAGTTATCACCAACGTTACACACGAGCATTTAGACTATCATAAGAGTCAAAAAAGGTATTTAGGAGCGAAAGCCAAACTTTTTAGAAAAGTCAACTTTTCGATTCTTAATTTCGACGATCAGTCTTTTGACTTTCTTAAGTCAAACGTCGATGGTAAGATTATTACTTATTCGGCAAAATCTCAAGCTGATTTTAATCCTAAAAGGCTTCCCTTAAGGCTAAAAATACCCGGTGATTATAATCTACGAAATGCCCTGGCTGCTGCTGCAGCCGTCTCTTCTTTAAGAATCAAGAAGAAGAAAATATTGTCAGTCTTAAATAATTTCGGCGGCGTTCCGGGGAGAATGAACGAGGTTGATCTCGGCCAGAATTTTCAAGTCTTCATCGATTTTGCGCACACCCCGAATGCCTTAAAGGAAGCTCTCAAAACATTAAAATCCCAAATCCCCAATCCAAAATCCAAATTGATTACTGTTTTTGGATCAGCAGGCGAGCGAGACAAAGCGAAGAGACCCCTGATGGGTAAAATTGCGGCCGGTATTGCCGATGTTTCAATTTTGACAGCTGAGGATCCAAGAAGGGAGAAAGTTGAAGATATTTGTAAGTCTATCGCTGAAGGATTTTCTGAAGGTAAAAAGGAAGGTAAAGATTATCACATAATTTATGATCGAGCCAAGGCTATTACATTTGCAGTCAACCTTGCCGCAGATGGTGATATAGTTAGTTTATTTGGGAAGGCCCATGAAAAGAGCATGTGTTTTGGTAAAAAAGAATATCCATGGGACGAATTCGTTGCAGTCGAGAAAGCGATCAATGAAAGGTTAAAACATGGCAAATAAGAAGAAGGAGTTTGCAGTTATTATTCTGGCCGCAGGTAAAGGGGTAAGAATGAAATCATCTTTACCCAAAGTTCTTCACAAGATTGCTGGTAAGTCAATGATTACAAGAATACTCGAGGTTATTGACCAGGTCGGATCTCGTCAAATAATCGTGGTGACTAATCCTCGAGACGATTTTCTTATCAGAAAAATCATCGGCAAACGAATTGATTTTGCAATTCAAAAATCTCCCCTGGGGACTGCGGACGCTGTAAACTCAGGTCTTGCAAAAGTAAAGGATGGTATTAAAACAGTTGCCATTATGTATGGAGGTGACACTGCTTTTTATAAGCCTGAAACTATTCTTGATGTTTTTAGAAAGCATCAGAAAGAAAAAGCCAAAATCACCCTGGTAACAGTCCAGAAAAAAAATCAATTAGGCTTAGGCAGAATTGTAAGAGAGAATGGCAAGATTACCGAGATTGTTGAAGAAAAAGATGCATCTGACCAGCAAAGAAAAATAAAAGAAGTTAACGATGGTTTATATTTTTTTGAAAAAGGCTGGCTGTCTTCAAATTTATCAAAGCTTACACCCTCTTCCGTAACCGGCGAATTGTATCTAACCGACTTAATTGAATTGGCACTCAAAAGTAATTTGCCAGTTAGCACCTACAATCTTAAAGATGTTAACCAATGGTGGCCTATCGATTCTAAAAAAGACCTTGAAATTACCAATAGAGAAATGACAAAACGTCCTGTCAAAATCCATATTATGGGAATAGCCGGCGCAGGAGCATCAGCAGTTGCCGGAATCGCAAAGGCTTACGGGTTTGAAGTGACCGGTTGCGATATAGTACCTGATTCCCCTTATGTTAAATACCTGAACATCAAAATCAAAAAAGGGCACAACCCGTCCCACCTTAAATCCATTGATATGCTGGTTATTTCTCCTGCGGTTTTAAAATTGAATCCTGACAATCAGGAACTTTCAGAAGCCAGAAGCAAAAATATTCCCACTTTAACCTGGCAGGAATTTCAAGGTAGATATCTCCAAAAGGGTAAAGTTGTTATTACTGTTGCAGGTGCATACGGAAAATCAACAACTTGCGCTATAATTTCTAAAATCTTAGAGGATGCCGGTTGCGATCCGACCTGCGAAATTGGTGCAAAAGTTTTGTCATGGAAGAAGAATTTTCGTATTGGCAAGTCGAAATATTATGTCTGCGAAGCTGATGAGTATAATGACAATTTTTTAAATTACCAAAGCGATATCGCTGTTATTCTAAATATTGCCTGGGACCATCCGGATTATTTTAAGACACAAGAATCAGTAGCCGGTTCTTATCGAGAGTTTATAAAAAAAATCAGGCCAAATGGGACACTAGTTATAGGGTCCGACCCTAAGCTAAATCAGCTGATAATGGTCTCAAAAACTCCAAAAAAAGGGTCCGACCCTAAAGTTATCAAAATCCAGGATTTTGGTAATGTGCCGCTTTCGATTATCGGCGATTTTCGAAGGGAAAATGCCAACGCCGCACTAACGGTTGCGAAAACTCTGAATCTTGATCTGAACTTAGCTAAAAGGTCTATTAAAAACTTTAAAGGGCTGGGTCGAAGACTTGAATTCAAAGGTCAGATTGGCAAGGTTAAGGTTTATGATGACTATGCGGTTCAGCCCTATACAGTATTATCTACTGCCAATGCCCTAAAGGAAAAATTTAAAAACAAGAAAGTGGTCTTGGTTTTTGAACCACACACATTTTCCAGAATTAAAACGTTCTTTGATGATTTTGTTGAGAGTCTTAAGAATACAATAGTTGATCGAGCACTAATTTGCGACATTTACGCTGCCCGCGAAAGAGGAGATAATAAAATATTAGCCGGCAAACTCGCCAGTAGTATCGGCTTTAAAGCAAAATATACTGGTTCTTTAGATCAGACAGTGGAGTATCTAAAATCTAACCTAGAAGAATTTGATGTGATTCTTTCAATGGGTGCAGGGAATGTTTATAAAATATTCGACATGCTGAAAAAGCCTATTGCACACTCCCGGAGTGCGCAATAGTTGAACCTTGACACACTCCGGGAGTGAGTCGGGGGAGTACACCCTCCGGGAGTAAACCCGGATGAATTGGCAAGTAATAATAGTATGGAAGACTTCACTAAAATTAAAAATATTTTAGGACCCCTAAGGGTTTTTGAAAACGAGCCACTTTATAAATACACTTATTTTAAAATAGGTGGTTCTGCCAGATTATTTTTTGAAGCCAAAAACGTCGAAGATCTAAAACTTGCCCTTGAAACTGCAACAGAGCATAAAATTCCCTTTGTTGTATTAGGTGGAGGCGCCAATGTACTGGTTTCAGATCAAGGCTTTGAAGGATTAGTCATTAGAAATAGGGCAGAAGGTGTGAAACTCGTAGGTATTAAAGGAACAATTAACAAGATCGGCAAAGGTATTAAAAGTGCTTTAGTCTGGACGGCTTCCGGAACTTTAATGAATCAGCTGGGCCGTTTCACTATGGATCAGGGCTTGGAAGGTTTAGAATTCTTACTTTCGATTCCAGGTACTGTCGGCGGTGGAATTAAAATTAATTCACATTTCGAAGTAGAAAAAGGTGAATTTCTTGGTAATCGGCTTGTTTCCGCGGCTCTTTTTGATTCAAAGACGGGCCAGGTTAAAAATGTTGATCATGAGTATTTTAATTTTGCGTACGACCATTCAAAAATCCAGAAAACTGGCGAAGTTGTTTTAGAAGCGGTTTTTCGCTTAGATAATTCTCCTGATCCTGGCGCTCTTTGGCAAAAGGCGATGGATAATGTCAAACGCAGAAACGAAGAGCAACCTGTAGGAGTTGCCTGTTCAGGCTGTACTTTCAGAAATATTTCCGTACAATGCGCCAAACGATTGAAAACGCCGAATTTAACTACCTCAGCAGGTTACATAATCGAAAGCCTGGGACTTAAAGGCACAAAAATTGACGGTGTCCAAATTTCAACACATCACGCTAATTTTATTATCAATACGGGTGGGGCGAAAGCTTCAGACGTGATACAATTGATAAAATTAATCAAGGAAAAAGCTAAAAGAACTTATAATCTTGATCTTAAAGAAGAAATATTTTACGTAGGCAATTTTTAAAAAGATGAGATTCGATATTAAAGGCGGCAGGCGTCTTTCCGGTGAAATTAAAGTAGCCGGTAATAAGAATTCCATTTTGCCGATAATGGCTGCATGTCTTCTGACCGGCCAACCTTGCATTTTGGAAAATGTCCCGAAAATTTCGGATGTTTCAGTATTGGCCGACCTTCTTGAAAAATGTGGGGCTAAAGTTAAAGGCATCGGCTCGTCAAAATTAACAATCGACTGCAAAAATATCAAATCTGCCACATTTCCCTCTACGCTTACCGAAAAATTAAGGGCATCTGTTCTTCTTCTGGGGCCAATGCTTGCCAGAGCAGGATCAATCAAAATGGGTTATCCCGGTGGTGATGTTATTGGACGAAGGCCTCTCACTACGCATATTCAAGCGCTGACTTCCTTAGGAGCCACAATAAAAGAAGACGATGATTTTTTTCAAGCCAAAACCCAGCACCTTAAGGGAACCGAGGTTTTTCTTCAGGAGGCTTCTGTTACTGCTACCGAGAATGTACTTATGGCCGCCAGCCTGATAGATGATCAAACTGTGATAAAACGAGCAGCGTCTGAACCACATGTTGTTGATCTTTGTAATTTTTTAGCTAAGTTAGGAGTGGAAATTCGCGGAATAGGCTCAGACGTTTTAAAAATTAGAGGAAAAAAACAACTCTCGGGAGCGACTCATACGATCAGGCCCGATCATCTTGAAGTTGGCACTTTTGCTATATGTGCTGCTATTACAAAAGGAACAGTCCGGATCTCCCCGATTATTAAAGAGGATCTCGATATGATTTTGTTGGTTCTTGGCAAATTTGGTGTCAATTTCAAAATAGAGGATGGTACTTTAATTGTCGCAGACAGCAAGCTAAAAGCCGTTGAGAAAGTAGTTGTTGACATTTGGCCCGGATTCCCGACAGACTTAATGGCTCCAATGATTGTCCTGGCAACTCAAGCAGAAGGCGCTACCATTCTTCACGACTGGATGTATGAATCTCGTATGTTTTTTGTTGACAAGCTTCTTTCAATGGGTGCAAAAGTTGTTATTGCTGATCCCCATCGGGTTTTGGTTTACGGACCAACTAATTTGCGAGGTCAAAAACTTGATACTCCCGATATTAGAGCCGGAATCGCTTTAGTGATTGCCGCCTTAGCGGCAAAGGGTAAAAGCTCGATTGAAAGAGCAGAGCTTATTGAGCGGGGTTACGAAGACGTTGTTCAAAGGTTGACAAATCTTGGCGCAGAGATTAAAAAGCTTGAGTAGACTTTCTTATCAAATGGTTTATAAGCTTTTTACTTCCGAATCTGTCTGCGCAGGGCATCCTGATAAAATCTGTGATCAAATTTCGGATGCTATTCTGGATGCTGCTATTTCTTCTGATTCAAACGCCCATACGGGAATTGAAACTTTAGTTACCAAAAATCATGTAACAGTTGCCGGAGAGGTTAAAGTCAAAAACGGTACTGTCCTAAACTATGAAAAAATCATCAGGGATATTATCAGGGATTTAGGCTATACGAAGGTAAAATTTGGTTTTGACGACGAGGCGCACCTTGATCTCTTAATTCACCAACAGAATCAGGAGATCTCAAAAGGTGTGGATGTTGGAGGAGCAGGTGATCAGGGGATGATGTTTGGTTATGCAGTTACCGAAACCCCAAATTTAATGCCACTTCCGATAACCCTTGCTCACAAGCTGGTTGAGAACTTAGATAAAGTTGGCAAAGATAAAATTATTCCTTATCTTGAGCCTGACGGTAAAAGCGAAGTCACAATAAAATACGAAAATGGCAAGCCAGTTTCAATTGAACGTGTAGTTTTAGCCGCTTGTCACAATAAGGGTATCAAAAATAGGCAAGTCAAAGAGGATTTATTCAAGTATGTTGTTACCCCAACACTTGGGGAGTTTAATCTAAAAATTGATAGGAGAAATTTTATTGTCAATGGTGGAGGTATTTGGATAATACCCGGCCCGGCTATAGACACTGGGGTTACCGGCCGTAAAATAATGGTGGATTCTTACGGTGCCTTTGCTAGGGCAGGTGGCGGCTGCTTTTCAGGTAAAGATCCGACAAAAGTTGACAGGTCAGGTGCTTATGCAGCACGATACATTGCCAAAAATATTGTCGCTGCAGGATTGGCTGATAAAGTTGAAGTTCAACTGGCCTATGTTATAGCCCGAAAAAAACCAATCGCAAAAAGCATTGAGACCTTTGGAACTGAAAAAGTCTCTCTAACTAAAATCGAAGATTTTGCCTGGAGTTTACTTGATCTGTCAGTGGAAAGTATTATCGCGGGACTTGATCTTCTTCATCCAATTTATCAAAAAACAGCTACTTACGGCCACTTTGGCCGACCCGGTTTTTCCTGGGAGCGAATCGTTAAATGAAAAAAAGAATTACTGTCGCCGTATTGATGGGTGGCAAATCTGCCGAACATGAAATCTCTCTGATTTCAGGACGGGAAGTGGTCAAGAACCTAAATTTCAAAAAATATAATGTTCTACCAATTGTCATTTCTCGTAACGGTATTACCTGGCAGATAGGCGAGAGGGCAGCGTTTCTTTTAGACTCCCCCGCCAAGAGGCGGGTTAAGGGTAAAAAGCCAAAAGTGGGGAAGCTTATCAAAACTGATCATGTGTCGATAATCAAAAACCACAAAGTTGATGTTGTTTTCATTGCTATGCATGGACCCAATGGCGAGGATGGTACTATTCAAGGTTTTTTAGAATTAATTGGTGTTCCCTACACCGGCTCCGGCATTTTAGCTTCTGCTTTAGGTATGGACAAAATTTCCTCAAGGAAATTATTTACCCAAGCAGGCTTAAAAGTGCCTGAATATTTAGTTCTCCAAAAAGATGATAGTCCCCAAATCGTTTGGAAAAAATTTAAACCTCCGGTTTTTGTCAAACCACATAATCAAGGATCATCAGTCGGCACAACTTTGGTCAAGGAGAAAAACAAGTTAAGAGATGCACTCAACTTAGCATTTGACTTTAGTCACTTAGCTTTAGCAGAAGAGTTTCTCGACGGTATTGAAATTACCTGTCCGATCTTGGGTAACAACAAGCCTAAAGCGCTGCCGGTCGTAGAAATTGTTCCGAAAAGAGACTTTTTTGATTACAAGGCTAAATATAATGACAAGCTTTGTGATGAAATCGTTCCGGCCAGAATAAGCAAAGCCCTGACCAAAAAAGCTCAGCAAATTGCTTTGACAGCGTATCAATCACTGGGTTGTAGTGGATTCGGTAGGGTAGACATGATAGCAAAGGGAAATAATATTTACGTTCTTGAAGTCAACACAATTCCTGGTCTGACTCCGGTTTCTCTGTTCCCAAAATCGGCCGTCGCTGCCGGCATTTCCTACCCTGAGTTATTGGATAAAATTGTTATGTTTGCTCTTTCGAAATGATAAAATTCATCAGGAAAATTTTAGGTAAAGAGTATATTCCACTCAATAAAATTTTAATATCCCAAAAAAGATTAGTTGGTAACTATCAATATTTAAAAAAACTTCAAAAAAATCTCAAAATTGCCCCTGTTCTAAAAAGTAACGCTTACGGTCATGGAATCGTTCAAACTGCAAAAATCTTAGAGAGCCAAAAGCCTCCAATGTTTTGCGTGGATAGTCTTTATGAAGCATATTTGCTTTTGAAGGCACGAGTTAAAACTCCAATTTTGATCATGGGTTATATCCATCCCATCAGTCTTAAGGTTAAAAAACTACCCTTCGCTTATGCCGTTTTTGACCACGAACAACTGGAAGTAATTAATAAATATCAAAAGGGCTGTCAAGTCCATATCAAGGTTGACACAGGTATGCATCGTCTCGGGATAATGATGCAAGACTTGCCGGAATTTATTGAAAAGCTAAGGGATTATAAAAATATAAAAGTAACAGGACTTATGAGCCATCTTGCTTACCAGGAAAGCATAAAAGAAGAACTCTCAAAAAAGCAACTTATTAATTTCCAAAAAGCCAGGACTTTCTTAAGAGAGGCGGGCTTTGAGTTAAAATGGTTGCACCTTGCAGCATCCGGTGGAGTATTATCCAAAGACATGGCTAAGATCTCTAAAATATCAAACATGGCAAGAGTTGGTTTGGCTCTTTATGGTATTGACCCAACTGGCAAACATCCGAAGCTCAACCCGGTATTAAAGGTTACCTCAAAAATAATTCAGATTAAAAAGCTTAAAAAAGGAGACAAAGTTGGCTATTCGGGGACTTTTGTTTGCGATCGGGAAATGTCAATTGGAATTCTCCCGATTGGTTACAATGACGGTGTTGACAGGAATCTATCCAACAAAGGAGTAGTGATAGTTGCCGACAAACCGTGTCCAATCATTGGTAATATTAGTATGAATATCACAACTATTGACTTGTCTCCTGTAATAAATCCCAAGATGGGACAAGAAGTAATTATTTTTTCTGACAATGCAGCCCATTCTAATTCGATTACCAATGCTTCTCAAACTATTGAAAGAATTCCTTATGAACTCCTAACCCACCTATCGGAAATATCCCTCAAAAGAGAAGTAATCTAAAGCCCCATAGTTTGATTCTGGACCTAATAAATTGATATAATAAGGACTCATGACCAATTCAGACGTTTACCGCGAAGTTAAAACCTGGAAAAAGCCAATCCACGCATCTCGCACTCTTCTTGCCAGAAATTATCTAAAACTTTTACCAAACCTCGAAATTATTGGCATTACTGGCAGTGTCGGCAAAACCTTAACCCAAAACGCAATTTTCTCTGTCCTTTCGCAAAAGTATAAAGTTGTTGTCGGAAGCGAAAATCTTGACCCGACTTTCCGAATTCCTCAGACAATTTTAGCTAGTAAACCTTGGCACCAAAAACTAATCCTGGAATATGGCGTCGAACATCCTGGAGATATAGGTCATTACCTCAACTTAGTTAGACCGAAAATCGCCGTAGTTACGGTTATTGCTCCTACTCACATCAAATATTTTCGCGGTATCGAAGGTGTTTTTGAAGAAAAGGTCAAACTTGTTAAAGCTTTAGGCAAAGATGGTCATGTGGTTTTAAATGCGGATGATCCATTTGTTGTAAGAATGGCAAACGAAACCCAGGCGAAAGTTTGGTGGTATGGCAGGAAAGCTAAAAGTGGTGTCAAAATTTCCCATTTCTCTCAGAATCTTAAAGGCTCGAAATTCCGCTTGCATTACAATGGACAAAAAGCATCTGTTTCGACTAAAATCATCGGCAAGCATCAACTTACCTCTGCCTATGCCGCGGCCACTGTTGGTATTATCTGCAATTTGACCTTAAAGCAAATTGCCAAAGGTTTATCTGGCGCCAGACCTCCTGAACACCGCCTCAATTTAATCGTTACCAAAAATGCCAGGATCATCGATGACACCTACAATGCTTCACCAAAAGCGGCAATTGAGTCAGTTAACACTCTACTTGATCTTGGTAAGCGTCAGAAAAAAATCGCCGTCTTTGGAGAAATGAAGGATTTAGGTAAATTTTCCCAAGAGGCGCACGAACTCGTTGGCTTAAAGATCGCAAAATCTAAAATTCAAAGTCTGGTAACAATTGGCAAAACTGCTTCAACTATCGCAAACGTTGCCCAAAAAAACGGATTTAGTGGGGAAATAACAAATCTAGAAACTACCAAGGATGCGATCGATAAAATTAAAAAGATTAAAACCGCAAATAGCCTAATTCTCGTCAAAGGTTCACGCCACGCCCACCTGGAAAGAATTGTTTATGGCCTGCTTGGAAAATCAACTCAGGTTAATTGCTATCACTGCGGGGAACTGGAGTAGTTGCTATAATAAAAATTAACCTAATTAATCTAATTACTTAAAAATACTAAACTCTAAATTCTAAACTCTAAACAATTTCAAAATTCAAATGTTCAAATAATCAAAAAAGGAAAGTTGTTTTGAATTTTGTATTTTACCTCATTTGGATTTATTTAGGATTTAGGATTTAGAAATTAGAATTTTTTTATTTTATGACTCAAATTCTCGGTCTTCTTCTACTTTCTTTTGTTGTAATCAGCATTCTCTTAGTTCCGTTCATCAACCTTCTTTATAAATTAAAATTTCAGCGTCAGAAACAGGTCACTCGAGACATTTTTGAAGCACGAACGCCAATTTTCGATAAACTTCACGCCCATAAAATTGGCACCCCTGTCGGAGGAGGAGCATTGGTCATTCTGGTTGTTACGGTGCTTTACCTCATGATGATAAATCTAATGCCCGCCTTGGGAATCGAAATAACATCAGTTTATCCATACAAAAAAGAAGTTCAAATTTTACTATTTACATTTTTATCGTTCGGTGTACTCGGAGCCTACGATGATCTTCGCAAAACTTTCGGTTTCAAAGTAACTAAGTTTTGGGGTCTTAGATTCCGCTATAAATTTTTAGTCCAATGGATACTGGCCTTATCAATTGCTTTTATGCTTTATTTTCAGTTGGGGATAAGTATTGTCAATATACGATTTTTCGACGTTGTCAATCTGGGATATTTCTATATCCCGTTTGCGGCTTTTGTCATAGTTTCATTTGCCAATGCTGTCAACATTTCGGATGGCCTGGACGGTCTCGCGAGTGGGCTCTTAATAATTTGCTTGATAGCATTTTTAATTATGTCGAGTTCGATCTTGGATACCACTCTTTCGGTCTTTCTAGGTTTATGGATCGGAGCGCTGATAGCATTTTTGTATTTTAATGTTTGGCCAGCCAGGATTTGGCTTGGAGATGTCGGAGTTTTGTCGTTTGGAGCAACACTGGCAGTTTGCGGTTTACTCTTGGGTAAACCAATTGCTCTGGCAGTAATTGGTGGGGTTTTTGTAGCCGAGGTTTCCTCATCGGCGGTTCAATTGCTCTCGAAAAAATTTAGAGGCAAAAGAGTTTTCGAAGTTGCCCCCTTTCATCTCTGGTTGCAAAATAAAGGCTGGCAAGAGCCAAAAATAGTGTTTAGATTCTGGCTTGCCCAGACTATATTTGCCGTTTTAGGTCTTTGGCTTTCGTTCTTTTAAAGAGGGAAACCTTGAGAGAGTGAGCCATCCTGGTTCACTCCCGGAGTGTGTCAAGGTTCAACTTAGCGCACTCTGGTAATGTGCATTGACTTGAGTGAATCATGAATAATAAGCCGATTGGTCTATTTGATTCCGGTGTTGGCGGTCTTTCAATCCTTCTTGAGATCAAAGAAAAATTGCCCAAAGAATCTTTTGTTTTTCTGGCAGATCAAGCCCATAATCCCTATGGTGCTAAATCTCCAAAGCGACTCAAGGATTTATCTGAAAGAATTGTTAGGTTCTTACTTAAGAGTGATATTAAACTTTTGGTTATTGCCTGTAATACTGCTACCTGTTACACGTTAGCACATTTAAGATCAAAATTTAAAATTCCAATTATTGGCGTTGTTCCTGCGCTAAAGCCAGCCGTATCTCTATCGAAAAACGCTAGGATCGTTATCATGTCTACGCCTGCAACAGCTAAAAGTGCGTATCTTAAAGATCTTGTATTGCGATATGCAGAAAGTAGTCGTGTTTTAAGGTTAGGCTGCGATGGATTACAAGACGCAATTGAGTATCTCAAGAAAAATGAAATAGATAGACTTTTGGATATTTATGTTGCCAAGATTGAAAAATTTGGCGCCGATGTAATTGTTTTAGGCTGTACTCATTTTCCCTTTGTTAAAGACGAAATTAGAAAAAGGATTGGCTCGAAAGCCAGAATCATCGATTCCGGTGCTGCAATTGCCAGAAGGGTTAAAGTTTCCCTTGGAAAGGAACATCTTTATGCATCCAAAAAACTTCCTGATCGTTATTTCACCACCGCTGATCCCAAGGTATTTTCCCAAATATCCTTGATTCTTCTCAAAGACAAAATAATTGCTAAAAAAATAAACATTTGATGCGTACCCCGCCGGATTTATCATTTGCAGTTGCTAGGATTGGCGGTAAGATCGCCAAATATGGGAAAATTAGTTTATGATCCCAATTATGATTCTGGACAAGTCCTTCGACTTCGCTCAGGACTGTTTAAGGATCGTGAGTTTAATCGAACGGCCAGAATGACAAAGGAGTGACTTGACTTATGATTAAAGGCAAAAGAATCGCAATTTACGGTTTTGGCAAAGAGGGTGTTTCAGCGGCTAATTTCCTGGGGCAAAATAACGACGTTTCGATAATCGACGATAAAACAAAAAAAGAAATTGACCCAATTTTCTTTTCAAATTTAAGAATTAAGAATGTAAAATTTTACTTCGACTCAAAGTATCCAAAAGATCTCAATTTTGATTTAATTGTCCGATCTCCGGGTGTCCAATTTAGTCATCCATTTATCCAAAAGGCGCTCAAGAAAGGTATTACCTTGACTTCCCCAACAAAAATATTTTTCGATCTATGTCCCTGCCCAATCGTTGGCGTAACCGGTACAAAGGGAAAAGGAACAACAGCATCTCTTATCCACAGGATGTTGGAAACTCAAAGTTCAAATGTTTATCTTGCTGGCAATATTGGCATACCAGCCCTGGATATTTTGCCGAAACTGACCCGAGCCAGTATTGTCGTTCTGGAACTTTCCTCCTTTCAACTTCTTGACCTTAAGAAAAGCCCGCATATCGCTGTAGTTCTGATGTTAACCTCAGAACACCTTGACTGGCACAAAGATACATACGAGTACCGAGAGGCTAAAGAATCAATCGTCGCATACCAAGCAAAAAATGATTTTGCAGTTATTAATCAGGATTTTCAAGCAGCAAAAAGCTTTTCTCAAAAAACAAAGGCGCAAGTTTACTTTTTCTCAACTGAGAATCAAACAAACGGAACATATTTATCCGCCGATAAAATAATTTCAAATATAGAAGGTCCGGAAGAAATTTGTAAGACATCCCAGATTCTGCTGCCAGGCAAACACAATCTTCAGAATGTACTGGCAGCTGTCGCGGTCGCTAAAATTCAAAATATAAAAAAAACAAATATAGTCAAAGTTCTGTCCACATTTAAAGGTTTGGCTCACCGATTGCAGTTAGTTGGGGAAATAGACGAAGTCAAGTTTATTAACGATTCTTACTCCACAATTCCCGAAACGACAATTGCGGCAATTGATGCATTTGAAAATCCGAAAATTCTAATCTTGGGCGGGTCGTCAAAAAATTCAAACTTCACAAGTCTTGGCCGGACAATTAATCAAGACGATAGTATCAAGACAATTTTGCTTATTGGCCGGGAAGCAAAAAGAATCAAAGAAGCGATTACAGCAGCAGGCGGCACAAAAGCAAATATTCTAGAAGGCGCCAAAAACATGCGCCAAATTGTAAATTTAGCAAAATCTTGCGCACAACCCGGCGATATTATTGTTCTTTCGCCCGCTTGTGCTTCGTTTGATATGTTCAAAAATTATCAAGACCGGGGTGAAAAGTTTGCCCTTGAGGTAGAGAACTTCAAGTAAAAATCATGGAAGATAGAAATCCGGCTTTAAAATCAGCCAAAAAGGGAATTGATATCCCTCTCTTGGGTGTAACAATTCTTTTGGTTTTTATTGGACTTTTGGCAATTTACGATGCTTCAGTAGTTAGTGCATTTCGTGACTTTGGCGACAAACTATATTATTTTAAAAACCAGCTAATATGGGCGGGAATTTCTCTTACGGCACTTGGTTTTTTTAGTTTTTTCAACTACCACAAACTCTTGAAATTAAGCCTGCCGATTTTAGGTTTAGCTATAGTGCTTTTGGTTCTGGTTTTAATACCTCATATCGGCACTGAGGCGTATGGGGCTAGACGCTGGATTAATATTGGCAATTTTACATTTCAACCTTCTGAATTTGCCAAATTGGCAGTTATATTTTACACCGCTTCGATTATGGCCAAATTCGAGAACTTCAAAATTTACCTAAAAGACGTCCTTTCTGTCTTATTTCTGCCAATAACAATCCTTACAGCTCTTGTTCTGGTTGAACCGGATTTAGGGACTGCTTTTATTCTAGTGGCAATTACACTTGCAATTTATTTTGTCGGCCACTCGCCTATCTGGCATTTGATGCTGGTAATCCCAATGGCGTTAGTATCTACCATTGCAGCTGTTATTACCCAGCCTTACCGCCTCGAAAGACTCAAGTCATTTATAGACCCCAACTATGACCCTCAAGGAGCTTCTTATCAGATAAACCAAATTATAATTGCAATTTCTTCCGGCAACCCGCTTTTTGGAGTCGGGATTGGAAGTTCTAGGAGCAAATTCGCTTTTATTCCTGAGGTCCACAGCGATGCAATCTTTGCCGTACTCGTTGAAGAAACAGGATTTATCGGCGCACTTTTTCTGATTTCACTCTTTCTGTTTTTGATTACAAGAGCTCTAAACATCGCCAGGAATGCTTCTGATTACCAGGGAAAGATTCTTGCAATGGGAATTATTGGTATGCTTTCGCTTCAAGTTCTTTTAAATTTGGCATCAAATGTTGCCCTTGTACCTCTAACCGGAGTGCCCCTGCCTTTAATTTCATATGGTGGTTCATCCCTTTTAGTAACTATGTCGTCAATTGGAATTTTGTTAAATATTAAAAGGCAAGCATGAAAAAGATTGTAGTTTGTGGAGGACACTTAACGCCCGCTCTTGCTCTAATCGACCGCCTGCAAAAAGTCAAAGATCTTGAGATACTCTTTTTTGGGCGCAAATATACTGCAGAAGGATCACAGTCTCTCTCAGCCGAGTATCAGATTATAACTTCCCAGAAAATCAGATTTTTCCCCATAACCACCGGAAGGCTGCAGCGAAAATTTACCAGGTTTACAATTCCGTCACTTTTAAAACTGCCTTTTGGCTTTATCCAAAGCTTTATTTATCTTATACTTCATCGTCCAAACTTGATTATTTCATTCGGCGGATATTTATCTGTGCCGGTTGTTTTTTCCGGCTGGCTTCTGGGAATTTCCTCGATCTCTCATGAGCAAACCGTCAAGCCCGGTTTAGCAACCAGAATTAATTCTCTTTTTGTTCAAAAAATATTTCTTTCCTGGGCCAAGAGTGCCAAGTTTTTGTCCGAAGAAAAATGCCAGGTGGTAGGCAATCTTTTTAGAGAGTCAATATTCTCAAGTCGCACCGCCTCGAAAGATCTCTCCTCTTTTTTAAGAAAATCCAAAAATCTTATTCTAGTTGCCGGCGGCAACCAAGGATCGCACTTTTTGAACAAATTTGTTTTTGCCAACTTGGATCTATTTAATAAATTTTTTCTCATCCACCAGGTTGGGACTGTCAACTATCATGGCGATTTTGATATGGCTAAAACTCTAAAGAGAAATAATTATTTTGCGGTCGATTATCTTGGCCCGCAGGATTTTGGGGCGGTTTTGGCAAAAGCCAAAATTGTCATTTCTCGCTCCGGTGCTAATACTGTTTGGGAGCTGGCACTTTGCAAAAAGCCGTCAATACTGATCCCTCTACCCATATCGGCAGGCGGCGAGCAATTAGAAAATGCCCAAATCCTTTCTGGTGCCCATTTTGCCAAAATCATCAGTCAGGCAGATTTAAGCCCTACCCATCTTAAGAAAGCGATTGACGAGATCTTAGAAAATTATTCAGATTACCAATCATCAGCCGACAAATTTCAAAAAACACTCCCCAAAGATGCTACAGCAAAATTAGTCCGGTATATTCTGTCAAGTATTTGAATCTAGACCATTTCTCACCCCTCACTTCAAGATCCTGAATCGAGTTCAGGATGACAGTAAAAAAAGGCAGATGGCAAGAAGTATATACGTGCCGATAACACCCCCGGGGTGCGCTAAGGAAAAAACCATGCTCACCCCGGGGGTGAGCTACAGATTTCAGGATGACCAAGAGGAGCAGGTCGGGTATACTTAAAGTATGCCTGCAATTTTCAAATTTAGTTTAGTTTTGCTTTTTATCGCTTCTTTAGTTTTTATAGTACTCTACGCACCTTTATTTAAGTTACGAAAAGTTGATATCCCAAACCAGAGCTGTCTGACCAGCCAAAATGTGCTAGATACAATTGGAAGCTCTCAGAATATGCTTTTTATATCACCGGCAAAGTTGGCAGATGCTCTCAAAAGTAAATACTCCTGCATTGGCAAGATTGAAATCACGAAAAACTACCCTTCAAGACTGCAGCTTGACGTACAAGCTAAAGAACCTGTGGTTAAAATAGAGGGAACTAGTCTTGCGGTAACCGAAGACGGTTATATTGTGGAAGATGTAAAAGATGCCGAAAGACCAATTCTTTTCCCGCCGCCAAATGTTAAAATGGCCTCGGGAGAAAAAGTAACTGATTTGACTGTGGCTTTCGCCATACATCTTGCAGCTCAACTCTTAAAATCGGATTTTTTACCAGCAAATATTCGTATTATTTCACCCCAGGAGATTGCTGTTTATAACCAACAGAGCGCCGTTGCTATTTTTACTGCTAAAGAAGAAGTAACAAACCAGGTTGACTCTTTACAGCAAGTTATATCTAAGTCTAAAATAGACTCTGCAAAAATAGCAAAAATTGACCTAAGATTTGATAAACCGGTAATTAGTTACAAATAAATCCGAAGCACGAAATACTAAATCCGAAACAAATACAAATGTTCAAATTTTCCAAAGTCCAAAATCGTTTTGAGAATTTGAATTTAGAAAATTGTTTTGAATTTCGAAATTCGGATTTAGAAATTTAATTATATATGCCTAAAGACAAAGTAATCGTTGGAATCGATGTCGGATCTTCCAAAATTACCACAATAGTAGCCACAGCCGCAGATGAATCTTCCGTTAACATTATTGGTGTTTCTTCTCACCCTTCAAAGGGGCTTAGAAAGGGTCAGGTCGTCGATATAGATGAATCAGTTGGAGCAATTACTCAGTCGCTTGAAGCTGCCGAAAGAATGGCAGGCTATTCGGCCGGGACTGCCTTTGTATCTGTTGACGGTACTCATATAGAGTCTCAAAACTCCAAGGGTGTTGTGGCAGTTTCAAACCCCAATGGCGAGATCTCAACTGAAGATGTAATGAGGGTAATAGAAGCTGCGCGAGCTATCTCGCTGCCATCCTCAAGAGAGATCCTGCACGTTATCCCGAGATACTTTATTGTCGATTCTCAAAGCGGCATCAAGGACCCTATTGGCATGAATGGCGTCAGGATGGAAGTCGAAACTCACATAGTGACAGGTGCGACGACTGCCCTAAGAAATATTGCTAAGTGCGTAAGTTCAATCGGTATTGACGTTGAAGGCATGGTTTTTTCCGGTCTGGCTTCGTCTTATTCGGTTCTTACCGATACCGAAAAAGAACTTGGGGTTATTTTGGTTGATTTTGGCGGCGGTACTACAAATATTTGTATTTTTGTTGAAGGCGCACCGGCATATTGTTCGGTTTTGCCAATTGGCGCCAGAAATGTTACCAATGATTTGGCGATAGGCATGCGAATTTCCCTGGAGTCTGCGGAAAAGATTAAACTCGCGCTTTCTACTGCCCCAAGAGTTGCGGTCGAAATTAACGAAAGTGGAGAATCAATTGACAAACGCGACTCAGACCAACTTGATATCGCCAGTCTTTCAATTGAAGAAAGTATCAGAAACGTATCCAAAAAGACATTAATTGATGGGATTATGAAACCAAGACTTAGGGAAATTTTAAATATGATAAAGTTGGAAATTCAAAAATCAAATTTTGCAGGACTTACTCCTTCCGGGGTTGTTTTGACCGGGGGAGGGGCCGCTACAGTCGGAATGGTTGACCTGGCCAAACAGGAACTTGGTATGCCGGTAAGAATCGGCCTGCCTACAGGCGTCACCGGACTTATTGATGAAATCTCCTCGCCCGCATACGCTGCCAGTCTGGGACTGGTTATTTACGGAGCAGGCTACCAGCAGGAAGAAGTCAGGCTTCCCCTAGTCGGCAGAATAGCTATAAAAGGTGTTGTTAACAAAGGCTTAAGCCTCATCAAATCCATTCTCCCCTGAGACGTTAACAACGAGGTCGGACTTCGTAGTAACTGAAATCATGTGGCTTTATCCTCACAAAACCGGTATGCTTACTTCTGAAAAGTCATGTGGTTTTTCTTCGCCTTTGCGGCTGCTGTTATTGCGGCAATCTCAGTAATTATCAGTAAAGAACTTCTTAAAGGAGTCAGCGCTTCTGTCCTTACCTGGGGTCAAATTGTTTTGTCGACCCCAATTATCGCACTTTTCCTATTCAAAGAAGGCTTTCCTCAACTCGGGATAGGATTTTTTATTGCAACTTTTGGTTCGGTTATCGTCTACACTCTTTCCAAAATTTTAAGTTATAAATCTATTCGCATGTCCGATCTGTCGCTTGTTTACCCGCTAATTTCACTTGGCCCGGTTTTTACTTTTTTAGTTGCACTTTTCCCTCCGCTTTCAGAAAAACCGACTATCTTATCCTCAGTCGGAGTTTTTGTGACACTAACAGGAACATATCTTTTAAATGTTTCAGCTGCAAAAGAAGGAATTTTCTCGCCAGTGAAAGTGCTTTTAAAGAACAAGGCCCCTTTACTTATGCTGGCATCTGTAATAGTTGGAAGTGTGGCCATTATTTTCGATAAAGTGGCCATAAATAATACCAGCCCAAGAAGCCCAATTTTTGCCTTATTTTTCGAAAATTTAGGAATCTCTGCTCTTGCACCCGCTCTTTATCTGAGGAATAAATCTTTTATCTTGCAGATCACTTCTAATTTTAAATCTTTTCTGATTTTGGGGATTTTAGTTGCATTCTCTTCGGTTTTTGCCTTTTGGGCAATTAGTGAAGGGCCCGTTGGCTTAACAGCAACAATATTTAGAACTCAAAGCCTTTATGTTCTGCTTTTTGGCTTTCTGTTTTTGAAAGATCGGCCGAAAAGGGAAACCCTCATAGGCAGTTTAATTATGATTTTGGGAATTTATTTAATCAAAGCCGGAAGCTAACAACGAGGTCCGATCTCGTTGTCACACGCTGATTAGAAATTTCAAATCAGCTGTTGCAAATAGATCTCTCCTGTGTTAAATTGTGACGCAGCTTCAGACTACCTCTAAACTGATAGGGAAAAATGCTAATAAAACCGGACGTTAATAGATTTGCCAAAATAAAAGTCCTCGGAATTGGCGGAGGCGGGACTAACGCCCTCAATTCAATGATTGCCCAAGCACAAATTCAAGGCGTTGATTTTGTGGCGGTTAATACCGACCAGCAACACCTTTTAGCTTCAGTTGCCCAGACAAAGGTCCAGATCGGTGACGGCATAACTAAAGGCTTAGGTGCCGGGGCAGACCCGGAAATAGGCAGAAGAGCCGCCGAGGAATCTCTGGAGCGTATAAAAGAGGTAATAACCGGTGCAGATATGGCCTTCCTGACATACGGAGCCGGGGGAGGCACAGGAACTGGAGGGGGTCCGATTATTGCGGATATGGCACGCAAAATGGGAATTTTAACGGTTGCGGTCATTACCAAACCGTTCGCGTTTGAAGGAACCAGGAGAATGATTATTGCTGACGAAGGCATCGAAACTCTTCGTGACAAAGTAGATACTCTTATTGTTATCCCAAACCAGAAACTTTTAGAGGTTGTTGAGAAGGACGTCCCGCTTTTGGAGGCCTTTAAACTGGCTGATTCGATTCTCGGACAGGGAGTTCAGGGGATTTCAGACATTATCGTCATGCCCGGGCTAATTAACGTTGACTTTGCGGACGTTAAGACAATTATGACCAATGCCGGCACCACCCTGATGGGGGTTGGTACATCTTCCGGTGAAAACAGGGCCACAATTGCCGCCCGCCAAGCTATTGCTTCTCCTCTTCTTGATTCCTCAATCGACGGGGCCAGGGGAGTGCTTTTCAATATTACCGGCGGTCAGGATATGACTATGAATGAGGTTGATGAGGCTGCCAAAGTGATTACCTCGCAAGCTGATCCAGATGCCCAGATAATTTTTGGTGCTGCTATCGATGAAAAAGTTATTGATCAGATCAAGGTTACAGTGGTTGCCACCGGATTTGATGAAACAAGAAGAAAATTCGCTCCGCTTACTCTCGAAGATGCTGAAACAAAGGTACTCGCAGAAGGCGAAGAACCACAAGACAAAGATGACCAAATCGACGAAAGCCAATTCGACATCCCCACATTTTTACGGCAAATTCGTTAAATTACCCCTTCTCGGTGTTTAAAAAATCAGCTATTTTAGAATAAATTGAGAATTGTAGAATTGAGAAATCATTACTATCAAGCAGGGATAGAGCTTTTTTACCTGTATATTTGAAATAAGTATCAGATATTTTTCTTGACTTCTTTCTAATATCATGGCTTTTACTATGCTCGATATCGTGCCTTAAATCAAGTCTAAATGATTTAATGTCATCAAGTACTTCATTATTTGAATTTAACAAACGAACACCATTGCCAGAACCTTCATATAAAAGTTTGTACAAAGAATCTATCATGTTACCGAAATCAGCTTCGTCTGTAATTAACTTCTTCAGTATTTTGTCCGCTGCAATTATTTCGTTTGTATATTTTATTTTTTGCGTACCATGTTTAGCTAAGTAATTTTTATTTATTAAAAGAATAGATTCTTTAAAGCTGTCCACAAATTCATCTATAATGATCGCTCGTTCCGATACGGGAATTTCCAGCAATCTGAAAATGTCCGGCATTTGTTGCGCCAAATATTTTAGGAGAATTCTTTGACGAGTGTTGATTGCTTCTCTACTGTCAGTATTTCGCGAAATGGCATCCTGATATGCTATAAGATCTCTATCCTTTGCGCGAGAACCTTTTTCAACCTCTGCTTGCAAAGCGGTAAAGAAATCAAAGAAAAAGACCCTAAATACGTCAACTTTAGAGTTCAAAGATTTTATGTCTTTAAAAAGTGAGATAAGGTAGTAACAAGAAACAATATTTGCTCGATTAGTCAAAAGCTTACTATTTTCTTTAAATACCTCATAAAGAAAGCCTAGAATCAATTTGACCTTTTTTGCCGCACTAGAATTTCTACTAAATTTTTTATTGTCGCTCAACATCTTCTCAAGCTCTTCTTGACGCAACTTATTTGGAACCTTAAATATTTCAAGGTAAAAGAATCTGCAACAAATTACGAAGTGAGCAAAGCGTGTATTTTTTACACCTATTGCATCTTTGAAGAAGGAATGGTCTGCAAGTTCTTTGATATACCCTCTAAGCTCTCCTCCAATTGCATTTAACTTTTCAGCCGTGTTTAATGGCGTACCTAATTGTAGTCTGAGAAATAATTCCTCAAGCTCTTGATCTGAAGCGTCTTCTATTTCTTCAATTTGGAAACAGTAGTCATCAAAAGTGTCCGAGTATGATGTTTTTAATGTATCGTATGTCAAACCACCATATAGCTTTTCAGAACCTACTGGTAAAGAAATTTTACCTTCATAAAATTCAAAAACTGCATTCAGCCTTTGTTGACCATCAACGCACTCGAAAGATTGGTCTTCAGGATCCATAGATCGAAAATAAAGTTTCGGAACATGCCAACCTTTTAGGATCGTATCAATAAACTTCCTTTTCTTTTCTAAACTCCAGACCTTCTCTCTTTGATATTCAGGGATATCAATCTTTGACCTTCTCTTGTAAAGCTTATCCAGGGATTTATCCCTACATTCCATCCTCATAATTACCTCTTTTAAAACACATGCAAATTCTAAATCTTAAGCAATCAAAAGTAAAACTTCCAGACACTAGTTTTCATGAACCTAGTAAAACCGTCTTAGTATTTCGTATTCTTTTTTTGCCTTTTGATGACCCAAGAATGGAAAATCATTCTTAGGGAGTACTTGTTTCCGCCAGCTGGCGGATGAACCTAAAAGAGGCAGACGACTTAGGAATTCCCACATTTGGGGCAAAATTCACTGAGATAGTTAATTCAAAACTTTTACTATCCCATTATTTGCATCAACCTCGACAAACATCCCCGTTTTTAACAGTTTTGTCGCGTTTTGTGTACCGACAATGCAAGGTTTTTTCATCTCCCTTGCCACAATCGCGGCGTGGCTCAGCATTCCCCCGTGATCCGTCACAAATGCGGCGGCTTTTTCCATACCAAGTATCATATCCGGACGAGTCATAGGCGTTACTAAGATTTCTCCTCTTTTAACGTACTGAATATCTTCAGTGACAAGCACTATTCGTACGTTTCCTTTTACTTTTCCACGACATGCAATGTCCCCTTTTATAAGCTTCGATGATACACGTATAGCGCGGAAAGCTTTCTCGGAAGCTAGCCTGGGATAAACTTTCTCATTGGTCAGTAATGTGATTGAGCCGTTTTTTAAATAAAGCGCGTAGTTTTTAATTCTCTTTGCAAGCTCTTGCTTTTTTGGGAGTTTTCCAGTTTTAAACCATTTAAGAATTTCTCCGTAGCGTAAGTAAACAAGTTCGTGAAAGCCTAATTGCATTTTTGCAGCAATGTTTTCCAGTAGGGGATGAATAAGAAAATCTGACTTAAACATGACATCCAGCCTTTGATTTTTCCAATACATAAGTTCGCACGCAAGTTGTAGTCTTTTTTCAATCTCAGGATAAGATTTTCTCTGTTTCAGAAGTTTTCTTTTGTAAAACGTGGCATTTTTCTCAAGTTTACTTTGTTCACTCTTTTTCACTAAAGAGTAATCTTCTAAGCTGGATTTTAATCGCTCAACAACATCGTCTTTAGACATCGCGTTACCTAAATACAATGAGGTTGTCGTAAAACCAAAGTCCTTTATATGTTGAGAAATGAGGTTTTCAAGTGTTGAGTAATCTTGCAGGCTGCGAATTATCGAAGCTATTTTGTGTTTTAGTATAAAAGATTTTAACTTCTTGTTCTTATATACATAATCTACTATTTTTTGCATACTATTCTTTTCTCTCGCAAAATATGTCTCATGAGCAGGAATAAGCATTTGTTGGAGATTGCCTTCAGAATCCTCACCAAAAATTGCGTGGAAATCTTCCTTTAATTGTCCTATCAGGAGGCTCTCGACATTCCAATAATGAAACAGAAAAGGCATGTTGAGAGAGTATGCACCATAGTAATTCTTGAATAGTAAAAAAAGTTCGTTCTTATTTGAAGACTGCATTTTTTTGGAGCTAACAATTTTCTTGGTAATATTTTCGAGATTCTGTGTTACTTTACCTAGCGAAGTATTAAAGTGAGTGACTGCCTGATCAAGTGTCTTGTTTTTTAGAAGAGTATCATTAAATTCGGTATCATTATCAAAGTTCCAAAATATATCGTTTGCCCTGATCAAACATTCGGGAAAAGTATAGTCAATACCCAATACCTTTTTAAAATGTGACCTTGTGCATCCCAATAGACTAAGGTCAGTGAATAGAAGCGCTTGTTTTACAGTTAAAGCATATTTCATACTTGGAAGGCAGATTCGCGCTTATATTACCATACTTCTTGTAGATTAATGATCCCTTTTTAGCTTTTTGACGACTTGGGAATAGATTATTCGTTATTTAGGATTACAAACTATTTAGAACCTAAAAGAGGTTAATGACTTAGGAATTCCCACGTAAAATCTAGCAATATACTTAAACCATGGAGACAGCCACTAAAGAAAGCGAGCGATTTAAAGGGAACATACGGCTTTTAAGGAAAGATGATATCCCATATTTGAGACCAATTTCCGAATTTTGGTTACGGGATGGCAATGTCGTAGCTGATGAAGAAGTTGATGGCGACATGGCAACTTGTAGAAGAAGTTTAATACCTGGAAGTGGTAAGACTATGTTTGTAGCAGAAAGCCCAGATGGCACGGTGATCGGGATGATGGGTCTATCAGATGAGCCCAAAGATGCTTTGAAGCCATTTGCCCAGTTGAATAACCCCTGCGAGATAATTGTCGCTTATGTACACCCTGATCATATGATGGGAAAAGGTGCAGGTACTGCCCTAATGAATAAGGTGCTAGAGTCAGCACGAACAAAAGGTAAAACCGAGATACTTGTAGAAAGTGGTCCAAGACACATCGAAACTGGTTATCCTTTTTACGACAAACAACCCGGGTTCGAAAAAGTTGGGAAAATCCCAAATTTTTACGGCGATGGCCAAAATACACAAGTCTGGCGAAAAACATTGTAATAAACGAATCTTTAGGTAAGTTAATCGTAAAAAATAGGGAGTTCTGATGATATAATTTTAACCTGAGAAGGTGTACAAGACTTTACTAAAACCACAAATTTCATAATATGGGGACAGTTATCAAAGAACGAGAATCACCAACACTTCAAGATGAAAGCGAATCATTTTGCGCAGGGACTTTTACGTTCCGAGGAGTTCCGAACGGGGGAATTCTCGGAGAAGATAGATGGAGAAATAGAGTTGGATTTCAATCGGGTAAAGCAGCAATCATTTTAGACGCAATTCAGCAAGCGGAGCGGAAATATAGGCATACCGGGGCATTTTTTGCAAATAGTTTTGTAGTAAATAATGGAGAGGCGAGTGTACATTTTATTCTGACAAGAGACTCAGCAGAACTCACAGGAGGGGATGGAGGCGGCTTGGGGTGGATCCGCATAAAAGCTAAAAACATATCAAGTGCTATAAAGGCTATCAAAGAGATGAAATGAATTTCCCCAATCTCGACCTCATAATAAACTAAGACTTGACGAACTCCCCTCATTTATGGTTTAAATTAATCTTTTTGAAAAGCCCTCCTACGCTAAAGCTTCGGAGGGGAAATCCTCCTACACTAAAGTTTCGGAGGACGAGGGGAGGTGAGAAATATGATTAGAGGAGTGGAAGCGATTTTACTGTCTTCAGAAGATGGTCAAAAACTTGCCGATTTTTACAGGGAAAAAGTCGGGCTGAAACTTGGTCAGGAAATGGAGATTGGTGAGAATGACGAAAAAGGCTTTGAATTTGAACTGTCTGGCGTCAATCTTTACATAATGGATCACTCGGAGGTCAAAGGTAAAAGCCACGATCCGTCAAGAGTCATGTTTAATCTTGAGGTTGATGATATCGAAAAAGAAGTAAAAAGACTCGACAAAGAAGGCGTCAAAAAAATCCAGGATATATATCATATCGAGGGTTACGGCCTGATTGCCACATATGAGGACATCGACGGCAATTATTTCCAGTTTGTGCAAATCAAGGCAAGCTAAAAACGCTCTGGTCGGTTAAAATAGGGGACATGTCCGAGAAAGATATTTTAGCCGAGGAAGATCTGGAAATTACAGCAGTTACTGCCGGCGCAGTGCCGGTGCAATTGCCCGGTAAGGTAGTTTCGATTTTTCCGGCACTCGCCCACCGCAATTACCAGATTTATTTCATAGGCCAAACAATCTCCCTAGTCGGGTTTTGGCTGCAGGCAGTTGGTATAGGTTGGTTAGTTTACGAGTTAACCAGATCGGCTTTTTGGGTGGGTACAGTTGCCGCTATTTCCGGCTTGCCTTTTCTTTTTTTGGCAACGCCCGCCGGGGTTTTAGTCGATAGAGTAAGCAGACAAAAACTTTTGGTAATCACTCAAATTTTTGAAGGTTTCATTGCGGCAGTTTTAGGGTTTCTGGTTATTTCAGGAAAGATAAATCTTCCCTTAGTCATAGTACTAGCTCTTATTAACGGTATCATCGGCTCCTTTGATCTGCCGGCGCGTTTTGCCTTTATTGTCGAAATGATTGGTAAGCGCGATTTGGCATCTGCAGTTTCACTAAACGCCGGCCTTTTTAATGCCGCCAGATTTATCGGTCCGACTGTAGCCGGTCTGATAATCGCTACGCTTGGAGTCGGTTGGGCATTTGTTTTTAACGGAATAAGTTTTTTGCCGGGCATTTGGGCTGTCGCCGTAATAAGACCGGTTATAAAACAAAGATCCGAAGATGTTCATCCCTTTCAATCTCTCAAAGATGGACTCGCATTTATTCTTAAAGATAGGAAAATCTTTTATTTATCTGTTTTTGGGGCGGTATCTTCTATATTCCTTTGGCCTTACCAAACCCTGATGCCGCCAATCGCCCAACAAGTTTTTGGTGCCGGTGCTCAAGGTCTCGGTTCACTGCTTTCGGCAGCAGGAGCAGGTAGTCTTGTCGGTGCGATCTTTACTTCAGCGATGTCAAAAAAAGAAAACAGACTGCCCTTTATTTACTGGGGAATTGCAATTTCGGCACTAAGTCTTGTCGCTTTTTCACAAAACCACAATTTTATACTGGCCCATGTCCTTTTATTTCTGACCGGTTTAGGCAGTCTTATGTTTGTTTCTACTCTCAATACGTGGGTACAAATACTGAGTCCGGACAGGATGAGGGGCAGAATTATGGCTGTTTACTTAACAATGTTTGTGGGCATGATGCCAATTGGCAATGCTTTAGCAGGCGCAATAGCCGAAAAAACTTCCTCGCTTTTCGCAATTGGCCTGGGTGCAGTAGTGGTCTTACTAGCCGGAATCTATTTCTATTTCAGGGGTGTTTTATCAAACTTCTCTTGACGCCGCTATTTTTTCTTTTTCTGTTCCTTTTACACTCATAAGATTATGCTTTAAAAAAGTGCTTATCATATATTGCACAACTTTAATTTCAGTAAGTTTATGATCAAGGGCAAACTCTGTAATATCAAAACCTTCACCATCGAATGCTTGTGTCATAAGGTCTCTCTCAAAAGGCGTTAGGTATGGTGCTGTTCTCCACCATCTTCCATCCCAAGTACCTGCTATTATTATTTCATGTGCTTTTTGGAGCGCCCTTCTTAAATCAGCTACTTGATCAGAAGTATTCTCTGGTGTGACACGTGCCGCACTTATACGTCGGTGGTGAGTTGGTCTTGTTTCTCTTACGGGTAGAGGGATTTCATCGGGATCCACAAATACATCAGGTTCCCCGTCTGTTCCAGCAACTATAAGTTCTTCCGGTTCCGGCCCCCTTTCATCAGCTTCAATAGGTACGGTAGTATTTACTTCAATAAGGTCCTCAATCAAAAGAGCGTAATTTATTTCTCCCTCACCCGAGTCACCCGATTCAATGGCACGTGCAACTTCTCTTGCCAAGTCTTCCGTTTCTGCGGCTGACAGCTTGTTATCAACTGCACACTCTAGAACTGCATTTTGGGCATCAAAATTCCCAGGCATTGTAAGTGCAACAGCGGCCAATCTTGCCGGAGTTATTCTGCCTGCATGATCTTTCAATGAGCCGGATGGTCTAACCTTTTTAACCAGATCAGGATCGGCATTAGCAACGACTCTTAATATGGCATGGGTTCCAGTAATGCTTCTCTCCCACTTGCCACACTTTAACCTAACCCATTCTTTTAGACCTTGCAGCTCTTCAGGCGACAAACCTTTATATGAAGTTTCTCGATCATTAATGGCCAAACCGAAAGCTTGAACAACTGTCAACCCCTTTTTCCTCCAAGGTGTCAACTCAAAAGCTCTTGTCATCCATTCCGCAATTCGCGCATATTGAACGCTCTTCACAGAGCTTGCTGCCAAAATCCGAAGATCATACATCTCTGCATCATCACAACCGTATGTAACACGGGCTTCGATATTTTCCATGCCCCTTCTCCTCGCTCCTTCAGCTCTATGGAAACCATCAATAATGTCGTAATAAACTTCCCCATCTTCTTCCCTCGCTCTAACAACGATGCTACTCAATTGCCCCCATCCACCTATTAGAGTCATTGAATTGCCAAGCTCTTCCGCATGCGAATCATCAACAATTGAAAGTTCAGTGGAAACTCTAGCGAGCGGGATAGTTTCGTCTCTTTTGCCTCTTTCTCCTGAACGAATTAATTCAAGTGAAGAAAGCTGTTGGCCAAGTTCTGTTCTTGGTGGAAGTTCTGCAGTGACTACCATAGAGTGTAAGCAGTAGCCTTAAACTACTACAACGATCGATTTACTGTCAATATGAATTTTTCTTTACATTGTTCTATAATCTCTCTTCTCAATTTGCCCGCTCCTTTTTACAAGTGATAGAATTCTGAAGAAGATGCGACTACTTTTAATAAGTAATTCTGGGAAACCCTTATACTGGTGGTGTAAGAAAGAAATTGCTGATTTTGCCGGTGATAAAGAGGTTACATTTATTTCTGCCGCCACCATTTATGATCCAAACGAGTATTATCAAAAAGCGCAAGAAAGTCTCAAAGAAGTTGGAGTAAAACTCAACCATTTAAATCTTAAAAGCCCTCAGGACTTAATTAATAAGACACAGGTATTTTTAGTTGCCGGAGGAAATACCTATCATCTTTTAAAGAAATTAAAAACCAACGGAATGCTGGATAAAATTAAAAGAAAAGTTTTGGATGGCGCTGCATATATCGGTATAAGCGCTGGCGCCAATATAGCCGGTCCAAATATTTTAACTACCAATGATTGGAATGTAGTCGGATCAACCTATTTTAATGGGCTAAATTTAGTTCCGTTTAACATCAATCCACACTACAATGCACCGCAGGACAAGGTGCTTACTTCCGCGGAAACTAGAGATGAGCGAATAGGCGAATATCACGTTTTCAAATCTAATCCGGTTGTTGTTATGGAAGAACAAACTTATTTGACTCTCGATGATAATAAAGTAAAAGTAGGAGGAAGGGGGAAATTGAAAGTTTTTACAAAAGGCAGAAAGTCGAAAGAATTTAAGTCTAGAGAGAACCTAGATTTTATTTTAATGAAATGAGAGTAATTATTTACATGGCGATAACCGCGAATGGATATATTGCCAAAGAAGATGGCAACACAAGCTTCGTCTCAGATGCATCCTGGAACAGTTGGGATAAGTTAAGTAGAGGAGCTGGCAATTTAATCACAGGAAGAAAAACATTCAAGATAGATCTCGCCGATGGTAATTTCCCATACCTTGATCGTTTCAATGTTGTAATGACCAGTCAGAAAATCGAGAATAAGTGGGGGAATAAAGTGATTTTTACAGACATATCTCCAAAAGAAGTCTTAGAAGTGCTGGCAAAGAAAGGTTTCAAAACAGCTTTTATCGGCGGCGGGGGAGAACTAAATGCAAGTTTTATGAAAGAGAGTCTAGTTGATGAAATTTACCTTGACATTGAGCCAGTGATTTTTGGTAAGGGTATAAAACTTTTTGCCGAATCGGACCTTGAAACAAGACTCGAACTTCTCGAAACCAAAATGCTTTCAAAAAATCTCATCCAACTCCACTACAAAGTTATCAAATAATTTGCTCATAATTTTTCCTGATGATATACTTCCTGCCTATGGGAGAGCGTGAACTCTCGACAGAAGGGAAAACTCGCACAGAAGAAGAAAGGCTAATCGAGAACCAGATTTGTTATAAATTCAGGCTGTTAACAGAGCAGGGGATAATTCATTGGAGTCGTACGGACAGAGGTGAGCATTTATCGTTTTGTAGTGACTATTGTGGATTCAATTTAAGGATTCCTTGGGGAATGGAAACTGGATGGAAAAAACCTATTTTCCATTTACTTATAAGCAATCAAGGAGGAGAAAAACATAGGATTACACGAGTTGTTGATGCAAGGACTAATGATCCGATTGAGGACCAGTTATATTTACTGGCAAATTCGGCCCGAAAATCTGCAAAATCTTCTCCTCCAGATGATATTGATAGAACTTTAGGTCCTGAGATGAATGTTAAAACAGCAAATAGTGTACTTCAAAAACTAATGTAGTCTATGCGCCCCATTTATTTCCGACAAAAAATTCTGGGATTGAATTTTGAAGAAATAACCACTTCAAGGAGTCTCCTTTAAAGGGTGTTGACCAGAATCCATATCTTGATTAGATTCTGGAGTCTCCGGCTGCGCCGGATTCCCAGAATGACAACTGCGAAATTCGTGATCCACACAACAATATTAAAACAAATCAAGTAAACTTTGCTACAATTAGCCAATGCAGGCAATATTTTTTGCCCTTGTTGCTTTTTTCGGATGGGGAATTGGCGACATCTTCGGCACAATTACGACGCGAAAAATCGGCAGTTACTCAACTACCTTTTGGTATTTAATTATCGCTCTGATGATCGAGGGTTTTTACGCCCTTACAGTTCTCGACCAGCTTAAGAATTTTACGCCGAGTTTGCTGATTTTCACTTTCGCAGTTGGTGCTGTCGGCACGGCTGGGTTGGTGACTTTTTACGAGGCACTTAAAGAAGGTAATGCCGCGCTCGTGGGTACGATCTGCGGATCATTTGCAGCAATCAGCGTTCCACTCTCAATAGTCTTTTTAAAAGAAAGTATTACACTCATCCAACTGATTTCGATAATAGTAATTTTCGCAGGTGTAATTTTAACAAGTATCAAGTTTGAGAACTTAAAGCAAAGAAAAATAATTGCGACTAGAGGCACTCTTTTAGCAGTTATAACAATGATCGCTTTTGGAATCTATTGGGCATTTATTAAAGTACCAATAGTTCAGGTCGGATGGTTCTGGCCGGGCTATATCGCATCTACGCCAAGTCTTTTGATCCCAGTTTTTTTATGGCTCAAGAAAACAAAAATCACGAGGCCCAATTACAAAGGTGCATTATCGCCTTTGATTCTTAATTCAATTCTCCTGCCGATGGGTGCTTTCAGTCTCAATTTTGCACTGCAAAAGGGTTCAAGCCCCATTGTTACCCCAATCGCAGGCGCCTATCCTGTTCTTTTTGTTCTTCTTGCTTTTTTTATCTTTAAGGATCCGATTACCCGCCAACAAATCTCTGGAATCGTTATAACCCTAATCGGTATTATTCTTCTTTCCATCTTCAGCATTTAATCCAGACCGATCTACATTTGATTGACTGATTGAATTAACAAATGTTTAAATGAGATTAATGAATCCGGTTGGGATGCTTGCAAATATTCTGATTTCCGCAATTATCATTTTTGCCACCTCATATCTACTGCGTCCCGGATTTCAGGTTGAATCCTTCTGGACAGCAATAGTGGTAGCTTTGATTGTTGGAGTATTGAATGCCTTAGTTAAGCCAATACTTTCGATACTAACGCTTCCCGTAACAATTCTGACCTTGGGACTTTTTAGTTTGGTCAACTCCGCAATTATTCTACTTCTAGCAGACCTTTTGGTGCGCGGTTTTACAATTTCCCCGATCTGGATGGCTCTTCCTGCCGCAATTCTAATTGCTATTTTCTCCGCCATTGCCTCAAGACTAAAGTAAGTTTTTTACTTGACATGCTGCTATAATTAGTTCACGAGAAAAGTATGAGCAGGGCAGAAACTAGGTGCGTTGACACGAAAGAATCTGTTAGCAAAACATTTGAGCTTAGTCAAACAAAAGCCAGAGTAGACATTGTTGATAAAGCAAAAGGAACTCACCCAATAATTACTGTTAATCTTTCTACTGGCGATACTCGTTTGATAGAGAATATTCAGATGACAGTAATTGGTCATCTTCCAGAAACAAGGAGTGTTCAATTAGAATTTAAACAAGTATCAGCTGATAGTTCCCACGGGTTTGGAATTGAAAGTGTGAGACGGGATGGCGGTCGAATTTTAATTGGAAATGACGTGGCGATTGCTCTTGGTCGGATTACAAGTTTTGGTCGGGGAGTCTTTTACATGTCAGCTCCCAGAAACATCAGAGTCCACAGCAGGGAACGAATAACCCAAAGCTGAAAATTAATTCCTCTTCACAGAAACTAATAAGTTAATCTTGAATGAAGGTTTGTCATCTGCAATAATTAGCCAATCTATGGAAAAGACTCGCAAATTTAAACCTGTCGATCCGAAGCAGGATTTTGTGGCGATGGAGAAAAAGCTTTTGGATTACTGGTACGAAAACGGAATTATCGAAAAATATTTAAAGCGCAACAATCCGCCAGCTGGCGGATTCAATAAAAAATTCTCCTTTCTGGACGGCCCAATTACTGCCAATAATCCGATGGGCGTTCACCATGCTTGGGGCAGAACTTACAAAGATCTCTGGCAGCGTTTTTACAACATGCAAGGGTATCAAGGAAGGTTCCAGAACGGTTTTGACGAGCAAGGTTTATGGATAGAGGTAGAGGTTGAAAAGGAACTTGGGTTTAAAAACAAAAAGGATATTGAAAAATTTGGCATCAGCAAATTCATTGATTTATGCAAAGAACGCGTCAAAAAATATTCCCAAATGCAGACCGAACAAAGTAAACGTCTCGGCTATTTTATGGATTGGCAAAACTCCTATCACACGTCATCTGACGAAAATAACTACGCAATTTGGAATTTTTTAAAGGTTTGTCGCCAAAAAGGCTACTTATATAAAGGAAGGGATTCTGTCCCCTGGTGTCCACGTTGCGGTACGGCAATTTCCCAGCACGAAATTTTAACAGAGGAGTATCAGGAGATCACACACAAGGCGGTATACGTAAAATACAGAGTCAAAGAGTTAAAGAGTCAAAGAGTTAAAGGTAAGCTCTTTCTTCTCGTCTGGACGACTACGCCTTGGACACTTCCGTCAAACGTCGCAATAGCCGTTAACCCGGAACTTGAATACGGTTTGTGGACAATAGACGGGGAGTCAGTCATCTTGGCTGTCCAAAGAGCCAGAATAATTGGAATTAACCAAAAATCTCAGAAGAAGTTCAAGGGATCAGAACTGGTCGGTCTTCCCTATCAAGGGGTTTTTGATGAGCTGCCGGCACTAAACGGGGTAGAGCATCGAGTTATAAAAGATAAAGATTTAGTAACGGCCGAAGAGGGAACCGGCTTGGTTCACATTGCACCTGGCGCAGGAGAAGAAGATTTTGATTTGGCCCAAAAAGAAAATCTGCCGGTTATTGAGTCAATCGACGAGGGAGCAAACTACATTGACGGATTTGGCGACTTAACCGGTCAAAATGCCAAAGACAATCCGGATCTGGTTATCGAAAAGCTAAAGGAGAAAAAGGCACTTTTCAAAATAGAAAATTACCAACATCGCTACCCTACCTGCTGGCGTTGCAAAACTGAACTTGTCTGGCGGGTGGTTAACGAATGGTATATCGCAATGGATAGAAAGTCCAAAGACGAAAGACTAAAGACTAAAGACGAAATGACGCTAAGGCAGCAGATGGTTGATGTTGCCAAGGAAATAAACTGGATTCCGAAATTTGGGCTGGATCGGGAGCTAGATTGGCTCAAGAACATGCATGACTGGCTAATTTCCAAAAAAAGATACTGGGGTCTGGCTTTGCCTATTTGGGAATGTACGAAGTGCCCACATTTTGAAGTTATAGGATCCAAAGATGAACTTAAACAAAAAGCAATCGAGGGTTGGGACGAATTTGAAGGTAAAAGCCCTCATAGACCCCAAATAGATGCCGTCAAAATAAAATGTCCAAAATGCGGGGAAGTAATGTCAAGAGTTCCGGATGTTGGCAACGTCTGGCTGGATGCCGGTATTGTACCAATTTCAACAGTCCCTCCCTCTTGGTATCCCGCGGATTTTATAACAGAGTCTTTCCCCGGCCAGTTTAAAAACTGGTTTTACTCGATGATTGCCATGGCAACGGTTTTAAAAAACTCCCCTCCTTACAAAACCGTCTTAGGGTTTGCGACTCTTCTGGACGAGAAAGGTGAGGAAATGCACAAAAGCAAAGGCAACGCCATCGAATTTAACGAAGCGGCTGACAAAATAGGAGTTGATGTTATGCGCTGGATGTATCTAAGGCAAAATCCAGTGGATAATTTATTATTTGGTTATCATAGAGCAGATGAAGTGAGACGTTGGTTTTATTTAAGACTTTGGAATGTATACGCATTTTTCGTAAATTATGCAAATACTGAAAATTGGTCACCTAAAGCGAGTTTTCAACCTTTAAACGTACTAGACCAGTGGTTACTCTCAAGATTAAAAGGGAATATAAAGCATATCCAAGAAGCCTTAGGCCGATATGATGCTGTAGATGCGATTGGGAATGCAGAAATTTTTATAATTAGAGATCTATCAAATTGGTTCGTCAGACGATCGAGAGACAGGATTGGTCCTACAGCCGAAAATGTCCAAGACAAAGAGGATGCCTATCAAGCGCTTTATATTGCACTGTCTGAGTATTCTAAGGTACTGGCACCAATGGTTCCATTTGTAAGCGATGAGATATATAGAAATATAACGGGTGAGCCTTCAGTCCACCTTGCTAATTGGCCTGATTTAGAAGTATTAAAATCAGAGCCAAAAATAGAAGAAGATATGGAAAACGCAGTAAAACTTGCATCCGTAATTCATGCGTTTAGAAAAATGCACGAGATAAAAGTAAGAATTCCTCTCGTCAAAATTACATATCAAGGACCAACACAAATCTCGAGTAGCGTTTTAGAAATACTAAAAGACGAAGTCAATGTTAAGGAATTAGTATATGAGGGAATACTTAAAGGTTTCGAAAAAGAATTTGCTGTTAGTGGTAATATTACTCATCTTAAAAGTGCTGGCAATCAAGTTTTAGCTGAAGGCCAGGCCCGGGAGATTGTTCGTCAGATCCAACAAGCCAGAAAAGAAGCGGGATGTGCGCTCGACGAACAAATCACAGTAACCTTACCTTCCTGGCCTAAAGATTTTGAAGATCTTATTAAAAAGGAAACCCTAGCAAAAGCGATTATAAAGGGCCCCGAGCTAGGAATCGTACGGGTCAAAATCGACAAGTCAAGTTAAAGCTCATCAAAAACGCAGCCCAGAACACCCCCGGGGTGCGCTATGAAGAAGCTACGCTCACCCTGGGGGTGAGTAATGTCAGTTGAGGGGAATAAACTATTAATGCGAAAACATTGGGATCTTGCACTTCTTTTGATAATTCTTGCTTTAGGCAGCTTTTCTCTTTTAGTTATTTTCTCATTAAACAGAAACCTTGCCGTCAGCCAGCTATCTTTTTGGTTAATTGGTCTTTTGATTTTATATATCGTTTCTTCTCTCGAGTATCAGATTTGGCGAAAATTTTCCCTTCACCTTTATTTGATAACCCTACTTTTCCTTCTTGTCCTGATTTTTATTGGCGACCCTGTTCGCGGTTCTGTTCGCTGGATTGATTTAGGACTTTTCCGGTTTCAGCCTTCCGAGATTGCCAAAATAGCCGGAATCTTAATTTTGGCAAACTTTTATACCGAAAAGTCGGCAAAGGATTTAAAAAATATTCTTATAAGCTTTCTGATTATTCTCCCTGCGATTTTCCTAATTCTTATTCAGCCTGATGTAGGAAATACTTTAGCATTGCTGGCGGTTTGGTTAGGTTTGTCCATCTTCCGTAATATTAGTTTCAAGCGTTTGCTAACTCTGGCAGTTGTAGGCGGTCTGGCAATTATCCTTATATACCAAAGTCTCTCCGGCTACCAAAAGGAAAGAATTGCCAGTTACCTCAATCCTAATATTGACCCTTTAGGGACAGGTTACAACATTATTCAATCAAAAATCGCTGTCGGTTCCGGGCAGCTTTTTGGAAGAGGTCTCGGACAGGGTTCTCAATCGCAGCTGAAATTCCTGCCGGAATCAGAAAGCGATTTTATATTCGCCTCAATCTCCGAACAACTAGGATTCTTAGGGGCAAGTATCTTGATAATTCTTTTCATTGTGCTTGTATTAAGACTCGTAAGACTTGCAAGGGGGTTGGAAGGATTTGCCCAACTTGTGTTAGTCGGCGCAGCTATTTATCTTTCAGTCCAATTTGTCGTCAACGTCGGAATGAATATGGGACTTCTGCCGATAACCGGTATCACCTTGCCGCTTGTTTCTTATGGAGGATCTTCTTTGATCTCAACGCTCTTTCTGTTTGGTATTATATTCTCAATTAAAAGAGCCCGCACATTGAGTTGAACCCCCTTTAGTGATAGAATTTACACTTATGAATACTTGGGCCGTTATCCAAACAGGCGGAAAACAATATAAAGTTAGCGAGGGTCAAACTGTCGCTGTCGAGAAACTGAAGGCGGGAGATAGTGGAAAAGTTAGATTCGACAAGGTGCTTCTTGTTAAACAAGATAACGGAATTACCCTGGGCAAGCCGTTTATTGAAAATGCCAAAATCTTAGGCAAAATTATAGAAAATTTTAAAGATAAGAAGATAAAGGTAGTCAAGTTTAAATCAAAATCGCATTATCGAAGAACCCAAAGTCATCGTCAAAAAAAGACTAGATTGTTAATCGAAAAAATCGAATCCTAGTTAACATTTTTCCATCAAAATATATCAAACTATAAATAACTGAAGCGTTGACAGTTTGTGAAAATAAAAGTAGAATCCAAAGGGAATATATATCAGCAGTTCGCCTTGCGAGAATTCGTTGATTACAACTCATTCCTCGCAATGGCGCTCCTCTGATATTTTTGAAAACTCTAATTAATAAAAAATAGAGAGGAAAGTTTCCAAAAATGGCACACAAAAAAGGGGGCGGAGCAACAGCCAAAAATCGTGATTCTGCTGGCAAAAGGTTAGGAGTAAAGATTTACGGCGGTCAGAAAGCTGAACCCGGGAACATCGTGATTCGTCAAAGAGGGACAGTTTTTTATTCAGGACAAGGCACAATGCTTGGCCGCGATCATACAGTCTTTGCGGTGGCTTCTGGTACCGTTAAGTTCATACGCCGACTTGGCAAAAAATTCGTCCAAGTTACTTAAATACAATGGAGGAGACTCAAATTTTTGAAATTGATATTGATATGCTCCAATCAAATCCGTTGCAACCCCGCGGTCTGATTACAACAGAGTCATTGGTAGAACTGGTCGATTCGATTCGTGAGCACGGGGTATTAGAACCGCTTGTAGTTGCTAAGACACCGGCAGGCTATCAGATAATTGCCGGTGAACGCCGATGGCGGGCTGCCAAGATTGCCGGTCACCCAAAAGTTCCTGTAATTATTAAAGAAACAACACCTCAGGGAATGCTGGAAATGGCAATTATCGAAAATGTCCAGAGAATCGATCTTAACCCGCTTGAACGGGCGCTGGCATTCAAAAGATTGATTGATGAATTTAATCTCTCAACAGGTGAAATTGCCATCAAGATTAGCAAAAGCGCTCCCTATGTTTCCAATACTTTAAGGCTTTTAACTATTCCGGATGTCCTCAAGGATGCTTTGGCAACCGGGGCAACAACAGAGGGCCATGTGCGGGCGCTAGCTTCTCTTGAAGAACCCAATTTGATTCTTGAAGCATACAAGTTAATTCTTAGTAAGAATTTATCAGTTCGAGGTGCGGAAGAACTTTCCCGCAAGATGAAGGCCCGAGAAAATATTGTTCCCAAGCAGAAGACTCTCGCCCAAAGAATTGAAAGCGAGCAACTGGACAGATTCCAGGAAGAATTATCACAAAGATTATCGACAGACAGCTCAAATGTGAGAGTCAAAATTAGTCAATCGAGAATTGAGGGAAAATTGCAATTCGTAGCCAAAGGTAATGTTGAATCAACTTCAGCGGTTATTGAGCGAATCAGAAACGCCCTAATGGGTTCTTGAGACAAATCTTGCCCCATTCGATTTATCGGTCTTTAAAATCGGCCAATAGACTAACCAGGACCTACCACGGAATGAATTCTTTTTAATCGGTCCGAATGCCCTGGAATCCGAGGAAGAATTACGATTATCCCCCAATACGAAATAGTCATCATCACTTAGAATAATAGAAACACTCCCCGACGTAGAAGAATTAAGGTAGTCTTCTGTCAGTTTTTGGTCGTTGATAAAAACAGACCCGTCTTTTATAGTAATTGATTCTCCCGGCAGGCCAATAATCCTTTTAATAAAATCAACTTTCTGTGAATTCGGAGCTTCAAAAACCAAAACATCCCCCCGTTGGGGTTTACTAAAGTAATAGCTTATTTTTTCTGTAAGTAAAAGTTCTCCATCCGTAAAATTGGGTAACATCGATCCGCCTTTGACCCTGTGAGGCTGAACTACAAAAACATAAACGAAAAGAAAAATTGCGAGTGAAATTAAGGCTGTTTGAATAATTTCCCGAAGTACTGCCCAAATCGCGTGACGAAAATCCATCCTACTAATATTTTATGCTAAAATTGCATCATCGTACATAGGCAAATTGCCTGATATTTATTTAAGATGGAAGCATCTGGGCCCATAGCTCAGGGGCAGAGCGCTCGTATCACACACGAGAAGTCGATGGTTCGAATCCATCTGGGCCCACATTAGGCAATGACAGACACGCATGAGACTCATTAAGCTTCTTCTGATCGCTACTTTAGCCTCACTAATCCCTGGACAAATTGTCAGATTACCATTTTTTTCTGCATCAGGCGCCTTAACAACAACAGACATTTTAATTGCAGCTGTCGATTTAACTTTTTTAATCTATGCTCTATCAATTAAAAGATCTCTAAAATTGTTCCCCAAGACATCTTTTCCAGCTTTACTCTTTATACTTTCAGCAGTTGCGTCAACTATTTTGGCAAGCGGCGTCTTTAATATCATGCAAATAGGCATTTCGTCTCTGTTTTTGGCAAGATTTATTATTTATTTTTTCCTATCTATAGTTATTTACAATATTGTTTATAAAAAAGATATAGATAAATGGCTAAAAATAATCTTATTTATTGGTTTCTTGTTTATTGTCCTCGGATTCTGTCAATACGTTATTTTTCCAGACCTCTCTTTCTTAACAATCTACGGTTGGGATCCACATCAGCAGAGAGTTGTTAGCACCCTTTTAGATCCAAATTTTTCTGGGCTCATTTTCACAATAATTTTTACAATTTCAACTTCTTTATACTTATATAAGCGTAAAAATTATCAGATAAACTTTTATACTTTTGTTTCCGTCCTTTCGTTTATTGCGTTAATTCTCACTTTTTCCAGGAGTTCTTATTTGGCCTTCTTAATTGCAATTATGGTCATTGGTATTCTCAAGTCGCCAAAACTACTTTTTTTCATTCTCGTTCTCTTTGTTGTTGCTTTTTTGCAAATTGGACAGGTTAGAACAAGGGTTGTTGGGGCATTTACTTTGGATGAAACTTCTCAGGCGCGAATTGCAAGCTGGCAAAGAGGCTTTACAATTTTTAAGAATAACTTTTTATTTGGGGTGGGCTTTAATACATATAGATATGCTCAAATAGAATACAGTTTTTTCTCACCGGATGAGCCTGAAGGCGGACATTCAGGATCCGGATCTGATTCAAGTTTGATTTTGGTGGCTGCAACAACCGGAATTGTTGGCTTATTTTTTTATCTATATTTCTTATTTTCAATATTTGTCCTTTTTGCGAAAAAAGCAACAAAAAACTATTTGCATCTTTCGGCTCTTTCTATTTTTCTTGCGCTACTGGTCCATTCACAATTTGTAAATTCTTTATTTTTCCCGCAAATAATGATACTTTTGTGGGTTATTTTAGGATTGGTTGAGGTTTATGATACTTAAAATTTTCCTTTTCTGGCGATTAGGTTTATTTTTGATTACTTATCTTGGCTCAATGACAATCCCCCTAGTCGCTAACGGGGGAATCGGGGCGATAGGACCAAATAGAAAGTTCGATTTTTGGGCTTCCTGGGCACAGTGGGATGGCGGGCATTTCTACAATATTTCAAAATTTGGTTATTTTGAACCAAATCAATATGCATTCTTCCCTCTTTTTCCGCTATTTATAAAAATAGGTAGTTATCCGCTTTTAGGCAGCCACTTACTTTCAGGACTTTTGATTGCCAATGTCCTGTACTTAGCGTTTCTCTACACCTTTTTTCGGTTAGTTCATCTCAAGTTCGGCCAAAAAACTGCTGTTGCCAGTCTATTTACAGTCGTTTTATTCCCCACAAGTTTTTTTTCAGTCGCCTTCTATTCCGAGTCACTTTTGCTGATATTAACAGCCTTAACTCTTCTTTTACTCGAGAGAAATAAACCGTATTTGGCAAGTATCACGATAATTCTGGCGACTCTTACCAGATTTGTTGGAATTTTCTTGGTGTTGCCTTTAATCTTCTATCTGCTTAAGTCTGTCAATTTCAAATTGAGAAAAATCAACTTACGATTCCTCTCAATCCCCATTTCCTTATCAGGCGTCTTAGGTTATGGGGCTTTTCTTTATTTGAAATTTAAAGACCCTTTTTATTTTTTTACTGTTCAGTCTACCTGGCATCGGTCTGTTGTTAGTCCTTTATCTACTGTATATTCTTATCTTTCCCAAAACTTCACTTCCAAGCCTTACAATGATTATCTTGACATAATCGCAACTGTCTCTTTTGTGCTGATACTAATTGCGGGTGTAAAGAAAATCCCTTTATCGTGGATACTATTTGGGCTTTTAGTAGTTATAGTTCCCGCTTCAAGCGGGACTTTAACCAGTATGCCGCGTTATGTTTTGGCATCTCTCCCTGCATTTGTGTTGATTGGCATGTTTCTTAAAGATAGAAGGATATTATCAATTTTGATTTGGGTTATTTTTTTATCGCTGCAGATGTTTCTCGCAATAAAATTTGTAGGCGGTTATTGGGTAGCATGATAGTAAAGGGGACAAAGGTAACAAATGTTGGAACTGGTGATACTCTTACTTCTTGAAATTGACCTTTCTCGTTTCTGTCTTAGTATTCCCTGCTTCGTCGACTGCTTTAATTTCGATACTTGACTCCCCTTCTGAAACCGGCACAAAAACTTCAAAGTTACCTTCATTGTTAACACTCGCCAAGAAACCGTTAGCATAAACCTGTACGTCTTTATCTGTCTTGCCAATAACTTTTATTCTGTTGTCCTGGGAAAATGATTGACCGTCAGACGGACTTTCAACATCAAGTTTTGGAGGAGTTTTATCAAGTATTACTTTTATACTTGCCGAAAAGTCGCTTTCTTTGCCTGATTGAGAAATAGATTTAGCAGAAATTTCATTTTCACCTTCGGAAAGTGTCAGATTTTCAAACTGAAATTTACCATTTACAACTTTGGTTTCACCGACCTTTTGCATATTTATAAAGACGGTAACTGTTGTTTCGTCCTGAGAGAAACCCGAAATAGTTAAAGTGCTACTGTTAGTTTCTTGGGGCAGAGTATCAAGTCTTGGGGCAAGAGGTACCGATCCTGAATCTACTTGGGAAACTTCATTTTTTCTAAAAACAACATTTAAAAAATCCGCAAATTTGCCCAAAAGGGGAATACCCTGGGTAATTAAGAAAATAGCCAGAATTACACTGAAGATAGATAAGTAGACGATCCTTTTGACTACTTTTCCTTCTTCTTTTTGCGATAAACGCTCAATTCTGGAGATTTTTCTTGCCATTTCTGGAGCCGGAGGTGAGAATTGGACTCACGACCTACTGTTTACGAAACAGTTGCTCTACCACTGAGCTACTCCGGCAATTACAGCCTAATTGTAGTCTTTTAAAGTTTCTGATTCAAATAAGTATTCTTAAAAATAAAATGTTAAAATTAGATATATGAAATCAAAACTCACCAAAAAGCAGCGGGAAAAAATTATGAAACAATTTGGCGGCCGCATGCCAACGAAAGAGGAAATCTTTGAAAAAATTAAAGCGTCACAAGAACGAATGATGCAAGCATTAGCGGGCGCTGCCAGAACTGCACCCAGTGATCCTGAGACCAGGAAGCAATTGTTAGGGGTAATTGAAAGAGCAGCAACTTTACGAAAAAAGATTTACAAGCAAGTAATCAAAGAAAAACCTCCAAAAGTCAAAGAAAATCCCAATAGTACAAATTAGAAATCTTTAGATTCTTAAGCACACTTTTTAGGACCGTTCTTGGAGACTTGGGGATCCCAATTCACTTGGAAGTCGAAAGTTTTTTGGCATCTTGAATATTTTGTTTGTGGTCAAGTGCCATTTGTTTTGGTAGTTTGTCTAAAGAGAACCATTTTGAATCCGTCGCATCATCGCCGTGCGTTACTTCTCCATCTCTAACTTTAACAAGATAAACAAGATTAATTACTTGTTTTGGGTGACGAGCAGGGGAGCTGTAAACACCGACTAATTTCGCCTCAATAACATCCAGGCCGGTTTCTTCTTTGACCTCTCTATTAACAGTTTGTTCCGTTGATTCGTCCCAGCCTACATAACCGCCAGGCGTTCCCCAATAGCCTTTATTTGGCTCAACACCTCTCTGAATAAGAAGAATTTGGCTGTCTTTAATAATAACGGCGTCGATAGAAACTCCTCGATTATCAAACCTTCCGCAGTGTGGACATTGTTCGTCTCTTTTTAAATTCTGCATATGTTTTTATTGTTACTTTTCTATTAGCTTAAGTATTCAATCAACTCCTTGGCGATATCTTCAGTAGACTGATTTGCATCAATGACTTTGTCCACAAGCCACGCTTTTTTTAATTGTATTTGGTAATTGACCATACCTTCTAACCACTGACTTAAGTCTGAATAACCATCTTTCTCTACGCGCGATTTATTTCTATTTTGTAATTCTTTTAAGTCTAAAGATAATTGAATTATCTGAAAATTATTATACCTCGCTACTTTTATATCCTCAAAGGTAAAGTAATCAGTATTAGAAAAGAAGACGACATTATCACGACTTAAAATGTTCTTTATTATTTGAGGCGCAAGTACAGTGTGTTTATACTCGTCGTCTATTGGGTATATTCCATTATTTAAACGAGTAAGTTCTTCATCTACTTCCAAAAGCGGTAAATTGCTTGTTCTTCGGAGATAACGAATCAAAGTTGTTTTACCGGATAATGATGTGCCAATAACTATAGCCTTCATTCGCGAGGTATTACTCCTAGGCTAATTTTACAACTTGATATTCTGAAAGACCACCTAAATATTAAGAGTAGTTCCTGGTATTTGATGTTTCAAGGCTAGCTCTAAATTGTTAATAATCCCGGGCCGAACCAGCTTGAAGAACGAGTTATATGCTAAATTTGAAAAAAACACGAAAGAACTACGCTCTAGAGCGGGTAAGGGGGATCGAACCCCTGTCTCTGCCTTGGGAAGGCAACGTTGAGCCACTCAACTATACCCGCTGAGTAATATCGTGATTATCACATTGGATTATACACGCGATTTGAGTAGATTCTAAGTCAGGTCGTTTGGTGGGACAAGCTTCCCGTTATCTGGGTACGACTATAGCCGTTCCGGCCATCACTAAGGGATTTCCGTTAGGAAGTCTTCTGCCACCGTTTGCCTGGTGCAAAACTGTCCACCTTGAACCATTACCATAAACCTTTTCTGCTATTTTGAAAAAAGTTTCTCCTTCAGTTACCTGATAACTGGTAACCGCCATTTCTCCTTGTGCATTTTCAGCGTCGCTCTTTGCAGGAATGTTTAAGGTTGAATCAACAAATATTATATTGGGATTGGCTATATTATTTTCCCTAGCCAAAACAGGCCAAAGATCCATGCTTCCATAATACTTTTCGGAGATTTTTGAAAGTGAGTCACCTGCCACGACCTTATATTCTTGTTTCTCTTGAGCCATAGCTTGTTCTTTGCTTTGAGTAGTCTGCTCACCAGTATCAATTTGCTGACCTCCCCGTCTTGAGAAAAAGTTAGCAACCAAAAGTCCCAGAACAATAACTATGATTGCACCAAGAATAAAAGACGCATAAGACTCTTGCCATTTGATTTTAGTCAGGGATTTCTTAAGTTGTGAAACAGTGCTTTTTGCCATCTTGACCTCCTTTCAGGCAGAAGGTTAACGGGCAGAAAAAAGCGGTCGCGACCGGATTTGAACCGGCGATCTTCACCGTGACAGGGTGACGTGTTAGGCCAGCTACACCACGCGACCTCTCGTCGCAATTAGTTTCGCTTACCGCTCTGCATTGCAGAGCTTATCGCTTCACAATTGCTCCTCTCCAAAATCCTACGATTTTGGTATTTAATATACTCGAGGCTATAGTAGTTTACACTTGAAGCATCGTAAGTGTCAATTAGATATAATTAGGTAAATGAAATTCACATCCAACAAGGATATTGCCAAGCTCCTGAGATCAATGTCAGCTGCTTATGCAGCTAAAGGAGAAGACTATTTTAAGATTATTGCCTATGATAAGGCCGCAGACAGTGTCCAACACGCGACCAGCGAAGCCAAAGACCTTTGGGATGACGGAAAGCTGGATACTATCCCTGGTCTTGGAAAAAACATTCAGTCTTATTTGGATGAGCTTTTTAGAACAGGCAAGGTTAAACATTTTCAGGAGATTAAAAAAAATCTGCCTGAGGGCATGTTCGAACTCTTGGATATCCCGGGAATGGGACCTAAAAGCGCATATAAATTGGCTAAGTTATTAAAACTTAGAAGCATTGAGGATCTTAAGTCTAAAGCAAAAGCCGGTAAGATTCGTACCATTGAGGGCTTCGGTGAAAAAAGTGAAAAAGATATTCTGGTCTCTATCGCGAGGTTGAAAAAAAGAAGCAACCGTTATCTCTTAACAGATGCCTTTCCAGTAGCCCAAAGGGTGCTGGAATACTTGAGATCTCAAAAGGAATGCGAGAGAGCTGAGCCTCTAGGCTCGCTCCGTAGAATGGTTGCAACAGTCGGCGATATTGACATAGCTGTTTCATCAAATAACCCTCAGAAAATAATTGACCATTTTAAAAAATTCCGCGAGACACAAAAAATCTTGGAGGCCGGATCTAGAACATCGTCAATTGTCCTGAAAAATGGTATGCAAGTTGATCTTATGGTTCAACCTCCTGAGGCTTTTGGAGCTCTCCTGCAGCATTTTACAGGTTCAAAAAACCATAATATTCATCTTAGGGAAACTGCCCTTAAAAAGGGTTTATCTTTATCCGAATACGGCATTAGGGTTAAAGGTAAACTTCAGAAATTTAGGACCGAGGCAGAATTTTATAAGTTCCTTAACCTGGATTGGATTGAACCTGAATTAAGGGAAGATAGCGGTGAAATTGAAGCTGCAATCAATCATAAATTGCCAAAACTTGTATCCATAGAGGATATTAAAGGAGACATTCATTTGCATTCAAATTTCCCGATTGAACCAAGTCACGATCTTGGAGCAAATACTTTTAAAGATATTATCACGAAGGCAAAGAACCTTAACTATGAATATATTGGCTTTTCAGATCATTCCCCAAGTTATTCGAACCATACAAAAAAACAAGTTGTCGATCTAATAAAGAAAAGAAAAGAGAAAATTGAACAACTAAAATCCTCACACAAAAATATCGGGATACTTAATTTACTCGAAGTAGATATTTTAGCAAACGGAGAACTCTCGATTCCCGAGGAAGGACTAAAACTTCTTGACGGGTCAATCGCCGGTGTTCACTCAAGCCATCATCAGGATAAAAGAAAAATGACTCAAAGAATCTTAAACGCATGCAAATCAACTTACGTTAACGTAGTTGCTCATCCTACAGGGAGGCTTTTATCAGAAAGGGAATCCTATGAAGTTGATTGGCCAGCTGTTTTTGACGCTTGTATCATAAACAAGAAGATTTTAGAAATAAACGCCTGGCCAAATAGACTTGATCTTCCGGATGTTTTGGTAAGGGATGCAATTCGCGCTGGCATAAAGCTTATTATCAACACAGATTCCCACGAGATAAGTCAAATGGATAATATGCGATTCGGTGTCGCTGTTGCCCGCCGTGGTTGGGCAACAAAAGACGACATTGTCAATACTTTGTCTTGGGTTGAATTTAGAAAGCTCTTTAGGTTATGATTGTCCTGTCTTAATAAAATGTCAGTTACATTAATTATTATTGTTGCAATTATTGCTTTTACTCTCGTCTATTTGTGGTTGATGTACAACAGTTTGGTTACTGCTCGCGTTAGAATTAAAGAAGCCTGGTCGGGGATTGAAGTCCAGCTTAAAAGAAGATCCTCACTAATCCCGAATCTTATTGAAACAGTTAAAGGTTACGCTAAGCACGAAAAATCGGTTTTTGAAAACGTAACTAAAGCCCGCTCAGCGCTCGTTCGCGCCAAAGGTCCTAAAGAAGCTGCCAGCGCTAATAATATGCTGGCGGATGCTTTAAAGACTCTTTTTGCTGTGGCAGAAGCTTATCCAAATTTAAGAGCTTCGGAAAATTTTAAGGGGCTTCAAGAAGAACTTTCTGACACAGAAACAAAAATCGCTGCCTCAAGACAATTTTATAATGCCAATGTACTGGACTATAACACCAAGATAAAAGTTTTCCCCAACGTTATTATTGCCCGGTCGATGGGGTTTTCTGAAGAGGACTTTTTTGAGGCAGAGGAAGAGGCCAAAAAAGAAGTTAAAGTTAAATTCTAACTAACAAATGAACTCCCAGAAGATTTTTGCCGGTACATCAAACCCCGACCTAGCCAGAAAAGTATCACAAAAATCAAAAATCCCTCTAGGCAAAATTGATATCGGAACTTTTGCAGACGGCGAAATTGATGTCTGGATTCAGGATGATGTCAACAACAGTGAAGTTTTCATTATCCAATCCAACTCCCCGCCAATTAACAATCACATTGTAGAACTTGCTCTGATTGCCGATGCTCTCAGGCGAAGCGGTGCTCACCACATAACCGCCGTAATTCCTTATTTCGGTTACAGCCGTAAGGAAAAACAATCAAGACCGGGCGAGCCAATTTCGGCTAAAGTCGTTGCTGATCTGATTGTTACAAGCGGAATAAATAAAGTCATTTGTCTAGATCTGCATGCTGACGCAATTGTTGGCTTTTTTAATGTTCCCGTGATTTATCTTTCCGCACTTGATGTGTTAGCAAAAAGAATAAAACAGGAAAAATATAAAAATGCTGTTGTTGTTGCCCCGGATGTAGGGGGAGTTAGAAGAGCCAGAAATTTTGCGGCCCATTTGGGTTGTCCATTGGCAGTTATCGAGAAACACCGTACAACTGCCGTTAGGGATAATATTGAAGTTTTGTCAATTTCCGGCGAGATAGTGGGGGATACGGCAATTATCGTTGACGATGTAATCTCAACCGGCGGCACAATTATTGAAAGTGCTAACGCCCTTAAAGCGAGGGGTGCTAAAAAGGTGATCGCCTGTGCAACTCACGGCGTTTTCGCTTCAAACGGTCTTCAAAAACTTACAGCAAGTAAAGTCGACAAAATTTTCGTTACGGACAGTGTTCCGATTTCCGAAAAGAGTCCGAAACTTGAAATTGTCTCAGTCGATGCTCTAATAGTCGATTGTCTTTCCAAAGAAATCTAGTGAAATTTAAGGATTTACTCGAAAAAGCTATAGCTCAAAATAATAGCTTACTATGTGTAGGTCTCGACCCGGAGCCTCAAAAATTTTCCAAAAAGCTGTCTATATTCCAATTCAACAAATCAATAATCGATCAAACTTCGGATTCCGTCTGTGCCTATAAGCCAAACAGTGCATTCTATGAAGCGCAAGGAATCAAAGGTTTAAATGAGCTAAAAAAAACAATAACTTACCTTAAAAAAAACTATCCTACTATCCCAGTAGTTCTTGACGCTAAAAGGGCGGACATCCCAAATACTGCCAGAATGTACGCAAAAGCAGCTTTTGAATATTGGGAAGCAGATGCAGTTACTGTTTATCCATATTTGGGATTGGATTCGATCCTGCCGTTTTTACAATACAAGGATAAGTTAACAATTTTGCTTATTAAAACTTCCAACCCTGGTGCGGACATGTTTCAAAATTTAAAAACCAAAGATGGAGCTTTTTATCTCTCAATGGCAAAAAAGATTAAAAATTGGAAGTATGAAAATATTGGAATTTTTGTTGGAGCAACATTCCCAAAAGAATTGGCCGAAATGCGCAAAATCTTTCCTGACAGGATTTTTTTGTCAGCAGGGGTTGGTGCTCAATCAGCAGAAATTAAAGCCGCAGTAAAATCCGGCATAGATAAAAAAGGTGCGGGGATCATGTTCAATGCATCAAGAAGTATAATTTATGGGGAAGATCCCGGATCTGCTGCCCGGCAGTTAAGAGATGAAATCAACAAATACAGATAATATTTCCAAAAAAGTAGCCAAAATCCTTATCGATGTGGGCTGTGTTATTTTTAGACCCCGCCAGCCATTTAAGTTCGATTCCGGAATTTTGAGCCCAGTCTATGTTGATAACAGACTTCTGATATCAAGACCCAAAGAAAGGAAAATAATCATAAAGTATCTGGTAGACCAAGTCAGAAAGATTGGAATCCCGGATGTGGTCGCCGGAGTGGCGACTGCAGGAATTACCCACGCAGCCTGGATCGCCCAGAAGCTAGATATACCCATGGTGTATGTTAGAGCAGAACCAAAGAGCCACGGAAGAAAAAACCAAGTAGAGGGCAATATTAAAAGGGGACAAAAAGTAATAATTGTCGAAGACATGATTTCGACCGCCGGCTCGTCAATAAGAGTATTGGAAGTTTTAAAAAAGCTTGGTGCCCAAGTTACGGATGAAGTTGCCATATATACACATAATATGAAAGCTGCCGACAGGAATTTCCAAAAATCAAAGATCAAATTTCACGCCCTTACAAATCTTGATGAAGTTATCAAAGTAGCAGTCTCGAAGGGGTTTTTAAAGAGTGATCAGGTACAAATTATAAAGGGCTGGACAGAAGATCCCCAAAATTGGGGAAAGAAAATGGGCTTTGAATAAATGATCAATGTTTCTACAATTATTGCTGGTGTTAAACTGGACGGGTGTGTTTTTAATGCCTCCGGTATCAGATGTGAGACGCTAACGGATCTTGAAAATCTTGCCAAGTCAGAATCTGCAGCCATTCTCACAAAATCCTGTACTTTAGAGGCGAGAAAAGGCAATCCGATACCGCGTTATGCCAATCTCGAGTATGGTTCTATCAATTCAATGGGACTTCCCAATCCAGGATATAAAGCTTATCTAAAATTTTCAAAAATTATAAAGAAAAAATATAAAAAACCATTTATAGCTAGTATATGTGGAATGACTTTGAGCGATAACATAAAAATGTTTAAAGAGTTTAACAATACACCCATAGACTTAATTGAATTTAATCCAGGTTCTCCCAACACAATAGGTAAACCGATTGTCGGCTATGATTTTACCCAAATGGACAGACTATTAAATGCTATTTCAAAAGTTGCCAAAAAGCCATTTGGAATTAAGCTGCCTCCTTTTTTCGAACCTATCCATTTTAACCAAATGGCCAAGGTCTTAAAAAAATATCCTGTCAAATTCATAACTTGCGTTAATACACTGGGGCATGGTTTGGCAATCGATCCTAAAACGGAGAGGGCAATTATTAAACCCAAGAATGGTCTTGGTGGGATCGCCGGCAAATATATAAAACCTACGGGACTTGGCAACGTACGCAGATTTTATGAGCTTTTGGATGACAAAATTCAAATAATCGGAGTTGGCGGAATTTATACAGGAACCGACGCTTTTGAATATATTTTGGCCGGTGCAAGCGCCGTTCAAATAGGAACAGCTTTCTTGCAAAAGGGTTTTGGAATTTTTGAAACAGTTCAGGATGAACTTACCCAGATTATGAAAGCAAAAGGCTACACCAAGCTTTCCGATTTCCGCGGAAAACTAAAAACACTCTAATCAATCTTTCTAATACTTTCGGCGGGGCAAATCCAAATTTGAATTGTCCTTTTTCTTACAGGATTTTTGCCTTTTCCGTCTCTACCGTCGAATTCAAAAACAGCTACCTGCTGGTATTTTCCAAGTTCAAGTTTTCCTGCAAGAATCGGCACAACTACACTTGGATGAGAATACAGAAGGGATCTGATGTGTGCGGCAGCGTTGTAGTCTTCATCAACCTCATTGCAAAAGGGATTATCCTGGCACCGGTGTCTGTAATCAGTAATCGGATGCTTATATCCTTTGGATACTCTAGTTGATCTTCTGTCTTCCGGGATTGATTGAAGTGTATGATGCAGGATGTCCTCAAGTAAGTTTGGTTCTGCCATTTCATTAATTACAATCCCAAGGGTAGTGTGTTTGGTGTTAACAAAAACAAAACCCTGCCTAACAGCAACTTTCTTAATCGCTTTATTTATATTGTCGGTGATGTCTCGAAGATAAGTGGCCTTTGTAGATTCAAACTTCAGCTCTTTTAAAAAAGCTTTCATAACTTCCTACTTATCATATTTTAACAACTGGCAAAATACAAGTAATCACTCGAAAATGCTCGCACACTTAAGGTATAATTTCTTGAGCGAAGTATAATTCTATTGCGATCTATGCTAATACCAGAGAAAAAGCAACAAACTTGTTTATTCAAATGACAGCCTATACTCAAATATCATCAAACCGTCTTAAGACCTGGCTAATAATGCTTATATTTGCATTTTTCATAACTTTTATTGTTTTTATTTTCACAAACGCTTTGGGTTTTAGAGGACCATCAGCCTTAGGTTTTTCGGGGATCGCTTTAATCATTGCCGGTATTATGAATTTTTTCTCTTATTACTACTCGGACAAGATGATTATGACTATCTCCGGCGCTAAACAGATTCCAAAAAAAGATAACCCTACGCTCTTTAGAACCGTGGAAAATCTTTGTATTGCTTCCGGATTGCCAATGCCAAAAATTTACATAATTGACGATAGTGCACCCAACGCTTTTGCTACTGGCCGCGATCCGAAGCACGCCGCAATTGCCTTCACGACAGGCATTTTGGATAAATTATCAAAACTGGAATTAGAGGGAGTCACCGCCCATGAATTGTCCCATGTCGGCAATTATGACACCAGACTGATGACTATTGTTTCGATTCTCGTTGGCTCTGTTGCTCTACTTACCGACTTTTTTATAAGAATTACCTGGTTAGGAGGCGGCCGCCGTGATCGGGATGAGAATAGTTCAGCCAGCGGCATTATAATGGTTATTGCTTTGGTTATGGCGATCCTCGCGCCGATTATTGCAACTCTTATCCAGTTGGCGATATCAAGAAAGCGGGAGTTTCTGGCTGATGCTTCAGGCGCGCTTTTGACCAGAAATCCTGATGGCCTTGCCGATGCCCTTTTAAAAATTTTCAAAGACAAAGAACCCCTCGAAGTTGCCAATAAAGCAACCGCTCATTTGTACATTGTTAACCCGTTCAAAAATCCTCATAAATTAGTCGGTACTTTTGCAAATTTATTTAATACCCATCCCCCGATCGAACAGCGAGTTAAAGCGTTAAGAGCAATGCAATGAGAAATAAATCAAAATCCGACTCATCACTCAAAATTGATATCAATTATGTGGCAAGATTGGCGAATTTGCCATTGAGTGATGAAGAAAAAAAGACTTTTGAAAAACAACTTAAAGAAGTCCTCAACTATTTTTCAAACCTCAACGAAGTTAACACTAAAACAGTTGAGCCGATTGGTCATATAACGGGTTTAGTTGATGTCGTCAGGGAGGATAAAACAGCTCCATCTATAAGTCAGGAAGATGCCCTCGTTAATGCTCCAAAGACTCACAATGGATTCTTTGAAGTCGAGGCAATTTTTGAAGAAGAATAATTAAGAAAAGGTTCAAAAGTAACAAAAGTATCAAATGTAACAAAGGGGGAAATGATTAAGTTAGATGATTTAACAATCAAAACTGCGGGCGAGCTCTTATCCCAAAAACAGATCGAGGCACAAGAATTAACTAAGTATTTCCTAGATAGAGCTCAAAAGCTCAATAAGAAGCTTAACTGCTATATTACTATCTGCGCAGAGAATGCCCTTAAAGAGGCGAAAAGAGTTGATGAAATAATTGCGGCTGGACAAAAAATAAGTCCTCTTGCGGGAATTCCTATTGCGTTGAAGGACCTTTTCACAACTAAGGGAATTCAGACAACTGCCGGATCCAAAGTATTGGAAAATTATGTACCAGTTTATGATGCAACAGTTGTTTCTCGACTAAAAGACAATCTATCAATCATTATCGGTAAAACTAATCAGGATGCCTGGGGCCATGGGGCAAGCGGCGAAAATTCCGATTTTGGTCCGACACTCAATCCGTATGATTTTAAGCGAGTTCCGGGCGGTTCTTCGTCTGGATCGGCTGCGGCTGTGGCGTCTGGCACTTGTCTTGCAGCAACGGGTACCGATACAGGAGGTTCGATAAGACAACCTTCTTCTTTCTGTAATCTTGTTGGACTAAAACCGACATACGGCCGGGTTTCCCGCTATGGAATTATTGCTATGGCCTCGTCGCTTGATTCGATCGGTCATATAACCAAAACAGTATACGACAATGCTCTCATCTTAAATGTGACAGCCGGACTTGATGATTTTGACTCAACGGCATCGCCAAACCCTGTTGATGACTACACCAAAGACCTCGAAAAAGGTGTCAAAGGTCTAAAAGTTGGACTTCCGAGGGAATATTTTGACGAGCTGGATTCAGATATTAAAGAACTGATGCTTTCTACAGTGAAAACCTTGGAAAGACTGGGTGCCCAAGTTATTGATGTTTCGCTGCCTCATACAAACTACGGAGTTGCAACTTATTACATAGTCCAGACATCCGAAGTATCATCAAATCTGGCAAGGTACGATGGAATCAGATTCGGAAATCGCCGGGAAAAATTTGGCGCGGAAGCTAAAAGAAGGATTATTTTGGGAACGTACACACTTTCTGCCGGCTATTACGATGCATATTATTTAAAAGCCATGAAGGTTAGGAGACTTATCAGAGATGATTTTATAACTGCTTTTAAGAAAGTCGACATTTTAATTTGTCCGATTTCTCCAACATTGCCGTTTAAACTCGGTGAAAAGATAAGCGATCCGTTACAAATGTATCTTTCAGATATATTTACCGTCAACCCAAGTCTTGCTGGTGTTCCTAGTCTTGCAATTCCATGCGGATTCATCAATAACCTGCCTGTTGGGATGCAAATAATCGGGCCTTATTTTAGTGAAAAGCTTTTATATCAAGTCGGATATGCCTATGAGCAAGATACTAAATGGTACGAACGACGACCAAAAGTGTGAATTAAGAATCATGAATCAAGAATTTCAAACTATCAACTATGAACCGTGAACCATGAACCAATTTATGCCTGTCATCGGTCTTGAGGTCCACATAGAACTTGCAACAAAAAGCAAAATGTTCTGCGCCTGCTCAGCGGATTATTTTGGCGCTAAACCTAATACCCATGTTTGTCCTATTTGTCTTGGACTTCCGGGAGCTATGCCGAAAGCAAATAAATTGGCGATAGAATTTGCTCAAAGATTTGCATTAGCTCTAAATTGTCAGGTTCAATTGGGTAGTAAATTTGATCGTAAGAACTATTTTTACCCAGACCTTGCTAAAGGATTCCAGATTTCGCAGTATGACTTGCCGTTTTCGCAAAAGGGTTTTCTTGAGATTCTATCTGGCGAAAAAGTGAAAAAAATAAATATCACCAGGGCCCACCTCGAAGAAGACACAGGTAAGTTGAATCACGCTACTATTAGTGGACGAAGAGTCACACTCATCGATTTTAATAGGAGCGGAGTGCCACTGATGGAAGTCGTTTCAGAACCTGAAATGAATAACGCGCAAGAAGCCAAAGCTTATGCCCAAAAACTTCAGCAAATAGTCAGGTATCTAAAAATCTCAGATGCAGATATGGAAAAAGGTAGTATGAGGATTGAACCAAACGTATCTCTAAGAAAGGTATTTTTTGGATCAAAAGATCCAAAGGTAACAAAAGTATTACCTCCATACAAGGTTGAACTGAAAAATATTAATTCTTTTAAATTTGCGGAGAAAGCGATAAATTTCGAGATAGAAAGGCAGAGGAAAATTCTTGAATCTGGTGAAACTCCAGTACAGGAAACCAGAGGCTGGGACGAAAAGAACAATCGGACAGTCAGCCAGCGCAGCAAAGAGTTAGCTCACGATTACCGTTATTTTCCCGAGCCGGATCTGACACCGTTCACTTTTACTCAAGATTACATAAATCAACTCGCAAGACAACTACCGGAACTTCCAGATGCCAAAATCGCCAGATTTCAAAAAGAGTTCCAGCTATCAGCTTATGATGTAGAAATCCTAACTCGTAGTGTAGATATTGCTAATTATTTTGAGGAAGCAGTAAAAGCAGGAAAGAGACATCAGCTTACCCCAAAGCAGATAGCAAATACACTGATTAATCAAAAAATAGATATCGATGAAGTATTTCCCGCCAAACTTGTTCAAAACATCATCACGCAAACCCAAAAAACCCAACTCGATCCAAAAGAACTGGAAAAAATAGTTAAAAAAGTCCTTCTCCAAAACCTCAAGGCAGTTAATGACTACAAAAAAGGGAAAGAAGTAGCCCTCGGTTTTCTAGTTGGACAAGTTCAGAGAGAGTTAAAAGAGGAAGGTGGTCCCCGGCAAGTAAAGGAGATGATACTTCGAAAATTAAAACCATGACACGCGACGCAGTAGTTGAAAGAGAAGCAGCTCTTCAAGTGAATCGCCAAGAATACCTTGATCACTTGTCAGAAGCTGATCAAAATAATCTTGGGGTGCTTATGGATGCCTTTAAGAGCGTGTTCAGAAAAGATGGAAGAAAAGCAGTTCTAATTGCTGCTGGGGGCCAGTTAAATAAACCACAACAGCCTAGAAAAGATATCGATATTCTCTTGGGGTTCGAACCAAAGGGTCCCGATCCGGTTTTGGGAAACAATGATCTTAATTTTCATGAGTGGTCCCTTGCTCACTTTGCAATTTTAAAAAAACTTGTAGAGGAAATGATCTCACAGATGACAGACTTTAAAATTAAATCAGTCGTCGAGCCAAATATCGACCTGGATTTCAAGATTCCAGGTACTTTGAGAAGCGTTGGGTCAATTACCATCAAACCAGAAAAGGGCACGGAGATTGAAGTTATTAGGATACCGGATATGTCCGACCCAGTCAAAGAAGAGCCTTATGCTATTCTTGCGGCAGTCTAAAAGCTAAAATGTCAAACTTTGTCCATCTTCACGTCCATACTGAATATTCGCTTCTTGATGGGCTTTCTAAAATCCCCAAGTTAGTTACTCAAGCAAAAATTATGGGCATGAAGCATCTGGCAATAACCGATCACGGTTCCCTTTATGGCGCAATTAAATTCTATAGGGAGTGCAAACAAGAAGCGGTTAACCCAATTATTGGCTGTGAGATGTATATCGCCAAACGGTCTCTATACGACAAAGAGGCCGGCCTTGATAAAGAAAATGCGCATTTAACAATCCTGGCCACTGATTATGAAGGATACCGGAATTTGATGAAGCTGGTAACCATATCTCATCTTGAAGGTTTTTATTACAGACCAAGAATTGACCGGGAAGTTTTGGCAAAATTCTCAGAAGGCCTGATAGCTCTTTCGGGGTGCGCAACATCGGAAATCGCAAGAGCTCTAGCAGAAGGTGATTTTGAAAAGGCTAAAAAATCAGCCAAAATTTACTCGCAGATTTTTGACAAAAATAACTTCTTTTTAGAAATTCAAAGACACTTATATGAAGAATTTAGAACTGCTCATCAAATCGGCTCCGAAGTCTATAACGACCTGGATAAGATGGCCAAAGATGAAAAGAAGATTACCGAAGGGTTAAAAAAGCTTTCGGGTCAACTTAAAATCCCTCTAGTTGCCACCAACGATGTCCACTACGTAATGCCGCAGGATGCGCAAGCTCAGGACGTCATTGTTTGTATCCAAACAGGGAAGGTCCTGACGGATACTAAAAGACTGCGAATGATGGATTCGCCAACATTTTACCTAAAAAGTACCGAGGAAATGTCGGAACTTTTTAAAGATACACCTGAGGCTATAACCACTACCCAAAAAATTGCTGAAAGGGTAAGTATTGAAATTCCAATGGGCAGGGTGGCGTTCCCTCATTTTGAAACACCAGTTTCAACAGGCGCAGATAAGTATCTTAAAGACCTTTGTTTTAAAAGAATAGCTAAACGAACTAATAAAGTAACTAAAGAGATTGAGGAAAGACTGAATTATGAACTTTCAATAATTTCCAAAAAAGGTTACTCAACCTACTTTCTGGTTGTTGCCGATTTCGTTAATTGGGCCAGAGAAAAGGGGATCATTTCAACAACCAGGGGTTCAGCTTCTGGAAGCCTAGTTTCCTTCGCACTGGGAATAACAACAGTTAACCCGTTGCTTTTCCAGCTCCCGTTTGAAAGATTTCTTAATCTTTACCGGCCAACACTTCCAGATATCGATGTTGATTTTGCAGATAACAGACGAGACGAAGTTATCGAATACGTTAGGGCAAAATATGGCCAGGATAAAGTAGCCCAAATAAGTACTTTTGGAACAATGATGGCCAGACAAGCTGTTCGGGATGTCGCTAGAGTCTTAGGATGGCCTTACACAAAAGCGGATAGAATCGCCAAGATAATTCCATTTGGAGCTCAGGGATTCCATATGTCCCTAGATAGTGCTAAGAAACAAAACGTTGAACTTGGGTCTCTTTACAAGCAAGACACCGAAGTCAAGGAGCTTTTAGATCTGGCAGAGACGATTGAGGGTAATGCCAGACATGTTTCGGTTCACGCAGCTGGAGTCGTAATTTCGCCGACACAGTTAACCGATTTTACTCCGCTTCAAAAAGAAACATCGGGCGAAAAAATTATCACCCAGTATGACATGTACGACATCGAAACAGTTGGACTGGTTAAAATGGATTTCTTGGGAATAAGAAACCTTTCGATTCTGGGCCAGGCGGTCGAAATAGTCGAAAAAACCAAAGGTATTAAAATCGACCTTATCAAAATTCCTTTCGATGACAGAAGGGCCTTCGCGATTTTGGCCAAAGGAGAAACCATGGGTCTCTTTCAGCTTTCCGGAACAGGTATGACACGCTATTTGAAGGAACTTAGACCCTCGAATATTTTCGATATTATGGCCATGATTTCACTATTTCGACCTGGTCCTATGAATTCGATTCCCGAGTTTATTAAAAGAAAACATAATGCAAATAGAACAAGTTATTTTGATCCCCGTATGGCCGACTATTTAAAAGAATCTTATGGTGTGATTGTTTACCAGGATGACGTGCTTCTGACTGCTATTAACATTGCCGGATATTCCTGGGAAGAGGCCGATAAGTTCAGAAAAGCCATGGGTAAGAAGATTCCTGCCGAGATGACTAGACAAAAGGAGAAATTTATCGAAGGGTGCATCAAAAATGGCATGTCCGGGGAAAAAGCCGAAGAGCTCTTTAAGCTTATCGAGCCGTTTGCGGCCTACGGCTTTAATAAAGCCCACGCAGCCTCATATGCCGTTATTGCCTACCAAACTGCCTATATGAAAGCCAATTATCCAGTTGAGTTCATGACTGCTGTTATGTCAGCTGAGTCTGACGATCCAGATAAAATTGCTGCCGCGGTTACCGAATGCGCCAAAATGGGAATAACAGTTTTGCCTCCAGATATCAATTTTTCAACAGTTGGTTTTACGATCGAACCAAAACAGGCAATCCGTTTTGGTCTTTCAGCAATAAAGAATGTCGGAAAAGCAGCAATTGAGGCGATTCTTTCACAAAGAGAAGAAAAAGGACCTTTTAAATCCCTGGATGATTTTGTAAAAAGGGTAAATTTACGAGTGGTCAACAGAAAAACGCTGGAAAGTCTGATAAAAGCCGGCGCGATGGACAAATTTGGAAATCGGAATGCTCAACTTAAAGTACTTTCTGAAATAAAGTCGTCAGGCTCATCTCTTTCGAAAACAATTGCCACAGGGCAAGGGAGTCTCTTTGATGACGTTGACATGGAAAAACAAAGTAGTCCTTCTTCCGCGATTACTGCGCTCTTGAGTACTACCCAAGAAGCCCCAAAAGAGGAGATTCTTTCTTGGGAGAGAGAGCTTTTAGGTTTTTATCTGACTGAACATCCCCTGGTTAAGTTGGCCGAGAAAATACAAAAATTCATAACAGCTAAGATTTCAGAAGTCGATATTGATATTACGACTGGTGAAAAAGAAGTAAAACTCGCTGGTATTATTTCAAGTATCCGCAAAACTATTACTAAAGTGAGAAAAGAAGAAATGTGCTTTTTAAAACTTCAGGACGAAACCGGTAGCATTGAAGTGCTTGTTTTCCCCAGAGTTTATGCAACCTGCAGACAATATCTTCTTCCTGATCAAATAATTATTGTTAGAGGGAAACTTGAGCTTAACGAGGAAACACCTATAGTGATAGCCGGAGAGATTCAATCGTTTGAGGCTGCACACAAAGCAAGCATGCAAGAAGAAGAGATCTTAGAGGTCTTCTTGGCACCAGACACCGATCGGGTTTTGCTTTCTAAAATTTACCAGGTTCTTAAGAAAAATCCTGGAGAAATCCCCACCTTTTTAGTGCTGCCGTCAAGAAACGGAACTGCGAAAAAATTCCCGGTGCCTTTCCAAACTCGCAAGAACCAGGCCCTGGTAAAAGAGCTGGAAACACTTGGCTGTAGAGTGGAGGACTGAGGGAAAAATTTTACATTTGCCCTCATACTCGCTATACTTTTTAATTAATGAAAAATGATACATTTAACCCTGGTGATACTATCAGACTTTATACCAAAAACCTCACAGACCAAAAAGTCCGATCGGTCCCCTTCGAGGGTGTAGTGATTGCAATACACGGTAAGGGTCAGGATAAAACCTTTACTCTTAGAAAAATATCTACAGGCGCTGTGGCTGTTGAGCGAATTTTCCCCATTAACTCCCCTGCTATTGAGAAAATTCAGGTAATAAAAAGAGGTAAGGTTAGGCGGGCTAAACTCTATTATTTGCGAAAGAAATGAGCAAATAACAAGCGCTCTTTTTATTTGCGAAAGAAATGAGCGAATAATAAGCTCTCTTTCTATCCTCGCAAGAAGAAATAACACCAAGCTATGATAGAGTCGTCTTTGGATGAAGAAAAAGCTCTTTGGAAAAAAGGGTATAAGTATATTGCGGGAATTGATGAGGTTGGACGCGGCTCATGGGCAGGACCTTTAGTGGTCGGTGCAGTTATTTTGCCTACTAATTTTATAATCCCAACCGGTTTTGCTGATTCAAAGCATGTTAAACCGGCAAAAAGAAGGGAATTTGCCGCCTATATTTACGAACGAATCAAAACCTATTCTATCGCCGAAGTACCGGTCGCCATTATCAACAAATTAGGAATTGGTAAGGCGACGCATATCGGCTTTCGCAAGGCTATTCGACTGTTATCTACAAAGCCTGACTACTTATTAATCGACGCCTTTTATATCAGGCATGTTAACAGAAAAAATCAAAAAGCAATCGTCCATGGAGACGAAAAGTCAGCATCAATCGCTGCTGCTTCAATAATTGCCAAAGTCTACAGAGATAATTTAATGAAGAATTTGGCTAAGAAATATCCACTTTACCTTTTTGCCAAACATAAGGGCTATGGCACAACTAGTCATCAAAACGCAATAAGAAAATACGGCTTCTCTCAAGTTCACCGGCGCAGTTTTAATCTCAGCTTTCTAAATCATGACAACGCTGTCTGAAGGCAAGTATGGCGAAGATTTGGCTTGCGTCTATCTAAAAAAGGCCGGTTACAAGATTCTAGAAAGAAACTTCAGAATTAGAGGGGGAGAGATTGATATTATTGCAGTTGACAAACAGACGCTGGTCTATGTTGAGGTGAAAACCCGCTCAAGCCACCGTTTTGGCCTTCCGGAAGAAGCCGTTACTTATCGCAAGATGAATTTTCTGAAAAGAGCAGCAAAATTCTACAGAAATAACAGGCTAAATTTAAGATTGCCCCAGCTCGAACGCATTGATGTACTCGCAATAGACCTCATAGATCCAAAAAATCCCCATTACAACTTGATTCAAAATGCCCAAAGTTAGTCACTTCAAAAGTTAACTGCTATTAATTTTGGGTGTTTTTTACGAAGTTCCACAAGCTCGGTTTTGGTCAACAGCCCATTTTGGGCACCGGTTTTACCGATAACAGAAGAGGCATTTAAGGCTCCCCAAACCATTGCTTCTTGAAATGCTTCACCCGCAGATAAAGCTGAGATTAGTCCACTTGCGTAAGCGTCGCCAGCGCCGGTCTTTTCGACCAAGGTTGCCGGAAGAGCGGCAACCTTTAAATTTCGATTGCCGTCTGATGCGTAAGAGCCCTGCGCTCCATCAGTAATTACAGCTGTCTTTGGACCCAAAAGAAGCAAGCGAGAAAGAAGATCTGCCGGATCTACAATTTCTATTTGGTCAATCCCCAAAATAGTCTTTGCTTCACACATATTAGCAATTAATAATTCAGACGCTTCCAAAAGCGCAGGATATTTTTTAATATCGTGTTTTAACTGATAAGTTCCCGGTCCGAATGCTAATTTTGCACCTGTTTTCTTTACAAAACTGACAATTTCGGCCATAATTGACGATTTGACAAAAGACTGCGCCATTGAAGTTAAATATACCCATGAGCAATTGGTAAGAACTGGTAGGCTGTAATCCCAGTCTTGATGGTAGACGAAAATTGTCCTTTCCTTTTGAAAAGTTAATACTACAGAAAGATTAGACTCTCTATTTTTATTAATTTTTATATAGTCCCCCGCCACATTTTCATTTTTAAGAGCAAGTTTAATTGACTTTCCGTATTCATCGTCACCCAGATTGGTGTAAATTGCGCTTATTAAACCAAGTTTAGAGGCTCCGACTGCAACATTGGCTGCATTTCCGGCAACACCATGGGCAATTGAATCAACCGGAATTTTGTCTCCGTACCCTAAGCAAATCTTGCAGTCCACATGGTTAATATCGCACTCCACTGTCGCGTCGTGAATTTTAATAAAGGTGTCGATTGTCGAATCGCCAATTGACACTAGATCAAATCTTCGCCTGTCGTCCATTTAAAGATTAATATTTTCGAACCTTTTAATAACATCAATAACTTGTATAGGGTCATTTACAATCTTAAAAACTTGCCTCTCCTCCGGTCTGATATACATTCCTTTAGTAAAAGCAAAAATGATCTCCTGCCAAAAGTTGCCATAAAGAATCAGAGGTTTATGGTGCCCAAAGTAAAGCCTTGCCAAACCCCAGGCCATGCCAAATTCTGAAATTGTACCGGTCCCGCCGTTGAAAATAATAAATACCTGACCAATCTCAAGAAGTTTTAGCGTTCGCTCTAAATAATTGTCAACAACAATCAATTCATCGACTTTATTTTCTTCATCTCTGCCTTCAAACACAGGAATGTCCTTGGGATAAAAGGTAACACCAATTGTTTTTCCGTTCGCGCTCTTGGCACCAAGTGTGGCGGCTTTCATAACTCCAGGCCCACCGCCATTGACTACGATGTAACCGTGCTGTGCACAGACTCTGGCTACTTCATAAGCATTTTTGAAAAGTTCATCGTTTTCTTTAGCGTCAGCATAACCCAGAAATGTAATCTTTTGGATTTTTGCCATCCTATACTCAATTATGTGGGTTTTGAGGCAAGCTTCGCAAGTTTTTCATAAGCGAGGAAATAATCGTCGGAGTTGTGAAGGTATGAAGTTGCGATCAGAAAATCTGCGCCGGCTTTAGCCAACTTAGGCGCTGTTTCTTCATTAACTCCAATATCAATCTCCACCGGTAACTCCGGGGCAATCTTTTTGGCCTCTCTGATTCTGCCATAAACTGCTTCCTGTAGTTTTTGTCCGGAAAAACCGGGACTAGCCGAATAAAGCGAAAGAAGATCAATATCATCAAAAAAATGCAAGACAGCTTTAACGGGTGTTTCGGGGTTAATTGAAAGACCGGCTTGTTTTCCGAAGTTCTTAATAAGGTATATATCTTGATTAGTATCACTGTCGACTTCAAAAGGGAAAATAATTCTTGAAACGTATTCCAATTTCACAAGCTCATTAATATAGTTTTGCGGATATACAACCATCAGTTGGATCTCCAGCATACTCGACGAGGGGTACTTTTTGATTATCTCGGCACCGATAGTAGTGTTGGGTGCGAATTTGCCGTCTATAACATCAATTTGGATAATATCAGAAACGTGTTCTGCCTTTAGCAGTCTTTTATGATAATCTTCTTCGTCGTTAGTTAGAATTCCCGGAATAATCTTTGCCATAATGGCCTCATAACAATTTAACAATTTAACAGTCGAACAATTCAACTGGTAAAATTGGAAAGTATATAACTTTCTCCCTGCTGTGGCGCAACTGCTTCTACATTAAGTTGAGCCTTGATTGCTTTTAATAGTATCAACATCTGATCAGCTTCGCCATGAACTAGAAAGACTTTCTTGCAGCCTTTAATACTGCTAAGCCAATCTAATAGCTGAGGAAGGTCCGCATGCGCGCTGTAAGACCTGATTGACTCGATTCTCGCACTTACATGAATCGTTTTTCCTAAAATTTTAACTTTCCTATCACCCTCTATTAATCTTCTGCCTAAACTGCCAACCGGCTGATAACCGACAATGAGAAGTGTATTTTTTGGGTCCTCTAGGTATTTTCGCGCATGGAAAATAATTCTTCCGCCATTTAGCATACCCGATCCTGCAATAATCACTTTAGGGTTAGGCGCCACATCAATTGCCTTCGATTCTTCAACGGTTTGGGTAACCTGTAGCCGGTCAAGGCCGAAAAAATCATTATCCGGATGAACCTTGCGGATTTTCCCGGATAGATATCCCGGATATTTTTCAAAGACCTTAGTAACTTTTTGGGCCAGGGGACTGTCTAAAAAGAATGTTGGTTTTTCGCATTTGCCGCTATCGCAAAAGTGCTCGATATCATGCAATAGTTCCTGCGTTCTTTCTATAGCAAAGGTAGGGATTAAAAGTACCCCGTTTTGGGCAACTGTTGCATTGATTATTTCTGCCAATTTTTGTTCACGCCTACTCGAGTCCTCATGAGTCCTCCCGCCGTAAGTACTTTCACAGATGACATAATCGGCTTCTAAAATTTGCTCAGGCGGTTCCAGAAGCTCAGAAGGTTTGTTTCCTAGATCACTGGTATAGACAAGTTTTTCTCCCTCGGACTCAAGTAGAGTTACAGCAGATCCTAAGATATGCCCGGCATTTTTAAAAGTCAGTTTAATTTGCGGGGAAATCTCGACGGGTTCGTTGTACGAAATTGATTCGAAAAGCTCCATTGCATTATCAATGTCATCATCAGTAAAAAAAAGAGGGTGGTTGTTTTTTTCCGCTTCTTCCCGGGCCAGTTTTGCGCTGTCTTCGAGAACCAATCTTGTGAGCTCTTTTGTAGGCGCTGTAGCATAAATCCTGCCGCGAAAACCTTCTTTCACTAGTTTTGGCAGCTTCCCGGTATGGTCAAGATGTGCGTGTCCGATAATCACGAAGTCAATTTCTTTGGGATTATACGCAAAAGGAGAGAAGTTGCGTTCTTCTGAAAGTTTTAGGCCCTGAAAAATGCCGCAATCCAGAAGTATCTTCTTGCCTGCAGTTTCAACTAAAATGTTTGATCCTGTGACTTCCCGACAAGCTCCATAAAAAGAAACGCGCATAATATTAGTATTGTCCGATTAAGGATGAAGGATCAAGGATTAAAAGAAGAGTACGAAGTCAATTGTCAGTTGTCAAATGTCAAATGTCAAAGGATAAATTAGTCTATTGAAAACCTTGTTATTCTTCGAACAAAGTGAGAAGTCTAATAGTTCTCGCTACGGAGAGTATCAGACGGTACTCTCCTACGCTCGAACAATATAGGTTTTCAAGAAACTCGAGGTTAAATGTCAGACAATTCCCAGCGCCTGATCGATCTTAGGCTTGTCAAATCCTAAAATTGTAACTTTTGACCCGTCATTTTTTTCGATAACAGTAAAGGGAACGCCCATTTGTCCCGAAATGGCAATCATCTCGTCGGCCCTTTGCGGGTTTTCATCAACGAATACTTCCTCATAGGCAATATTCTGGGAATTAAGGTAATCCTTTTCCATTTTGCAAAAAGGACAAGTTTTGGTAGTGTATAGTGTGACTTTATACATTAATATTAATTATATCAATCTCGCGCGTTGAAAACCTTATTATTCTTCGAACAAAGTGAGAAGTCTAATAGTTCTCGCTACGGAGAGTATCAGACGGTACTCTCCTACGCTCGAACAATAAGGGTTTTCAACAAGCTCTTGATCAGAGTTCACTAGCCGGAATTCTTTGCCAAAATATCCAATTATGTCTATCTTCTTCCCAGTCACATTCGTTATGTTTTGACATCGCCTCGATTGTTTTTGCGCTGAACCTTCTTTTTAAATATTCAAGTATCTCCTCTGCCCTAGATTCATCCGCAATATTTCCGAAAATAAATCTATGTAAATCATTGCCGATTTCTCTAACACAATCAGCATATAGATCTGCAAAAAGTCTAATGTTCGAATGGAGTGCAAAATCCCAACCATTCATCCTCCCTATTTCTCGCGGGTAGTGATAAGCACCTGCTTCGAGAATCGGTATTGGCAAAGGGTGTTGTTGTATTCCATGAACTTTTTCATGCAAGCTACAACCGCCGATAGCTAATGTGCGTTCAAATGATTCAATCAGATCAAGGTACGTAGGAATATCTTCCAACGCATCAGCCTTCTCATCAAAATCTGCTTTTGTCATTAGAAGTTCAGCATCCACAGCATGGATCGCGCCTTGTCCCAAGGGGAAAATTGCAATTCTTCCCGCCCAATAGTGCCTAACCGGAAACTCTCCAGCTTTATGAGATGGCCTTTTCCCGTCTTCTACAATTGTATAGTTCGTATAGACATATCCGTCGATTGAAGACTTTTGCAGATTAATAGTTTTTTCCCCTTTTTCCCAAAATTTAGAAAATCTTAATGCGGTGCTATCGTCCGTGAAAAGGATATGAACAGATGTCATATACTCGAGTTGCTCTTTCGTGAGATATTGTCCGAATGCCTCAACGAATGCTTTTCCAACGCGAATTTCTAATTCTCTGTAATTATCCCTTAAATTCGGAGGAATAACGCTAGTTTGCTCTTCTAGACTAGTAAAAGCATCTGGATCATCAAGCAAGAACGGCCGTATATTTTCAGGCATTAAAGAAACTGTTAAAATAGTCTTTTAACATTGTCATCAGAGTCGTTCTACCTTTATTGCTTTTAAGGTACACTTCTCGCCTTTTTGCATCTGATTTTGCTAAATATGCTTCATAGAAAATTAACTTTAGTGGTTTATACACTTTTGTAGATCTTACCTCGCCTGAATTATGTTCGTAATATCTTTTTTTGAGATTTTCCGAATAACCTATGTAGATAAAGTTTTTACTAGGATTGTGAAGAACGTAAACATAGAAGAATTTCATACACTTGACAGGTACAATTCTGCACCTGTCTCAGATACCATTCGCCTAAGATGCGGAGCCAGATATCGAATGGTATCTGGCAGCCCCGAGGGGAGTCGAACCCCTGTTAACAGATTGAAAGCCTGTTGTCCTAACCGCTAGACGACGGGGCCATCTACGGCCAATTTTAGCCTATGCATTTTAACATATTAGGGGCCTTACTTGGCTATTTTTTAAACTTATCCCACCACGCCTCCAAAATTGCCCGTGCTGTACCTTGACCGCCTAAGCCGAAAGCTAAACCGCCGGCGACCGCAATCATTGCAATGAGTCCGCCGAAAAGAATCCTTAAAAGTTCCGGTGCCACACCTAACTGATGGAGAACCAGAAAACTGACGAAAATAACCAGCGACCATTGGGCTACTAAAGACACAACATGGGCTAAATGGGTACCCAGAGAGCGACTGGCGCTATACGAGACACGGTAAGCGAGTTTGCTGATAGCCAAACCCACGATCGCCAATATTACGGCAACGATAACATTAGGTATATAAAGAATCACCCTATTTAAAACAACATTAACCGCGTCAAGCCGCCAGGCCTGCAAAGTCGGTATCAAAAAGACGATTATGATCGACCAACGGGCAAGCTCTGCCAGTATTTCACCCCATTCGATATCCCTGCCTTCAATTTTTGTTATTCCGTATCTTGCCAACAATTTTTCAACCTGCGCGGCCTTTAAAACACCGACGACGACCCTATAGGCGACGGCAGCGATAATTAGCCCAAGCGTCAGAACGATCAGTCCTCCAATTAATGCCGGAATAAAATTCAAAAAATTGACCAGGGAACCTAAAACAACCGTAGCAACTGTTGTTGATAAATCTTCAACGCTCAACTTTTCTCACCTCCCTTCAATAAAGATGTTTCTTATTCCATTTAAGATAAAGCCGGGACAAAAATCAACTAAATTTTGTTGGATCAAGAAAAGAGAACAATTCAAAGTCAATCAGTGGAGCAGTACGGTCGTGGCCCATTATGGCCTTATAGCTCCAGAGAGCAGTGTACCACTTTGAGGCTAAATGGGACAAATGGGACAGTATAAAAAAGGACTGTCCCAAAATTGCTGGTTGATATAGTTTGATATATTAAAATCATGGGATATATTTTATGGTAAGATGAAAATCCAGGACTCTTATGAAGACCTTTTTATTCTCCCCTTTGATACTTCAAATATTCTAAATATCCGGCATAAGCAAAGCTACTCGCACCAAACATTTCAAAGGATTCCTCAAAAGTCATTAAAATCTGATAAGTGAACCAACTGTGTCCTTTCCAAGAGTTGATCACTTCAAAAACTATAACAAGCAAGAATAAAATTGAACCAGCCGCAAGCGACGGAAAAGAATCATATTTTTTAAGCTTTGCGTATAAGCCGGTGAAAAAGATGTAGCCAAGAGTTATTAAAAGAAACGGAGCAAGATAAATAACCCACCTTGAGGATTGATAGCCTAAAGCCATAATCCAGTTCTCGATTGTAAACGCAACTGAAGGGAAATGGTTTTTAATAACCGAGCTAAAATTTTCGTGAATCTGGACAATCTCATCAATTCCGAGATAAAGAAGCAATATTGCAAGAGGAATTAAAAATATTAGACGTCCTTTAAAAAATACGACAAAAAGAAAAAAACCAACAATGAGAAGTTTTATACTCTGATAATACGTAGGAAGATTATTTTCAATATCCAGGTTGAAAAAATCTGTTCGGTAACCCAACAGAAGATGCAGGGCGAGAACAATTAAATCCAAAAAAATGAAAAGAAGCAGAAAATAGAAACTGCGAAAAGAGAAAAAAGTTTTAAATTGCACAAAGAATATTATCTTCTAACAAACAGAAAAATGCCATCGGGCGGGTTTCACGAAAATATGAGTATAATATTTCTAACAGGTGTTGAATTTAAAAAGAAAAAATATCCTGCTGTTTTTGCAGTTTTTAATCCTAGGTCTGAGTGTAGGAATAATTGAAGACCTAATTGCCGTTACTCTTGCAACCGATACCAAGATATCCTACCATCTCATCGGAATTGTCTTTCTGGTCACCCTGCCGTTTTCAATAATCGGCGAATTGATAGTAGACAAAATCGATGTACCGCATTTAGGCCATAAAACAGAACTCTTCCTGGAATTTTTAGCCTTCGGAGTAGTTATGGGAATTGTCGAAGATATTATCGCCATAAAAATTGTTACCGGCGAAGCAATAACTCTGCACATATTGGTGCTAATCACCCTGGTAGCCATACCTTTTGCCGCCTTCAGCGAACTAATTGTTGACAGATTTAAAATCGCCTGAGTGGCAAATATGAAAAAAGCGACAATATCCGCAAAGAAAGTTCTGGTAACATCATTTCTCGTTGATCTTTTAGATATTGCAATGAACTTGGCCGTAGCAATAATCACAGGAAGCGTGGTAATGCTTGCCGAACTTCTGCAGGGTATTGCGGATCTGACTGCCGCCGGATTTCTTTTAATCGGTCTTAAGCGTTCAGAAATACCGGCCGACAAAACTTACCCCTTTGGCCACGGGCGTGAGATGTATTTCTGGACATTACTTTCCTCTGTTGTAATGCTGGCAGTAACAGCAGGGCTTTCTTTTTATTTTGGATTTAAAAGGTTCTTATCCCCTAAGTTTATAGATAACCTCTTCCTTGCTTATATGGCTCTCACAATAGCCATCGCCTCGAACGGCTACTCATTAAGCCTTGGAATAAGGCGCTTATTAAACGGGGAAAAATTAACAAAAATTTTTCACAGATTTGCCCATTCCTCAAAAGTCGAAACCAAAGCGACTTTTATTCTTGATCTGATTGGGACAACTTCGGCTATTTTAGGTCTTTTCGCACTAACTCTTTTTGGAGTAACCGGAAACTTAAGATATGACGGTCTTGGCGCAATGATCATCGGTATCGCGCTTGGCGTACTTTCTCTTCTCCTCTTGTTTTCGGTCAGGAGTTTTTTAATTGGAAAAAGTGCGCCTTTTCAAACGCAGAAACAAATAATAGAATCCGCAAAAAGTATTCCAGGAGTCCTCGACGTTCTGGACTTAAAAACCGCATACGTTGGGCCGAATAAGCTTCTGGTGAATATTGAGATACATATAAAAAACAATCTTGATACCGACTCAATTGAAAAAATAATTGATAAAGTAAAAAGTAAGGTTCGCAAAGATACTCCCGATGCCTTCCACATCCAAGTCGAGCCCGAAACGCCTTAACTGGACTTCTGATTGGTTTCGTCAGTGCGGTAAAATAGACCTCGATGAAATTAATTAAATGCGCTCTACCTTTGATCATTTTCACTTTACTTTTTATGCCTTTAGGCACAGAAGCAGTTGAGGAAAAAGGTAGGGTTGTTATTGTTGAAGTTAACAGCGAGATTAAAGCGGGTACGGCCCAATTTATTAAAAGAACACTTGATGAAGCCGAAAAACAAGGGGTCAGCCTTTATTTAATAAACCTTAATACTCCCGGAGGACTATTAAAATCAACGGAGGAAATTACCAGGGCGCTTTTGGATAGTGGGGTAAAAACGGCTGTTTTTGTCGATAAGGCCGGCGGGTGGGCTTTTTCCGCCGGTACTTTTATTCTGATTTCCGCGGAAGTTGCCGCCGCCCATCCCGAATCTTCCATCGGTGCTGCCCAGCCCCGACTACTGGGCATGGAGGAAATTGGCACGCCTGACGAAAAGGTCATTGAGGCAACCGTTTCCTGGATTAGAAATCTGGCTGCCGCAAGAGAAAGAAACCAGGAAGTTTCGGAAAAATTTGTAAGGGAAAATTTGACACTTGACGGTAAAGAAGCGCTTGATGAGGGTATTGTCGATTTTACGCCAACTTCTGAAGAGGAACTTTTGGCAAGTCTTGGTCTTGACGATTCCGAGCTTATTCATCTTTACCCAAGCCTTATCGAATCACTGCTTTCCTTTTTCTCAACCCCGCAAATTGCATCTCTTCTTTTGACAATAGGCGGCTTGGGAATAATTTTGGTTTTCAGAACGGGAGAATTCGAGACTTTAGGTATTATCGCCATTGCCGGGCTGCTGCTCGGCCTTTGGGGATTGGGTGCCATCTCTCTTTCAGTTTTAGGAGTGGCCTTTCTGGTTGTCGGCGCCGGACTTTTGCTTGTCGAAATTACAAATCCCGGATTTGGAATCTTCGGTGTTGCCGGTACTGTTTCAATTTTGTTTGGGGTACTATTTTTCGGCCAGGAGCCTTTTTCCGCTCCTGTTTTGGCAAGAACGACCACATATCTGGCGTTGGGCGCAGCATTGGCCACAGCTTTGGCCTTTTTATTTGCCGGCAGGCTCTCGTTTGGCGCATTAAGGTCAACGGTCAAAAGCGGGATGGAATCTTACGTTGGTAAGGTTGGTGTTGTTTTGGAAAAGCTTGAGCCCTATGGTAGAATTCAAATTGATTCCGAGGACTGGCGCGCAAAAAGCATCGGCAAGAAAATAAACAGACGTCAAAAGGTAAAAGTAGTTTCTTTTTCGGGAAATACTTTAATCGTTAAAAAGGCTTATAAATAAATGGAGGGGATTTTAATTAATTTATTTTTTTCGGGTTTGGGCTTTGTTATTGTCCCCCTTTTACTGTTGCTTTGGGCGATAAGAATCGCCCGGGAGTATGAAAGAGGCGTAATTTTTCGCTTAGGCAGATTAATGGGAGTTCGGGGTCCCGGAATTTTTTTCCTAATCCCGATTCTTGAGTCTATGGTCAAGATAGATCTGCGGGTAGTAACTCTGGACGTACCAGCCCAGGATGTAATCACCAAGGACAATATTCCGGTAAAAGTCGACGCGGTTTTGTATTTTAGGGTTTCCGATCCGGCAAAGTCGATTGTTGAGGTTGAGGACTATATGCAGGCGACTGCCCAAATAGCCCAGACTTCCTTAAGAGGTGTTGCGGGAACCACGACTCTAGACGAGATTCTTTCTGAGCGTGCAAAAATTAACAGCCAGCTGCACAAGATAATAGATTCGGCCACAGACCCTTGGGGTATAAAAGTCACGGCTGTCGAAGTAAAACACGTTGAAATCCCGGAAGCTATGCAAAGGGCAATAGCCAAACAGGCAGAAGCAGAACGGGTCAGGCGAGCAAAAATTATTTTGGCGGAAGGTGAATTTCAGGCTTCGAAAAAACTTAGAGACGCCGGTAAAGTTTTATCCGCCACACCAATTACTCTGCGTTACCTGGAAACATTGTCAGAGGCTGCTAAAGAGCCCAACACCACTATCATATTTCCAGCCGAAATGCTTGGCCTCTTCAAAAAGCTTGGCGGAAAGTAAAAAGAGATTTTTGAGTAAGAGTCTATGGTATTCTAAATAAACTTCCTTTAAAAACCTTATGGAGACTCCTGTTCATCCAAAACGCCCCTTCATTATTAGAAATGGCCCAACCCCAAACAATTAAAATAACCGACAAAATAACAAGAAGTATGGAAGCCTACAGAAAAGTCAGGGACGAAGTATTGCTTCACAAAAACGTAGACCCGGATGACGAACCGATATCTTTTCTGGAATATGCAAAGTACGCGCTATTTAACGGAACAGTTCAGGAAAAAAGGGATATAATTCTCGCATTTAACAAACAACTTTATATCAGAAACAGAAGCATAGTTTCTTCACCAAGCTATTAAGAAATAATCCCTAAAAAAGCTCAACTGACGTGACTATCTTGCGACAGATAATACAGTAGGCAGTTGAGCTTGCTACTCGAGTTTCAGTCTCCAATTTCACTATATCATAGGGCCCCGGACAGCGAGGCTACGGTGAAACGCGTCCGTGTTCCATTGTCTCTCAGTTTGAGGGTAAAGTTAACTTTTTGCG